>Ga0209793_1000010_pt1 | contig 531469 bp, 498 predicted proteins | sample EBPBio122009_DNA_FD_185863 | JGI IMG/M metagenome (GOLD analysis project Ga0209793, IMG submission 185863) | Wastewater treatment Type I Accumulibacter community from EBPR Bioreactor in Madison, WI, USA - Reactor 1_2/2/2009_ DNA (SPAdes) (version 2) | ecosystem: Engineered > Bioreactor > EBPR...
CGAGTACATCGAAGGCTTCTACAATCCGATCCGTCGACACAGCCACCTTGGTGGCGTCAGCCCCATTGAGTTCGAAGCGGCACATCGGCCTCGTCGCTCAGGTGTCCACTAAATCCTGGTAACTCCACCATACGGTTCGGTAGCGGCCGCAGGTCCGACACTCCGACATCCGAAGTGGGCTTTTTGCCGACCCATGGAAAGCCATGGGCTTCGAGCCGCACCCTTTGCTTCGCATGATGGCTTTCGGTCCAGCCATGAGCCTTCACGGCCAGCCATTCGCGTGCCATGACTTCCAGGCTGTTGCCGGCCCGCTCGGCCCCAGCAGTCTGCGCTGCCTTCCGGTGCTCGCCGGGGTCAATGCCTGCAGCAAATTGCTTGCGAGTCCGATCCCGCTCAGCGCGCGCCCCTGCAAGGCCTGTGTCGGGGTAGGTGCCCGGGCTGAGGGTGTTTAGCTTTCCCGAAAGAGGGCACCGGTAATCGGGTCGCCACCATCTCGCGCCATCTGGCCTGAGGATCAGGTACAGGCCGCCACCATCGCGCAACTTTCAGGCTTCGTTTTGCGAATGGCGGTATCGGTCAGCGGCATGCCCCAGGCTCTCTGACGGTAACGACTTGGGTGGGCTACCGCTTACCGCCAAAGCTACCGACGCTTACCGTCGGCTTGCCATGGATTCCGCCGGACCGCCATGGACACAAGAAAGGCCGGAAGCCTTGGTTTTTGTGGGCTTGCCGGCCTTCGTTGGATTGCTTCGGACTATCACGTGGTGGCTATGGGTGGACTCGAACCACCGACCCCAGCATTATGAGTGCTGTGCTCTAACCGGCTGAGCTACATAGCCGCGTGAACCGCGTATTCTTCATTTCGACCCCCCGCCTGTCAAGCTGCGCCGATGCGCTTGTCGCCTGCAGCAGGGCATGGCAGAGTCCGGGACAGTAGATTTTCAGGAGTCCGCATCGTGATCGATCCGGACGGCTACCGACCCAACGTCGGCATCGTGTTGATGCGGCCGGATGGCCGGGTGTTCTGGGCGCGACGTGTGCGCCGGGATGGCTGGCAGTTCCCGCAAGGCGGCATGAACACGGACGAGACGCCCGTCGAGGCCATGTATCGCGAGTTGCGCGAAGAAACCGGCTTGTTGCCAGAACATGTAGAAGTTCTGGGTGTGACGCCCGGCTGGCTGCGCTATCGGCTGCCCCCTCGGGCGATCAGGCGCAACGAGCGGCAGGTTTGCATCGGGCAGAAACAAGTCTGGTTCCTGCTGCGCCTGGTCGGTGACGAGGCGCACCTGCGGCTGGACCTGACCGAGAGTCCGGAGTTCGACCACTGGCGATGGGTGGACTTCTGGTACCCGCTGGAGCATGTGGTGATCTTCAAGCGGCGCGTGTATGCCAGCGCGCTTGGGCATCTGGCCACGTTCGCCCGGAGCATTGCCGGGGCACAGGCGATTCCGCCGCAGCTGCCCGACCCCCGGGCGCCCGAGGCGACGCGGCGGCGAAATCGCGACAGGCCCGCGCGTAAACGGGGCGGGGCCGGCGAACCCGCCAAGAATTGACAATCATTCTCATTCGAGGTGGAATGGCGTCGGGCCATCCCGTGCCTGCCGCCTCCTTGCCGCCTCCGTGTACGTCTGCATCTGCAACGGCATCACTGACCACCAGATCCGCGAAGCCGCAGCTGCGGGATGTACGACGGTGGCCGAGTTGACGATGCGGACCGGCGCCGGCGCCAATTGTGGAAGCTGCCTGGACATGGCGATGGACGTGCTGCAGTCCGCGCAGCCGGCGCCCGGCAAGCCACTCCTCCCGATCCTGACGCTGTCGCACGCAGCCTGATCGTCGCGCGTGCCGCCTGTCGGCGGAGACGCTTGCCGCAGAATGATCACGATTCGCGTTCCGTCACCTGGCATGCGTACGGGCTAACCTTTGCCGTCCTTCCGCCCACGGAGCATGGCCATGAAAGGCGACGCCAAGGTCATCGAATATCTCAACAAGGCGCTCTACAACGAGCTGACCGCGATCAACCAGTATTTCCTGCACGCCAAGATGCTGAAGAACTGGGGCTTCAAGGAGCTGGCCGAGCACGAGTACAAGGAATCCATCGACGAGATGAAGCATGCCGACAAGCTGTCGGAGCGGATCCTGTTCCTCGATGGGCTACCGAACTTCCAGGCGCTGGGCAAGTTGCGTATCGGCGAAACGCCGCGTGAAATCCTCGAGTGCGACCTGACGCTGGAGCGCGAGGCGCTGCCGTTGCTGCGCGAAGCGATCGCGTACTGCGAGTCGGTGGCGGACTACGTCAGCCGCCAGTTGTTCGCCCACATCCTGGATTCCGAGGAAGAGCACGTCGATTGGCTGGAAACGCAGCTGTCGGTGATCGACCGTATCGGCGAGCCGAATTACCTGCTTACCAAGCTCGAAGACTGAGCGGCCTGGGTCGACGCGGACGGAAGCAGCGGCCGACCCAATTGCTGCGCGGCGTAGCCCTGCAGCGCCATGCGCGCGCGCGCGTATTCCGCGATGACCAGCGCCACGGCTACGGCCGGGCGCTCCAGCTTGCGGGCGCGGGCGCCCAGCTCGACACGCTTGGCGGCGGCCGACAACGCCATCGCGCCGACGTTCGCGCTCGATGACTTGAGCGTATGCGCAGCATCGCGCATCGCGTCCAGGTCCGGCACGGCGGCGGCCTTCTCCAGGGTGCCGATCAGGCGCGGAGCGTCCTCCAGGAAGATCGCGATGATGCGCGTGGTCTCATCGCCGGCGATCTCGCGCAGTTCTTCAAGCATGGTCTGGTCCAGGACCGGGAAACTGGGCGCGGGCGCACGGGCGGTGGCCACGGCCGGCGCGGGCGCGGCAGGTTCCGCCGGCTTGACCAGCGCTGCGTTGCGCAGCACGAAGTTCATGCGGTCCGGCAGCCATCGGTGCAGGCAGCCTTCCAGTTGTTCGCGCGAGACCGGCTTGGCCAGATAGTCGTCCATGCCTGCGTCGAGGCAGCGCTGGCGATCGCCCGCCATGGCGTTGGCCGTCATCGCCACGATCGGGAGGCGGCCGCCATCGCTGCGCTGCGCCTCAAGCTCGCGCCAGCGTCGCGTCGCGGCGTAGCCATCCAGCACCGGCATCTGGCAGTCCATCAGGATCAGGTCGAAGTGTTCCACCTGCATGCGCTTGAGGGCGATGTCGCCGTTGGCGGCGGTCTCGCAGTTGAAGCCGAGGGCGGACAGCAGCTTCTGCGCCACCAGCAGGTTGACCGGATTGTCCTCCACCAGCAGCAGGCGTGGCTCGGTGCGCATCGCGCTGACAACCCCGGGTTCCGGCTCCGTTGCGAAGGCCTCCTCGGCCGGCGCGGACGGGGCTGCCGCCTGCGCGTGCAAGAGATCGTCCGAATCCGGTACGGATGCCGCGCCATCGATGGCCGGCGCGGGAGAACTGGACGGCTCCGGGAAAATTTCTTCCAGCGGCGTGCCATCGCTCTCGCGTTCCGGCTCCGGCGAGGCGCCGGTCAGTGCGGCGCGGAGGTCCGCGTCGGGCGACTGGCGCGACAGCAGGGTACTGCGCGGATGCAGTTCCGCCGGTACCGTCTCGTCGCCGTACAGCCACAGCAATCGCAGCGTGTCGGGCGACGCGCGTCGTGCGATGGCCCGATGCAGCGCCAGGGCGGTGCTGCGGATGCCGCCGATGTCGGCCAGGACCGCCAGGTAGTCCTGGTGGCCCTGTTCGCTCACCAGGCGCAGGCGGTCCAGCGCTTCCTGCGTGGTTTCGACGGCGACCGGCTGCATGCCCCAGTTGGTGGCCAGCAGCGTGAGGCGCTGGCGCAGGCGTGCATCGGGCGAGACGATCAGGACGCGGCCATGGTCCAGCGCGCCGTTGTCGCGCTGGCGCAGGTCGCCGATGACTTTCATCAGCGGCACTTCGAACCAGAACGTGGAGCCGCGGCCGATTTCCGACACCACGTCGATGCGGCCGCCCATCAGGTCGACGATGCGCCGGCAGATCGCCAGCCCCAGCCCGGTGCCGCCGTACAGGCGCGTGGTCGATGCGTCGGCCTGGCTGAAGGAATGGAACAGGCGGTGGCGTGCGTCTTCTTCGATGCCGATGCCGGTGTCGCGCACCTCGAAACGGAGCAGGTGCTGCGCGGCGGTTTCACCCAGCCTGCGCACCACCAGCGTGACGGTGCCGCGTTCGGTGAACTTGATCGCGTTGCCGACGAGATTGGTCAGCACCTGTCGCAGCCGCACCGGGTCGCCGCGCACCGGCAGGCGCACGGCCGGGTCGAGCTGAAGGCTCAGCCGGAGCCCCTTGTTTTCCGCCGGCCGGTACATCAGCTGCAGCACCCCGTCGAGCAACTCGCGCAGGTTGAAGCCGGTGATTTCCAGGTCGAGCTTGTTGGCCTCGAGCTTGGAGTAGTCGAGGATGTCGTCGACGATCCGCAGCAACTGGTGCGACGACGCGGTCGCGGTGCTCAGCATTTCGCGCTGGTCGGCCGCAAGCGGCGCGCGCGACAGCATCTCCAGCATCGGCACGATGCCGTTGAGCGGCGTGCGGATCTCGTGGCTCATCGTTGCCAGGAACTCGCCCTTGGCCATCGCGGCGGATTCTGCGGCCTGCTTGGCGCGCATCAGTTCCTGTTCGAGGCGGTCATGGCGCTGCAGGTCTCGCTGCAGGCCATCACGTTCGGACTCGGCCATCGCCGCGCGTGCCTGGATGCCGGCATGGCGCTGCACCTCCGTGCGCGCGTTCAGGGCGGACGCGATGGCGGCCACCAGGCCCGCGCCGCCGCCGCCCACGGCTACCGGCAGCCAGGGACCGGCGACGCCGGCCCAATGCAGGCCCAGCGATGTCAACGACGCGGTGGCACATGCCACCGCGACCCAGGGCATCACCGGCGTGCGACCGGCCGAGGGCATCCGTTACAGCACCGCGTTGTGGAAGTCGAAGCCGAGTTCGCTGCCGACCGCCTGCACCAGGTTGCCCTGGATGAAGTCGACGCCGCCCATCCACATGGCGGCCGCGGCCTGCGGATCCTCTATCTGCTGTCCGATCACCTGCAGCCCCTGTCGATGGGCGTTGTCGATGATGCCGCGCAGCTGGTCGCGCAGCAGCGGGTCGGCATGCGCGCTGGCGTACTTGCTGGAGACGCGCACGAAGCCCAGCGGCAACTGCGTGAGCAGGGCATCGGCTTCGGCGCCCGGCTCGAACTGGCTCAGGCAGAACTGCACGCCTGCGGGCATCAGCTGCTGGCAGAACTGGCGCAGCGTGACGGTGTGGATGAGGGCATCGGCCAGGCGCAGGTCGATGACCAGCGACGTGCCCTCGATGCCGCGTGCGCGCAGCGCATCGAGCAGCCACGGCGCGTGCGATTCGCGCGCCAGCGAGCGCGGCGACTGCGAGACGAACAGGCGCAGCGACGGTCCGGCCGCCTGCCGTTCGGCGAGCACATACAGGGCGTGCTCCAGCACCCAATGGTCGATCTGCGCAATGCCGCCGGCCAGTTCCGCCGCCGGGATGACCTGCGATGCAGGCAGCAGCGAGCCATCGGGCTGGCGCATGCGCAGCAGCACCTGGTACTGCGCCTGGTCGCTGCCGGCCACCGCGACGATCGGCTGGTAGGCCAGTTCGAACTGGCCGTCTTCCAGCGAGATGCGCGGTGCATCGTCATCGACTTCGGCCGGGACATACTCGGCCATGCTGTCGGACTTCAGCCGCGCCTGCAGCACCGCGCGCTCGATGGCTTCCAGCGCGCTGCCGGCGTCGGCAAAGCCGAGCGACATCGCGGTATAGCCCACGGAGCCGCGCAGCTTGAGGATCTCGTTGGGGCGGGTCTGGAACTCATGGCCGGCCAGTCCGTCGCGCAGTTGCTGCGCCAGCGCGGCCAGGGTCGCTTCGTCGACGCTGTCGGCCAGCATCAGGAAGCTGTTGTCGTTCAGCCGGGCCACCGGATGCGGTGAGGCCGCCGCTGCGAGTTGCCGGCCGGCCTGGCTCATCAGGTGTTCGAACACTGCGTAGCCATAGCGTTCGCGCAGGCTGAGCGCACTGTTGACCTCGACGAAGAACACGCCGCCGCGGGATTGCCGCTGCAGCGAATCGGCGAGCTGCTGCAGCACGAAGGTGCGCGTGGGCAGGCCGGTGTCGGTATTCACCGACGGACGGGGCGCCTGCAGGGCCTGGTTGCGCTGGCGCGCGCGCTGGATGCGGTTCGACACCGCGGCGATCAGGTGCCGCGGGCGGATCGGCTTGTTGAGGAAGTCGTCCGCGCCGCTTTCCAGGACCTCGAACTGGCGCTCCGGATCGGGGTCGCCGGTCAGGAACACGATGGGCAGGTGCAGGTATTCGGGCTGCTGCCGCAGCAACATGGTCAGCGACATGCCGTCCTTGCCGGGCATGTGGAGGTCCATCAGGACCAGGTCGGGGCGGAAGCGGCGCATCGTGTCGAGCAGTCCATCGGACTGCATCTGCACGTCGGCCTGCATGCCCGCGCCATGCAGCACGCTCTGGGCGAACAGCGCCTGGCCGCGGTCGTCCTCGACGATCAGCACGCGATAGGGGGATTCCGGGTCGACCGGTTCCGCGGGCGCCACCGGCACGTCGGGCGCCGGTGCTGCGGCCAGCGGTGCAGCGGGTGGCGCGGCAGGAGGGGGTGGGGGCTGGGTCATCTGGACGGGCTCTCCGGCTGCGGGTGCATCCGCCGCGTCCTCGGGGGCGGCATCGTCCACCCAGCGGCGCCAGTGGTGCGCCGGTGGTGTTTCGGCCCGCAGGCGCGAGCGTAAAGGCTCATCCTGCGGACGGGATGTGGGATCGAGCGTGGACATCAGGCTTCCCCAAGCTGAGCCCCATTATGCGATGAAGTTCACGGCCGAGGCAGATCCATGATCCCTGATGCACCGACGCCTGTCACGGGCCGGAGGCCGGGGGCGGCGCATGCACCGTCGGCGACGGCTGCAGCAGGCGCTTCACGCCACGCGACACCTTGCGCCAGACCCACCACACGGCAATGGCGATCAGCAGCGACGCACCGATCACCAGGAACAACGCAATCCAGGGGTGCGCGAAGGCCAACGCCAGGCCACCGACCACCACGGCGTCTTCGGTGATGGACGCGGCCCAGTTGCTGACCGGTTCCGGCGAGGTGTTCATCAGGGCGCGGGAGCCGCTCTTCAGCACGTGGCTGGTCAGGGCCACACCGGCGCCGGCGGCCAGCACGCCACCACTGAGCTGTCCGTCCGGCGACAGCGTCGCGGCGGCGAGGAAGGCGCCGGCCGGCACGCGTGCCAGCGTCTGCAGCAGGTCCCAGCCGGAATCCACGCCGGGAATCTTGTCGGCGAAGAATTCGGTCAGCGCCAGCGCGCCGGACGTACCCAGCACCCACCACGATTCGGTGGCCTGCAGGGCGGGCGGCAGGTCGAGCCAGCCGAGCGCACCGGCCAGGCCGACGCCGAAAACGGTGAGGTAGACGCGAATCCCGGCCATCCATGCCAACAGGATCCCAATTACGAAAAGATGCGCTTCGGACATCCCGGCCACTCCCGTTAGACTCGAGGGCTTGCGCCACTGCGGCGAGTATAGGGGTCCCGTCTGGCTGCCGGCTGAGTGCCGCCCGCCGCTTGTCTGCCATGCCCGCACCCGCGCCATCCCGCTTCCGCATCGTGCCGCGAGACGCCGCCGTGCGCCGCCGTGGCACCCCGCTGCTGCTGGGTCTCGCATGGCTCGCCAGCGTGGCGGCGATCTGGTTCGCCGCCAGTTACACGGCCGCGCCGCGCCTGGTGCAGGCCGAGCGCGCTCGTGCACAGGCGCAACGCGACGTCGAAGGCGTGCAGGGCGAACTGCGCACCCTGCGGCAGCGCGAATCGACGCTCGCCCGTTCCGACCAGATCAGCCGCGCCGCCAATGCCGAGGTCCAGGAGGCGTTGGCCGAGCGCGACGAAGAGATTGCCGCGCTGCGTGCCGACATCGCTTTCTACGAGCGCCTCGTGGGGTCGACCAGCCAGCGCAAGGGCCTGACGGTGCACGTGGCCGAGTTCGCGCCCGAAGCCGGTGGTACGTGGCGTTACCAGATCATGTTGACGCAGACGATGAACCGGGGCGCGATCAGCCAGGGACAGATGCGCTTCACCGTCGAAGGCGTGCGCGAGGGCAAGCTGGCCGCCGTGCAGTGGGACGAACTGCATCAGCAGCGCAGCGCGCCGGCGCAGGCCTATTCCTTTCGTTACTTCCAGCAGTTGGACGGCAACGTGATGCTGCCGCCCGGCTTCACGCCGCAGCGCGTCAAGGTGTCGCTGCATGGCGAGGACGCCGCGGTGGAGCAGGCCCTCGACTGGAAGACCGCCACAGCCGCAGGAGGCAAGTGACATGTTCAAGACCAAGCCCATCCGTCCCGACGTGGGTGCCATCGACACCCTGATCGGCCCGCAGGTCACCATCCGCGGCGACGTGGTGTTCAGTGGAGGGCTGTACGTGGAAGGCCACATCCAGGGCAAGGTGATCGCCGAAGACGGCGCGCGCGCCGTGCTGACGCTGGCCGAGCAGGGCAGCATCGAGGGTGAGGTGCAGGTGCCCGTGGTGGTGATCAATGGGCGCATGACCGGCGATGTCCACGCGCTCGAGCGTATCGAACTGGCCACCAAGGCCCGCGTGCACGGCAACCTGCATTACAAGGTCGTGGAGATGAGCGCGGGCGCGCAATTGACCGGCAGGCTGGTGCATGCGGACGCCGTGCCGGCAGACGCTGGCGCGCGGGACGCATCGGCGCTGCCGGAAGCCTGGGCGGCCGCCGACGCCTGACGGCGCCATTCAGAACCCGCTGGGAACGGCCGCGCTATCCTGCGGCCATGAATGCCAGGCCCCTTCCGCCGACCGTGCCGCCGCCGCGCTTCCGCAAGGGACCGGTGATCGCCATCGTGGCGTTGGTCCTGCTGCTTGCGACCGGTGGCTGGGTGCTGTGGCGCGGACTGGCGGGAAGCACGGGCGAAGGCCCCACGCCAGCCCAGCTTCGTGGCCAGCAGCAGCGCATCGAATCGCTGGAGCAGCAGGTCGCCACGCTGTCGCGCTCGGACCAGATCAGCCGCGACGCCAATCGCGACCTGCAGGCCACGCTGTCCGAGCGTGACGAGGAAATCGCCGGCCTGCGCACGGACGTTGCCTTCTACGAGCGGTTCGTCGGCGCGACCGCACAGCGCCGCGGCCTGTCCGTCCACGAACTCACCCTGCAGCCCCAGGACGAGCAGGCCTGGCACTTCACCGCCACCCTCACCCAGAACCTCAACCGAGGCGCGGTGAATGCAGGTCGCCTGCTGGTGTCGGTGGAAGGCACCGAGGCCGGCAAGCTGCGGCGCCTGGGCTGGGCGGATCTGCGCCAGCAACCCAACGCGCCCGGCGTGGCCTATTCGTTCAAGTATTTCCAGCAGATCGAAGGCGATCTGCTGCTGCCGCCGGGCTTCAAGCCGGTCCGGGTGATCGCCCGCCTGGTGCCCCAGGGCGGCGCCGCCGTCGAACAGTCGTTCCCGTGGACACAGGCCACGGCGAAGGAAGGAGCCGGCGAAGGGGCGCGCTGAGCTTGAACTGCCTCCCGCCAGCCCCCATCCTTTCGCCATGACTACCGTCGTTTCCCTGCCTACTGCGCCCGCCGCCCCGGACTACCAGTCCATCGACCGGCCGCTGAACTTCACGGTCGCCGCGGCCGCGAAGGTGCGCGAACTGATCCGGGAAGAGGGCAGCGAATCGCTTGCGCTGCGCGTCTATATCCAGGGCGGCGGCTGTTCGGGGTTCCAGTACGGGTTTGAGTTCGACGAAAACCGCGCCGAGGACGACGTCGCCGTCGATACCGATGGCGTGTCGCTGCTGGTCGATCCCCTGAGCCTGCAGTACCTGATGGGCGCGGAAGTGGACTACAGCGAGAGCCTGCAGGGTGCGCAGTTCGTCATCCGCAACCCCAACGCCAAGACGACCTGCGGCTGCGGCAGCAGTTTCAGCATGTGACGCCACGCCTGCCGCGCTCCGTGACAGGTCCCGCCACATCCTCCGCTCCACTGTCCGGCTTCGCCTTCGCAGGCGACACGCTGGATCGCGCCGACGCACTGCGTGATGACACCGAAGCGCTTGCACGTCGATGGCCGGCGGCGCGCGTGCTGTTGCTGGACGATGAGGGGCGTGCGCTCACCGGCGCCGATGGATCGCTGCGTGCGCTGGACGGCCGTTCACTGGGTGGCGGTCCGGGTGCCAGCCTCTTCCTGGGATTGCGCGACGGCGTGGCCTGGTTCGCCGCGCATGCCCGCCACCATGCGGTGCAGGCGCCCACGTGGCTCGACCTGCGGCGCGCGGCTGCGGCATGGCCCGCGTTCGAGTCCGGCGTATTCGCGATGGCGCGCGCGCTGCTGCACTGGCAGTCGTCCACCCGCTTCTGCAGTGCCTGCGGCGGCGACATCACGTTCCGGCGCGCGGGCTACACGGCCCATTGCACGCAATGCGGGAAGGACCATTACCCGCGCGTCGATCCTGCAGTCATCGTGGCCGTCAGCGACGGTGAGCGCCTGTTGCTGGGGCGGCAGGCGGCGTGGCCGCCGCGGCGGTATTCCGTGGTGGCCGGGTTCGTCGAACCGGGCGAGACGCTGGAGCAGACCGTCGTGCGTGAAGTCCTGGAGGAGACGCAGGTGCGCGTGCGCGCGTGCCGCTACCTCGGCGCGCAGCCGTGGCCGTTCCCCGGGGCGTTGATGCTGGGCTTCTGCGCGGAGGCCGAACCCGACCCGCCACAGGTCGATGGCGAACTCGAGGACGCGCGCTGGTTCACCTTCGAAGAGATCGATGCCGCACTCGCGCGCGACGGTGGCGATGACGGCGAAGGCCTGTTGCTGTCGCCGTCCATCTCGATCGCGCGTGCGCTGATCGAGCACTGGCATGCGGGCATGCGCAGCGCGGCCATGCCGGTCGAGACCGGGCGTTAACGGCACGGCGCGCTAGAATCCGGCCCGGAGGAACCGCATGTCGATCACGCTTGTCGCCGTCGTGCTTGCACTGGTGCTTGGCCACGTCGCACCCACGCTGGTCGCGTCGTTCCGCCAGTACGGCTGGTATGCGGCATGGCGGCACTGGCTGGGCCAGTCCGTCGGCGATGCCTGGCGGGAGCGCTACGGCATCGCACTGGCCCTCGTGCCGGTGCTGTTGGTCGTCGCCGTGTTGCAGTGGATACTCGATGGCCCCGTGTACGGACTGGTGGGCCTGGTGTTCGACCTGGCCGTGCTGGTCTATGCGTGGGGACCCCGCGACCTCGACGTGGATGTCGAGGCCGTCATCGACGCGCACGACGCGCCGACCCGTCGCGCAGCGATTTCACGGCTCGGACTGGCTGGCGAAACCGCGGCGCTGGACGGTCCCGCGCTGGTCGAAGCGGTGTTCGCGAACGCGTTGCAGCGCTGGTTCGGCGTGCTGTTCTGGTTCCTGTTGCTCGGCCCGGTCGGTGCGATCCTGTATCGGCTGGCGGCGCAGGGCGCATCGGCCAGCGACCTGCCGGAACGGAACGGCAATGGGGCACGCGCACTCAAGACGGCGCTGGATTGGCCGGTCGCGCAACTGATGACACTGGCGATGGCGCTGGTGGGCAACTTCGATACGGTGTTCTCCACATGGCGCGACGCGGGCGGCGCGCGCTTCCGTCTCGACACCGGATTCCTGGGTCAGGTGGCACGCGCCAGTGTGCGCGGCGAACTGGCGGAAGAAGCCGAGGAGTACGCGGAAGAGGGCATGGTGCAGGCCATGCGCGAACTGCCCGAGCTGCGTGATGCGATGAGCCTTGTCTGGCGCATCCTGCTGGTGTGGCTGGCGGTACTTGCGGTGTTCGTGATCGGCGGCTGGGTGAGCTGAGCCGGCCAAAGAGAAAGCCCGCATCCGCGGGCTTTTCTTTGCGTCATGCCAAGAGTGCTTACTGCGACAGGGCCGCCATGCCGCCCATTGCGAAGATGAAGATGATGTACAGCACCGCCAGCGACACGCCGGCGATCGCCGACCACATCGCCCACTTCTTCGCCTTCTCCGAGGAATCCTGTGCGCCGGCGACGTCACCGGCGGCCAGCTTGCCGTTGACCTGCGCGGCGAACACGATCGAGACGATGCCGAGCGGCAGGCAGCAGAACAACGTGGAGAGGATCGCCCAGACCAGGTGGTTGGGGACGTACTGCGTGTTCGTGTTCATGGGTCTTGCTCCTTGAGGGTGGTTGGGGTTGAGGGCGATAGCAGCGTGAAAGGGTGAGCAAGGCCAGCGAGCCGCAGTATCAGCCGGGGGCCAACGAAGTAAAAGGCGCCCAGGGCAGATTGCGGAGAATCCAGAATCCCGAGAGCAGTAGCAGCCACAGGATGGGGGAGGAAACACGCCGCACGAACGGGTGGAGCCACGCTGGACGCCAGCCTAGCGACCATGCCGCGAGTATCGGAAGCAGCGGCAGTACGAAAACCAGCAGAGGATTCATCGAAAACGCCTTGCCTACATCGCCGTGCACCAGTGCGTGGAGCGCACGGGTCGCGCCGCAACCGGCGCAGTAGAGACCGGTAAGGGTCTTGAAGATGCAGGCGGGAAAGGGATTGCCGACCGCATTGGGGTCGAAGGTGCGCAGTAACCATATGCCAACTGCCAACGCCGCCACACCAGCCAGACTGGCGACGGCGATGCCAGCACGCTGTAGGGACGTATTCGTCATTGCGTCACTGTTGCCGTTGCGTCTGTTCGATGGCTTGCCGGAACGCTTACCGTGATGGTGATCGACCGGCCCAGATGGCCCGGGATGTTCTGGGGGACGGCACCTAGAAGGGGGGGTATGGAATTCATCCGATATTCCCTTTGGCTTCAGCCGCTCAGTCCGCCCAGTAGACCGACGCCGCCGATCAGGAAGACGAACAACAGGTATAGGACCAGCGGCACCAATGCGCAGGCGGCGGATACCAAGGCCCAGAGCTTTGCCTTGTTCGACGCATCCTGCGCGCCCGCCAGGTCACCCGCGGCACGCTTGCCGTCCACCTGCGCGGCGAACACGATGGAGACGATGCCCAGTGGCAGGCAGCAGAACAGCGTACTCAAGATGGCCCAGACAAGATGATTAGGGACATAGGGCGCGTGCTGCGAGGGCAGAGGGGGCATGGCACTCATGTTGGTCTTCCGAAGGCAGTGAAACGGCGTGAATGCTCTCAGCGGGCGGCAAAGGCTTGCTGCCACAGCCCCTCAAATAGCCTAACCGAGTGGCGCGATTAACGAAACCGTCACGCCGCATCGCCCCGCAACGCCCGTACGCGTGCTTCCAACTGATCTGCATCCACCGTTGCGCCGTCCATCGGCTCGCCCGCCATGACCTCGATATGTGCGCGGAACCGTCGCGGCACACGCATGCGACCCAGGCGCGTGTCGCGGCGGCTCCACATGCTGGCCCACATGCCCTTCAGCGCCATCGGCACGACCGGCACCGGCCGTCGCTCGAGGATCTTTTCCACGCCGGACTTGAAGGCGGCGATGTCGCCGTCCTTCGTCAATGCGCCCTCCGGGAAGATGCCGACGATCTCGCCCGCCGCCAGTGCAGCGTCGATCTCCTCGAATGCGCGCTGCATCAACGCCTGGTTCTCCCGCGCGCCGGCGATCGGAATCGCCTTCGCGGTGCGGAAAATCCAGCTCATCACCGGAATCTGGAAGATCCTGTAGTACATGACGAAGCGCACCGGTCGCGGGATCGTCGCCGCCAGGATCAGCGCATCCATGTAGCTGACGTGGTTGCAGACGATCAGCGCCGGACCTTCGTCCGGGACGTTCTTTTCTATGCCGTGCAGGCGCAGCCGGTACAGGCCGCGTACCAGCAGCCAGCTGAGGAAGCGCATCAGGAATTCGGGCATGATCGTGAAGATCCAGATCGCGACCAGCGCGTTGGCGATGGCCAGCGCCAGGAACATCTGCGGGCTGCTCCAGTCCAGTCCACGCTGCAGCGCCAGGCCAGCCAGCGCCGCCAGCACGATGAAGCCGGAGTTCTGGATGTTCAGCGCGGCGAACACGCGCGCCATTTCCGACGTGCGCGTGCGGCTCTGGATCAGCGCGAACAGCGGCACCACGAAGATGCCAGTGAACATGCCGATGCCGACCAGGTCGATGATGATGCGCGCGCTGCCGGGCTGCCGCACGAACTGCGCGAGGTCCAGCCCGCCGACCGGCGCCAGGCTGGGGCGCGCGAAGTACAGGTCCATGAGGAACGCCGTCATGCCGAACGCGCCGACCGGTACCAGGCCGATCTCGACGGTGCGGCCCGACAGTTTCTCGCACAGCAGCGAGCCTACGCCGGTGCCGATGGAGAACAGCGCGAGCGCCGCTACGTACAGCGTGGCCGAATCGCTGGGTGCGCCGAGGTGCAGTTCGGCGTACGTCGGCAGTTGGGAGGTCAGCAGGGTGCCGAAGAACCAGAACCACGACACGCCGAGGATGGCGTTGCGTACGGCCAGTTGTTGCTTGGCCATGCGCAGTACGACCAGCGACTCGGGGAGCGGGTTCCAGTTGATCTTCAGGTCGGGCGCACCGGCGTCCATGCGCGGGATCAGCCGCGACAGCACGTTGCCCAGCACCGCGAGCAGGACGATGGCGATGGCGGCGGCCTGCGGACCGTGTGCGCCGGCCACCTGGAAGATCATGCCGCCGGCGATCATGCCGCACAGGATCGAGATCGACGTACCCATCTCGACCAGGCCGTTGCCGCCCGTCAGTTCCTCCGGCTTGAGGATCGAGGGCAGCACGGAATACTTCACCGGTCCGAAGAGCGTGGACTGCACGCCGGTGCAGAACAGCGCGATCAGCAGGACGGGCATGTTCTGCAGCAGGAAGCCGACGGCCGCCAGCGACATGATCACGATTTCCATCGTCGTGGTGATGACGATCAGCCGCTGCTTCTCCAGCTTCTCCGCGATCTGGCCGGCGATCGCCGAGAACAGGAAGTACGGCAGGATGAAGATGGCCGGCGCGATGATCGCGTACAGCGCGCGCTCGTCGGTGCTGGCCCCGAGGAAGATCAGCAGGCCGATGATGGCCTGCCGGTAGACGTTGTCGTTGAAGGCGCCCAGTGCCTGGACGGTGAAATACGGCAGGAACCGCCGTTGTGTCAGCAGCGAAAACTGGCTGTGGCTGGACATGCGCCCTCCGTGGGTTGCGCGCAGCCTAGCAAATCGCGATGGCGGTGCCAGCCGTCGCACCCGACAGTGTTCCGTCGATGGCATTGATGGACCTGCGGCGCAGGCGGATAGTGGCCGCCCCACGTCGTCCGGTCCTCTGCCTCCATGAGCCGCCTGTTCTCACCCCTCGCGCTGGGGCCGCTGACGTTTGCCAACCGCATCGTCATCGCTCCCATGTGCCAGTACTCCGCCGACGAAGGTCGTGCGACCGACTGGCATGCCTTCCACTGGCCGAACCTGGCGCAGTCCGGTGCCGGACTGGCGATCATCGAAGCCACCGCGGTCGAGCCGCGCGGGCGCATCAGCTGGGCGGATCTCGGCCTGTGGGACGATACGACGGAGGCGGCGTTCGCGAACGCACTGGCGGCGACGCGCCGTTACTCCGCGATGCCGATCGGCGTGCAGCTGGCACATGCCGGCCGCAAGGCGTCCACGCAGCGCCCCTGGGATGACCAGGGTGCGCAGATCGCCCCGGATGCAGCGCATGGCTGGCAGACCGTGTCCGCGTCGTCATTGCCTTACAGCCAGGGCCAGCATGCGCCGCTTGCGCTGGATCAGGCCGGCATCGACGCGATCATCGCCGCCTTCGCCGACAGCGCGCGCCGCGCGGTGCGCCTTGGATTGGACCTGATCGAGATCCACGCCGCGCATGGCTATCTGCTGCACCAGTTCCTGTCGCCGCTGAGCAACCGACGCGATGACGCCTACGGCGGCTCGCTGGAGAACCGCATGCGGCTGGTGCTGCAGGTGTTCGATGCGATCAAGGCCGTGGTGCCGGCGTCGATGGCGGTCGGCATCCGCATTTCCGCCACAGACTGGGTCGAGGGCGGCTGGGACCTGGCGCAGAGCACCGCACTGGCGCAGGCGCTCGACGCGCGCGGCTGCCATTTCATCCACGTGTCCAGTGGTGGCCTGCATCCCGCGCAGAAGATCGCCCTGGGCCCCGGCTATCAGGTACCGTTCGCCGACGCGATCAAGCGCGAGGTCGCCCTGCCGGTCATCGCGGTGGGCCTGATCACGACGCCGCAACAGGCGGAAGACATCCTGCAGCAGGAACAGGCCGATGCCATCGCCCTTGCGCGCGGCGTCCTTTACGACCCCCGCTGGCCCTGGCACGCGGCGGTGGCGCTGGGCGAGACGATCGCCATCGCGCCGCAGTACCTGCGTAGTGCGCCGCGCGAACACGCGGCGCTTTTTGTGTCGGCCTGAAGGTCATTGCTCGGTTCGGCCGTGATCGCGGGTGCCGATAGCGTCACAGCAGCCAGAGCTGTCCGCGCTCCGGCTGCTGAGGGCATTGCCAGAAATCGAGCGGGCATTGCGATAGATACGAAGGGGCCGATCGCGGCGGCAGCTTGAAACGACGCCATGGCTGGATGGACCGCTCATGCTCTTCGTCCGGCAGGCGCCGGCACGATAGTGGCCATTGGATGTTGACGGCGTGGCGGGCGCGGCGCCTGCGCTGCCGGCACCACGACGGAGAAATCAGCAGAAACGCAGCGATGTCGCGGGTGCGTCGTTCGAAATGGCGCGCCAGCCATGCCCATGCCGCAACTTCGGAATGGTAGGGGTCGAAGACGGGTGCTTCCGGCGTGGGCGAATCCGCCGCCTCCAGCAAGTGAAAAGGGTGGGCGCCGTCATCGGCGACAAACCGGTCCCAATGTGGCGTACCCGGTCGCCATTCCGCATCGCCCCCTGCCTGGTCGGGCCGGACTGCGTTGCGTTGCACGCGCCCGGCGCGACGTGCGCGTCGGCGCAATTCGCGAAGAAAAAGCGCGACGTCCTCGTCGTTGCCGGGATCCAGCCCATTCCCCGCCACCTCCATCTCATGGAGCAACAGCAGCGATTCGCCCGGCAGATCGTTCCGGTCCCACAGGCCCTCGGAGTCCCTGGTGAGCCAGTACAGCGCATCTTCGCTGCACCGGAACAGCAAGGCCATGGCCGCGTCGGATAGGTTCGGCATGGCGTGCAAGCCTGCGCCTCATGGGTGTCAGCGGCATGACATGCGCAGAAAGCACTATCGGTCAGCGCGCTCCCGCGCGATCGCGCGCCATCCGATGTCGGTGCGATGGAACTCGTTGGCCCACGTGATCGCATCGACGCCGGCATAGGCGTTGCGTTGCGCGTCGGATACCGAATCGCCCAGCGCCGCCACGCACAGCACGCGGCCGCCGGCGCTGACCACATGGCCGTCCGCATCCAGCGCAGTGCCGGCGTGGAAGACCTTGGCGGTCGCAGGCACGCCGTCCAGTCCGGCGATCACGTCACCGGTCACCGGTGTTTCCGGATACGGCGCCGCTGCCATCACCACGCCGAGCGAGGGGCGCGGATCCCATTGCGCCTCGGTCGCGTCGAGGCGGCCATCGATGGCCGCTTCCACCAGGTCCACCAGATCGGACTGCAGGCGCAGCATCACCGGCTGCGTCTCGGGATCGCCGAAGCGCACGTTGAACTCGATCACCTTCGGTGCGCCGGCGGCATCGATCATCAGGCCGGCATACAGGAAGCCGGCGAACGGCACGCCGTCGGCGATCATGCCCTGCACGGTGGGGTTCACCACCTCGCGCATCACGCGCGCATGCACCTCGGGCGTGACCACGGGTGCGGGCGAGTAGGCGCCCATGCCGCCCGTGTTGGGGCCGGTGTCGCCGTCGCCGACGCGCTTGTGGTCCTGGCTGGTGGCCATCGGCAACGCGGTGGTGCCGTCGACCATCGAAATGAAACTGGCTTCCTCGCCTTCCAGGAACTCCTCGATCACCACGCGCGCACCGGCATCGCCGAACGCGTTGCCGGACAGCATGTCGCGCACGGCGGCCTCGGCCTCGTCCAGCGTCATCGCCACGATCACGCCCTTGCCGGCGGCCAGGCCGTCGGCCTTGACGACGATCGGCGCGCCCTTTTCGCGGACGTAGGCGAGCGCGGCGTCCACGTCCGTGTGCACCGCGTAGAACGCAGTCGGAATGCCATGGCGCGCGAGGAAATCCTTCGCGAACGCCTTGCTGCCTTCCAGCTGCGCGGCGGCAGCGGTGGGGCCGAAGATGCGCAGGCCCGCCAGGCGGAAACGGTCCACCACGCCCGCCACCAGCGGCACTTCGGGACCGACCACGGTCAGGCCCACGCCTTCGGCCTGCACCATCGCGAGCAGGGCGTCGATGTCGGTGACCCTGATGGCGACGTTGCGGCACTTCGCTTCCGTCGCGGTGCCGGCGTTGCCGGGCGCCACGATCACGTCGTCCACGCGCGGCGACTGCGCCAGCTTCCACGCCAGCGCATGCTCGCGACCGCCGGAACCGATGACCAGGACTTTCACGGAACATTCCTCATGGCTGGGCCGGCGGCTCGGCCGGCGGGTTCGCGCAATCGCGCGCAGGGAACTCGACATCGAAGAACAGTGCGTCGTCGCGATCCACGAAGCGGCGTGCGAGCACTGCATCGGTCTCGATCAGCGGCATGATCTCCGGCTGTCCGCACAGTTCGCGCAGCGCCATCCGCTCGCTTTGCTCAAGCGTGTCGAAGCCGGGGGCCTCGCGCGTTTTCACGGCGCTGCCTGCCGGACTGCGGACTGTCAGCACCAGGCGCCGGCCATCGACGGCGACCGACTCGGTCACCAGGTCTTCGAAGTACGGCGCCGGCAACGTGGCCGCGATCTTCACGCGGGCTTCCTCGAGGCGGCCGTTGGTGTCCGTGCAGCCGCCGAGCGCCAGCAGCACGATCGAGGGGATGGCGATGGAGAACGCGTTGCGCAGGCGGTTCATGGCGGACTTGTGCTCCCGGGAAGTTCGGCTGCCGATGCGTCAGTGGCGGAAATGGCGCACGCCGGTGAAGACCATCGCGATGCCGTGCTCGTCCGCAGCGGCGATCACCTCGTTGTCGCGCATCGAACCGCCCGGCTGGATCACCGCCTTGATGCCGGCGGCGGCCGCGGCATCGATGCCGTCGCGGAACGGGAAGAAGGCATCGCTCGCCATCACCGAGCCTTCGACCACCAGGTCCGCGTCGGCGGCCTTGATGCCGGCGATGCGCGCCGAGTACACGCGGCTCATCTGGCCGGCACCGACGCCGATGGTGCGGTGGTCCTTCGCATAGACGATGGCGTTGGACTTGACGAACTTCGCCACCTTCCACGCGAACAGCAGGTCGGTGAACTGCTGTTCGGTCGGTGCGAGCTTCGTCACCACCTTCAGTTCGTCGCGGGTGACCACGCGATCGTCGGCGGTCTGCATCAGCAGGCCCGAGCCGATGCGCTTGGTGTCGATGAATCCGCGCGGTGCCGGTGCCAGCGGGATGCGCAGCACGCGCACGTTGGCCTTCTTCTTCGCGTAGTCGAGCGCGGCGGGCTCGTAGTCCGGCGCGATCAGCACCTCGACGAACTGGCGGTCGAGGATGACCTTCGCCGTGGCCGCATCCAGCGTGCGGTTGAACGCGATGATGCCGCCGAATGCGCTGGTGGGGTCGGTCGCGTAAGCGAGTTCGTACGCGTCGCCGCAGGCCACGCCGACGGCCACGCCGCAGGGGTTGGCGTGCTTGACGATCACGCAGGCCGGCGCGTCGAACTGGCGCACGCATTCCCACGCGGCATCGCTGTCGGCGATGTTGTTGTAGCTCAGTTCCTTGCCCTGCAACTGCTCGAACGTGGCCAGCGAGCCGGGCGCGGGGTACAGGTCGCGGTAGAACGCGGCCTGCTGGTGCGGGTTCTCGCCGTAGCGCAGGTCCATGACCTTGATGAAGCTGCCGTTCGCCTGCGCGGCGAACGCGCTGCGCACCGGGATGTCGGACGAGGTGTCGGTGACGGCGGACAGGTAGTTGCTGATCGCGGCGTCGTACTGCGCCACGCGGTTGAACGCGGCGACCGACAGCGCGAAGCGCGTCTTCGCCGACAGCGCGCCGTCGTTGGCGTCCAGTTCGGCGACCAGGCCGGCGTATTGCGACGGATCGGTGGCGACCGCGACGCGGGCGAAGTTCTTCGCCGCCGAACGCAGCATCGCAGGCCCGCCGATGTCGATGTTCTCCACCGCATCGGCCAGCGTGCAGTCGGCCTTCGCGGTGACCGATTCGAACGGATACAGGTTCAGCACCAGCAGGTCGATCGCGCCGATGCCATGCTCGGCCATCACCGCGTCGTCGATGCCGGCGCGCCCGAGCAGGCCACCGTGCACCTTCGGGTGCAGCGTCTTGACGCGACCATCCATCATCTCGGGGAATCCGGTGGCGTCGGCCACGTCGCGCACGGCCAGGCCAGCGTCACGCAATGTTTTCGCGGTGCCGCCGGTGGACAACAGTTCGACATCACGGGCGGCGAGGGCGCGGGCCAGGTCGAGCAGGCCGGTCTTGTCGGAAACGGACAGCAGCGCCCGGCGAACGGGCTGGAGATCGAGGGTCATGGAGAGCGGCGGCGCGGAGCGGGGCGCGGATTATAACGCGCTGCACCACGGCGTCCGGGGCGGTCAGGCCAGCCCGTAGTCCTTCAACTTCTTGCGCAGCGTGGCGCGATGGATGCCGAGCAGGGCGGCCGCGCGGCTCTGGTTGCCTTCGCAGTGGTTCAGCACTTCCACGAACAGCGGGATTTCCATTTCGCGCAGCACGATCTCGTAGACGTCGTCCGCGTCGCATCCGTCCAGGTCGCGCAGGTAGCGGCGTACCGACTGCGCGACATGTTCGCGCAGCGGCGGCCGCGACGCGGCGCGTGGCGTGTCCTGGCGGGTGGAGGCAGCGTTCAATCGGATCCCCTGGGCGCTACGGATGCAGATGCCCGCCTTGTGCGTATGGGTATTCGGCGGGGGGACGAGTCTAGCGCCTGATCGCGGCGCGCGCATCCGCTTTTTGATGAATCCGGAGGGCTTAACGAAAGTCGAAGGAAAACGCGACGACGCTGGCACTGGGCTCGCGTATGCGCACGGCCATCTGTGCGCTCTGGCCCGGGCCGATGGCGCCGAGCGCCTCGCCTTCCGGCAGGTAATCCGCGGGTTGCAACGCACGCGCGCCCAGCGTGCGACCGTCGGCATCCTTCAACGTCAGCAGGATCACCGGCCATGCCTGCGCCCAGCGCGCCTCGTTGCGGAACGTGGCCTGCGCCTGCAGCGTGCCGGGCGCCCCGGCGATGGGACGGACATCGCGGCTGAGCATGCTGAAGGCGGTGGGTTCGCGCCAGGTCGGCACGTCGCAGCGGAAGAGGCCGCACAACGTCACCACCACCGGTCGCCATCCCGCCTGCGTGGCGAGTCGCGCGCGATCGGCGATCACGATCTGCAGGCACAGCGACAACGCCAGTGCCGTGACGATGGTCCACTGTCCGCGCGCGCGACGCGTATGCACCGGCGTGGTGCGCGTGCGATGCAGGAAGCGAGGCCCTGCGGCCCTGCGTGCGGCGAGTGGCGGCGCGCCGTCGGCGGTGTCGACCGGCATCCTGTCGGATGGCGTGAGGTCGACGGGTTCGACGGTATCGCTGCGGACGGCCTCACCGTCGGGCCTGGCGATCTCGTCCCCTGTCTCCGGCAGCGATGGGGACGCATCGCCCAGAACGACGACGGAAGGTGCTGCTTCCTGCTCGACCGATGGCTGCGCCGTGGCGTCACGCTCGATGGCCTGCGGCTCGCCGGTGCCTGCTTCCCGCAGCGGCGCTGCATACAACAGCGTGGCCAGGCTGGGTGCCGGCATCACTGGCTCGCGTGCCGTCGTCAATGGCTTGCCGCAGCGCGGGCAGTCCGCTGGCGGATTGCCCGCGTGCGGATCACGCGCGACGAGGAACTGGCAATGCGGGCAGGCGATGGACATGGCCGGTATTCAACCACGCTCGCCCGCCGGCGTGTTGTGACCGGCGGTACGCTGTGCCGGCCTCAGCGGCGGATGCCATCGATGCGCATCCAGTCGCCGTCCTGCGTGGCCACGAGTGCATCGAACCAGGTCGCATAGCGGACAAGCAGGTCGTCTTCCTGGCCCTTGAGGATGCCGGACAGCGCGATGCGGCCGCCCGTCGCCACGCGCGCGGCCAGTGTGTCGGCCAATGCATCGAGCGCGGAGGCGAGGATGTTCGCCACCACCACCGGATACGTCGCGACGGGTTCGTCATCGGGCAGGTACACGCTGAAGTCCGCGCCCACCTCGTTGCGTTGCGCGTTGTCGGTGCTGGCCAGCAAGGCCTGCGGATCGTTGTCGACGCCGACCGCCCGTGCGGCGCCCAGCTTCAGCGCGGCCAGCGCGAGGATGCCTGAGCCGCAGCCGAAATCGAGCACGCGCTGTCCCTGCAGCCGGCCTTCGCCGGCCAGGGCATCGAGCCAGCGCAGGCACAGCGCGGTGGTGGGATGCGTGCCGGAACCGAACGCCAGGCCGGGATCGAGCCGCACGATCGCCGCATCGTCGCCGGCATTGCCGGGCACATCGTGGTTCCACGGCACGATGAAGGTGCGCGCGCCGAACTGCATCGGCTTGAACTGGTCCAGCCATGCGCGTTCCCAGTCCTCGTCTTCGACCTGGCGGAAGCCGGCCTGGGTCCAGTCCAGCCCGGGATCGAAGGCCTCCAGCGCCGCCAGCAGGGCCAATGCATCGGTCCCCGCATCGAACAGCGCGGTGAGCACCAGCGCTTTCCATAGCGGCGTCTCGCCGACGCCGGGTTCCAGGATGGCGCGTTCGTTGCCCGTATCGGCATCGGCGTCGAGCAGGGTGACCGACAGTGCGCCCACATCCTCCAGCGCGTTCTCGTAGCGCGGCTGCTCGGCTTCGGTGCAGCGCAGGGAGAGTTCCAGGTAAGGCATGGTCGAGGGCGGTGAAGATGAACGGGCCGGAATTGTCTCACGCGCCTCGCGGACCGCGGGTCGGCGACGAAAGGGCGTGACCGGGGTCGTGAACGCACGCGCATCGCGTTGTAACGCGCGGGAAGCGCCGGGATAATGAAAGCGTGCCCCGGAAGCTGCTGATGCCGATGATGCTGGTGGGCCTGCTGGGTGCGCTGGCGTGGATGCCGCTGCGCCAGGCGGGGCCGCTGCTGCATGCGCCCGCGTTGAGCGACGATGGCGCCATGGTGCAGGAGGCGGACCCATTCTCTCCGGCGCGTACCCAGGCGATGTTGCGCCCGGTGTCGGCGAATGCGCTGCCCGCGCTGTCGCCGCTGCGCCGCGGATTCGAGGACAGCACGGACCTGTTCGCCTACTCGCGTGAATTGATGACGCTCGCCGCTGCCGGCGATGCGGATGCCATGTGGTTGCTGAGCCTGGTGCAGGACCATTGCGCCGGTTATGCGGCCGATCCTGGCGGTTATGCGCAGGACACGCGCGCCATCGCGAGCCTCGGCCTGTCCAGCGGCAGCGCCATGCTCGCGGCGCGGCAGCGCCTGCAACAGCGATGCGCGCGTTTCGTGCCGCAGGATGGCTTTTCGTTGCCGACCGTCATCACCCAGCGGATGCAGGCGGCGCGTGCAGGAAGCCTGGCGGCGGAAGCGTCGCTGCTGGCGATGGAGCAGCCCCTGCAGGATGGCGACGACTACCGGCGCGACCTGGTGCGGCGTGTGCTCGATTCCGAGGATCCCTTCGCCTACCTCGCCATCGCCCCGGCCATGGGGACGATCGGCAGTGGCAGGCGCGACACGCTGGGTGAGGTGTCGGGCAGCGACCTGAGCGAGATCGCCTGGCGTATCGCGGCGTGCCAGCTGGGCATGGATTGCAGCCCGGGCGGCTCGATGATGACGAATTACTGCGTGAACGGCGGCATCTGCTCGCAGGACGAATCGCAGGATTTCACTACCTTTGCGCGGGACGCCGGTGTCCCGCGCCAGGGTGCGGACAATGTGGACGAGATGGTGGGCACCTTGCTGGCCCGCCCGGGAGTGGACGGATGAAATACAAGCGCACGCGGCCGGGAGTGAATCTCCTGGTCTGGGGACTGGTGGTGGTGGCGTATGCCGCCGCGGCCGCCACGATCGTCATCGAAACGCGCGACCCCGGCTTCCGGGACCTGTCGCGGGTGGGGCACATGACCATCCATGCGCCGGACGATGCGCGCCGTCTCGGCGCGGCGCAGGTCGCCGCGCTCTATCGCGCGCGCAGCGGCACGCCGTTCTCCACGCTGTCGCCCGGCAGCACCATCAAGGTGGTGTGGTCCGATGGCTCGTCCGAAGTGGTGCGGATCGGCGATCCCTCCTCGCCACTGGGCGCGGCGCCCGTGCCGGGAACGCAGCAGGCGCCGGACCGGTAACCCCGCGCCACTGCATCGTCCGCGCAAACAGGAAGGGCCGGGATGGCGACATCCCGGCCCTTCCTGTTTCAGCCGCATGGCGGACTCAGACCAGCGAGATCGCCTTGTTCTTGCGTTCGGCCAGGCGCTTTTCCAGGTAATGGATGTTCTGTCCACCGGCCTGGAAGCCCTGGTCGCGCATGATGCGCTGCTGCAGCGGGATGTTGGTCTTGATGCCGTCGATGACCATTTCGCTGAGTGCCACGCGCATGCGGGCAATGGCGGTGTCGCGGTCCGGCCCGTGCACGATGAGCTTGGCGATCATCGAGTCGTAGTTCGGAGGCACGCGGTAGCCTTCGTAGATGTGCGTGTCCACGCGCACGCCGGGGCCGCCCGGCGGATGGAAGTGCTGGATCAGGCCCGGGTGCGGCATGAAGGTGTCGGGGTCTTCGGCATTGATGCGGCACTCGATGGCGTGGCCGCGCAGCACGACGTCGCTCTGCTTGATGGTCAGCTTCTGGCCGGCGGCGATGCGCAGTTGCTCGCAGACCAGGTCGATGCCGGTGATGCGCTCGGTCACCGGATGTTCCACCTGGATGCGGGTGTTCATCTCGATGAAGTAGAAGCGGCCATCCTCGAACAGGAACTCGAACGTGCCCGCGCCGCGGTAGCCGATGCGCAGGCAGGCTTCCACGCAGACCTTGCCGATCTCGTTGCGCAGTTCTTCGGTGATGCCGGGGGCCGGCGCTTCTTCCACCACCTTCTGGTGCCGGCGCTGCATCGAGCAGTCGCGTTCGCCCAGGTGGATGGCGCCGCCCTGGCCGTCGGCGAGTACCTGTATCTCCACGTGGCGAGGATTCTCCAGGAATTTCTCCATGTAGACCTCGCCATTGCCGAACGCGGCCTTGGCTTCCGACTTGGTCATCTCGATGGCGGCCTTCAGCGCGCCCTCGACGTGCACCACGCGCATGCCACGGCCGCCGCCACCGCCCGCCGCCTTGATGATGACCGGGTAGCCGATCTCGCGCGCGATCTTGGTGTTGGCGACGATGTCGTCGCCCAGCGGCCCGCCGCTGCCCGGCACGCACGGCACGCCGGCCGCCTGCATGGCACGGATCGCTTCGACCTTGTCGCCCATCATGCGGATGGTGTCCGCCTTGGGGCCGATGAAGATGAAGCCGGACTGCTCCACGCGTTCGGCGAAGTCGGCGTTCTCCGACAGGAAGCCGTAGCCGGGATGGATGGCCTGCGCGTCCGTCACCTCGGCCGCGGCGATGATCGCCGGGACGTTGAGGTAACTGTCCTTGGAGGCCGCCGGTCCGATGCAGACCGACTCGTCGGCCATGGCCACGTGCTTGAGGTTGCGGTCGACGGTGGAATGCACCGCGACCGTGCGGATGCCGAGGGTGTGGCAGGCGCGCAGGATGCGCAGCGCGATCTCACCCCGGTTGGCGATAACGACTTTATCGAGCATGGTTTAGGGCCGTGATTCGTGATTTGTGATGGGTGATTCGCTGGTTGTTCTGCCGATGCTGGCGATCAGTGCATTCAGCCTGGCGAATGTGCGGTCGAGCGTGGACTGCAGTTCTGGTGACTGGGGAGCGAATCCGAGCCGAACTGCGATTTCGATCTGGGTGTCCAGTTCGGCGAGCGAACCTCGTGCGATGGACAGGAACCTGAGCAGCTCGGGGGTGGATTTGCGTGCGGCGCCTTCCGCAAGGTTGGAGGGAACGCTGATTGCCGAGCGACGCATCTGCGATGTCAGTCCGAACTTCTCCTCATTCGGGAAGTCGGTCGAGTACGCGTAGATCATCACGACCAGATCCATGGCGTCACGCCAAACATCGAGTCGTTGGTGAGGCCGCTCTTGCGAATCACCCCTCACGAATCACCAATCACCCGATGACGAACAGCGGCTGGTCGAATTCGATCGGCTGGCCGCTCTCGGCCAGGATCGACAGCACGGTGCCGGAGACGTCGGCTTCGATGGGGTTGAACATCTTCATCGCCTCGATGATCGCCAGCGTCTCGCCGGCTTTCACTGCCTGGCCGACGCTGACGAACGACGGCTTGTCCGGCGACGGCGAGGCGTAGAACGTGCCGACCATCGGCGCACGCACCACATGGCCGTCCGGCAGGGCGTTGCCCGCCTTGGCGGTGCCGCCGGTCGAGGCCTCGGTCGGCGAACTCATCGGCATCGGTGCGGCAGCGCGCGGTTCGGCGTAGGCGACCGGGGCCGGTGCGGCGGGCGCGGCATAGACGCCTTTCGGGGTGCGCGCCAGACGCACGGATTCTTCGCCTTCCTTGATCTCGATTTCGGCCAGGTTCGACTCTTCCAGCAGGTCGATCAGTTTCTTGATTTTGCGGAGATCCATGGGAGCCTCGTGGTTGAACGCTGTTCCCCGCAGGGAACAAAGCAGAAAGTCAGGCGGGCAGCCGCAGCAGGGCGGCGTCCAGCGCGTAGCGGTAACTGTCGGCACCGAAGCCGCAAACCACGCCGACCGCCTTGTCGCTCAGATAGCTGGTGTGGCGGAAGGGTTCGCGGCTGTGCGGGTTGGACAGGTGGACTTCGATGAAGGGCAGGGCCACCGCCGCCAGCGCGTCGCGTATGGCGACGGACGTGTGGGTGAAGGCGGCCGGGTTGATCAGGATGAAGGCGGTGCCGTCGGTGCGGGCGGCCTGGATGCGGTCGACCAGGGCGTGCTCGGCATTGGACTGGAAGCTGTCCAACTGGTGGCTGGCACTTTTCGCCTGTGCCGCCAGCGCCAGGTCGATGTCTGCCAGCGTCGCGTGGCCATAGACCTCCGGCTCGCGGGTGCCGAGCAGATTGAGGTTGGGACCATGCAGGACCAGCAGCTTCGCCATCAGCGTCTCCAGCGGAAGGGCGGCAGTCTGCTTGAAGCAGGTAATGCTGTCCAGTTCGCCGAAGTTCGCCATGATTTAAACGATTGTTTGATTTTCGGCGCCGGGTGCGCCGGATCAAGGGCTTGCGAGCGATGCGCACGGTGCCGGCATCGCCGTGTGGCAGGGTTGTCCTGCGCGTTGGCGTCGGTTTCGCCGACGTTTGGGGTCACTGCGCCCAGCCGCTGATCTCGCCATGCTGGAACGGTCCAATTTTCTGCCGCTCGATGCGCCCATCGGCGCCGACCAGCACGGTGTAGGGCAGCACGCCCTTGGCGTTGCCGAGCCATACGCTGGCGTCGGCGGGACCCGGCGTCTCCAGCACGATGGGATAGCCGACCGGCACCCGGGCCAAGAAATCCTGCACCCCGTCCCGCGTGTCGAGCGCCAGTCCGATGACCTGCACGCCATCGGCGCCCTGCGAGGTGGCGAAGCGCTCCAGTTCCGGCATTTCCTCGATGCAGGGGCCGCACCAGCTGGCCCAGACGTTGATCAGCAGTCGCTTGCCGCGATAGCGCGTGGCGAGATCGACGACCTTGCCGTCCAGGCCGGGCAGCACGACGGCCGGCATCGGGTCACCGATCGCGGCCGGCGTCACGCCTGCCGGAGGGGCGGGCGCAGTCGCATTGATGGCGGTGTGCAGTGCGCGCTCGCCGGGGCCGGTCCGCCATAGCGGATTGCCGTTGAACCAGAGGCTGGCCAGCAGGCCCAGGCCGGCGGCGGCGACCGCCACCAGCAGGATGCGCGGGGTAGTGACCTTCACCGCGCGGCCCGTTCGAAGGCCTGCCGCATGGTGTCGTGGGTCAGCACGGTCGGCAGCACCTCGCCTTCGCCGCCGTTACGCGGATACATCACGTACAACGGCACGCCGACCGCCTTGTGCTGTTCGAGGAAGGCGGTGATGGCCGGATCCACGTTGGTCCAGTCGCCCGTCATCATCACCGCACCATGCGTGGCGAGCAGGTCGCGGAACGCGGCGGTGCTGAGCACGGTCTTCTCGTTGGCCTTGCAGGTGACGCACCAGTCGGCCGTCATGTCGACGAAGACGATGCGGCCCTCGGCACGCAACGCCGCCAAGCGTTCCGCGGCATAGGCCACGTGGCCTTCCGCCGTCGGTGCGGCAGCGGACGCTGCGGGCAAACGATGCACCATCGCCAACGGCACCAGCGCGGCGGCGGCCAGCACCAGCGCCAGCACGCGCGGCAGCGGCGATGCGGCGAAGCGCACGCGCTGGAACCACCACAGTCCCAGCGCCAGCAGCACCAGGCCGATCAAGGCCAGGCCGACGGCATCGATGCCGCGCTGCTTGCCCAGCACCCACAGCAGCCACACGGCGGTCAGGTACATCGGGAAGGCGAGCACCTGCTTCAGTGTTTCCATCCACGCGCCGGGGCGCGGCAGGCGGTTCGCCAAGGCAGGTATGAAGCCGATCAGCAGGAACGGCAGCGCCAGTCCCAGGCCGAGCACCGCGAACACCAGCAGCGCCAGCGGCGTGGGTGCGGTGAAGGCGTATGCGAGCGCCACGCCCATGAAGGGCGCCGTGCACGGGCTGGCCACGACCACCGCCAGCACGCCGGTGAAGAAATCACCCGCCGGGCCGCGCCGCGACGCCAGTCCATGCCCGGCACCGGCGAGGCGATGGCCGACCGCAAACACGCCCGACAGGCTCAGGCCCACCGCGAACATCACGTAGGCCAGCAGGCCGACCATCCAGGGCTGCTGCAACTGGAAGCCCCAGCCCAGCGCCTGGCCGGCAGCACGCAGCGCGATGGCCAGAGCGCCGACGGCGACGAAGCTGACCAGCACGCCGGCGGTATACCAGAGCGCACGCCGGCGCGCGTCGCTTTCGTTCTGGCCGCTTTCGGCCAGCGACAGCGCCTTCAGCGACAGGATCGGCAGCACGCAGGGCATCAGGTTGAGGACCAGGCCGCCGACCAGCGCCAGGGCGAGCGCGACGAGCAGCGACGTGGTGCCCGGCTGGTTGCGTGCCAGGACGTCTTCGGGCGGGCGTGTGCGTTCGACATCGGGCACGACGGGCGTCGTTGCCGACTCCGCACCTGCATCCGGTGAGGCCGCCGGGGCGTCGTCTGCGGTTGTCGTGGTCGCGCTCGTCGGCAGCGGCGCGACGGCAATGGGCGCCGGCACGTCCGGCGTGCTGGCCGGCGTCACCGTGCCGGCGGGGATCGACAGCGCCACCCGCCGCGTCATCGGCGGATAGCAGATGCCGTCGGTCTGGCAGCCCTGGAAGGTCACGCGCAGCGTCGCCTTTGCGGCATTGGCATGTTCGCGTCGCAGCGGCACCGGCACTTCGGCCTGGTCGAAGTAGACGGTGACTTCGCCGAAATGCTCGTCCCGGTGCGCTTTGCCCGTCGGCCAGCGCGGCGCCTGCAGGGCGACGCCTTTCGCACCTTCCAGCGCCATCGAGGTGCGGTCGCGGTAGACGTAGTAACCGCGTGCCGGCGTGAAGCGCAGCAGCAACTCATTGCCGTTGAAGGCGATCGCCTCGAACGCGAACGCCTGTTCCGCCGGCAGCGGCAGCGCGTCCATGCCGGCCTGTGGTTTCTGGCCCAGCAGGCCGCCGGTGAGCGCGCCGGATCCCAGCGGCACGAAGGCGCCGCCATCCCCGGCGGCCGGCAACGCCACCTTCAGCGTGCGCGTCTGCGGCGGGTAGCAGATGCCGGCGTCGGCGCAGCCCTGGTATTTGATCTTCAGGGTGACGCTGTCGGTGGACGTCGTCGGCTGGCCGGGCAGGGTGGCGAGCAGTTCGCCGCGATAGGTCTCGACGTCGCCGAAGAACTCGTCGCGGTACGCCTTGCCCTTGGGCAGCTGCAGCGGTTGCGCGGCGAAGCCGGCATCGGCCTCCACGCCGGTGCGGTGCCGGTAGAGGTAGTAGCCGTCGGTGATCTTCCAGCGGATCTCGATGCGGTCGCGCGTCGGCGCGGTGGCGGTCAGCACGAAGGCTTCGTCCACCGGCAGCAGGTCGTCCTGGGTGATCGCCGCCGAGGCGGCCGGCGCGATCAGCGAGGCGAGGGGCAGCAGCAGGCAGGCGAACAGGGTGCGGATCAGCGTCATCGGGTCACTCGGAGGCGCGGGCGTCGGCCCGGGTTTCGGCGGCCACCCAGTCCAGATAGGCGGGCAGGCCGGCGGCGGTTTCGACCGCCAGGATCTCCGGCAGTTCATAGGGGTGAAGCTCGGCCAGCCGCGCCATCAGCGCATCGCGCCGGTCGGCGGTGGTCTTGGCCAGCAACTGGACCTCGGTCGCCTGCTCCACCTGGCCCCGCCAGCGGTAGGTCGAGACCACCCCGGGCAGCAGGTTCACGCAGGCCGCCAGCCGTTCTTCCACCAGCGTCCGCGCCAGCCGCTGGGCGGTATCGGCGTCCGGGCAGGTGGACAGGATCAGGAAGACGGGCATGGGCCGGCGATTATTGCAGACCTGTCCGGTGCGCCCCTTGCGACAAAGATGCGCAGCCGCCCTTGAAAGCGGTCCGGCGCACCCAATATCCCCTGCATCCCGGCCTGGCCGGGTTTTCATGCCCGCGGCGTTGGCAGTCCCCCGAGGGGAGTGCTAACATCCCCGACCCTTTCCCAGTCCAATCAATCACTTAAGAGGATTGACATGAGCAATATCAAGCCGTTGTACGACCGCCTGGTGGTCAAGCCGATCGAAGCCGAAGAAACCTCGCTCGGCGGCATCATCATCCCCGACGCCGCCAAGGAAAAGCCGACCAAGGGTGAAGTCGTCGCCGTCGGCGAAGGCAAGTTCGTCGAAGCCACCGGCAACGTCCGCGCCCCGAAGGTCAAGGTCGGCGACAAGGTGATCTACGGCCAGTACTCCGGTTCGGCGTACAAGTACGAAGGCATCGAATACAAGATCATCAAGGAAGACGACGTCCTCGCGATCCTCGGCTGAAGCCGAGGCGGGATTGGGGATTGGTGATTCGCAGCAGCGCAACCGCGTTGACGATCCCACTCCATCCGAATTCCCGCCGCCCGACGTTTCTCGAATCACTCATCACGAATTACGAATCACGGAGTTTTTCCAATGGCAGCCAAAGATATCCGTTTCGGTGAAGACGCCCGTACGCGCATGGTGCGCGGCGTGAACATTCTCGCCAATGCCGTCAAGGCCACCCTCGGCCCGAAGGGCCGCAATGTCGTGCTCGAGAAGAGCTTCGGCGCCCCGACGATCACCAAGGACGGCGTTTCCGTCGCCAAGGAAATCGAACTGGCCGACAAGTTCGAGAACATGGGCGCGCAGATGGTGAAGGAAGTCGCGTCCAAGACCTCCGACAACGCCGGTGACGGCACCACCACCGCCACCGTGCTGGCGCAGGCGTTCATCCGCGAAGGCTCCAAGGCCGTCGCCGCCGGCATGAACCCGATGGACCTGAAGCGCGGCATCGACCAGGCCGTGAAGGCCGCCGTCGAAGAGCTGAAGAAGCTCTCCAAGCCGACCGCCGACGACAAGGCGATCGCCCAGGTCGGCACCATTTCCGCCAACTCCGACAGCAACATCGGCGACATCATCGCCGAGGCCATGAAGAAGGTCGGCAAGGAAGGCGTGATCACCGTCGAAGAAGGCTCGGGTCTGGAGAACGAACTCGACGTCGTCGAGGGCATGCAGTTCGACCGTGGCTACCTGTCGCCGTACTTCATCAACAACCAGCAGTCGCAGCAGGTCGAATTCGACGACCCCTTCATCCTGATCCACGACAAGAAGGTCTCCAACGTCCGCGAACTGCTGCCGGTGCTGGAAGGCGTCGCCAAGGCCGGCAAGCCGCTGCTGATCGTGGCCGAGGAAGTGGAAGGCGAAGCCCTCGCCACGCTGGTGGTCAACACCATCCGCGGCATCGTCAAGGTCGCCGCCGTCAAGGCGCCGGGCTTCGGTGACCGCCGCAAGGCCATCCTGGAAGACATCGCCACGCTGACCAACGGCACGGTGATCTCCGAGGAAGTCGGCCTGCAGCTCGAGAAGGCCACCATCAACGACCTGGGTCGTGCGAAGAAGGTCGTGATCTCGAAGGAGAACACCACCATCATCGACGGCGCCGGCGATGCCGAGCGCATCCAGTCGCGCATCAAGCAGATCAAGGCGCAGATCGAAGAGACTTCTTCGGACTACGACCGCGAGAAGCTGCAGGAACGCGTGGCCAAGCTGGCCGGCGGCGTGGCCGTGATCAAGGTCGGTGCCTCGACCGAAATCGAAATGAAGGAAAAGAAGGCCCGCGTCGAAGACGCCCTGCACGCCACGCGTGCGGCGGTGGAAGAAGGCGTGGTCCCGGGCGGTGGCGTGGCGCTGATCCGCGCGCTGCAGACCATCGGCAACCTGAAGGGCATCAACGAAGACCAGAACCACGGCATCCAGATCGCCCTGCGCGCGATGGAAGCCCCGCTGCGCGAGATCGTCACCAACGCCGGTGAAGAGCCGTCGGTGATCGTCAACCGCGTCAAGGACGGTTCGGGCAACTTCGGCTACAACGCCGCCAACGGCGAGTTCGGCGACATGATCGAATTCGGCATCCTGGACCCGACCAAGGTCACGCGCTCCGCGCTGCAGAACGCCGCCTCGATCGCGGGCCTGATGATCACCACCGAAGCAATGGTGGCCGAGGCGCCGAAGAAGGACGAACCGGCGATGCCGGCCGGCGGTGGCATGGGCGGCATGGGCGGCATGGACTTCTAAGACCGGCTTCCCGCGTCACCGTTCCACGAAAGCCCCGCAGCGATGCGGGGCTTTTCTTTTCCGAGGTTCGGGGGCAAGCGAGGACTCGCGCGGTCTTGGCCGTAGCTGACATACTTCCCGGTGAGGTGCAGTGGGCGCCTGAAACGGGGTTGGTATGCATATCAAGGAAAGCGCCATCGAGCAGGAGCTCATCGCCAAGCTGGGTGATCTGAACTACACCCTGTGCCCGGATATCCGGGATCGCGTGACGCTTGAGCGCAACTTCCTGGAAAAATTCGAGGCGCTGAACAAGGTCTACCTGACCCAGGGCGAAGCGCAGCGCTTCTTGGATGAAATCGTCACGGCGGATGTCTTCACCGCCGCCCAGCGCCTGCGCGAGACCTCGACGTTCATTCGCGACGACGGCACGCCTCTGCATTACACGCTGGTCAATACACGCGACTGGTGCAAGAACACCTTCGAGGTGGTCAGCCAGCTGCGCATGAATCACGACAGCAGCCACCACCGGTATGACGTGATCCTGTTGGTCAATGGCATGCCGGTGGTGCAGATCGAGCTGAAGACGCTCGGTATCAGTCCGCGCCGGGCCATGCAGCAGATCGTCGACTACAAGGCCGACCCCGGTAATGGTTACACCCGCACATTGTTGTGTTTCATGCAGGTGTTCATCGTCAGCAACAGCACCGATACGTACTATTTCGCCAACAACAATCCGAGGCACTTCAATTTCAGTGCGGACGAGCAGTTCCTGCCCGTCTACCAGTTCGCGGACGAGGCCAACCGCAAGATCGGCCATCTGGACGCTTTCGCCGACGCGTTCCTTGCCAAGTGCACGTTGGGGCAGATGCTTAGCCGTTACATGGTGCTGGTGGCCAACGAACAGAAACTGCTGATGATGCGGCCGTACCAGATCTACGCCGTCAAGGCGATCGTGGACTGCATCGAAAAGAACGGCGGCAACGGCTATGTCTGGCACACCACCGGCAGCGGCAAGACGCTAACCTCGTTCAAGGCGTCTACGCTTCTGAAGGACAATCCGGACATCGAAAAATGTCTGTTCGTGGTGGACCGCAAGGATCTGGATCGCCAGACCCGGGAGGAGTTCAACCGCTTCCAGGAAGGCTGTGTCGAGGAAAACACCAACACCGAAACGCTGGTGCGACGCCTGGTGTCCGACGACCGCGCGGACAAGGTCATCGTGACCACCATCCAGAAGCTCGGCCTGGCGCTGGACGGAGCCAACAAGCGCAACTATGCGCAGCGCCTTGAGGCGCTGCGGGACAAGCGTGTGGTGTTCATCTTCGACGAATGCCATCGCTCGCAGTTCGGCGACAACCATCAGGCCATCAAGGACTTCTTCCCGCGGGCGCAGCTGTTCGGGTTCACCGGTACGCCGATCTTCGACAAGAACGGCGCCAGCATTCAGCGGGAAGGAAAAAGCGCGACATACCGCACCACGGAAGATCTGTTTCAGCGGCAGCTCCACGCCTACACCATCACGCATGCCATCGATGATCGCAACGTGCTGAAGTTCCATGTGGACCACTTCAAGCCAGAAGGTACGAATCCGCCGAAGCCCAGCGAGGCGCCGCCCAAGGCCAAGGTGATCGAAACGATTCTGGACAAGCACAATGCCGCTACCCACCAGCGGCGCTTCAACGCGGTGTTCGCGACAGCCTCGATCAACGACGCCATCGAGTACTACCGCCTGTTCGGAGAGGTTCAGACTCAAATGCAGGCGACCGATCCGGACTTCTGCCCGCTCAGGGTCGCCTGCGTGTTCTCGCCACCGGCACTGGCGGTGGCGGCCGAGGGGGGCGATGCCGCCGCGCGGAACGCGGCTGACGTGCGTCAGCTGCAGGAAGAACTGCCGCAGGAGCAGGCGGACAACAGCCAGGAGCCGGACGTCAAGTACGCCGCGTTGAAGGCGATCATCGCGGACTACAACGCATGCTATGGAGGCAGCTTCCGGATCGGCGAGTTCGATGCGTACTACAAGGACGTGCAGCAGCGCATCAAGCTGCAGCAGATACCGGACGCGGACCTGCCCGGTAAGGGGTCAGAGAAGATCGACATCACCCTGGTGGTGGACATGCTGCTGACCGGCTTCGACTCCAAGTACCTCAACACGCTGTACGTGGACAAGAACCTCAAGTACCACGGCCTGATCCAGGCATTCTCCCGCACCAATCGCGTACTGAACGACACCAAGCCTTACGGCAACATCCTGGATTTCCGCCAGCAGCAGGGTCCAGTGGACGAAGCGATCACGTTGTTCTCGGGCGAGGGCAGCGACGCGCCTGCCCGCATCTGGCTGGTGGATCCGGCACCCAAGGTCATCAAGCAATTGGATGAGGCCATGCAGGCACTGCAGGGTTTCATGCAGTCGCAGGGGCTGGCCGGGCGTCCGGAGGACGTGGCGAATCTGCGCGGTGACCTGGCGCGCGCGCAGTTCGTCGAGCTGTTCAAGCAGGTGCAGCGGTGCAAGACGCAGTTGGACCAGTACACCGACCTCGAGCCGGCGCAGCGGGAGCAAGTGGATGCGCTGATGCCCGCCAATGATCTGCGTGCGTGGCGCGGCACTTATCTGGAAACGGCGCAGCGGCTCAAGTCGCAGCAGCAGGTACGGGGCGAGGGCGCGCCGCCGGAGGTGCAGCAGCTGGACTTCGAGTTCGTGCTGTTCGCGTCCAATCTGATCGACTACGACTACATCATGGCGCTGGTGGCGCGCGACAGTCGCAAGCCGCCGGCGGAACGCAGTATGAGTCGGGAGCAGTTGATCGCGCTGGTGCAGGGCGATGCGAAATTCATGGACGAGCGCGAGGTGATCGCGGACTACATCCGCCGCCTGCCGACGGACCGGGCGCTGGAGGAGGGCGAGATCCGCAAGGGTTACGAGGCCTTCAAGGCGCGTCGGCGTACCGATGAGCTCAATGCCATCGCGCAGGCGCATGGGGTGGAAGCCGAGGCGTTCAAGGCATTCGTGGACGAGATCCTGCGACGGCGGGTGTTCGACGGGGAGGCGTTGAGTGCGTTGATGGAGCCGCTGGGTTTGGGCTGGAAGGACCGGACGCGTCGGGAACTGGCGTTGATGGAGGATCTGACGCCGGTGCTGGAGCGGTTGGCGCAGGGGCGGGAGATTGCGGGGTTGAGTGCGTATGCGCAGTAAAGTCGAGAGCGTGGTGGAGTCAGAAGGCGGCGGAGCTGCGCCGGGCCTGCGATTTCCGGGATTCACGGAAGCGTGGCGCGCAAAAGAACTTGGCAAGGAAGGCTCTTTCCTATCTTCCTTGACAGGAAAGAAGGGAGCTGACTTCGGTGTGGGGAATGCAAAGTTCGTTCCTTATATGAATGTCTTCAGCAATGCATTTGTCGATGACACGGACTTGGGGTTAGTCCATGTCGAGCTTGATGAGTCGCAGACGCAGATTCGAGAAGGCGATGTGCTGTTCACTATTTCATCGGAAACGCCTGACGAAGCAGGTATGTCCAGTGTGGTGCTTTCGGATATTCCGAATTGCTACGTAAACTCTTTCTGTACTGTTTTCAGGTTTGATGAAGGAAAATCGCCGAACCCAATTTTCGTCGGGTATCTGCTTAGGCAGCCTTCAACGCGAGCCTACTTCTCAGCGAAAGCTCAGGGTTCAACTCGCTTTAACCTATCCAAAGATGCATTTCGAGGCTTGTCAATTGGCATTCCTTGTGAAGATGAGCAGCGTAAAGTGGCTGATTGTCTCTTATCCCTGGACTCCAGCATTGCTGCGGAGACCCGCAAGTTCGATGCCCTCAAGGCCCACAAACAGGGCTTAATGCAGCAGCTGTTCCCCGCCGAAGGCGAGCGCCAGCCTGATCTTCGCTTCCCTGAGTTTGACGGCGACTGGGATACTGTGGCCTTGGGTGACGTGTCAGCGGTAGTTCGTGGCGGTTCTCCGCGTCCGATCGACAGCTACATCACTCATGCGGCCGATGGCCTCAATTGGCTTAGGATTGGTGACGTCGACAAGGCGGCAAAGTACATCGAGAGGACGGAACAGAAAGTCATAGAGGTCGCACTTGGAAAGACAAGACAGGTTCGTCCTGGCGACCTCATTCTTTCCAATTCAATGAGCTTCGGTCGGCCCTACATCTCGAATATTACGTGCTGCATCCACGACGGTTGGCTGGCCATCACGCAAATTAGCAAGCAGATCACTTCGGATTTTTTGTACTACGCATTAGGTTCATCTGCCTGCCAAACCTACTTCTTGAACGCGGCGGCAGGCAGCGGAGTGAAGAATCTCAACTCAGACATCATCAAGCAACTTTCCATCGCTGTTCCGGCGCTTGAGGAACAAAAGAAGATTTCGGATTGCCTGTCAGAGATCGATGATGTCATTGCCATTCAGTCCCGCAAGATCGCCTTGTTCCAGCAACACAAGGCGGGATTGATGCAGGGCCTGTTCCCTATGATGGAAGCGCTCGCGCCATGAGTCCGCAGCCGACTTTTGCCGATCTGTCCGCACTCGCAACGTATGTCCGCATAACATTGGACGGTCCGGCAAACGCGCCGGAAAAGGCCAAGCGTTTCGTGCTGCTTTACGGCCACAACGGCGTCGGCAAGACCCAGCTGTCGATGGCGTTCAAGAACCTCGGCCGGCAGGGCGATGCGCGCGACACGTTGTATTTCAACGCCTACACCGAAGACCTGTTCGGCTGGGACAACGATCTGGCAGGCGACAGCGACCGCAAGCTGGTGCTCAACACCAGTTCGCGCTTCTTCGATGGTCTGACCGAGCTGGAGATGGACACCCGCATCCGGCCGCTGCTGCAGCGCTATGCCGGATTCGACTTCCAGATCGATGCGGCGGCGGGCGTCGTGCGCTTCTACGCCAAGGGAGACGCCCAACAGCCCATCAAGATCTCCCGGGGCGAAGAGACCATGTTCATCTGGTGCTTCTTCCTGGCCATCGTGCAACTGGCGATGGACGGTGCCGAGGCCTACCAGTGGGTGAAGTACATCGTCATCGACGACCCCATCTCCTCGTTGGACGAGCATAACGCGATCGTGGTGGCCAACCACCTGGCTTCATTCCTGGCGCGGAAGGATCACACCATCAAGACGGTGATCTCCACCCATCACGCCCTGTTCTTCAACGTGCTCTGGAACGAGATCAAGCAGATAGACCGCAGCAAGTTCCAGCCCTGGCTGCTGTCACGCTCGCGTGCGACAGGCGAGTACACGTTGGCCTGGAGCAACGACACCCCGTTCTTTCATCATCTCTCCTTGCTGGAGGACCTGTGCCGTGCCCGCGAATCCGGGCAGGTTTACACGCACCACTTCAACGCGCTGCGTAGCCTGCTGGAGAAAGCCCAGATCTTCCACGGTCACGAAAAGTTCTCGGTCTGCATCCAGCAGGATGCGCAGAACGACCCGGACGCTACCCTGTACGGCCGCGTCGTGAACATCATGAGCCACGGCAACTACTCGTTCTACGATCCCGTGGAACTCCTGGAAGAGAACCGACAGCACTTCGAGAAGGTGCTCGACGATTTCCTGAATTACTACCCTTTCAACAGGGCCTCGCTGCCCGGCATGGATGCCTGACATGCTGATCCTCTACACCACCGACGACGGCCGCAGCCAGATCCAGCTGCGGGCCGATCAGCAGACCGTCTGGCTCAGTCAGGCCGAGATGGCCGAGCTGTTTGAGACCACCAAGCAGAACATCTCGCTGCACCTGAAAAACATCATTGAAGACAAAGAGTTGCAGGACGGCTCAGTTGTCAAGGAATCCTTGACAACTGCCGCAGACGGCAAGCAGTACCTGACCAAGCTCTACAACCTGGACGCCATCCTGGCGGTCGGCTACCGCGTGCGCTCCCTGCGCGGCGTGCAGTTCCGTCGCTGGGCGACCGGCGTGCTGCGCGAGTATCTGGTCAAGGGCTTCGTCATGGATGACGAGCGTCTGAAGAACCCCGATGGCCGCCCCGACTACTTCGACGAGATGCTCGAACGCATCCGTGACATCCGGGCCTCGGAGAAGCGCTTCTATCAAAAGGTACGCGACCTGTTCGCCCTGAGTGTGGACTACGACAAGACCGACCGCGCCACCGGAGAGTTCTTCGCCACCGTGCAGAACCTGCTGCTGTATGCGGTGACTGGCAAGACCGCAGCGGAAATCGTCATCGCCCGTGCCAATCCCGAACATCCCCATTTCGGTCTCCTCACCTGGAAGGGCGCCAAAGTCCGCAGGCAGGACATCCTGGTCGCAAAGAACTATCTGACCGAAGACGAGATCGATACCCTCAACCGGCTGGTGGTGATCTTCCTGGAAACTGCCGAGTTGCGGACCAAGAGCCGCCAAGCCATTCCGATGGCGTTCTGGAGGCAAAACGTGGGCCAGATCATCGCTTCCAACGGGTTTCCGTTGCTGAGCGGCGCAGGCTCCATCAGCCAAGCGCAGATGGAGCAGACCACGTCTGCCCGCTACACCGAATTCCACCAGCGTCGCCGGCAACAGGAGGCGCTGGAGGCCGACCGCACCGACGACGCCGAGCTCGTTGCGTTGGAAGATCACCTAAAACGCCGACCGAAATCCTGATTCCCATGACCCAAGACGAACGAAACAAGCTCGGCGCCCTGCTCTGGAGCATCGCCGATACCCTGCGCGGCAGCATGGACGCAGATGACTTCCGCGACTACATGTTGGCCTTTCTGTTTCTGCGCTATTTGTCGGACAACTATGAGGCGGCGGCCAAGCGGGAGCTGGGGGCCGACTATCCGACGCCGGACAAGGACGATCGGCGCGCGCCGCTGGCCATCTGGTATGCGGACAACGCACGGGACGTCCCGGCGTTCGAGAAGCAGATGCGTCGCAAGGTGCACTATGTGGTGCGCCCCGAATTCCTGTGGACGGCCATCGCCGAGCTGGCGCGCGTGCAGAGCGACGACCTGCTGCGTACCTTGCAGGATGCTTTCAAGTACATCGAAGAGGAATCTTTCGAGAGCGCCTTCGGAGGCCTGTTCTCCGAGATAAACCTCAGTTCCGAAAAGCTTGGCAAGAGCTACCCTCAGCGGAACAAGCAACTGGTCAAGATCGTCGGAGAGATCGCAAAGGGACTGGCGCAATTCAAGGCCGACAACGACACCCTGGGCGATGCCTACGAGTATCTGATCGGCCAGTTCGCTGCCGGCAGCGGCAAGAAGGCTGGCGAGTTCTACACACCGCAGTTTATCTCGGACATCCTGTCCGCCATCGTCACTCTCGACAGCCAGAATCCGGCCTCTGGTCCGCGTGCCCACCTGGACCAGGTGCTGGATTTTGCCTGCGGCTCGGGCTCGCTGCTGCTCAATGTCCGCCGGCATGCCCAGAAGCGCAGCATCGGCAAGCTGGTGGGCCAGGAAAAGAACATCACTACCTACAACCTAGCGCGCATGAACATGCTGCTGCACGGGGTGAAGGATTCCGAGTTCGAGATCTACCACGGCGATACGCTCGAGAATCAATGGGATTGGCTGCGCGAGTCCAATCCGGCGCGCATGCCCCGTTTCGATGCGGTGGTCGCCAATCCGCCTTTCAGCTACCGCTGGGAGCCGGGTGACGCGCTGCGCGAGGACATGCGGTTCCGCAATTACGACCTGGCCCCCAAGTCGGCGGCGGATTTCGCGTTCCTGCTTCACGGCTTTCACTACCTGAAGGACGATGGCGTGATGGCCATCATCCTGCCGCACGGTGTGCTTTTCCGCGGCGGCGCCGAGGCCCGCATCCGCACCAAGCTGCTCAAGGACGGCCATATCGACACGGTCATCGGCCTTCCGGCCAACCTGTTCTACTCCACCGGCATTCCCGTGTGCATTCTCGTGCTGAAAAAATGCAAGCAGCCGGACGATGTGTTGTTCATCAATGCCAGTGGCGATGAACATTTCCAGAAAGGCAAGCGGCAGAACCGATTGTTGCCGGAGCACATCGACAAGATTGTCGCCACGTATCGCGAGCGTACGGAAGAGCCTCGATACGCGAGGCGTGTAGGGATGGCGGAGATCGAGAAGAACGACTTCAATCTCAATATCTCACGCTATGTCAGCACCGCAGTTGCTGAGGCCCAGGTTGATCTTTTGGCCGTCAACCAGCAATTGGTCGCGATTGAGCAGGACATAGCCGCCGCCAAGAAAAAGCACAATGCCTACCTGAAGGAGTTGGGACTGCCCCCCTTGCCCTGACGCCATGCATACCTCCCTCATTATCGTCGACGACTTCCTCGGCCAGCAGGACGCGCTGTCCCTTCGCGAGGCTGCGCTCAAGCTGACCTATCCCGACCTGCGTGGGCCGTTCCCCGGGCGCAACTCGCTGGAGCGCATCGAGATCGAAGGCTTGTCCGAGATTGCCTCGCACCTCACCGGTGAGCGCCTCAAGCCGATCAATCCGCTCCAGTCGCACGGCAAGTTCCGCATTACCCTGGCGAGCGACATCGGCAGCGCGAAGGTGCATATCGACCAGGCCTACTGGTCGGGCATCCTCTACCTCAGCAAGCCGGAGGATTGCCGCGGCGGCACCGAATTCTTCCGCCATCGCCCGTCGAATCGCGACCGTGCGCCGCTCAACGACGCGGAACTGGCGGAGATGGGATTCGCTTCGCATGCGCAGATGCATCAGGAGATCATCGAGAAGCACAGCAACGACGACAGCGTGTGGGAACCCACCATGCAGGTGCCGATGCGCTTCAACCGGCTGGTGCTGCTGCGTCCCTGGTTGTGGCACACCGCCGGCCCCGCGTTCGGCAGCACGATGGAAGACGGGCGTCTGGTCTATCTGATGTTCTTCACCGCCGCGTGATCCTGCGGCTTCCGTTGCCGATGAAACATTCGACAAGCGCAGGAAGCCATGGCCCAATGCATCGCATGAATCCGCTCCGCGCCCGCTATTGGTTCTGGTACGAAGGCTTTCCGATGCCGACGGCGGAAGCGAGGACGCGTTCATTCTAGGTAAGACCCCAGAAGAATCCCCTTGAAGCCGCCAGCGAAACTGGCGGCTTTTTTGTTGACCCGGAGAAACCCGATGGCCCCCCATACCGACGATCTGCGCATCCGTAAGCTCGATGAGCTGGTCACGCCCGCCGCCGTGATCGGCGAACTGCCCTGCGACGACGTGGTGTCGCAGACCGTATCGGAGTCGCGCGCCGTGCTGCACGACATCCTGCATGGCCGCGACGATCGCCTCGTCGTGGTGATCGGGCCGTGCTCGATCCACGATCCTGCATCGGCGATGGAGTACGCGCGCCGCCTGAAGCCGCTGCGCGATGCGCTGTCCGATGATCTGGAAATCGTGATGCGTGTGTACTTCGAGAAGCCGCGCACCACGGTCGGCTGGAAGGGTCTGATCAACGACCCGGCGCTGGATGGCAGCTTCGACATCAACCGCGGGCTGCGGCTGGCTCGCGGGCTGCTGCGCGACATCAATGCGCTCGGCCTGCCTGCGGGCTGCGAGTACCTCGACACCATCTCGCCGCAGTACGTAAGCGACCTGGTAGCATGGGGCGCGATCGGCGCGCGTACCACGGAAAGCCAGGTGCATCGCGAGATGGCCAGTGGCCTGTCGTGCCCGGTCGGCTTCAAGAACGGCACCGACGGCAACGTCAAGATCGCGGTGGACGCGGTCGGTGCGGCGTCGCATCCGCACCATTTCCTGGCGGTGACAAAGGAAGGCCGTTCGGCCATCGCGGCGACCGCGGGCAATCCCGATTGCCACGTGATCCTGCGTGGCGGCAAGACGCCCAACTACGATGCGGCCAGCATCGACGCCGCGAGCCAGGTGCTGGCGAAGTCGGGACTGCCGGCGCGTTTGATGGTCGATGCCAGCCACGCCAACAGCGGCAAGAATCCGGACAACCAGCCGGCCGTGATCGACGACATCGCTGCGCAGCTGGAAGGCGGCGAGCGGCGCATCGTCGGCGTGATGGTGGAAAGCCATCTGGTCGGTGGACGCCAGGATCTGGTGGACGGCCAGCCGCTGGCCTACGGTCAGAGCATCACCGATGGCTGCCTGGGCTGGGACGCATCGGTGCAGGTGCTCGAACGCCTTGCGGCCGCGGTAAAGGGCCGCCGGCGACGCGCGGAGGCGGCAGCCCGGGCCGCCTGAGCCTGAAGCACGCGCCGGGAAGGTCACGCGAGGCTGGTTCGAGGCGGGCCTCGCCGCACGCTGACCCCTTCGACGACACCGGATGCGGCATCCTGTGCGGATGGAACGGACATCCCTTCGCACGAGAAGCCTGCGATGGTTGCGATGGGGGCTGGCAGCCCTCGTCGCGATCTATGCGCTTTACCTGATCGCCGGCAACGTATTCCTCAATACCGCGCTGGGCGAAAAGACACTCAACCGCAAGCCGGAACGCTTCCAGATGCACTGGGCGTCCGGCCACACGTGGTGGCCGGGTCGCATCAGCCTGCGTGAGGTCGTGCTGCAGGGGCAGTCGCGGCGCATTGCCTGGGAAGCGCGGGCGCAGCACGTGGAAGGGCGCATCGCGCTGTGGCCGTTGCTGTCGCGGCGGCTCCACGTCCCGCAGGTCCGGGCAGACGAGGTGCGCGGTGGCGTCCGTCGTGTGGCGCGGGAACTGGCACCGCCGCCGCCACGCGAGGGCGGCTGGGAACTGCAGTTCGACCGCATCGCCAGCGAATCGATCCAGCGGGCCTCCTTCGATGGATTCGAACTGGCGGGCGCAGGGCGCGGCGAAGTCTCGTTCTACAAGCAGTTGCGTGGAGGGCCGATGGAGCTGATGCCCTCGACCGTCGGCTTTTCATCGGCGCGTCTGGTCCGCGACGGCGACGAAATGCTGCGCGACGCCACATTGGAGGCGCGCTTCGCCATCGACCGGCATCGGCGCGAAGACGCTGCCGGCCTCGACAAGCTGCTGAAGACCCGGCTGGACGTGAAGCTGGGCGGACGGACCGCCGGCTTGAACGTGGCCGTGGGGTCGCGCGGCGATGTGGCGGTGACGCTGGTGCCGGGTGAAGGCCGCGCCGACATCGCCCTGGGATTCGACCGCGGGCTGCTCACGCCCGGCGGACGGGCGCAATGGACGATGGCCGTCGCCGGCAGCGACATCGCCGGTGCGCAGCGCAACGACATCCTCGGCATCGACGTGGCCGTGGACGAGGACATCGTGGTCAAGGCGACCGTGCCGCCGCAGGCCGATGGCAGGCTGGCGCTGGAAGCCGACCTGCGCCTGAGGGGCAGGCAGGTGCCGCTGCGCGATGTCGCTGGCCTCCTGCCGCGCGCGTCCGGCCATGTCGTGGGTGCCTGGCACTTCGATTCGCTGCGTTGGCTGTCGGACCTGTTTCCGCAGGCGCCGTGGTTGAAACTCGATGGGGCCGGGGCCGTCAGCGCGGATGTGCAGGTGGTGGACGGAAGGCTTGCGGCCGGCAGCCGCATCGCCGTGCCCGGGGTGGATGCGGTGGCCGATGTGATGGGCAATCGCATCCGCGGCCGCGCGCGTGCCGATATCCGCCTGGATGCGGGCGCGCAGGGCGAACTGGTACCCCGGCTGCAGGCGGTGATGGAGACGTTCGACGTGGCCGCCATGAGTGCGCCCTCCCGGCCGTATGTGCGTGGTCGCAACCTGCGCCTGTCGGTGAACGCGGCGGGTCCGCTCGCGCAGGCACGGGATACGGCGAAGGCGCGTGTCGTCTTCGATCGCGCCAGCGTGCCCGACCTGCGCGTCTACAACCCGTTCCTGCCGCGACGCCACATGCGTTTCGATGGGGGCGCCGGTGTGCTGAGCGGCGACCTGTCGCTGGATGCCGCCGGCAACGTAGGGCATGGCACCTTGCGCATCGCCGGTCGCGGCACGCGGATGCACCTGGCAGAACTCGAATTGCGTGGCGACATCGATCTCGATCTCAGGCTGCGGCGTGCGGATCTCCGGCACCGGTGGTTCGTCGCCGATGGCAGCACGGTGCAGGTGCGCAACGTGGGGTTCACCGTGCCCGGAGGCGAGTCGCGGCGCGGCTGGTGGGCGCGCGTGAGGCTGGATCGTGCGCGGCTGGACCTGGACAAGCCGGTCAGTGCTGGCGGCGGTGCCGACGTCACCATGAAGGATGTGGGTTTCCTGCTGGCCCTGTTCTCACGCGAGAAAGACTACCCGGCGTGGGTATATCGGTTGGTCGATGCGGGACAGGCGCGGGTGCAGGGGCGCGTGCAGTGGCGCGACGATGTCCTGGTGCTGGATCGCATGCAGGCGCGCAACGACCGCTACGACATGATGGCGCGGCTGCGCCTGCAGGGCGCCCAGCGACAGGGTGATCTGTATGCCCGTTGGCGAGCGTTGAGCGTCGGCATGGAAGTCCAGGGAACGCAACACAAGCTGCATGTGGTGCGCGCCAAGGCCTGGTACGAAGGGCGACCCCATTACCTCGAGTGAGCTGGCGCATGGGTGGAATTTGCGCGCGGCGAACGGGCAAGCCCTGTTCAGGTAAATGCAGTGAAGAACGTAACCCCTGTTCTCGAGCGTGCCGCCGGAATTGGTCTGATATCGGTAACATCGCGCAATGGTGCGGGTTTGGCTGCGATTCATATATGTGACATCACGCCTTCTCGCGGTAAACCGCGCGGTTCTGTTTTGCAGTGCAGCGTGCAAGACCTGTAACCCTCCCTTCACGATGGCCCCGCATCCCGACGTGGGGGAGGGAGCAAGCCCGCAATGGCCCAGCCATTGCGGGCTTTTTTATTGCCCGTCCGTACCCGCGGGCACAGCGGGTGGAATGCAGGATTCCGGAAGAGGTGACGCCGTGCTGGCGGCGGTCCGGAAGGGTGGGGAGTAGAATCGGCACATGACCGATTCCGCCCGCCCGGCCAGCGCCCGGGAAATCCCGCTGCAGATCGTTTCCGCCCCTGCCCCGCTCGAGACGGGCGCCAAGCAGCTGGGCGGCGACAAGATCGCGCGCTCGCCCGTCCAGTTCGCCGACACCCCGGTGCTGCGCAAGCCGTCGTGGATCCGCGTGCGCATCCCGTCCGACGGTTCGGTGGCGAGGCTCAAGGCCAAGCTGCGCGAAAACCGCCTGGTCACGGTGTGTGAAGAAGCCAGCTGCCCGAACATCCATGAGTGCTTCGGCCACGGCACCGCCACCTTCATGATCCTGGGCGAGGTCTGCACACGGCGCTGCTCGTTCTGCGACGTCGCACACGGCCGCCCCAAGCCGCCGGACGCGTCCGAGCCGCTGAGCCTGGCGAACACCGTCGCCGACATGGGCCTGAAGTACGTCGTGGTGACCAGCGTCGACCGCGACGACCTGCGCGACGGTGGCGCCCAGCATTTCGTCGACTGCATCGCCGCCATCCGCGAGCATTCGCCCACCACGCGCATCGAGATCCTCACGCCCGATTTCCGTGGCAAGGGCCGCATGGATCGCGCGCTGGACATCCTCGCGGTGAATCCGCCGGACGTGTTCAACCACAACATCGAGACCGTGCCGGACCTGTACCCCAACGTGCGTCCGGGCGCCGACTACCAGTGGTCGCTGACCCTGCTGCAGCGCTTCAAGCAGCAGCATCCGCACCTGCCCACCAAGTCCGGGATCATGCTGGGCCTGGGCGAAACGATGGAGCAGGTGCAGGGCACGCTGCGCGACCTGCGCGCGCACGATGTCGACATGGTCACCATCGGCCAGTACCTGCAGCCGACCCCGCACCACCACCCGGTGCTGCGCTACTGGACACCGGACGAGTTCAAGGCGCTGGAGGAGTACGGCATGGCACTGGGTTTCAGCCATGTCGCCTCGGGGCCGCTGGTGCGTTCGTCCTACCACGCCGACCAGCAGGCCGCGCAGGCGGCATCCACCGCGCGCCAGGCGGGCTGAACCCACGTCTTCTGCATGGGCGCCGGCGACCGCCAGCGCGGTTGGCTGCGCGCGACTCCGGGCCGTGGCATTGCCAAGGTTCACCTTTTCCTACGCGCCCGCCTTTAGGCTGCCGAAAGGCAGATGACAAGGCGCGCAACTTTGTGCACTGTCATCGTGTCGAACCAGCAATCCGTTCCAGCCTGACGGCCCCAAGGCCATGAGTACGCAATGACACTGAAGAAAGCCCCCCTCCTGTTGCTGGTTCTGGCCCTGTCGGCGCCGTTGGCGCTGCTCGCGCGTGGCGACGGCGACGCGATCACGGTGGCGCCGACCGCCGACCAGGCCAACACGTCGAAGCTGGTGTACGGCCTGCTGTCGGACAGCCGCTATGCGTACCGTCCGCGCGCGCTCGACGACACGTTGTCGCAGGACATCTTCAAGCGCTATTTCGACGCGCTGGATGGCGGCAAGCAGTTCTTCACCGAGGCCGACGTGGCGCGGTTCGCGCCGTACAGGACCCGAATGGACGATGCCATCCGTTCGGGCGACCTCGCGCCGGCCTACGAGATCTTCACCGTCTACAAGCAGCGCGTCGGCCAGCGCGTCGCGTACGCGCGCGCACTGCTGAAGCAGGATTTCGACTTTGCCGGCGACGAGCGCTGGGAATACGACCGCAAGGACGCACCCTGGGCGGCGGATGGCAAGGCGCTGGATGCGATCTGGAAGAAGTCGGTGATGAACGACTGGCTGCGCCTGAAGCTGGCCGGCAAGAAGCCCGACGAGATCCGCAAGACGCTGGACAAGCGTTACGCCAACCTGCAGCGCACCGTCAATGAACTGAAGACCGAGGATGTCTTCCAGACCTTCCTCAATGCCTACACCAGCGCGATCGATCCGCACACGGACTACTTCACGCCGCGCACCGCCGAGAACTTCAACCAGTCGATGTCGCTGTCGCTGGAAGGCATCGGTGCGGTCCTGCAGCGGCAGGACGATCTGGTGGCGATCCGCGAGATCGTGCCCGGCGGCCCGGCCGACCTCAGCGGAAAGCTGAAGATCGGCGACCGCATCGTCGCCGTCGGCCAGGGCAAGTCCGGCCCGTTGACCGACGTGATCGGCTGGCGCATCGATGATGTCGTCGCACAGATCCGCGGCAAGAAGGACACGCAGGTCCGCATCGAATACATCCCGGTCGAGGCCGGCATCGACGGCAAGCACGCGCAGGTCACCATCACCCGGCAGAAGGTGAAGCTGGAAGAGCAGGCCGCCAAGGCCGAGACCATCACGTTGCCGGCCAGTGGCAACGAACCCGCCCGCCGCATCGGTGTGATCAAGCTGCCGGCGTTCTACCAGGATTTCGAAGGCCGTCGCCGCAACCCGAACGACTTCAATTCCGCGACCCGCGACATCGCCAAGCTGCTCGCGCAGTTCAAGACGCAGGGCGTTGATGGCGTGGTGATGGACCTGCGCAACAACGGCGGTGGCTCGCTGGATGAAGCGGTGGAGCTCACCGGCCTGTTCATCGACAAGGGGCCGGTGGTGCAGGTGCGCGAATCCGGTGGCCGGGTGACCGTCAACAGTGACCGCAAGCCTGGCGTGGCCTGGGACGGTCCGCTGGCGGTACTGATCAACCGCGCGTCGGCGTCGGCGTCGGAGATCTTCGCCGGCGCCATCCAGGACTACGGTCGTGGCCTGGTGATCGGCGAGACCAGCTTCGGCAAGGGCACCGTGCAGAACATGGTGGACCTGGACCGCTGGCCGGCCAACGAGGCGCCGCGCTTCGGCTCGGTCAAGCTGACCATCGCGCAGTTCTTCCGCGTGGCGGGCGGCAGCACCCAGCACAAGGGCGTGGTGCCGGACATCGCGTTCCCGGTCAGCGTCGACGCCAGCGAGTATGGCGAGAGCACCTACGACAATGCCTTGCCGTGGACGCGCATCGCCGCCGTTCCGCACATGCAGTACGGCAACTTCGCGCCGCTGCTGCCGAAGCTCGAAGCGCTGCATGCGGCGCGTTCGGCCAAGGACAAGGAATTCCAGTGGTGGTCCGAGGACGTGGCGCAGTTCCGCGCCGAGGCCGCGAAGAAGTACGTGTCGCTCAACGAGGCCGAACGCCGCGCCGAGCGCGATCGCCAGGACACCCAGCGCAAGCAGCGGCAGGCCGAGCGCAAGACGCTGGGACTGGCGCTTGATCCGTTGGCAGAGGATCTGGCCGACGACGGCCTGGGCGCTTCGGAGCGCGACATCGTCAAGGATGCGCAGCGCGAGAAGCTGGCCGACAAGCGTCCCGATCCGCTGTTGCGCGAATCCGCCGCCATCCTTTCCGACGCCATCGGCATCCTGGGACAGGACCGCAAGCTGTCGGCGCAGGTGCTGCCCGATTCGCCCGGTCCGGGCCGCTGGGCGCAGTGATTGCTCCTGTAGAAGGGGCTTCAGTCCCGATGCGCTTCGACCAGCCTCGCATGGTCTTGAAGGTGCGGTCGGGGCTGAAGCCCCTCCTGCAGAATCTGGGCGCAAGATCCGGATAGCCGGACCGCTGCACGCGCCCTAGTCTGGGCGCATGGACACCATGCCGCGCCCCTCGCCTCCCGTTTCTCCCTCCATCGCCAACGATCCCCTGGACGTGGCGCGTCGCCTGCTCGACGACGGCGAACCGTCGCTGTCGGAACTGGCGGCGCAGACCGGCCTCAGTGCCTCGCACCTGCAGCGCCGCTTCCGCGCACGCTTCGGATTGAGTCCCGCCGAGTACCTCGCGCGCAAGAAGCTGGGGACGCTGAAGAGCGCCCTGCGTGAAGGGCGCGATGTCACCACGGCGCTGTACGACGCCGGTTACGGCTCACCATCTCGGCTGTACGAGCAGGGCGCGACGAAGCTCGGGATGACGCCGGCCACGTACCGGACCGGCGGGCGTGGGGTGGAGATCCGCTGGACCCTGGTCGATACCGTGCTCGGCCGCGCACTGGTCGCCGCGACCGAGCGTGGCATCTGCGCCGTCGAACTCGGCGACGACGACGCGGTGCTGGAGCAGCGGCTGCGTGAGGAATTCCCGCTGGCGCAACTCGAGCGCGTCGAGGCGGGCCGCGACGATTTCCTCGCGCCACGCCTGCGTGCCGTCGCCGAACGCTTGGCGGGGCGTGATACGGACGTGCCGGTGGATCTGCTCGGTACCGGCTTCCAGCAGCGCGTCTGGGATGCGCTGATGAAGATCCCCGCAGGCGAGACCGTCAGCTACGCCGGGTTGGCGCAGTCGCTGGGTGCGCCCCGCGCCGCCCGGGCAGTGGCCAGCGCCTGCGCACACAACCGCATTGCGGTGGTCGTGCCTTGCCATCGCGTGATCCGCGGCGACGGGTCGCTCGGCGGCTATCGCTGGGGACTGCCCCGCAAGCAGCAGTTGCTGGCGCGCGAGCGCGGCTGATCCACGCATCCGCCGTGGGAGCGACGTGAGTCGCGACGTGCGCGCAGGATGTCGGCATCGCGTCGGTGGATACGCGTGTGGGAACAACTCCGTGATGTGCCGTCGCGGGCCTGCTGTGCATGGCGCTTCATCGCGACTTACGTCGCTCCCACCTCTGCTACTCGGCGTCCGACGCCGTCTTGAAGGCCATTCAAGCCTGCCCGGAAAGGTTTCAAGCAACCGAGGGCATCGTGGTCATGCCGCGGGTACGCGACTGGCCTAGAATTGCACCACACCGCACTCCCCACGGTTTCCCATGACTTCGTCCGTTTCCGCCGCGCCCGCGCGTGGCGGCCTTGCCGTCGCTGCCGCCCTGGCCATCGTCTACGTGGTCTGGGGCTCGACGTACCTCGGTATCCGCTTCGCACTCGAAGGCGGTTTCCCGCCCTTGCTGATGGTGTCGGGCAGCCGCTTCGTGGTGGCCGGGCTGGTGATGTTCCTGTTCCTGCTGTGGCGTGGGGTCGCGCCGCCGACGCGTGCGCAGTGGAAGAACCTGCTGGTGATGGGTGCGCTGCTGTTGCTGATGGGCAACGGCATGGTGGTGCTGGCGGAGCAGACGGTGTCGTCAGGCCTGGCTGCGGTGGCAGTGGCATCGATGCCGTTGTGGATGGGACTGTTCGGCGCGATGCGCGGCCAGCATCCGACGCGCGGTGAATGGCTCGGCGTCATCGTCGGCTTTGCCGGCGTGGTCTGGCTCAACGCGGGCAGTTCGCTGACCGGCTCGCCGGTGGGTCTGGTCCTGCTGCTGATCGCGCCGATCGCGTGGGCGTACGGTTCGGTGTGGTCGCGCGGACGCGACCTGCCGTCGCCGTTCATGACCGCCGCCGCGCAGATGCTGGCGGCCGGCGTGATGCTGGTGGTCGCCGGCCTGCTGCACGGCGAACGCTTCGATACGGCGGAGTGGACGCTCGACGGCGCGCTGGCCGTGGCGTACCTGGCGGTGTTCGGTTCGATCATCGCATTCACCGCCTACGTCTGGCTGCTGCACCATGCGCGCCCGGTGCTGGTGGGCAGCTATGCCTACGTCAATCCGGTGATCGCGGTCGCGCTCGGTGCCTTCATCGCCGGAGAGACGTTCACCCCGCACGATCTCGGCGCGATGGCGGTGATCCTGGCCGGTGTCGTGGTCATCACGCTGGCGCGCGCGCGGCAATCGAAATGACCACGCCCGCCATCGATCGCAAAGGCCTGGCGATCACCGCCGGCACGTTCCTGATCTGGGGCGTGGTGCCGTTGTACTGGCACCTGCTGAAGGCGGTGCCGTCGTTCCACATCATCGCGCACCGCATCGTCTGGAGTGCGGTGCTGGTGATCGGCTGGCTGCTGCTGAAGAACGGGCGCAGCTGGTGGCGACAGGTACGCGCGCAGCCGCGCGCGGTGCCGCTGCTCGGCGTCAGCAGCCTGCTGATCGCATTCAACTGGGGCCTGTACATCTGGGCGGTGAACGCCGGACACGTGGTGGAAACCAGCCTCGGCTACTTCATCAACCCGCTGATCAACGTCGTGCTCGGCGTGCTGGTGCTGCGCGAGCGCCTGTCGCCTGCGCAGTGGGTCGCGGTAGGTTTCGCACTCGTCGGTGTGGCCTGGCTGACGCTGCAGGCGGGTTCGCCGCCGTGGATCGCGCTGGGGCTGGCGTTCTCGTTCGGCCTGTACGGCCTGGTGCGCAAGCTGGTCGCGGTCGATCCGGTGGCCGGTCTCGGCGTCGAAAGCCTGTACCTGTTCCTGCCCGCGCTGGCTTACGTGGCCTGGGGTGAGTTCGGCCATGGCGGCGGTTTCGTCAGTGGCTACGGTTGGAAGAACGACCTGTTGCTCATCTTCGGCGGCGTGGTCACGGCGGTGCCACTGATCGGTTTCGCCTACGGCGTGCGGCGCATTCCGCTGTCGGTGGTCGGCCTGCTGCAGTACATCGCGCCGAGCATCCAACTGCTGATCGGCGTGCTGGTGTTCCGCGAAGCCTTCGGCATCGAACGCGCGATCGGTTTCGCCGCCATCTGGACCGGCCTGCTGATCTTCGCCAGCGATGGCCTGTGGCGTGCGCGCCGGCGCGATGCGGTCGTCGCGACCGCGCCGGGGCGCTGACTCAGCCGGACGTCTTCGCTGCCGGCGCGGGACAGGGGCCGCCTGCCGCGGTCCACGTCTTGAAGGCGGCGACGAACTGGTCATGCGGTACCGGCACCGGTGCGCGTTCGCCGCCCGGGTTCCAGCCCCACAGCACCAGCTTGTCCTCGGCCACGTGCTTGACCAGCGCGTCGAAGTCGCGGCCGCCGTTGCGTTTCTTGTCCTGGATCATCGCGCACAGCTGGTCGGCGGGCAGGCCGATCCACGCCATCTTGTGGTCGGGTGGCGGCAGCTGCCAGTGCGGTGCGCCGGGCGGCGCGTGCGGGCCATAGCTCGCCGGCGCGTTCTGTTCGGCATGGCAGGTGGAGCAGGGCAGGCCGGGCGCGCCCTTGCCATCGGGACCGCGCGCGACGTTCATCGCGTGCGGCGTCTGCGTATCGAACTGCAGCGGTGCGTCGCCGGGGATGTGGCAGTTGCTGCAACGGGGATGCTGGAACACCTTTTCCACCGTCGCGAACGCGGTCAGTGCCTGCGCCTTCTGTTCCTCGCTGATGCGGGGCTTGCAGGCGACGAGCAGGAGGACGGTCAACGACATCATCAGGATGCGCATGGCAGGCCTCAGGCAGTCGGTGTGGAGGAGGCGGGCGTCGGCAGGCGCAGCGGCAGTTCGCGCAACCGTTGTCCGGTCAGCTTGAACACCGCATTCGCCACGGCCGGGGCGATCGGCGGCGTACCGGGTTCGCCGACGCCGCCCATCTTCTCGGTGCTCGCCACGATATGGACCTCCACCCTGGGCATCTCGTGCAGGCGCAGCACGCGATAGTCGTGGTAGTTCGACTCCTGCACCTGGCCTTCTTTCAGCGTCAGCGCGCCGTGCAGCGCCGCGCCCAGGCCGAACACGATGCCGGACTCCATCTGCGCCTCGACGGCACCCGGGTTCACCGCCACGCCGCAGTCGATCGCGCAGACCACGCGATGCACGCGGATCTGTCCGTCCTCCACCGAGACCTCGGCCACCTGCGCGACGTAGCTGCCGAACGATTCGTGCACGGCGACGCCGCGCGCGCGACCCTGCGGCGCGGGCGTGGTCCAGCCGGACTTTTCTGCTGCGAGGTTCAAGGCCGCGAGGTGGCGCGGATGGTCCTTCAACAGAGTGCGGCGGTACTCCACCGGATCCTTGCCGGCGGCATGCGCCAGTTCGTCCACCAGGCTTTCCATCACGAAGCCATTGACGCTGTGTCCCACCGAGCGCCACCACAGCACCGGGATGCCGGTCTTCGGCGAATGCAGGTCGACGCGATGCGCTGGCGTGCCGAGCACGTAGGGTGAATCGGCGACGCCTTCGGTCGAGGTGGCGTCGATGCCGTTCTTCACCATCATCGCTTCCATGAAGGTACCGGCCATGATCGACTGGCCCACCATCACCTGGTGCCAGGCGACCGGCAGCCCGTCTTCGCCCAGGCCGACTTTCGCCTTTTCGACGAAGGCGGAACGGTAGTAGCCGCCCCGCGTATCGTCCTCGCGCGTCCACACGGTCTTGACCGACGCCTTGGCCGCCCTGGCGACTTCCACGGCTTCGGACACGACATCCGACGTGGGCGTGGCGCGGCGACCGAAGCCGCCGCCGAGGAACGGCGTGTGGATGCGGACCTTTTCCGGTGGAATGCCGAGGATCCCGGCGGTGCTGTTCTGGTCCAACGTGGGGAACTGCGTGCCGCACCAGATGTCGCACTCGCCGTCGCCGATCTTCACCGTGCAGTTCAGCGGTTCCATCGCCGCATGCGCGAGATAGGGGACGGCGTATTCGGCATCGACGGTCTTCGCAGCCTTGCTCAATGCAGCGATGACGTCGCCAGCGCTCGCAGCGGTCGGACCTTCCTCGGTCGCCAGCTGCGAGAACTGCTGCCGCAGCACGACGCTGTCCAGCTTGGCGCCTTCGCCAGCTTCCCAGACGACCTGCAGCGCGTCGCGGCCGAGCTTGGCGGCCCAGAAGTGCTCGGCCACCACGGCGACACCGCTCGGCACCTGCACCACGTCGCGCACGCCGCGCACGGCACGCGCCGCGGTGGCATCGAACGACTTGACCTTGCCGCCGAACACCGGCGAGCGCTGCACGACGGCGGTCAGCAGGCCATCGAACTGCACGTCCATGCCGAACTTCGCCTTGCCGGTGATCTTCTCCGGCGTGTCCAGCCGCTTGGTCGCCTTGCCGATCAGCTTCCAGTCCTTGGGGTCGCGCAGCTTCAACGTATCCAGCGCGGGCGGCGCCTGCTTGCCGGCGTCATCGGCGAGTTCGCCGTAGCGCAGGCGTTGCGTGCCCGACACCACCGCGCCGTTCTCGGTGCGCAACTGGTCCACCGGCACGTTGAGGCGCGCGGCCGCGGCCTGCAGCAGCATGGCGCGGGCGATCGCACCGGCCTGGCGATAGCGGTCGAACTCGGACCACGTGGTGGTCGAGCCGCCGGTGCCCTGCATGCCGAACACAGGGCTGGTATAGGCCTTGTCGGCCGGGCCATGTTCGACGCGGACCTTCGACCAATCGGCGTCGAGTTCTTCGGCGATCAGCATCGGCAGCGTGGTCCAGATACCCTGGCCCATCTCGGCATGCGCAAGCAGCACAGTGATCGAGTCGTCGGCGGCGATGCGCAGGAAGGCGTTCGGCGCGAACGCGGCGGCTGCGGCCGGTTGGGCTTCCTGCGCCCAGGCGAAGCGGCGTGCGCCGGGTACGGCGATCGCGACGACCAGGCCGCCGCCGACCAGGGCGGTGGAGCGCAGGAAGCCGCGGCGCGAGGATTTCAGTTCAAGGTTCACGGACACGACCTCCGTCGAACATCGGATCGGAGCCACGGCAACACGTGCCGCGGCGGCGTGGGATTCAGGCCTTCCCCAGCTCGGCCGCGCGATGCACGGCGGCGCGGATGCGCTGGTAGGTGCCGCACCGGCAGAGGTTGCCGGACAGTGCATGGTCGATGTCGTTGTCGGTCGGCGCAGGCACCACCGCCAACAGCGCGGCGGCCGACATGATCTGGCCGGACTGGCAGTAGCCGCATTGCACGACATCCAGTTCCGCCCATGCCTTCTGCACGGGATGCGAACCGTCGGCGGACAGGCCTTCGATGGTCGTAATCTTCTTGCCGGCGACGGCGGAGGCGGGCGTGACGCAGGCGCGCAACGGTGAACCGTCCACATGCACGGTGCAGGCGCCGCATTGCGCGATGCCGCAGCCGAACTTGGTTCCGGTGAGGCCCATCAGGTCGCGCAGGACCCAGAGCAGCGGCATGTCGTCGGTCGCGTCGACTTCGCGCTCCGACCCATTGACGTTCAACTTCATGGTGTCTCCCTGGCGGCGGCGTGGGACCGGTCGACGATACTCCGTGCTCCCATGGCCCGCCAGTGAAAACGGCGGCTGCCGCTTGCACGATCCTCCGGCATGTTTGCCCGATGTGCCGGACGGTCGGCGGGCCGTTGCCATCAGGCACGCGCTTGCGCCATCGTGATGCGCATGTCGGTCCATCGCCACCCACTGGAAGTCTCCGCGCGCGCCAGCGAGGCTGGCGACGGCAGAGTGCTGGTCGTGGTCGTCGCCACCGAGGGCTCGACGTATGTGCGGCAGGGCGCAATGGCGGTGTTCGCTTCCGACGATGCGCAAACCGGTTGGTTGAGCGGCGGATGCCTGGAGCCGGAGATCGCACGTCGTGCGCGGCACGCGGTGGCCGGCGGAGGCCTGGACGCCATGGACATCGACACGCGCGACGACGAAGACCTGTTGGCCGGCTCGGCAGTCGGTTGCCGCGGACGGCTGCATCTCGCGCTGCTGCCGCTGGACCGCCTGCCGGGCTGGTCGCAGGTGGTGCAGGCGTGGTGGCAGGGCGCGGGTCCGCTGTCGCTGCGGCTGACCGGCGAAGGCACCGTGTCCGCGAGCGCGGGCGACGCCGCACGGACATGGGCGCTGCCCGTCGCGACATCCGCTACGGCCGACATCGCAGGCGAGGTGACGGTGCCGCCACCGCCACGCGTCGCGATCTTCGGTGCCGGTCCCGAGACGCGCATGCTGGTGGCGTGGCTGCGCCAGCTCGGCTGGCACGTCACCGTGGTGGAACGGCGCGCGCGCTGGGTGCCCGCGGATGAGGTCGCGGATGACTGGCGGATGCAGTCGCCCGACGAGGCCCTGCGGACGCTGCATCCTGCGCCGGACGCGGCGCTAGTGATGCACCACCATTTCGAACACGACCGTGAAGCGCTGGTCGCGCTCGCCGATACCGCCATCCCCTTCATCGGCCTGCTCGGCCCGGTGCGCCGACGCGAAGACCTGTTGCGGGTGATCCCGCACGCGCTGCACGCATCGCTGCTGTCGCGACTGCATTCACCCATCGGCCTGAAACTGGGCGGGCAGGGGCCGGAAGCGATCGCGCTGAGCATCGCCGCGCAACTGCAGGCGTGGCATCACGGTGAATCCGCATGAACCTGGTGCATGCCGCCGTCGTGTTGGCCGCCGGTGACAGCACGCGGCTGGGGCGAGCGAAACAACTGCTGACGTGTGACGGTGAAACCCTGGTGCACCGTGCCGCACGACTGGCACTGGAGTCGGGCGCGGCGCGCGTACTGGTTGTCGTCGGCGCGCATGCGGACCAGATGCGAATTGCGCTGGACGATCTGCCGCTCGACTGCGTCGTCAATGTCGCATGGCAAACCGGCATGGCCGGCAGCCTGCGCCTGGCCGCCGACGCACTCGCCACGCACGAAGGCGCGACGCTGCTGCTGACCTGCGATCAGCCGGCATTGGCGTCGCCGCACTTGCTGGCATTGCGGGCTGCCGCGGAACGGTCTTCAACAGGTTCGGCAGGAACACGCTTCGGTGACAAGATCGGCGTGCCGGCATGGGTGTCGGCGAACGTTCTGCGTCGCGCCAGGACACTGCCCGATGGCGACCGTGGCCTACGCGATGTGCTCAATGGCGAAGGTCTGGATGTCGCCGCTTGCGATGCGCCAGAGCTGGCCTACGACATCGATACGCCGGACGACATGGACGCCGCCATCGCGAAGGGATGGCTGGATCTGGTGTCGTGACCCAACGAGGGCGCCGGCCGTGCCGGCACCCTCGCGGATCCGTCAGATCGCGCGCAGCGCCTGCGTGATCGGCAGGCGGGCCGCACGCAGCGCGGGGAACAGGCCGCCGACCAGGCCGATGCCGAGCGCCCACTTCAAGCCACTCCACAGCAGCTCCGGTGTGACCTTGAACTGGAACACCACCTGGCTGAAGTTGCTGCCCAGCGTGGCCACGCTGTAGCCGTTGAACACCACCCAGGCGATCAACCCGCCGAGCAGTCCGCCCAGCAGCGCCAGCAGCATCGTCTCCAGCATCACCGCCATCACCACCGGCAGGCCGCGGAAGCCGATCGCGCGCATCGTGGCGATCTCTCGCGCACGCCCGGCGACGGCCGCATACATGGTGTTGAGCGCACCGAATACCGCGCCGATCGCCATGATGGTGCCGATCACCGTACCGAGCACCTTGATCAGCGTGTTCAGGCCGGTCGATTGCTTGGTGTAGTAGTCGCGCGTGGTCAGCACGTCCAGCTTCAGACGCGGGTCGTTCTCCATCGCCTGCTTGAACTGGTCGAAGCCGGCCTTGCCTTCGGTGCGCACGGTGACCGACTGGTAGGCGCGGCGGTCGTAGGCCGACGACAGCGTGTCGATGTCGGTCCACAGCTCCGAGTCGTGCGCATCGCCGGAGGCGAACACACCGACGACCGTCCACTCCTGGTTGCCCAGCTTCAGCGTCTTGCCGACGTCCAGTCCGCGGTACTGGCCCTTCGCGCCCTGGCCGACGACGATCTCGCGCACGCCGACGTTGAACTTGCGACCCTCGGTCAGCTTCACCTGCGGGCGGATCGCCCACGCGGCATCGCTGACGCCGCGGAACTGCGCGTTGGCGTCCTCGCCGGTACTGGTCGTCGGCAGGTTGACGATCTGCGACAGTTCCGGCGACAGCAGTGCGCGCCCGTCCTTGCCCTTGGCGACGCCCGCCAGTGTCGAGATCAGCGGCACCTGGTCGCGGGTGATGACCGAGTTGGTCTCCGCCTGCGAGCCGCCACGCAGCACGATGGCGGTGTCTTCGCCGCCGGTCTGCTTGAGCGTCGCCGAAAAGCCTTCGCCCATCGCCAGCATCGCCACCAGCACGCCGACCACGCCGGCAATGCCGACCACGATCACCGACGAGGCGCCCCAGCGTTGCGGCAGGCTGGCGACGCCGATCTTCGCGGCCTCCAGCGACAGCCGCCCGCTGCGGGTGAGGAACAGCCACAGTGCCAGCGCCACGGCGATGCCGAGCACCGCGTACCACGGCAACACGATCCACACGCTCAGGCCGACGACCAGCGCCACGATGGAGATGAGGTTGCCCAACCATTGCTTCTTCATGTCATGTCTCCTGTCAGCGGCCGGCCAATGCATCGACGATCTTCAACCGCATCGCACGCGTGGCGGGCAATGCGCCAACGACCAACCCGATCGCGACCATCAATCCCAGGCCCACGCCCCAGGTCTGTGCCGGGATGGACGGCAACGCGATCATGCCGTTGCTGGCGCCGCTCAGCACCGGGATGATGGCCGAGGCGATCGCCATGCCCAGTACACCGCCCAGCACGATCAGCAGCACCGATTCGACCAGGACGAGCACCAGCACGGTGCCGTTGGTGAAGCCCAGCGTCTTCAGCACCGCGAGTTCCGGAACGCGCTCGCGCACCGCCTGCGCCATGGTGTTGCCGGTCAGCAGCAGCAGGGTGAAGAACACCGCCGCCATGATCGCGGTGACGATCAGGCCGATGTCGGCGAACTGCTTGGCGAACGATTGGTTGAAGGCCTGCTCGGTCTGCGTCTTGGTCTCATGCGAGGAGTTGGCCGAGATCGCATCGATGGCGTTGGCCACGCGGGTGGCGTGGTTCACGTTGTCCAGCTTCACCATGTACCAGCCGATCTGGCCGTTGACGTACTGGTTGGCCTCGTCGAAGTACTTCCAGTGGAACAGCAACTGGTTCTCTTCACCCTTGCGCTTGCTGTCGGCCAGCTTGAACGTGCCGCGCAGCGTCAGCGGCCATGCATTGCTGCCGTCCTTCTGCGGGAAGATCGTCGCCTGCAGCGGGATGGTGTCGCCGATCTTCCAGCCGAAGCGCCTGGCCAGGTTCTCGCCGACGATGGCGCCGGTGCGGTCGGCTTCCCAGGCCTTCAGCTGCGCGGGGTCGATGACGTATTCCGGGTACATGTCCATGTAGCCGGGGCCGACAGAGAAGTTCGGGAAGAAATTCTTCGGGTCCTTGTAGATGCCACCGAACCAGGCGGCGTAGGCGCTCTTCTTCACACCCGGCGTTGCGTCGATTCTGGCCGCCAGGCTGTATGGCAGCATCTGCGTGATGGACAACCGCGAGGCAACGACCAGGCGGTCCGCACCGGCCACGCTGCCGCCGGAATTGAACGCCACGCGCACCGAGTCGAGCAGGCCGAACAGCAGGAAGGCCGCGACCACGGACAGCAACGTCAACGACGTCCGCGTCTTGCTGCGGAACAGCGCCGACCATATCAGCGAGAAATATTTCATGTCCGCCTCCGGTCAGTGCGCGCCGACGGGGGCGTCGGCCAGTTCGCCCTTGTCCAGGTGGATGGTGTGGGTGGCGTACTCGGCTGCCTTGGGATCGTGCGTGACCATGATGATGGTCTTGCCGTGTTCCTTGTTGAGCATCTGCAGCAGGTTGAGGATCTCCTCGGCCGAATGACGGTCGAGGTCGCCGGTCGGTTCGTCGCAGATCAGGAACGTCGGGTCGGACACAATGGCGCGCGCGATCGCCACGCGCTGCTGCTGGCCGCCGGACAGTTCGTTGGGGCGGTGCGACTTGCGGTCGGCCAGGCCGACCAGCTGCAACGCGATCTCCGCGTTGCGCTTGCGCTGCGCGCCGCCGAGCTTGGTCAGCAGCAGCGGCAGTTCGACGTTGCGCTGCGCGGTCAGCGTGGGCATCAGGTTGTAGAACTGGAACACGAAGCCGACGTGCGAGCTGCGCCAATGCGCGAGCTGGCCGTCGTTCATGCGGTCGATGCGCTGGCCCTCGATCTCGATCTCGCCGCCGCTGGGCGTGTCGAGGCCGCCGATCAGGTTGAGCAGCGTGGTCTTGCCGGAGCCGGACGGACCCATCAGCGCGACGAAGTCGCCATGCGGGATGTCCAGGTCGATGCCGTGCAGCACCTGCACCTTTTCGGGGCCGCGCTGGTAGGTCTTGGTGAGGTTGCGGATGGAAACCAGGGAAGACATCGGCAAGGTCCTTGTTGGAGGCGGGAAGGCGAACGGCGATGCTGCGGTTCGTACAGGGCGGAACTCGTCCTCGATGGACACGGTCCGCCCGTCAGGACGACGGAGGGCGTCGCCCGGGATCGACACGCGCCGGTGGAGAGGCGCGGATAGTCCGGTGATTCGCCGTGCGAGGGAGATCCTCACGCGATGGACCCTTTACTCGGTGTCTTCGGCCAGCACGACCTTGGCACCGTCCTTCAGTTCGGCGGGTGGGTCCAGCACGACGGTCTCGCCGGCCTGCAGTCCCTCGGTGACGTGGACGTCGTCGCCCAGCTTGCCGGCGACCTTCAGGCCGTGCTGCTGCACGGTATCGTCGTCGCCGACCACGAAAGCCACCTGCGCGCCATTGCGCTCGACCACCGCGGCGCCGGGAACGCGCACGCCCTTGGGCTGATCGGCCTGCTGCGGCTTGGCGGCTTCCAGGAAGCTCACGCGCACGCCCATGTCGGGCACGATGCGCGGGTCCTTGACGTTCAGCGCCACGCGCACCTTGACGGTGGCCTTGCTGCGGTCGGCGGTCGGAATGATGGCGATCACCTCGCCGGGGATCTGCCACTCGGGATAGGCGTTCAGCGTGGCCTGGATCGGCATCTTCGGCTGCACGCGGCCGATGAAGGACTCGTTGACCTCCACTTCCACTTCCAGCGACTCCATGTCGACGATGGTGCCGATGCCGGTGCGGGTGAAGCCGCCGCCGGCCGACAGCGGCGAGACGATTTCGCCCGGTTGCGCGGCCTTGGCGATCACCACGCCGGCGAACGGGGCGCGCACGATGGTGTTGTCCAGGCCGATGTCGGCGATCTTCAGGCGGTCGGCGGCGGTGCGCTCGTTGCGCTGCGCGGTCAGCAACTGCGCGCGCAGCAGGTCGCGCTGGGCGATGGCCTGGTCGTACTGCGCCTTCGACACCAGTTGCTGTGCGACCAGCGACGACAGGCGGCGCGCGTTCGCCTCGGCTTCCACCAACTGCGCCTGCACACCGCCGGTCTGGCTGCGCGCGGCCTGCAGCTGGCTCTGCGACAGCGCGCGGTCGGCATCGGCGTCGATCGGTTCCAGCCGCGCCAGTACCTGGCCGGCCTCGACCCGCATGCCTTCCTCGATCAGCACTTCCTGCACCTTGCCGGTGACCTTGGCCGACACCGTCGCCATGCGGCGCGCGACCACATAGCCGGACGCATCCAGCACCGAGGCGGACGCGCCACCGCCGCCGAGTGCGACGGTCGGCGCGGTCCGCACTTCGATCGGCTTCTCGCGCCCCAGCAGCGCCCAGGCCGCAGCGGCCAGCGCCAGCAGCACGGCCACCACCGCCAGCGTGATCCACAGGCCACGACGCGACGGCGGGGCGGGCGGCGGCGCCTTGCGGTCGATACGGAGTTCCTTCAGCAGGTCGGCAGAGCTGTTCATGCGTATCCAGACGGTGAATGCGGGGAAGTGTGACCAGCAAGGGTAACGGAAGCCTAGTTGCCGGAAGTCACTTCGTGCGGCGATGGCCGGCCACCGCCTGCCACGGGACGCATCCTGGGCCAGCGGGGCGCCGCATCCCAGTGACACCTGTCACCTGATTCGCCTGAGGGCCTGCACTCATCACGCGGCACCTCGATCGGCAACATGGCGGCACCCTCCGACGAGACCGTCGCATGAACGTCGCAAGCCTGACCTCCGCACCGCTGGCCCGCCTGCGCGGCGTGCGCCACCACTATGGCAAGACCCTGGCACTGGATGGCCTGGACCTGGCGCTGCCGGCCGGCCAGGTGCTGGCCCTGCTCGGCCCGAACGGTGCCGGCAAGAGCACCGCGATCGGCCTGCTGCTGGGCCTGCAGCGCGCCGACGCCGGCACCGTCGAGCTGTTCGGCCTGCCGCCGCAGTCGCTGGACGCGCGTCGCCGTGCCGGCGTGATGCTGCAGTCGGCGGCCGTGCCCGACACGTTGAAAGTGCGCGAGCTGATCGACCTGACGCGCGCCTACTACCCGCAGCCGCGCAGCGTGGCGGACCTGGTCGCGCTGGCCGGCCTCGATGGCCTGATGGCGCGCGGCTACGGCCAACTGTCCGGCGGGCAACAGCGGCGCGTGCAGTTCGCGCTCGCCATCTGCGGCCGGCCCGAGCTGCTGTTCCTCGACGAACCCACCACCGGCCTCGACATCGATGCGCGACAGACCCTGTGGAAGGCGATCCGCGAACTGCGCGCACAGGGCTGCGCGGTGCTGCTGACCACTCACTATCTGGAAGAAGCCGAAGCACTCGCCGACCGCGTGGTGGTGGTGAACCATGGACGCGTGGTGGCGGAAGGGACCGTCGCGCAGATCCGCGCGCACGTGGCCCAGCGCCGCATCCGCTGCACCAGCGCGCTGCCGGCCGAACGGATACAGGGCTGGCCGGGCGTGCAACGCGCGCAGCGTGACGGGGCGCGGCTGGAGATCGTCGCCGACGCGGCCGAAACCGTCGTCCGTCGCCTGCTGGCCGAAGACGCCGCCCTGTCCGACCTGGAAGTACAGCGCGCCGGCCTGGCCGACGCCTTCCTTGCCCTCACCCGTGATGCCACCGACCAGGAGGCCGCCTGATGGACACGATCGCCGCTGTTCCGTTTTCCTCCCGCCGCGCCTACCTGCTGGAAGCGCGCTACGAATTCCTGCGCCTGCTGCGCACGCCGTCGTTCTCGCTACCCTGCCTGCTGTTCCCGCCGGTGTTCTACCTGCTGTTCGGCGTGCTGCTGGGCGGCAAGGGTGGACCTGCCGCCGCCACTTACATGCTGGCGGGCTACAGCGTGTTCGGCGTGATGGGTGTGGCACTGTTCGGTTTCGGCGTGACCGTGGCGATGGACCGCGAACAGGGCCTGCTGACCCTGAAGCGCGCGCAACCAATGCCGCCGGGCGCGTATCTCGTCGCCAAGATGGCGATGGCGGTGCTGTTCGCGGCGATCATCCTGCTGCTGCTCGGCACGCTGGCGGTCGGCGTGGCCGGCGTGCGGCTGTCCACGCTGCAGTGGCTGGCGCTGGTGGCGACCTGCCTGGTCGGCGTGCTGCCCTTCAGCGCGCTCGGCCTGTGGCTGGGGACACTGGTGAGCGGGCGCGGTGCGCCGGCGCTGATCAACCTGATCTACCTGCCGATGGCGTTCCTGTCCGGCCTGTGGGTGCCGCTGTCGATGCTGCCCGGCGTCCTGCAGTCCGTCGCACCCGCATGGCCGGCGTATCATCTGGCGCAGATCGCGCAGAAGGTGGTCGGCATGGATGCGGGACGGCCGCTGGCCCTGCATGTCGCCGTGCTGGTCGCGATCACCGTGGTGTTCTTCGTGCTGGCGCGCCGCCGCCTGGCGCGGTGAGCCGGCCGGCACAAGGAGTCGTCGATGAACCTGCTTGCCTCTCCCTTGCTGCGCACGGCCACCCGCGTGCGGGATCGCCTGATTCCCGAGGCGCTCGGCCTGGGCTGGATGCCGATCTTCCTGCTGGGCTACCTCGTATTCCTGTTCGTGCCGCTGCTGGTGCCTTCCAACGCCAACTGGGGCCAGAGCGTGCGCTGGTACCTGTGGCCCACGCTGCTGTCCATCGCCGTGTTCCTGCCGATGTACTTCCTGGCGTACCGCGGCAGCGCGATGACGCGCGTGCTGTGCACGGTGGGGATTGCCGCGCTGGGCTACGGCCTGATGTCGTTCAATGCGTTCTCCAACACGTACGTGATCTATGCGGCGGCCTTCGTGGCCCTGCTTCCCGGCAGGCTGTGGATGCGCGTGGGTGCGCTGCTGGTGCTGCTGGCAGGGTACTGCGGCATGGGGGTCTGGCTCGGTTTTCCCGTCTTCGTGCCGGTGGTGACGGCGATCATCTCGGTGGCGGTGTTCACCGGCAACTACTTCCAGTCGGAAACCGTGCGCAAGCGCGCGGAGCTGAAGCTGTCGCACGAGGAAGTCCGGCGGCTGGCCGCGCTGGCCGAGCGCGAGCGCATCGGCCGCGACCTGCACGACCTGCTCGGCCATACGCTGTCGCTGGTGGCGCTGAAGTCGGATCTCGCCGGTCGGCTGATCGAACGCGATCCGCAGGCGGCGCGCAACGAGATCGTCGAGGTCAGTCGCGTGGCTCGCGATGCGCTGGCGCAGGTGCGACGCGCGGTCACCGGCATCCGTGCCGCCGGCCTGGCGGCCGAACTGGCCTCGGCGAAACTGCTGCTGGAGTCGGACGGCATCACGCTGCGCTACGACGCGCAGGAGGTGGTGGTGCCGCCCGATCTTGAAACCGTGCTTGCACTGGCCCTGCGCGAAGCGGTCACCAACATCCAGCGCCATGCCCGCGCCACGCTCGCCGAGGTATCGCTCGCATCCACGGACGACCAGGTGCAGCTGCGCATCCGCGACAACGGCGTCGGCAGCGCGGCCGTGCCCGGCAACGGCCTGGGCGGCATGCGCGAGCGGGTCGAATCGCGTGGGGGTCGCCTGCGCATCGAGTCGACGCTGCGGCAGGGCACCTGCGTGGAGATCGTGCTGCCGTTGCCGTCGCGGGAGGACGAGCCATCGCGCACCGCGAAGCACAACGAAGGCACTGTAGGAGCGACGTAAGTCGCGACCGCATGGCCTCGGTTCCAATGAAGTCGGGCGAAGCTGTGCGGTCGGGTGTACGCAGACACCCCCCTCTTTTTGGCCGGCATATCAGAGAGTTCATGCGCTGCGATCGCGACTTACGTCGCTCCTACAGTAAAGCGCGCGCCCACTTTGCTAGCGTGATTTGCTAGCGTGTCCTCCGACCCCGTCGCCGTGATGTGCCGATGATCCGCGTACTGCTTGCCGAAGACCAGGCCATGGTGCGGGGTGCGCTCACCGCATTGCTCGGCATGGAAAGCGACATCGAGGTGGTCGGCAGCGCGGCCGACGGCGAGGCAGCGTGGCGCGAGTTGCAGCGGCTGAAGCCGGACCTGCTGGTCACCGACATCGAGATGCCGGGCCTGAGCGGCCTGGAGCTGGCACAGCGCATCCAGCGGCATGACCTGCCCTGCAAGGTCGTCATCGTCACCACGTTCGCGCGCGGCGGCTTCCTGCGGCGCGCGCTCGATGCTGGCGTGTCCGGCTACCTGCTGAAGGATGCGCCCGCCGAGGACCTGGCGGAGGCCTTGCGCAAGGTGCATCGCGGCGGGCGCGCCATCGATCCGCAACTCGCGCTTGAAGCGTGGTCGGAGGCGGATCCGCTCAACGACCGTGAACGCCAGGTGCTTCGGCTGGCCGGTGAAGGCCAGTCGGCCGGCGACATCGCGAAGCAGCTGAACCTCTCGCAGGGCACCGTGCGCAACTACCTGTCCGAGGCGATCGGCAAGCTCGGCGTCGCCAATCGCATCGAGGCGTACCGGCTCGCGCGCCAGCGCGGGTGGCTATAGCGCCGCCAGGATGTGCCGTGGTTGGCACTTCCGGTGTGCGCCGGGTTGTCTCCCGGGGCAGTGCGACCTAGTCTGGCCCGACCATTGCCGCGCCCCCACGGAATGCCACAACGCCGCCGTCTTGCCAATCGCCTCGGCCTGCTCGCCGCCGCGCTGATCTTCGTCGCGGTCGGCGTCGGCGTGGTGCTCGGCGCGCAGCGTTTCATCGTCGACGCCAACCGCGTCTCGCACACCAACGAAGTGATCGCGCTGGTGGTCGCCATCGAAGCGCAGCTGCGCGATGGCGAATCCGCGCAGCGCGGCTACCTGTTGACCGCCGACGTCGACTACCTGGCCGATTACCAGCGCAGTCGTGGCGACCTGCCCGAGATGATGGTGAAGCTGCAGGCTCTGGTGCGCGACAATCCCGACCAGAGCCGGCGGGTGCTGGCGTGGAAACTCGAGATCGAACGCCGGCTCGGGCAGATGGACGCCATCCTCGGCAATTACGCCACCGGTGGCCTCGCCTCGGCGCAACGCTCGATCGGCCAGGAAGCGCGCCGCAGCTCGGCCGCCCTGCGCGCACAGGCACGACAGCTCGTGGCCAGCGAACAGCAGTTGCTGGTGCAGCGCGCCGAGTCCAGCCGCACAAGCGCCAACCTGCTGCGTGCGCTGGCGATCCTCGGTATTCCGCTGGGCCTGGTCATCATCGCCGTGGTGTACGGCTGGCTGGTCGCCGAGATCCGCCACCGCGCCCGTGCCGAGGCCGATGGCGACGACGCGCGCGGCGACCTGGTGCGCAACATCCAGGCGCTGGAACAGCACGGTGCCGACCTCAACGAACTCAGCCGCTATGGCGGCATGCTGCAGAGCTGCGTGCGCGCCGAGGAGGCGATCGGCCTGGCCACCCAGTACTTCTCCCGCCTGCTGCCGGAGACCGGTGGCACGCTCTATCGCGTGCGCGCCTCGCAGGACTATGCCGAGGAAGTCGCGCACTGGGGTGAGCATGCGATCAACGGGCCGGCGATGTTCCCGCTGCCGGATTGCTGGGCGCTGCGCCGTGGCCAACCGCATATCCACCGCGCGCACCACGAACTGCTGCCGTGCAATCACGTGTCCACGCCGTCGCTCGGCGCCACGCCGACCTACGCCTGCGTGCCGCTGATCGCGCAGGGCAGCCAGCTGGGTTTGCTGTACCTGTCCAGCCATGACGACGCCTTCCTCGCGCGCCTGGACCTGGTGAAGACCGCCGCCGAACAGCTGTCGATGGCGCTCTCCAGCCTGGACCTGCAGGCGCGCCTGCGCGTGCAGTCGATCCGCGAGCCGCTGACCGGCCTGTTCAACCGCCGCTACCTGGAAGAATCGCTGGCGCGCGAACTGGCGCGCTGCGAGCGCCGCGGGATGCCGCTCGGCCTGATGATGCTGGACCTGGACCACTTCAAGCGCTTCAACGACCTGCATGGGCATGCCGGCGGCGACGCGCTGCTGTCCGAGTTCGGCCGCCTGCTGCAGGCGCTGTCGCGCGACGAGGACATCGCCTGTCGCTACGGTGGCGAGGAGTTCACCCTGATCCTGCCGGAAGCCGATCCGCTCACCGTGCAGGCGCGCGCGGAAGCGATCCGTGCCGGCGTGGAAGGTATGCGGGTGATGCACCTGGGGCAGGAACTGCCGCCGGTGACGGTGTCGATCGGCGTGGCGATGTTCCCGCAGCACGGCGGGCTGGGCGAAAGCCTGATGCGGCATGCGGACGCCGCGCTCTATCGCGCCAAGCACGCCGGCCGCAACCGCGTCGAAACCGCGACGCTGGACCTGGCCGGCGATCAGTCGGCGGCGTAACGCGCCTTCAGCATCGCGTACGCGCTGCGCAGCGCCAGCGCTTCGCCACCGGCCGGACGCCCGGCGCGGTCGCTGTCGTTCCAGGCGTAGACGTCCAGATGCGCCCACTTCATGCCATCGGGGACGAAGCGTTCGAGATACAGCGCGGCGGTGACCGCACCGGCCATGCGTGAGCCGGCATTGGCCAGGTCGGCGATGCCACTGGTGAGATAACGCAGGTATGGACGCCACAACGGCATGCGCCACACCGGGTCGCGCATGCGCTCGCCTGCCGTTATCCAGTCGTGGGCGAGCGCATCGTCGTTGGCGAACAGCGCCGGCAGGTCCGGCCCCAGCGCGATGCGCGCCGCGCCGGTCAGCGTGGCGAAGTCCAGCAGCAGCTCGGGCGCCTGTTCGCCGGCATAGGCCAGTGCATCGCACAGGATCACGCGGCCTTCGGCATCGGTGTTGTCGATCTCGACGCTGACGCCCTTGCGTGTGGCGATCACTTCGCCGGGGCGGAACGCATTCGGGCCGATGGCGTTCTCGACTGCCGGCACCAGCAGCGTCAGCCGCACCGGCAACGCACGCGCCATCACCAGTCGGGCCAGCGCGATCGCGTGCGCGGCGCCGCCCATGTCCTTCTTCATGTGGCGCATGCCGTCGGCCGGCTTGATGTCCAGGCCGCCGGTGTCGAAGCACACGCCCTTGCCGACCACCGCCACGTGCGGATGCGACGCGTCGCCCCAGCGCAGCGCGATCAGGCGCGGCGCGCGATGCGACGCGCGGCCGACCGCATGGATGGCGGGGAAGTTCTGTTCGAGCAGTGCCTCACCGGCAATGACGTCCACCTCCGCGCCATGCGTGGCGGCAAGCGCGCGCACGGTGGCTTCCAGGTCGTCCGGGCCCATGTGTTCGGTCGGTGTGTTGACCAGGTCACGCACCTGCAGGCTGGCATCAAGCAGGTCGAGCGCTTCGGCATCGGCCTGCGGCAGCACCAGTCGCGCCGGCTTGCGTGCGGGCTGCTTGTAGCGGTCGAACCGGTAGCTGCCGAGGCCCCAGCCCAGTTGCAGTGCGATGCGCGCGTCATCCGCAAGGTCGCCCGCGATCTCCCAGTCGCCGGCCGGCAGGCCGAACGGGGCGTGCGCATAACTGTAGGGATCGAGCGCATCGCCGATGCCGACCACCGCACCCGCAAGACCGTCTTCGCCGGGAAGCAGCAGCAGCGAGCCGGGCGAGGCGGTGAACGCCTGCGCGTCGATCCATGCGTTGATGGCCGGCGACTGCGACGCGCGCCACGTGGCCAGTTGCGTGCGTGCAAGCACGTGCAGCTGACGCGCGTTGGCGGAGGAGTCGATGTAGGCGAGGGCGGCGCTCATGCGGTGGTGTGTTCCGTGGCGAAGTCGGGGTGCGCGTCCAGCCAGTCGGCCAGCGCGGTGAGGGTGGTGAATTCCAGGTCGGGGCGCAGCGCGTCGTGCGGCCATGCACGCGGGTGGCCGCCATGGTCTTCCGGACGGTTGATCCAGCAACTGCGCAGGCCGGCCCGCAGCGCGCCGACCGCATCCATCTCGATGTGGTCGCCGACATGGAGCACTTCGCCTGGCGGTACGCCGAGCAGGTCGCAGGCGGCGTGGAAGATGCTGGCATCGGGTTTCGCCGCGCCGTGCTCACGCGAATGGACCTGGTGCACGAACAGGTGGCCCAGCCCGATCCGCTGCAGGTCGGCGTTGCCGTTGGTCACCGCGGCGACCGGCAGGCGCGCGGCGATGCGCTGCAGCGCTTCCAGCGCGTCCGGGTAGTACTCGACCTGGTTGCGGGCGGCGTAGAAGGTCTCGTACGCCGGTTCCAGCAGCGCCATGTCGGCGCCGCTCTCGCGCAGGGCGTGCTCCAGCGTCAGCCGTCGCAGGCGGCTGAGGTCGTGGAGGTACTGCGGATGGGCGTCGAAGACCTGTTCGCGCACGGCGCGCATGCGCTCGACGGGAAACATGGCGGCGGTGGCGGGGCTGTGTTCGCGCAGCCAGTCGTCGAGGACGCGCTCGATGCGTGCGCCGATGGGGGCGAACGGCCAGAGGGTGTCGTCGAGGTCGAGGGTGATGGCGCGGACGGGGAAGCTCATCGGGGCGATTTTACACCCGGGCGGGCAGGGGTTCTTTCACCGGCGCCATGATGAAGCCCCTCTCCCTGCGGGAGAGGGGTTGGGGTGAGGGGCAACGAAGTCCACCGCCTGTGCGGACATTGGACCTCTCCAGATGTACGCCACCGCTTCGGGTTGCTTGGCCCGGAGGGATGGGTTCTGTTGACCTGCAGGCATGGCGCCGCTCGCCGCGGAGGGCGTCCCTTTCTTTGCTCGTGCAAAGAAAGGAACCAAAGAAACACGCCCCAGGCGGCACGCCCTGCGCTTCGCTCCGGGTCCGCGAGCGGGCCGGGAATTTTCGTAAGGCACATCCATATGCCATACGAAAACGCCGCCATCCCTGGCGGCGCCCTACGGGTTTTACCCGGCCCGCTAGCCGTGCCTCATGGGGCCCGAAAGACGAGAGCAAAACGAAGCTCGCATCGGATGCATCTGGAGTGGCTTCTGGGCCCCCTGAGGTCCGGCAGTCACGGTGGGTAAAACCCGTAGGGCGGCGCACATGGATGTGCGCCGTTTTCGTACGGGGCAGGATGCCCCGCACGAAAATTCCCGCCGGGACTGCGCACCCGCCGCTTGCGGCGGGCGGACCGCCGGGGTGTGCTTTCTTTGCCTACTTTCTTTGCACAAGCAAAGAAAGTAGGGCCTCCGCGGCGAGCGGCGCCATGCATGGAAAACAAAATCTGTCCCGCAAGGCCATCGAACCAATCGGCCCATCGTGCATGTTGTGCCCGTCAAAGCAGATCAAAGGGCCGGACTTCGTTGGCCCTCACCCCAACCCCTCTCCCGGTGGGAGAGGGGCTCAATGCCTCGAAGGTGTCGTGCTCACTCCAGCAGCCGCGCCCACCCTTCCATGCCCTCGATCCGCCCCAGTACCAGCTTCACGCACACCAGCAGCGGCACCGCCAGCAACAAACCGATCATCCCCCACAGCCACCCGAACAGCATCAGCGCCAGGATCAGCACCAGTGGCGACAGCGCCATCCGCCGGCCCAGGATGATCGGCGTGACGATCTGGCCTTCGATCGTGTGCAGCACCAGGTAGGTGATCGCCGGCAGCATCGACTGCAACGGTTGCTCGAAACTGATGAACCCCACCAGCAGCATCGCCACCATCCCGATCAGCGGCCCCACGTAGGGCGCGAAATTCAGCAGCGCCGCCATCGTGCCCCACAGCAGCGCCTCGGCCAGCGGCAGGCCCAGCAGGTACAGCACGCCGGCGAACACGAAGCCCACCACCGTGTTGATGATGCTGATGGTCAGCACGTAGCGCGATACTTCACGTTCGATCGAGTGCAGGATGTCGACGGTGAATTTCTTCTGCTGCCGTCCGGGCAGCAGTGCGATCGCGTTGCGCTGCAGGTTCTCGCCGTACACCATGAAGAAGAACGTCAGCAGCACCACCGCCAGCAGCGACGCCAGCACGCGCGGTGTGGCCAGCAGCTTGCGGTAGGGGTCGTCGGCGGCGGCCTGCACGACCTGCGGCTGCCGGCCGGAGGTCTGGCCGCCGGCGGCGGCGCGGGCGAAGTTCTCGGCCGCCTTGTTGGCGTCCTGCACGGGCTTGGTCAGCTCGCGCAGCTTGGGTGCCAATTGGCGCATCTCGCGCGGCGCCTGCTGCGCCCATTCCATTGCCGACGGCAGCATCTTCTGCGCGAGCAGGCCGGTGAAGGCCATGCCGCCGACCAGCACGATCAGTGCGCCCATGAAGCGCGGCACGTAGATCCGCCGCAGCGCGCGGATGATCGGATTGCCGACCAGCGCGAAGAACATCGCCAGCAGCACCGGCAGCAGCACTTCCTGCGCGGCCCACAGGGTGTAGCCGACGGCCAGCGTCGCCAGGACGAGCAGGGGCGTGGAGGCGCGCGGACGCGATGGAGGAGGGACGATCGGGGCGGGAGCAGGGTCGGGTGGCGCAGGTGTGCTCATGGGCAGGATGCCGCCTGAAAGGATGCGCGATTGTGCAGTGATCCCTGTAGGAGCGACGTGAGTCGCGACCGCGAGCGGTGGCGGCCAGGAAGCTACGGGAAAGCCGCAGTGTTGCCGCACAGGCCGGGTGCAATGGGGCATTCCTTCGTGCGGTCGCGACTCACGTCGCTCCTACAGAAGCCCCGGAGTTCAGCGCTCCGACAGCTCGGTTGCCGCTTCGGCCGGACGCGGCGCGGTGACCACGATGTCGTCCTCATCGAAGGCCTCGTCCACCATCGGCTCTTCGTCGGCCTGCATGCCCTCGGCCTGTTCCTGCATGTCCTGTGCGGTGTCGGCCGCTTCTTCGGCCTGCTCGGCGGCGGCGGCCGCCTGCGCGGTGGCGACGAAACCGGAGACTGCGGTGAACATCTGCATCCAGCGCGCGCCGTTCATCGCGCGCAGCGGTTCTGCGCGGCCCGCCAGGAAGCCACTGACGAGGCCGGCGATGACGATGCGGCCCGGCGTCCAGCCCTCCTTCCAGGACTGCTTGAGGATCGTCCAATGCAGCGAGGCATGCGCGCTGCGCACTTCCACGCGCTTTTCGGCGCGCTCCACGTGCTGCTGCAATTGCTCGAAACGCATCAGGTTCCTCCGTCGGCGGTGGCGGAGGGCGCGGGCGGATCGTCGTCGCCGGTGCCGTCCTCGTCGAACAGGCCGAGTCTGGACAGCTGGCGACGCGTCGCGTGCATGCCGGTGTAATCGAAGTATCGACCGACCTTCCAGATCGCCAGGCCGGTGACCGCCAGGCTGAGCAGGGCGGCGAACGACAGCGACTGCAGCCACGAAAAGCCGAAGCGCTGCATCAAGGCGATCAGGGCGCCGGCGACCAGCAGCCAGGCCGAGGCGCCGAACACGATCGCCACGCCGGCCCACGCCAGCGCGCGGCCGAAGGCGCTGCGGGCCAGCGCGAAGTCTGCCGACACCAGCGCGCGCATTGCGCGGCCGGTGTCCTTGGCCGAGCCGAACGCGGCACGGCCGGCCTCACCGACCTCCTTCAGGCTGTCGATGAGGTCGGGCGGCGGGGGCGTTTCGGTGTCGCGGGGCGCGTCGCTCACGCGGCGGGCTTACTTGTTGCCGCCGCTGCGTGCCAGCTTGGCGATGATCCAGCCGGCGGCGAAGGCGACGCCGAACGAGGCGATCGGGCGTTCGCGGATCAGGTCCGCCGCGCTGTCGATCAGGTCGCGGCCCTTGTCCATCAGCGCATCGACCTGCTCGCGCGCCGCGCCGCCACCGGCTTCGGCGGCGGCCAGGCCCGACAGCGCACCGTCGGCCAGTTCGGATTTGACGTTCGCCTTGCCCAGGCGCAACTCGTCGCCGGCGGCGCTGGCGGCGCCCTTGATCGCTTCGCCCGCAGCCGCCGCGGCCGAGGCCAGGTGCGAGCCGGCTTCGCCGAGGTTGGACTTCAGGGCATCGGTATTGGTGGGCATGCTCATGGGTGTCTCCTGCGGGCGGGGGATGGGGCCACTCTAATGCACGGGAGTGAACGGGCTGTTAGGTAGGGAGGGGCGAGGAGTGAGTGGGGAGGAGTGAGGAGTGAGCGGAGGCAAGGTGCCACTCCTCACTTCTCACTCCTCTCCCCTCACTCCTGCTTCGTCATCACTGCATCAGCAGGCGGCCACTGCCGTTGCCGCGCCGGATGGTGAGGACCAGTTGCTCGGGCTTGCGCTCGAAGCTGGCGCGGAAGCCGGGCAGATCGCCAAACTCGCCGCTGCTGCTGCCCACGATGATGTCGCCGGGACGCAGGCCACTGTTCCAGGCGCGGCTGTCGCGTGCCACGTTGCCGACCTGCACGCCGCCTTGGGCATTGCGGTACATGCTGCGCAGCGCCTGTCGCGCCGATTCGTCCAGTTCCTTCAGCGTCGCACCGGTCAGACGGGGATCGATCGTCGCACCCTCGGCATTGCGCACGCCTTCCTTCAGCGCAGCGGTCAGCTGCAGCGGTTTGCCGTCGCGGCGCACGTCCAGCGCCACGCGCGTGCCGACCGGCTGCAGGCCCTCGAAGTTGTGCAGGGCGGCGCGGTTGTCGATGCGCTGGCCGTTGGCGGCGGTCACCACGTCGCCCGGCTGCAGACCGGCGGTGGCCGCGGCCGAACCCGGATACACGCGCGTGATCAGCGCGCCACGCGCCACGTCCAGCCCCAGTCCGCGCGCGGTGCGCTCGTCCACGTCCTGCGATTCCACGCCGAAGGTGCCGCGCCGGACCACGCCGTTGTTGGCGATCAGCTGGTCCATGATCCCGCGCGCCATGTTGATCGGAATGGCGAAGCCCAGGCCGATGTTGCCGGCCATGCTGCCGCGCGGGTTGAAGCTGGCGGTGTTGATGCCGACCAGCCGGCCCTGCAGGTCGACCAGCGCGCCGCCGGAGTTGCCCGGGTTGATCGACGCATCGGTCTGGATGAAGTTCTGGTAGCCGGCCACCGGAATGCCGCTGCGGCCCACCGCCGACACGATGCCCGACGTCACCGTCTGGCCCAGGCCGTAGGGGTTGCCCATCGCCACCACGAAGTCGCCGACCTGCAGCTGGTCGCTGTTGGCCATCGGCACCGCGGTCAGGCCCTGCGTCGGCAGCCGGATCAGCGCGATGTCGGTGTCGGGATCGGAGCCGATGAACTCGGCTTCCACCTGGCGCCCGTCGCTCAGCGTGACCGACACGCCATCGGCGTTCTCCACCACGTGATGGTTGGTCAGCACGTAACCGCGCGTGGCATCGACGATCACGCCCGAGCCCAGCGCGCGCTCTACCCGCTCGCGCGGCATGTCGGGGATGCCCAGGATGCGGCGGAACACCGGGTCGTCGCCGAACGGCCCCAGCGGGCTGGCCACGCGCACCGTCTGCCGGCTGTACACGCTGACCACCGCCGGGGTGACCCGCTTGAGCATCGGTGCCAGCGATGGCAGCGCCTGTCCGTCCACTGTGGTCGGCAGGGCGGCGGCGGCCGGCACGGCAGCAGCGGCGCTGGGCGCGGCCTGGGCGGGCGTCTGCAGCAGGTCGTTGAGGCCGGTGGCGGCGAATCCGCCGAAGGCGGCAGCGGCGGACAGGGCGAACAAGGTGGGGAGCGGGCGCAGCGCGTTCTTCATGGTCGGTCGGCAGCTCGTGGCGTCAAAGGGAACGGGCGACCAGAAGCGCCCGCGAACCTGAATGAGTCTGCTGACCGACCCCTAAACCTGCAATGAAGTTCACCTCGCGCGGTGGCGCGGACGCGCCTTTCGCGTGATGACGAACGGTGGGGTCCGTGCCATGCAAATGTCATGTCAATCCGGTTGACAGGGGGGACCCCCGGGCGTAGTTTGGCGACTTCGTGCTGACACAAGATGTTGCGGTCCAGCACGGGGCGGACCCAAGCACTGGTGTTTCTGTAGACAAAGCCTGCGGGCATTGCGCTTGGGAAATCGGGCGCCTTTGGGGATTGGCGCATGAGGGCGAGGGAAGCGGTGGGCAGCACGGCAACGGCAAGGCCCATGACCACAATCCGGCAACCGGCGCGGCGCATCCTGTGCGGCCGCTTGCGGTGCCGTCCCCGTCGTCCGCGGCCGCGATGAAACACCGGGGCGGGCCATGGCCCGTCCGCCACCACAGTCATTGAAGTTCCAGTCGTTCAGGAGAACAACACAACCATGAGTACGGTGCGCCTCGAGGCGATCAAGACGGAACAGCCCTCCCTGGTCCCCATGCAGCCCGCGTCCCAGGACATCTGGGACAAGAAGTACCGCCTGAAGACCAAGCAGGGCGAGGCCCTCGACGCCGACATCGACGGCACCTACCAGCGCGTGGCCCGCGCCCTGGCCGACGCGGAAGCGACCCCCGAGAAACGCGCCTACTGGTACGAGCGCTTCGTGTGGGCGCTGCGCCGCGGCGCCATCCCGGCCGGCCGCATCACCTCCAACGCCGGCGCCCAGCAGCACAAGCCGGCCACCAGCACCATCAACTGCACCGTGTCCGGCACCATCGAGGACTCGATGGACGGCATCCTGGACAAGGTCCACGAAGCCGGCCTCACCCTGAAGGCCGGCTGCGGCATCGGCTACGAGTTCAGCACGCTGCGCCCGAAGGGCGCCTTCGTCGCCGGCGCCGGCGCGTACACCTCCGGCCCGATGTCCTTCATGGATATCTACGACAAGATGTGCTTCACCGTGTCCTCCGCCGGCGGCCGCCGCGGCGCGCAGATGGGCACGTTCGAAATCTCCCACCCGGACGTCAAGGACTTCATCCGCGCCAAGCGCGAAGACGGCCGCCTGCGCCAGTTCAACCTGTCGCTGCTGATCACCGACGGCTTCATGGAGGCGGTCGACACCGACGCCGACTGGCCGCTGGTGTTCCCGGTGAACATCAAGGAGAAGGGAGACATCGACGTCGAGGACGCCGCGCAGGTCGTCTGGCGCGAGTGGCCCACCCACAAGAACTACATCGTCCGCGACGACGGCCTGGTGGCCTGCAAGATCTACGGCCACATCCGCGCCCGCCACCTGTGGGACATGATCATGGTCTCGACGTACGACTACGCCGAGCCGGGCTTCATCCTGATCGACCGCGTCAACGAGATGAACAACAACTGGTGGTGCGAGACCATCCGCGCGACCAACCCGTGCGGCGAGCAGCCGCTGCCGCCGTACGGCGCCTGCCTGCTGGGCTCGGTCAACCTGACCACCTTCGTGCGCGACCCCTTCACCGACCAGGCCCGCTTCGACTGGGAGGAATACAAGGAAGTCGTGCGCGTGTTCACCCGCATGCTCGACAACGTGGTCGAAGTGAACGGCCTGCCGCTGGAACAGCAGCGCCAGGAGATCCTGCGCAAGCGCCGCCACGGCATGGGCTTCCTGGGCCTGGGCAGCACGCTGACCATGCTCAAGCACAAGTACGGCAGCGCGGAGTCCTGCGAGTTCACCGAAGCCATCGCCCGCGAGATGGCCGTGGCCGGCTGGGAAATGGGCCTGGCGCTGGCGAAGGAAAAGGGCGCCGCCCCGATCATGGAAGAGCGCTTCGCCGTCACCGCCGCCATGCTGCGCCAGCGCCCCGAGATGGCGACCGACGGCTGGAAGGTCGGCCAGGAGATCCCCGGCAAGGTGCTGCACGCCAAGTACAGCCGCTACATGCAGCGCGTGGCCACCGTGGCGCCGGAACTGGTCGATGAACTGGCGGAAGTCGGCAGCCGCTTCACCCACCACAGCTCCATCGCCCCGACCGGCACCATCAGCCTGTCGCTGGCCAACAACGCCTCCAACGGCATCGAGCCCTCGTTCGCGCACCACTACAGCCGCAACGTGATCCGCGAAGGCAAGAAGTCCAAGGAAAAGGTCGACGTCTATTCCTACGAATTGCTGGCCTACCGCGAACTGGTCAACGCCAAGGCCATGCCGTTCTCCGACGAGCCCGACGCCAGGCTGCCGGAGTACTTCATCGCCGCCGACGACATCTCCCCCAAGGAGCACGTCGACGTCCAGGCCGCCGCGCAGAAGTGGGTGGACAGCTCCATCTCCAAGACCGCCAACGTACCGACGGACTACCCGTACGAGCAGTTCAAGGACATCTACCGCTACGCCCACCAGCAGGGCCTGAAGGGCTGCACCACGTTCCGCTTCAACCCCGCCGCCTTCCAGGGCGTGCTGGTGAAGGAAGCCGACCTGGAAAACACCACCTACCGCTTCGAGCTGGAAGACGGCAACGTCATCGAAGTGAAGGGTAACGAGCAGATCGAGTACGACGGCGAAATGCACACCGCCGCCAACCTGTTCGACGCGTTGAAGGAAGGGTATTACGGCAAGTTCTGAGGAACGGGCTGTGCTCCTCTCCCCGACTGCGGGGAAAGGTAAAGAAGAACGCCTCCCCCGCTTGCGGGGGAGGATGCCCGAAGAGCCTGCCCCGTACTTGATACGGTGGCAGGTGGGGGGAGCGAGCGCAGCGAGTTGCTCTTGCTCTCAGCGCGAACCGCGCCCCCATCCCAACCTTTCCCTGCACGCGTGGGAAGGGGCTGCTCCAGGAAGTTGAACCACCGATTCACCAGCTTCACCGTTCCACCCCGCGCCATCGGGTATAGCATCGGCAGCGTCAACCAACCTCGCCCACAAGGAGGGCAACATGAGCAACGGTAATGGTGTCACCGCGACGCTTTCCGGCGCCGCCGAAAGCGTGAAGGACAAGGCGGTCGAAATCGGCGAGGCCGTCGCGGCCACTGCCAGCGAGACCGTCGCCAAGGCCAAGAAAGCCGCCAAGAAAGCGCGCAAGACCGTGACTGCCGACATCGCCAAGGCGAAGAAGGCCGTGGCCAAGCGCACCGACAAGGCTGCCAAGGCGGTGAAGAAGACCGTCGCCAAGGCCAAGAAGAAGCTGGCCGCCGCCAGCACCGCCGCCAAGGCCGAAGCCGCCAGCCTGCAGAAGAAGGTGACCGGCAAGAAGGCCGCCAAGAAGACGGCGAAGAAGGCAGCGAAGAAGACCACCAAGAAGGCAGCGACCAAGAAGACCGCCGCCAAGAAAGCGGTGAAGAAGGCCGCCCGCAAGGCCGCCGCCAAGAAGGCGCCGGTCAAGAAGGCAGTGAAGAAGGTCGCCCGCAAGGCGCCCGTGAAGAAGGCGGCAAAGAAAGCCGCTCCGAAGAAAGCGGCCAAGAAGGCCGTCCGCAAGGCAGCCCCGAAGAAAGCCGCAAAGAAAGCCACCAAGAAAGCGGCCCGTAAGTAAGTGCTCCGCCCCCTCCCCCGCTCGCGGGGGAGGGTTGGGGTGGGGGCAGGCCATCAGCGCCTGCCCGCCCCGTCACCCATAACAAGACACGAACAGGATCCACCGTCATGGCCGTCAAGATCGACAAGAAAATCAAGGGCTACAGCGTGCTCACCCCCGAGGACAAGGCGCGCGAAGCCGCAGCCGCGATCCCGGTGGCGTCGGTGCCGCGCGAGACGGTGGAAAAGGAAGCCGCGCTGGACAACATCATCCAGATGCACGAGCGCATCGAGCGCCCGGAAGTGCTGATCGGCAGCACCTACAAGATCAAGTCGCCGCTGGTGGAACACGCCATGTACGTGACCCTCAACGACATCGTGTTGAACGCGGGTACGGAGCACGAGCTGCGCCGTCCGTTCGAGATCTTCGTCAACAGCAAGTCCATGGAGCATTTCCAGTGGATCGTGGCGCTGACGCGCATCATGTCGGCGGTGTTCCGCAAGGGCGGCGACGTGACGTTCCTGGTGGACGAGATGAAGGCCGTGTTCGATCCGCGCGGTGGCTACTTCAAGGCCGGCGGCGTGTACATGCCATCGCTGGTGGCCGAGCTGGGCGCCATCGTGGAAGAGCACATGAAGTCGATCGGCCTGATCCACGACCCGGAAATGAGCGCCCACCAGCGCGCCATCCTGGCCGAGAAGCGCAAGCAGTACGAAGACCGCGCAAAAAAAAACTCTGACGTAAGCGTTGTAGCTCCCTCTTCCCCCGCCATCGCGGGGGAAGATGCCCGAAGGGCAGATGGGGGCAGCGCGATGCCAGGCTCCTCCGAAGACATCGCCGTGACCGGCGATGGCGCCAGCTTCCCGCCTTCCGCGACCCTCTGCCACAAGTGCAGCACCAAGGCCCTCGTCATCATGGACGGGTGCGCTACGTGCTTGAACTGTGGGTATTCGAAGTGCGGGTGAGACTGTGAGTTTTTTCTCGTCTCGCGGAGCTCAAATCCAGGACTACGCGGACGTACTTTCTGGGGCATCTTTTGAGAAAGATTTAGACCGCCAGCGCGCTGAGTTGGTAAAAAGAGGCCTGCAGGCAGTTCTGTCCAACTTGGATGAATATGACGAGTTTGCGGTACTTACCGCCTCAAATGTCGGTGAGCGTTTTGACGCAATTGTCAAAGCAAAGAGTGTAACGCCGGAGTCCATAAAGAGGTTGCTTTCGATTATCGCTCGATTTGCGCGCGAGACAACTTTGAAGCGAAAAGGTTGGCTCTCTGAAGAGCGAGATGTTCTGGACTACTTCCTTTCGCCGACGAATGTGCTTGAAGGTGATGAGCTTCTTGAATCGGACTATCTGAAGACCTCTCTCCCCGGCTCACTTCTTGACCTGGCGTTGAATCGGATTGAGTTCGCTGAGAAGAAGGCCAAGACTGCATCAGAGTCGATTGAGCGTCAGGTGGGGGATGTTGAGCAGCGGATATCTGGTCACCGCGCCGAACTTAAGAAGATCGCCGAAAAGTACAATTTTGTTGGGCTGGCAGATGCTTTTCGAGGATTAATAGAATCCAAATCATTGGAGAAATGGGTTAATTTTTCCGGTCTCATTACTCTCGGGCTTCTCGCTCTGGCTCCTCTTTTGCTCTACTTCTTTTCCGCGGATAAGTCCCCTGTGCTGCTGGCCTTTTCTGGGGGGTGGAGTCCCGTAGTTGCGGTGAAGATGGTGGCGGGGCTGGGTTATGAGATTTTGATGCTTTATTTCTTTCGAATTTTTCTGAGGAACTTTGTAGTTACACGCCAGCAACTCACCAATCTCCAGATGAGACTCTCGTTATGCTCATTTATCGAAGGCTATATGGAGTTTGCTAAGAAGATCGGTCAGGTTCGTACATTGGAGTCCTTCGAATCCTTCGTGTTTTCGCCGCTATCGACAGACGCTAGTGGCATGCCGGCCACTATAGAAGGGCTGGAGCAAATCACTGCGCTGGTCAAGGCGGCTCGCGGTTAGCGCGTAGGAAGGGTTGAGCAAAGCGATCCAGAGGGGACGACAAGGCAAGGGGATGCCATGGAGCGTCAGGAGCCCAGGTTCGACAAGGACATGCAGGACGTGGAGTTCCGTCCGCGCACCTATCGTGGCCCATCTTTACCACCGCCCGCTCGTGAAAACGACGGCTTCGCCCGGAAGATCGGCGTGGCCGTCGGCATCGGGGTACTCGCCGCACTGCTGATCTTCAACGCCTACGAGCGCTACCAAGCCCGCCGGGACGCCGAGCAGGTGTTGCAAGCCCTCAAGCAGGAAACCGCCAAGCTGGAGCGCGAGATGCAATCCGCCGTCCGCACGGTGGACGTTTCTCCGCCTCGTCCCGCCGCCGTCATCCATCCTGTTCCGCCAGGTTACCGCTGCGCTGGCGGCGCGCTGCTGTATCGCGACGGCAACAGCTGGATCCAGATCACCGCACGGTCCAACCACATCTACTGTCCGTTGGATGGCAAGTCCGTGGACGACTGCTATCCGGTGACGCCGCGATCAGTTGGCTGTGGATGATTTTATTCACCACTTGGCTTCTAGAGCGTTTTGCAGTCCATGTCAGGATCGATAGAAAAATCGGATCTCCGTGATGCAATGCGCGGATTATTCGTCGAAGCGAGGAAAAGAACTTATGTCTAGGAAAGCCACAATAGTTCAAGTGTTTATAGCCTCTCCGTCAGATGTATGTGACGAGCGCGATCTACTGGCTGCTACGATCCTGGAGTTGAACAGGACGTGGTCAAAAGCACTTGGCATCATCTTTGAGCTAGTGAGATGGGAGGACAATGTACCGCCTGCGCTTGGCGATGATGCGCAGGCTGTCATAAATTCCCAAGTTGGTGACGAATATGACGTTTTTATAGGAATACTTTGGGGGAAATTCGGCACGCCTACGCAGCGGGCGGCTTCAGGAACTATGGAAGAGTTCGAGCGTGCTTACGATAGGTTTCTCGAAAATGGTTCTCTACCTGAGATCATGATCTACTTCAAGGATCAGCCTTTGCCGCCATCGAAGGTTGATCCTGCTCAGTTGGAGAAAGTCCAGCAGTTCAAGAAGAAGATCGAAGGTCTTGGCGTCTACTCTATCTTCGATGACGCAGCGAGCTTCGAGTCCTCTGTGCGTGCACATCTATCTGCCTTGGCCCAGAAATTTTCGATCAGGGCACCCGAAGAGGTGGAAGATGCGGCTAGGTCCGTTGCGCAAGAGGATGGGTTTAGCGAAGACGATCTTGGGTATCTTGATTACGTTGAGATCTATGACTCAAGGATGCACGAAATGTCAGCGATTGTTTCAACTATGACCGCTGCTACAGAGTTGATAGGAGAGCAAATGAATGCAAGATCTCTCGATCTTGAAGGAGTGACGAGTCCTTCCGTAGCGAAGAAGATAATCAAGAAGTCTGCCGATGATATGGAGTCCTACGCGGACATTCTGTCTGCGAATATCCCGCTTATGAGCGCTTCGCGGGAAACAGCGATGTCGGCTCTTAGTGGCGCTTTGGTGGTGCAAGCGGAGTTGGGGGAAAATAGAGATCAACTCATAGAGCTTCGCGATGGAGTCACAGCGTTCCGAGATGCAACGTTCAATACAAGAGGATCGCTTTCTGGCTTTCGAGATGTAATCAACGGAATGCCAAGAATGACGAGTGATCTCAATAGGGCGAAGCGGCGCGTGGTCGCCCAGCTTGATCTGATGGACATGGAGCATGAGAAAACCCTTCAGAACGTCAAGAACATCCTTGAGTCTGTAGACAAATTGCTGGAGTGATAGCGGCCCCTTCAAAGAGCAGCGGTCCAAAGGGCAAGGGGGCAGAGTAAATTTCCGTGCTCTTGAATCTCTGACCAAGTCCGCCGGAAAAGGACGCCAGGCATGACCACCGAGAACACGTTGAGCTTCACCGAACTCGACCGCCGCCTCCGCACAATGCCGGACGGTCCCGCCGCGATCCTCGACACGCCGAAGTCCTACCGGATCGCCAATCTCATCGGTGGCGTGGCCGCCGTCCTGACCTTCGTCCCGTTCGTCCTTATCCAGTTCATGCCGCCCGAACGCTGGATGGTGGTCTGGGCGCAAATAGGCTTCTCCGTGTTCCTGCTGGCGCTGCTGCCCGGCATCGTCCGCTCCTACGGCGTGTTGGGCTGGACGCTGTGGACGTGGCGCGCGGACCAGGTCAGTCAGCTCGACCACGACATGCCGCAGTTCCGGACCATCCTCGCGTGGCTCAGCGCACAACCGCAGCACGCCCTGACGGAGCATCACCGGGTGGCGCGGCTGACGCTGGCGCAGATGAGCGTGAGGATCGGGATGTTCGCCGGCGGGCTGGAACGTCTCGGTGTGTTGCCGGTCCTGGTCTCGGTCTGGCTGTTCATGCGCAACTGGAAAGACCTGTTGGACATGCCCGCATGGCAGCTGCTTCTCGGCTTTGGCCTGATGCTGTTCTATGTCGTCATGACGGTAGGCAACCTCAAACGCATCCGCCTGCAGCTCTATGAGTCGCTGCTAGGCGAAGCCCTTGCGATGAAGTCCGCACCGGCGTCGCGGCGCCATGAGTGAAACGCCGAATCCGTATGACGCGCCAAGCGCGATGCTGGCAGAAACGGATACCCGCCCGATGCGCATGCCATCGATCATGATGGCGACCCTGGCGATCTATCTGATCGTCTACCTGTTGGAGGTCGTCCCGTTGCTCGGCACGCCCATGTCCAGGTTCGAACTGTTCTTACCGACGATGGCGGCGCTCGGCGTCTACACGCTGGTCATGATGTTCGCGTTGTGGCGGCGCTGGCAGTGGGCCAGGGTATGGCTGGTGTTCACCAGCGTCCTCGCTGTCTTCTTCCTGGTGCGGATGCTCTGGCGCGGCATCTCGCCGGAGCAGTGGCATGCCTGCCTGGCCGCCGTACTGCGCATCGCCGTGGGGGTGATGCTGTTGCTGCCCGCCAGCCGTCGCTGGTTCGTGGTGAGGTCCGATAGCGCGCCGAAGTCGCCCGGATAAACGCAGCGCCCCGGGGCGAAGGACACCCATGGATCCGATCCTCGGGTGCGGACTTCGGTCCTGCCCGGGCAACGGGTCGTCCGTTGCCCGAATAGGACAGCGCTCTAGCGTGTAAAGAGTGACACGTAACCAGAATGTGAGACCCACCGTAGCCAGCCTTGATGTCTGGCAGACTGCCGATCGTCAGGAAGAGGTCAGGAGGACCCATGGCAGTCATACGATCCATCCTCGAAGCAGGTGCGATTTTTCTGATCGCTTCCTGCGTGGGATTGGCGGGTTGTGCATCCACCCAGTCAGCGCGAGCCGCTAAGGCCGACTTCACGGGTGGATGGTCGGTGAAGTGGTGCGACAGAACCAATCCGGTGCTCGAATGCGGCGGCTTCAACGTTTATCTCGTGCAGGCCGGCAACCGCATCTGCGGCGACTTCGGCGGTGCACTCGTCAACTTGCGGCAGATCGACGACGGAAGCATCGTCGGCACGGCGGTAGGCAACATCGCGGTCCTGGCGGTGGAAAGCTTCCGGAACGGATCCATTGCGCTGGTGCGCGCTACGCTGAAGGGAAGCGATCTGCATTGGAAGCAGGTGGACGACATTCTGCGTGGGGAAACGGACATCGCGATCATCGCCACGAACGACGTGCTGGTGAAATCCCATTCTGATCCGACGCAGGAGAAGAAGCGCAGGGAAGAAACATATGGGTGTAATGCCGTCTTCGTAGGGAAGGAGGATTGAAGATGGAGTATCGGGCGTCGAACGAGTCAGAGCACGGCCGCAAGCCATGCGCGGAAACTCCGCATGCGATGCCGCTCTTGTCGAGACGCATCGATGTGATGCTGAGGGTGCTGGCGCCGAGGATCCTGAAGGCGAGTGCAGTACTGCTTGGTGTTGCACTGACTGCGTGCCAACAGGCCGTCTCGACCAAGTCCGCGCGCGCTCCGGGGGAGGTGGCGATACAGCCTGCCTCCGCGTCCCGGACCTTCCAGCCTGATCATGCGCGTGTTCTTGAAGAACTTTCCGTCCGTAGCCGAATCCCGACCCCGGATCTGCGGGTTTATCTGGGCGACTGCGCAGCCACGCAGCTCAGCATGAATATCTGTGCATTGCGGAACCTTGTCGCAGCAGATCTCGAGCTGGAGGCCAGGCGGGAAGCGGCGCCAGCGGAATGTCGAGCCGAGCTTGATCGTGCACACGCCGTCTGGGAGGCGGAGCGCGACAAGGCATGCCGTGAAGAGACGGAAGTGGACAGAGGGGGCTCCATGTATCCGATGCTTCTCAGTTCATGCAAGGCAGAGGCCACCAAGGCAAGGATCCTGTCGATGAGAGAGATGGATTCATGTCACGGAGAACGCTAGAGCCGAATTTCTAGCAAGTCGAGAGCTCATATCAAGCCAAGGAGAAGGTGCATGCCGATCGATTACCAGGAGCGCACGGAAGAAGAGTATGGCCGCCGAGCGAGCGTGATGATTCAGAACTTCGAAGGCTATAGGGCCGAACCGTATGACGCGGACGATGGGAAGGCCACGATCGGGTTCGGCTATACATTCAACCGCAACGACAATCTGGAACTGTGGGATAGAGCCGGCGTACAGTTGTCCCAGACAGAGCGTCAGCAGTTGATCGCCATCGATAGGGCGCCGGGCGAACGGAAGACGGCACTCGGACTCGCCTTCGATGTTCATATCACGCGCGAGGAAGCCAGGAGCTTGCTCGAGAACGCCAGTCTTCCGGAATATGAACGCCCCGCTACGAACCTGCGCATGCCGTTCTCTGACGAACGTGCGGTGGTGGTGTCGCTTACCTACAATCGTGGCGATGGGCGCATGAGAACCCGCATGCAAGGCTTCAACGACGCCATCGCGGATGGCGATCGCGCGGAAGCGTGGTATCAACTCCGCTACAACAGCAAAGGAACGAACGACAATCCTGATGCGCAGCTCGGTTTGCGCGCCCGACGAAACATGGAGTCCGAGATCTTCGGCCTCTACAACGATCCGCTGAACGTATCCCCTGACGAGGCACGCAGCGTCTACCGGATGTTCCAGCTCCACCAAGACGACATTCTCAAGAGCGAGCGCGATTGGGGAGTCGATCTGGCGGGCAATCAGGCACGACGAAGCGCCATTGTGCAAGCGAACCACAATTATCCGGAACTGGTACGGGAATACGGGCCAGTTCAGACATTGGCCGCCGCTCTTGAACCCGCCAGGAACAGGCTTCTGGAGGATCTGAGGCACGAGAACCCTGATCTTGCGGATCGCCTGCAGAATGAAGACTTCGCAACGACTGCAATCCATCTCGATCCTGGAAGGGATCTTCGCACCGGCAACAACCTTCGCCAGGAACAGCGCAACAACACCGCTCAGGACGTCGACGACAATCATGCCGCCAGCCTCGACTCCCGCAGGATGCGAGGCAATGCTGAAATCGCAAGCAACGACCTGCTGATCGGCGACGGCGGCAACGACACGCTACGGTCCCATCGTGGCGATGACATCCTGATTGGTGGACGGGGCCGCGACCGGATGGAAGGCGGTGAAGGCCACGACACTTACGTGGTCGATGCCGGCGACACCGTAAGGGACAGCGACGGCTTAGGCGAGGTGCGCTGGGGCGGACAGCCGCTGACGGGCGGGGTCCGCACCGCGTCCGATCCTGCCAATACCTATCGCAGCGATGATGGTCGCTTCAGCTACGCGCTGCTTGTTGGTTGGATCGTACTGGGTCACTACCGTCGCGAGCTTTCCATCGTCAGGGAAGAGCTGCATCGCTACGAGAACGCGATCCCCGTCCTCGAAGCCTATTACGCATCCGATGCGGTCATCTGCGGCAACCGCGTGTGCGCCAACATCGATCCCCAGGGGCAGCGGGCCGGCGACAAGCGCCAGTATCTGCAAGCCAAGGCGCGATCCCCGCAGTAAGGAGCCAGAGGCCCGTGGGGTGCGCGTCAGTCCACCTTCGCGTCGGCAACTCGCGGTCTCGGACGGTGGGCCAAGGCCCACCCTGCGTAAGCGCACGTACAGTCCAAGTAACCGCAACGCACGTGGTGCGTTGCATGGCTTTTCCGATCCGCGGATGCGGCTTTTGCCCTCACCCGGGCTACGTAGCTGCATGGGCTGGGCTCCAGTCCACCAGGCACAGCATCCGTATGCATCGAGCGGTGGGCCGGGGACCGCCCTACGCCGCCTTTTCTCGCGGGCGCCTCGCGGACGATAAACTTCGCACCACGAATCCCCCCCACCCGAGGAACCCCCCATGCCCTTCACCACCACCGCCTCCGGCCTGCAGTTCGAAGACACCGTCGTCGGCAGCGGCATCGAGGCCAAGCCCGGCAGCAACGTCACCGTGCACTACACCGGCTGGCTGTACGAGAACGACGCGCAGGGCGCCAAGTTCGATTCCAGCAAAGACCGTGGCGAGCCCTTCATCTTTCCGCTCGGCGGCGGCATGGTCATCAAGGGCTGGGACGAAGGTGTGCAGGGCATGAAGGTGGGCGGCCAGCGCACCCTCATCATCCCCGCCACCCTCGGCTACGGCGCCCGCGGTGCCGGCGGCGTCATCCCGCCCAACGCCACGCTGAAGTTCGACGTCGAACTGCTGGGTACCTGAGCCTGGCGGTCACGCAGGGCGGGCCTGGGCCCGCCCTGCGTACCCATCGAGTGGCGGGCCAAGGCCCGCCCTACGGCATCACCAACACCTGTGCCGGCCCGCCGGTGACCTTGCCGCGCGTCTTCGCGGTTTCGCCCAGGTACGCCAGCGCGAACTGCGTGAACTTGACGCTGTGCTGCGCGGATTCGCCCATCGTCGCCAGGGTGTCGTAGGGCGTGTGGATGTACGGGAAGCTTCCGTTCGGGCTGCCGGCTTCGAACATCATCGCGGCGGGATAGCCGGCGTTGGTCCATGACGCATGGTCCGAACACGCGTATCCGCACGCCACGCTGCTGCGCGTGAGGCCCGTCGGCGCCAGGTAGGTGTCGAACAGGGTGATGAAGAAGTTCTTCAGGTCGGTGTTAGAGTAGTCGCTGATCAGCTTCATGTCGCTGGTCGCGCCCGCCTTGTAGTTGGTCATGTCCACCTGCAGCACGCTGACCACGTTGACGCCGCCGGCGCGGAACGACTGCGCGATGGCATTGGAGCCGCGCAGGCCGACTTCTTCCGCGGCATAGCCCATGAACTTCACCGTGCGCCGCGGCTGCCAGCCGTCGGCCAGCGCGATGCGCAGCGTCTCGGTGAGCGTGGCGATGCCGGAGGCGTCGTCGTCGGCACCCGGCGCGTGCTGGTTGGGATCGTTGGGCGTGCTGCCGTTGATCGAATCCAGGTGCGCGCCCAGCACCACCACCTCGTCCGGCAGGTCCCAGCCCTGGATGGTCAGGATGACCGAAGGCTGCGTGCTGCAGGTCGCGCACGCGGTGAACAACTCCGTGGTGACATCGCTGCGGCCGGCAGCCAGCGATTGCCAGTGCGCACGGATCCATTCGGCCGAACTCCTGCCGTGGCTGCTGGCGAAGTAGCGGTTGCGATAGCCGGAGAGGTGGTTGATGGTGTCGTAGAGGCGCCGCTCCTGCACCTGCGGCAGCCAGCGATTGACGGTGGCCTGGTTGTCGAGCGTGTAGGCGGCGAGCAGCGTCTTCGTCATCGCCTGCTTCGCCCGGTCCGTCTGCACGAAGGCCTCCGCCTGTGCGCGGCTGGGGAACGCGAAGTACCCGCCACAGCGGCGCTCGCTGACATGCACGTAGTCGCTGATCCCGCCCAGGCGATCGGCCCGCGTTTCAGCGATCACCAACGGCATGCCCGCACTGTCGCGCCGCGCCACCGCCTCGCGCGCCAGGCTGCGGATGCCCTGATACGTATCATGCGACGTCACGATGTACACCGGCGCGAACGGATCGGTCCGTGGTGCGGCAGCGACGGCGGCGGGCATCGCATCCGTCGGCACGCGGCGCGGGGAGGGCGTTGCGGGGGGCGACGCATTCGAGCGGACCACATGGAACGCGGCGGGCGCGCGCATGCCGGACATCTGCACCACCGGTATCGCGTCCGACCGCACCAGCAGCACGCCGGTCAGCACGAAGAACAACAGCGTCATCGAACCCAGCAAGAACCCTTTCATCGTGGCATCCCTCCGGATGACGGACTGCAGCGGTGCGGCGGCCACGCTACCACTTTCACGGCAGGCCGATGGTGGCGATGTACGCAGTCCTGCAGTCCGGGCAAGCGCAGCGCACCCGGGGCGCTTTACGTGGGAATGATCCGATTCCCGGGTGCGGCCGTTGGCCTTGTCCGGGCGACGCAACTGACCCGATGAAGGGGCATGGGTATCCGGTATCGTGGTCGTCCCGTGACACGGTGACGGCCATGAAGCGCATCCTCGCCCTGCTGCTTGTCGTTCTCTCGCCACCGGCAGCCCTTGCGTGTTCCTGCATGCCGCCCGGCACGCCCGCCGAGCAGAAAGCGGAGAGCGCGCGGGTGTTCCTGGGGCGCGTACAGCAAGTCGAGTTGATCGACGTGTCCGAACCTGGCGGTAAGCCGGTGGTCGTGTCGAACGCCGGGGAACGGTTCGGCAGGCTGCCGCCGATGGACGTACCGATCCTTCGCTACAAGCGCGTGCGTCTCCTGGTGCAGGAGACGTTCAAGGGAACGCCGGTGCCGCAGCTGACCGTGGAGACCGGCCTGTGGGACGGTGACTGCGGCGTTCCTTTCCAGCCGGGACAGGCGTACGTGGTCTACGCACGGGATGAAGCAGGTGCGCTGACCACGAACACCTGTTCGTCGACGGGATTGGCGTCGAATCCAGCAAGCGGGTTGGACGCCTTGCGTGCCGACAAGTAGATAACGAGGTGATGCCGTTGCCGCGGCTCGTCTTGAACAAACCCCTGCACCTGCACTCCGGACGGCCTGGTCGATGTCGACAAGGATGGCGGCGGACGGCTGCACGCCGACGAGACCGAGCGCCTGTGGCAGGCACTGACGCAAGCGGTCGAGGGGGTTCCCGTGCAGGCGCCGTAAGCCGCACGCAGGGTCCATGCGCGTCCATGCGCAGGGAACCGGGGAGGGCGGACAGCGGCTACCCGTCGGCTTAACGCATGCGCGGCTACGGTGGCGCTTTCCCCCACGAGGCAGCGCCATGGAATTGTCCGTGCATCCGTTTTCCGAGTTGTTCGCCCAGCTGGGCCTGGCCAACGACGACACCAGCATCCAGCAGTTCATCGCCACGCACTTCCCACTGCCCGATGGCGTGCGGCTGGAAGACGCGCCGTTCTGGTCGACCGCGCAGGCGCAGCTGTTGCGCGAAGAGCGCCGCGACGATGCGGACTGGGCGATGGTGGTGGACCGCTTGAACGTGGCGCTGCACGCCACGCCGGCGTAAGCGGCGGCGTCATCCGCGCGCCACCGTTCGCCGCGGCGGATGCATCAGGGGTCGCTGATCCAGCCGTTTTCCCGCGCCAGTGCGATGGCGGCGCTCTCTGCGGATTCGCGCGTGAGGTGGCGCGTGCGCGTCACCACGTCGGCGCGTGCGCGGCCATCGGCGATGCGGAACATCGCCCGGCCCTGCCAGTAGGTGGTTCCGGACGGGCCTGCCCGCTCCAGCGTCTGGACCGTCAGCTGGCGGCCGCCCTCGGTGATCGTCTTCACGCTCATGCATGGACTCTACCTGCAACCGCCGCGGCCGGCATGCCGGCCGGCGGCACGCGTGGACAGGGCCGCTGGTACGGTGGCGCGGGTCCGGCATTGGTGTTACACAAGGGCCGGCGGGGACGCGGCGCGGTCGCGGTTCCTTCCGCCCGCCGCGTGTCGAACGCCCCGTGCTGCGGAGGCGGGCGCGGTGCCGACAACGAGGGGACTTATGGCGTCGATCATGCGTGGCGTGGTGCTGCTGGGGCTGGCGTGCATGGCGCAGGTGGCGCAGGCACAGGCGCGCGATGCGGATGCCTGGACGTTCCGCCTTACGCCGTATGTCTGGGGTTCGTCGACCGACGGCAGCTTCGCGCACGCGCGGCTGCCGGTGGACCTGCACACCTCGAAGAGCTTCAGCGAATCGCTGGAGGATCTGGATGCCGGTGCCATGGGCGCGTTCGAAGCCCGCAAGGGTCGCCATGGCGTGCTGCTCGACGGCCAGTTCGCCAAGCTCTCCACCACCGTGCAGGTACCGGTCGCCGGTGCATCGCTGCCGGTACGGTTGAAGACGCGCAGCACCAGCGGCCTGCTGGCCTGGCGCTACGGCCTGCTGGAGCGCGAGGCCACCCAGCTGGACCTGGTGGCCGGCGTGCGGGTGTGGTCGGCGCGCGTGCGGCTGGCGTATGCGGTGCCCGTGCCGACGCCGCCACCCATCCCGCAGCAGTACGCCGGCGAGCAGTCGCATCGCTGGGTCGATGCGCAGGTCGGCGTGAAGGGACGGCATGGCTTCGGCAACGGGTTCTTCGTCGGCGGCTGGGTGCTGGCCGGGGCGGGCGAATCCGACCTGTCCACCGACCTGATGCTGCTGGCGGGCTACGACATCGACGAGCGCTTCTCGGTGATCGCCGGCTATCGCCGGCTGTCCACCGACTTCGAAACCTCGGCCGGGTTCCGCTACGACACCACGATGCAAGGCCCCGGCCTTGGCATCGAATACCGGTTCTGACCTTGCAACCGGCCGCCGCTGCGGCCACACAGGAGTGACGCCATGGGTATCGCACGAGCCGCGCTGTACACAGCCGTGGTGGTGATGGGAACCGTCGGTGCAGGCGCGCAGGCGCAGGCGGCCGCGGCCGATGCAGCGCTGCGGCAGGCGGCCACGGCGGAGCAGCCGGCGGTGATCGCCACGCTGCGCGACCTGGTGACGGTGGAATCGGGTTCGACCGACCACGAAGGCGTCGCGACGTTGATGGGCTACCTCGACACGCGGCTGCAGGCGCTCGGCGCCAAGGTGGAACGTGTCGCCTCGGCCACCGGCGGTCCGGACCTGGTGCGCGGCACGTTCACCGGCACCGGCGCGGCGAAGGTCATGCTGATCGCGCACGCCGACACGGTGTACGACCGCGGCATCCTCGCCACCGAGCCGTACAAGCAGGACGGCAACCTGCTGTACGGCCCCGGCATCGCCGACGACAAGGGCGGCATCGCGGTGATCCTGCATGCGCTGGCGCTGCTGAAGGCGCGCGGCTGGAACGACTACGCCACGGTCACCGTGCTGTTCAACCCGGACGAGGAGATCGGTTCGCCCGGCTCCGGCGAGACCATCGCCACGCTGGCCGCGCAGCACGACGTGGTGCTGTCGTTCGAACCGTCGCCGGCCAAGGCGGTGATCGAACACGAGGGCGTGCTGCTGAGTGCGGCGGGCACCTCGCAGGTGACGATGGTGGTCGATGGCGTGTCCTCGCACGCGGGCGCCGCGCCGGAGCAGGGCCGCAACGCGCTGGTGGAACTGGCCCATCGCATCGTCCAGACGAAGGACGTCGCGGCCGGCGTGCCGGGCGCGCAGCTCAACTGGACCACCGCCAGCGCGGGCAGCGTGCGCAACCAGATCCCTGCGCGTGCCGAGGCCGGCGGCGATGTGCGCGTGATGCAGGCCGACGCCAACGACAACCTGCGCGCGGCGCTGGAGGCGAAGGTGCAGGAAGCCGGGCTGGTTCCGGATACCACCACGCGGGTGACGCTGGAGCCGCTGCGCCCGATCTACGTGGCGGGCGAGCGCGGCCAGGCACTCGCCGACCTGGCGCGCGACATCTACGCCGAACTCGATGGCCGCCGGCTGTTGATGCATCCGACCACCAACGGCGGCACCGATGCCGGCTTCGCCGGACGGTCCGGCCATGCCGCGGTGCTGGAAGGGTTGGGCCTGGCCGGCTGGGGCTACCACGCACACCGCGAGTACATCGAAATCGACTCGATTCCGCCGCGTCTCTACCTGGCCTCGCGGATGCTGATCGAACTCGGCAAGCGCGCGCACGCGCCGCGCTGAGTCGTCGCCCGTCGGGGCTGAAGCGCGCGCCGGCGACGGTCGCGGCACGGGGTGAGCGGTGGCCGGCACGCGCGGGCGCCTGCGTGTCAGCAGATGACGGGCCGCATCCCGCGACCACACCCGGAGGTCCCTGATGACGTCCCGACCGTCCCTCGGTGCGCGCGTCGTGCTGCTGGTGCTGAGCGTGGCGGTGGCCGGGTGTGCGACGCGGGGCGCGGTGCGGTCGGTATCCAATGCCGACGCCGAGGTGCGGCAGGTGCAGAACCGGGTATCGCGCGATGCGCCGTCGCGCCCGCACTTCCCCGATGCCACCGCCCCCGGGATGGCCGGCGACGCGTCGGAGACGGCGGCGATGACGGGCGACGCATCGCCACCGCCCCCGCCCCCGGACAGCGCCCGCGTGGCGATGGCCGCGCCGGCCGGCGCGACCGCATCGCAGTGCCCGTTCGGCGAACCGGTGCCGCGTCGCGGCCTGGCGTTCGGCGCCACCGAGCGCGTGGTGCGCGCCGGCTACGCGTTGCTGCACAGCGCCGACCTGAAGACGCCGTACTGGGTGTGCGAGGCCTATACGACGGCATCGCTGCGCAACACCGTCGAGCGCGGGTCGCTGTCGTTCAAGGCCGATCCCGCGCTGCGGCTGGCGCGCGCGGTGCCGGCCGACTACGCCGGCTCATCGCAGCACCGCACGCGCGCTGGCCTGTTCCCCATCGACATCGGCCACATGGCGCCCGCCGAAGCGCATTCCAGCAGCGAGTCGCGCATGGTCGACACGTTCTATCTCTCCAATGCGGTGCCGCAACACCGTGCGATGAACCGTGGCCAGTGGGCGCGGCTGGAAGCATGCGCACGCACCACCGGTCCGGTGCGCGGCACGAAGTGGGTGATCAGCGGGCCGATGATCTATACCGAGCGCGATGTCGCCTACGTGACGGTCGATACCATCGGCAACGGCGTGGTGATCCCGACGCATACATGGAAGATCCTGGTCTACCGCACACCGGCCGACGAACTGCGTGCCTGGGCGGCGGTGATGCCGAACGGGGTGTTGCCGGAGAATGCGCAGCTCGACGATTTCGCCGCCAGCATCGATGCGATCGAGGACGCGACCGGCTTCGACTTCCTGCCGCAGCTGAGTGCGGCGGAACAGCGGCGGCTGGAAGCGCCGGTGCATCCGATCGCCTGCCAGTGAGCGTGCGCCGGATCGCCGCCGGCGCGCCTTACTTCACCAGCCGCAGCGCGCGTGCGGCAGCGGCCGCCTGGGTACGGTTCTCGACCTGCAGCTTGCTGAGGATGTTGGCCACGTGCCAGCGCACGGTGTTGACCGAAATGAAGAGCGTGGCGCCGATCTGCGTGTTGGGCGCGCCCCGCGCGAGCAGGCGCAGCACGTTGAGCTCGCGGTCGGTCAGGCTTTCCGCGATGCCGTTGACGACGATGGGCGTGGCCGCGCTGGCGCTGAAGGGCGTGGCGGCATCGACCGAATGCTGCGCCGCCACGGCGCCGCAGATGCGCGCCAGGTAGTCGGCTTCCAGCGCCGCCAGCGACGCGACGCGCGCGCGGTCGTGCGCGAATGCCACGAACGCTTCGCCGGCGGCGTCGCCCTGGTCGAGGATGCTGCGGAGGAAGCCTTCGTCGGCGCCGAGTTGCAGGATCCGCCGCACGGTGGCGGACACGGCCTCGTGCTGGTGGGTCCGCACGAACGCCACCAGCAGCAGCGAGAGGATCTGGATCTGGCGCGCGCGCCGGTCCGCGGCGTCGGCCAACCCCGCGAGGGCCTGCAGCGGCGCGATCGCCTGGTCGGCGCGGCCCTCCGCGATCAGCAGGCGGCACTGGCTGACCACGCGCAGACCGGCGGGGCGCGACCACGCGGCCGGCAACACGATGTCGTCGTCGATGCCCGTGTGCCGGGCGAACCGCCGCGCACCGGCCACGTCGCCCGCGGCCAGGCGCAGGCGGATGCTCTCGCTGTTCGCCAGCGCGCAGGTGCGCTCGAACGCGGCTTCGACGTTGATCGTGATGGCCTGGTCCAGGTAGGCGAGGGCAGTGCGCGTCTGTCCGCGGGCGCCGAGGATGCCGGCCATCGCCAGGAAGCCACCGGTGCGGATGTCCACGTAAGCGCATTCGTCCACCAGCGGCAGGTCGTCCTCCAGGATGGCGCAGGCCGTTTCCAGCGCATTGCGCTCGTAGTGCAGGACGGCCATCAGCACGCGCGGCATGGCGGCGTTGAAGGAGCGTTCGCCACTGGTGGCGACGGCATCGTCGATGGCGCGCGCCAGGCACTCGCCCGCCGCCGACAGCCTGCCCTGGGCCAGGTGGGTGAGGCCGCTGACGCAGCGGCTGTAGCAGACGCCGTAGGAAGAACCCGCCTTGCCGTGGATCCGCCTCGCCTCGGCGCCGAACGCCAGCGCCTGGGCGAATTCCCCGCGCGCCAGGGCCGCCAGTCCGGCCGCGTTGTTCATGCAGCCGGACATGAAGTGGTACTCCGGGGCATCGGGGAACTGCACCGTCGCCATCGCGTAGGCGCGATCGATGTCGTCGGCGAACAGCACGACGATGGTGCGCAGGGTGTGGATCTCGGCCTGTAGCAGGCGGCGTGCCTCGTGCGAGTCGCCGCACAGCGCCTCGGTGGCGTTCTCCACCTGCTGCAGCAGCAGGTCGGCGTGGTGTACCTGCGTCATGTGCGCCGCGGCCCAGCACTGGTACAGCGGCAGGCGCGGGCTGCGTTCGACCACGCGGGCGGGGAACCGCTGGATCCAGCGCGCGACCTGCGGCACATGGCCCTGCATGATCATGCCGATGGCGAACTGTTCGACCAGCGTGGCGGCGTAGTCGAAGTCGTCGGTATCCAGCGCCATGTTGACGGCCTCTTCCTGCAGGCCGGCCTGGGCGAACCAGGCACTCGCGCGGTGGTACAGGCCCGTGACCGCCCCGGGGTGCTCGTGCTTGAGCCGCATGCGCAGGAAATCGCGGAACAGGTGGTGGTAACGGTACCAGCGGCGCCTGGCGTCCAGCGGAAGCAGGAACAGGCCCAGCGCCTCGATCCGCTCGATCATCGCCTGCGTGTCGTCGCGACCCAGCATCGTGTTGCAGAGCTCCGCATTCAGGCGGTCCAGGATCGAGGAGTGCAGCAGGAACTGCTGGATCTCCGGTGGCTGTCGCCGCACGACTTCCGCGGCCAGGTAGTCCGCGATGCCGCACAGATCGCCGGACAGGCCGTGGATCGCATCCTTCGTGTTGTGGCTGTCCTTGAGGTACAGGCTGGCCAGCTGCAGGCCGGCGCCCCAGCCCTCGGTATGACGGAGCAGCAGGCCCAGTTCGCGCGGCGGGAGTTGCAGGCCATGGGTCTGTTCGAGGAACGTGCCGGCCTCGGTGCGATTGAAGGTCAGGTCGCGCATGCCCAGTTCGCGCAACGCGTTGCCGGCGCGGTAGCGGGCGACGGGCAGGCCGGGCATCACCCGGCTGGTGATCACCACGTGCAGGCGCGTGGACGTGCGTTCGATCAACTGGTGGAACAGGTCGTTGATGCCCGGGGTCTCGGCCAGGTAGTAGTCGTCGAGGAACAGCACGCGGTCGGCGTCCAGCTTGTCCAGGTCGTTGGCGATCCGGATGGTCACCTCGTCCACGTCGAGCGTGGCCACGCGCCCTTCGACGAACGCTTCGGTCGACTGCGAAATCACCGGCCGCTCGCGATTGAAGCCGGCGATCAAGTGGCGGACCAGCATGAACGGGTCCTGGTCGTTGCGATCGAGCGACAGCCACACGGCGTGCGTGTGCAGCCTGGCGTGGCACTGCGCAAGGAGGGTGGTCTTGCCGAAGCCGGCGGCGGCGACCACGAGCGTGACCTTCGGCAGGCGCTTCACCAGCGGAAGGACCAGGCGCGGGCGGTCGATGGCGTCCTCGAGCCGCGTGGGCGGACAGAGCTTGGTGGACAGGATGTGCGATGTGGGCGCCATGGAGTCCTCCCTTCGCAACGTGTGCCGGCGGTGCGCCGCCACGGAGGTCGTGCCGCGTCCCGGGCGGAAGACCGCGACGGCGACTGAGGAACTTTACGCCGGCTGCGTCTGCCGCTCGTCTGGTGTGAGTTCACATTCGCAGGGGGCAGGACGGGCGCGATGGCATGCATCACCGTCCATCCGGACGGTGATCTTTCGCCAACCTCGTCGCAGATTCGCGCTCACGCACCCATACCCGCCCAAGGCGGAAAGAGGACACCATGGAACGCCTCGAGACGACGACATACCGTGCCGGCGCAGAGCGCCCGGCCGTGATGCGGGACGACCACGCGTTCGCGCGCACACCATCCGATGCAAGTGAGGACGCACGCCTGCCGGCGGACGACGCGGTGCACGCGCACGCGGGCATCGATGTGCATCCGCAGCCCGCCGACCTGCTTGCCGACGTGGCCATCGCGGTGGTCGGCCTGGGCCATGTCGGCCTGCGTGTCGCGGTGGCGATGGCCGGCAAGTTCCCCACGGTGGGTTTCGACGTGGATGAAACGCGCGTCTCGACGCTGCGCAACGGCATCGACTGCATGGACGAAGTCGCCGTCCCCGTGCTGGCGAAGAGCCGGCTGGTGCTGCATGCCGATCCGGCCGCGCTGTCCGACAGCAACTTCTTCATCGTCGCGGTACCCACACCGCTGACGCCGGGCGGCAAGCCCGACGTCGGCATGCTGGAAAGCGCATGCGCGACGATCGGCGGGGTGATGTCGCCGGGCGCGACGGTGGTGTTCGAGTCCACCGTGTATCCGGGCGCGACGGAAGAGGTCTGCGGTCCGGCGCTGGAGCGCGCCAGCGGCATGCGCTGCGGCATCGACTTCCACCTGGGCTACAGCCCGGAACGGCTCAACCCCGGCGATGCGGCGCACGGCTTCGAATCCATCGTCAAGCTGGTGTCCGCGCAGGACGAGAGGACGCTGGACCGGATCGCCGCCGTGTACGGAACGGTCGTCCGTGCCGGTGTGTTCCGCGCCCGTTCCATCAAGGTGGCCGAGGCGGCGAAGGCGCTCGAGAACACGCAGCGCGACGTCAACATCGCCCTGGTCAACGAGATGGCGAAGATCTGCGGGCTGCTGGGGATCCGCACGCACGACGTCCTGCATGCAGCGGGCAGCAAGTGGAATTTCCTGCCATTCACGCCGGGCCTGGCCGGCGGGCATTGCATCGGCGTGGACCCGTGCTACCTGGCCGACAAGGCGCAGCACCTGGGTTACAGCCCGCAGCTGATCCTGGCCGCGCGCAGGATCAACGACAGCATGCCGGCCTACATCGCCAGCCAGATCGTGCTGAGGATGGCGGTGCAGGAGAAACGCATCCGCGGCGCGCGCGTCGGCATCCTCGGCATCACGTTCAAGGAGGGCGTGCCGGACGTCCGCGATTCCAGGACGGTCGAACTGGCGCAGGCGCTGGCGATCTACGGCATCACCGCGTGCATCGCCGATCCGCGCGCCGACGTGTACGAGAGCCGCAGCGAATACGGCATCGAACTGGAGGACGAGACCCGCTGGGAGGGCCTGGACGTGCTGGTGCTGGCGGTGCCGCATCCCGAGTTCATGGACCGGCTGCACGAGCAGATCGACGGGTCGCTGCGGCGCCGGGGCCTGCTGGTGGACCTGCGGTCGATGGTGGACCCGGCGACGTTGCGCGAAGACCTGTTCTACATGTCGTTGTAGCGGCGTCGCCGTCGCACGCGATGCTCACGCCTGGGAGAGGAGCGCCGCCAGGGCGGTGCGCAGGTCGCTGGCGCCTTCGGTGCCGTTGTCCGGCTGCGCGTGCACGGCGGCTTGCAGGGCACGCAGGCGGTCTTCATCCAGGTCGTTGCGCAGCACCAGGGCCAGCACGGCGCCGCTGCGGAGGTGGCCGAGCAGGCCGATGATGACGCCGATGCCATGGTGGCCGGCGAGGGCCTGCACGGCACGCCGCTGTAGCCACAGGTCGACCGCGCTGAAGGGCGAGGCGGCGCCGGGCGAGGACAGGGCCAGTGCGGTGATGCGTTCGTCGTCCGGCGCGGCGCGTATCACCAGGTCCAGCGCGGCCGATACGCGCGGCAGCCGTTCGTGCAGCATCGCGTCGTGCCACGCGGGACTGCTCGGCTCGCGCACGCCGAGCCAGCCGGCGAGATAGGCGTCCAGTTCCTCGCAGGCGGCCTGCAGCGGCAGGGGATCGGGCAGCGTGGGGGCGTCGTCGTCGGCGAGCCATGCCCAGGCATCGGGCATGGCCTGTGCCGCGCGCCACGCGTCGCGGTGCGCATCTAGCCCGGGCGGGAACGCATCGTGCCGCGACGCGCCGGGTGCGTCCGTCAGGTGGTCCGTCCACGCGCGGCACATCGCGACCAGGGCGGCGACCGGGTCGTGCCCGGCCGCCGTCAGCCAGTGCGGCTGGCGCCAGTCCGGCGCTTCCTGCAGGTGGATCGGCAGCAGCAGCGGATCGGGGGCGTGCGTCACGCGCGTCTTCAGCGACAGCACGCGGTCGGCAAGCGCGGCGCGCTCGGCGCAATGACCACACATGGAGGCAGGCTCGGAGATCGGATGCCTTCCTTTCGCGCTGGCGCGTGGAAGCCGGACGCTGGCGGCCGTTCATGTGAATTGACCTGCCGCGCTGTCGCCAGGCGGGTCAGTCGTCGGATGCGAGGGTGCCGGTGCGGTCGAGCGTCGCCAGCGTGGCACGCAACGCCCGGGTCTCCGGATGCGTGGGGCCGAGCGCGGCCCGTGCCTGCGCAAGCGCCCGTTCCAGGCCGGCGCGTGCCTGCGGGCGGTCGCCGCGCTGCAGGGTGAGCCGGGCGCGCATCACCGCGACCTGCCGCAGCCATGCCGGCCGCTGGTTCGATGCCGACTGTTGCGGCAACGTGGCTTCGAGGAGGGACAACTGCGCGTCCGCGCGGTCGAGGTCGCCGACGCGCAGGGCCAGGCGGGCATCGAGTATCTGGTTGGCGAACCGCCAGATGAAGTCCGGTGCGTAGGCGTGCAGCAACTGCGCGTTCTCGTCCAGCAGCCGGCGTGCACGCGCGATATCGCCAGGCTGGTCGCGTTCCGCCAGCGCCTCGGCCAGGGTTATCCGGTGCAGCGGCGACAACGGCAGCTGGTTGCGGCGGCTTTGCGAAAGGGTGGTGTCGAGCATGCGGATCGCTTCGTCCACGTGTTGCCGGCGCGTCCCGGGGTCCGGCGCCCGCACAATGAGCAGGCGACGCGCCAGCATCGATTCCACCCGCTGCACGTCGTCGTGGTCCGGTGGGTAGACCGCGCGCAGGATCGCATCGGCCTGGCGCAGCAGCGCCGTGCCATCGACGCGGCTGTCGGGATCGAACAGCGACGCCAGCGCCCGCACGCGCAGCAGGTCGGCGTACTCCGGGTGCCGCTCGCCGTAGTCGCGGCGCACGATGGCCTCGGCGTGGTCCAGGCTCTCCTGGCAGGCCTCCCGCGCACCGAGCGCGCAGTCGGCATGCGCCAGCAGGCGCCACGCGCGTCCGACCAGCGGATGCGCATCGCCCAGTTGGCGGCGGTAGTCGGCCAGCACCTGCGTGATCAGGGCGCGGCCCTCCTGCATGTGGCCGAGCGCCATCCGGTTCTGGGCGACGACGAAGCGCGCGCCGTCGGCCACCAGCGGTGCGCGATCGCGGGACAGCGCGATCGCCGCCTGCAGGTCGGCATCCGCCTCGGCGAAGTGCGCTTGCCGCATGGACCATTGCCCGCGCAGCGTCCGGAGTTCCGCTTGCGCGGTCGCGTCGCCGGCGCGCTCGGCCAGGGCAAGCGCCTGCCCCAGCGTGCGCTGCGCGTCCACGCGCTGCACCTGGTCCCACTCGCTGCGTGCCCGCTCGGTCAGCAGTTGCAGGTGTACGTGGATGGACATGTCATCGTCTGCGGCGGCCAGTGCCGCGCCCGCGACCTGTCCGGCGTCGGCCGGCCGGCCTTGCAGGTTCAGCAGTGCCGCCAGCGTGGCCGCCGTGCGGGCGGGATCGTTGCGTTGCAGCGAAGCGGCTTCGCGCGCCAGCGTCGTGGCCCGGGCGTAGTCGCCGATGGCCATGTAGTTGCGTGCCAGCACGGCCAGCCCGCGTCCGGCGACGTCGGGATGGTCCTTTTCCAGCGCCATCGCCCGCATGCGGCGCTCGGCGTCCTGCAGCAACTGGTGCGACGACGGTGGCATGGCGCCGAGTCCCGACAGCGTGGCGACACCCAGGGTCTGTTCGAACAGGGCCGACAGTGCCTGGGCTTCGTTGGCGTCGTGTGCGATGCGCTGGCCGTGCCAGGCCGCAAGACCGCCGGTTGCGACCAGGACCGCGAGGCAGACCGCCGCCACCACGACCAGCGGACGGTGCCGTGCCGCGGCACGGCGCAGGCGGTAGAGGACGCCGGCGCCGCGCGCCCGTACCGGCTCCGACTGCAGCCAGGCCTGCAGGTCGGCACGCAGGTCGGCCACCGAGGCATAGCGGTCCGCAGGCAGCGTGGCGGTTGCGCGCAATGCGATGGCATCGAGATCGCCGGACAACCGCCGCGCCAGTTGCGCCGGCGTGCGGACACCGCGCGCGCGCGCCGCGTCCATCGGCAGGGTCGAGGCCAGGCCCGACATCGGCATCGCCGGCGCATCGGGATCCGGATTGAAGGCGAGCAGCAGCGACGAAGGCGTCCGCGGCAGCATGCCGGCCAGCAGGCAGTACATCAGACGCCCGAGCGACCAGACATCGGCGGTCGCCTGGGGTCGTTCGCCCGACAGCGCCTCGGGTGCGGTGTAGCCGTGCGACATCGCCAACCGCGGCGCGCCGCCGGGCGAGGTGAGCGAGGCGGTCAGGCCGAAGTCGAGCAGTTTTGCCTGGCCGTCATCGGTGACCATCACGTTCGACGGCTTGATGTCCTGGTGCAGCACGTCATGGTCGTGCGCATACGCCAGCGCGTCGCAGACCTGCACGAGCAGCGCGACGCGCTGCCGCAGGTCCGCGCGGCGCTCGTCGCACCAGGTGTCGATCTGCGCCCCCTGCACGTAGCGCATCGCGAACCAGGGCGTGCCGTCGTTGTCCACGCCACCATCGAGCAGCGCGGCGATGCCGGGATGGTCGAGCGCGGCCAGCGCGTCGCGCTCGCGCAGGAACCCCTCCACCAGCCGCGGCGATGCCATTTCATGGCGGATGCATTTCAGGGCGATGCGCTGCAGATACTGGCCGTCGTCGCGTTGCGCTTCGTGCACGGTGCCCATGCGCCGGCCCAGCAACCGGTCTTCCGTGGCCGCATGGTTGCCGCCGAACAGCCGTGCATCCGGAAAGCGCGGCAGGTCCGGTGGTGCGCCACTCTCGAATGTCGCATCCGAGGCGAGCAGGCGGGACAGGGTGTCGTGCGTCCCCGGATCGTCCCGTGCGAGCACGGCCAATGCCGCCGTGCGCGCATCGGGCGTCAGCGTGACGAACTCGTCGAACAGGTGCAGCGCGCGCGCCGCCGGGGTGCTCATGTCGGCGTCCCGCTGCGCAGGGTCAGCGGAATGCACGTGCTGCCGCTTCCAGCCGAGGGTGGACAGGACGGGCAGGGATGGTTCACGGGGCGGCTCCTGGGACGAACCAGCAGCGCGGTGCTGGAATGTCATATGACGTCGGCCAATCGGGTTCGCGCAGGACACGCGCGCCTGTCGGGTGGGTCCGCCGCCCGTCGCAAGGGACGAGGGGACTCAGGGCAGGGTGCTTGCCGGGTGCCTGCCGGGATCAACGCCACGGGCGTGCCTGCCATTGCCGGTGGCACGGTGGCGGGACGGCAGGCGGCCACGCTCGCGCTGACCTGCGCGGCCATCGCATCCGGCCCACCGTGACGCGGCGATGACGCGCGGCAACCTAGGCTGCAGCTTTCTCATCGGGAGCATCACCATGGCCGACACGACCCGCGACGAGGTCATCCTGCAGCTGAATCGCGTGGACACCGCGATGGAAGCGCCTGAAGCCGACAAGGCGGCGTTGCTGCAGCAGGCACTGGACTGGCTGGCCGACAACCCGCCGAAGGTCGCCGCCGACGCGCTGTACTACCGCGAGCGGCTGCAGGTGATCCGCGAGCGCCACGGCGCCGCGTAAACGCGTTCGAGTCCGCCCCGTTCCGTACCGATCGCCGCGCGTGCGTGTTCGCCCATGTGCGCCGCAGCCCTGCACGGGCTGCCCGGATGACCGGGTGGCGTGGCCTCAGGCCTGGTACTGCTTTTCTTCGATGAAGCGCGAGCCGGCCAGGCGGTTGATGGTGTTCTTCACCGCGATGCGTTCGCCGTTGCGCTGTGCGACCGCGCGGGCGAGGGTGATGAATTCGGCATCGAACGCCTGCGCCGCTTCTTTCGCACGCAGCGCGTCCTGTACGTCCCACATGCGTTCGTTGATCGCACGCAACTCGTGCTTCAGCCTCGCCAGTTCGTCCTGCCCGGTGGCCAGCGGATCCCACAGCGTGCGCAGGCCATCCAGTTCGACCTGCACATGCGCGCGCTTGCCGGCATCGTCGATGCGCTCGGCCTTGATCTCGAGGATGGAGAGCTTGTCGGCCAGTTCGCCGATGGAAACGGGGATCAGGATGGTGTTCATGCGGGCATTCTAGCGCCGGGGCGGCGACCGGCGGTGCGCATGGCATGATGCGCCGTCCTTGATGACCGGAGAACGTCCGCATGCTGCAGCGCCTGTTCGTGCTGTTCCTCGTCTTCGCGATGCCGCTGTCGGCCGCGGCCGCGCCATCGCAGGTCCGCATCGTGCAACAGGATGGGGCGTACGTGATGCTGGTCGACGGCCAGCCCTTCCACGTGAAGGGCGCGGGCATGGGCGGCGATGGGCAGGAGGCACTGGCTGCCCGCGGCGGCAACTCCTTCCGCACGTGGAGCACGGGCACCGACCGCGCGGTGATCCGCACGATGCTGGATCGCGCGCAGCGCAACGGACTGAAGGTCGCGATGGGCATCGAGGTGGGCAACGAGCGCCACGGTTTCGACTACGACGATCGCGCCGCAGTGAAGCGGCAACGGGAGCGCATCCGCCGGGAAGTCGGTCTCTACAAGGATCATCCCGCCGTGCTGATGTGGGTGGTCGGCAACGAACTGAACCTGCACTACAGCAATCCGAAGGTATGGAATGCGGTCGGCGACATCGTCGACATGATCCACGCGGAAGATCCGGCCCACCCGGTGATGACCACGCTCGCCGGTTTCGACAAAAAACTGATCGACCTGTTGAATGCGCGCGCGCCGTCGCTCGACCTGATCGGCATCCAGCTGTACGGCGACATCGGTGCGTTGCCGGAGAAACTGGCGGCCAGCGGCTGGACCGGGCCGTATGTCGTCACCGAATGGGGTCCCACCGGCCACTGGGAAAGCCCGCTGACCTCCTGGAAGGCGCCGATCGAGGATGACGCCTCGCGCAAGGCGGCGTTGCTGCAGCAACGCTACGAACAGGTCATTGCCGCGGACACGAAGCAAGGACTGGGCTCGTACGTGTTCCTGTGGGGCAACAAGCAGGAGCGTACGCCGACCTGGTATGGCCTGTTCCTGCCCGGCGGCGAAAGCACGCCGGCCGTCGATGCGATGCAATACGTGTGGACGGGCGCGTGGCCCGCCAATCGCGCACCGTCGATCCAGCCGTTGCGGCTGGATGGCAGGCTGGCGATCGACAGCATCGCGTTGGCGGCGGGCAAGCCGTACACGGCGAACGTGGAGGCGCGCGATCCCGATGGCGATCCGCTTCGCTATCGCTGGACCGTCCTGCACGAGAGCACCGCCACCAGCATCGGCGGTGATCGCGAAGACGTGCCGCCCGACGTCGCGCTGGTCATGGAGGACGACGGCAAGGGAGGCCTGGCGTTCACCGCGCCGGTCGAGCCGGGCGCGTACCGGTTGTTCGTGGAAGTCCACGACGGCAAGGGCCATGCCGCATACGCGAACCTGCCGTTCCGGGTGGAGGCGCGCTGATCCACCCACTGCGTTCCGCCGGCAGCGTCGACGCTGCTGTTGCGCTGCAGCATAATGGCGCATGGATGTCGTGCCGCCCCCCGTTTCCTTTCCTTCCGTCGCCCGGCAGCTCAGCGGGCGCCAGGCCGGCCTGATCCTGTTCGCCCTGACGCTGGGTGGCTTCGCCATCGGTACCAGCGAATTCGCCAGCATGGGCCTGATGCCGAACATGGTCGCGTCGCTGGGCGTGACCGAGCCGCAGGTCGGGCACCTGATCAGTGCGTATGCGCTGGGCGTGGTGGTCGGCGCGCCGTTGCTGGCGATCCTCGGCGCCGGCTGGAAGCGCAAGACGCTGCTGCTGGCGCTGATGGGGTTCTACGCGCTCGGCAACCTGGCCAGCGCACTCGGCCCGACCTACGAGAGCCTGCTGGTGTTCCGCTTCATCGCCGGGCTGCCGCACGGCGCGTACTTCGGCGTGGCTGCGCTGACGGCGGTGGCGATCAGTCCGCCGAACAAACGTGGGCGCGCGATCAGCCTGGTGATGCTGGGCCTGACGCTGGCGATCCTGATCGGCAATCCGCTGGCGACCTGGCTGGGTCAGATGATCGACTGGCGCTGGGTGTTCGCGGTGGTCGCGCTGGTCGCGTTGAGCACCGCCGTGCTGCTGGCGATCTGGTTGCCCACCGGCATCGATGGTCCCAAGCCGAAGCCGCTGGACGAACTGCGCGCCTTCAACCGCCTGCCGGTGTGGCAGGCGTTGGGTATCGGCGCGATCGGCTTCGCCGGCATGTTCTCGGTCTTCAGCTACCTGGCACCGACCATGCTGGACGTGACGCGCGTGTCGCCGGCCTGGATTCCGCTGGGGCTGGCCGGCTTCGGCGTGGGCGGCGTGATCGGCAACTTCATCGGCGGCTGGCTGTCCGACCGTTTCCAGTTGCGCGGTGCATGGATGGTGCTGGCGTGGGCGACGGTGGCGCTGCTGCTGTTCCCGCTGCTGGCGGACGCCTTGCCGACGATCCTGCTCGCCACCGTGGCGATCGGCCTGATGGGCGCACTCGGCCCGATCCTGCAGTCGCACCTGATGGATGTGGCCGGCGATGCGCAGACGCTCGCCGCCGCCTCCCACCATGCGGCCTTCAATACCGCCAATGCGCTCGGCCCGTGGTTCGGCGGCATGGCGATCACGGCCGGCTACGGCTGGACGTCGACCGGCTATGTCGGTGCCGCGATGGCGGTGGCAGGCCTGCTGATCTACGCGTGGGCGCGACGGACGCTGCACGCCGCGGCGCCATCGGCTGCCGTTGCCTGCGATACCGCGGGCTGACCCGCACGGCTATGCCTCATTCCGGCGCGGATGCCGCCGGCGGCCAACCCGAGCGCCAGCGCCGCGTCGTGCGCTGGAAGAACTGGCTGTTGGGGATCTGCAGCACGGTGTCGCCACGCAGCGCATCGTCTTCCAGCAGCGTGGTGTAAAGCAGGTTGATGTCCACCACGCGACCACGCAGTCCCGGCTTGTCGCCGTTCTCCAGTACCTCGATGTGGTCGTGCACGCGGAACGGGCGCGTGGTCAGGATCAGCACGCTGCAGAAGATGTTGGACAGCACGCTCCATGCGGCGAAGAACGCGACGGCGGCCACCGCGGTGAAGCCCGTCAGCGCAGTCCACAGCACGCTGCCGGACACGCCCAGCCGGCCCAGCGCCAGCATGAAGGCCGACAGGTAGACCAGCACGCCCAGCAACCGGCGCGCGCTGACCGCCACCTGCGCCGGCAACCGGTAGTGATCGCAGATGCGCCGCACCACGATGCGCAGCAGCCGCAACACCAGCCACGCACCCAGCAGGATGGCAAGCGCCTGAGCCACCGGAATGGCCATGTCGGCCCACTCCTGCAGCCAGTGAGGAAGATGCGGCCAGGCCATCAGTGGCCTGGCCGCGCGACGTGGTGCGCGGCAGCGGAGGACAGGTTCATGCGGAAAGGGTGGCGATGTTGGCGCGGATGGTCAACCGCGGCAGCGGCGCATCTGGTGACCGGGCCACTGCCGTCCGCCTCCCTGATGCAGCTTCTGGCGGTCGCGTCGTCGCGACGTACGCATGCGCCGTCCTGCGGCGAGGACACGAGCGCCATGGCGGCGCAGGTGTTCCATGAAGAAGTCCAGCGGCGAACAAGCGCTTCGATGCGCGGCGCTCCTGCCTATTCGATCGCCAGGAATGCACGCAGCGCCTGCGCAACGGCTGACGCTGCGCGGGAATGCGCCGGCGGTCCGCGTTGTCAGCTGTCCCGTCGGCGGAACACGCCCACATTGGTGTAGCTGCGCCCGTCGCTGAGGTGGCCGCGCATGCGGATCACCAACGTATCGGCATCGACCAGTTCGCGCTCCGACCATTGCACTTCGCGCCCGTCTTGCCAGGTGGTCGAGTGCAGCAACGTGGGCGACACCGATTCAAAGCTCAATGCGTCCGCGTGAGGAGTGCTGTGGTACGGGTATGGCGTGCCGTCGGCCCGCCCGGCGAACGCAGCCTGGTGGCGCTTCCCGTTCTTGCCGAACCATTCGGACGCGATCGACAGTGCGCCATCCTCGGCGCAGTCGAGCCGGTAGTGTCCACTCCGCGGCGGACGCCCGAGCTGGTAGTCGCATTGCTCGGGCAGCAGGTGCCAGGTGCCCGCGAAGGCGGCGGCGTCATGGATCGTCATCTGCACTCCTTGTGCGGGGGAGGACCGAGGTTGGCATCGCGCCTCCATGCTAGCGAGCGACCCCCGTGTCGCGGTTGCCAACGCGGTCCCAAATCCGCACCTGCGCATCGCTTTGTGCGCGGGACAGTGACCGCGTGCCGTGATGAATGTGATACGGACTGCGACTGTGGCCACAGCAGCGGCGGCCAGGCGCCGACAGGGTGTTCAGCAGGTCAAGGTTGGGCTGTGGTGGTCGGAACACGGCCGGACCGGTCCCCGGCGCCGCGCTTCAGCGGAGTGCTCCGTCCGTCGGACCCGGGTCTTCACGGCCCAGTTCGTCCATGGACAAGGTCGGCGTTGCCAGCCCGTGCCAGGGCGGCGAATCGAGGACATGGGCGAGGGCATCGGTGACCAGCAACTGGACCAGCGCGTCATGGACGCTCGGGTCGACCGTCTTCAGGGATGCGAGGGCCACGGCCTGGTCCTCGTCCGCCATCTCGGAGTAGATATCGAACAGCGACATCGCGACGGCCCTGGCGTGCTGCATCACCCGACCGCCCTGACGGGAAGGGACCGGGCGAACCCGCCTCCCTGCGTGGCGACGCAGGCAGAGCGTGGGCGCGAGGAAGAGGAGGGGGCGGGGCGGCATTGCACAACAGGAGGATTCGCCAAGGGAAGGCGCATCCGGACGTTCCGCCGGCGTGCGGTGCCGGTAGCTCAGAGCGGATCGGGCAGTTCGCCTTCACCAAGGTGGCTGAACAGGAATGCGCGTGCCTTCCGCCAGTCGCGGCGCACGGTGCGTTCGGTCACCTTCAGCACCCCGGCGATCTCCAGTTCGCTGAGGCCGCCGAAGTAACGCATCTCCACGACCTGTGCCAACCGCGCATCCAGGTTGGCCAGGTCGTTCAGCGCCTGGTCGAGGATCAGCAACTGCTCCAGCCGCGAGCTTTGCCCGGGTTCGTTGGTCTCGTCCAGCGGCAGCAGGTCCATGCCGTCGCCGCGCTTTTCCGCAAGAGCGCGCCGGACCTCGTCCAGCAGCACGAACCGCATCGCCCGCGCGACCAGTGCCACCAGGTGGGCGCGGTTCTCGACACTGAAGTCGGCGCTGGCCAACTTCAGCCAGGTTTCGCTGATCAGCGACGTCGGCGAGCGGACGTGCCCGCGTCGCTGCTGGCGGATCTGCGAGCGGGCGATCTGGTGGAGATCCCGGTACAGCAGCGCGTAGATCCGGTTCCATGCGTCGGTATGCCCCTTCTCCACTTCCCCCAGCAACTGGGTGACGGAGTCCGGGTCCGGCGGCGCAATCGTGTCGATGTCGAGCGAACCCGGCAGGTCGGTCGCCGCGGGTCTCGTCTCATCGCTGTCTCGCTGACTTGTCATGTCCGGAGTGTGCCTTCCATCACGATCTCGTCCCTACATATATGAACCGCCGGGGACCGTTAGGCAAGCCGTAACTCGCGCTTCGCCCATCCGGTGCCCGCGAAAAGGGAGTCGCGGGCGCAGGGAATGCACGACGACGGTGTACCCAGGAAAGTGATCCACAAGAGGAAGTCATGCGTAGTTCGAGGAAAGTCGGTGTGGCGGGGACGTCGCTGCGGAACAACCGGGTGGCAGGAGGGGCAGCGCATGGCGCATGAGGATACGGCAGACGTTTCGCGGAAGGACGGCGAAGAGGCCACCGAAGGCCAGCCGCAGGCGGCCGTCGCTCTGCCGGCGCACTGGACCTTGCCAAAGGGCGTGGGACCGCGCGCGATCAGCCAGTGGCCGATCACGCAACGGCTCAGCGCCGAAGAATGGAAGCTGCTGATGCATGCGCTGCCTGGCCGTGTCGGTGCCCGTGCGCGTCACGGCGGCAACGCGCGACGCTTCATCGAGGCCGTGCTGTGGGTGGCGCAGACCGGTGCCTACTGGTCGGATCTCCCCCGCGATTTCGGTTCATGGCACGGCATCTACGTGCGTTTCATCCGCTGGGCGCAGGACGGCAACTGGAACCAGGTGCTCGCCCGTTTCGATCCGCAGGACCAGCGCGCCCAGGACCTGCATGCGCTGATCGAGCGCTACCTGCATCGCAACAACACCAAGCACCTCAGTCGGGCAATGCGCGCTTCGTGATCCGTGTCCTGTCGCATGCATGCCAGTGCGATAGGGGAGAAGCAGGTTTTCGAAGAACGTGCGACGACGATCCACACCGGCGTGCCACATCGGCCGACGGATATCGTTCGCCTTGTTCTATCCGCGGGCGTACCCCCGTCTGCGGCTAGGTGGGCCGCTCCTATCCCCATGGAGCGAACCCTTTGCCGTCCATGCCCGACACATGGGCGGCATCGCGCTCAGGCGCCCGAGGGGGAGGTGCAATGCCTCCCCCTCTTCTTTTCTCCTTCGATGCTCGCGGTTCTCCAGTGGACCACTGCCGGGGGCTTAACGCGCCCTGGTCTATCTTCGAACCCCGGTTCCTGATGCAGGAGTTCACATGTCCACGCATGTCTTCACTGCCGAGGATGCCTCCGGCCGCCGCTGCCGCATCCAGGTGAACCGCGATGCTGCGGATTCCACGCACGGCGAAGCCACATCCGCAACGGCCTATGTACTGGAAGACGGTAGTCGCGTGCGCCGCATCGACAACGACACGTTCCAGATCGTCGGTACGGGCGCCTACGTCACCCGCGTTGCCGAGTGACGCGGCGCGCGTATCAGTAACGTGCCGAGGCGTGCAGCGGTGCGGCGTGGCGCCACGCCGCACGCGCACCGAGGAAACCGAGTTCCACCAGTACGCCTGTACCGATGACAATGGCGCCCTGGCGTTCGACCAGTTCGATGGCGGCCTTCAAGGTGCCGCCGGTGGCCAGCACGTCGTCCACCACCAGGACGCGCGCGCCGGCCGGCACCGCATCGACATGGATCTCGAGCCGGTCGCGACCGTATTCCAGCCCGTAGTCGAGCGACAGCGTGTGCGCCGGCAGCTTGCCGGGCTTGCGCACCGGCACGAAGCCCACCTCCAGTTCGCGCGCCAGCGCCGCGCCGAGGATGAAGCCGCGCGCTTCCACGCCCACCACGGCGTCGATGGCCTCGTCGCGCCACGGCATCGCCATGGCCTCGACGGCAGCGGCGAACGCGGCAGCGTCGGCGAGCACCGGCGTGATGTCCTTGAACAGGATGCCGGGCTGCGGGAAATCGGGCACGTCGCGGATCAGGTCGGTCCAGGCGGGCATGACCGGCTCGGAAGCGGAAGGGGTGACGATGCTAGCGCATGTGGTCGAAGCCAGGCCGGGGTCGTGCGCGCGGGACGCAGTCTCCCGCGACGGGCAGCTAATCATCCCTGCCGCGCAGGACTATCCTCGCCATTCCATTTTCCCGGTCGAGTCCTGTCCATGTCCGCTGCCCTGTCGATGTACGAAGCATCCGTCCCCGTGTTCCTGCGCGCGCTGCGCAATCTCCGCCATGCGCTGGAGAAGGGCGAAGCGCATGCGCAGGCGCAGGGCTACGAACCCACCGTACTGCTGCAGTCGCGGCTGTACCCGGACATGCTGCCGCTGGTGCGGCAGGTGCAGATCGCCACCGATACCGCCAAGTTCGGCGCCGCGCGCCTGGCCGGCGTGGAGTCGCCGCGTTTCGAGGACGTGGAAACCAGTTTCGCCGAGCTGTACGCGAGGCTGCAGGCGGTGTCGGACTACCTGCGGACGTTCGACGAAGCGGCGCTGCAGGGGAGCGAATCGCGTGCGGTCACCCTGTCCACGCGCACGCGTGGCGACCTGGCGTTCGATGGCCGCGGTTACCTGCTCGGTTTCGCCTTGCCGAACCTCTTCTTCCACGTCACCACGGCGCACGCGATCCTGCGCCACAACGGCGTGCCGCTCGGCAAGCAGGACTATCTAGGCCCTGCGGCGTGAACGGATGCGCGCCGCGTCATTGCGGCGCGCAGTCGCGTGCGCGTGCCAGCAGCAGCGCCTGCTCGCGCGCGTTGCGGGTCAGCGTCGCCGCACGCTCGAACTCCGCGCGGGCTTCGTCGCGGCGGTCCAGCTTGAACAGCAGGTCGCCGCGCACGCTGGGTAGCAGGTGGTAGTGCTTCATCGCCGGCTCGTCGCGTAGGCGGTCCACCAATGGCAGCGCGCTGGCGGGACCGGAGGCCATCGAGACCGCGACGGCACGGTTGAGTTCGACCACCGGTGACGGCGCTACCTGCGCCAGCGCGGCGTACAGCGTCGCGATCCGCGTCCAGTCGGTGGCATCGGCCGTGACCGCGCGCGCATGGCAGGCCGCGATCGCCGCCTGCAGGGCGTAAGGCCCGAATGCGCCGCCCAGTTGTTCCGCACGTTCGAGCGCCGCCAGTCCGCGGCGGATCAGCAGAGGGTCCCAGCGCCCGCGATCCTGTTCCAGCAACAGCACCGGCGCGCCGTCCCGGCCGATGCGGGCCGGCAGTCGCGACGCCTGGATTTCCATCAGCGCGACCAGTCCATGCACCTCCGGTTCGCGCGGTGCCAGTGCCGCCAGCATGCGACCGAGCCGCAGTGCTTCCTCGCACAGGGCCGGACGCGCCCAGTGTTCGCCGCTGGTCGCGGCATAGCCTTCGTTGAAGACCAGGTAGACCACGCCCAGCACGGAGGCCAGGCGCTCCTGCAGTGCGGCGCCGCGCGGCACGTCGAACGCCACGCCCGCTTCGGCCAGCGTGCGCTTGGCGCGCACGATGCGCTGCGCCACCGTCGGCTCGGAGGTCAGGAATGCGCGGGCGATCTCGTCCGTCGTCAGGCCGCACAACAGGCGCAGCGTCAACGCGACGCGCGCGTCCATCGACAGCACCGGATGGCACGACACGAACACCAGCCGCAGCAGGTCGTCGTCGATGTCGTGGTCCAGCGCGTCCTCGTCGCGCGCGCGCCGCTCCTCGTGAGCATCGTCCAGTTCGCGCGCCAGTTCCTCGTGCTTACGGTCCAGCAGCTGCATCCGGCGCAAGCGGTCGATCGCGCGGCGCTTGGCGGTGGTCATCAGCCACGCCCCCGGGTTGTCCGGCACACCGTCACGGGGCCAGGTCTCCAGGGCGGCGACCAGGGCGTCCTGCGCCAGCTCTTCGGCCAGGTCCAGGTCGCGCAGCATCCGTGCCAGGCCGGCGATCACGCGCGCCGATTCGATGCGCCAGACGGCATCGATCGCGCGATGGGTGGAGGACTCCGACATGCCGCGCATCACACCATGGTGCCGCGGCCGGTGAAAGCCGCAGCGCAGCGAGCCCGCGCATCACGAGGCGCACGACACCCCCGTGCGGGCATCACGCATCCTTCTCGCAGTTGATCATCCACGGCACGCCGAACCTGTCGACCAGCATGCCGAAGCGCACCGCCCAGAAGGTCTGCCCCAGCGGCATGGTCACCTGGCCACCGGCCGACAGCGCACCGAAGATGCGCTCCGCTTCGGCGATGCTGTCCACCGACAGCGACACCGAGCAGCCCTTCACGCCTTCATGGGGATACGCCGGATGGTTGTCCGACCCCATCAGCACGGTCTGCCCGAAGCTGATGTTCGTATGCATGATCTTCTGCTTGTGCTCGGGCGGGAAATCCTCGCAGCCCTCGGCGCCGTCGAAGCGCATCATCGGTCCCAGTTCGCCGCCGGTGACCTGGGCATAGAAGGTGAAGGCGGCCTCGCAGTCGCCGTTGAGGATGAGGTAGGGATTGACGTTCATGGTGGACTCTCCTGGGTGATGGGCGGCCTGTCCGGGCCGTGTGCTTTGTTGCGACGAAGCGGCGGTGCCGGAATCGACAGGCAGGTCCGGAGAAATTTCATCGCGTCCGCCGGGCATCAGCAGGCGTCATCGCGGCCGGACAGCGCGGGCCGCCGCCGCTTGGGCGCGCGCTCCCACGCATACCGGTACGACCACGCCACCAGGGCCATCAGGTAGTCCGCCGGCATCGCCGATACGTCCACCACCGTGACCCAGCGTTGGTGTCCCAGCCAGCGCGCCGGCTTGATGCCGGGCTGGTCGGTCAGCTCGAGGAAGCGGTCCGGGGACACCTTGATGCTGAAGCGCCAGCGCTCCGGTTCACTGGTCTTGAAGTGGGCGAAGCGCCTGCCGCCCACGGCATACACCAGGATGTTGGCGGGTGCGGCATGCAACTGCTCCTCCGCGCCGGGCAGCGAACGGAGATGGCGTTTGAGGGCGGCGATATCCATGCGCGGATGCTAGCGCCGCCGCCCGACCGCGGGGGCGCACGGACGCGAGGCCGAGGGCAGCGTCTGTCCGCATGCCGCCCTGTTCACGCGTCCCTCCGCTCGCTGGCTTACCGTGCCTGCCATCGCCACGCACAGGAGCGCCCTTATGCCGTCCCATTCCCGGTTCACGCGCGTGGCGAAAGCCGCGTCCACGTTCACCGGCCGTCCCGCGTGCTTCATGCTCGCGCTTGCGGTCCTGCTGGTCTGGGCGATCAGCGGTCCGCTGTTCGACTTCAGCGATACCTGGCAGCTCATCATCAATACCGGTACCACCATCGTGACGTTCCTGATGGTGTTCCTGATCCAGAACACCCAGAACCGCGACACCGAGGCCATGCAGATCAAGCTGGACGAACTGATCCGTGCCTCGCGCAGCGCCGACGACGCGCTGCTGGACCTGGAGGAACTGGAAGAGAAGGAACTCGACGTCCTGCGTGCGCGTTACGAGGACATGGCGCGGCAGGCGCGGGAGGCAAGGGAAACGCGAAGAATGCGATGATCCGCCGACAGGACTCATGGATGACGGAGGCGGGAATGAGATTGGCTTTGGCATTGTTCGCGACAGTTCTGCTGCCTTGTGTGGCAAAGGCGCAATCAGGTCCGCAGGCAGGCGTGTTTAGTTTCCTGGATGGGGGATTGGCCGGCGTGCACGACGTCGTGGTGGGCGAGGCGGCGATGGTGGATACGCTGGTGTTCACCTACGGCGGTTCCGGCTGCACCGACCTGGGGCGGCATTGGCTCCCCCGACTGGCCGCGGGCATGGGCATCAACGCGCGCTATGTCGCGCTCAACAAGCGCCATGTGGCCGAGGGCACGGTCGGAGATGGGGGTGGCACAGCGTGCTCGCCCGCATTCAATGCGCAAAACACCCCACGGCAATGGATGGCGGACTACATGGAATTCATCTCGCGGACGTTGGAGGAGCATCCCGGGCGCTGGAAAAAGATCGTGCTCGTGGGAGGGTCCGAGGGTGGCGCACTGGCGGCGCGCATTGCGCGTTCACGGTCCGACGTCACGCACCTGGTGGTCGTGGGTGACGGGGGATGGAGCATGCGCGAGAACCTGTCCTCGCTGATGGGTGCCGAGGCTGTGGAAGCGGCGTGGAAGGACATCGCGCGACATCCTGGCAGCACGGACAGGATCTGGCTCGGGCATCCCTACCGCTACTGGTTTGATACTTTCGATCACGCGCCGCTTGCCGACTATCTGGCGCTCGACATCCCGGTATTGATCGGGTTCGGCGAGCGTGACCGAAGTGTCCCTGTCGCTTCTGCGCATGAGGTGCTTCGTGCTGCGCAGGTTGCCGGCAAGAAGAACATCGGCCTGGTCGTGTATCCGGGTGCAGACCACGGCCTGAATGCGGAAGGGCACGATTTTCTTGCCGATTTCCTGCGAGGTGCGGGTCAGGGTGTTGCCAGCGGCCAGTTGGACTGAGCGTTTCCGTCTCAGCCGGTGTGCTGACGCCACGCCGTCAGAGCCTCTTTTCCATCCGGTAGTTGTGGATGGCCACGCCCGCGAGGACGAGGTCGTTGCGGGCGATCAGGGTGAAGCCGCGGCGTTCGAACAGGGGGCGGGCGAGTTCGCTCGCTTCGACATGGAGGCGCGCGATCCCTTGCTGGTGCGCGTGCGCTTCGAGGGCGGCGTACAGCAGTGAGCCGATGCGCAGGCCTTCGGCTTCGGGGGCGACGTACAGGTAGTCGAGGTGGCCGTCGGCTTCCAGATCGCCGAAGCCCAGCACCCGCCCGGCGTCGTCCTGGGCTACCCGTACATGGCGTCCGTCGCTGCAGCGGGCGGCGGTGCGCTCCACACGCGCTGTCGCCGCCCACGCGGCGATCTGCGCCGGGGTATACGCGCGTGGGCCGTAGTGGCGGACCGAACGGGCGTAGAGGTCGCTCAGCGCAGCGGCATCATCGGGGCGATAGGGGCGGAGGGAAACCATGATCGACCGGCAGCGGGACCGGCGCCGAGCATACGCTGGCCGTGCCGTCGAAGGGTGCGCCCGTCACCGCGCGTGGCCCCGCGACATTGCGTCGTCAGCGATGCAGCAGGTCTTGCAGCGCGCTTTCCAGTGTCGGGCATCCGAACGTGAACCCTTCCGCCAGCGCATGCGCCGGCAGCACGCGCTGGCCGGTCAGCAGCACCTGCGCCATTTCGCCCAATCCCGCCTTCAGCGCGAAGGCCGGGGTCGGGAGCACTGCCGGCCGGTGCAGCGCCTTCCCCAGCGTGCGGGCGAAGTCCCGGTTGGTTACGGGCACCGGCGCGGTGCCGTTGTAGGCGCCGCCGGCGTGATCGTGGTCGAGCAGCCACGCGATCATCCGCACCAGGTCGTCGCGATGGATCCAGCTCATCCACTGGCGGCCGTCACCCATCGGGCCGCCCGCACCCAGCCGGAACGGCGGCAGCATCTTCGCGAGCGCACCGCCATCCGCCGCCAGCACGATGCCGGTGCGCAACCGGCAGGTGCGGACGTCCAGGCCTTCGGCCTGCATCGCCTCGGTTTCCCAGTCGCGGCACAACCGGGCGGCGAAGTCGTCGCCGGGCGCGGCGGACTCGTCCAGCGCTTCATCATCGCGCGGGCCGTAGTAGCCGATCGCCGACCCCGAGACCAGCACGCGCGGGCGCACCGACTGCCGCGCCATCCAGGCGATCAACGCCTGCGTGGTATCCAGCCGGGAGCGTCGGAACCCGTCCTTGCGCACCGCGTTCCAGCGCCCGGCCATCAGGGGTTCGCCGGCCAGATTCACCACCGCCTCCACGTCGCGCGCTTCGTCGAGCGACGCCAGCACGCGCACACCAGCGGGCACTTGCGTGCGTGCGCGCGCAGGATCGCGGCTCAGCACGCTCAGCGCGTGCCCGTGGTGCAGCAGGTGGAGGCAGAGGGCACGACCGATGAAGCCGGTGCCGCCGGTGAGCAGGACATGCATGCGCGGGGGTTGGCGGTGGCGGAATCGCAGCTTAGGGGCGCATGCGTGTTGCGGGCGTGGAACGGACCGTCGGAGCAGATCGGCGGTCAGCCGCCGTTGTGGCCACTACACTGGCGCCATGTCGTCGCTTCCCCTCCTGCTGTTGCCCGGCCTGCTGTGCGACGAACGCCTGTGGCGCGATCCCGCCGCCGCGCTCGCCGAGGTAACGGATGTCCACCACGCCGACCTGACCCGCGACGACAGCGTCGCCGGCATGGCCGCGCGCGTGCTGGCTGCGGCGCCACCGGTGTTCGCGCTGGCGGCGCTGTCGATGGGTGGCTACGTGGCGTTCGAAATCCTGCGCCAGGCGCCGCAGCGCGTGGCGAAGCTGGCGTTGCTGGATACCAGTGCGCGGCTCGATCCGCCCAAGCGGCTGGCCGTGCGACGGGCCGGCCTGGCGATGGCGGAGGCCGGCCGTTTCGCCGGTGTCACCCGCAAGCTGTTGCCGCAGTTGGTGCACGAAAGCCGCGTGGACGAAGCGGTCGGCGCGGACGTGATGGCGATGGCGCAACGCGTCGGCCTTGCCGCGTTCCTGCGGCAGCAGCGCGCGATCATCGATCGCCCGGATTCGGAACCGCTGCTGCCGGCCATCACCGTGCCGACCCTGCTCGGCGTGGGCGAAGACGACCGCATGACGCTGCCGGAGGAAACGCAGCTGATGCACGCGCGCATCCCCGGTGCGCGGTTGCACGTATTCGCGCGCTGCGGCCACCTGCCGCCGATGGAAGTGCCGCAGGAAACCGCCGCCGTGCTGCACGACTGGCTGGCGGTGGCATGAAGGGCCGGCCGCGCCCGCACCTGCATGCGGATGCGCGCGCAACCGCGGACAATCGCAGCCACGCATCCTTTTCATTTTCGTTGAACCCACAGGAGTACACATGGAACTGGCGATGATCGGACTCGGGCGCATGGGCGCCAACATGGCCGAACGCCTGGTGCGCGGCGGCCACGCGGTGCGCGGCTACGATCCGGGCGAGGCGGCGCGCCACCAGGCCGAAGCGCGCGGTATCGTGCCGCACGCCAGCCTGCAGAACGCCGTCTCGGCGCTGCCGGTGCCGCGCGTGGTGTGGCTGATGGTGCCGGCCGGGCAGGTGGTCGACGACACGCTGGCGCAGCTGCGTCCGCTGCTCGCCGCCGGCGACATCGTCATCGATGGCGGCAACTCCAACTACAAGGACAGCCAGCGGCGCGCCGGCGAGCTGGCCGACGCCGGCATCCGCTACGTGGACTGCGGCACCAGCGGCGGCGTGTGGGGCCTGGATGAGGGCTACAGCCTGATGATCGGCGGCGATGCGGATGCGGTGGACACGCTGCGGCCGGTGTTCGCCACGCTGGCGCCGTCGATCGACACCGGCTGGGGCCGCGTGGGTCCGAGCGGCGCGGGCCACTTCGCCAAGATGATCCACAACGGCATCGAATACGGAATGATGCAGGCCTACGCCGAAGGCTTCGCGATCCTGCAGAAGAAGACGGCGATGGACTTCGATCTCGGCGCACTGGCGGAGATCTGGCGGCACGGCAGCGTGGTGCGGTCGTGGTTGCTGGACCTGACCGCCGATGCGCTGAAGAAGAACCCGCAGATGGCCGGCATCGCGCCATTCGTATCCGATTCGGGCGAAGGGCGCTGGACCGTGGCCGAGGCGATCGACCTGGACGTATCCGCACCGGTGATCACCATGTCGCTGCTGGAACGCCTGCGCTCGCGCGAGCACGATTCCTACGCCGACAAGCTGCTGTCGGCCATGCGCAATGAATTCGGCGGCCACGCGGTCAAGAAGCAGGACTGATCACCCGGTCTTATCGCCCGCGCCGCTAGAGTGGCGGCTCCCCTGGAGGAGCCGCCGATGAAGATCCTGATGGTGCTGACCTCGCACGACCGCCTCGGCGACACCGGGCACAAGACCGGGTTCTGGCTGGAGGAACTGGCGGCGCCGTACTACGTGTTCAAGGATGCGGGCGCGGACCTCGTGCTGGCCTCGCCGAAAGGCGGGTCGCCGCCGCTGGACCCGAAGAGCGATGCGCCCGATGCGCAGACCGCGGCCACGGTGCGTTTCAACGAGGATGCCGATGCCCTGTCCGCCCTCGCCGCGACGCACCGGCTGAAGGACGTGGTGGAGGGCGACTTCGACGCGGTCTTCTATCCCGGCGGCCATGGCCCGATGTGGGACCTGGCCGAGGATGCCGATTCGATCCGCCTGGTCGAGCAGGCCTTCTCCGCCGGCAAGCCGGTGGCGGCCGTCTGCCACGGACCGGCGGTGTTCCGCCATGCGCGCGGCGCGCTCGGCGAACCGCTGGTGAAGGATAAGCGCGTGACCGGCTTTTCCAACGAGGAGGAAACGGCGGTCGGCCTGGCCGACGTGGTGCCGTTCTCGCTGGAAGACGAGCTGAAGAAGCATGGCGCGCGTTACGAGCGCGGCGTGGCATGGCAGTCGTACGTGGTGGCCGACGGCCGGCTGGTGACGGGACAGAATCCCGCGTCGTCCGCGGCCGCCGCCGAGGACGTGCTGCGGTTGCTGCGCTGATGCATTCACGGGGAATTACCGCCGCGCGGCTAGGGTGGGCCTCGAATCGCGCGGGGAGTGGACCATGACGCAGGCACCTGGGCATCTGTATACGCAGCAGGCCGACATCGCCCGCATGGAGGCACTGGTCCTGCAACTGCCCGACGAGGCGCGCGTGGAGGTGCGTCTTGTCGATGGCGGCAGCATCACCGGGACGGTACCGGTGCGGCCCAGCGTGCAGGTGTTCCGCGATGCGGCGGGCAACGAGGGATTCAATGCCGTGGTGCGGATCGACGACACCACCCGCCCGAACGTCGTGCATTACCTGTGGCTGGACCGCATCGCATCGGTGACGGTGCTGGGTTCGGCCTGATGGCGCACCTGCCGTCCGCGGACATCGCCTGCCCCTACTGCGGTGAAACCATCACGCTGGTCGTGGACGATTCGGCGGGCGACCAGCAGTACGTCGAAGACTGCCATGTCTGCTGCAAGCCGATCGAAGTGCGCGTGCGCGTGGACGATGACGGCACGCTCGACGTGGTCGCGTGGGGCCAGGACGAAGCCTGACATACGCATGCGCAGGCCGCGTCTGGCGTAGTGTCCGTGCCGGCCGTTGGACCGTAACGGTCGTATCGCGGCACACGGCTGGTTGTCCTGGGATTTGTTCGACCAGCAGAAAGCCGCCGGGAAACCGGCGGCTTTTTTGTTCCCTTCTCCCAGCGTGGCGGGGAGAAGGTGGCCGGAGGCCGGATGAGGGGCGAGCGTGATGACGACTTCATCGCGTGGCTTTGCATGGGTGGCGTCGGCGACACTTCGTCGACGTCGTGTGCGCCGGCTTCGTCGCCCCTCGCCCGCCTTCGGCACCCTCTCCCCGTTGCACGGGGAGAGGGGCTGTTGGCTCCTTCCCGTCGCGCGGGAAGAAGGGAACATCACGCCTCGGCGTCCTCCAGGTCCACGCCGATGAAGCCGCCGGACTGCCGACGCCACAGCGCGGCGTACAGGCCATCCTGTTGCAGCAGCTCCTCGTGGCTGCCGCTTTCGATCACCCGGCCGCCATCCATCACGATCAGGCGGTCGAGCACGGCGATGGTGGACAGGCGGTGCGCGATCGCGATGACCGTCTTGCCTTCCATCAGCGTGTACAGCTGTTCCTGGATGGCGGCCTCGACCTCCGAATCCAGCGCCGACGTCGCTTCGTCCAGCACCAGGATCGGCGCGTCCTTCAGCAGCACGCGGGCGATGGCCACGCGCTGCCGCTGCCCGCCGGACAGCTTGACGCCGCGCTCGCCCACCTGGGTGTCGTAGCCGCTGCGGCCCTTGGCGTCGGTCAGGCCCTGGATGAAGTCGTCCGCATGCGCGCGTCGAGAGGCTTCCAGCAGCTCCGCTTCGGTGGCATCGGGCCGACCATAGCGGATGTTGTCGCGGATCGACCGGTGCAGCAGCGAGGTGTCCTGGGTGACCATGCCGATGTTCCGGCGCAGCGATTCCTGGGTGACCTGCGAGACTTCCTGGCCGTCGATCAGGATGCGGCCGCCTTCCACGTCGTAGAAGCGCAGCAGCAGGTTGACCAGCGTCGACTTGCCCGCGCCGGAGCGACCGACGATGCCGACCTTCTCGCCCGGCTTGATGACCAGCGACAGGTCATCGATCACCTTGGCCTCGCGACCGTAGTGGAACATGACGTGGTCGAAGCGGATCTCGCCCCGGGTGACCTCCAGGTCCTTCGCCTCCTTCGCATCGGCGATGGCCAGCGGCTGCGCCAGCGTACCCATGCCGTCCTCGACGGTGCCGATGTTCTCGAACAGGCCGGCCACTTCCCACAGGATCCAGTCCGACATCGAGCGGATGCGCATCACCAGTGCGATCGCGACGGCGATCGCGCCCATCGAGATCGACGATTGCAGCCACGCCCAGATCGCCACGCCGGCCACGCTGGCCAGCAGGAAGGCGTTGAGCGTGTGCAGGGCGACGGTCAGCTGGGTGACCAGCCGCATCTGCGCGTGCACGGTCACCATGAACTCGTCCATGGCGTTGCGCGCGTAATCCTGCTCGCGCATGGTGTGGGCGAACAGCTTGATGGTCTGGATGTTGGTGTAGCTGTCGACGATGCGGCCGGTCATCTGCGCGCGCGCGTCCGACTGCGCCATCGATACCTTCTGCAGGCGCGGCACGAAGTGGAACACCAGCAACAGGTAGCTGACCAGCCAGATCACCAGTGGCAGCACCAGCCAGATGTCGGCCTGCGCCACCAGCACTACGGTGCCGACGAAGTAGACGACGACGTAGACGAACACGTCCATCAGCTTCATCACCGTCTCGCGGATCGACAGCGCGGTCTGCATGACCTTCTGCGAAATGCGGCCGGCGAATTCGTCCTGGAAGAAGCCCACGCTTTGCCGCAGCAGGTAACGGTGCGACAGCCAGCGGGCGATCATCGGGTAGTTGCCGAAGATGGTCTGGTGGATGACCAGCGACTGCACCAGCACCAGCAGCGGATACGCGACCACCACCAGCAGGCCCATCCACAGCAGCTTGTCGCCATGCACCTGCATGAAGCTGTCGCGGCCGGTGCTGCCCATCCAGTCGACCAGCTGGCCCATGTAGTCGAAGAAGGTGATCTCCAGCGCGGAGATCACGCCGGTCAGCACCGACATCACCACCAGCCAGGGCAGCAACGGGCGCGAGTAGTGCAGCAGGAACCGCAGCAGCGTCCGCGGCGGCGTGGTCGGCTCGCCCTTCGGATACGGGTTGATGCGGGTTTCGAAGAATCGGAACATCGGTCGGTCCATCGTGGGCGCGCACCTGGCGCGCCGGGGAAAACGTACCGGCTCAGCCGGCGGGATAGGGCCAGGCCGCGCGCGCCTGGCGGAGCGCATGGCCGTACCAGGCGAGCTGGTCCAGCATGCGGCGTGCGGCCCGTGCACTGGCGTCCGGATCGCGGGGCAGGCCGGTACCGTCGAATCGGTCCCAGGCCTGCGTGAAGTACACCCCGTCGCGCACCGGCGTGGCATGCAGCCCGCTGAAGACCTGCCGCAACTGCTCGACGGCGCGCGCGCCACCACTGAGCCCGCCATACGCGACGAAGCCGACCGGTTTCGCCTGCCAGTGCGAGGCCACCAGGTCGATCATGTGCTTGAGCGCGGCGGGGTAGCCGTGATTGTACTCCGGCACCACCACCACGAATGCGTCGGCGCGCCAGATGCGTTGCTGCAGATTCACCAGGTCCGCGCTCGGTGCGCCGCCGTGGCGATGCGGCAGATCGAGCAGGAGGGGGTCGACGACATCGACGGTGTAGTCGCGCCGTAACGCGAGCTGCGCACGCAGCCAGTCCGCGACGGTGCCGCAGAAGCGGCCTTCGCGCGTGCTGCCGTACAGCAGCGCCAGGTGCAGGGGATCGGACATCGGGAACGGCTTGCAGGAAGGGGGAGGGCAGGGTAGAACCTCAACCATTCTTGAGGTCAATGCGCCATGCCGGGAAAACAGCATCCCCCCATCGAAACGGAACTCACCGTCGGCCAGGTGGCAGCGCGCGCCGGCGTGGCCGTGTCCACGCTGCATTTCTACGAAGCCAAGGGCCTGATCCACAGCTGGCGCAATCATGGCAACCAGCGCCGCTATCCACGCGAGGTGCTGCGGCGCGTGGCGGTGATCAAGGTCGCGCAGCGCACCGGCATTCCGCTGGCGGAGATCCAGGCGGCGCTTTCGTCATTGCCCGAGAACCGGACACCGACGGCGGCCGACTGGAAGAAGCTGTCCGCCCGCTGGCGCGAAGCGCTCGATGCGCGCATCGCCAGCCTCTCCCGCCTGCGCGACCAGCTCGACGGCTGCATCGGCTGCGGTTGCCTGTCGCTGAAAGCCTGCCCGCTGCGCAATCCATGGGACGAGCTGGGCGAAGACGGGCCCGGTGCGAGGCTGCTCGAGGAGGCATGACGGTGGATCTCGCCCTGTTCGACTTCGACGGCACGCTGACCACGCGCGAGACGTTTCCGGATTTCATGCGCTATGCGGTGGCGCGGCCACGGTTGCTGGTGGGCGGAGCGCTGCTGGTGCCGGTGGTGTTCGGTTACCGGCGGGGCTGGATCGCGGGCAACCCGACGCGCGCCTGCATCGTGCAGGTGGGCCTGCGTGACGTGGATGCGGCGCGGTTGCGTTCGCAGGGTGAAGCCTTCGCACGCGACATGCTGCCTGGCGTCCTGCGGCCAGATGCGATGGCGCGGTTGGCCTGGCATCGCGAGCGAGGGGATCGCATCGTCGTCGTATCGGGTGGGCTGGACGTGTACCTGACGCCATGGTGTTCGGCCCAGGGCGTCGAACTTGCATGTTCGGTACTGGCCGAACGCAACGGACGCATCACCGGCTACGCAGGCGCGCAGTGCGTCGGCGAGGAAAAGGTGCGCCGCATCCGCGCGCTGTGCGATCCGCAGGCCTATGCCGCGATCCACGCCTACGGCGATACGCGCGAGGACGACGCCATGCTGGCGATGGCGCATCACCGGACGTATCGTGGACGGGCGGTGGCCTAGTGCAACGAGATAGTCGGTGTGGGAGCGATGTAAGTCGCGATGGAAGACCCGTCGGCCTGGATGCCTGCATGCTTCAGCGTCCTCTGCCAACCAACAAAGAGCATCGCGACTTACATCGCTCCCACATCGGGCGTTCCGGGCGAGCCTGCGTCAGTTCAGCGGAATCTCCCGCCGCTCCTGGCTGCTCTGCACGCCCAGTTCGATCAGGCGCATGACATCGATGGCCTGCTGTGGCGTCACCGGCACCGGGTGCCCGAGCAGGATCGCGTCGCGCATGCCGGCGTAGTAGCGGCGGTAGTCGCCGACCTCGGCGTGTGCGATGTCGGCGACCAGGCGTCCGTCGTATTCCTGTACGAGTTCGCCGGCGCGCGTATCCATTCCCCAGCCCGGCGCACCCGGCGCCACGCCGGCCCGCAGCTGGTCTTCCTGCACGTCCAGGCCATGCTTGAGGTAGCTGCCTCGCGTGCCATGCACGGCGAAGCGCAGACCGTTGCCGGCAACCAGCGTGCCGGCGTGGAGGAGGGCACGATGGTGCGGGTAGTGCAGCGTGGCATCGAAATAATCCGCCGCCCGCGCGCCGTCGCGCAGGTGGGCGATATCGCACGTGATCGCCCGTGGCAGACCGAACAGCTGCACGGCCTGGTCGAGCAGGTGCGGGCCGAGGTCGTACCAGAGGCCGCCGCCCGGTTCATCGCGCTCGCGCCAGCGGTCCTGCACGGTGGGGCGGAAGCGGTCGAAGTGCGAGTGGAACTCCGCCACGCGCCCTAGCGTTCCGTCGGCCATCAATCGCTGCAACGTCAGGAAATCCGCATCCCAGCGACGGTTCTGGAACACGCTGACCAGGCGGTCGGCGTGTCGTGCGGCTTCGACAACGGCACGCGCTTCCCGCAGTGTGACCGTGAAAGGCTTGTCCACCACCACATGCCTGCCTTCCGCCAGCGCGGCGATCGCCAGCGGCGCATGCGAGGCATTCGGCGAGGCGATGACGACGAGATCGAGGGCCGGATCGGCGAAGGCCTGCGACGCGTCCGCCACGACGCGTGCGTCGGGCCAGTCGGCATGGACCTTGCCGGCATCGCGCGAGACCACGGTGTGCAGCACGAGGCCAGGTGTCCCCTGGATCAGCGGTGCATGGAAGACTTTGCCGACGAAGCCGTAGCCGACCAGTGCGACGTTGAGTGGAGCAGGCATGGTGTTCGATTCCCGGTGTCCGCGGCCATCTTACGTGCCCGACGTGCGTTGATCACGCGTGCACATGCGTGAATGCCGCGCAACACCCACCTGAACGATGGCGCGGCCTTTCACGCGTGTTGTACGGCCACGCGCCGACACTCGGCCCCACTACATCGAAACGAAAGGAGAACTGCCATGCATCATGTACGCACCCGTTCGCTGCTGGCCGCCGCCATGACGACGGCCCTGCTCTTTTCCTCCGCCCACGTGATGGCCGCCAACCCGCCGAACGAGCCGGAAGAGAACGCACAGAACGATTCCAGCCAGCCGGTGACCGACACCTGGATCACCACCAAGGTGAAGGCCGACCTGCTGGCCACCGAGAACGTGTCGGGTCTGGACATCAAGGTGGAAACCGTCGATGGCGTGGTGACCCTGTCGGGCGCGGTCGCCAACACGTCGCAGAAGGACAAGGCGATCGCCGTGGCCAAGCAGATCAAGGGCGTGAAGTCCGTCGAGGCCAGTGGCCTGACGCTCGCCTCGAAGTAAACCCGTCCAGGGTGTGGCACGAAGCGGATGCACGCCGATGCAGGGTGCATCCGTTTCTCTGTCCGGGGCGTAAGCGCCCTCCCATTCCATCGCCAGGGAGCGACCGATGAGCCGATGCCTGATCCGGATGACCGTTGCCGCCGTGCTCGCCGTGGCCGCGTGGTCCACGCATGCCGCCACGCCGGTGACGTCGGTACCGCAGCTCGAGATATCCCGCTATGCGGGACAGTGGCACGAGATCGCGCACCTGCCGATGTTCTTCCAGCGCCAGTGCGTGGGCGACATCACGGCGCGCTACTCGCTGGACGCGCCCGGCAAGATCGGCGTGTTGAATGCGTGCCGCACGAAGGACGGCAGCATGGACCAGTCCCAGGGCGTGGCGCGTCCGGTCGAAGGTCATCCCGGCAGGCTGGAGGTGCGGTTCGCACCCGATTGGCTGTCCTGGCTGCCGATGGTGTGGGCCGACTACTGGGTGATCGCGCTGGATCCCGACTACCAGTGGGCGATGGTCGGTGAGCCGGATCGCGACTACCTGTGGATCCTGTCGCGCGAGCCGACCATGGATCGCGCGCTGTTCGACCAGTTGAAGGCGAAGGCCGAGACGATGGGCTACGACCTGAAGCCGCTGGTCATGGCGGCGCCGCTGCGATAGGAATCGAGGTAGCGTCGTTGTAGGAGCGACGTAAGTCGCGACCGCACGGCGTGAGTACCAAGGTGTTGTCGGAAGCCGCGCCCGGACAGGTGCCGGAGTGTTTTTGGTTTCCGGTCGCGACTTACGTCGCTCCTACAAAAGGCACTGCCCCGCTTACAGCCTGCGCGTATACCGAAACTGCAGGAAGTTCTCGCCCGGGTTCGGGTTCTCGATGCGCGCATTGGAGAAGTGCTGGAAGCGCAGCGACCATTCGTGCTGCCGGTCTGCACCGAACCGCTTGCCGATGGCGATGTGGTCGCCGAAGTTGAAGGTGGTGCTGAACTCCTTCACCCGGGTGTCGTACTTGGGGAAGATGACGTTGACGCCGATGCCGCCTTCGACGAACCAGCCTTCGCGCCAGCCGTTCGGGCGCCATCGCAGCGCGGGGGTGAAACCGACCTGCGTGCTGTTCTCGCTGTCGCTGTGCCAGCGGGCGACCTCGCCCTGCCACTGGCCGCTGACATGGCCATAGCGGTACTGCTTTTCCCAGCGCCAGTCGCGGCTCGCGCCGACGGTCAACGACTGCGCGTCTTCGGCTACGCCGCCCTGCACATACCAGGCGGTGCGGGGTTCGGTGGCGAACGCCTGCGTGCAGGCGACGGCCAGCACGGCGCCAAGGGCGAGCCGGGGCGCGATGCGCGGAAACAGGGAGGGAATGGACGGGATGAGCGGGGCAAGAGGATGTGCAGCGGACACGGATGACACTCGATCAGGGGTGGGCTGCGCCCGTGGGCGCAGCATGCGATGCAATAACGAAAAGACGGCGTGACGGCGACGGATCAGGGCAGCGCCGCGAGCGCGGGGGCCACGTCCTGCTCGCCCCAGCCGCCCAGCGACTTGTAGATCGTCACCACGCCGACGTTGACACCGGCCTCGGCCTGCGCCAGCGCATCGTCCGCCGCGAGTTGCGTGCGTTGTGCGTCCAGCAGGGTGAGGAAGTCCGACGAGCCGGCACGATACCGGACTTCGGCCAGTTCTGCTGCGCGGCGGGCGGCAACGGATTGTTCCAGCCTGAGTTTCAGCTGGGCCTGTTGCTTGGCATACGACAGCAGTGCGTTTTCCGTTTCCTCCAGAGCGCCGAGCACGGCTTTTTCATACTGCGCCGCGACGCCATCGGCCTGCGCCTCGCTCGCGCGCAGGCGGGCGCGGACGCTGCCCATGTCGAACGCCGCCCAGCTGATCGAGGGCGTCACCTGCCACGCGCGGTTGTCGCCATTGACCAGGTTGCCCCAACCGCCCGACAGGAAGCCGATGAAGCCGCGCAGGCTGACCCGCGGGAACAGGTCCGCCGTCGCCACGCCGACACGCGCCGTGGCCGCCGCCAGGCGACGCTCGGCGGCGCGCACGTCCGGGCGCTGGCGCAACAGTTCGGTGGTGTCGCCTATCGGCAACGCCTTGGCGAAGGCCGGTGCTTCGCGCGGCGCGAGAAGCAGCGTGTCCAGTTCGCCAGGACGCTGGCCGACCAGCACGGCGAGCCGATGGCGCGACTGGCCTTCGATCGCCTCCAGCATCGGCACCTCGGCTTCGACCGCGCGCACGCGGGCCAGGCTGCTCTGCACTTCCAACTGGCTGCCCGCGCCCAGGTCGAAGCGCGACTCGGTCAGGCGCTGCGTTTCACCCAGCGTCTGCAGGATGCGCCGCGATACGTCCAGCCGCTTCTGCGTGCCGCGCAACTCGAAGTAGTTGCGCGCCACTTCCGCCGCCACGGTGACCTGCATCGCCTGCAGGTCGTTACGCTGCGCCTGCAGGTCCGCATGCGCGGCCTCGGCATTGCGGCGCACGCGCCCGAACAGGTCCAGTTCCCATGCGGCATCGAAGCCGGCCGAGTAGCTGTCCGTTTCCACGCGTCCCCGGCCTTCGACCGGCTGCTTGCTGTGCGTGCCCTCCACGCCCATCGTGACGTGCGGCGCCAGGTCCAGGCGACGTTCGGAGAACACCGCGCGGGCTTCGTTGACGCGCGACACCGCGATGCGCACGTCCAGGTTGGCCAGCAGGGCTTCACGCACCAGTTGGTCGAGCACCGGATCGTCGAACTGGCTCCACCACGTGGCGACCGGATGGTCGGCCACGTAGTCGACGGCACCGGCCTGCTGCAACGTGGCCGGTGCGGTCTGCGGGGCCGCGTAGTCGGGGCCGACGGTCACGCAGCCGGCCAGCAGCGCGGCCGCGACGCCGATGACGAGCGGACGGATCACCATGGCAACACCTGGTCGAAGTAGTAGTAACCGCCGGTGGGGCCGTCGTCGGCGATCAGCGCCAGTTGCACGCTGGTGCGCGCGCCCTCCGGCACGGACAACTCGCCGTTCTGCTGGTCGCCCGACTTGTTCATGTCGGTCTGCACGTAGCCCGGGTGGATGGTGTTGACCTTGATGCCGGTGTCCTGGAGCTCGTGCGCCAGGTGGATGGTCCACGCGTTGACCGCGCTCTTGGACACGTTGTACGCCGGCACGCCCTTGAACCCGTAGATGAAGGACGCGGGATTCTGGTGCTCGGACAGCGAGCCGAGCAGGCTCGACACGTTGACGATGCGGCCGGCGTTCGACTTGCGCAGCAGCGGCAGGAAGGCCTGGGTGGTTTCGATCAGGCCGAACACGTTGGTGTCGAACGTGGTGCGCCAGGTGTCGAGCGACTGGCCGGACACGCCCTTCGTCGCATCGTCGACCATGATGCCGGCGTTGTTGACCAGGATATCGAGCCGGCCGTGGCGCTGTTCGACCTCTTTGACGGCGGCGGCGATGCTGGCGGAATCGGTGACGTCCAGCGCGATGGCTTCGACGGGCAGGCCCTGCGACTGCAGGTCGAGCGCGGCTTCGACCGCCTTGTCGCGGCTTCGGCCGGCCAGCAGGGTGTGCACGCCGGCGTCGGCCAGCTGGCGCACGGTTTCGCGGCCGATGCCGCGGGTGGCGCCGGTGACGAGTGCGATCTTGGAAGAAGTGTTCATGGCATGACCTCGGTTGGGTAAGGGGAGTGGATCAGGCGTGCGTCGTCGCTGTGCCGGCGACGGGGGCGTGGGACACCAGCGGACGGTTGGCCAGCTTGCGCAGGGCCACGTAGAACACCGGCGTCAGGAACAGGCCGAACAGGGTGACGCCCAGCATGCCGGCGAACACCGTGATGCCGGTGACCGAGCGCACCTCGGCGCCGGCACCGCTGGACAGCACCAGCGGCACGGTGCCGGCGATGAATGCCACCGACGTCATGATGATCGGGCGCAGGCGCAGGCGACAGGACTCGAGCGCCGATTCCACGATGCCCTTGCCCTGCAGTTCCAACTCGCGGGCGAACTCGACGATCAGGATGGCGTTCTTGCATGCCAGGCCCATCAGCACCACCAGGCCCACCTGCACGAACACGTTGTTGTCGCCGCCGACCAGCCACACGCCGGCCAGTGCCGACAGCAGCGTCATCGGCACGATCAGGATCACCGCCAGCGGCAGCGTCCAGCTTTCATAGAGCGCAGCCAGCACCAGGAACGCGAGCAGCACCGCCAGCGGGAACACCACCAGCGCCGCCTTGCCCTGGGTGGCCTGCTGGTAGCTCAGGTCGCTCCAGTCGATGCCCATGCCGGTCGGCAGCACCTGCTGCGCCAGCTCGGTGACCTTGGCCATCGCTTCACCCGAGGACAGCACGCGCGGGTCGGCTTCGCCCAGCAGGTCGGCGGCCGGGTAGCCATTGAAGCGGATCACCGGGTCCGGACCATAGGTCTGCTTGACGCTGACCATGCTGCCGATCGGCACCATCTCGCCGTTGGCGTTGCGGGTGCGCAGGTTGGCGATGTCCTCGACGTCGTCGCGGAACTGCCCGTCCGCCTGCGCGATGACCTGCCAGGTACGCCCGAACATATTGAAGTCGTTGACGTAGGCCGAACCCAGGTAGGTCTGCAGCGTGTCGAACAGTTCGGTCAGCGGCACGCCCTGCGCCTTCGCCTTCACGCGATCGACTTCGGCATCCAACTGCGGCACGTTGGCCTGGTAGCTGCTGATCGGGAAGCCCAGGCCCGGCGTCTGCGAGGCCGCCCCCTGGAACGCCTGCACCGCGCTCTGCAACTCGCCGTAGCCCAGGCGCGTGCGGTCCTCGACGAAGAGCGACCAGCCGGAACCGTTGCCCAGGCCCTGGATCGGCGGCGGCATGAAAGCGAAGGTGAAGCCTTCCTCGATGCCGGCGAACTTCTGGTTGAGTTCGGCGGTGATCTGCTCGGCGCTGTTCTTGCGCTCGCCGAACGGCTTGAGGTTGAAGAACACCACGCCGTTGTTGGGCGTGTTGGTGAACTGCAGCGGGTTCAGGCCGGGGAAGGCGATCTCGTCCTGCACGCCTTCCACTTCCATCGCCAGTGCGGTCATCTTCTTCAGCACGGCGTCGGTGCGTTCGATCGATGCGCCTTCCGGCATCTTCACGCCGGCGATCAGGTACAGCTTGTCCTGCACCGGGATGAAGCCGGCCGGCACCGCCTTGAACATGACGCCTGCGCCGATCAACAGCACGATGTAGACCGCGAACACGGCGCCGCGCTTGCCGAGCGCACGCGAGACCGCGCCTTCATAGCGCTGCGAGCTGCGGTTGAAGAAACGGTTGAACGGACGGAACAGCCAGCCGAACAGGCGGTCGATCAGGCGCGACGGGCCGTCCTTCGGCGCGTCGTGCGATTTCAGCAGCTTGGCGGCCAGCGCCGGCGACAGGGTCAGCGAGTTGATCGCCGAGATCACCGTGGAGATGGCGATGGTGACCGCGAACTGCTTGTAGAACTGGCCGGTGACGCCGGTCAGGAACGCCATCGGCACGAACACCGCGCACAGCACCAGCGCGATGGCGATGATCGGTCCGGAGACCTCCTTCATCGCTAGGTGCGCGGCTTCCAGCGGGGTGGCGCCATGTTCGATGTGGCGCTCTACGTTCTCCACCACCACGATGGCATCGTCCACCACGATGCCGATGGCCAGCACCAGGCCGAACAGCGTCAGCGTGTTGATCGAATAGCCCAGCAGGTACAGCACCGCGAAGGTGCCGACCACCGAAACGGGCACGGCCAGCAGCGGGATGATCGAGGCACGCCAGGTCTGCAGGAACAGGATCACCACCAGCACCACCAGCAGCGTGGCTTCCAGCAGCGTGGTCACCACCGAGGTGATCGAATCGCGCACGAACACCGTGGTGTCGTACACCGAGGTGATCTCCACGCCCGGCGGCAGCGTCTTGCGCACGTCGTCCATCTTGGCGACGACGGCGTCGCGGATCTGCAGCGCGTTCGCGCCCGGTGCCTGGAAGATGCCGACGGCCGCGGCGTTCTGGCCGTTGAGGCGCGCCCGCAGCGTGTAGTCGCCGGCGGCCAGCTCGATGCGGGCCACGTCGGCCAGGCGCACGATCTCGCCGTCGTTGCCGGCCTTCAGCACGATGTCGCCGAATTCCTCGACGGTCTCCAGGCGGCCCTTGGCGTTGATCGGCAGCAGGAAGTCGCTGCCGTTCGGCATCGGCTCGGCGCCCAGCTGGCCGGCCGAGACCTGCACGTTCTGCTCGCGCACGGCGCGCAGCACGTCGCTGGCGGTCATGCCGCGCGCGGCGACCTTGTCCGGGTCCAGCCACAGGCGCATGGCGTAGTCGCCGCCGCCGAACAGCTGCGCGTCGCCGACGCCGGCGATCTTCGCCAGTTCGTCCTTGACGTGCAGGCGCATGTAGTTGCGCAGGTACAGCGAGTCGTACTTGCCGTCCTTGGAGATCAGGTGCACCACCATCAGGAAGACCGGCGACTGCTTTTGCGTGGTCACGCCCTGCCGGCGCACGTCCTCGGGCAGGCGCGCCTGCGCCTGGGCCACGCGGTTCTGCACGCGTACCGCAGCCTCGTCGGCATCGGTGCCGGGCTTGAAGGTCACGGTCAGCTGCAGCACGCCGTCGGAGCCGGCGACGGACTTGACGTACATCATGTCCTCGACGCCGTTGATGGCTTCCTCCAGCGGCGTGGCGACGGTTTCCGCGATCACCTTCGGGTTGGCGCCGGGATACACGGTGCGGACGACCACCGACGGCGGCACCACTTCGGGGTATTCGCCGATCGGCAGCAGCGGGATCGAGATCAGGCCGGCGGCGAAGATCACGATCGACAACACGGCGGCGAAGATCGGCCGGTCGATGAAGAAACGGGAGAAGTCCATGGGTGGATTTCCTGGATGGGAGATGCAGAGGGCTGACCACCGTCCGGCTGGACCGTGGTGGGAATCGGGATTCGCGTCGTATGCCACTACCGTCACCCCCGCCTGCGCGGGAATGACGTACCGGTTACTTCATGGCGACTGCCGCGACGGGCGTGTCGGCCGCGCCCATCGCCACGGCCTTCGCCTGCACCGGCATGCCGGGGAAGAACACCTTCTGCACGCCGCTCACGATGACCTTGTCGCCGGCCGCCAGGCCCTGTTCGACGATGCGCAGTCCATCGGACATGCGGCCCACCTGCACGTCGCGGCGCTGCGCCTTGCCTTCGTTGTCGACCACATAGACGTACTTGCGGTCCTGGTCGGTCAATACGGCCTTGTCATCGACCAGCGCGGCCTTGAACTCGCCGCTGCCGAGCAGGCGCACGCGGGCGTACAGGCCGGGCGTGAACACACGGTCCGCGTTGTCCAGCACGGCGCGGGCGCGGATGGTGCCGGTGCTGCGGTCGACCTGGTTGTCGAGGAAATCGACGACGCCCGCATGCGGGAAGCCGCTTTCGTCGGCCAGTGCGATCTGCACCGGGACCTTGCCGCCGCGTTCGCTGGGGCGTTCGCCCTTGCGGGCCATCTGGGCGTAGCGCAGGAAGGCGCGCTCGTCGGCATCGAAGTGCACGTGCACCTTGTCCAGCGACACCACCGTGGTCAGTACGCTGGCGGCATCGCCGGCGCTGACCAGGTTGCCGGCGGTGACCAGCGCGCGACCGGCGCGGCCATCGATGGGCGCGCGTACCTGGGTCCATTCCAGGTTGAGGCGCGCGCTTTCGACGGCGGCCTGCGCGGCGGCGACATTCGCCTGCCCCTGGTCGGCGTTGGCGCGGCGCTGTTCGTACTCTTCGGTCGACAACGCCTGCAGGTCGGCCAGGCGCTTGGCGCGCGCGGCTTCGCTGCGGCCCAGTTCGGATTGGGTGCGCGCACGGGCCAGTTCGGCCTGCGCACGCGCCAGTTCGGCGCGGTAGCTGCGCGCGTCGATGGTGAAGAGCACGTCGCCCTTCCTGACTTCCTGGCCTTCGGTGAAGACGACGCGGTCGATGTAGCCGGACACGCGCGGACGCAGGTCGACGTGTTCGATGGCTTCGATGCGGCCACTGAACTCGTCCCACTGGCTGATCGACTTGACCGGCACCGCGGCGACGCTGACCTGCGGCGGCGGGGGCGCGCCGTGTTCGGCGGCCTGGCCGCTGCAGCCCGCCAGCACGGCGAGGGCGAGGACACTGAAGGCGCCCAGCGCCAGCAGGCGAGGCGCACGCGGGGGGACGAAGGACTGGATGTTCATGGGTGGTGGTCTCTTGGGGGAGAGGAAAAAGCGGGTGGACACGGTGCGGCCTGAAGCGTGGTTGAGGTCAAGCCGGGGTCGGAGCATTCGGGGCAAGGACGGGGCGATGGCCGGCGGCGTGACAGTCAGGCGGAAGCGCGGCCGTCGCGGCGCGCACCGGCAACCGCCCACAGCGCCCCTTCGAAATCGCAGGCCACGGTCTGTTGCGGCGGCTTCGCGTCGCGCGCGGACCAGGGGACGATCGATTGCGACGCGCGGTCGTTGCGCGACAGCAGCGACACCGCGCTGCGCCCGACCGCCAGCGCGTTCGGCCATTCGGCGCAGGCATTGATCGCGTTCTCCGGCGTGCAGACCGGCTTGTCGACCGACAGCAGCTGCACGCGCACGCCGAGTGTCTGCGCTTCTTCGTGCAGCACCTGGGTCAGCATGCGCACCGCCGCGCCGGTGACCGAGGCGTGGCCGTAACCGGACCAGCCGCGCTCGGCATACGGGCCACCGATCAGGACGTAGTTCGCTGCGGTCTGGCTTTCCGACAGCAGCGGCAGCAGGTGCCGCGCCGCGGCGAGGTGCGGGATCAGGTCCGCTTCCAGCTTCTCCAGCAGGAACGAGGCCGGACGGTCCAGCAGGCGACCCGCTTGCAGCGGCGTGCCGATGCTGGCGAACACCGCGCGCAGCGGGCGGCCGCGTTCGCGTACCTCGTCGGCCAGGCGCGCGGCGCCGCGGTCGTCGTGGATGCACGGCGAATACAACAGTTGCAGGCCGGGTTCGTCCTCGAAGTGCTCGGCCAGCGCGCTCATGCGCGGTCCTTCGCGACCGACGGCAAGCACGGGACTGCCGGCTTCAAGCAGCGCGCCGACCACGCCGAAGCCGACGTTGCCACTCGCGCCCAGGACCAGTGCGCCCGGCGTCAGCGTGTCCTTCATCGTGTTCACGGAGCGGTCCGCTCCGGCAGCGATGCGCGGCGCGTGTCGGCATGGGCCACGGAGCGCGGCAGCGTGAACTCGCGGAAGCTGGCGCGCGTGCCGGCGAAGGGCGCGCGCACCGCCGAACGACCCGTCGCGGGGGAGGACGACGACGGGTCGCTCGGCTTGCGGAAGCGTTCGGCCAGCGTGCTGGCAACGGCACGCAGCCAGCGCAGGACGGCAGTCGGAAGGGAAACGGGCATGGACGCCAGTCTGTCGACCGGCACGGTCACCGCGATATCCGGATCCTGTTGCGCGGTTGCCTGATCCTGCGTGCCATCCGGGACCGGGGCCACGAACGCCTGGCAGGTGCCGAGGCGCAGCGGCGGGGCACGATGGGCGTCTGCGGTGGCCGCCGCGCCGTTCGTCGGAAGGCAGCGGGCGAGTGTCCCGCTCATGGGATGAATCCTCCCGTGGTCGGGATAATCCCGAATGCCGGCATCAGCTTACCGAGACGGCGTCCGCCACCTACCACGCCGCCACGCTGCGAGCGCGGTGCGGCGACATGGCTTGAAATGTCATGTGCCAGCAGGCTTTTGCCGCGGCTGAAAGCCCGTGGATACGGGGATCCTGCAGTGTCTTCGGGATGCTCCAGCGACTGGAGGAAGCGGGCGAACAGCATGGTGGCGAGACCCGGTGGAGGACCATGGACGCCACGTTACGCCCCCAATGAGGACTTGATTAGTCCTGATTTAGGGGAATAATCATCCCGTCAGCGGGCCAATGTGTCCGTCGCCTACTGGAGACTCAGATGAGCCACGATCTCAACGACACCCTGATTTTCGTCAAGGTGGTGGAGCAGGGCAGCTTCATCGCCGCCGCCAATGTGCTGCGCCTGCCGAAGACCACGGTAAGCCGCAAGGTGCAGGAACTGGAGACGCGCCTGGGTGCGCAGTTGCTGCACCGGACCACCCGCAAGCTGGGCCTCACCGAAGCCGGCAACATCTATTACGAGCACTGCCAGCGCATCGCGCGCGAATTGAACGAAGCCGCGAGCGCGGTCAGCCAGTTGCATGCCGGTCCGCGCGGCTGGTTGCGCTTCACCGCGCCGTATTCCATCGGCATCGACAAGATCTCGCCGCTGCTGGGCGAATTCCACGCGCAGTACCCGGAGATTCGCGTGGAGATGCTGCTCGCCAACGACACGCTCGACCTGATCTCCGGCGAGATCGATGTCGCGCTGCGCATCGGCAACCTGCCCGATTCCAATCTGGTCGCGCGTCGCCTCAGCACGCTGCGCACGCAGGTGTACGCCAGCCCGAAATACCTGGCGCGCTACGGCGAACCGCTGCACCCGGACGACCTGCAGCACCATCGGGTGCTGGCCATGCCGAAGAACCGCCGCGGCAACGCGTGGGCCATGGAACTGCGCGATGCCAACGGCGAGCACGACTACCCGATCAACCCGATCCTGGTCGCCAACGATCCCGCCGCGCTCAAGGGCGCGCTGCTGTGCGGTGAAGGTTTGATGCTCGGCGCCGACGTGATGGTAAAGCCCTACCTGGAACAGGGGCACCTGCAGCGCGTGCTTGCCGGCTGGACCGGTCCGGAGTACGAGTTCAACGCCGTGTTCCCGCGCGGGCACGTGCAGTCGCCGAAGGTGCGCGCCTTCGTCGACTTCCTGGTCGAGCGGATGAAGTTCGACGTCGACTACATGATGGAACACTGCCCGGTGTACCTGCAGCAGCAGGCCGAGGCGCGTGCGGCGGCGGAAGCCACGCCGGAAGCGGAAGCCGCGGCGGCGGTGGGACGCAAGGTGTTGGCCGATGTGCTGAGTTGAGAGAAGCGCGTGTGGCTGTCCTTCGTCATCCCAGCGAACGCTGGGATCCATTGGCTTTTCGTCGTTCGAACACAGCGGAGCAAGATGGTCCCGGCGTTCGCGGGGACGACTGTGCTGCGATTGAATAGGGCACGCCGAGCGTCGGTGAGTGTTTGGAAATCTGGATCACACAGAGCGGCCTCCGGGATGTCATTCCGGCGCAAGCTGAGCTCCAGGGTCGCTTGCATGTGCTGCGGCTGCTTACGAGCATAGGTAAAGGCGAAATGGGTCCCAGCGTTCGCTGGGACGACGGCGCTGATGCTGCGTAGCGCAAGCCGCGCGGCGAGCGAAGTCCGGAAGCCTCGCGCTAACGATTCCCGAACGCAAGCCGACGCGGGGCTGGCTAGGATGGGTCCGCATCGCCCGGAGTTGGGTTGTCGCCATGGACGGACTGCCGCACCGCGTCTCCACCTGACCAGGAATCCGCACGATGAAGACACCGATGGCCGCCTTCGCGGCACTGTGGCTGGCCGCCTGCACGCCCGCCGATCCCGATCCCGCGTCGACGCCCGCACAGGCGACCATGCCGGTGGCAGAGACGCCGTCCGGCGCTGCAGCGCCGGCGCCGCCCGTGGCCGAGGTCGTCGATGATCCGCTGGCGGTGAACCAGACCATCGACGACGTACTGGGCGACCACGCCCGCTACGAAGCCGTGATCCGCCAGCTGCAGCAGGCTGTCGCAGCGAACGACGCTGCCGCCGTGGCCGCGCTGGTGAACTATCCGTTCGCCACCGTGCGCGATGGGCAGCCACTGAAGATCGCCGACGCGGACGCCTTCGTGCGCGAGTACGACCGGATCATGACGCCGGCCATCGCCGACGCGATCAAGCGGCAGAAGTATTCGCAGCTGATGGTCAACTACAAGGGCGTGATGTTCGGCAACGGCGAGGCATGGGTAAACGGCATCTGCAAGGACGATGCCTGCAAGGATGTGGACGTGCGCGTGGTGGCATTGCAGCCGACGTCCTGATCCGGGGCGTCTGTTGCGGGAGACCACTGTTGTGGGAGCGACGTAAGTCGCGAACGCACGGCCGGCGCGCTCGGAAGGGTTGCGCAGGCGGCGACAGATCGGATCAGGTCATTCGCCTTGCGTATCTGGAAATCCAGCTTGCGTGCACGGATGGCATCCGCTCGCGACTTACGTCGCTCCCACAGCGAACAATTACGTCGCTCCGATAAAGAAAAAAAGGGCGGCCAATGGCCGCCCTTCTTCGTACGTCACGCCGCTACGGCTATTCCACCACCACATCCACACGTCGCGCCTCGTCGGCATTCCCGCTGCCGGTGGTTTGCGCCGGTTTGTCCAGCGTGATGCGCTCGACCGACACGCCGTTCACCACCAGCCACTGCTGGATGGCTTCGGCGCGCTGCTTGGCCAGGGCCTCGTTGGCGGCGGCATCGCCGCTGGCATCGTGGAAGCCGGAGACGCGCACGTGCGTGCCAGGTTCGGCGCCCAGCGTGCCGAGTACGCCGGACATCCGTACGCTGGTGTCCGAGGGAACGACTGCCGAGCCACTGTCGAACAGGATGCGTGCGCTGCGGCCCTCCACGACGTCGCCGGTCGTCATCGGTGCCGTATGAGCGGCCACCTCCGACGACGTGACGCTGCCGAGCCAGCCGTTGACCGGCAGCACGGGTACCAGCAGCAGCGCGACGATGTTGATGATCTTGATCAGCGGGTTGATCGCCGGGCCGGCCGTGTCCTTGTAGGGATCGCCGACGGTGTCGCCGGTGACCGCGGCCTTGTGCGCTTCGCTGCCCTTGCCGCCGTGGTGGCCATCCTCGATGTACTTCTTGGCGTTGTCCCACGCGCCGCCGCCGGTGGTCATCGAGATGGCGACGAACAGACCCGTCACGATCGTGCCGATCAGCAGGCCGCCCAGCGCCTGCGGACCCAGCAGCAGGCCGACGATGATCGGTACGACCACGGGCAGCAGCGAGGGCACGATCATTTCCTTGATCGCCGACCTGGTCAGCATGTCGACCGCGCGGCTGTAGTCCGGCTTGGCGGTGCCCGCCATGATCCCGGGGATCTCGCGGAACTGCCGGCGCACTTCCTCCACCACGCTGCCCGCCGCACGACCCACGGCTTCCATCGCCATCGCGCCGAACAGGTAGGGGATCAGGCCACCGATCAGCAGGCCGACGATCACCAGGTGGTTGGACAGGTCGAAGGTGAACACCGTGCCCGGATGTGCGGTCTGCAGGTTATGCGTGTAGTCGGCGAACAGCACCAGCGCCGCGAGCGCAGCCGAACCGATCGCATAGCCCTTGGTCACCGCCTTGGTGGTGTTGCCGACCGCGTCCAGCGGGTCGGTGATGTTGCGGATCTCCGGCGGCAGTTCCGCCATTTCCGCGATACCGCCGGCGTTGTCGGTGATCGGTCCGTACGCATCCAGCGCCACGATCATGCCGGCCATCGACAGCATGGCCGTGGCGGCGATGGCGATGCCGTACAGGCCGCCCAGCGCGTAGGCGCCGAGGATCGCGATGCACACCGCCACGACGGGCCACGCGGTCGACCGCATCGATACGCCGAGGCCGGCGATGATGTTGGTGCCATGGCCGGTGGTCGATGCCGCGGCGACGTGCTTGACCGGCGCGTACTGCGTGCCGGTGTAGTACTCGGTGATCCACACGATCACGCCCGTCAGCACCAGGCCGACCAGGGCGCAGAAGTACAGGTTCAGCGCGCCGTACGATGAGTCGGCCATCAGTTGCGTGGTGATGGGATAGAACGCGATCGCCGCCAGCACCGCCGAGACGATCACGCCCTTGTACAGCGCGCCCATGATTGAGCCGCCGGCTTTTACTTTCACGAACATCGCACCGATGATCGAGGCGATGATCGATACGCCGCCGAGCACCAGCGGGTACAGCACCGCGTGCTCGCCCGCCTGCGCGATCATCAGGCTGCCGAGCAGCATGGTCGCGATGATGGTGACCGCGTAGGTTTCGAACAGGTCAGCCGCCATGCCGGCGCAGTCGCCGACGTTGTCGCCGACGTTGTCGGCGATCACCGCCGGGTTGCGCGGATCGTCCTCGGGGATGCCGGCTTCCACCTTGCCCACCAGGTCCGCGCCGACGTCGGCACCCTTGGTGAAGATGCCGCCGCCCAGCCGCGCGAAGATCGAGATCAGCGAGGAGCCGAAGGCCAGGCCGACCAGCGCGTGCAGCGCGTCCGCTTGGGTGTAGCCCATGTGGAGATGCAGCACCGCGTAGTAGCCGGCCACGCCCAGCAGGCCCAGGCCGACGACCAGCATGCCGGTGATGGCGCCGCCCTTGAAGGCGACGTCCATCGCCGCGCTCATGCCCTTGCTGGCGGCCTCGGCGGTGCGCACGTTGGCGCGGACCGACACGTTCATGCCGATGTAGCCGGCGGCGCCCGACAGCACCGCACCGATCAGGAAGCCGATGGCGCTGGCCCAGGACACGAAGAAGCCGATCAGCACGAGCAGCACGATGCCTGCGATGCCGATGGTGGTGTACTGGCGGTTGAGGTAGGCGCTGGCGCCTTCCTGCACGGCCGCCGCGATTTCCTGCATGCGGGCGTTGCCCGCGGGTTGTTTCAGGATCCAGCGCGCAGCCACCACGCCGTAGATGATCGCCACGCCGGCGCAGATCAGCGCCAGCGTCAAACCGTGTTGTTCCAGCATGACCCCTCCCAAGGTAGATGGATGTCGTCCAGCAGAAAGCATGAACACGCAACCCAATCCTGGTGGAGCCTGTTGAACGATTGAGCGCACTCGACCGCCGCGATGGACTGCAGCACGAAACCCTTGTTCAGACATCCCTGGAGCTGGCCCGAGTATGACCGGATGCGCTGCAGGCCGCCAGCGGTGACGGACCGGTTCAGGCATTTCGTGCCAGCCTTGCGACCCTGCTCGTGTTTCCGTATCCGTTTCAAGGAGTTGCCATGCGTCAGCCCGTCGCACGTTGTTTGTTCGCCGCATGCCTGGTGATGGCGTCGGCGGCCCATGCGGCCGATCCCGCACCGGAAATCCAGCGCCCGGCCGCCACGCCGCAGGCCGTCGGCGCGGTGCACAGCCTGCGGCAGATCCCGGAGGCGTGCGCGCGGCTGGAAGGCGCGTTCACCGGCGACGCCGCACAGCCGTATCGCTATGCACCCGTGCGCACCAGCCCGCAATGCCAGCCGCGCGCGCGCTTCGTCGATTTCGACAAGGCGAAGCCATCGATCGCGGCGGGCTGGAAACTCAACGACGTGATCCGCGTACCGAATGCCGCCTGCCCATCACAACAGGCGGTCGTGCGCGTCTGGCGCAAGCCGGGCAGTGCCGCGCCGCCGCCGCTCGACGGCCAGGGCCAGTCGCGCATCTACCTGCAGGACGCGAAGCAGCAGGCCGGCACCGCCGCGCAGGCGCCGTCGCTGACCCTGTTCGCGGCGAAGCTCGAGGTCGAAGGCAAGGCCTGCCGCTAACCGGCTGCTGGCGTGCCCTGGTGATACGACAGTTGCCAACCCATCGTGGTACGCCGCCACACAGAGACGCGCAGTGCACCGTTGACGGGAACGCCAGCGGGGCCTGTCTCGTGCGAGCGGAAGTGCAGCAGGGCGATATCCGGCGTCAGTGATTCGACGCGGTGGTCGCCAGCGATCACCTCTGGAAGCTGTGTTCGCGCGGCGAGGAAATCGATGACCGTCTGCCGCACGTAGCGATTGCCCGAGCGGCCGACTTCGTGGAAGTCGGGATGCAGCAGGCGTTCCAGCCTTTCACGCGTGCAACGCGCGCCGGGATGGTGGAGTTCGGTTTCCAGGGCCGTGAGTTCGGCGAGCAGGCTGTCCATCGTGCAAGCCTAGCCTGCCCCCGGTGCCGCTTGAAGCGTCAGGTGCTGGCCGGTGCGCGCGCCTGGCCTGCATGGTCCTTCTGGGCCAGGTATTGGCCGAAACGGTAGCCAGCGCCGGCGATGGCGAGGCCGATGGCGACGGCGAGCATGCCGATGAGCACCTTGCGGAACATGGAGGACTCCGGTGGCGGGGCGATGGCGTCACGCTAGCACCGGTGCGGAAGCCGCGACGGTGCCTGAAGTCATCCCGCCCGGATGGCGGCGCCGCGTTCCGCGAGCAACTCGCGCAGCGCCGAGCGATGGCAATGCGCTTCGTCTTCGCAGTAGCAGCCGACCGAGAAGTGGCTGGCATGCGACAGCGCCGCCAGCAGGTCCAGCGTGCGCGCGTTGTCGGGCGTGGCCATCTCGGCGCGGTACTTCTTCATGAAGGCAGTCCACGCCTTGGGCGTATCCGCGTCCTGCGCCTCCTTCACCAGTGCCGCGCTGGGTGCGAGGTTGGGGTACCAGACGTCGTACCAGTCCTGCGAGGCGAACTCGGCCTTCGGCACGCCACGTGGCGGCCTGCGCACCGTCCCGATGCGCAGGCCTTCGTCCTTCGTGCGTGGGCTGCCTAGGCGGACGATGCGGACGGTCACTGCCCGGTCAACCTTCCCAGGCGGGCAGCTTCTTCTTCACCGCCACGTTCTTCAGTGCGACGTACTTCGGCAGGCCGTCGGTGCCGTAGGGCGGATAGGCCTCGCCGCGGATCAGGGGCTGCAGGTAGGTGCGCGCCTTGTCGGTGATGCCGTAGCCGTCCTTGCGGATGAAGTTCGGCGGGAATTTCTTCTCGTGGTTGGCGACCTTCGACAGCGGCGCGGCCTCGATCTTCCAGCGGAACGGGGCGTCTGAGGTGCGCACGATCACCGGCATCACCGCGTTCTGTCCCTTCAGGGCGAACTGCACCGCCGCCTTGCCGACGGCCTGCGCCTGCTCCCAGTCGGTCTTCGAGGCGATGTGGCGCGCCGAGCGCTGCAGGTAATCGGGCAGGGTCCAGTGGACCTTCAGGCCCAGCTGGTCCTTCACGCGGCCGGCGAGATACGAGGCCACGCCACCAAGCTGCGTATGGCCGAACGAATCCTTGCCGCCGCCGGCATCGGCGACGAAGCGGCCGTCCGCGTACTGGATGCCTTCGCTGGCCACCACCACGCACCAGCCCACGCGCTCCGCCGTCTTCTTCACCTGGGCGAGGAAATCGACTTCGTCGTACGGCCGTTCGGGGAACAGGATCAGGTGCGGCGCCTCGTCGCGGGTCTGCCCGGCCAGGCCGGCGGCCGCAGCCAGCCAGCCCGCGTGGCGTCCCATGGCCTCGTAGACGAACACCTTGGTCGAGGTTTCCGCCATCGCGGCCACGTCGAGCGCAGCCTCGCGCAAGGAGACGGCCGTGTACTTGGCGGCCGAACCGAAGCCTGGGCAGGTATCGGTGACGGCCAGGTCGTTGTCGACGGTCTTCGGCACGCCGATGCAGGTGAGCGGGTAATCGAAGGCCTGCGCCAGCTGCGAGACCTTCCACGCCGTGTCGGCCGAATCGTTGCCGCCGTTGTAGAGGAAGTACCGCACGTCGTGCGCCTTCAACACGGCCAGCAGGCGCTCGTACCTGGCGCGGTCGGCCTCCAGCGACTTCAGCTTGACCCGGCAGCTGCCGAAGGCGCCGCCCGGGGTATGGGCCAGGGCGCGGATGGCGGCCGCCGACTCCTTGCTGGTGTCGATCAGTTCCTCGCGCAATGCGCCGAGAATGCCGTTGCGCGCGGCCAAAACCTTGATTTTCCGGGCGCGCGCCTCGGTGATGACCGCCGAAGCGGAGGCATTGATGACGGCGGTGACACCGCCGGACTGCGCATAAAGTAGGGTGCCAGACGCCATGTGGGGTTCGTTCCGGGGTGCGGGGATGCGGTAAGCTTCACATAGATGACGCGGTGCAGCGCGGCGCGAAGCGCATGGCGCGATCCACCGCTCGCAGGATTCCAGTTTCGGGAGTTACAGCATGCGATTGGTTCTACTGGGCCCACCCGGGTCGGGCAAGGGCACTCAGGCAGCGCGCCTGAAGGACTACCTGCAGGTACCGCATATCTCCACCGGCGACCTGCTGCGTGCCGAAGTCGCCGCCGGCAGCCCGCTCGGCCTGCAGGCCAAGGAAGTGATGGCGCGCGGCGAGCTGGTCAGCGACGACATCCTGCTCGGCATGCTGGAAGCCCGCTTCTCCCGTGACGACACGAAGGCGGGCTTCATCCTCGACGGCTACCCGCGCAACCTGGTGCAGGCTGCGGCGCTGGGTCAGTTGCTGGCCAAGCTGGGCCAGAAGTTCGACTTCGCCGTGCAGCTGGAGGTGCCTACCGAACTGCTGGTGGAGCGCATCGCCGGCCGCGCCCAGGCCGAAGGCCGTGCCGACGACAATCCGGAATCGGTACGCAAGCGCCTGCAGGTCTACACCGACCAGACCGCGCCGGTCATCGACTTCTATCGCCAGCAGGGTGAACTGACCGTCGTCGACGGCGTCGGCTCGCTGGACGAGGTATTCACCCGTGTCACCGAGGCGCTGACGCCGGCCAAGGAAGTGGGCTGACGTCCGTTCCGCACCTCGCATGATCCTCAGAAGCCCCGCCCACGCGGGGCTTCTGCTTTTTGCGGGAGCGGTGACCGCATGCATCGCGATGCCCGGGGCGGCGCTGCTATGGTCCGGTTGCCGAGGGACCATCCGGAGTCGTCGATGAAGCGCATCGCCTGCCTGCTGTTCGCCTGCCTGTTGCTGTCGCCGATGGCGCAGGCCAAGGACTTCCTGCGCACGCAGGGCGCGCGGATCGTCGATGCCGGCGGCAAGCCGGTGATCCTGCGCGGCATGGGCCTGGGCGGCTGGATGTTGCAGGAAGGCTACATGCTCGACATCGATGGCATAGGCACGCAGCGCAGCATCCATGCGCGCATCGCCGACCTGATCGGCCCGGAGAAGGCGGACGCGTTCTACCAGGCGTGGCGCGACAACCACACCACCAAGGCCGACATCGACGCCATGGGGCGCTGGGGCTTCAACGCCGTGCGCCTGCCCATGCACTACGCGCTGTACACGCTGCCGGTGGAACAGGAGCCGGTGGCCGGCCGGCAGACGTGGCTGGAGGAAGGTTTCCGCCGCACCGACGACCTGCTGGCCTGGGCCAAGGCCAACGACCTGTACCTGATCCTCGACCTGCACGCCGCGCCGGGCGGGCAGGGCAACGACCACAACATCGCCGACCGCGATCCCGCGACGCCCTCGCTGTGGGAGGACCGACGCCACCAGGACAAGATGGTCGCGCTGTGGAAGCGACTGGCGCAGCGCTACAAGGACGAGCCGTACATCGCCGCCTACGACCTCATCAACGAGCCGAACTGGGGCTTCGCCGACAAGGCCGACACGAACGGGTGCAAGGAGGACGGCAACGCGCCGCTGAAGGACCTGCTGGTGCGCACCACGCGAGCGATCCGCGAAGTCGACAAGCGCCACGTCATCGTCATCGAGGGCAACTGCTGGGGCAACAACTACCGCGGCGTGCTCGACGACGGGCCGTGGGACGACAACCTGGTGATCAGCTTTCACAAGTACTGGAACGTCACCACCCGCGAGAGCATCGCCGACTCGCTGGCGTTGCGCGACAAGCACGACATGCCCCTGTGGCTGGGCGAGACCGGCGAGAACTCCAACGACTGGTTCGCGCGCACCGTCGCGCTGGTGGAAGGCGAGGGCATCGGCTGGGCGTGGTGGCCGCTGAAGAAGATCCGCTACAACAACCCGTTGCAGGTAATGCCGAACGAGGGCTACCGGCAGGTGCTGGCCTACTGGAAGGGCGAGGGGCCGCGGCCGTCAGCGCAGGCCGCCGAAGCCGCGCTGATGCGCTTCGCCACCGAGGATGTGCGCTACGACAACAACGTGCAGCATCCGGACGTGATCGATGCGCTGTTCCGCGCACCGCATTCGGACCAGTCGGTGCCGTTCAAGGCGCACAGGATCGATGTGCAAGGGGGCACGATCGCTGCGGTGGACTTCGACATGGGCCGCAACGGTGTGGCCTACCACGACCTGACGCCGGCCAATCACCACATCTCCGATGGCGGCGAACGGGTGGTGTGGAATCCGGCGATGACGTACCGCAACGATGGCGTCGACCTCGGCAAGGGCGCCGATGGGCAGCTGTACGTCGCTGGCCTGCAGCGCGGTGAATGGTTGAAGTACACCTTCGACGCGGGCGCAGGCGGGTCCTACCGGCTGGCGTTGGACGGGCAGGGCAAGGGGCGCGTGTCGCTGGTGCTCAACGGCACGCTGGTGAACGCCGTGGACAGGGCGCGCGGGTTCCGTGGCCTGGTGCTGGCGCCGGGCCGCAACACGCTGGTGGTGAAGGGTGAGAGCGGCACCGTCGATCTGCGGACGCTGCGCTTCTCGCGCTGACCGGGCGCGCTCGGCTAAAGTCTGCGCAGTTTCCCCGGAAGTCCCGTCTTGAAGATCCACATCCTAGGCATCGCCGGCACCTTCATGGGCGGCGTGGCCGCCCTGGCCCGCGAACTTGGCCACACCGTCGAAGGCAGCGACCAGGCCATCTACCCGCCCATGTCGACCCAGCTGGAAACGCTCGGCATCGCGCTGGCGCAGGGCTATCAGCCACAGAACATCGCGCCCGACTGCGACGAGATCGTCATCGGCAACGCGCTGTCGCGCGGCAACCCGGCGGTGGAAGCGGTGCTGGACCAGGGCCGCCGCTATATCTCGGGCGCGCAGTGGTTGTCCGAACGCGTGCTGCCGGGCCGCGACACGCTGGCCGTCGCCGGTACGCACGGCAAGACCACCACCACCACCATCCTGACCTACCTGCTGGATGCGGCGGGCCGTTCGCCCGGCTTCCTGATCGGCGGCGTGGCCGAGGATTTCGGCGCATCGGCGCGCATCGGCGGCGGACGCGAGTTCGTGGTGGAAGCGGACGAATACGACACCGCGTTCTTCGACAAGCGCAGCAAGTTCGTCCACTACCGCCCGCTGGTCGCCATCCTCAACAACCTGGAGTACGACCACGCCGACATCTTCCCGGACGTGGCCGCGATCCAGCGCCAGTTCCACCACCTGGTCCGCACGGTGCCGCGTCGCGGCCGCCTGATCGTCAACGGCGAGGACGCGCGCCTAGCGGAGGTGCTGGCGATGGGCTGCTGGACGCCCGTGGAGCGCTTCGGGCTCTACGACTGCGCGTCCGATGCCTCCCTGGAATGGAGCGCGCGCCTGATCCGCGACGACGGCAGCGCCTTCGCCGTGCGCCACCACGGCATCGAGATCGGTGAGGTGCACTGGCCGATGCTGGGCCGGCATAACGTGCTCAACGGCCTGGCGGCGCTGGCCGCCTGCCACGCGGTCGGTGTCGACGTCAGTACCGTGCTGCCTGCGCTGGCGTCGTTCCGCAGCGTGAAACGGCGGCTGGAAGTGATCGGCCAGCACGACGGCATCACCATCTACGACGACTTCGCCCACCATCCCACCGCCATCCACACCACGCTGGAAGGCCTGCGTGCGCGTGTCGGTGATGCGCGCATCGTGGTGGCGATGGAACCGCGCAGCAATTCGATGCGCTCGGGTGCGCATGCCGACGCGCTGGCACCGTCGCTCGATATCGCCGATGCGGTCGTCTTCCTGCATCGCAAAGAGTTGGCATGGGATGCGGCGAAAGTCGTCGGCGCCATCCGTGGCGATGCCCGTAGCGTGCCCGATGCCGACGCGCTGATCGCAGCGCTGAAGGCGCAGGCGCGTCCCGGCGACCACGTGGTGTTCATGTCCAACGGTGGATTCGACGACGCACCGCGACGCTTCCTGGCGGCACTGCAGGGTTGATACGGTCGGCATGGCGCACGAATCGTTGCCGCTGTTCCCGTTGCACAAGGTGCTGCTGCCCGGCGCCGCGATGGACCTGCGCATCTTCGAGCGCCGCTACCTGGACCTGGTGCGCGACTGCGGCCGTGCGGAGCGCGGATTCGGCGTCTGCCTGATCCTGGACGGCAGCGAAGCCGGTGCGCCGGCCACGCCGGCCGCCTACGGCGTCGAAGCGCGGATCGAGAATTTCGACATGGGCGACGATGGCCTGCTGTCGTTGCGCGTGCGCGGCCATCGCCGCTTCCATGCGGTGCGCACGCGGGTGCGCGATAACGGCCTGGTGATGGCGGACGTGGAGTGGCTGCGCGCCGACCAGGACGGCGAGATCCGCCCCGAGCACGCCCTGCTCGGCACCCTGCTGCAGACCATGATGGAGAAGGCGGGCACCGACCTGGGCAAGCTGCCGCCGCGGGTCTTCGAGCGCGCGGCCTGGGTAGGGTGGCGGTTGGCCGACGTGCTGCCGATCACCCCCGAGCAGCGCGTGTCGATCCTGCAGGAAGACGACGTGCATGCCCGCCTGCAGCGCCTGCTGGAGTGGATCGACTGACGCCCCTCCTACAACCACGTCATTGACGCGCTTGTGGCAGGGTCGGCTCGCCATCGGTACGCAGGCGCAACACCGGCAATCCCGAATCCGGATGCGGCGCGATCGCGTGATCGAGGTCCGACGTCGCCTGCGTCACCGCATCCAGCGCCGTGCGTGCCTCGCGCAGCGGTCGCCACAGGCGCACCAGGTTGAACGCGCGCTGTTGCTGCAGCACCTGCGCGCTGCCGATCCACAACGGCACCTCGCCGGGTTGCAGGCGCGTATCGGCGGGCCACAGGCGCAGCACGTACACCTCGCCGGGCTGGTCGCCCTTGCGCAGCATCAACAGGCTTTCCGCGCGGGTGTCCAGCGTCGCCGGCAACACGGGCTGTTGGTCGTCGGGCAGATCGCTGTCGAGCAGGTTCAACGTTTCCTGCCAGCCCGCCTGCGGCTGCTCGCGCCAACCGGCGGCCGCCAGCGTCGTCTTGAGCGGCGCCAACGGACCGGCGACCTGCACGTCCAGCGGCCAGCGCTGTTCGTCATCGAACTCGTTGCGGCGCGCGGGCAGCGACTGCCAGCCCTCGCTCCACCAGTCCTGCAGGGCGACGGTGCGCTCGATCACCGGGGCCTGGAACTGCGCCAGCATGCGTTCGACGTTGCGCGGCGCATGCCACAGCCCGGCCAGCACGAAACTGCCGTAGAACAGCCAGGCGATCGGCTTGATCCAGAACGAACGCACCATGCGCCGGCGGTAGGCGATGCCAAGCACCAGCAGCCAGACCAGGCCGAAGAGCATGCCGCCGATGATGTCGCTGAGCCAGTGCGCGCCCAGGTAGATGCGCGCGAAGCCGATCAGCGCCACCACAACGCCCGAGACCAGGTAGGGCCAGACGCGCGTGCGCCCCGGCAACTCGCGCGCGATCAGCACCGCGAAGAAGCCGAAGGTGATCGTCGACATCGTCACCGCGATGGACGGGAAACCGAAGCCGCTGCTGACACTGGGGGGTTTGGGGATGTCGACCGATGCGCCGAGCCACGCCGTCAGCGCGAGACCGAACGCCAGCGCCGCCAGCCAGTGCCCGGCCGCCATCCAGCGCTTGCGCCAGCACAGGTAGCCCAGCACCAGCAGCGAGGCCGGCGCGAGCACCTGTTCGTCGCCGAGCGAGGCGATCGCCGCCAGCGGATAGTCCGCCAGTGGATTGCGCAGGGCGCGCATCAGTTCGTAGACCCACAGGTCCATCGCCAGCGGTTCGCCGTGGCCGATCACGATGATGAGGAACGCGAACCAGACCCAGACGATGCCCAGCAGCAGGATGGCGAGCAGCGCCAGCGGCACCGACTCGCGCCGCGCCGGCTCGAACACGGCCGCCGTGTAGCGGCCCAGCACCGGATGCGCGTGCGACCACGCCAGTGCGCGGGCCAGCAGCGCGTCCGCATGCGCGGCGAACCACCGATACGTGTACAGCACCACCGCCCAGGCCAGCGCGATCACCAGCACCAGCAGCCCCAGCACCAGCGCCAGCCGGCCGGCCACGGCAGCGACCGCGTCGTAGGCATGGCCCAGTACCCAGCCCGGCAGCAGGAAGGCCGCGGCCCACGCAATGCAGGCCGCGCCGCTCGCCACCAGGTAACGGCGCATGGGCATGCGCGAGATGCCGGCGACCGCGGGCACGAAGGGGCGGATGGGACCGACGAAGCGCGCGATGAAGATGCTTTTCCACGCATTGCGGCGGAACAGGATCTCGCCACGGTCCAGCAACTGCGGGTACTTGCGGAACGGCCACACCGTGCGCAGCTGCTGGCCCCAGCGGTGGCCGACCCAGTAACTGGTCGCATCGCCGATCAGCGCGCCCAGCGTGGCGCAGATGACCGCATAGGGGCCGGAAATCTCCCCCAGCCCGATCAGCACGCCCACCGCGAACAGCAGCGGCAGCGCCGGCACGATGGCGCCGAGGATGATCACCGCATCGCAGAACGCGATCGCGAAGATCACCAGCCCCGCGGCCACGGGATGTGCGCTGATCCAGGCCAGCAGGTTGTCGAACCAGGAGGCTTCCATCGCCGGATTATAGGCGGCGGTACATGACCCGCGTCTGCGACCTATGGACGTAGAATGACCGGGTGGACTTGCGCTCGCCTTCCGAAATTGCTGCACTCAAGGCCGACAGCTTCGGCCGTATCTCGTTGATGCAGGGACCGGAGGGTCCGTTCGTGCGGCGCGACCTTGCGCACGTTCCGTTGTGGCTGCGGCTGCCGGCCTGGTGGCTGGCGCGGCGCGAGGCACTGGCCCTGCGCCAGGTCGCCGGCATGGCCGACGTCCCGCAACTGCTCGACTGGACCGGTCGCCGCCTCGACCGCAGCTACATGGAAGGCGCGGCGATGTACCAGCGGCCGCCGCACGGCGACCTGGCCTACTTCCGTGCGGCCCGCCGCTTGCTGCAGCAACTGCATCGCCGCGGCATCGCCCACAACGACCTGGCCAAGGAAGCGAACTGGCTGGTGCTGGCTGATGGCCGCCCGGCCATCATCGATTTCCAGCTCGCCACCCGCGGCGATCCGCGCTCGCGCTGGATGCGGCTGCTGGCGCGGCAGGATCTGCGCCACCTGCTCAAGCACAAGCGCATGTATTGCGCCACGTCGATCACGCCCGTCGAAAGACGCGTGCTGAAACGCACCTCATGGCTGCGCGACCTCTGGTTCCGCACCGGCAAGCCGGTCTATCGCTTCATCACCCGTCGCCTGCTGAAGTGGGAAGACAACGAAGGGCAGGGGCCGAAACCGTGAACCCGTCATTCTCGCGCCAACCCTCCACGTGGAGCACCCCATGACATCGCTCGCCGGCAAGACCCTCTTCATCACCGGTGCCTCGCGCGGCATCGGCCTGGCCATCGCGCTGCGTGCGGCGCGCGACGGCGCCAACGTGGCGATCGCCGCCAAATCCTCGGTGCCGAATCCGAAACTGCCGGGCACCATCCATACCGCTGCGCAGGCGGTCAATGAGGCAGGTGGCCGCGGACTGGCGCTGAAGTGCGACATCCGCGAAGAGGACGAGGTGAAGGCCGCGATGGCGGCGACCGCCGACGCCTTCGGCGGCATCGACATCCTGGTCAACAACGCCAGCGCCATCTGGCTGGCCAGTGCGCTGGACACGCCGATGAAGCGTTTCGACCTGATGCAGCAGGTCAACGCGCGCGGCAGTTTCCTGTGCGCACAGGCCTGCCTGCCGTACCTGAAGCAGGCCGCGAACCCGCACATCCTGACGCTGGCGCCGCCGCCCTCGCTCGATCCGAAGTGGTGGGCGCCGCACACCGGCTATACGCTGGCGAAGATGGGCATGAGCTTCGTGACGCTGGGCCTGGCCGGCGAGTTCGGCCCACAGGGCATCGCCGTCAATGCGCTGTGGCCGCGCACCATCATCGCCACCGACGCGTTGAACATGATTCCCGGCGTGGAGATCCCGCGCTGTCGCACGCCGGAAATCGTCGCCGATGCCGCGCATGCGGTGCTGGTGCGCGATGCCCGCGGCTTCCACGGCCGGTTCCTGATCGACGAGGAGGTGCTGCGCGAGGCCGGTGTCACCGACTTTGCGCCGTATGCCGTCGACGCCTCGCAGACGTTGCTGCCGGATCTCTTCCTCGACCCATGAGCGACGATTGTCCCTTCTGCGCGATTGTCCGAGGCCAGGCATCCGCGAGTTGTGTGGCGGAAGGCACCCACGTGGTCGCCTTCATGGACCTGCGACAGGCGGTGCCCGGCCACGTCCTGGTCGTGCCGCGTGCCCATGTCGAGATGCTCTATGACCTACCGCCCGATACCGCTGCGGAGATGATGCAACTTGCGGTGCGCATCGCGCGGGCGCTGCGCGCAGTGGATGATCCGCCCGGATTGAACCTCTGGCAGTCCAATGGCGACGCTGGCGGGCAGGAGGTGCCGCACGTTCACCTGCATGTGCAGCCACGGCAACACGGGGATGGCCTGCTTGGGCTGTATCCGCACGGTCCGCCTGCACCGTCGCCGCGCGACCTGCTGGACAGGATGGCGGACAATGTGTGCCGTCAACTGGCCGAAGCCACTTCTTCCCTCACGACGAGCCTGCCATGAAATACCTGCACGCCATGATCCGCGTCCACGACCTGGAGGCCACGGGCCGTTTCCTCACCGAAGGCCTGGGCCTGACGGAAACACGGCGCATGGAAAGTCCGCAGGGCCGCTTCACGCTGGTGTATTTCGGTGCGCCGGCCAACCCCGAGGCCGAAGTCGAACTGACGTACAACTGGCCGTCGGAAGACGGCAGGGCCGCCGAGAACTACGGCAGTGCGCGCAACTTCGGGCACCTCGCCTTCGAAGTCGACGACATCTACGCGCTCTGCGCGCACCTGCAGTCGCAGGGCATCGCCATCAACCGTCCGCCACGCGATGGGCGCATGGCGTTCGTGCGCACGCCGGACCTGATTTCGATCGAACTGCTGCAGAAAGGCGCGGCGCTGCCGCCGCAGGAACCTTGGCTTTCGATGCCGAATACGGGAAGCTGGTAGGGCACAGGCACAAGGAGTCCGACAGATGAATCTCGCCTTGATCGTGATCGACGTGCAGCGCGGGCTGTTCGAGCCGCCGCCGGCCGATGCGGACGCGGTGATCGCGCGCATCAACGCCCTGTCGGCGAAGGCGCGCGACGCCGGCATGCCGGTGGTGCTGGTGCAGCACGAGCGCGCGGACGACCTGCAACCGCAGTCGGATGGCTGGGCGCTGCACCCGGCGCTGCAGGTCGCCGAGGGCGACCACCGCATCCGCAAGACCACGCCGGATTCCTTCCTGCGCACCGGACTGGATGAAGTGCTGTCGTTCTGCGGCGTGGAAGGCGTGGTGCTGTGCGGCTACGCCACCGAATTCTGCGTGGACACCACCACGCGCAGTGCCGCGGCGCACGGCTACCACGTGGTGCTTGCCGCCGACGCGCACACCACGCACGACAAGGCGCATGCCGACGCGCAGCAGATCCGCGCCCACCACAACGCCACCCTGCCGGCGATCCGCAGCTTCGGCGTGGGCATCCGCGCATTGCCTGCGGCCGAGATCGCGTTCACCGGCTGACGCATCGGCCGCGCCGCCTGCTGGCGCGGGCGGCGCGATCAGCGACAATGGCGGCCCTTCCCGTCGCCGAGCCGCCGCCATGAGCGCCACGACCACCGACCTGCTGGCCAACGGACAGCGCTATTACCTGCCGGTCTACCGTCCGCGCGAGGTGATCCTGGAGCGCGGCCAGGGCGCGCGCGTCTGGGACAGCGAAGGCCGCGAATACCTGGACCTGTCGGCCGGCATCGCCGTCTGCGGCCTGGGCCACAACGATCCGGACCTGGTCGCCGCGCTCACCGAGCAGGCGGGCAAGCTGTGGCACACCAGCAACGTCTTCTACAGCGAGCCGCCCTTGCGCCTGGCCGAGGAACTGGTCAACGCGTCGCGCTTCGCCGAGCGCGTGTTCCTGTGCAATTCCGGTGCCGAAGCCAACGAGGCGGCGATCAAGCTGGTGCGCAAGTGGGCGAGTTCGCAGGGCCGCACGCCCGACCAGCGCGTGATCGTGACGTTCCGCGGGAGTTTCCACGGACGCACCCTGGCGACCGTTACCGCGACCGCGCAGCCGAAGTACCAGGAAGGCTACGAGCCGCTGCCGGCCGGCTTCCGCTATGTCGATTTCAACGACCTGACCCAGCTGGAAATCGCCATGTCCTGCGGCGATGTGGCTGCGGTGATGGTGGAGCCGGTGCAGGGCGAAGGCGGCGTGATGCCGGCGGCGCCCGGATTCCTGAGTGCGGTGCGCGCGCTGTGCGACCACCACGGCGCCTTGCTGGTGCTGGACGAGATCCAGGCCGGCATGGGCCGTACCGGCACGCTGTTCGCGCACTGGCAGGATGGTGTGGTGCCGGACATCGTGACGCTGGCGAAGGCGCTGGGCGGCGGCTTCCCGATCGGCGCGATGCTGGCCGGCCCCAAGGTGGCCGAGGCGATGCAGTTCGGCGCGCATGGCACCACCTTCGGCGGCAATCCGCTGGCGGCCGCCGTCGCGCGCGTGGCACTGCGCAAGCTGGCGTCGTCGCAGATCGCCAACAATGTGGCGCGCCAGTCGGCCGCGCTGCGCAAGGGACTGGATGCGATCAATGCAGAACTCGGCGTGTTCTCGCAGCTGCGGGGCCGTGGCCTGATGCTGGGTGCGGTGCTCACCCCGAAGTACGCCGGGCGTGCAGGCGAGGTGCTGGATCTCGCGGCGGCGCAGGGCCTGTTGATGCTGCAGGCCGGTCCCGATGTGTTGCGCTTCGTGCCGTCGCTCACCATCACCGATGCCGAAGTGGCCGACGGTCTCGCCCGCCTGCACGCGGCATTGCGCGCGTTCGTCGCCTGAGCATCCCGCGTCCGTCGCTCACGACGGGCGTGGGGTGTTCGGCAGCCGCAGGCGGGCGACCGTCTGGCCAGGCGTGCCGTCGATCCGCAGGTCGATGCCATGCCGCTCGCACAGGCGGCGCACGATCGACAGGCCCAGGCCGGTGCCCTGGCTGGCCTCGCCCTTGGCGAACGCAGCGTAGTCCTCGTCGCGGACGCCGCTGCCCGGATTGGAAATACGCAGCGTGTCGCCGTCCATGCCGATGACAACGCGGCCTTCGCGGGTATGCGCGAACGCGTTGCCGACCAGGTTGGACAGCAGGACATTCAGTACCGCGGGCGGCAACGTGGTGAAAACACCGGGCGCGAGGTCGACCTGCACCTCGACCGACTTGCGGTCCAGCAGCGGCGACTGCTCGACGACGACCCGCTCCAGCATCGGCAGCACGGGCGTGGCCAGTTCCGATTCCAGCGATCCCTGTTCGCGCGCCAGCGACAGCAGCAGGACGACCGTCTGTTCCAGTTGGCGCGCCGACTGCGCGATGTGGTCGAGGCTGCGCCGCGCGGCGTCCGAGAGCCCGGTTTCAGCGCCCAGGCGTTCGGTGGCGGTGCGGATCACCGTCAGCGGCGTGCGCAGTTCGTGGCTGGCATCACGGGTGAATTCGCGCTCGCGCTCGACGAAGGCGCGGACACGGGCGATCAGGTCGTCCAGCCGGCGTGCGAGCAGTCCCACTTCGTCGTCGGGGAAGCTGGCGGCGAACTGCGGTGGCAACTGCTCCGGCGTTGCGCCGCCGACCGCATCCGCGAGCCGCGACAGTGGCGCAGTGGTGCGATGCGCCAGCCAGCCGCCGAGCGCCAGGGCGAGCGCGACCATGACGACGCCCGACCCTGCGAGCAACTGGAAGAGCTGTGTGCGCATCGGCCGCACGACGAGCAGGGTGCTGACTTCCGCCACCAGCCATGCGGCCGGTCTGCCTGCTTCGCCCGGCTGCAGCGCCCGCAGGTGGTAGTGGCGCCCGGCCGCTCCGGAGAATTCCCGTCGTGCGGGTTCTTCGGCAAGCACGTCGGCGATGCCGTCCGGGAGCGCCCGTGTCTGGTCGACGATGGACATGAAGCCGTCGCGCGGCGTGGTCCACGTGCCATGGTCGTGATGGTGGCGCTGCTGCACGGCGACTTCCCGGTCCAGCATCGTTTCGAACAACTGGTCCTCGACCGTGTAGACGAACAGCACGACGTACAGGGCGAACAGGGCGGCGACCAGCAGGGTGAAGGCGGAGAACGCCAGCATCAGGCGATTGCGCAGGCGTCGGTGTGGCACGGCGGTGCGGCTCATGCATCGGCCTCCAGCCGGAAGCCCACGCCGTGCACGGTCTTCAGCATCGGCGTGGCGGATGGTTTGTCCAGCACCTGCCGTAACAGGTACAGGTGGGTGCGCAGCGGATCGGAGTCGGGGGGCGCATCGCCCCATAGCAGCTGGATCAGTTCGCTGCGCGTCAGCGTACGGGGCCAGGCCTCGGCCAGCGCCAGCAGGATCTGGTAACTGGTGGCATGCAGATCCAGGTCGCGGCCGTCCCGCTGCGCGCGGCCATGGCGCCGGTCAATATGCAGCGTGCCGATCCGCAGCACGTGCGCCTGTCCGGCACGGTGTCGTTGCGACAGCGCCAGGCAACGCGCCAGCAGTTCGGCGCCGGCGAAAGGCTTGACCAGGTAGTCGTCCGCACCGGCACGGAAACCCTGCAGCTTGTCTTCCAGCGCATCGCGCGCGGTCAGCATCAGCACCGGGATGTGCCGGTCGGCTTCTGCGCGCAACCGCTCGCACAGGCGCAGTCCATCCAGGCCCGGCAAGCCCAGGTCGAGCACCAGCACGTCCGGCGGCGAGGACAACGCCATCTGCAGTCCGCTCAATCCATCGCCGGCGAAGTCGACCTCGATACCGTCGGCCGACAGCAACCCCTCCAGCTGCGTGCGCAACAGCGGGCTGTCTTCGACCACCAGGACGCGCAGCGGGGAAGCCCTCATCGTTCAGCCATCGATGCGTTGCAGGAGGGCCTTAGCTTCCGCCATGTCGGGCGTGGCGGCCAGCACGCGGTGCACCAGCGCCTTCGCCTCCGCGCGCTGGCCCAGGCGCAGGTGCGCCTCGGCGGCGCCGAGCTTCAGCTGCGGCTGCGCCATGTAGGGCATGGCCAGCTGCATCAGCTGCAGCGCGTGGCGCACGCCGCCCTCCTCGGTGGCTGCCTGTGCCTGGTAGTAGCCGAGCAGGCCAAGCAGGTCGACGTGGTAGCGGGATGCATCGGCCGCCAGCGCACCCGCTGCTCCCGTGAGATCGCCATCCCGCGCCTGCGCGGCCAGCGCCATCGTCAGCTCGTCACGCCACGGCGTGCGCGCGACGGGCGTCCGGCCGGTGGCACGCACGATGGCCTCGGCGACGCCGGCGGTGGAGTAGGGATTCTGCCCGGTGACGAGGCGACCATCGACGACAACCTTCGCCATCATCAGCGGCGCTTCCTGCCACTGCGCGCCTTGCGCGACCAGACGGTCTTCCAGTAGCCATGGGAATTCCTTCGCCCAGCGCTTGCCGAACAGCGCTTCTTCTTCATTGGTGAAGCCGGTGATCGTCTTGCCATGCACCAGCGGCGTACCGTCGCGCAGGCGTACATCGACCAGCGCGGCCGGACCGTGGCAGACCGCACCGACGACCGCGCCACGTTCGTAGGCATCGGCCAGCAATGACGTCAATGCGGTGTCGCGCGGCAGGTCGAACATCGCCCCCTTGCCGCCGACCACGTAGACGGCGGCGTAGTCCGCTGCCTTCACGTCGCGCGTCGTGCGCGTATCCGCCAGCGCGCGCATGGCGTCCGCATCGGCGAGCAGGGCCGCGTTGAACGGTTCCTGCGGGTTGTACTTGTCGGCCTCGACGGCGCCGCCCTGCGGGCTGGCGACATCGATGGCGAAGCCGTTGGCCTTGAAGATCAGCCACGCCTGCGAGAGTTCGTCGAACTCATAGCCGGGACGGGTCTTGCCCTGGTCGCGGCCCTCGCCGCTGACGACGATCAGGATCTTGCCGGCATCGCCGGCATGCAACGGTCCGGCGAACGCGGCGAGCAGCAGGCAGGCCATTGCACGGGAAAGGAAGGACATGGCGAGGGATCTCCGGTGGGTGGCCACCAGTGTCCCGCCAGGGCGTCAATCAAGTTTCAAATGGTGGGACTCACCAGCCGGTCTGCGGCCCGACGGCATAGCGCTTCAGCGCCTTGTTGAAGCTGCGCGCATCGATGACGGTTTCCGCATGCAGGCCGGCCTCGCGTGCGCCCTGCACGTTGGTGAACAGGTCGTCGACGAACAGCGTGGTGGCCGCATCCCAGCCGAGCAGGTCGAGTGCATGCGTGAACGTCGATGGCGCCGGCTTGCGTCGCTGCAGGCCACCACTGGTCAGCACGCGGCCTTCGATGCGTGCCGCCAGCGGCGCGACGATGCGCGGGATGGCCTGCGTCATCAGCGCGCCGTTGTTGGTCAGTACGCCTAGCGCCACGTCGGCATGCAGTGCGACGGCCCGTGCGAGTACGTCGTCGATGGCCGTGCTGCCGGCCATCCGCGACGCGATCCAGGCGGCTTCGTCGATTGTCGCGCCGATCCCTTCGCCGAGCCGGCGCAGATAGGTCGCGGTGTCGATGGCGCCGGTGTCGTACTCGGTTTCCAGCCCGGAGACGAACAGCGTCGTACGCACCTGCTCGTGTTCGCATTGCGCATGCGTCGCGAGATGCGCGATGCGCACCTCGTGCCGGTAGTGCGCCAGGACGCCGTCGAAATCGAACAGCACCTGGTGGATGCGGGGTTTCATCCCGCGGCGACCACCTTGAACGCCTCGCGTGCGGCGGCCAGCGTGGCCTCGATCACATCCGGCGTATGCGCGCTGGACATGAAGCCGGCTTCGAACGCCGACGGCGCCAGGTACACGCCGCGCTCCAGCATGGCGTGGAAGAAGCGGTTGAACGCCGCCGTATCGCAAGCGATCGCCTGTGCATAGGTATCGACCTGCTGGTCGGTGAAGAACAGGCCGAACATCGCGCCGACGCGCGTGGTGGTCAGCGGCACGCCGGCCTCGCGCGCGGCCGCTTCCATGCCGTCGCACAGCGTGGCCGTGGCGGCGACAAGGCCATCGTGGAAGCCGGGTGCCTGGATCAGGTCCAGCATCGCCAGGCCCGCGGCCATCGCCACCGGATTGCCGCTCAGCGTGCCGGCCTGGTAGATCGGGCCGGCCGGTGCGATCTGCTGCATCAGGTCGCGGCGGCCACCGTAGGCGCCCACCGGCATGCCGCCGCCGATGATCTTGCCGAACGTGGTGAGGTCCGGCGTGATGCCGTAGTACGCCTGCGCGCCGCCCAGGGCGACGCGGAAGCCGGTCATCACTTCGTCGAAGATCAGCAGCGCGCCGTGCTGCGTGCACAGTGCGCGCAGGTGCTGCAGGTAGCCTTCGCGCGGCGGCAGGCAGTTGGCGTTGCCGACCACGGGTTCGATGATCAGGCAGGCGATCTCGCCGCCGTACTGCTCGAACAGTTCCGTTGCACCATCGAAATCGTTGTAGCTCAGCGTCAGCGTCAGTTCGCTGAGGCCTGCCGGCACGCCCGGCGAGGTCGGCACGCCCAGCGTCAGCATGCCGCTGCCGGCCTTCACCAGGAACGAATCGCCATGACCGTGGTAGCAGCCCTCGAACTTGACGATGCGGTTGCGGCCGGTCGCACCGCGCGCCAGGCGGATCGCCGACAGCGTGGCTTCCGTGCCGGAGTTGACCATGCGCACCATGTCGCACGACGGCACCAGTCGCGTGATCGTTTCCGCCATCGTCACTTCGGCCGGGCAGGGCGCGCCATACGACAGGCCATCCTGGATGGCCGCCTGTACCGCCTCGCGCACCGCCGGGTGGTTGTGGCCGACGATCATCGGACCCCACGAGCCGACGTAGTCGATGTAGCGGTTCCCATCCACGTCATGCAGGTACGCGCCGTCGGCGCGCTGCACGAAGAACGGTTCGCCACCCACCGACTTGAACGCGCGCACCGGCGAATTGACGCCGCCGGGCAGCAGCTGCTGGGCGCGGGCGAAGAGGGCGTGGGACTGGTCGTGGTTCATGGGAATTCCAAAAAAGGGGGAGATTTGCACTGTGGGAGCGACGTAAGTCGCGATGAACCACCATCGGCCCGTCATCGCGACTTACGTCGCTCCCACAACGCTTCAGGCGCCCGCGAAGGCTTGCCGGTATGCCTTCGCAGCAGCCACCGGGTCAGGTACCTCGAATACGCCGCCGATCACGGCGACCAGGTCGGCGCCGGCGGCCACGAGCGGACCCATATTGTCGGGCGTTATGCCGCCTATCGCCACCCGCGGGACCCCCAATGCCGCTGCTGCGGCCAGCAGCGCCGGCGTCGCGCGTCGCGTGGTGACCTTGCTGGTGGTCGGGAAGAAGGCGCCGAAGGCCACGTAGCTGGCGCCCGCCGCCACCGCGCGTTCGGCCAGCGCGACGTCGTCGTAGCAGGAGGCACCGACAATGGCCTGAGGTCCCAGCAAGGCGCGCGCGACGGCGATGTCGCCATCGTCTTCCCCCAAGTGCACGCCCGCTGCCCCCACGGCGTCCGCCAGCGCGACATCGTCGTTGACGATCAGCGGTACGCCGGCGTCCGCGCAAAGCGCCTTCAGGGCCAGCGCCTGGACATGGCGAAGATCGGCATCCGCGCCCTTCTGCCGGTACTGCAGCCACGTCGCCTGCGGCAGCACGGCGGCCACGCGCGCCAACAGGCGCGCGGTATCCGGCTCTTCCGGGGTGATCAGGTACAGCCCGCGTGCGTGGCGGACGGACGGCGGCAGCGTGGTCATCGGCGAACTTCCGGTGCGTGGGCGGCGATGGGACAATGGCCGCTCCTTCCAGCCGGCATTATCCGATGACCGACGCCACCACCACCATCTACCGCACCTGGATGTGCGTGGTCTGCGGCTTCATCTACGACGAAGCCGAGGGGCTGCCGGAAGAAGGCATCGCCCCGGGCACGCGCTGGGAGGACGTCCCGGACGACTGGACCTGCCCCGATTGCGGCGTGGGCAAGGACGATTTCGAGATGGTGGAGCTGTACTGAGCGGCATCCGGTGGTCCCTGTAGGAGCGACGTGAGTCGCGACCGGGGCAGTCGGAAGTCCACTCCTCAACGCAGGTGCAGGATCGGCGTGTTTCTTCGGACGTCGGCGATGGAATGCGTCTGCGGCCGGATGGAAGGTTGCGACGCCTTGCGGTCGCGACTTACGTCGCTCCTACAACAGCGCCAGTGACTGCCCTGGATCAATGCATCCGCGACGTGCGCACCGCGCTGAGCTCCACCAGCTGCTCGCGCATCGCGGGCGCATCGTTCGCTTCCGGCGACAGGTGCAGGTAGCGCGCCAGGTCGCGTTGCGCGCCGGCCTTGTAGTCCATCTTCAGGTAGGCCAGTCCGCGGTCGCGCAGCGCGTCGGGCTGGTCGGGCGTGAGCTTCAGCACGCGATCGGCGCTGCGCGCTGCGCGGTCCCATTCCTCGCGCTCGGCGTACACGCCATGCAGGTTGCGCAGCGTGCGCACCAGGATGGCGCGCGGCGAGGCAGGGTTGAGGATGTGCAGCAGCGCGTTGTCGTCGGGCACGTCGCCGCCGAGGTGCGGCTTGGCACGTTCGCGCAGTTCGTCCACGCCCAGCGGCCGGCCGCCATTGAACGGATCCATCACCAGCAGGCCGTCGTCGACCGGCAGCCGCACCAGGAAGTGGCCGGGGAAGGACACCCCGTCCAGTGGCACGCCAAGCCGGCGCGCCACTTCGATCTGCACCATGGCCAGCGACACCGGGTTGCCGAGCCGGCGCTCGAAGACCTGGTTGAGGTAGCTGTTGCGCGGGTCGTAGTACTCGTCGTGGTTGCCGGTGTAGCCCAGTTCGTCGAACAGGTGGCGGTTGATCGCGGCCATCTTCAGCGGCCACGGCTCGATGGTGGCGATCTCGTGGCGCAGGTGTTCGGCGTGGCTCTGTGCCAGCGTGTCGTACAGGTCGGCATCGAGGTCGGGATACTCGTCGCGCGCGATCAGCAGCGCGGTTTCCAGCAGCGGCACGGAATCGTCGGCCTGGCCGGCCAACGCATTCCATTCCGGCAATGTCAGTCGATCCCCCATGGCCACAGACTGCGGCCATTCGCCGGCACAATCAAGCCTCAGCGGACAGGCGGAATGCCCTTGCCGAAGCCCATCTCCGCGCCGTCCTGCAGCTTCAGCCGCTCGGCCTCGCCGGCATTCAGTTCCAGCACGTAGCGGGCCGGCTTGTCGCTCGGATAGGACGGGCAACTGTTGCCGCCGGAGCATGGCGGCACGTTGCGCTGCTGCGTCACCAGCTTGCGGGTATTGTCGAAGTACAGGATGTCCAGCGGAATGCGCGTGTTCTTCATCCAGTACGCCTGCGGCTCCTCCGCGTCGTGGATGAAGAGCATGCCCGTGCCGGCCGCCAGCTCGTCGCGGAACATCAGGCCGCGCGCGCGCTCGGCATCGTTGTCGGCGATCTCGACCTTGAACCGCTCGCCGCCCACTTCGACCCAGGGGCCGCCGTTGGCGCAGGCGCTGAGGAGGAGGGCGGCAATCGCGCCGACAGTCTGCAGAGGACGCATGCGATGTTTCCGGAAGAGGGCTGCCGCGAAGTCTACCTGCACGACGGGTCGCCGGCAGCCCTCCGGACCACTACAACGCCAGCGTCCCCTGGGCCGAGGCTGCATTCACTGCTCTGACGCGGCAGAAGTCCAGCAACTCTGACATCCGCGCGTTCTTGCCGCGCCAGTCGTCGAACAGGCTCTCGCCCACCAGCGCGTAATGCCATTCCCGGCCTCCCCGATCGTACGGCGGCAGTTCGTTGATACGCGCGCACCAGGTCGCGGCGGCCTTGCGTTTGCGTTGTACGTTGGGATGGTTCGTCTGCTGCTGGGCCTTGGTTTCCACCAGATAGACTGCGCTGCCGGTACGCACCATGAAATCCGGGAAGTAGAAGGCCGGAAGCCCGTCATCGCGCACATAGCGCAGGCGTGCGAAGTCGTGCCGGTTTTCGCTGAGCTTGCAGAAGGCCTCCACGCCGCTGTCCGCTTGACACCATTCGATGAAGGCGCGTTCCAGCCCGCCGTTGCGCGACGGCCAGCCCTGCCGCGCGTAGATGCATTTGGTCACGTCCATTGACGTGCTTTCGCGCATCGTCAACCTGTCCACTTCGGAAAGCCTGCGGTGACGCACATCCGTCGGGCCACCGGTTTGCCGTTCCTCCGCCTTTACCAGGGCCAGGCCAAAGACCTTGACGACATGGTCGATCACTGGCTGCAGCAGCAACAGGCGCCAGTTCTCGTCCTCGAACGGTTCAAAAGGCTCACGGAACAGCTGGTCGCGGACGTAATCGTCCAGCGCCTGCGCCAGCACCCGGTTGTCGACCTGCATGTAGGGTGTAGCCAAGTGCTCGGCGACGCGATTGCCGCGGGGAAGCGGGCTGCTCAGGGCCTGGCCGATCCGCCGCGTGAGCCGCGATAGGTACTCGTTGTAGCCGCTGACGTTCATCACGCTACCCTCGACGCGGTAGTCGCCGAACAGCGTGCTGCTTTGCAGGTCCTGCGACACGAAGGTGTCGCCCTTGCCGAGAAGGCCGGACAGCGCGGTCCGGGACATCTGGGTGAAAGGCGACAGGGCGGCCACGTCGATGGGCAGGTGTTCGACGGTCTCGTCTTCTTCCCGCAGGATGAACGGAATGGCGAAATCGTAGGCCTCCCAGTCATCGCAAAGCGCCACTGTCACCAGATCGCCTACCGTGGACCCGCCATCGTCATCATCCCCTGTCGTGCCGACCAGTCCATCCCGCATCAGCTCGTCATAGAAGTCCTCGAAGCGCGGGTGCTCGACGATAGACAGGATGTCGATCAGGCTGCCGGGTTCCTCGCCGCGGTTGATGCGTTCGCGGTTCTCCCGCTTGATGTCGTCGAATTCGGTATCGCGCCACATCAGGCGCAGGCCGCGTCCGATGGTCTGCTCCAGCAGGATCTGGGCACCACTCGCACGCAGCGGCACGATCACGCAGATGTTGTTGACGTCGAAGCCTTCGCGCAGCATCAGTACGCTGACGATCACGCGGGGCTGCGCATGGCGATCCACATCGAACAGGCGCTGGCGCAACGGCGCCCAGTCCTTTTCGCCCAGCTCCGCCTTCTTGCCGGAGTCCACGGTCAGCACGTCTTCTTCATGCAGGCCCTCGTCCTGGAGGAGCTGCGCAACGAGCGGACTGACGGCGGTGTCCTCGCAGACCACCAGCATCTTCGGCCTGCGCGACGGGTCGATGGTGGCGAAATCCTGTTCCAGCCGTTTCAGTTTCTGCAGGCCCGCGCGCAGCATCACGCGTTGCCCTTCAGAGAGCCGCAACGTGCCGTCGTCCTCGCGTTCGGCCTTGAAGTCCAAGGCTTCCAGCGGCATCGCCCCGATCTCGCGGCGCTTGTCCAGCACCAGTGACTTGACCAGCCCTGCCCCCATCGCCTGCTTGAGGTCGAAATCCACCACGATATGCGGGAACCAGACCTTGGTGCTGGCCGCATTGCGTCCGCGACCGGCGCGCTCGTTGTACGGCGTGGCCGAGAAGTCGATCTGCACGAAGCGCCGGCCCTTGCCTTCGGCGATGCGGCTGAGGCTCTTCTGCCACTCCACCTCGTCGGCTTCGCCGTCCCGGCGCAGCTCGTGGATGTGGTGGGCTTCATCGTTGAACACGACCAGATCGGGTAACGCCTGCAGGAACGCGATCACGCGGCCGCGCGCCCATCGGTTGTCCAGTACGTCCAGGCTGTTGCCGGTGGCCCGGCCTGGCACTACCGGGAGGACGTGCCGAACGACGTCATGGGCTTCGGGCACGATGCCAGCCGCTTCCAGTTGCTCTTCTTCAGCCTCCGCATCGGTCAGTTCGTCGCCGGTCTCTTGCAGCAGGTGCCAGTTGGTCACTGCCACCATGCCGTTGCCCGTCGCCTTCAGGCCGATGTCCTGCTTGGCGCAGACGTTGCCCTGCACGAACTGGCGCACGCGGTCGCGGTACGCAGGCGGCACGAACAGATCCGCGTAGCGCTCGGTATCGGACGTGGAGAAATCGCGTCCGCCACCGCCTTCGCGCTCTTTTCCGACGAAGGCGTCCAACAGGCGTTCGTACACGATCAGGCCCGGTGCCACGATCAGGAAGCGGCGGCTGAAGCGCGGATCGTCTATGCCTTCGTCCAGTCCAGCGGTCTTGTTGAGCATCTGCCAGACCATCAGCGCTTGCAGCACCCAGGTCTTGCCGGTGCCGGTGGCCATCTTCAAGGCGTACTTCGGGTGCGCGTGCTTGGGTTGCGAGACCTCCGCCAGCCGATCCCCTGCAAGCAGCGCTTCGGCACAGACCTGTGCGTAGAGATTCTGAAGGCCGTGGCTGTCCAGTACCTCATGCGCCACGATTGTGTTGAGGATGGCCTGTCGCTGACCGGGATGGAAATTGAACCTGCGGGTCTGACGCGCTTCACTGCCGAACCACCAGCGCAGGAGTTCGGACGTGGTGGGGGTGACCAGGTCGTACAGGTCGGCCGTGCCGTCGTCGAGGCCAGCGCAGAGTTGCTCCGTGCGCCTGGTCAGCGATTTGGCAAGGATCAGCGGGTCGTCCGGCTTCACGCTCATGGCGAGGGCTCCGCCACCACCTTCACGGTTTCGGCCTCGAAGCCGAACACATCGACCACGCGCACGCAGATGCGGCGCTCTCCCTGCTTGCGGGGGACGGAGAAGCTGGCGCGATCCACGACCCGCAGGGCATCGCCGTCGTTGGCGGTGTTGCCCCGGTAGTCCTGCCAGACGGAACGGAACACCTCGCCGTCGAAGTCGGGGTCGATGGCCCAGTACTCGATCAGTGCCAAGGGTTCGGCATTCATGACCTTGAGCAGCTTCTTGCGGTTGTCTTCGTCCAGGTTGATGGCTTCGGGCGAAAGCAGGACGTAGTTGTCCAGCACCACATCGATGCGCTCGTCGCCATCGGCGATGGCTTGGCGCGCTGCCGATTTCAGCGTCACGTACTGGAGGCTGGCGAAACGCACCTGGCCCCGCAGCTTCTCCACGCCCCCCTTCTTGCGCAGGCGGTCCAGCAGATCAGGTGGAATCACCAGGACCTGCAGTCGGTCATCGTTGAGCGCGGCGATGCTCTGGCCGATGCTGGGTTCGAAATTCCATCCCAGCACCACGACCCGGTCCCAGCCACCCAGCAGGTTGTCGCGCTGGGCGATGGCCTTCTTCAGCGTGGCATCGCCGGTCAGCTTGCTCGGGGAATCCACCAGCACCAGCGTCTTGGTGCCGTTGAAGTGCGTACTGCCGAGATTCCGCAGGGGGTTGTCCTCGGCTTGCAGGGGCAGGGCGCCGTACAACGACAGGACGATGGCCGACAGGTCGCCGACACGGTAGTTGCGTCCAAAGTGCGTCTTGGCGGTCTCGACGTGGTAGTCGCCGATGGCCTGGTACAGGAACGGCTTCGCATTCTGATCGATCAGGCGCTTGCGCATGATCATGCAGGCGGGCTTGCCGATATCGCTGGTGATCCAGCGGCGCCCGAGCTTCTCGGCGACGGTGGCGGTAGTACCGGAGCCGCCGAAGACGTCCAGCACGATTGAGCCTTCGTCAGTGGATGCAGTAATGATTCTTGCCAGAAGATTCTCGTTCTTCTGCGTGTCGTATCCGACTTTCTCGCGGGAAAAGCTCATGATCTGTATGGAATCGAGACGATCCATATCAGAGCAGTTCCAAGTGTCCTCTATCGGATATCCGGCCCCTTCAGGCTTCTTTCCGTCCCGGCGAACATAGTCATCCGCATACGGGATGTACTGCTTGTTAAAAACGAATTTCGGGCTTTTCGAGTAGTAGAAGATGTTGTCGTGGTTTCTGATCCAGTTCGATGCAGCCGATTTGTAGCCGGATATCCAGCCGATTCGCCAAACGATCTCGCGCTCGAAGAATTCCTTTCCGAATATCTCATCGAGCACGATCTTGACGTAGTGTCCGACGGTCGGATCCACATGAACATAGATTGAGCCGGTCTCTGCTAGAAGTTCTCGCATCAGAATCAATCGCGGAACAATCATCCGCAGATACGATGCCGTGCCGTCCGACCAGGTATCCGAGTACGCGAACTGTTCGATGACCGTCGGGCGCTGCTCGATTTCCACGTCTGGCAACGTCACCTTGGTGCGATAGTCGGCCTTGGAATCAAATGGAGGGTCGATGTAGATCAGATCGACCTTGCCGCGCAGGCTGGCGTTATCTTCGTCGCCCGCTAGCAGGGCTGCCATCGCGTGCAGGTTGTCGCCGTAGATCAGGCGGTTGCGCCAGCGCTCGTCGCTGGCCTCACCCATGCGCGCCGCGCGCTCTGCCTGCGCGATCCAGTCGACGGCCGACACGTCCTTCGAGGGCAGCACCCATTCCCGCGTCTGCAGCCGCACTCGATGCCGGCTTTCGAGGCTCTCAAGAATGCGTTCGGCCTGCTGCCGACCCTCCCTTACGATCGCGGGCAGTTCTTCCAGCAGCGACTTGGCCATTGTAGCGCCGATTCCATGACTGATTGAATTGTCAATTCAATAGCAAAGTGAAGTGGACTTCAACAAACGAAACAAGTAGCGCTTCACCGTGGCTGCATGGACGAGAAGCAACTGTTTTCCACAAGGTTGAAGGCCGCTCTGGCTGCGGCCGGGGTGTCCGAGCGTCCCGGAGAGCTTGAGAAGCTTTTCAACCTGAAGTACGCAGGCAGACCCGTCACGTTCCAGGCGGTCCGGTATTGGCTGACCGGAAAGACGATCCCCACGCAGGACAAAGTCGATGTCCTGGCGGACCTCTTGGGTGTCGACCCCTACGAACTCCGGTTCGGCCGCAAGGGCGCTCGTCATCTCGCGGAGCCGAGGCTGGCTTGGTCCGCAAACCCGATAGATGCCCGTGACCGGATCGCCATGGAGCTTTATCAGAAGCTGTCGGACCCGCACCGCAAGGCCGTACGCGACCTCATCCGGGCGCTCGCCGCTGACTCCAGCCAAGCGTGATGGGGCCGCGACGGCTTGCCCGGCGCCACGCGAGCGCGCATGATGCATCGCAATTGCAATGCATCGAGCCGGCGATGAAGACATCCACCTTCCCCTCGCTTCGTGTGGATCCCGCCCTTCGTAAGGCGGCCGAAGATGTGCTGCGCGAGGGCGAATCCCTGTCCGGCTTCGTCGAGCAGTCGATCCGCGCCCAGATCGATCTTCGCCAGCAACAAGAGGCGTTCATTGCGCGCGGGATCGCATCGCGCGACAGCGCACGGCAATCGGGTACCTACCACGCGGCGAATGAGGTCCTGGATGAGCTGCGAGCCGCCTTGCATGAGGCGAAAGCGGACGGCAAAGGGAGGCGTTGATGTTCCATGTCCGCTTCACGGAAGAAGCGCGTTCGGATCTGGTGCGGCTGTACACCTTCGTCCTGCAGCGCGAGCACGATGGGCTTGACGCCGCCGAGGCTTCACTCCGGGCGATCGAACACGGACTCATGCTGCTGGAAACCTCGCCGTTCGCCTGCCGGCCGGCAGCTGGCAACCCTTTTCTGCGCGAGTTGGTGATCGGCTTCGGCGCGACAGGCTACGTGGCGTTGTTCGAAGTGGAAGACGCCGCGACGGTGACCGTACTGGCCGTGCGGCACCAACGTGAGCAGGACTACCGCTGACAGATGGCTTGCGGCCCGTCGTGTCAACCCTGAGGCATCGTGGTCAGTCGTGCAGCAGCCTGGCGGCGATGCGCTCCGCGACCTGCCGGTTGTCGCGATAGAACGCGGCGTTGTCCGCCAGGGACTGCCAGCGATGCTGGTCTTCCACGTGATGGCGCAGTTGGCGGACAACAGTGGGCATCAGCTGGCCTTGGTTGCCGGCGTCCGTGCGCTGGGCGACATGCAGCAGCTCGAGCAGCAGCAGGATGCCTTCATGGTTGCGATCCGCCTGCTGACGTGCGGCGACGGACAGGCGATCAAGCCCCGCGGGCGTCAATCGCGCGAGGCCGGGGTCCGCCAGGCTGTGGCCCGGGTCCGTCTGCAGCAGGTGCAGGGCATCGTCCAGGGGCGTGACGAAGGTCGCGATGGTGCCGTCGGCGACGGCACCGGTGGCAGGCAGCGCATCATGCGCGTGGTTCTCGGCGAGAGGCATCGACATCTCCTTGTGTCGGCGGGAGGGCATCGTGGTTGCTGGATCGCATGACCCGGGACGCGAGGCCCACGATACGGACCGACTTTATGAACTCAAAAAGTGCGCGTCAATTCACTTGGGTAGTGAATATGTGTGACTTCACGCCGCTAACGTGGCCGCCATGGGCAACGAGCGCGAAAAATTCTCGCAACGGCTGGCAAATGCCATGCAGCAGGCGGGGTACGACGTGCGGCCGAAGGTGTTGTTCAACCTGTTCAACAGCCACTATCGCGGGCGCTCGGTCACATTCCAGACGACATCGCGCTGGTTGGCGGGCAAGGCGATCCCCGCACAGGACAAGTTGCAGGTGATCGCGGACGTCCTGGGCGTTGAGCCACAGGTCTTGCGTTTCGGCACGCCGGCGCGATCGCGTGTCGCGGAAACGCGGCAGACATGGCCTGCCGGCGTCGGAAGCCGCGAGCGTCACGTGATCGACGCGTACCTGCAACTGCCTCAGAAGAAGCGCGAGCTGGTCGGCGACCTGGTCAAGGCGCTGGCGGACGGCTGAGGGCCGGACCGACAGCGCCCACGCTCAGCGCAGCACGACAGGCGGTTCACCGCCCACGATGACGATATCGGCAGGCCGCCGCGCGAACAGGCCCACGGCGACCACGCCGGGAATCTGGTTGATCTCACGCTCCATCGCCACCGGATCGGTGATCGACAGGTTGTGGATGTCCAGCACCACGTTGCCGTTGTCGGTGGTCACGCCGTCGCGCCACACCGGCTGGCCGCCGGTCAGCGCGAGGATCTCGCGCGCAACCAGGCTGCGTGCCATGGGGATGACTTCCACCGGCAGCGGGAACTTGCCCAGCACGGGCACCTGCTTGCTTGGATCGACGATGCAGACGAACTGCTTGCTGGCCTCGGCGATGATCTTCTCGCGCGTCAGCGCCGCGCCGCCGCCCTTGATCAGGCGCTTGTGCGGATCGCACTCGTCGGCGCCGTCCACGTACAGCGACAGCGTGCCGGTGTGGTTGAGGTCGAGTACCTCGATGCCATGCTGCTTCAGGCGTGCCGTGCTCTGCTCCGAACTGGAGACCGCGCCCTTGATGCGGTCCTTGATGCCGCCCAGTGCATCGATGAAGTACGCCACGGTGGAGCCGGTCCCGACGCCGACGATCATGCCGTCCTCGACGAACTCGATGGCCTTTTCGCCGGCCAGGCGCTTTGCTTCGCTCATGGGGTCAACACTCGTGTAAGGGAAGGGGGTTGTAGGAGCGACGCACGTCGCGACCGGAAAGGTGAAGCGTCCCGCCCGCCGTCGAGGGAGGTCGTGATGCCCCGGCGCCTGACGGCGCACGGTCGCGACATGCGTCGCTCCTGCAGGAAAAAGAAGCTCATTCGAGCGCCAGCAGGAACTTCCATTGCGCGGCGGTAACCGGCAACACGGACAGGCGGGTGCCGCGCTGGATCAGCGCGAAGCCTTCGCCCAGGTCGTCGGCGTGCTGCTTGATCTCGTCCAGCGTGATGGTGCGTTTCAGCTTGCGCTCGAACTTCACGTCCACCAGCGACCAGCGCGGTTCTTCGCGCGTACTCTTGGGGTCGTGGTAGTCGGACTTCGGGTTGAACTGCGTCTCGTCCGGATAGGGCGCGCTCGCCACGGTGGCGGTGCCGACGATGCCGGGTTCCTTGCAGTTGGAGTGATAGAACAGCACGCCGTCGCCGACCTGCATGTTGCGCATGAAGTTGCGCGCCTGGTAGTTGCGCACGCCGTTCCACGGCTCCGTTCCGACCTTCTTCAGGTCGTCGATCGAGAAGGCATCCGGTTCGGACTTCATCAGCCAGTAGTGCTTGCGGGAGGTCATGGCGTGGCGTTCGATAGGGAAGGGGAAAGCAGCGTGTCGCGCTCGGTACAGACCGCATCCAGCGGTACGTCCCAGGGCTGCGCGCCCAACGCGTCGATGCGCTGCGCTTCAAAGCCGACCCCGACCAGCCACGGCGTAGCGGGGCGCTGCAGGCGCGGCGCCAGCGTGCGGTCGTACCAGCCGCCACCCATGCCGAGCCGATGCCCGGCGGCGTCGAAGCCCACCAACGGCACGATGATCAGCGCCATCTCAATGGCCGACAAACCGGAACTCGGTTCGATATCCGGCTCCGGAATGCCATAGCGGTTGGTCACCAGCGCATCGCCGGGGCGCCAGGGTGCGAAACGCAGCGTGTTGTCGTCCGACAGCAGCGGCAGGCAGTACACCAGGCCGGCCGGCAGCCGCAGCTGCCAGCTGTGCAGGCCGATTTCGCCATCCATCGCCCAATAGCCGGCCACGTAGCCGGTGGCCGGGAAGAACGGCAGCGAGAACAGGCGCGTAGCCAGCGCATCCGCGCCTGCGATGCGCTCGGCAGCGGGCAAGGCTCGTCGACGCGCACGCAGTTCGCGTCGCAGCGCATCACGCTCGGCGGTCATGGCAGACAAGGAGAAGGACAGGGCATGCGCGAATTTTACGGCATGCGCACCGGCGTTGCCGGTGGGACCGCAGGAGCGGCGTCAGTCACGGCCCTGTGCGTCGGATCCCTAGTGCAGTCGGCTTCGTTTCGAAGTCATCCCGCTCAAGGGCGGGTGCAACAGGACCGGCCGGGTCGCGGCTGATGCCGCTGCCGCGGGAAAAAATACGTCCTCCGCCATGCACGATGTTCGCGAAACGACCTTGAACCCGGGGTTCAAGTGGGAAGGTTGGGTAACCATCGGGCTTTCCGCTGCGAGGCAGACCTGCACTCCCGGTAACCGTCACCATCCCGTGGTCGTAATTAAGGGACAAGGCGAATGTTTGCGCTCACTGTCGAGTACAGCAGAGGACGCGGGGCCAGTATAGCGATCGAGGACTTTTTGCCTAGCCCGTTCGTCGGCGGATTCAGTGCGCAGTCGGCGACGTGCGCATGCCGTCACGATGCGCCGAGCGCGCCATCCAGCTTGCGGTGCAGGTCCTGCAGGGTGCGCTCGACCTCGCGGTTGCGCGCGTGCTGCTCATCGCGCAGCTGCTGCAATTCGTGTGCCAGGTTGAGGGCGGCCAGCACGGCGATGCGATCCACCGCGGCCATGCGGTTGCTGCCGCGCACTTCGCGCATGCGGCTGTCGAGCAGCTTGGCGGCGGCCATCAGGCTGGAGCGCTCGTCGGGCGCGACACCGACCGTGTATTCGCGGTCCAGCAGGTGGACGCTGACCGGCTCGTTGGTGCTCACGTGTGCTGCTCCAGGGACTTGAGGCGGCTGATCATCGCTTCCACGCGCGAGCGCGCCTGTTCGTTCTTCGCCAGCAGTTGCGAGCGTTCGCCGACCAGGTGTTCCTGCTGCTGGCGCAGGCTGCGGTTCTCGTCCGTGAGTCGCTGGCAGCGGTCCGCCAGGTCCTGGATGCGCGTGCTGAGTGCGCGGAGCTGGTCGAGGAGGTCGGCGGTGTCCATGGCGGCCACGATAGGCATGCGGTCGGCGGGCGGTCAAGCGCGGGCGGGACCGCGGAGCGGCAGCGGTCGCGATACCGGGACCCTGATCGCGACTGGCGTCGCTCCCGCAGGGCGTCAGGAAGCGACGCGCATGCCGGAGCCGGGATAGTAATCGCGGATGAAGCGCAGGCACTGGTCGGCGCCCAGCGCCTGCGACACCCAGTGGCCCTGGACCTCGTCGCACCCGTGGTTGCGCAGGAATTCGTACTGGTCCCAGGTCTCGACGCCTTCGGCCACCACCTTCAGCGCCAGCGACTGGCCCATGGTGATGATGGTGCTGGTGATCGCTTCATCGTCGGTGTCATGGGTCAGGTCGCTGATGAACTCGCGGTCGATCTTCAGCGTGGTCAGCGGCAGCCGCTTCAGGTAGGCCAGCGACGAATAGCCGGTCCCGAAATCGTCGATCGCCAGCGAGATGCCAAGCCGGCGGCAGGCGCGCAGGGTATCGGCATTCTGTTCGGGGCTGGCCATCACCACGCTTTCGGTCAGCTCCAGTTCCAGCCGGCTGGCCGGTACGCCGGTTTCTTCCAGTGCGCGGGCCACCACGGTCTGCAGGTCGCCGCGTTGCAACTGGGTAGCCGAGACGTTCACTGCCACGCTGAGTTCCTCCAGGCCTGCATCGTGCCATTCGCGCAAGGTCATGCAGGCGTTGCGCAGGGCCCAGGCGCCGAGTTCCAGGATCATTCCCGACTCTTCCGCCAGCGGGATGAACTGCGCCGGCGAGACCATCCCGAATTCCCGGCTGTCCCAGCGCAGCAGCGCTTCGACACCGGTGATCCGCTGGCGCGAGATCGACAGGCGCGGCTGGAACACGAGCGACAGTTCGTTGCGGTCGATCGCCCGGCGCAGCGCGCTGGCGAGGATCGCGCGATGGCGGTTCTTCTCGTCCATCGATTCCGAATACACCTGGTAGGTGTGCCGGCCCATCGCCTTGGCCTGGTACATGGCGGTGTCGGCGTGCTTCAGCAGTTCGGTCGGCACCTGCGCGTGCTCGGGGTACAGGCTGATGCCGATCGAGGGCGACACCGCCAGTTCCAGCCGCTCGCCGAAGTTGAGCGGAACGCGGAAGGCGTCGATGATGCGCTGCGCGACCTCTTCGGCATCGGGCATGCCGTTGATGTCTTCCAGCACGACGGTGAACTCGTCGCCGCTCAGGCGGGCCACGGTGTGCTGGGTACCCACGGTCTGTTGCACGCGCGCGGCGGCCGAGCGCAGGATGCGGTCGCCCGTGGCATGGCCGAGCGAATCGTTGATGTCCTTGAAGCGGTCCAGGTCGATGAACAGCACCGCCACGTGCCCGTGCTCGCGGCGCGCCCGCACGATGGCGCGCGACAGGCGCTCGGACAGCAGCGAGCGGTTCGGCAGGCTGGTCAGGGTGTCGTAGTTGGCCAGGTAGCGCAGTTCCTGCTCGGCGCGCTTCTGCTCGGTGATGTCGGTGAGCACCTGCACGTACAGCGGGCGTTCTCCGCTGGCGTCGGGTACCACGTTGGTCTCGATGCGGCAGAGGATTTCCTCGCCGTCCTTGCGCACCTTCCAGATCTCGCCGGACCAGCGCCCGGTCAGGCGCAGTTCGCGGTTCATCCGCTCGAAGAAGGCGTCTTCGTGCTGGTCGCTGTCCAGCATCGTCATCGGCTGGCCGATGATCTCCTGTTCCGCATAGCCGGTGATGCGGGTGAAGGCCGGGTTGATGGTGATGAACTGGTGCGCCCAGTCCAGCACCGCCACCGCCTCGTTCATGCTGCGCATCACTTCGCCGGCGATGCGATGCTCGTACTCGGCGTTGCGGCTGGCGGTGATGTCGCGCGCGGTGCCGGCGATGCGGATCGGCTGGCCGTCGGCGTCGCGCTCGACCACGCGCCCGCGCGCGCGGACCCACACCCACGTGCCGTTGCCGGCCATGTCCATGCGGTGTTCGGACATGAAGAGCGGCGTCTTGCCCTGCAGGTGCAGGCGCAGGCGTTCCTGCACCAGCGGCAGGTCTTCGTCATGGATGGTCGGCACCTCACCCTGGCGCGTCAGCACGGTGATGTCGGCCGTCTGCACGGCGCTTTCGTCCGCACGCATCCGGTAGAGCCGGCGCTGCACCAGGTCGTAATCCCAGAACTGTTCGCCCGAGGCCCACAGCGCCAGCTTCAGGCGTTCGTCGCGGTTGCGCAGGGATTCGCTGCGCAGCGGTTCCTGCGGCGCCTGCCGGCTGGCCAGCCATGCCTGCCACCAGCGTCGCGTGCCAATCACGATCACGCCCACCAACACCGCGCCGGCAAGCCCCATGGCCAGCCGGGACGACAGCGGGGAAGCCGTTGCCAGGAGTGCAGCGACAGAAGAGGCGTGCATGGAGGGGACGGTCGGCCAGCGTGTAGGCGATGCGCGAGTGTAGGCATGCGTACACACGCACAACAAGGAGGGAGGCGGGTTTTCGTTGGTACACTTGCGCGGTTGTCCGAAACCCCTGACGGATTGCGTTCTTCTATGCCCGACCTTCCCGATATCGCCGACGTGGCGGCCGCCGCCCGCCAACTCGGCCTGGCCATGGACGCCCCGGAACTGCACGGAGTGCTGTGCGGCTGGCTGGCTGGCGGTGGCACGGCCGACGACACCTGGCTGGCCCGTGCGCTGGCCGACGACCAGGTGCCTGCCCCGGTGGCGGGCAGTCCGCTCGACCAGTTGCGCCAGTGCGCGGTCGCCCAGCTGGAAGACCGCAGCTTCGCCTTCGACCTGCTGTTGCCCGCTGCCGACCGGCCGCTGGACGAGCGCGCCGAGGCGCTGTTCTCGTGGTGCCAGGGGTTTCTCGGTTCCTTCGGTCTGGCGGCCGGCGCATCGCCGCCGTTGTCGGAAGAAGGACAGGAAGCGCTGCAGGACCTGGCCCGGCTGGCGCAGGCCTCGGCCGAGAGCAGCGACGACGAGGAAGACGAAGATGCGCTGGCCGAACTGGAAGAGTTCGTCCGCGTCGCCGTCCTGTTGTTGCATGGCGATTGCGTGCTCGGGCCCCGGCACCGCCGGAGCCTGAACTGATGAAGGCCGTCGCCGGCATCGGCGCGGCGGAATTCGCCCGCCGGCGCAAGCAGCTGATGCGGCTGGCCGGCAACGACGCGATCCTGGTGCTGCCCGCCGCCGCCGAGCGCGTTCGCAGCCATGACACGCATTATCCGTACCGGCAGGATTCGGACTTCTGGTACCTCAGCGGCTTTCCCGAGCCTGACGCGGTGCTGGTGCTGGTGCCGGGCCGCAAGCACGGCGAGACCATCCTGTTCTGCCGCGAACGCGATCCGGAGCGCGAGGGCTGGGACGGCCCGCGTGCGGGCCAGGACGGTGCGGTCAACGACTACGGGATGGACGATGCCTACCCGATCGACGATCTGGACGAAATCCTGCCCGGCCTGCTGGAAGGGCGTTCACGCGTCTACTACCACTTCGGCCGCGATGCCGACTTCGACCTCAAGCTGATCGGCTGGGTGCGGCACGTGCGCGCGCACGTGAAGCAGGGCGCGCAGCCGCCGCACGAATTCCTCGAACTCGGCCACCTGCTGCACGACCTGCGGCTGTTCAAGTCGAAGGCCGAGATCACGCTGATGCAGCGTGCCGCCGACATCAGTGTCGAAGCGCACCGTGCGGCGATGCGCGTGGCGCGCCCCGGCATCCGCGAATACGAACTGCAGGCCGACGTCGAGCGCGTGTTCCGCGCCCATGACGCGTGGCCTGCGTACAACAGCATCGTCGGCGCCGGCCGCAATGCCTGCGTGCTGCATTACCGCGCCAATACGGCACAGGCGCGCGACGGCGAGCTGGTGCTGATCGACGCCGGCGCCGAGTACCGCGGCTATGCCGCCGACATCACCCGCACGTTTCCGGTCAACGGCCGCTTCACGCCGGCGCAGCGCGCGCTGCACGACCTGGTCGGCGACGCCCAGCGCGCCGCGCTGGACTGCGCGCGCGTCGGCGTGCCGTACGAAGCCGGCCATGTCGCCGCAGTCGAAACGCTGACCGAAGGCCTGCTCAAACTCGGCCTGCTGAAAGGCACGCTGGAAAAGCACCTGGCCGAAGGCACCTACCGTCGCTTCTACCGCCACAAGACCGGCCACTGGCTGGGCCTGGACGTGCACGACGTCGGCGACTACCGGATCGACGGCGAATCGCGCCTGCTGGAAGCCGGCATGGTGTTCACCATCGAACCCGGTCTCTACGTCGGCCACGACGACGAGAGCGTCGACGCCAAGTGGCGCGGCATCGGCATCCGCACGGAGGACGACGTGCTGGTCACCGACGGCGAGCCGCGCGTGCTGACCGACGCGCTGGCGCGCAGTGCGGACGAAATCGAAGCGGCGATGGCCGCTGGCTGACGACGGCCCAGGCGATCTAGGCAGTCACCACGCGCACGTCGTCAATCCACAGCTGCCGCCATCGGGCGGTCTTTTCGTCGGGTGCCAGCGCCTGCGGTGAGGCCGGCACGGCCGGCGCGAAGGCATCGCGCGCGTCCATGCATCCGGCATTGACGGCCGCATAACGCCGGTCGCCTTCCTCGAACACGACAGCCACCAGCACGCCGCAATTGCCGCACAGCAGGAACTGTGCCGCTTCCGATCCCTGCCGGTAGCGGTGCAGGCGCTCCGGAGGGTGGATCCGGATGACCAGGCGCGCCTTCGCATCGGATATCCATGCGGCCCCGTGCGCGCGGCAGAAGCTGCAGTCGCAGGCGCGGGGCGCCGTTCCCGCGGGGACGAGGGACATTGCGAGCGTCAGGGTGAGCGCACCGCAGTGGCAGCCACCGTGCAGGCGCGATGGAGGCGACGCCATCGCCGGATCACTCGGCGGCGGAACGCCAGGTCGCCGGCGTTTCATTGGTGACGGTGTCCGCGCCCGCCCGTTCGGCTTCCAGTGGCCGGATCTCCAGCGTCAGGCCGAAAGCGAGGCAAGGATTGCCGGCCGCGATCTGCGCGGCGTGCTCCAGCGAGTCGGCGACGATGAACCGGTAGCCGCCGACCAGTTCCTTCGCCTCGGCGAACGGGCCGTCGGTGATGCCGCTGCGCGACACCTGCTTGCCGCGGTGCTCCAGCCGGCTGCCGGGCTTGAGCACGCCGTCGGCGAGGCCCTGCTCGTACCAGGTGTAGAAACGGTCGATGGCGTCCTGCACGTCTTCTTTCGATGCGCTTTCGTCCCACTGCCCGCGGGAGATGAGGAGGTAGTCGGAGGTCGTCATGGAGATTTGCCGGCCGGAGGGTCGGATTATGCGTGCGCCAGCGCCGCCAGCAGCAGCAGGCCCCACAGGCCGAGCACGGCGAGGAAGTTCACGGTGAACACCAGGCCACGCAGGCGCACGTTCGGCGTCATCACCTGCACCGCGCTGTGCAGCACGCGACCGGCAACGAAGATCCACGCCAGCGTGATCGCGGCGTGGCAGGTACCGAGCAGCATCAGCGCGAGGCAGGCGACGTGGAAGAACAGCGGCCACTCGAACTGGTTGGACAGGTTGGCGCTGATGCGGGGTTCGAGCTTCGCCCACGGGTTGCTGCCATCCGCGCGACGGCCGATGCCCCAGATGGCGGGCGCCCGCGCGACGGTCAGCAGGACGTAGAGCAGCGCCGCGAGCGCGACATGCGTCGTTATCGGCAGCAACAGGGCGGTATCCGGGGACACGAGCGATGTCATGGCAGCGGCGGATTCGCCAGATAGGCCGCACCGAGGGCGGCGAACAGGCAAAGCAGGATGAAGAAGCCGTAGCGCACGCGGAACGGGATATCCGGCTTGCCGTAGCGCTGTTCGGCCTGTCGCCTGTCCAGACGCCAGCCGTGGTTGCATTCCGGACAGGCCAGTTGGTAGCGCCGGCCATAGACGAAGCCGAACAGCAGGTCGAACTCGCCGTACTTGTAGGTGAGTTGCGGCTGGAAGTCGCGCTCCTCGTCGCAATGCGGGCAATGCTGCGGTTCCGGCTCACCCACCGGTACGACGCGCTCGCCCTGGCCGATCATGAACATCATGCGTGCCGTCCCCTTGCGTGCATGCCGATTTCCCTCAGAGTCGACGGGATTCTGTGGGGGCGTCGGGATGGCGTCAAATCATGGTGGCGCTGCGTGTACGCCAACATTCGCGGGTGATGAATCCGTCTTCGCCGTTGCCAAGTACGCCGATGTCGTCTCCAGCAAGTTGCATAGTCAGTGCCCGTCGTGATCGAAGGCGGGACTCGAGGGCGTGTCGATGGCAAGCGCCTCAGCGATCGAAGACCAACGCCTGTGCAACTTGAGCGTGACGACGACGGCAGCGATGACGCTCGCAGCAAGCAGAATGGTCGAGACGAAATCCCGTTGACGAGCGCCTCATAACGACGCCCGTGCCGATCGGTAGTGACGAATACCTTGGGCGCTGGTCCACTGATTCTCAGCACCCCTGGGAATCTAGAACTGCCTGCGCTACTTGCCTTGCCCGAGTAGGCAGCCTGGACAAGTAGTCATGATTGACACACCCCCTCTTTATCCACACTCCCGCCAAAGCTTCGCTGCAGTCCTCGACGAGGTCTTCGTCCTCCGCCGCATCGCAGGCGACAACGAGAAGAGCACTCTCTGAATCCTCTTCCACATAGTCACCGAGATATTTAGCGCAATCGAGTCGATCGCCATACTCGGACGATTTGTCGAGCAGGATGCCTATCATCGCAACCCTGTCTCCGGTCCTTCTAAATGCCCTCACAACCATCTCCCCAATTCAACTCAAGCTTCTGAAAAAGCGGCTGACGCGGTTGATGCAATCGGAGCAAGCGTTAGCCTAGGGAAGCGATGCGCATCCGGGGCGCTTAGTACGGAACCAGTCCGATTCCCGGGTGCGGCCTGCGGCCTTACCCAGGCTACGACAGTCGATTCCTCAGTGTTGTTCGGCAAACGCCGGCCGCGTCAGGTTGTCGGCATCACCCTCGGTGCACAGCACCTCATCCTCGATGCGGATGCCGCCGTACGGGCGGAACGCGTCGACGCGCGACCAGTCGACGCTGCTGGCATGGCCGTTCTTCTTCACCTCGTCCAGCAGCAGGTCGATGAAGTACAGGCCGGGTTCTATGGTCACCACCATGCCGGGTTCCAGTACGCGGGTCATGCGCAGGTAGGGATGGCCGGCGGGGCGTTCGATGCGGCCGCCGCGGTCGCTGGCGGCGAAGCCGGCGACGTCGTGCACCTGCAGGCCGATCGGATGGCCCAGGCCATGCGGGAAGAAGGCCGCGCTGACGCCGGTGGCGACTGCCGCTTCCGGCGAGACGGTGATGACGCCGAAGTCCTTCAGGATGCCCATCAGGGTGTGATGCGCATCCACGTGCAGCTGCTTGTAGTCGACGTTCGCGCGCACGCCGGCGCACATGCGCTGCTGCGCGGTGTCGACCGCATCGATCAGCGCCTGGAACTCGCTGCCGGTGTCGTAGGCGTAGGTGCGGGTGATGTCGCTGGCATAGCCGTGGAAGCTGGCGCCGGCATCGATCAGAAAGCTGCGCAGCGTTGCCGGTGCGACGCGCTGCAGTTCCATGTAGTGCAGGATCGATGCGTGCTCGTTGAGGCCGATGATGTTGCCGTAGGGCAGGTCGTTGGCGTCCTGGCCGACGGCGGTGCAATAGGCCATGTGGATGCCGAACTCGCTCTGGCCCGCGCGGAACGCGGCTTCGGCGGCGCGATGGCCGCGCACGGCCAGGCGCTGCGCCTGCCGCATCAGCGCGATCTCGTACGGCGTCTTGTACGAGCGCTGGTATTCCAGGTACTGGATGACCGGCTCGGGATTGTTCGGGGCGTAACGCTGGTCAGGAGCCGCGCCCAGCGAACTCTGCGGCTCGCCGAGGATCGCGCTGCGTGCGGCAGGCGGCAGCAGTGCCGCGGCGTCGTCGGGCTTGCGGATGATATGGACGTCGACGTAGTCCACCCACCAGCCGCTCGGTGCGTCCGGCACCACATGCCAGTAGTCGAACGGCTGGTAGAAGATCACCTTCGGCCGCTGCCCGGGCGTGTACACCAGCCAGCTGTACGGCAACCGCGTGAGCGGCAGCCACGCCTTGAATTGCGGGTTCACCGCGTACGGGTAATCGCGGTCGTCGAATACCTGCCAGTGCTGCGTGCCGCTGGGGACCACCAGGTGGTCGAAGCCGCCACGCGCCAGCGCTTCGTCCGCGCGCCGCTTCATCGTCGCCAAATGGTCGGCGTACAGCGGGACGAGGTCGGTATCGAAGGAAGCGGGTGCGTTCATGGCGGCGGCTCGTGCAAGAGAACCGCCATTTTGCCGCAATCGTCCAGGGCGGGCGTTGCGCGGCCGGTCGCCTGGCGCGTTATTCCGCCTCGGGGCCGGCGTTCACCCAGTTCCGCAGACGTTCCAGCGGTTCGCGGTCGATGGTCAGGAAGCGCAGGCCGGCAAAGGCCTGTCCGGGGGTGTTCGCCGCCGCCGACCAGACCAGGTGTGCGCCGACGTCGATCGGCAGGTCCTGGCCGCGCGCATCCTGCAGGTGGAAGCGCAACTGGTACAGCGCGTCGTCGACCACCGGTTCGGTGGCCACCAGCAACATGCCCGATTCGGACAGATTGCCCAGCCGGCCGATCACCTGTTCGGTCATCAGGTCGAATACAGGCACCGGCTTAGGCACGGCGCGCCGGCGGGCGCGGCGGAACTCGCGCATCATGCGGCGTCTCCTGCGGGTTCGCCGCTGCGGCCGGTCAGGCTGCGCAGCGCGCTGAGGGTGGCGTTCCAGGCGCGGTCGATCAGGCGGCCGCGGTCTTCGGTGACCACCTGGGCCTGGCCCTTGGCCATCAGGTGCGCCAGCGTGTCCAGCGAATGCTCGCCGACGCGCTGGCCGCGCTGGTTGACGAACAGCGCGTTGCCGGTCACCGGGCTGAACCACGACAGGCGCTGGCGTTGCACGTCGCCCTGCTGGTTGCGGGTGAACTCGAACCAGGTGCCGAACGGCAGCGTGCGCAGGTAGTCGAAGCACTCCTGTTCCTGCGGCGTCCGCGGCTGCGTGGGCTTTTTCTTGGCCTCGCCCTGGCCGCCCAGGCGCGCGCGCCTTCAGGCGGGCGGTCAGCTCGGTGCGCGAGGTGGTTTCGTCTTCCTCGGCGCTGGACAGCCGGCGCGAGATCGCGGCGGCTTCGTCCTCGTGGTAACCCACCTGCACCAGCGACTTCTCGATCTTGCCGGCCAGCTCATGGTTGGCCGGCTGCGACGAAGTGGTGGCGGCGACGATTTCCAGCGTGGTCTGCAGCTGGTCGGCCCATTCGGTCGACGACTCGCCGTTGCGCAACTGGGTAAGCGTCAGTACGTCGGCCCAGGCCTGGCTGAGCAGCGCCTGCACGAATTTCTGCGGCTTGGCTTCGGCCATGGCCGATTCGATGGTGTCGACCGCTTTCTGCTTGGCGATTTCCAGCCGGTCCTTGCCGCGCGCGGCTTCGATCTGCCGGCGTTCGGCCAGTTCGGCCTTGCGTGCCGCAGCCTGCAGGTGCTGCTGCACGTCGCGGTTGGCATCCTCGAAGACCGCCTCGTCGCCTTCGTACGTCTCGACGACGGTTTCGACGGCCTTGTGCAGCCGCTGCACCAGGTGCGGATCGACGTCGTCGTCGCCCAGCCAGGTCGCGCCGGATTCGGCGACCGTGTTGAGCAAGTCGCGCGCAGGATGCTGCGCACGCAGGAAGAAGTTGCGGTCGCGCAACGCGGCCTGCACGACGGGCACCTGCAGTCGCACCAGCATGTCGGCGGCCGGTGCATCGTGCTGCACTTCTCGCTCGATCTCGTTGTAGAGCAGGTCGAGCAGTTCGAACGTATCGGAATCGGCACTCGCCAGCGTCGCACCGGGGCCATGCTTGGCGCGGACCTCCGCCAGCATCACCTGCTGCAGGTCGGCCACGGTACGGCGCGGCTGGTCCGGCATGCGTGCCGGCAACGGTGCCGTCTGCAGGGCCTGCAAGGTGTTCAGCACATCGGGTGTCGGCAGCAGGCGACGGGCATGGCCGCCGCCCGTGTGTCCCTGCGCGCCGCCACCGCCGGTACCACCGCCACCGCCACCGCTGGCAGTACCACCACCACCACCGATCTGTCCGCCTGGCCCGTGTGTGTTCCCCGCCAAGCCGTCACCGCCCGGGCCGCCACCGGCATCGCCCGCGATCGAGTCGATCTCGCCCGCCTGCGCGAGCGCATCGGCCTGCAAGCCACCGCGGCGGATGGAAAGCAGTTTCTGCAGGACTTCGAACGAACCCGCCGTGCCCTGTGGCGCTTGCCCGTCTGCAGGTGCGCCTTCCGGAGTGGTGCCGCCCGCCGGGGCCGATGTCGCCGGTCCGGTGAATGTGGTGTTCCCGGTCAGTGCTCCGGCGACCGCATGCAGCTGCTCCGGTGTCAGCGTGGCCCAGTGCGATGCGCTCGCCTGGCTCTGCCAGCTGGTCATGGGGCGTGCGCCGCCGTCCGCTTCGTCGCGCGGGGGGCGCACGATGTCGAGGCTGCGTGCGCGTCGCGGCATGTAGGCCAGCCCCGGCAGGATGCCTTCGCGCGCGAGGAACTGGTTCACCGTGTTCGCCCACTCGGTGTAATTCAGCATCACCTTGTGGTCGAAGCTGCGATACAGCACCAGTTGCGCATCGATGGACAATTCGAGGCAGGCGGCCGCGTCCTTCAGCAGGTGCGACAGGCGATGCGGCCCCAGCGGCAGCGTCTCGGCCTCGTAGGCGGGACGGCAGGCGAGCACGCCGAACCGCTGGCCCAGCATCAGGATCTGCGCGTTGCCGCGCTGCTCGTGCCGGCGCGCGACTTCGCGCAGCACGATCTCCTGGTCCATCGCCGCATCCTCGACCAGGGTCAGCGTCTGGTAGTCCAGCCGCAGCTGCGGCGCTTCGCCGGCGGGTCGCACGCTGCGAAGCGCCGCCAGTTCCGCTTCCAGCGCGAACATGTACTGCGGCACCAGTTCGACGCGGTTCTTCTGCAGCGAACGCAGGTCGACGAAGATCTGCGTCTGCGCGTGGTTGCTGCGGGCCTGCTCGGCCTGCTTGAACAGTTGCTGCTCGAATTCCACCAGCATGCCGTTCAATGCGGCGACGAAATCGGTGGCGATATGGTCGAACAGGTTCTGCAGCACGCGCCGCACGCGCGGCGGCAGCGCCGACGATGCGATCGTGGTCGGCGCGGCAGCGGACGTCGGCGGTCGTGTCGCGGTCATCGGTACGTTCTGCTCCCCTCTTGCAGCATCATTATCACACCCGGCATTGCCTGCGCACCCATCCGTCGCCTCGCCGCAGGGCATCCGGGCATCAGGTGTCCAGGAACAGCTCGATCACATCATTGGTGAACCGGCGGCCCAGTGCCGTGGGGCGCACGTGCGTGTCGGAGATCGCCAGCCATCCCCGTTGCAAGGCCTGTTCCAGTGCGGACGCGATGCTCGACGGCGGCAATCCGGTGGTGGCGGTGAAGTCCGCCAGCGCAAAGCCTTCCTGCAATCGCAGTGCATTGAGCATGAATTCGAACGGTCGCCGCTCTGGCGTGATGTCGTCGTCGCCACCGATCGCCAGCGGGGTGCCGGCGGCAGCGAGATACGCGGTGGGATGCTTCACTTTCCAGCGGCGCAGCACCTGCTGCGTGGCACCGACGGTGATCTTGCCGTGCGCGCCGGCGCCGATGCCGACGTAATCGCCATAACGCCAGTAGTTGAGGTTGTGCGCGCAGCGACGCCCCGGGCGCGCGTAGGCACTGACCTCGTAATGCTGATAGCCCGCATCGGCCAGCAGGGCCTGGCCATGTTCCTGCATGTCCCAGGCGTGATCGTCGTCGGGAATGCCCCGCGGCGGCCGGGCGAAGAAGACGGTGTTCGGTTCCAGTGTCAGCTGGTAGTGCGAGATGTGCGCCGGCTGCAATGCGAACGCGCGTTGCAGGTCGTGTTCGGCCATCGCCAGGGTCTGCCCGGGCAGGGCGTACATCAGGTCGAGGTTGATATTGTCGAAGCCGGCATCCTGCGCAAGTTTCACCGCGTGCTCGGCCTCGCGGCTGTCGTGGATGCGGCCGAGCTTCTGCAGGCTGTCATCGTCGAAGCTCTGGATGCCGAAGCTGATGCGGTTCACTCCGGCGGCACGGTAGCGGTCGAAGCGGCCGTGTTCGGCGGTACCGGGATTGGTCTCCAGCGTGATCTCCAGCCCGGGCGCGAAGCGCAACCGGCTGCTGGCGCCCTGCAGGAAGCGGTCGATCGCCTCTGGCGGGAACAGGCTGGGCGTGCCGCCGCCGAAGAACACGCTGTGCACGGCGCGGCCCCAGACCAGCGGCAGGTCCTGGTCAAGATCGCGCAGCAGAGCGTCGACGTAGTCGTCGAACGGCAGCTCGCCCTTGCCCTGGTGCGAGTTGAAGTCGCAGTACGGGCATTTGCGCACGCACCACGGCATGTGCACGTAGAGCGAGAGGGGTGGCGGGATCAGCATCGGTCAGGCCAGGTCGAGCAGCCGCTGCTTGAGGCCGGCCAGGGCCTTGCCGCGATGGCTGATGCGGTTCTTCCCGGTGAGCGGCATTTCCGCCGCGGTCTGCCCCCGCTGCGGATCGAAGAACACCGGATCGTACCCGTGCCCGCCGTCGCCACGGCGTTCGTGCAGGATGCGGCCGCGCCATTCGCCTTCCACGATCAGCGGCTGCGGGTCGTGCGCGTGGCGCAGCAGCACCAGCACGCAGTAGAAATGCGCGCCGCGCTGTTCGCCGGCGACATCCTTCAGGGCGTCCAGCAGCTTGTCGATGTTGCGGTCCGCGTTGCCGTGATCGCCGGCGTAGCGCGCGGAGTACAGGCCGGGCGCACCGTTGAGCGCATCCACGCAGATGCCGGAGTCGTCGGCCAGCGCGGGCAGGCCGGTCTGCAGGCTGGCATGGCGCGCCTTGATCAGTGCGTTCTCGACGAAGGTGGCGCCGGTCTCGTCGGCATCCTCGACGCCCAGGTCGGACTGCGCGACCAGTTCGATGCCGGTATCCGCGAGCAGGCCGCGGAGTTCTTCCAGCTTGCCCTGGTTGGAGGAGGCGAGGACGAGTTTCATGTGGATCAGCCCTTGGGTTGCAGCAGGTCCCAGCGATTGCCGTAGGCATCGCGGAACACGGCGACGGTGGCGTAGCTTTCCTCGCGCGGTGCTTCCAGGAATTCGATGCCGGCGGCGGTCATGCACGCATGGTCGCGCCAGAAATCGTCGGTCTGCAGGAAGAAGCCGACGCGACCGCCGGTCTGGTCGCCGATGCGCGCGCGCTGTTCGTCGGTACTGGCAACCGCCAGCAGCAGGTCGGTGCCGCCGTCGCCCTTCGGCGCCACGCGCACCCAGCGCTTGCCGCCGCCGAGGTCGGTGTCTTCCCGCAGCTCGAAGCCGAGCGCATCGCGATAGTGCGCGATGGCGCGGTCGTAATCGTCGACGAGCAGGGTAACCAGGCTGAGGGTCTGGGACATGCGGGGAATCCGTCGGATGAGGTAGTGGTCGTGGGAGCGACGTAAGTCGCGATGGTGGGTCGGTAAAGCCTCATCGCGACTTACGTCGCTCCCACGAGTGAAGAGGGTGAAGGAGTTATCCCGCCAGCGCTGCGCGCTGGGCGGCGAACAGTTCGCCGATGCCCTTCTCGCCCAGTGCGAGCAAGGCATCCAGTTCATCGCGACGGAAGGCGTGGCCTTCGGCCGTGCCCTGCAGTTCGATGAAGCCGCCGCCGTCGTTCATGACGAGGTTCATGTCGGTGTCGCAGTCGCTGTCCTCGGGGTAGTCCAGGTCCAGCACCGGCACGCCGCGGTAGATGCCGACCGAGACCGCCGCGACCGCGCCATGCACCACATCGCGCTTGATATCGTTGCGGCCCTTCAGCCAGTTCACCGCATCCACCAGCGCCACGTAGGCGCCGGTGATGGCGGCCGTGCGGGTGCCGCCGTCCGCCTGCAGCACGTCGCAGTCCAGGGTGATGGTGCGTTCGCCCAGGGCGCCGCGATCCACGCAGGCGCGTAGCGTGCGGCCGATCAGGCGCTGGATTTCCAGCGTTCGGCCGCCCTGCTTGCCGCGCGAGGCTTCGCGGTCGCTGCGCGTATGCGTGGAGCGCGGCAGCATGCCGTACTCGGCGGTCACCCAGCCTTCGCCCTTGCCGCGCAGGAAGCCGGGCACCTTGTTCTCCACCGTCGCCGTGCACAGCACGCGGGTGTGGCCGAAGCTGACCAGCACCGAACCTTCCGCGTGGCGGGTGTAATTGCGCAGGATGCTGACGTCGCGCATCTGGTCGGGCTGGCGGCCGCTGGGGCGGGAGAAGGACATGGGGGCATCCACAATGAGGGGGGCGAAGTCTACCAGCCCGCCCCGCCGGACCCGGCTGCCGCCACGCGGGCTGCTAAGATGCGCCGCTCACTGGTCCGATGGGCACCTGCATGATCCGCAGCATGACGGCGTTCGCTACCGCCGAACGCGCCACCGAGGGCGGCACGCTGGCGGCCGAACTGCGTGCGGTCAACCACCGCTTCCTGGAACTGGGCGTACGCCTGCCGGACGAACTGCGCGTGCTGGAGCCGGCGCTGCGCGAGCGCGTCGCTTCGCGGGTATCGCGTGGCAAGCTGGACCTGACCCTGCGCCTGCGGGCTCCCGAAGGCGAAGGCGCACTGCAGCTCAACGCCCGCGTCGTGGCACAGCTGTCCGAACTGGCGCAGGACCTGTCCGCGCGGTTGCCGAACCTGCGCACCGAACTGACCGACCTGCTGCAGTTCCCCGGCGTGTTGCAGAGCAAGGGGGTGGACATGGACGCGCTGCAGGTCGAGGCGCTGGCACTGCTGGATACGGTGCTGGACCAGTTCGTCGCGGCGCGCGAACGCGAGGGCGGCAAGCTGGTGGCGGCGATCCTGGAGCGCGTGGACGGCATCGCCGCGCTGGCGGCCGAGGTGCGCACGCTGATCCCGCAGATCCGCGCAGGCCAACGGCAGAAGCTGGAAGCGCGCCTGGCCGACGTGGCCCAGAACATGGAGCAGGGCCGGCTGGAGCAGGAACTGGTGCTGTGGCTGCAGAAGCTGGACGTGGACGAGGAACTCGACCGCCTGGACAGCCACGTCAAGGAGATCCGCCGCGTCTTCACCCAGAAGGAGCCGCAGGGCCGCCGGCTGGACTTCCTGCTGCAGGAGTTCAACCGCGAAGCCAATACGCTGGGCTCCAAGTCCGTCGACATCCGCACCACCAACATCGCGGTGGAGTTCAAGGTGCTGATCGACCAGATCCGCGAACAGGTCCAGAACATCGAGTGAGTCGGTGATTTGTGATTGGTGATTCGCAGGAGCAGCGGTTGTACGGTTGCAATGAAACGACACGCGGGAAACGCCCTTTGAGCGCAACGATGAACCAGCAGACCTTGAGCGAGCGTGATTCGGCTCCAGCGAATCACCAATCACGAATCACGAATCACGGCTCCAACCGCGGGACGCTCTACATCGTCGCGGCGCCCTCCGGCGCGGGCAAGAGCAGCATCGTCAACGCGGTGCTGGCGTGCGACGCCGACATCGCGCTGTCCATCTCGTTCACCTCGCGCGCGGCGCGCCCGGGCGAACGGCATGCGCAGCACTACCACTTCATCAGCGCGGACGAGTTCAAGGCGATGATCCGTGCCGGCGACTTCTTCGAGTACGCCGAAGTGCACGGCGACTGGAAGGGCACGGCCCGCCAGTCGGTGGAGCCGCAGCTGGACGCCGGCAAGGACGTGCTGCTGGAGATCGACTGGCAGGGCGCGCGCCAGGTGCGCGACAAGGTGCCGGACGCGGTCAGCGTGTTCATCCTGCCGCCGTCGCGCGATGCGCTGGAGCAGCGTATGCGTGCCCGCGGGCAGGACAGCGAAGAGGTCATCCAGCGCCGCCTGGCCGCGGCCCGCGAGGAGATGTCGCACTACGCCGAGTTCGACTACGTCATCGTCAACGACGTGTTCGACGAGGCGGTGGCGCAGATGCACGCCATCTTCACCGCCAGCCGCCTGCGCCGTGAGGCACAGGACGTGCGCCACGCCGACCTGATCGCGGCGTTGCTGGCGGAGTAACGTGTAAGAGGGGCTTCAGCCCGCGCCCCGGTGGTCGTTCCGTGTGCAGCCATGGTGAACGCGCCGCAGCGCGCCCGGCTGGAGAACGACCTGGCGTCGAGTGGACGTCCAGAGGTGGCCTGGCCCTCATGTTTGAGGGTGGGATCCAGGCTAACCACTTGATTTTCAAGGAAAGGCTTGCATTGCGGGCCTTGGCTGCCTACAATCCCGGCCCCTTTCCGTATTCACTGCGCGGCCTGCCTGGCCGCCGGGAGCCCGCATGGCCCGCATTACCGTCGAAGATTGCCTGGAAGTCGTAGATAACCGTTTCGATCTGGTCACGATGGCCGCCAAGCGCGCCCGCCAGCTGGCGAACGGCGTGGAACCGCAGATCGACAACAACGAAGCGCAGGACAAGCCCACCGTGCTGGCATTGCGCGAAATCGCCGCGCGCAAGATCGACAACGAGCTGATCGACCGCGTCGAGAAGGCCGAGCGCGAACGCGCCGAGCGTGAGGCGCTGGAGTGGGCCGCGGCCGAAGTGGTGGCCGACGACGACCTGTCGAAGGGCGACGACTGATCCAGTTCGTCTAACGTTCCGGTCGGAACGGACGATCGCCGGAAGGCCCGCGCAAGCGGGCTTTTCGCGTTTCAGGGCCGCCGATCCGCGTTGCCGTGGCGACGTGACTGGCATAGTCTGGCGACATGAATTCAGGTCGCATCGCCAAGGCACTCCGCAGCCCTGCTTCGTCGCGTGACGATGGCCTGCCGGAGTACGTCGTCCAGTTCGAGAAGACGGCGGCGTACCTGCCAAGGGAGCAGCTGCCGCTGCTGCGTCGGGCCTGGGAAGTCGGCGCCGCCGCTCATGCGGGGCAGACCCGCAAGTCCGGCGAACCCTACATCACCCATCCCGTGGCCGTGGCCGGCGTACTGGCCGAACTGGGCATGGACGCGGAAACGCTGATCGCGGCGATCCTGCACGACACCATCGAAGACACGCCACTGACCGGTGCAGACATCGCAGCCGAGTTCGGCGAATCGGTCGCGGAGCTGGTGGAAGGCGTCACCAAGCTGGACAAACTGAAGTTCCGCGACCGCCAGGAAGCGGCGGCGGAAAGCTTCCGCAAGATGCTGCTGGCCATGTCGCGCGACCTGCGCGTGATCATGATCAAGCTGGCCGACCGCCTGCACAACATGCGCACGCTGGGCGCGCAGGGTGCCGAGGCGCGTGGACGCATCGCCCGCGAGACGCTGGAGATCTATGCGCCCATCGCGCAGCGGCTCGGCATGAACCTGGTCAAGTCGGAGCTGCAGGACCTGGGCTTCCGCGCGCTGCATCCGTGGCGGCATGCGGTGATCGACAAGCACATCCGCAGCCAGCCGGTGATGCGCCGCGAATCGATGGCGCAGATCGAGGCGCACCTGTCGCAGCGGTTGGCGAAGGAAGGCATCGAGCATCGCCTCGTCAGCCGGGTGAAGACGCCCTGGAGCATCTACAACAAGATGCGCGCCGAAGGCAAAAGCTTCGACCGGGTGATGGACGTGTTCGGGTTCCGCGTCGTGGTCGATTCGGTGCCGTCCTGCTACCACGCGCTGGGTGCGGTGCACGCGCAGTACAAGCCGCTGGACGGGCGCTTCCGCGACTTCATCGCCATTCCCAAGGCCAACGGCTACCAGTCGCTGCACACCGTGCTGTTCGGGCCGTACGGGTCGCCCATCGAAGTGCAGATCCGCACCATCGAGATGGACCTGGTGGCCGAACGCGGCATCGCCGCGCACTGGACCTACAAGTACGGCACCGATTCGCCGAACAGCGCGCAGAACCGCGCGCATGCCTGGATCGTGGAGCTGATCGACAACCAGCGTGCGGCCGGCTCGTCGCTGGAGTTCCTCGACAACGTCAAGGTCGACCTGTTCCCCGACGAGGTCTACCTGTTCACGCCGAAGGGCAAGATCCTGTCGCTGCCGCGCAACGCCACCGCGCTGGACTTCGCGTACGCGGTCCACACCGACGTCGGCAACCAGGCGGTGGCCTCGCGCGTGGACAAGAAGCTGGTGCCGTTGCGCACCAAGCTGGCCAGTGGCCAGAGCGTGGAGATCATCACCGCCAAATCGGCCGCGCCGAAGCCGCAGTGGCTGGAGTTCGTCGTCACCAGCAAGGCGCGCACCGCCATCCGCCACCAGCTGAAGCAACTGGAGCACGAGGACGCCGTGCAGCTCGGCCACCGCATGCTGGACCGCGCGCTGGAAGACCTGGACAGCTCGCTCGAGCGCCTGCCGCAACAGCGCCTCGAAGCCTTCCTCACCGAACACAAGTATCCGCGCCTGGAGGCCTTCCTTGCCGACGTCGCGCTCGGCAACTGGATGCCGGCGCAGGCGGCGCAGGCGTTGACCGCCTTCGCCGAGTTGCGCGGTGGCGGGCATTCCAAGCATTCGCAGGAAAAGATCCTGATCACCGGCGGCGAACGCGGCGTGGTCAGCTTCGCCCAGTGCTGCCAGCCGATCCCCGGCGACGAGATCATGGGCTACCACACCGCCGGCAAGGGCATCGTGGTGCACCGGCTGGATTGCCCCAACGTCACCGAGTTCCGCAAGTCGCCGGAGCGCTGGGTACCGATCGCATGGGACGCCAAGGTCACCGGCGACTACGACGCCGCGCTGCTGATCGACGTGGAGAACCGCCCTGGCGTGCTGGCGCAGGTCGCTGCCGCCGTCGCGAAGAGCCAGTCGAACATCGAACGCGTCGAATACCTGGAGCGTGACATCAACGTCGCCGTGCTGCGCTTCTCGATCCAGGTGCGCGACCGCAACCACCTGGCGGAAGTGATGCGCCGGTTGCGACGCCTCAACGTCGTGCACGGCGTGCGCCGGCAGTGACGTAGGGCGGGTCCAGGCCCGCCGTGTTGATGCTTGTTCTTGCGGCGATGTGGTTCGGCTGCGTCGTCTTTTCGCTCAATACCATCGCGATCCGACCGGCCGCGATGGCGGGCCGGGGCCCGCCCTACGTAGAATCACGGGTTCTTACAGGAGTCGCCCATGACCAAGCAGATCATCCACACCGAGCAGGCTCCCGCCGCCATCGGCCCCTATTCGCAGGCCGTGCGTGTTGGCAACACGGTCTACTTCTCCGGGCAGATTCCGCTGGATCCGGCCACCGGCCACCTGGTCGACGGCGACATCACCGCCCAGGCACGCCGCGCCTTCGACAATCTGAAGGCGGTGGCGGAAGCGGCAGGCGGCTCGCTCGACCGCATCGTGCGGCTCGGCCTGTACCTGACCGACCTGTCGCAGTTCGCGGCCGTCAATGCGGTGATGCAGGACTATTTCGCTGCGCCGTATCCCGCGCGTTCGACCATCGAAGTCTCTGGCCTGCCGAAGGGCGCCGCGTTCGAAGTCGACGCGGTGATGGTGCTGGAGTAAGGGCGGAGGGTGCCGTGGCGCCGGGCTTGCCCGGCGCCCGGTGGTGTCCGACAGCCAGGCGCGTGGGCGACCGGCAGCGGAGCAAGCTCTGCGCTACGCGGGGCTACGCCTGGTGTCGCTGGGCGTATGCCCGGTCCAGCGCTTGAACGCCCGACGGAATTCGCGCACGTCGTTGAAGCCGATCTGGCTGCCGACGCTGGCGATGGTCATTTCCGCGTCCTGCAGCAGTTCCAGCGCACGCTCGGTGCGCACGCGGTCGTGCACGGCGCTGAAGGTGGTGCCTTCCTCGGCGAGTTGGCGCCGCAACGTGCGCTCGCTCAGGTGCAGTGCCGTGGCCACGTCCGTCATCTGCGGGTTCTCGCGCAGGCGCGGGCGCAGCTGGCGTTCGACCGCCGCGGTGCTTTCGCCGCGCAGCGACATCGCCGTGAGCTGCGCACGGCACAGCGCCAGCGCCTGCCGGGAGGTCACCGGGTTGTAGCTGGCGAACGGCAGTTCAAGCCAGCGCCGGTCCACCACCATCGCGTGCCGCGATTGGCCAAAGCGCACCTCGCAGCCGAACAGGTCGTCGTAGCGCGCGGCATAGCGCGGCGCCGGGTAGCCCAGGTCGAGCCGCAGCGGGCGGAACTCGGCACCCGCCAGCTCCCGGGCCAGCATCAGGGTGCTGGCGAACATTTCCTCGCACAGGAAAGGCAGCAGGTCGGAGGCTTCCTCGGGCGCGGTCGCGACCACGGCCAGCGCGCCGTTGTCGCCGTCCTGCATGTCCAGGTCCATCAGCGGCCCGAGGTTGCGCTGGTACTCCAGGCCGATCTGGACGGCATCGCCGAACGTGGGCGCGGTCTTCATCGCCAGGCCCAGCAGGCCGAAATTGCCGCCGTTCTGCTTCTCGCCCATCGCCAGGCCCACGCCGTCGATCGGCAGGGTCGGCAGGGCGCGGCGGATGATCTCGCTGGCCTGGCGGTAGGACACGCGCGCCTGCGGGTCGTGGATCTCCTGCACGTTCAGCCGCATGCCGGCGAACCAGCCCTCGGCGTTCACGCCGAATTCGCCGGCCAGCAGCACCAGGCCGCACAGCATGTTGGTGGGCAGGTTGGCGATCGACAGGCGATTGCCCAGTCCGGTTTTCCAGCGCATCGAAGCCCCTCCAGCTTGTCCGCTTCGCCCCCCGTAGTATGCCGCTCCCGCCCTCCGTGTCGCACCTGTCGCCGCACCAGACTGCGGGGCACTACGCAGGCGTATGGGAGGGGACTCATGCAGCGCATCATTTCCGTGGCACTGGCAGGCGCTCTGGCGCTCATGATGGGCGCGTGCCAGCCCAAGGCGCCTGAAACCGCCAGCGCCCCGGCGGCCGAGGCAGGGTTTGCCGCCACCCTGCAGGAGCGCCTGCTGGACGCCAAGCCGGGCGACGTCATCGAGATCCCCGCCGGCCGCCACAGCTTCGACCGCAGCCTGACCCTGCGCGCGGATGGCGTGACCATCCGCGGTGCCGGCATGGACAAGAGCGTGCTGAGCTTCAAGGGACAGAAGGCCGGCGCCGAGGGCCTGCTGGTCAATGGCGACGACTTCGCCATCGAGAACCTCACCATCGAGGATTCCAGGGGCGACGGCCTGAAGATCAGCGAGTCGTCGAACATCACCATCCGTGGCGTCAAGGTGCAATGGACCGGTGGGCCAAGCACGAAGAACGGCGCCTACGGCATCTACCCCGTGCTGACCAAGAACGTGCTGATCGAGGACACCGTCTCCATCGGCGCGTCCGATGCCGGCATCTACGTGGGCCAGTCCGATGGCGTCATCGTCCGCCGCAGCCGCGCCGAGCAGAACGTGGCCGGCATCGAGATCGAGAACACCCTCAATGCCGACGTCTATGAGAACGTCGCCACCGGCAACACCGGCGGCATCCTGATCTTCAACATGCCGGGCCTGTCGCAGCAGGGCGGCAACATCCGCGTGTACGCCAACCAGGTGATCGCCAACAACCACGAGAATTTCGGTGCCAAGGGCACGCCCGTGGCCAGCGTGCCGGCGGGGTCGGGCATCGTGATCAACTCCAACGACGACATCGAAGTGTTCGGCAACGAGATCCGCGACAACGCGACCGCCAACATCATCGTGTCCAGCGTGTACTCCACCGGGTACAAGGACAGCAGCGCGTCGCCGAACTTCGATCCGTACCCGGAGCGCATCCACATCCACGGCAACACCCTGTCGGGCGGCGGCGACTCGCCGGACGGCTTCGACCTGAAGGCATTGAAGGTGGCCACCTACGGGCTGCGCGGCAACTTCCCCGACGTGCTGTGGGACGGATACTTCAACAAGGATCGCGTGGTGGACGGCAAGAAGATCGGTCCGCAGATCTGCCTGCGCGACGTCAACGGCGTGATCAACGCGGACGGCCCGGGTGGCTACAAGCATCCGAACAAGGACGCGAAGGTCCATGACTGCGAGCTGCCGCGCCTGCCGGCGGTCGACCTGAAACGCGGTTGAGGCCCCCACGCATGCCGTACCGCGCGGTACTGGGTCTGGCCATGCTTGTCGCCTGCGCAGCGCTGCCCGCCTGCCGGCCAGCGCCGCAGGTGCATTTCTTCGCCGACGGCCAGCCGGCGACGCTGGACGAGTGGGGGGTACTGCGGATCGAAGGCGGGCATCTGCATCTCAACGATGGCGTGGTGCCGTACGATCTCAACACGCCGTTGTTCAGCGACTACGCACACAAGCTGCGCACGGTGTGGATGCCGGCAGGGACATCGGCGACATACCAGGCGGAACAGAGTTTCGACTTTCCCGTCGGCACCATCCTCAGCAAGACGTTCTACTACCCGCTGCCGGAAGGGCAGGCCCGGGATGGAAAGACCGTCGCGCGCACGCCACCTTCGCAGTCGTCGCTGGAAGGCGAGGCGCTGGACCTGGCCAAGGTGCGCCTGATCGAGACGCGCCTGCTCGTGCATCGGGTCGAGGGGTGGGTGGCGCTGCCTTATGTGTGGAACGACGCGCAGACGGCGGCGACGCTGAAGCGCACCGGTGAACTGATCCCGCTCGAACTCGTCGATGCGCAGGGCAAGCGCGAGCCGGCCGACTACCAGGTGCCGGACCAGAACCAGTGCGGCGGCTGCCACATCACCGACAACAAGTCGCGCAAGCTGCTGCCGATCGGCCCTAAGGCGCGGCATCTGAATCGCGACTTCGACTACACCGGTGGCAAGGAGAACCAGCTCGCGCACCTGGTGCGCGTCGGTTATCTGTCCGGCGTGCCCGCAACGCCGCCGCAGTTGGCGGATGCGATGGATGCCAGAGCACCGCTCGACGCGCGCGCGCGCGCCTACCTGGACGTCAACTGTGGCCACTGCCACAGCGCCACCGGCCCGGCGATCACGTCCGGGCTGTGGCTGGATGCGCACACGCAGGACCGGCTGAAGCTGGGTTTCTGCAAGCAGCCGATCGCCGCGGGCAAGGGCACGGGCAACCGGCGCTACGACATCGTGCCGGGCCATGCGGCCGATTCCATCTTCGACTACCGGTTGGACAGCGACGACCCCGCGATCATGATGCCGGAGCTGGGGCGCTCGGTCGTCCATCGGGAAGGGGTCGCGCTGATCCGCGCGTGGATCGATGCGCAGTCAGGCAGTTGCGATACCGCAGGCACAGGCAGTGAACCACCGCCGGCCACCTGAGGCCGGTTTCCGCACAACGCTTCCGGGAGGGCGTGATGAGAGTGATGCAACGGGATCTGGTCGTGGGGCTTCGGCGGGCGTTGTTCGGCGGTTGCGTGGTGTTGGGTGCGAGCGGCACGGCCTGGGCGCAGGCGACGCCTGAAGGCGAGCAGCAGGCCACCAACCTCGACACCATCACCGTCACTGCACAGAGCCGCCAGCAGGAATTGCAGGACGTGCCGATCGCGCTGCAGGTCGTCGACCAGCAACTGCTCGACGACGTCGCGGCGGAGAACCTGGGCGACATCGACGCTTTCGTGCCGGGCCTGGTGGTGGATGCCGCGCAGCCGACGCAGCCTTCGTTCCGCCTGCGCGGCGTGGAGACCAACGATTTCGGCATCGGTACCGATCCGGCCGTCGGCATCTTCGTCGACGGCGTGTACGGCGGCCGCGGCGGCGGCGTGCTGCTGCCGTTTCTCGACGTGGAGCGCATCGAGGTGCTGAAGGGGCCGCAGGGCACGCTATTCGGTCGCAACACCGCCGCCGGCGCGATCTCGCTGGTGACGCGGCGGCCGCAGGACGAGACCGAAGCACGCCTGCGCCTGCGGCTGGGCAACTACGGCAAGCAGTACGTCGATGCGATGTGGAACATCCCGGTCAGCGACGTCTCGGCGTTCCGGATCAACGCGCTGTTCAACCACAGCGACGGCTGGTTCCAGGACGGCGCCACCGGCAAGGACCTCGGTGGCGAGAACGTCTGGGCCGCGCGCGCGGCGTGGCAGTTGCGCATCGGCGACAACACCACCGCGCTGCTGAGCTGGGACCATGAAAGCCTGGACCAGAACGGCCGCGTCACCACCGGCATCGTGCCCTTGCCGGCCTATCCGCAACGACCGCCGGTGCCGGCGGATCCGGACGACTACCTGGATCCGCGCAAGGTACCGACCTACAGCGACGCGGAGAACGCCGAGTGGCGCACCTTCGATGGGGTCACCCTGATCCTCGAGCACGCCTTCACCTGGGGCAACCTGACCTCGACGTCGTCGTGGCGCGAGTACGACTCGAAGAACCAGACCGAGGAAGACGGCACCAACCGCGCCGACCTCTACATCGACTCGGTCAACACCGAGAGCAACGAGACCTTCTACCAGGAGTTCAAGTTCGCCGGCAGCAATGCACGGCTGGACTGGGTGGCCGGCGCGAGTTTCTTCAAGGAGGACGCACGCCAGACCAGCGAGGTGAACACCAATACCGAAGCGGTCGACAACATCGTGCGCAACCTCGGTATCGCGTACGAAATGGGTGTGCCGGACGGCAGCCTCTTCAACTTCACGTCGTTGCTGGCACAGATGAACGGCATCCCGGTGTCGCTGGTGGGCGACCGCTGGAACGAGCGTTTCAACAACACGCTGTCGACCACCGCCTACGCGGCGTTCGGCGACGTGATCTGGCGCGCGACCGACAAGCTCAACCTGACCTTCGGCCTGCGCTATACCCGCGACGAGAAGGACTTCACCTGGCTCAACACGCCGCGCAACGCGCCGGAGCTGGAAGCCAAGCTGGCGTTGCTGGAATCGCTGGGCTTCTTCGCCGCGCTGGGACAGATGGGCATCCCGATCACCCGCGAACTGCTGACCTTCGACATGGCCTTCATCGATCCGCCGGCGATGGTCAACAAGGGCGTGCTGGTGCGCGACAAGCGCAGCTGGAGCGATGTCAGTCCGCGCTTCGTGGTCGACTACCACCTGGACGACCGGACCATGGTGTTCGGCTCGCTGGCCAAGGGCTACAAGGCCGGCGGCTTCAACGCGCTGCAGATCGGTCCGGCGTTCGAGAACGAGGACGTCTGGAACCTGGAGGCCGGCATCAAGCAGTCGTTCGGCCGCTTCGCCTGGAACGCCTCGCTGTTCCACTACCGCTACGACAACCGGCAATCGGTGCGCCTGATCGACCCCGATCCGAACAACCCGGTCGACATCCCGCGTTTCGTGTTCGACACCGGCGACCTGGAAGCGACCGGCATCGACGTCGACCTGCGCTGGAAGGTGACCGACGGCTTCACGCTGGACGCGCAGGCCGAGTGGATCGATTCCAGGTACAAGGACTACGTGACGCCGGAAGGCGTGGACCTGGATGGCGAGCCGACCGGTGAGCCGCGCTTCAGTGCATCGGTCGGTGCCGCCTACCAGGTCGACCTGGCGGACCACGGCGCGTTGCGCTTCTCGGCGCGGCACGCCTACCGCGGCCGCAGCCGTTGCAACGAAGGCTCGGACCTGCAGGGCGATTGCGGTGTCAACGCACTGCTCGACATCGGCGAAGCGCGCGATCGCACCGACGTCCGCATCGGCTGGACCGCGCCGCGGGGGCACTGGAGCTGGGCGGTGTACGGCAACAACGTGTTCGACAACCAGTACGTGAAAGGCCTGAATACCTACGGCCGTAGCCCGCTGGGCGTGGTGGGCGCCACCATCACCGAGCCGCGCACGTACGGCATGGAAGTGGCCGTGAAGTTCTGATCCATGCGGTGATGCATCTGGCGCAGGCCCCGGCATCGTGAGGTGCCGGGGTTTTTGTTTCGCGCGGTTCCCGGCATCCTTGTGCGATGCCTGCACGTCGCGACTCGCCGTCCATCGATCTTTCCGCCGAACCCCTGAGCCGCCTGCCCGGCGTGGGGCCGCGCGCGGCGGAGAAGCTCGCGGCGCGAGGCCTGGTGACGATGCAGGACCTGTGGCTGCACCTGCCGCTGCGTTACGAGGACCGCACGGCGATCACCCCCATCCGCCTGCTACAACCGGGTGTGCCGGCGCAGGTGGAAGGGCGCGTGGAGGCGGTGGAGCGCGGCTTCCGCTATCGCCCGGTGCTGCGGGTCGCGGTGGGCGACGATTCCCGCGGGTCGCTGGTGCTGCGCTTTTTCCATTTCCGCGCCGCGCAGGTCGCGCAGTTCTCGGTCGGCGCGCGAATCCGCTGCTACGGCACGCCCAAGCCCGGCCAGCACGGCCTGGAGATCGTGCATCCCAGTTATCGCGTGCTGGGGGACGACGATGACGCGGCGCTGGGCGATGCGCTGGATCCCGTCTACCCGGCCGTGGAGGGCCTCGGACCGGCGAGCATCCGCAAGCTGATCGGCCAGGCGCTTGAGCGGCTGCCCGACGACGATCGCCTGGAACTGCTGCCGCCCGCATTGCTGGACGGACTGCAGCTGCCGTCGCTGCGGCAGGCGCTGCTGACCATGCATCGACCGCCGCGCGACGCGGATGTCGCGGCACTCGCCCTCGGCGCGCATCCCGCGCAGCGAAGGCTGGCGATCGAGGAATTGCTGGCCCACCACCTGAGCCTGCGTCGCCAGCGGCTTGCGCTGCAACGCCATGGCGCACCGGTGCTGAAGGGCCGGGGCGCACTGGTGAAAGCGCTGGTGAAGGCGCTGCCGTTCACGCTGACGGGCGCGCAGCAGCGCGTGTTCGCACAGATCCGCGAGGACATCGCCAGGCCGTCGCCGATGCTGCGGCTGGTGCAGGGCGACGTCGGCAGCGGCAAGACCGTCGTGGCCGCATTGGCGGGCATGCTGGCGGTGGAAGCCGGCAAGCAAGTGGCATTGGCCGCACCGACCGAACTGCTGGCGGAGCAGCACCTGGCCAACCTGCGCGCCTGGCTGGAACCGCTCGGCGTGCGCGTCGCCTGGCTGGCCGGCAAGGTCACCGGAAAAGCACGCGCCAGCGTGCTGGCGCAGGTGGCCTCGGGTGAAGCGCAGGTGGTGGTGGGTACCCATGCGCTGATGCAGGAGGCGGTGACCTTCCACGATCTCGGCCTGGCCATCGTCGATGAGCAGCACCGGTTCGGCGTGCACCAGCGGCTGGCGTTGCGCGACAAGGGGGCGGGCACGGATCGCGTGCCCCACCAGCTGGTGATGACGGCAACGCCGATCCCGCGCACGCTGGCGATGGCCGCCTATGCCGACCTGGATGTGTCCGCCATCGACGAGCTGCCGCCCGGACGCACCCCGGTGCAGACCGTCGCGTTGAGCGCGGAGCGGCGGCCGGAACTGGTCGAGCGCATCCGCACCGCCTGCGCGGAAGGGCGGCAGGCATACTGGGTCTGCACCCTGATCGACGACAGCGATGAAGTCGTCGCCCAGGCGGCGCAGACCACGTTCGAAACGTTGTCCGCGTCGTTGCCGGAGGCGCGCATCGCGCTGGTGCATGGCCGCATGAAGGCCGCCGACAAGCAGGCCACGATGCGCCGCTTCAAGGAGGGGGACGTCGACCTGCTGGTGGCGACGACGGTGATCGAAGTCGGCGTCGACGTGCCCAATGCCTCGCTGATGATCATCGAGAACGCGGAACGGCTGGGCCTCGCGCAGTTGCACCAGTTGCGTGGCCGCGTGGGACGCGGCGCGACGGCGTCGACCTGCGTGCTGATGTACCAGCCGCCGCTGTCGATGATGGCCAAGCATCGGCTGGCGACGATGCGGGAAACCAACGACGGCTTCGTCATCGCCGAGAAGGATCTGGAACTGCGCGGCCCGGGCGAACTGCTCGGCACGCGGCAGACCGGACTGGCCGCGTTCCGCGTCGCCGACCTGGCGCGCGACGCGGGCCTGCTGCCGCAGGTGCACGCGTTGGCAGAGCGCCTGCTCGCCGACGATCCTGCCTCGGCGGACCGTGTGATCCAGCGCTGGGTGGGCGGTGCGGCGAGATACGCATCGGCCTGATCTGTCTGTATGAGGGGCTTAAGCCCCGACGCTCTTCGGTCAGCCATCTGCGACCCGATCGAAAGGCATCGGGGCTGAAGCCCCTCCTACAGCGCCCTTACGCTTCCATGGTGCCGCCAGCGGTGCGAGACTCGGCGGCCAGAAAAGACGAAGAGAGAAAGATGACTGACAGGATTCCCCTGTTGATCGACACCGATCCCGGTGTCGACGACGCGCTGGCCTTGTTGATGGCGTTCAACGATACGCGCCACGACATCGTCGGCCTGACCATCGCGGCCGGTAACGTGGGCCTGCAGCACACCGTGCGCAACGCCCTGAAGCTGTGTGAGGTCGCGGGTCGCGACGACATCCCCGTGTTCGCTGGCGCGCCCGCGCCGCTGCTGCACCCGTCCCCGGATGCGGGCTACGTCCACGGTCAGGACGGTTTCGGCGATGTCGGTTTCCCGCCTGCCGCTCGCCCGGTGGAGGCCGAGCATGCCGCGCTGGCGATCCTGCGCCTGTCGCACGAGTACGCGGGCCGGCTGGTGCTGGTCGCGCTCGGACCGCTGACCAACGTGGCGCTGGCGCTCAAACTGGACCCGACGCTGCCGCAGCGCATCGCGCGCCTGGTCGTGATGGGCGGGGCGGCGACCTGCCACGGCAACATCACGCCCGCGGCGGAATTCAATTTCTACTTCGACCCCGAAGCCGCCCACCTGGTGCTGGAGGCGTTCGAGCGCTACGACCTGGCCGACTGGGAAGCCACCATCGCCCACGGCCTGCACCATGAGCGCGTGGCGGACTGGCTGCGGGCGGATTCCGACCGCGCCAGGTTTTACGACCGCATCTCCGAAAAGACCCGGTCATGGTCCGCCGACCGTCGTGGCGACCACTGGTTCGCCGCCGATGCGTTGGCCATGGCCTTCGTGCTGGCGCCGGAAGGCGCGCTGGAACTGGCCGAACGGCCGCTGGCGGTCGAATTGCAGGGCATCCACGCCCGCGGCGCCTCGATCGTGGACTGGCGCAGGGAAGGGGGGCTGCCGGACAAGGCCAATATCCTGCTGCGCTACGACCAGGCGCGGTTCGAGGCCCTGATCGAGGCGGCGCTGGCGGCCGGCTGACGCCGGGTTGCACGGGACGGGCAGGGCGGTCTACAATGCCGCTCTTCCATTCCCTGCTACACGGTGTTCCCGCCATGAAGGCCGACATCCATCCGAATTACCGCGAAGTCGTCTTCCACGACGTGACCTCCGATTTCAAGTTCCTGACGCGCTCCACGCTGGGCAGCAAGGAAACGACGAAGTGGGAAGACGGCAACGACTACCCGCTGATCAAGGTCGAAATCTCTTCGGCTTCGCACCCGTTCTACACGGGCAAGCACAAGGTCATCGACACCAGCGGCCGTATCGACAAGTTCCAGAAGCGCTACGCGCGCTGATCGAACCGTCGTTCGCCTGATCTGCCAGCGGCCGCGCCTTGTGCGCGGCCGTTCGCGTTTGCGCGTGCGCCTCGTGCGCCATGCCGGAACGCAGGGTTGCGGTGGCGACCTTATTCTTTGGTCTGACGTTGGTACGGTATCGAGCGACGGCTCCAAACCCGCTATGCGATAATTCGGCTCATCCAAGGTTCACTCCCTGGACTCCCGTCACACGTCGGCAGGGCCTCTGTCGGCGTTACCCCACGAAGGAGCGCACACTGTGTCCGAACTTGACCAGGTCACGCTGAATGCCGGCGACAAATCGGTCGTCCTGCCAGTCCTGAAGCCCACGCTTGGCAACGACTGCGTCGATATTTCCAAGCTGACCAAGGAAACGGGTCTTTTCACCTACGACTCCGGTTTCACCGCCACCGCCAGCTGCAAGTCGGCCATCACCTACATCGACGGCGACAATGGCGTGCTGCTGTACCGCGGCTACCCGATCGAGCAGTTGGCGAAGCACTCCAACTTCCTCGAAGTCTCGTACCTGTTGATGAATGGCGAACTGCCGACGCCGGCGGATTTCGCCGCGTTCGAGCACGAAGTCACGCATCACACGATGATGCACGAGTCGCTGAAGAACTTCCTGCACGGTTTCCACTACGACGCGCACCCGATGGCCATGCTGGCCGGCACCGTCGCGTCGCTGTCGGCGTTCTACCACGACACGCTGGACCTGGAAGATCCCGAGCAGCGCCGCTTGGCCGCCATCCGGCTGCTGGCGAAGATGCCGACCCTGGCCGCCGCCGCGTACCGCTATTCGATCGGCTGGCCGATCCGCTATCCGCGCAACAACCTCGATTACGTCGACCGGTTCCTGCACATGATGTTCGAAGTGCCGAGCGAGCCGCTGGAGATGAATCCGGTGGTCGCCAAGGCGCTCGACCTGCTGTTCATCCTGCACGCGGACCACGAGCAGAACGCATCGACCTCGACGGTCCGCCTGGTCGGTTCGACGGGTGCCAATCCGTACGCGTCGGTCGCCGCCGGCATCACCGCCCTGTGGGGTCCCGCGCATGGCGGCGCCAACGAGGCCGTGCTGAAGATGCTGGAAGAGATCGGCACGCCGGACAAGGTCGAGACCGCCATCGCCAAGGCCAAGGACAAGGAATCGGGCTTCCGCCTGATGGGCTTCGGCCACCGCGTCTACAAGAACTTCGATCCGCGCGCCAAGATCATCCGCGAGATGACCCACAAGGTACTGGGCGAACTGGGTGTCGACGATCCGCTGCTGGAAGTGGCCCTGAAGCTGGAAGAGGCGGCGCTGAAGGACGAATACTTCATCCAGCGCAAGCTTTACCCGAACGTCGATTTCTACAGCGGCATCATCTACAAGGCGCTGAAGATCCCGACCGAGATGTTCACCGTCATGTTCGCCATCGGCCGTACCGCCGGCTGGGTGTCGCACTGGCTGGAGCAGCAGGTCGATCCGGAAGCGAAGATCGGCCGTCCGCGCCAGATCTACACCGGCTATGCGCCGCGCGACTACGTGCCGACCGACAAGCGCTGATATCGCCTGCAGTAAGACGAGAAAGGCCCCGCGAGGGGCCTTTTTCCGTTGCAGCGTCAGGCATCGGGCCGCACGTCGACGCGTGTCGCCATGGCATGCAGGGCGAAGCCGTGGATCGCGCTGTCGGTGGTGGTCGTGCAGTTCGACAGTACGCTCACCTGGTAGCGGTCCGCGGCCGGCGAGAGCGCGGTGAAGACCACACAGTTCTGCGTCATCATGCCGGCGACCCGCAGGCGGGTGACGCCGAGACCGGCCAGCGCATCGGCGAGTCCGGTCTGGTGGAAGCTGTCGGCGTACTGCTTCACGATGACGGGCGCGTCGGGTGCGGCCGCACGCAGGCGGTCATGGAGGTCGATACCGCGCGTGCCCGATCGGAACAGAGGGCTGTCCTCGCTGGCGGCGACGTGCTGGACCAGCACGACGGGTTCGCCGCGCGATCGGGCGCGGTCGATCGCGGTGACGATGGCATCGAGCGTGGCGTCCGCATTCCAGAGCGGGAATGCGCCACCCGGGAAGTAGTCGTTCTGTACGTCGATGACGAGCAGGGCGGTGGTCATGCGTTACCTTGTCGAGGAGGGAGCCGCCATCGTAGGCAGGCGTCCTGCCTGCGGACATTGCAGCCTGCAAGAAGCCGTGCCTGTTTCCTTGAGGATTGAAAGACATGTCCCTGGACAAGATGGACCGGACCATCCTGGCTGCGTTGGCGCGCGATGCGCGCATGACATGGCAGTCGGTGGGGCGGCAGGTGCATCTGACGGGGCAGGCGGTCGCCACGCGCGTGCAGCAGATGGTCGAAGGCGGCACGATCCGCGGCTTCACGGTGGTGCGCGGCGACCTGCGGCGTTACTTCATCACGGTGTTCATGGATACGCCGCAGTTCGACGCCTTCGAGGCGTTCCTGCAGTCGCACGTGGACGTCGAGAGCGCCAGCAAGGTCGCGGGCGAAGGCTGCTACCAGGTGGTGCTGGCCTGCGAGGGCGATGCCGGACTGGACGCCTTCACGCAGGCGCTGCTGCGTTATGGCCGCTACAAGGTCGCCAGCGAGTTGCGGCGCGTGAAGCCGTAAGCTGCCGCCTCAGCGGAGCGCGACATCCTGCTCGTAACCGGCGATGTCTTCTTCTGCGAGCAGCTGGCGCAGCTGCGCGGCTGAGGCCCGCTTCATCGGCTTTTCGTCCACGCTCGAGAGTGGTGCCTGGCGCAACGCGTCGTGCGGCAACACGGTCAGGTCGAAGCTCAGTTCCTCGGCACTGAACACCCACACGGGCAGGTCGGCCACGCGTTCGCGGTCCATGCGCAACCGGCGCTCGCGGGATTCGGCGGGGACGCGATGGTCTTCCAGGAGGCGGGTCACCGCATCCGGGTCGTCGCTGTGGACGTGCAGATGGACGGGCGTGTTGGCGTCGGCCGTTCCCTCGAGCACGGGACCCACCAGGCGCGGCGAGAAGCCGGACAGGAATTCCATGGCGCGTAGCGCGGCCTCGCGCCGCTGCCTCAGGCCGGCTGTGTGCGCCTCGCCGGCGAACAGGCGCTGGTATTCGCGCAGTGCGTCCTCGATCTCGCGGTTGCGGGGCAGGGAAGCATCGTCGTGGATGCCGAGGCGGCTGGCCGCCTTCAGCTTGGCCTGGTGGAAGTCGCGGATGCCGCCTTCGGCCATCAACCGTGCGGCTTCATGCGCCAGCCGCTGGCGGCGCTCGCGCGTGCGGGTTTCGGCGTGCTGACGGGCATGGTGCATGACAGGCCTCCGCGTCGAAACTGACCGCGAATGTACACCATCCCCTCGACGTGTCGATGACGGCGCGATGCGCCGTCATGCCTGCTTCATTGGATCCCTCGCCATCAGAAGATGTCGAAGGCTTCCTCGTCGGGCACCGCATCCTCGGGGCCATACAGGTCGTAGTCCTGGATGCGGTCCATGTCTTCGACCTTGACCCATTCGGTGACGCCATTGAGCGTGGCCTGCACCATGCCTTCGGGCGGATCGTTGGCCGCGACCGGCGTGTCCTTGAGCGCCACGCGCATGTAGTCGATCCAGATCGGCAGGGCCGCCTTGCCGCCGTATTCGCGATAGCCCAGCGACTGGAAGTTGTCGCGCCCGACCCAGACCACGGTGGCGTAGGTGCCGCCGAAGCCGCCGAACCAGGCATCGCGGTGGTCGTTGGTCGAGCCGGTCTTGCCGCCGACGTCTGCACGGCCGAGCACCTTCGCGGCGGTGCCGGTGCCGCGCTGGACCACGTCCCGCATCATCGACACCAACTGGTACGCGGTGCGCTCGTCGATCGCGCGGGGCGCGGTCAAGGCATTGGGATCGGCCGGCTTCTCTTCCGGCTTGGGCGCCGGCGCGGCGGCAGTCGCCGGCTTGGGCGCGCTGGCAGGACCGAAGTTGAAGCCGTCCACGACCTGTGACGCCGGCGTGCCCATGCCATGCTGGCCGCTGCCACAGCCGCGGCAGGCGACCGCCGGATTCTCCTTGAACACCACGTTGCCTTCGCGATCCTTCACTTCGTCGATGAACCATGGCGTCACGCGCGAGCCGCCATTGGCGAACACGGCATAGGCGCGCGCCACCGACAGCGGCGTCAGCGAGGCCGTGCCAAGCGACATCGACAGGTTCGGCGGCAACTCGGCTTCGTCGAAGCCGAACTGGCTGATGTAGGTGCGCGCGAACGGCACGCCGATGCCATCGAGCAGGCGTACCGATACCAGGTTGCGCGACTGCACCAGCGCCTCGCGCAGGCGCATCGGGCCGCGGAAGCCGCCACCATCGTTCTGCGGACGCCACATGTGGCCGCGGCGGTCGCGGAACACGACGGGCGCATCGAGCACGATGGAGGCGGGGTTGAAGCCCTTCTCGAACGAAGCCGCGTACAGGAACGGCTTGAAGCTCGAGCCGGGCTGGCGGCGCGCCTGGGTGGCGCGGTTGAACTTGTTGCCGGCGAAGCTGTAGCCGCCCACGAGCGCGCGTACCGCACCAGTGTTCGCGTCGAGCGATACCAGTGCGGCCTGCGCGCGCGGAATCTGGTCGATGACGAAACTGCCTTCGTCCTTGCCTGCCTTGATGCGGGTCAGGTCGCCGCGCTTGAGCAGTTTGGCCGGCGTGCGTCCGGTCCACTTGCTGGCGGACACGGGCAAGGTGAGCTCCTGGCCGTCGGCCCGGACCACCGTGGCGCTGCCGTCCTCGCCGACCCGCGCCACCACCACGGGGACGAGCCCGTTCTGTGCGGGGATCCCGCGCAGGTGGACGGCCAGTGCCCTGGCGTCCGCATCGGCAGCCACGTCGAAGTGCTGCTCGACGCCGTTCCAGCCATGACGGTGGTCGTACAGGCCCAGGCCGTCGCGGACCGCCTCGTTGGCGGCGGCCTGCGCGGTGGCATCGAGCGTGGTCGTGACGTGGTAACCCTTGGTCAGCGCTTCCGGTCCGAAACGCGCGATCATCTCCTGGCGCACCATTTCCGCCACGTACGGGGCATGGACCTCGATCGGACGCTCGTGCGGCTTGGCATGCATCGGCTCGGCCTTGGCCTGCGCGGCGTCGGCGGCGGTGATGTAGCCGTCTTCGCGCATCCGCTCCACCACGTACGCACTGCGCTGCTGGTTGCGGCCCGGGTTGCTGATCGGATTGCCGCTGGACGGGAATTTCAGCGCACTGACCAGGGTGGCGGTCTCCGCCAGCGTCAGCTGGTCCAGCGTCTTGCCGTAGTAATACTCGGCCGCGGCAGCCACGCCATAGGAGCGGTTACCGAAGAAGCTCTTGTTGAGGTACAGCTCCAGGATCTCGTCCTTGGTCAGCATCTTCTCGATGCGGACTGCCAGCATCATTTCCACCAGCTTGCGGGTGTAGCTGTATTCCGAGCTGAGGAACCACTGACGGGCGACCTGCTGGGTGATGGTGCTGCCACCGGCCACGCGGCCTTCCTTGCGGCTGGCGATCTGCCAGACGGCGCGGGCGATACCCGTGGGGTCGATGCCGTTGTGCTCGTAGAACTTGCTGTCCTCGGCCGCCACGAACGCCTGCTTGACCCGGGCGGGGACCTGACCGATCTGCACCGGATAGCGGCGGATCTCGCCGTACAGTCCCATCAGTCGGCCATCGCTGGCATAGATGTAGAGGGGTTCCTGCAGCTCGACGTTCCGCAGGGCCTGGACGTCCGGGACCTTGGACGAGACCGTGTAATAGAGAACCCCCAGCCCGACTGCGCCGGCCAGGGCAAATATCAGGAACGTGATGAGGGTCCAACGGAGAAGACGACGGAAACGGGACATCCAGTGCTTTCCGATTGCAGAATTCGTAGCGGCAGAGTATAGATGACCGCCGGGATCGCCATGGGCGATTCCAAGGGGAACAGGGACTTGGGGCACAACCCTCGTGAAACGTGACAAGCCGCACAGCCACGTCACCGGCGGTTGCCAAGCGTAAAAAGTTGGTTATTAATGTCGGCGCACGTCGTGCGCCCAGTGCCCGTCGGAAGGGGAAAGACCGTGGGGCTAATCCCAAAAAGCCAGTCGCCGCTGATCGGCGTCGACATCAGTTCGACTGCGGTAAAGCTGCTGCAGCTGTCGCGCGTGGGCAACCGTTACCGGGTTGAACACTACGCCGTCGAGCCGTTGCCGCCGAATGCCGTGGTCGAGAAGAACATCGTCGAGGTCGAGGCGGTCGGCGAAGCCATCCGTCGCGCCGTCAACCGTGCGGGCAGCAAGGCGAAATACGCCGCGGCCGCCGTGGCCGGGTCGGCGGTGATCACCAAGATCATCCCGATGCCTGCCGACCTCGACGAAAGCGATCTGGAAGCCCAGGTCGAACTCGAGGCCGTCAACTACATCCCGTATCCGATCGAGGAAGTGAACATTGACTACGAGGTGTTGGGTCCGATGCCCAACAACCCGGAGATGGTGCAGGTGCTCCTCGCTGCGTCGCGTTCGGAGAACGTCGAGCTGCGGCAGTCCGCGCTCGAACTCGGCGGGCTGACCGCCAAGGTCATGGACGTCGAGGCCTTCGCGGTCGAGAACGCCTTCGCCCTGATGGCCACCGACCTGCCGATTCCGCAGGATGGCGTGGTGGCGCTGGTGGACATCGGTGCCACGATGACCACGCTCAACGTGCTGCGTCGCGGCCGCAGCCTCTACAGCCGCGAGCAGGTGTTCGGCGGCAAGCAGCTCACCGACGAAGTGATGCGCCGTTACGGCCTGACGTATGAAGAGGCAGGCCTGGCCAAGCGCCAGGGCGGCCTGCCGGAAAGCTACGAAGTCGAAGTGCTGGAACCCTTCAAGGAAGCCACCGTCCAGCAGATCAGTCGCCTGCTGCAGTTCTTCTATGCCGGCAGCGAATTCAACCGCGTCGACCAGATCGTGCTGGCTGGCGGCTGCGCCGCGCTGCCGGGCCTGCCGGAGATGGTCGAAGAACAGCTTGGCGTGCCGACCGTGGTCGCCAACCCGCTGGCGCAGATGACCCTCGGACCGCGCGTGCAGGCGCATGCGCTGGCGCAGGACGCTCCCGCGCTGATGATCGCCACCGGCCTGGCTTTGAGGAGCTTCGACTGATGGCAAGAATCAACCTACTCCCATGGCGCGCCGAACGCCGTGTGCAGCGCCAGCGCGAGTTCTACGTCATGCTGGGTGCCGCCGCGATCGCCGGCCTGCTGCTGTCCTTCCTGCTGTGGTTCCATTACGACCGCCAGGTGTCCGGCCAGACCGCGCGCAATGATTTCCTGAAGGACGAGATCGCCAAGGTCCAGGCGCAGAACAAGGAAATCGAGAAGCTCGACGAGCAGAAGCGTCGCCTGCTGGCCCGCAAGGATGTCATCGAGAAGCTGCAGGCCAACCGCTCGCAGATGGTCCACCTGTTCGACTCGCTGGTCCGCACCATCCCCGATGGCGTGATGCTGGCGAACATCAAGCAGGAGGGTGAAGTGCTGACGTTGCAGGGTCGCGCGCAGTCCAACGCACGCGTCAGTGCCTACATGCGCAACCTCGAGACCTCCGGCTGGATGACCAAGCCAGAGTTGTCGATCATCGAAGCCAAGCCGGAAGAGGTCAAAACGCTGACCAACACCGGCGCCGGCAGCGCGCTGCCCTACGTGTTCACGCTGCAGGTCAGGTTGGCAAATCCGACCGCCGAACAGGAGGCCGAATCCGCAGCCGCCGCCGGTGCAGCACCTTCGGATCCCGGTCCGCCCGCAGCCACGCCTGCGCCAGCGCCACTCGAGGGCCAGCCGGCCGCTCCGGCGCCCGCACCGGCGACACCGCCCAGTAGTGACGCACCGGCGCCCGGGAGCAACTCATGAGCCAGAAGACATCGCTCAAGAACCTGGATATCAACAACATCGGCGCCTGGCCGAAGAACGCCAAGGCGGGCTTCTGCGTGGTGCTGGCGATCTTCATCCTCGCCATGTCCTACTTCCTCTTCGTGAGGGGCAAGACGCAGACGCTGGAGTCGCTGGAACAGGAAGAAGTGCGCCTGCGCCAGGATTTCGAGAAGGAACAGGCCAAGGCCGCCAACCTGGAGCCGCTGAAGCAGCAGCTGGCGCAGATGGAACAGGTGCTGCAGCAGATGCTGCGCCAGCTGCCCAGCAAGACGGAGATGCCGGACCTGATCATCGACATCTCGCAGACGGCGCTGTCCAGCGGCCTGACCAACGAGCTGTTCCAGCCGCAACCCGAGACGCTGAAGGAGTTCTACGCCGAGAAGCCGATCCAGCTGCGCATGGTGGGCAACTACCACCAGTTCGGCGCCTTCGTCAGCGGTGTCGCGTCGTTGCCGCGTGTGGTCATCCTGACCATGCACGACATCTCGCTGCAGCCCAAGGAAGGCAAGGGTGGCGTCAACCGTGGCGCGCTCGAACTCTCGGGAACGGTCAAGACCTACCGCTACCTGGATGAAACCGAGGTGGCGGAGCAGGAGGCCGCTGCGGCCGAGGCGTCCAAGGCGGCCCGCAAGAAGAGTGCCCCCGCATCGGGAGGAGCCCCATGATGCGCCGCAAGTGGCATTGGATGGTGCTCGCCGTCGTCGTGACGTCGGGCTGTGCACGCGGTATCACCAGCACGCCAGGTGACGCGCCCAATCTGGAGAAGTGGGTGGAGGACGTGCGCGCGCGTCCTGCGCCGCCGCTTGAGCCGCTGCCGGTGATGCAGCAGTTCGAGACCTTCGAGTACGCCGCGCAGACGTTGCGCGACCCGTTCAGCAACGCGTGGAGCAATGCCGATGCGGGCGGCCTGCGGCCCGACCCGAACCGGCGCAAGGAAACACTGGAGCAGTACCCGCTGGACAGCCTGGACATGGTCGGTACGATCGGCAAGGGGGCAGGTCTGGTGGCACTGGTGATGGGACCCGACAAGGTCACCTACCGGGTACGTCCGGGGAACTACCTGGGCCAGAGCGACGGCCGGGTGACCTCGGTCCGCGAAGATGGCGTCGAACTTGTCGAACTAGTGCCGGATGGCGCGGGCGGCTGGCTGGAACGGCCGGCATCGCTTGCGCTTGAAGATCAATGATTGGGGGATACACGATGACCGCTACGAATGCCTACCGCCTGCGGCCGTCCCGGCGCCTGGCTACCTTCCGGCTCTGCTCGCTGGGGCTGGCCATCGGCCTGCTTGCCATGGCAAGCGCCGCTGGCGCTGCTTCACCGACGTCTAAATCGACGTCCCCCGCCGCCATCGTCCAGCCGGCGTCGGCCGTCTCGGTATCGAACATCGACTTCCGCCGCGGGGAAGACGGCGCCGGTCGCCTGGTCATCAAGTTCGATGGCCAGGGTGCGACGCCCGACCTGCGCAACCAGGGTGACAGCGTGGTGGTAAGCGTCGGCAACGCCACCCTGCCGGCTTCGCTGCAGCGGCCGCTGAACGTGGTCGATTTTGCGACGCCGGTGCAGCGCGTCGATGCACAGAGCAAGGGCGGGGGCACGCAGCTCGTGCTCAGCACGCGTGGCGACTTCGAATCGCTGGCCTACCAGTCCGGCAACGAATATGTCGTCGAGATCGTGCCGCGCGCCGGCCAGAAGGCCATGGGCGATGCGACGGCTGCGTCGGGCACCAGTGCCTCGGCCGTTGTTGCGGCAGCCCAGCGGGTCGCCGCCGAGGCGCGCCGTTACAGCGGCCGTCCGGTGACGTTCAACTTCCAGGACGTGCCGGTGCGCACGGTCCTGCAGCTGATCGCGGAAGAGTCCAACCTCAATATCGTCGCCTCCGACACCGTGCAGGGAAATGTCACCTTGCGCCTGGTCAACGTGCCCTGGGACCAGGCGCTGGACATCGTCCTGCGTGCCAAGGGTTTGGACAAGCGCCGTGACGGCGCGGTCGTCTGGGTCGCGCCGCAGCCCGAACTGGCCAAGTTCGAGCAGGACAAGGAAGACGCACGCATCGCGATCGAGAATCGCGAGGACATGGTCACCGATTACGTCCAGATCAACTACCACAGTGCCGCTGCGATCTTCAAGGCGCTGACCGAAGCCAAGGGGATCGGCAACCAGGGTGGCGGAGGCGGAGGCGGAGGCGGTGGTGGCGGTGGCCGCGACCAGGAGAACGGCTTCCTGTCGCCGCGTGGCCGCATCGTTGCGGACGAACGCACCAACATGCTGATGATCAGCGACATCCCGAAGAAGGTCGCGCAGATGCGCGAACTGATTTCGAAGATCGATCGTCCCGTCGACCAGGTGCTGATCGAAGGTCGCATCGTGATCGCGACGGACACGTTCGCGCGTGATCTAGGCGCACGTTTCGGTATCCAGGGTCGCCGCTCCGGTGACCGCGACCAAGCTATTGGAGGCTCGCTCGGCGGAAATGCCGGCAATATCGCCAACCCCAGTGCACCGATCGTTCCGGGTCGTCTTAACGTGAATCTGCCGGCAGGCAACTTCACCGAAGCGGCGGCGGGAGCGCTGGCTTATACCTTGCTTGGCAACAACTTCGCGCTCGACCTCGAGCTGTCGGCCATGCAGGAAGAGGGGCGTGGTGAAGTGATCTCCAACCCGCGCATCGTGACCGCGAACCAGCGCGAGGGCGTGATCCGCCAGGGTCGGGAAGTCGGTTACGTCACCATCACCGCCGGCCAGGGTGGTGTGGCAACACCGAACGTGCAGTTCAAGGAAGCGTTGCTCGAGCTGAAGGTGATGCCGACCATTACCAACGACAATCGCGTCTTCCTGAATCTCAACGTCAAGAAGGATGAGGTGCGCCGTTTCATCACGCTGGAAGGCTATGGCAGCGTGCCGGAACTGGACAAGCGCGAGATCAACACGGCGGTGCTGGTGGAGGATGGCCAGACGGTGGTGATCGGTGGCGTGTACGAGTTCAGCGACCGCTCCAGCGTGGCCAAGGTGCCGTTCCTGGGCGACATTCCGTTCCTGGGCAACCTGTTCAAGAAGAAGGGTCGCAGCAAGACGAAGGCCGAGTTGCTGATCTTCATCACCCCGAAGGTGATGTCGGTCAACAAGCGCTGATCCCGGCTGCTTGAGCAGACTGAAGACGGGCCGCTTCTGCGGCCCGTCTTCATTTGCGGGAATGCCGCGCGAAACTTTCGCTGAACCCCTGCCATTGCGCACGGGGTGGCCGGGAACCTGCGTGGCACACTGGCGGTCCCACGCGCACCCCGCATGCCCCGGACGCCCATGGATCCCATGCCGACAGATGCCCGCCTGTTCGACCGCTTCGCTTCCCTGCGCGACGACCTGTCGCAGACCATCGTTGGCCAGGCGGCGCTGGTCGAGCGGCTGCTGATCGCACTGCTGGCCGATGGCCACCTGCTCGTCGAGGGCGCTCCGGGCCTGGCGAAGACCATGGCCATCCGCACCCTGGCGTCGCGGCTGCAGGCCGACTTCGCACGGGTGCAGTTCACTCCGGACCTGCTGCCGGCGGATCTGACCGGTACCGAGGTATGGCGGCCGCAGGAAGGCAGGTTCGAATTTCAGGCCGGACCGATCTTCCACCCCTTGCTGCTGGCCGACGAGATCAACCGGGCGCCGGCCAAGGTGCAGTCGGCCCTGCTGGAAGCGATGGGCGAGCGGCAGGTGACCGTGGGCAGGCATACCTATCCGTTACCGGCGCTGTTCCTGGTGATGGCGACGCAGAACCCGATCGAGCAGGAAGGCACCTTCCCGTTGCCGGAAGCGCAGCTCGACCGGTTCCTGATGCACGTCAAGATCGGTTATCCCGAGGCCGCAGCGGAGGCCGACATCCTGCGGCTGGCGCGCGAGCGTGCGCGCGAACAGATGCAGTCCGCTCCCGCTGTCCTCGCGCGCATGCCGCTGGAGGATGTCTTCGACGCACGGACGCAGGTCCTGGACCTGCATCTGGCGCCGGCGCTGGAGCGCTACCTGATCGAACTGGTGCTCGCCTCGCGCGAGGCGTCCCGCTACGACGCATCGCTGGCACGCCGCATCGCGTGGGGCGCCAGCCCGCGCGGCTCCATCGCGCTCGAGCGGTGTGCGCGTGCACGCGCCTGGCTGGCGGGACGCGACTACGTCACCCCCGACGACGTCCGAGCCATCGCGCCCGATGTGCTGCGCCACCGTGTCCTGCCGAGTTACGAGGCGACGGCCGAAGGCTGGGATGGCGATCGCCTGGTCAAGGCATTGCTCGACGTGGTCCCGCTGCCCTGATCCCGGGTGGGGCTGGTCCATGAGCGAAGGCATCTCACCCACCCTGGCCGAACTGATCGCGCTGCGCGCCAGTGCGATGCGACGGCCCCCCGCACGCCGTGGCCGGCATTCGATCACCGGTCCCGCTGCGTCGCCGCTGCGTGGGCGCGGGATGGAATATGCGGAATCGCGCGAGTACGTGGCGGGCGACGACGTCCGCCACATCGACTGGCGATTGACGGCACGCAGCGGTCGCACGCATACCAAGCTGTTCCAGGCCGAACGCGAACGGCTGACGCTGATCGTCGCAGATACCTCGCCCTTGCTCTATTTCGGCACGCGAACGCGCTTCAAGTCGGTGCAGGCCGCGCGTGCCGGTGCCGTCGCCGCCTGGCAGGCGGTGCGTGAAGGCGATCGCCTCGCCATTCTGCGCGGCAGCACGACAGAGGCGCCGGTTCCGCCCGCGTCGGGCACGCGCGGCGCATTGCGGGTGCTGGATGCGCTGGTGCGCTGGTATGCGAAGCCGCCAGCGGACGACGTCGGCCTGGCGTTCGCACTCGACCACGCGGCGCGTCTGCTGCGCCCTGGGTCGCGGCTGCTGGTGCTGGCGGATCCGCACAGCCTGGCGTCGATTCCAGAGTCGCGCTGGCCTGCGCTCGCCGCACACCATGATGTCGTCGTGCTGCTGCTGACCGATCCGCTGGAGACCACGCCGCCGGCGCAGCGGCTGCCGTTCGTCGTGGGTGGCCAGCGCGTCGAACTCGACCTGGACAGCGATGCGCAACGCGAGGCCTGGCGCGCCGAGTTCCAGCAGCCACTGGATCGTGCGCTCGATCGGCTGCCCGCGCGCGGCGTGCAGGTCCGCACGCTGTCCACCGATGCGCCCAGCGACGGGTGGCTCGTCGCGCTGGGTCGCGCGCAGCCCCAGGTGGCATGACCATGCGCATCATCGCCGCGCTGGTATTGCGCGATGTCCATGTGCCGGCATCGCCCTCCTGGTGGCCCCCCGCACCGGGCTGGTGGCTGGTGCTTGCGGCCGTCCTGTTGCTGGTCGTGGGCGTGGCGGCATGGCGTCTTGTCGTGCGCCGGAGGCGACGCGTGTGGCAGCGCTGGTTCGATGAGGCGAGTGGAGCGCACGGTGCGTCCGAACACGTGGCCGCGATGTCCGAACGGCTGCGTCGGGCGGCACGCCGACTGGATCCCTCCGCCGACCGGCTGGAGGGCGACGCGTGGCTGCGTTTCCTCGACGGCACGCGCGGCGGCCATGCGTTCTCGCAGGGGCCTGGGCGCCTGCTGCTGGATGGCGGCTATCGCCGTGAGGTGTCCCCGGCGGATCTCGCCGCAGCCACCGCCGTTGCGCGTGCACGCTTCCTGGAATTGATGGCGGGCGTGCGATGAGCGTGTCGCTTCCTGCATTGCAATGGCTGCAGGACGGCTACGCCGGGTTTGCGTGGCCCTGGTTCTGGCTGGCGTTCCCGTTGCCGTGGCTGGTGCGCTGGTTGCTGCCTGCGCGGCGCTCCCGGGCCGATGCGCTCAAGGTGCCTTACGGGCACGCCGTGCAGGCCATCGCGCAGCGGGGTGGACGCGCGCTGCCGCGCCGCGCCGCCGCACTTGCGTGGCTGGCGTGGTTCCTGCTGTGCGCCGCGGCGGCGCGGCCGCAACAGTTCGGCGACGCCGTGACGCCGCCGGTGAGCGGCCGGGACCTGATGCTGGCCATCGACCTGTCCGGCAGCATGACCGAGCCGGACATGGAACTGGGCGGCGCCGTCGTCGACCGGCTGACCGCGGCCAAGGCGGTGCTGGCGGACTTCCTCGATCGCCGCGACGGCGATCGCGTCGGGTTGCTCGTGTTCGGCCAGCGCGCGTATGCGATGACGCCGTTGACGCGCGACCTGCGGACCGTGCGCGAACAGTTGCGCGATGCGGTGGCCGGGCTGGCCGGACGCGAAACCGCCATCGGCGATGCCATCGCGCTGGCCGTTCGCCGCCTGCGCATGCAGCAGGACGGCCAGCGTGTCCTGATCCTGTTGACCGACGGCGTCAATTCCGCAGGCGTGCTGACGCCGCAGAAAGCGGCGGAACTGGCGAAGGAGGAGCGCGTGCGCATCCACACCATCGCCTTCGGAGGCGATGGCGGGATCAGCGTGTTCGGCATCCCGTTGCCGATGCCGTCCAGTTCGCCCGAGGCCATCGACGAAGCCACCCTGCGCGATGTCGCCGCACAGACGGGAGGGCGCTTCTACCGTGCGCGCGACACGCGTGAACTGGCGGGCATCTATGCGGAGCTCGACCGGCTGGAGCCGGTGGAGCAGCCGGGCAAGGCGGTGCGTCCGCGCATCGAACGGTATGCATGGCCGCTCGGCGCTGCGCTGGCGGTGTCGCTGCTCGCCTTCGTGCTGCCGCGGAGGCGCGCATGAGCTTCGACTGGACTGCATTGCACTTCCTTCGCCCGCACTGGTTGTGGGCGCTGGCCGCATTGCCCGTGCTGGCGTGGCTGTGGCGCATCCAGCGGCAACGCCGCAGCGCCTGGCAGGGGCATGTCGACGCGCACCTGCTGCCGCATCTGCTGGTCCGCGGAGGTGCCCGTGCGCGGACCGGCATGATCGCGGCCATCGTGGCGTATACGTTCGCCGTCCTGGCATTGGCTGGACCCAGCTGGCGCCAGGCCGAGCAACCGCTCTGGCAGGTGAAACGGCCCCTCGTGGTCGTGCTCGACCTGTCCAGTCGCATCACCGCCAGCGATCTGCCGCCGTCGCGGTTGTTGCAGACGCGGGCGAAGCTGGCCCAGGTGCTGGAAGCGCGCGCCGGCACGCCGGTCGCGCTGGTCGCCTATGCCGACGATGCCTTCACCGTCACGCCGCTCACCGACGACACCGCCAACATCCGCCTGTTCCTGGATGAGTTGGCACCGGACATCATGCCGATGGATGGGCAGCGTGCGGATCGCGGCGTCGCGTGGGCGTCGCGGCTGCTTGCGCAGGCGGAAGCAGGCCGCGGCGACATCCTGCTGCTCACCGATCACGCGGACAGCGCGGCGGTGGCGGCCGCCTCGGCCGCACGCGCGCAGGGCCATGTCGTATCGGTGCTGGGCCTGGGTACGGCAGCGGGTGCCGCGTATCGCGGCAGCGACGGCGTGATCGGGCATGCATCGCTGGATGCTTCGTCGTTGCGCGGACTGGCATCGGCCGGTGGCGGTCACTACCACGCATTGACCGCCGATGACGCCGACCTCGCCGCGCTGGGCGTGCGGTCGCCTGCGCTGATGGGCGAAAGCGTCAGCACGGCGGGCGGCGGCAAGGTGTGGCGCGACGAAGGCTACTGGCTGCTGATCCCGGTGATGGCGCTTGCGCTGTTGTGGTTCCGACGGGGCGCGGCGCTCATGCTGGTCGGTGCGCTCTGGCTGCCGATCGCACGGCCCGCAACGGCGGGCGGCATCGACTGGTGGCAACGCGCGGACCAGGCCGCGCATGCGCGCGTCGTGCAGGGGGCCGATGCCTACCGCCAAGGCGACTTCGCCGCGGCCGAGCAGGCCTTCACCGGCATCGACACCGCAGAGGGCTGGTACAACCTGGGCAACGCACTGGCGAAACAGCAACGCTACGACGATGCGATCGCCGCCTACGACCGAGCGCTGCGCGCAGCACCTGGCATGCCCGATGCCGTAGCGAACCGCGCCGCGGTCGATGCCGCGCGCAAGCGACCGCCGTCGTCGGGCGAGGGGCAGGGCAAGTCCGGCCAGCAGGGCGACGGCCAGCAGGATTCGAAGGGATCGCAGGGCGACGCGAAGCCCGGGGCGGACAGCAGGAAGAACGCGTCGCCTTCGCCGGCGGGCGATGCGTCCGCGTCGCGGGATTCCGCGAAGACACCGCCGGCGACGAATGCTCCATCCCGCACGCCGCCCTCCTCGCCGCTGGATGCCGCCTCCCAGTCCGCCGCCGATGCGGCGCAGCGCGAGCGCATGCGCGCGGCCATGGCGCGCGATGCAGCGCAGCGCGCCGACCAGGCCAGGCAGGGCATGCCGGCCGCGCAGGCGGAAACCGCCGAACAGCGCGAGCGCCGCCAGGCGGTCGACGCATGGTTGAAACGCGTGCCCGACGAGCCGGGCTCGCTGCTGAAGGCCAAGTTCCGGCTCGAACAGGAACGCCGGCAGAGGGAAGGGCGATGAAGCACCGGGTGTGGCTGTTGGCGTGTCTGCTGGTGGCGTGGCCGCTGTCGTCGATGGCGGCCACACGTGCATGGCTGGAACAGACGCAGGTGACGCTCGGCCAAGGCGTGACGCTGAACGTCGAGACCGACGCGGTGTCCGCTGCGCCGGATCTGACGCCGTTGATGCGCGATTTCGAAGTGGAAGGCCAGTCCGACAACCGCAGCGTGCAGCTGGTGAACGGACGCATGAGCAGCCGCATGACGTTCTCGCTGACACTGCGCCCGCGACGTGCCGGCACGCTCGCGATTCCCGCCCTGCAGGTCGGTGGCGAGCGCACGGCGCCCCTGGTGCTGGAGGTCGCCGCGACCGCGACGGCGCGCGCGGCCTCCAACGGTCTGGTGTTCGTGGAAACCGAGGTCGACGATGCCAGCCCCTATGTGCAGCAATCGGTGGGCGTCACCGTGCGGTTGTTCTACGCCACGCCGCTGGTCTCCGGCCAACTGGACCTGGATCCGCCCGACGGCGCCCTGCTGCAGCGGGTCGGCGAGATCGTGCAATCGAGCCGCGAGATCGACGGACGCCGCTACAACACGGCCGAGCGCCGTTTCCTGCTGGTGCCCGAGCGCAGTGGCGCGCTGATCCTGCCGGGTGCGCGCTTCAGCGGGCGCGGCGCGGGCGGCTGGATGGACGACCTGCTCGGGGGCAACAGCCGCGAGGTCGACATCACCGGCACGCCACGGACGTTGCAGGTCCGCCCGCAACCGGCGAACGCACCGCAACCCTGGCTGCCCGCGCGCGACCTGCGCCTGCGCTACACGGCCGTGCCCGAGCAACTGCGTGCGGGCGAAGCGGCCACGTTCGCGATCGAAACCACCGTCGTCGGCGCGACGCAGGCGCAATTGCCGGAACTCCCGGCGCCGACCGTGCCGGGCGCACAGGTGTTCGCGGAACCTCCGCAGTACGACGAGACGTTCGTCGGCGGCACGCCGCAGGTGAAGCTCACGCGTCGCTACTCCATCGTGCCGTCCCAGCCGGGCACGCTCGCCGTGCCCGGCATGGCGATGGCCTGGTGGGACGTACGCAGCGGCACGGCGAAGCGCGCGACGCTGCCTGACCTGACGATCCCGGTCGTCGCGGGCAGCGGGCAGGCGGCGCGTCCGCCATCGCCGGACGGCACGGCGACGCCATCGCAGGACGCGACCGGCGACGGCGTCATCGCCCTGACCGGCGAGCGGCGCGTCCCCGCGCAGGTGTGGCCGTGGCTGGCCGGCGGATTCGCCCTGCTCTGGCTGGCCACGCTGCTATGGGGATTGTCGCGGCGCCAGGCCGGCGCAAGCGCGGTCCGTCCGCGCGGACATGCCGCAGGCAGCCCTCCCGGAAGGGAGGCGGCCGCGACGCATTCGGCGGCCGACCTCAAGCGGGTCCTCGATGCAGGCGATCTCGACGACATCGAACTCGTGCTCTGTGGCATGGCGCGCCCGGTCGCGGTCGATCTCGACGATCTGCAGCGCCGGCTCGCCGTGCCGGCGCAGCGTGCGGCGGTCGATCTCCTGCGCCGTGCGCGCTGGGCCGGTGGCGATCCCGCGCAGGCCCGTCTTGCCCTGCGCGAAGCCTTCCGCGGCGGTCCGCAATGGCAGGCGACCGGCGTGGGTGGGGCGGACGAACCACTGCCGCCGCTGTACCCCCGATAGGGGAAATCCGGCCGATGTTCGTCCTTTCCCTGCAGCAGGCCATGCCGTGCAGGTGGAACCGATGCGCGTCGCCATGCGTGGACAGGCCGCCGTGCCGGGTTTGCTAAGCTCCCGAACTTGTCTCCGCAGGACCCGCCGATGACCGACGCCACGCCCGCCACCCGCACCAAACTGCCGCTGCACTGGAAGATGGCCATCGGCTTCGGCATCGGCCTGCTCGTCGGCCTGGTGGTGCATGCCACGGGGCAGGGCGATGCGGCATGGGTGGGCCAGGTGACGAAGTACGTCACTACACCCTTCAGCAAGATCTTCCTCAACCTGATCTTCATGCTGATCGTGCCGCTGCTCTTCTCGGCCCTGATCTGCGGCATCGCCGAGATGGGCGACATCCGCGCGCTGGGCCGGATCGGCTGGAAGACGCTGGCCTACACCGTCGTGCTGTCGGCCGTCGCCGTGCTGATCGGCCTGGTGCTGGTGAACCTGCTGAAGCCGGGCGTCGGTGTCGATCCGGCGATGGCGCAGCAGCTGATCGCGGAAAACGCGGAGCGCACCAAGGAGATCGTCGCCAGCGTCGGCACGCAGCCGACCGGCATGGACATGCTGCTGTCGATCGTGCCGGACAACGTCATCGGCGCGGCGTCCAGCAACGCGGCCATCCTGTCGCTGATGTTCTTCGCGGTGATGTTCGGCATCGGCCTGGTGCTGACGCCGTCGGAGAACACCGGCATCCTCAAGCGCGGCATCGAAGGCGTGTTCGAGATCTCGATGACGCTGATCGGCCTGGTCATCCGCCTGGCGCCGTACGCGGTGGCCTGCTTCATGTTCAACCTCGCGGCGATCTTCGGCTTCGATCTGCTGCTGCGGCTGGGCGCGTACGTCGGCGTGGTCGTGCTGGCGCTGGCGCTGCACCAGTTCGTCAGTTACTCGGTGGCGCTGAAGCTGGCCGGCTACTCGCCGCTGGCGTTCTTCCGCGGCGCGCAGGAAGCGATGGTGATGGCATTCTCCACCGCCTCCAGCAACGCCACCCTGCCGACCGCGCTGCGCGTGGCCGACGAGAAGCTGGGCCTGCCGCGCACCGTGTCGCGCTTCGTACTGACCGTGGGCGCCACCGCCAACCAGAACGGCACCGCGCTGTTCGAGGGCGTCACCGTGATCTTCCTCGCCCAGTTCTTCGGCGTGGACCTGTCGCTTGGCCAGCAGTTCATGGTGATGCTGGTGTGCATCCTGGGCGGTATCGGCACGGCCGGCGTGCCGTCCGGCTCGCTGCCGGTGGTGGCGCTGATCTGCGCGATGGTGGGGGTGAACCCCATCGGCATCGGCCTGATCCTGGGCGTGAATCATTTCCTCGACATGTGCCGCACCACGCTCAACGTCACTGGCGACCTGACGCTGGCCTCGCTGGTGGCCAAGGGCGAAACCGGCGACGTGAAGCTGCCGGGCCGGCCGGGGTAACACCCCGGCGAGGGCCTCGCAACCGCGACAGGGCGGGCGGGGGGTGGGACAATGGGTGGCCCGCAGCCCGCCGGGCGCCGCCCCCTACGCTTTGACTCCCATGACGACGCCTGCCTCCAACAAGCCTGGCCGCCGCCAGCTCGCCAACGCCATCCGCTTCCTCGCCGCCGACGCGGTGCAGGCCGCCAACTCCGGCCATCCCGGCATGCCCATGGGCATGGCCGACATCGCCGAAGTGCTGTGGAACGACTACTACCGCCACAGCCCGTCGAACCCGCACTGGTTCAACCGCGACCGCTTCATCCTGTCCAACGGCCACGGCTCGATGCTGCAGTACGCGCTGCTGCACCTGGCCGGCTACGACCTGCCGCTGCAGGAGCTGAAGAACTTCCGCCAGCTGCACAGCAAGACCGCTGGCCATCCGGAGCGCCACGAGACGCCAGGTGTCGAGACCACCACCGGTCCGCTCGGCCAGGGCTTCGCCAACGCCGTCGGCTTCGCGCTGGCCGAGAAGCTGCTGGCGCAGCGCTTCAACCGCGAAGGCCACGACATCGTCGATCACCGCACCTTCGTCTTCATGGGCGACGGCTGCCTGATGGAAGGCGTCTCGCACGAGGCCGCGTCGCTGGCCGGTACATGGGGCCTGGGCAAGCTGGTGTGCTTCTGGGACGACAACAAGATCTCCATCGACGGCAATACCGACGGCTGGTTCACCGACGACACGCCGGCCCGCTTCGAGGCCTACGGCTGGCAGGTGGTGCGCAACGTCAACGGCCACGACCCGATCGAGATCAAGACCGCCATCGATACCGCGCTGAAGACCGCCGACAAGCCCACGCTGATCTGCTGCCGCACCACGATCGGCTTCGGTTCGCCGAACAAGGCCGGCAAGGAATCCAGCCACGGCGCACCGCTGGGCAAGGACGAGCTGGAGGCCACGCGCGCTGCGCTGGAATGGCCGTACGGTCCGTTCGAAGTGCCCGCCGACATCTACGCCGGCTGGAACAAGGTCGACGCCGGCAAGGCGCTGGAATCCGAGTGGAACGCGCTGTTCGACGCCTACGCCGCGCAGTTCCCCGAACAGGCCGCCGAACTGAAGCGTCGTTCTTCCGGCGAATTGCCGGCCGACTTCGTCGCGCAGGCCGATGCGTACATCGCCAAGGTGCAGGCCGAAGGCCCGGTCATCGCCTCGCGCAAGGCCTCGCAGAACGCCATCGAAGCCTTCGCGCCGCTGCTGCCGGAACTGGTCGGCGGCTCGGCCGACCTGGCGCATTCCAACCTCACGCTGTGGAAGGCCAGCAAGTCGGTCTCGACCACCGATCCGAACGCCAACTACGTGTACTACGGCGTGCGCGAGTTCGGCATGACCGCGATCGCGAACGGGCTGGCGCTGCACGGTGGCTTCGTGCCGTTCGATGCGACGTTCCTGGTGTTCAGCGACTACGCGCGCAACGCCGTGCGCATGAGCGCGCTGATCCCGGCGCACGCCATCCACGTGTACACGCACGACTCCATCGGCCTGGGCGAAGACGGTCCGACCCACCAGCCGGTCGAGCACCTCGCCTCGCTGCGCTACATCCCGAACAACGACGTGTGGCGCCCGTGCGATGCGGTCGAATCGGCGGTGGCGTGGAAGCAGGCCATCGTGCGCCAGGACGGCCCCAGCTGCCTGGTGTTCTCGCGCCAGAACCTGGCGCACCAGCCGCGTACCGATGCGCAGGTCGGCGAGATCGCGCGCGGCGGCTACGTGCTGGCCGACGCCGACGGCACGCCGGACGTGATCCTGATCGCCACCGGGTCCGAAGTCGGCCTGGCCACGCAGGCGAAGGCCACGCTGGACGCGCAGGGCATCAAGACGCGCGTCGTGTCGATGCCGTCGACCGACGTGTTCGATCGCCAGGACGCCGCCTACCGCGAAGCCGTGCTGCCGAAGGCCGTGCGCAAGCGCGTCGCCGTGGAAGCCGCCATCGCCGATTTCTGGGGCAAGTACGTGGGCCTGGATGGTGCGGTGATCGGCATGACCACGTTCGGCGCATCCGCGCCGGCCGACGCGCTGTACAAGCACTTCGGCATCACCGCCGACGCGGTGGTCGAGGCGGCGAAGTCGCTCTGAGGCGACGATTGGCCGGATGACGACGGGCGCGCTACGGCGCGCCCGTTTGTTTTTGGTCCGGTACCCCCGCAATCGTCATCCCGGCGAAAGCCGGGACCCAGTGTCTTTTTCAGATTCCATGAACGTCATCCCGGCGAAAGCCGGGACCCATTTGCTTTTAGTTCCGTAGCGAAGTCGCTGGGTCCCGGCTTTCGCCGGGATGACGGCTTTGTGGATCGCTCGCGGTGACCTGGATGGTTACCGCGTCTCCCGCAATCCCAGCGCCAGCAACTTCGCTTCGATGCGCTCGCCCAAGCTCCCGGGCGCAGCAAGACCCATGCGCGCCATCGCCTCGGCATCGTCCGGTTTCGCCCCGAGCGCACGCAGCACGGTGCCGATCTTCTGCCACGGCGTGGCCGTGTTCGCCTTCAGCCAGCCCAGTGCCTTGATGATGCGTTGTTCAACGTGGGTGAAGTCGCTGCCCAGCGGATAGTCGGGCAACGTGCCGTCGCGCCGGAAGGCGCGCAGGCGCGCCGAGAGATGCACGGGCGTGTTGTCTATCCAGTGGCCGGGCGCGTGGAAGCCGGTACGCAGCTTGCTGAACTGCTGCGCGTGATCGATCAGCGCCTGCTGGAAGCGTACGTCGGTGATGCCGCCCATGGCAATGATGCAGTCCTCGTCGTTCTTCCCGCGCAGGTCGGCGATGCCGTACTCGTTGACGTACAGGTCGCGCAGGTGGCGGGGGATGGTCGTGTGGCCGTAGTTCCAGCGGACGTTCGATTCCGCGGCGCCGGCATCCTCGCGCACTGCGCGGAACATCAGCACGCTGCGCGCGCCGTCCAGTGCATTCGACATGTCCACGAAGTTGTACTGCCCGCCCACGCCGGACACCACGCGGCCGTCCTCCAGTCCGTCGGAGACGGCGGCGCCCAGCGCGGTCGCCATCATGCAGGAGTTGAAGAAGCGGGCGTCGGGCCGCTGCAGGCGGGCCAGCGATTCGCGCCCGCGCTCCAGTTCGTTGATCAGGCTGATGCGTCGCATGCCGATCGCGCGGCGCTGGTCGTCCGGCAGCATGCGCAGCCAGTCGTAGAACGCGGGGGAGCCGAGGTAGAAGGCGCCGTGCAGGTATTCGCCGTCGCGCTCCAGCCGCGCCTGGTCGCCCAGGTTGGCGGTGCCGTCGGCGAGGCGTTGCATCAGCGCTTCGTCGTCCACCACCTTGCGGCGGATCACGCCCGTTTCGACCAGCCGTTTGAAGCCTTCGTTGATCATCTCGCTGCAGCCGTACAGGCCGACGGCGAACGGATCGAGGCCGCCGCTGGCGAGTACGGCAGGATGCCGCTCCAGTTCCGGATCCAGTGCGGCCAGCACGTGCCGGTAGGTCGCATTGTCGGTGTGCCGCAACACCAGCGCGTGGCACAGCGCATCGGCCAGCGCGCCAATGCCGATCTGCAGCGTGCCGCCGTCGCGCACCAGCGCGCTGGCGTACAGGCCGATGGCGTAGTCGACGTCCGACACCGGCTGGCGCGGCAGGCCGAACAGCGCCGGATAGGGGCCGGGCGGCAAGACGACCAGGTCGAAGTAGTCCTCGTCCACTGCGGCGGTACCGCCGATCCATGGCAGTGCGGGATCGATCTCGGCCACCAGCATCGGTCGGGGAAGCCCACGCGCGACGATGGCATCCACCGTGTCCTGGGTCAGGTCGTTGTTGCACGAAAACGACAGCCGCGTGCCATCCGGCTCACGCGCGACTTTCTGCACGATGACATCGAGCTCGCGGTCCGCCAGTGCCCGCGCGACGTGCGTGTAGTTGAGGCTGGCGTAGTGGCGTTGCGCGGTGGTCGAGCGCAGCAACGCGCCGCCCTGCATGTAGAACTCTTCCACCTCGATGTTCGGTGGCAGGGCGTCGCGCTTGATCGCCTGCACGTACGCCAGTCGCGGGAAATCCCCGCCGAAGTGGCGCGCCGCGAACGGCTTCACGAAGCGCGCTTCCAGGCCCTTGCCGCCGCCGGGCGGATCCAGCGACAGTGCCGTGTACAGCCTCCACGTGCGCGACGGATCCGACGCAAGGCGCGCGTACAGCGCATTCAACAGCCGGTGCGGCTTGCCGATGCCGAGCGGCGCGCCCATGCGGATCGGCCCGCTGGTGTGGGACAGGATCAGGTCGACGGCGTCGTCGAGATGGGTGAGGTGGGTGGTCATCGGCAAAGCGTACCTGCGCAGCCAGGCTCAGGCCATGAAGGCTGTGTTAACGTCCGGGGCACAGGCGATGCAATGGAGCTGGACATGAAAGGACGCCCGGAGTGGATCCTGTTGCTGATCGTGCTTGGGGGTTGCGCTACCCGGACAGGGGATGTCAGTCAGCGCATGCTGCTTCCGGAAGGTGTCGCACGGTACGACATGGAACCGCACCAGGCATTCGTGTTCCCGGTGCCCCTCGGCAATGTGGCGCCTGCCGTGCCCGCGCAATTCGAAGCACGGGAATTGCGGCCGACCACCGTATGCGTCGCGTTCGTCGTGGACGAGCACGGCGATACCTCCGGAGTGGCGCCGTTGGAGCAGCCAGGATGCGAGATGCATGCCGCAATCGCCCCCTTGCTCGCGGAAGCGGTCGCCGCGGTGCAAACCTGGCATTTCTCTCCCGCGACGTTCTGCAAGTATCCGGATGCTGGCGCACGTGATCGCGACTGGAATGGCCAGGGCTGTGCAGGCCAGCATGTGGAGGCGCGGATCGTTCCCGTCTCGCTGGCCTATTCCTTTACGTTCGAAGTGCGCAACGGTAAAGGTCGTGTCGTCTCGCGGAAACGCTGACGCTCACTCCAATGCGTGTATGGAATCGGCGACGCGGCGCACTTCGTCGGGATGATGGCTGACGTAGACGATGGGCAGGCGGATCTCGTCGCGCACGCGCTGCAGGTAGGGGATCAGTTCTTCGCGGCGGGCCTGGTCCAGCGCCGACAGCGGTTCGTCGAACAGCAGCAGCGAGGGCTGCGACAGCAGCGCACGTCCGATCGCCACGCGCTGCGCTTCGCCGCCCGACAGATTGCGCGTGCGGCGCGCCAGCAGCGGCGCGACGCCCAGCAGGTCGACGATCGCATCGAAGCCGAACTGCGGTGTCCCGCGACCACCATGGCGCCCATAGGTCAGGTTGCGCCGTACGTCGAGGTGCGGGAACAGGCGCGCGTCCTGGAACACGTAGCCCACGCGGCGGCGGTGAACGGGTTCGTCGATGCGCCGGGTGCTGTCGAACAGGCAGCGGCCATCCACTTCGATGCGGCCCGCCACCGGCGTCACCAGGCCGGCGATGGCATTGAGCACGGAGGTCTTGCCCGCTCCCGAGGGACCCACCAGGGCGATGACGCGGGCGTCGTCGTCGATGCGCACGCGCCGATGGAAATGCCCGCGCCGGAGTTCGATGTCCACGCGCAGCATCAGCCTTCGTCCTCGCGTGCATGGTGCCGGCGCACCAGCCATTCCGACAGCAACAGGGCGGCCAACGAAATGGCCATCGCCACCGCTGCCAGCCGCCAGATGCCGGCTTCGCCGCCGGGCACCTGCATCAGCCCGTAGATCGCGGAGGACAGCGTCTGCGTTTCGCCGGGGATGTTGGAGACGAAGGCGATGGTGGCGCCGAACTCGCCCAGCGCCTTCGCGAATGCCAGCACGCTGCCGGCGACGAGGCCGGGCCACGCGAGCGGCAGGGTCACGGTGAAGAACACGCGCCATGGACCGGCACCGAGGGTGGAGGCGGCCTGTTCCAGCCGACGATCCGTGGCTTCGAGCGACAGGCGGATCGCGCGCACCATCAGCGGGAAGCCCATCACCGCACACGCGAGCGCGGCGCCGGTCCAGCGGAACGCGAACACGATGCCCAGGTGGTCTTTCAGGAACGCGCCCACCGTGCCCTGCGTGCCCAGCGTCACCAGCAGCGCGTAGCCCATGACCACCGGCGGCAAGACGAGCGGCAGGTGCACGACGGCGTCCAGCAGTGCTTTCCCGGGGAAGCGCGCCCGGGCCAGCAGCCAGCCGACCAGCACGCCCAGCGGCAGGCTGGCCAGCGCCGCCACCAGCGCCACCTTCAGGCTGAGCTGGATGGCGGTGAGTTCTTCCGGTGAGAAGGCGTCGAGCACGCCGCGATCAATCCTTCACGGCGAAACCACGACGCAGGAAGATCGCGTCCGCCGCCGGCGACGCCAGCCATTGCACGAACTGCGTCGCCTGGGCGGAGTGCGCGCCGCGCAGCACGGCGACCGGATAGACGATCGGCGGATGCGAATCCTCGGGGAAGGTCGCGAGCACGCGCACGGCGGGCTCGGCCTTCGCGTCGGAGGCGTACACGATGCCGAGCGGCGTTTCGCCGCGCGCCACCAGCATCAGCGCCGCACGCACGCTTTCGGATTCGGCCAGTCGCGCCTTGACGCCGTTCCACAGCGACAGCGACTCCAGCGACGCCCTGGCGTACTTGCCGGCCGGCACGGTCTGCGTCTGCCCCAAGGCCAGGCGATCGTTGCCGAGGGCGGCGAGGAAGGTGGCAGGCCGCTTCAGATCTACGCGTGCCTTGCTGGCCTTCGGTGCCACCAGTACCAGCTGGTTGCCCAGCAGGCTGCGGCGCGTGGCGGGCTCGAGTTTGTCGCGTTGCTGCAGGTAGTCCATCCATTCGAGGTCGGCGGAAAAGAACACGTCGGCCGGTGCGCCCTGTTCGATCTGCCGTGCGAGCGCGGAACTGGCGGCGTACGAGACACGCACCGGCACGCCGGTCTGCTTCCGGTAAGTGGCGGCGGCCTCGTCCAGCGACTCCTTGAGGCTGGCGGCAGCGAAGACGGTGAGACCCGCATCGTCCTGCGCGCGCACGCCGCAAGGCGCGAGCGAGGTGGCGAGCAGGAGCGCGGCAGTGAAGACGGGGCGGAGCAACGCGGACAGGTTCATGCGAACGACTCCAGTGGGGAGGGGGAACTACTCGATGATGAAGGTCTGGATCTGCCGTGTGCTGCGTGCCGGACGCGAATCGGCGGGAATCAGCAGGCGCGCGGGTCCGGCATCGGCGGGCAGCGGCTTCCCATCGCACTGGTCGGTCACGTAGACGCGCTGCTTGCCGAGGGTCGGGTCCAGTTCGCCCAGCGAGAACACCACCGCATACCCATCGCGCGCGCGCACTTCCACGTGCCGGGCAAGGTGGGCGCCACGCAACGGTTCGGCCGGCATCGCACCGGCGCGCCGAAGCACGTCGACCAGGTCCACGCCACTGCATCGCAGCGGTGTGCCATGCACGTCCATGCTGACCGCGTGCCGCGACAGGCCTTGCAGCAGGTCCGCATGCCAGGGCAGCTCCATGCGGCCGGGCGGTGGCGCGGACGGCGCGTGTGCGGCATGCGATTGGGCGCTGGCGGATAGCGCCGGCGAAGCGAAGCAGATCGCGATCAGGAACGGGAGACAGGAGCGAAGCGTCATGTGCGATCTCGCGATGTCCAGGGGAAGGTCAGTGCCGGTCCAGCGCCTTGTTCAACACGGCGGCCAACGCCACGCCGCCGGCGCGCAGCTGGCGTTCGGCGATGGGAAGGTGCTTGTCGACATACGCCTGTTCGAGTTTCGCGCGGCGCGGGTAGAAGTCCGGCTGCTTCACGGCGCGGCACGACTGCTCGGCCCAGTCGGCGGCGGGCGGCGGCAGCGTCATCGTGCCGATGACCGGACGGGGCAACGTGCGCAGATGATCCAGGTACGCCTGCTCGCTGCGACCGGTGGAAACCAGCATGCGGCTGTCCCACAGCGTGTGCATGTTGGTGCCACGCCCGTTCCAGTTCACCTGGAAATCGTTGCCGCCCTTGTCGTGGCCGTAACCGGCATGGAGCGGCTGGTGGGCGTCGCCGACGAAATGCACGACGAACTTCAGCGCCTGCAGCCGCTCGGCGTTCGGGCGCCGCGTATCGGCCAGGATCGCAGTCTGTTTCCGGATCGCCTCCACCACGCAGTTGCCGCCCGGACAGTCGCGGCGCTGCAGGTAGGCGCAGTCGTGTTCACCGATGTTGACGAAGTGCCAGTTCGCGGTCTCGCGTCCGAGCGCGGCATCGTGCTTGCGCAGGTCGTCGGCCCAGCCGGCGATGCCGGCCAGCGTGGGATCAGGCTCGCCCTCCAGCAATACGTCGATCTGGTGGCGCGTATCGGGCGTCAGGTCGTCCCATGCCAGCAGGGCGACCAGGCGATGGCCGAGCAAGCCCCACGCCTGCGCGGGGACTGGCAGCAGCGCGAGGGCGACGACGAACGCAAGGGAAAGCAGAAGGGGACGGACCATGCCGGTACTTTAACCGACACGGGCCGTCCCCAAATTGCCGCGAGCGGCGAATCCGTCGCCTGCTCAGAACTTCAGGACATATGCCACGCCGTACACCAGCGGGTCGATGTTGGCGGTGCCCAGCTTCACGCCTTCCACCTGGACCTTGGTGTCGATGTCGGCCCAGCGTACGTCCACGCGCACCGCGCTGCGTTCGCTGACCTTGAAGTCCAGGCCGGCGTGCGCCGCCAGGCCCCACGAGTCATCCAGTTTCAGCTTGGCGCCTTCAAGCGCGCCGGTGGTGTCCTCGCTGAAGAACGTCGTGTAGTTCAGGCCCACGCCGAGCAGCGGCGACACCTTGCCCTTGCTGTTGAAGTGGTACTGCAGCGAGACGGTCGGCGGCAGGTGCTTGGTTTCGCCCACCTTGCCGACGCCCTTCACCGAGATGTCGTGCTTGAACGGCAGCGCGGCCAGCACTTCCAGGCCCAGGTTGTCGCGCAGGAAGTATTCGAAGGTCACGGTCGGCTTGACGTCGCTGTCGATTTCCAGTGGCAGGGTGCCGGCGGCGATGGTGCCATTGTCGGATTTCGGATTGACCTGGTGCACGCCCACGCCCAGCGTCCAGTCGCCTTTGGACTGGGCGAAAGCGGGCGCGGCGGCGCCCAGGGCAAGGGCGATGGCAATCGGGATCAGGGTCTTCTTCATGGTGGTGACGCTCGTTGGAATGTGGCGCCAGTCTCCGCCCCCGTTCCCACCCATGCCTTGATCCTGATCAATGTCCGCAGGGCATCGTCGCCCGACCCGCCTGTTAGAATGACGGCCCCCGTCAACCCCGCCGCGCCGCGCGCGTGGCCGCAGGAGTCCTGAGCAATGTCGATCAAGGTGGGTATCAACGGCTTCGGCCGCATCGGACGCAACGTGCTGCGTTCCGCCGTGCAGAACTTCGGCAACGACATCGAGATCGTCGCCATCAACGATCTGCTGGAGCCGGACTACCTGGCGTACATGCTGCAGTACGACTCCGTGCATGGTCGCTTCGATGGCGACGTGAAGGTCGAAGGCGGCGCGCTGTTCGTCAACGGCAAGAAGATCCGCCTGACCCAGGAGCGCGACCCCGCCAACCTGAAGTGGGATGAAGTCGGCGCCGACGTCGTCATCGAATCCACCGGCCTGTTCCTCGACAAGGCCACCGCGCAGAAGCATCTCGATGCAGGCGCGAAGAAGGTCGTCCTGTCGGCGCCGTCGAAGGACGACACGCCGATGTTCGTCTACGGCGTCAACCACGAGACCTACAACGGCGAAGCGATCATCTCCAACGCCTCGTGCACGACCAACTGCCTGGCGCCGATCGCCAAGGTGCTGCACGACAAGTGGGGCATCAAGCGCGGCCTGATGACCACCGTGCACGCCGCTACCGCCACGCAGAAGACCGTCGACGGCCCGAGCAACAAGGACTGGCGCGGTGGCCGCGGCATCCTGGAGAACATCATTCCGTCCAGCACCGGTGCCGCGAAGGCCGTGGGCGTGGTGATCCCGTCGCTCAACAAGAAGCTGACCGGCATGTCGTTCCGCGTGCCGACCAGCGACGTGTCGGTGGTCGACCTGACCGCCGAGCTCGAGAATCCGGCGACGTACGACGAGATCAAGGCCGAGATGAAGGCGCAGAGCCAGGGCGCGCTGAAGGGCATCCTCGGCTACACCGAGGACAAGGTGGTGGCCACCGACTTCCGCGGCGACACCCGCACCTCGATTTTCGACGCCGAAGCCGGCATCGCGCTGGACCCGACGTTCGTCAAGATCGTCAGCTGGTACGACAACGAGTGGGGCTACTCCAACAAGTGCCTGGAAATGGTCCGCGTGGTCGCCGGCAAGTAAGCCGCGCCTCTTCCGCCTTGCCGAACGCACGGGCGCCCCATGGGCGCCCGTGTCGTTTGCGGGTATCGCGATGTGATACGGCGCGGACGGAATCGCGCCACCGGCGCATTGGATTCTTGCAAATCCGGCCGGCTTGCCCGAGGCTGCCGCGAGGCTGAACGGCCTTGGGGGGCGGGCCGACCGTCCTTGCACCGAACACGCAACGGCGGGGTAGGCGATGGATGATCTGGCGGGAATTCTGGTGTTGCTCGGGCTGGCCGTGCTGGCGGTGCCGGTACTGCTGATCGCGGCACTGGTGGCGATCAGCGGATTGAAGCGCCGCGTCGCGGTGCTGGAGCAGCAAGTCGCCCAGTTGCGCACGTCGCCCGCCGCGCCTGCGCCGCGCGCCGGAACCGTGACCGCTCCGCCGGTGGCCGCAGAACCCGCCCCGGAGCCTGTTCGGCCGGCAACGCCGCCGCCTGTGCAGGCCGCCGCGCCGCCGCCGATTCCTCCACAACGTCCCGTGCCGGCGTCGGTGCCGCCGCCTGCCGAGCGGGTGGAGCCGGTTCCTCCCGCGCCGCGCGCATCACGTGCAGAAGCGCCCCCGGTCCCGGCCAGGCCCGATGTGTTCACCCTCGCGCTCCGCGCAGTGCAACGCTGGTTCACCGTCGGCAACGTGCCGGTGAAGATCGGCGTGCTGGTACTGTTCGCCGGCGTGGCGGCGCTGCTGAAGTACGGCGCCGACCAGGGCTGGTTCACGGTGCCGCCGGAACTGCGCCTGGCAGGTATCGCGGCGGCCGCGCTGGGTGCGCTGGTGTTCGCGTGGCGCAAGCGCGACAGCAAGCGTACGTTCGCGCTGAGCCTGCAGGGCGGTGCCATCGGCGTACTGCTGCTGGTGGTGTTCGCGGCGTTCAAGCTCTTCGGCCTGATGCCGGCCGGCGCCGCGTTCGCGCTGAGCATCGTGCTGGTAGCCGGCGCCGGCATGCTGGCCGTGCTGCAGGACGCGAAGGCGCTCGCGGTGTTCGCGCTGCTCGCGGGCTTCCTCGCGCCGATCTGGCTGTCGACCGGCAGCGGCAACCATGTCGCGCTGTTCTCGTACTACGCCGTGTTGAACGCGGCCATCGTCGGCATCGCCTGGTACAAGTCCTGGCGTGTGCTCAACCTGCTCGGCTTCGTCTTCACCTTCGGCATCGGCACGGCATGGGGCCTGTTCGACTACGCGCCGGCGAAGTACGCCAGCACGCAGCCGTTCCTGGCCCTGTTCTTCGTGTTCTACCTGCTCATCCCGCTGCTGTTCGCGCGCCGGCAGCCTGCCGGTCGTCGCGATTTCATCGACGGCTGCCTGGTGTTCGGCATGCCCCTGGTGGCGTTCTCGCTGCAGGCGGGACTGATGCAGGGCGCGTTCGAAGACGTACGCCTGCCCCTGGCGCTCTGCGCGCTGGGCCTGGGCGTGCTGTACGCCGCGCTGTCATGGTGGTTGCGCCGTCGTGAAGGCTACGACGTGCTGGTGCAGTCGTATGCATTGCTGGCGGTCGGCTTCGCCACGCTGTCCGTGCCGCTGGCGCTGTCGGCACAGGCCACGGCGTGCGTGTTCGCGCTGGAGGGCGCGGCGCTGGCGTGGCTGGGCCTGCGGCAATCGCGTCTGTTGCCGCAGTTGACTGGCGCGGGCCTGCAGATCGCGGCGGCCGTGGCGTTCTTCATCGCACAGGCCGATGTGGTGTCGTGGCATGCGACGGCGATGGATGTGCCGATGTTCGCCAACGCCTCGTTCATGAGCGCGCTGCTGATCGCGGTCGCCGGTTTCGCCGGCGCATGGGCCTATCGCGGTCGCGCCGCCGGCGTGGCGCTGCTGTACTACCTGTGGGCGCTCGCGTGGTGGCTGGGCAACGGCATGGTCGAGGTCAATACCCACCTCGGCTATCGCGATGAACCCGATGCGCTGCTGGCGTTCGCCGCCCTGACCGGTTGGCTGGCGGCCGAAGTGCATCGTCGTCGCCCATCCGCCGCATTGGCGTGGACCACCTTGGTCGCGCTGGCGTCGGCGGTGCCGTTCGCCCTGTGGCAATCCGGCGTGCACCAGCAGCCGTTCGCCGGCCACGGCGCATGGGCGTGGCTGGCCTACGCCGTGCTGGGCGTGCGCAGCCTGATGTGCCTGCGCGACAGCACCCATCGCCTCGCCGGTGCCGCGCAGTTCGTGTGGTGGCTCGTGTGGCCGCTGGTGGCCAGCCTGCTGCTGGCCTGGTTGCCCGGCCATGTGCAGGGCATGGGGGGCGGTTGGCAGGCGGGCCTCATCGCGCTGCCCTGGCTGGTGGTCGTCGCGCTGGCGCTGTTCCGCTGGGATTGGCTGGCCGCGCCGCTGGGCGAGCGTTTCGACGTGTGGCGTACGCCGTTGTTCGGCGTGCTGTTCGTCGCGCTGGGGCTGTGGTGGCTGGTGTCGCTGTTCCTGTCGGGCGGTGCGCGGCCGTTGCCGTGGCTGCCCGTGCTCAATCCGATGGAACTGGCGCAGCTTGCGACGCTGGTCCTGCTGTTGCGCTGGTGGATGCCGGAATCGCGCGTGCTGCCGCCGGCGCGCATCGTGCTGCTGTCGTCGCTGGCCTTCGTCTGGATCACCTCGGTCGTGCTGCATGCCGTCCACCACTGGGGTGGCATGCCGTGGAACGAAAGCCTGCTGTCCGGCAGCCTGGCGCAGACCAGCCTCACCGTGACGTGGAGTGTGCTGGGGGTGCTGGGCTGGGTGATCGGTTCGCGCCGGGGGCAGCGCATGCTGTGGCTGGGGGGTGCGGTACTGATGGGCGTGGTGCTGGCGAAGCTGGTGTTCGTGGATCGTCAGCACCTGGGCAACCTGCTGGGCATCGGCTCCTTCATCGCCTATGGCCTGCTGTGCACGGTGGTGGGTTACCTGGCGCCGGCACCGCCGCGTCGCGTGGAGAACGAGGAGGCTGCGGCATGAAGCGATTCCTGATGGGCCTGTTGCTGGTGCCGGTGCTCGCATCGGCGCAGGCGCCCGCGCCGTATGCGAAGCGCTGGCCGCTGGTGCTGTCCGGCGAGCAGGCGGGCGCCTACCGCGTCGTGCTGGATGCCGAGGTCTATGCCACCACTGCTTGGCCGGACCTGCGCGACGTGGACGTGCTGGACGCGCACGGCAAACCGGTGGCCGCGGCGCTGTTCGGACCCGAACAGCCCTCGGCGTTGCCGGCGCGGCGCATCGTGGTGCCGTGGTTTCCGCTGCCCGCGTCAGCCGGGGAGGGAAGTGTCCCGTCGCGCGTGTCCGCGCAGTTCGGCGAAAACGGACGCATCGTCCGCATCGAGGCGGATGGAGGTACTGCGAGCGCAGCCGCTCCGCCGCGTACGTTCCTCGTCGACCTCAGCGGCATTCGCGACAATGTGGAAGCGCTGGAATTCACGTGGGACGCGGGTACGCCGCGTGAAGCCCGCTATCGCGTCGAAGGCAGCCGCGACCTGCAGGACTGGGACGTGGTGCAGGATCGCGTGACGCTGGTCGAACTGCAGCGTGGTTCGCAGCGGCTGTTGCGCGACGAGGTACCGATCCGTAGTGGATTTCGCTATGTACGCTTCGTGCCGCTCGATGCGTCGCCCGCGCTGCCGATCCGCGAAGTCCGCGTGCGTCTTGATGCCGTGCACCTGCAGCAGGCCGTGCAGTGGTCGGAACTGCGTGGACGCCGCGTCTCCGAACAGGGCGTGGACGGCTTCATCTACGAGAACACCGGACGCTATCCGATCGCACTCGCCGACCTCGCGATGGACGACTACGCGGTCGGCGAGTGGACGCTGGAAAGCCGCGACGCCGCCGATGCGCCATGGCGGCTTCGTGCCGGTCCGTGGGTGGCGTACCGCGTCGGTGGCGACCGGCCCAGCGCGTCGCCCGCGCAGCCGCTGGCAAGCGATCCGGCGCGCGATCGCTACTGGCGCCTGCGCAACCGCAGCGCATTGCCCGACCAGGTACCCACGCTGCGCCTGGGCTATCGCCCCGAAGTGATGGTCTTTCTCGCGCAGGGCACGCCGCCCTATGCGCTGGTGGCGGGCAGCGCCTCCGCCCGCCGAGCCGCCGTCCCGATGCCCGCGCTCATCGACGCCTTGCGTCGCGAGCGTGGCGAGGACTGGCAGCCTGCGCCTGCCTATCTGTCGCCGTCCGCGACGTTGGCCGGCGATGCCGCGCTGGTGGCGCCACCGACGCCGCGCGACTGGAAGGCGTGGTTGCTGTGGGGGCTGCTGGTGCTGGGTGCGGCGCTGGTCGCGGCGTTCGCCTTCAGCTTGCTGCGCAGCCGCCCCCCGGCCTAGCAGGCCTCGCGCTCGTTTGCGGCAGGGAGGGGCAGGCGGGACAATGGCGGTCTTTCCCGCTGCCCAGGACCTCCCATGCCCATCGTCCGCATGACCGACCTCGACCTCGCCGGCAAGCGCGTGCTGATCCGCCAGGATCTGAACGTGCCGATCGACGATGGCCGCATCACCTCCGAGCAGCGCATCACGGCGTCGTTGCCGACGTTGAAGCTGGCGCTGCAGAAGGGCGCGGCGGTCATGGTGACCTCGCACCTGGGACGTCCGAAGGAAGGCGTGTGGAGCGAGGCCGATTCGCTGGCCCCCGTCGCTGCGCGGCTGTCCGAACTGCTCGGCGTGGACGTGCCGCTGGTGAAGGACTGGGTGGATGGCGTCGACGTGCAGCCGGGCCAGATCGTGCTGCTCGAGAATTGCCGCATGAACGTCGGCGAGGGCAAGGACGACGAAGCGCTCTCGAAGAAATACGCCGCGTTGTGCGACGTGTTCGTCATGGACGCCTTCGGTACCGCGCACCGCGCACAGGCCTCCACGCATGGCGTGATCCGCTTCGCGCCGGTCGCCGCGGGCGGCCCGCTGCTGATGGCCGAGCTGGATGCGCTGGACAAGGCGCTGGCCAATCCCGCACGCCCGCTGCTCGCCATCGTCGCCGGAAGCAAGGTGTCCACCAAGCTGGAACTGCTGACCAGCCTGGTCGGCAAGGTCGACCAGTTGATCGTCGGTGGCGGCATCGCCAACACCTTCATCGCGGCGGAAGGCCATGCCGTTGGCAAGTCGCTGTACGAGGCCGATCTGATCGAGACCGCGAAGAAGATCGACGCCGATGCCAAGGCGCGCGGTGCCGAAATCCCGCTGCCGACCGACGTGGTGGTCGCCACCGCGTTCGCGGCCGATGCGCCGGCCACAGTGAAGGCCGTCGACGCCGTGGCTGTGGATGAGCTGGTCCTCGACATCGGTCCGCAGACCGCGCAGCGCTACGCCGACCTGATCTCGTCGGCCGGCACGGTCGTCTGGAACGGGCCGGTGGGCGTGTTCGAGTTCGATGCGTTCGGCAAGGGCACCGAAACGCTGGCGCGTGCGATCGCGCACTCGAAGGCGTTCTCCATCGCCGGCGGCGGCGACACGCTGGCCGCGGTGGACAAGTACGGCATCGCAGGCGACGTCAGCTACATCTCCACCGGTGGCGGCGCGTTCCTGGAGTTCCTGGAGGGCAAGACATTGCCGGCCGTCGCTGCGCTGGAAGCACGCGCGAAGTGAACCGCGACACGCTGTTCTTCGACCTCGACGGCACGCTGATCGATTCGGCCGTCGGCATCACCCGCTGTATCGCGCATGCGCTGACGCAGCTCGAGCACCCGGTCCCGTCGGAGGCCGAGCTGCGCGGCTGGATCGGTCCGTCGCTGCGGACCAGCTTCCTGCCGCTGCTGGGCGATCCGGCGAAGGTCGAAGCCGCAGTCGAACACTATCTCGAACGCTTCGAGTCGCACGGCTGGCTCGAGCACCAGGTCTACGCGGGCATCGGCGACGCCGTGGAAGCGCTGCACGCGGATGGCCATCGGCTCGCCGTGGTCACCGCGAAGAACGAACCGCATGCGCGCAGGATCCTCGCGCATCTGCCGTTCGGGCACCGTTTCGAGGACATCATCGGCGCTACCGCCGATGGGCGCCTCAGCCACAAGAAGGACCTGGTCGGCGAAGCACTGCGGCGTTTGTCATTGACGCCGGAGGCTTGCTGGATGATCGGCGACCGCCACATGGACATCGACGGCGCGCGCCACCACGGCATGCGCAGCATCGGCGTGCTGTGGGGATTCGGCGGTGAGGAAGAACTGCGCGATGCCGGCGCAACCAGGCTCGCGGGCGAACCCGACCAATTGCGGCCACTGCTCGCCTGAGCGGAAACGCGCGCGATCAAACGCGCGTTCCATCGCCGCATTTTTCGCGCAGTCGGGTGTGCGCGCGCAGCATCCAGCATGCGCGCAGAGACCAAAAAAATACCAGTCGGCCCGCAGCGTACGTTGCCATGAAAGCACTTGAAAACAGCGCTTTCGGGGCAGTGCGGCAGGTACGCGCAGTGCTGTCCCGGGACAGCGCCATCGCATGAAGAATGTCGGTCGTAACGGCTCCGGTGCGCTGTGGTAGCGTTTGCGCGATCACAGGGAACCCGCACCATGACCGAACGCCAGCGCCGCACCAAGATCCTCGCCACCCTCGGACCGGCGACGGACCCGCCGGGTGTGCTGGAAGAGTTGTTCCGCGCCGGCGTCAACGTGGTGCGCCTGAACTTCTCGCATGGCGATCCTTCGGGCCAGGCCAAGCGTGCGGCGGCGGTGCGCCTCGCCGCGCAGCGCGTCGGCGCCGAGGTCGGCATCCTCGCCGACCTGCCGGGGCCGAAGATCCGCGTCGAGCGGTTCGCCGAGGGCAAGGTGGTGCTGAAGATGGGCGACCGTTTCGATCTGGTGGCCAGCGTCGATGCGCCCCCGGGCGACGTTTCGCAGGTCGGCGTCAGTTACCTCGGCCTGCCCGGTGACGTGGAAGCCGGCGACGTGCTGCTGCTGGACGATGGCCTGATGCAGTTGCAGGTCATGAAGGTCGATGGCGAGCGCATCATCTGCACCGTGCTCAACGACGGCGTGCTGTCCGACCGCAAGGGCCTGAACAAGCAGGGCGGCGGCCTGTCGCTGGGCGCGCTGACCGAGCGCGACCGCGAACTGATCGCCTATGTGGCGGAGAACATCGGCGTGGACTTCATCGCCGTGTCGTTCTGCCGCAACGCCGACGACATGAACGAAGCGCGCCGCATTGCCCGCGAACACGGCTGCGACGCCGCGCTGGTGTCGAAGATCGAGCGTACCGAAGCGATCGAGAACCTGGCCGAGATCGTCGATGCCAGCGACGTGGTGATGGTGGCGCGCGGCGACCTGGGCGTGGAGATCGGCGACGCCGAACTGCCTGGCCTGCAGAAGAAGATCATTCGCGAGTCGCTGGCACGCAACAAGGTGGTCATCACCGCCACCCAGATGCTGCAGTCGATGGTCGACAGCCCCATTCCGACGCGCGCGGAAGTGCTGGACGTGGCCAATGCCGTCATCGACGGCACCGATGCCGTCATGCTGTCGGCGGAAACCGCAGCCGGCAGTTATCCGGTGCGTGCGGTCGAGGCGATGGCGCGCATCTGCCTGGGCGCCGAGAAGCAGTTCGAGATGGACACCGATTTCGAGAAGGCGCCGCGCAACCTGGAGTTCGTCGACCAGGCCATCGCGATGGCCACCATGTTCCTGTCCGAGCACATCGGCGTGCGCGCGATCGTCGCGATGACCGAGTCCGGCGGTACCGCGCGCTTCCTGTCGCGCTTCCGTTCCAATGCGCCCATCTACGCGTTCTCGCGCCACGACGGGGCACGCCGCAAGATGGCGATGATCCGCGACGTGTTTCCCATCGCGTTCGACAGCCGCGGCCTGGCACCGCGCGAGGCCGCGCGCGACGCGATGCGCGTGCTGCACGACCGCGAGCTGCTGGCCGAGGGCGACCGCGTGATCTTCACCAGCGGTGACCACATGGAGAAGCACGGCGCCACCAACACGCTGCGCCTGCTGCAGATGGGCGAGCGCGGCAAGGCCGAGGGACTGGGCGAACTCTAGGTCCGGTCGTATGGGGGGTAAAGTTCCCCCGTCGATGGTCGATACCTCCATGAAGGGGAGCCTGGACAGGCGGTGTCGGCATGGATTGGGAACTCGATGAGGGATCGATCGACGTCGTCGCCGGCGTAGGTCTGCCCACGCGTCCCAACGTGCATTGCGTGGACCACCTGCTGCAGGCCGCCGGTCCCGGCGACCTGGTGGCCAGCCGTGACATCCGCGACCGCAACGGCCTGTTGTTGTGGGCGAAGAACCGCCCCATCACACCGGACATCCGCGAGCGCCTGCTCGCCAAGCGGTTGCTGGAGCCGCTGGAAGTGTCGCTGACCTACCGTCACTCGCTCGCGCCGGCCGATCTGGGTCGCGTCGCCCGCGAACTGATGGACGACGAACGTGCGCTGGCCACGCTGCTGGGTGAAGACAGCGGGCGGGTCCTGGCCGCGCTCCAGCATCTGCGCCTGCATGGAGGGCCTGGCGTGCTGATGACCGCCACGGCGCGCAACCGCCCAGCGTCGTTGAGGCACTCGGTCGGGGTGGCAATGATCGCGGTATGGCTTGCGTTGCGGCTGGGTTGCAGCGACAGCATCGTCGCCGATGCGGCGGAAGCGGGTCTGATGCACGACATCGGCGAGAACTATCTGGACCCGGTCCTGCTGTCGCAGCCGCACCAGTTGGATTCCACCCAATGGCGGGCCATCTGCGTGCATCCGATCATCGGCAGCGCGCTGCTGCGGGAGGCCGGCACCTATCCCGAGCGCGTGGCCAGGGCCGTGCAGGAGCACCACGAACGCATCGACGGTTCTGGTTATCCCGCGGCCACGCGGGACATCTCCCCGCTGGGCCGAATCCTGCTATCGGCGGAAGTGGTGGCCGCGCTGCTTTCTTCGGCAGAGAACCCGTTGGCAAGGGTGGCGATCGCGCTGCGGATGATTCCGGGCCAGTTTCCCAAGGAGGTGATCGACGCCGTCAGTACGGGTGTTCGTGACCGCATGGTGGCGCCGTTGCTGCTGCCGGATGCCGCCCCACTGCAGGATCAGATTACGCAGGTCCTGACGGCACTGGGGCAGGCACGGCAGGCGCTGACGGCACTGCGCGAGCGTGAGGCCGCCACCGCCGGGGAACGGGACCTCGCGACCCACCTCTCGGGGCTGGTCGCCCGGTTCACGATGGCGATGAGTGCGTCAGGCGCGCCGGAATCGGTGGACTCCCGACTCCTGCTGGAGGACCCTGCCATCGCGCTCGAACTGTGCCAAGTGATGCGGGAGATGTCGTGGCAGCTGCCCGGGCTGCATCGCCACGCCGAACTGCTGGTGCACCAGCGTGCCGGGGACGTGGCCGCCTGGGAGCCGCTGCTGCATGCATTGGATCTGCGCATCTCGGTCAACTGCACGGCCTGCCTGGCGGCCTGAACGTGCCGCGCCATGGCCGGCGCGGGCGCAGGCCTGATCGGCCGGGCCGGCGAGGTGGGATATGATTGGTATCTTTCCCGCCGCTTCCCCAGGAACCCCATGAGCATCGAACAGCTTGCCGAAACCGCCCAGGCCATGGTGGCCGCAGGCAAGGGCATCATCGCGATCGACGAGTCCACCACCACCATCGCCAAGCGGTTCCAGGGCGTGGGCATCGAGAACACGGAAGAGAACCGTCGCGCCTACCGCGAGTTGCTGCTCACCACGCCGAAGCTGTCCGATTACATCTCCGGCGCCATCCTGTTCGACGAAACCCTGCGCCAGTCCACCAGGGACGGCGTGCCGTTCGCCAAGTACATGGCCGACCACGGCATCATCCCCGGCATCAAGGTCGACAAGGGCACGCATGCACTGGCCGGCTGCCCGGGCGAGGTGGTCACCGAGGGCCTCGATGGCCTGCGCGACCGCCTGAAGGAGTACTACAAGCTGGGTGCGCGCTTCGCCAAGTGGCGTGCGGTCATCACCATCGGCGAGGACATCCCCTCCGGTACCTGCATCGAGGCGAATGCGCACGCGCTGGCCCGCTATGCCGCGCTGTGCCAGGAATGCGGCCTGGTGCCGATGGTCGAGCCGGAAGTGCTGATGGATGGCGACCACAACATCGAGGTCTGCTACGAAGTCACCGAAGCCGTGCTGCGCTCGCTGTTCGGTGCGCTGTACGAGCAGAACGTGCTGCTGGAAGGCACCATCCTGAAGGCCTCGATGGTCATCGCCGGCAAGGACTGCGACGAGCAGGCCGACGTCGACGAAGTGGCCGAGTCCACCGTGATGTGCCTGAAGAGCACGGTGCCGGCGATCCTGCCGGGCGTGGTGTTCCTGTCCGGCGGCCAGACCGACGAGCAGTCCACCGCGCACCTCAATGCGATGAACCAGCTCGGCAGCCTGCCGTGGCCGCTGAGCTTCTCCTACGGCCGCGCCATGCAGTCCGCCGCGCTGAAGCTGTGGTCGCAGGACCTGACGGGCAACTTCGCCAAGGCGCAGGCCGTGGTGTACGAGCGCGCCAAGGAAAACGGCCTGGCCGCGCAGGGCAAGTGGGAAGGCTGAGCATCCGCCCGATGGCGGCCTGATCGGCCGCCGTCTCCGTCAGGAGAACGCCGGCGCATGCCGGCGTTTTCTGTTTCAGGCACTGCCGCGCACCCGTGCGGCGGCATCCTCCGCCATGCGCCGGTCGGCGTAGTCCATCGTCAGGTCGGACGCGGTCTTCAGTGCGGTGAAGCACAGCGTCATCAGCATGCCGCTGCCCAGTGCCGCGCTGGCCAGGATGATCAGGTGCATGGGAATGACGCGCAGGTAGGGCAGGAACATCAGCGCGCCCAGGCTGGGCTTGCCGGCCAGGTCGGCGGCGTGCTGCACGGCGTAGGTCTGTCGCTGCGAGTAGACGAAGGACAGCCCGCAGAACGTCAGCAGGGCGATGTCGCGCGGGTTCGCCACCGTGTGGTGCACGCACAGGACCATGAAGTAGATGGCGTGGAAGAAGCCGTAGTGGAGCGAGAAGAAGGTCGCCGTCGAACGCTTGCCGGCTTCGTCCTCGCTCACCCGCTTGCCGCCGGACGTGAACCCTTCGGTGGTGAAGTCGCGCAGCGCCAGCATCCGTTTGCGGGCGTACCAGCCGATCACCACGCTCTGGATCCAGTAGGGCCAGACCAGCCAGCCCGTCTCCCAGTCGAAGACCAGCGCCAGCAGCAGCGTAAGTGCATTCGAGGCCAGCAGGGCGAGGACGGCGGGGCGCATCGGTTCAGGATACGGCAGCCGCTTTCCTTCCAGAACAGCAGGTTGCCCGGACTGGAAGCTGAACAGAAATTTCAATCCTTGAATATTACTGCCTAGGCATCTATATCATAGGCATCCATGAAGACACCTGCCGGCCAAAGCACCATCGGTTACCTGATCGCCGACCTCAGCCGGTTGTTCGGCCGTGTGTTCGACCGTCGCGCCGCGCACCTGGGCCTGACTCGCGTGCAGTGGCGCGCGCTGAAGCGCATCCATCAGAGCGAGGGCATCACCCAGTCCGAACTGGCCGATCTGCTCGACATGGAGCCGATCGCCGTCGGGCGCGTGATCGACCGCCTGCAGAAGGCGGGCTTCGTCGAACGCCGCAGCGACCCGGACGACCGCCGCGTGTGGCGCCTGCACCTGCTGCCGCAATCCGATGCGGTGATGCACGACATCGAGGCGGTGGCCACGTCGGTCCGCGAGGACTGCCTGGCCGGCATCGATGCGGAGGACCTGGCGACGGCGCTGAAGGTGCTTGGCCAGATCCGCGAAAACCTCTCCCTGCTCGACCGCGCCAGCCGCGGCGAGTCCTCTCTCCGCAAGAGCTGACTCCCACCATGACCAGCAAGATCAACGAGGCCGGCGAGAACGCGGCCAAGCCCTCCGCTCCCAAGCGTCGCCGTGTGCCCGTGTGGCTGTGGATCGCCGGCCCGCTCGCCGTCGCCGGCTTCTTCGGCTGGGAGTACGTCACCTCCAGCCGCGAAGTCAGCACCGACAATGCGTACATCAAGGCCGAGCGCATCCTGATCGCGCCGCAGGTCGGCGGGCGCGTGGTCGAGGTCGCCGTGCAGCAGAACCAGCCGGTGAAGCAGGGCGACCTGCTGTTCCGCATCGACGCGGATCCGCTGACGATCGCGGTGACGCAGAACGAAGCGCTGGTCGCGCGCATGGCGAACTCCGCCAGCGCCAGCCGCGCCAAGGTGATCGGCACCGGTACCTCGATCCAGGCCGCGCGCGAAACGCTGGCGTGGGCGCAGCGCGATTTCCAGCGCATGCAGCAGCTCGCCGGCCAGCAGCTGGTCTCGCGCAAGATGCTGGACGACGCGCGCCATGCCGTCGCCGAGGCGCGCACCGACCTGGCCGACGCCATCGCCACGCAGTCCGAAGCCACCGCCTCGCTGAGCGGCAGCCCGGGTACGCCGACCCAGGACCTGCCGGAGTACCGCGCTGCGATGGCGATGCTGGCCAAGGCGAAGCTGGACCTGGCGCATGCCGAAGTGCGTGCGCCGGTCGACGGCATCGTCGGCCTGCACGACCTGCAGGTGGGCGAATACATCAACGTCGGCCAGACCGCGATGCCGCTGGTCGCCACGTCGCCGATCTGGGTGGAAGCGAACTTCAAGGAAACCGAGCTGACGAAGATGCAGGTCGGCCAGGCCGCGACGATCGAGGTCGACTCGTATCCCGGCGTGAAGTGGAAGGCGCACGTCGCCTCCATCGCGCCGGCTTCGGGCGCCGAGTTCAGCGTGCTGCCGCCGCAGAACGCCACCGGCAACTGGGTGAAGATCGTGCAGCGCATCCCCGTGCGTCTCGAAATCGACGACGTTGCCGCGGACGCGCCGCAACTGCGCGCCGGCATGAGCGCCGACGTGCATGTCGACCTGCGCGACGGCGGCACCGCCTCCAGCCGCGCCACCGCCGCGCGCTGAGGTCCCTTTCCATGTCATCCCGGGCGTGCGCGGAAGCGGGCGAGGGCACTGTGGTGGGGCCCGGCCCCGCTGACGCCGCGCCCCGGGTGACCTCTGGATCGCCGCACGCCACGTGCGCCGGTCCATTCCGGAATTTCCCATGAGCACACCCGCCGTATCCGCCGCTCCCGCACAGGAAGACACCGGCAAGCGCACGCTGCTGGTCGGCTCGGTGATGCTGGCCACGCTGATGCAGGCGCTGGACACCACCATCGCCAACGTCGCGCTGCCCGACATGCAGGGCTCGCTGTCGGCCACCCAGGACCAGGTGTCGTGGGTGCTCACCAGCTACATCGTCGCCGCCGCGATCCTGACGCCGGTCACCGGCTGGCTGGCCGGACGCCTCGGGCGCCGCCGCCTGCTCATCATCGCGGTCAGCGGCTTCACCGTGGCCTCGCTGCTGTGCGGCATCGCCACCGGCATCGGCGAGATGGTGATGTTCCGCATCCTGCAGGGCGTATTCGGTGCCTCGCTGGTGCCGATCTCGCAGTCGCTGCTGCTCGATGCGTTCCCGAAAGAGAAGCATGGCGCGGCGATGGCGATGTGGGGCATGGGCATCATGGTCGGCCCCATCCTCGGCCCGCCGCTCGGCGGCTTCCTTACCCAGAACTACAGCTGGCACTGGGTGTTCCTGATCAACCTGCCGATCGGCATCCTGGCGCTGCTCGGCATCATGGCGAGCGTCAAGAAGGACGTGCCGCACCAGCGCCCGCTCGACGGCGTCGGCCTCGCGCTGCTGGCGCTCGGCATCGGCGCGCTGCAGCTGTTCCTCGACCGCGGGCAGAGCGAGGACTGGTTCGGCAGCGTCGAGATCCAGATCGAAGCCGCGCTCGCCTTCCTCGCGCTGTACATGTACGGCCTGTGGTGGTGGCGCCGGCGCGACCACGCGCTGCTCGACCTGGGACTGCTGAAGAACGCGAACTTCGCCGTCGGTTGCGCGCTGATCTTCGTCGTCGGCATCGTGCTGTTCGCCACGCTGGCGCTGCTGCCGCCGTACCTCAGCACGCTGATGAACTACCCGGTGCTGACCATCGGCCTGGTGCTCGCGCCGCGCGGCGTCGGCACGATGTTCAGCATGATGATCGTCGGCCGCCTGCTGGGCCGCATCGACGCGCGCTGGCCGATCCTGGTCGGCATGGGGCTGATGGTGTTCTCGCTGCATGGCATGACCCAGTTCGGCCCGAATGCGTCGATGGAATCCATCGTCTGGCTGGGCGTCGTGCAGGGCATGGGCCTGGGTCTGGTGTTCGTGCCCATTTCCACCGTCGCCTACGCCACGCTGGAACCGCATCAGCGCACCGAAGCTGCAGGCCTCTTCAGCCTGGTGCGCAACATCGGTTCGTCGGTCGGCATCTCGGTGGTGATGACGATGCTGTCGCGCGCGCTGCAGGTGAACCACGCCGAGATCGGTGCGCGCATCCCGGCCTTCGGTGCGGAAACGACACTGCTGCCCGCCGCGATGGATCCGTCCACCGCCACCGGACTGGCCCTGCTCAACGCTGAGGTCAACCGGCAGGCGGCGGCCATCGGCTACCTCAACGACTTCAAGCTGATGATGCTGCTCACCCTGGCCTCGATGCCGCTGGTGCTGCTGATGCGCGGCGGCAAGGCGCCTTCCGGTGGCAACGCCGGTGCGGACGCGGCGGCGGCGCACTGACATGCGCATCGCCGGCCTGCATCACGTCGCGATCATCGCGTCGGACCATGCGCGATCGAAGCGCTTCTACACCGAGGTGCTGGGTCTGCGCGTGGTCGCCGAGCATTACCGCGCCGAACGCGACTCCTGGAAGCTCGATCTCGCGCTGCCGGACGGCACGCAGGTCGAGTTGTTCTCGTTCCCGTCTCCGCCTCCACGCGTGTCGCGGCCCGAGGCGTGCGGCCTGCGCCACCTGGCGCTGCGTGTCGCGGATCTCGACGAGGCCGTGGCCCATCTGGACGCCCACGGCGTCCCCACCCAGCCGGTCCGCGTGGACGAGTACACCGGTCGCCGCTTCACCTTCTTCGCCGACCCGGACGATCTGCCACTCGAACTCTACGAAGGGTAGGGCGGTCCCGTGCTGACGCGGCCTGGCGTGGAGGTCGACGTCACGGCATGACGGCACTTCCGTGCCGGGCGTCTTCGATCACGTCGCGCGGTCGAACGCCCGCCAGGGCAACCAGTTCGCGCGTCAGGTGGGCCTGGTCTGCATAGCCCAGGGCGTGCGCGACATCGGCGGCGGATGCATGCTGTCGCGATAGCTGCTGCAGACTCTGCTGCATGCGACGTATCCGCAGGTAGGCCTTCACCCCCAGGCCGGTGCCGTGGAGAAAGCGGCGTTCCAGCGTGCGTGGGGAGACGAGAAGCTGTCGCGATAGTCCGGACACGCGTTGGCTGGGCGCGGACTCGACACAGTGCATCGCCTCCTGCACCAGAGGATCGACGCTACGGGCATTGCGGGCCAGCCTGCGCAGCAACGCGAGCATGGCGGCACAGGCGGCATCCACCGACTCGTGCGCATCGCCTGCCGTGAAGCGACGCAGGCGATGGTCGAGCTGCGCGAGTTCCAGTGGCTGCGCCAGCAACGCCGAGCCGCCCACGCGCAGCAGGGGCGCGACGGCGTGCGGATGGAAGCGCACGGCCAGCAGCGCCATCCCCCGGTCTGCATGAAGCTGCAATGGCGCGCTCAACTGGCCGAACAGGAATTCCCGGGGCTGCCGGACCCAGTCTTCGCCAGCGGCCATCGAAGGTGGCTGGCCGACGTGCACGATCCATTCGCAGCAGCCATCCGGGGCGATGGGTGGGCCGGGCTGTGCGTCCGCGTCGCCGTGCAGGGTCCAGATGCAGCGCACCCAGGGTCGCAGGTCGGCCGGCGTTTCGAGCAAGGCGAACATGGCGCGGAACTCTGCGCCGGTTGTCGCAAATCTTCAAGACGTCGCCCTCGTGCCGCGCCATCCTGTACAAGACGGTCGACCGGCCGTCGAATCCACACGTCGAGGATGCATCACATGGCACGAGGATGGAAAACGGGCGGTATCGCACTGGCGGTGCTGTGCCTGGCGGCACCGGTGCAGGCAGCGGAGCTCGACTGGCTGGCCGGCCATTGGTGCGGCCAGAGCGGCAAGACCTTCAGTGAGGAAACCTGGATGGCGCCGCGCGGCGGACTGCTGGTCGGCATGCATCGCGACACGCGCGACGGCAAGGCGGCGGGGTTCGAGTTCATGCGCATCGCGCACCAGGACGGGCGCTGGGTGCTGTCGGCACAGCCCGGTGGCGGCGCGGCCACCGCGTTTGCGGCCGATCTCGTGGAAGACGGGCGCGTCGTGTTCGCGAACCCCGCGCATGACTTCCCCAGGCGCGTGATCTATTCGCGCGCCGACGCCGACACGCTGAAGGCGCGCATCGACGACGGCCGCGACGACGGCCGCGACGACGGCCAGGCGATGGAATGGACGTGGCGGCGCGATTGCGTCGCGCCGCCGTCCTGAGTCCCGTTACGGCAGCGCGGCGTCGCCCAGCGACGACAGCCACTCGTCGTCCGAACCTTCGTTGACGCCTTCGAACAACGGCGTCGAGAAGTAACGCTCGCCGGTATCCGGCAGCATGGCCAGCAGGACGTCGCCGGGCTTGGCCTTCTGCGCGACCTGCAATGCGGCCGCGACGGTGGCGCCGGCGGAGATGCCGACGAAGATGCCTTCCTCTGCCGCGAGCCGGCGTGCCGTGGCGATGGCATCGACGTCGGTCACCGGCAGGATCTCGTCGGCCACGTCGCGGTTCAGCACGTCCGGCACGAAGTCCGGCGTCCAGCCCTGGATCTTGTGCGGTTGCCAATCCTTGCCCTGCAGCAGCGATGCGCCGGCGGGTTCGGAGGCGGTGATGCGTACTTCCGGGCGCGCGACCTTCAGCACTTCGCCCACGCCGGTGAGCGTGCCGCCGGTGCCCCAGCCGGTGACGAAATGGTCGAGGCGGTGGCCGGCGAAGTCGCGCAGGATTTCCGCCGCCGTCGTCTGCCGGTGGTAGGCCGGATTGGCGGGATTGGCGAACTGGCGGGCAAGGAACCAGCCGTGTTGCTTGGCCAGTTCCTCGGCCCTGCGCACCATGCCGCTGCCGCGTTCGGCGGCGGGCGTCAGGATGACCTTGGCGCCGTACGCGCGCATCAGCTTGCGGCGTTCGATCGAGAAGGTTTCTACCATCGTGGCGACGAACTTGTAGCCGCGTGCGGCGGCGACCATCGCCAGCGCCACGCCGGTGTTGCCGGAGGTCGCTTCGACGATGGTATCGCCCGGCTTCAGCAGGCCCTTCGCTTCAGCGTCGAGGATGATCGCCAGCGCCAGGCGATCCTTCACCGAACCGCCCGGGTTGAACGATTCGACCTTGGCGTAGAGCGTGACGTGTTCGGGTGCGATGCGGTGCAGTTTCACCACCGGGGTACGGCCGATGGTGTCGAGGATGCTGTCGTAGAGGGCCATGGGGTGTCCTTGTGGCGTCGGAAGGTCAGGCAGCCTGCAGTGTGGGCGCGGGCAGGTTGCGGGAATGTGTGTGGGCGGGTGCGCCAACCGGCGGTGCGCCGAACCAGTGCAGCGTGTCCGCGAGTGCGGCGACCTCGCCCAGGATCAGCAGGGCGGGCGAGCGTACCTGGTGGAAACGCGCGGTTTCGGGGAGATCGGCCAGGGTGCCGTTCACCACCCGCTGGTCGCGACGCGAGCCGTTTTCGATCAACGCGAAGGGCGTGGACGGCGCACGGCCATGGGCGACCAGTCGGTCGCGCAGGCCCTCCAGTCCGGCCACGCCCATGTACATGGCGAGCGTCTGCCGTTCCTGCGCCAGCGATGGCCAGTCGAGCGTGTCGAACGAATCCTTGCAGTGCGCCGTCACCAGTTTCACCGACTGCGCATGGTCGCGATGCGTCAGCGGAATGCCCGCATACGCGGCGCAGGCGACCGCAGCGGTGATGCCGGGCACCACCTCATAGGAAATGCCGTGGGCGCGCAGGATTTCCAGTTCTTCGCCGCCGCGGCCGAACACGAACGGATCGCCGCCCTTCAACCGCACCACGCGCTTGCCGGCACGCGCGTGCTCCAGCATCAGCGCATGGATGTCGTCCTGGCGCGTGCTGTGGCCCGTGGCCGACTTGCCGACTTCGATATAGGTCGCGTCGCGCCGGCCGAGGCGCAGCACGTCCTCGCTGACCAGGCGGTCGTGCAGGATCACGTCGGCCTCGTTCATCGCGCGCAACGCGTTGAGCGTCAGCAGGCCGGCGTCGCCCGGGCCGGCACCGACGATGGCGACCGAGCCATGCGCGGACGGTGCATGTCCATCCAGCATCGCCTGGAAATGCTGTTCGGCCTGCGTGTGCTGCTGTTGGCGGAACAGGCGCGGCAACGGACCCGACAGCAGTCTCTCGAAGAAGCGGCGTCGCTCGGCCGGCTGCGGAAACCGCTGGCGGATGTGCTGGCGCTTGCGGGTGAACAGTTCGGCCAGCGAGGCCCATGCATCGTCCAGCAGCGTTTCCAGCTGGCGGCGCAGGTGGCGCGCCAGCATCGGTGCGCCGCCGCCACTTGAAATCGCGATCTGCAGCGGGCCGCGTTCGACGATCGCGGGCACCTGGAACGTGGACAGCTCGGCGTCGTCAACGACATTGGCCAGCACATGGCGTGCTTCGGCAGCAGCGGCGACCGCGCGGTTGACCGCAGTATCGTCGGTGGCGGCGACCACCAGCCACGCGCCCGACAGCCACTGCGCATCGAAACGGCCGGGAATCCAGTCGATGCGGCCTTCTTCCCGCCAGCCTTGCAGGCGCGGGGTCAGCTCGGGGGCGCCGACCCGCGGCCGGGCGCCGGCACGCAGCAGGGCGTCGGTCTTGCGCTCCGCCACCGCGCCGCCGCCCACGATCAGTACCCGGCGGTCCCGCAGGTCGGCGAACAAGGGAAACAGCGGAGCGCTCACGGGCGTTGGCACAGGTCGGCTGGGCTGTTGACCGTACCGGCCGCTCATGGTGGTCGGAAATGACATCCCACGAAAACCATATGCCTTGCGGTTATAAGCGGGGCGGGCTACGGTCCGGGCAAATCCTCTACAGTCCAAGGCCCCCTCCCGGTGGGCCGCTGCGCCCTCCCCGCCGATGACGCTGACCCAACTCCGCTATCTGGTGGCGATCGCCGACGCCGACCTCAACATCACGCTGGCGGCGGCGCGGGTGCATGCCACCCAGCCCGGCCTGTCCAAGCAGCTGAAGCAACTGGAAGACGAACTGGGCTTCCTGCTGTTCGTGCGCAAGGGACGCAGCCTGGAGCAGGTGACGCCGGCCGGGCAGGAAGTGATCGACCGCGCCCGGCTGGTGCTGGCCGAAGCCAACAACATCCGCACCTACGCCGCCAACCAGCGCCGCGAGAGCCAGGGCCAACTGGTGCTGGTCACCACCCACACGCAGGCGCGCTTCGTGCTGCCACCGGCCATCGCGCAGATCAAGCGGGACTTCCCCCAGGTCAGCGTCCACCTGCAGCAGGCGCCGGAAAGCCAGGCGCTGGACCTGCTGACGCAGGGCGACGCCGACATGGCGGTGGTCAGCACGGCGGGCGACCAGCCGCAGGCGGGCATCGCCGTGCCGCTGTACCGCTGGCGGCGGCTGGTGCTGGTGCCGCGCGGCCACGCGCTGGAGCAGCTCGGGCGCGTGCCCGGCATGGCCGATCTGGCCGACCAGCCGCTGATCAGTTACGAATCCTCGACGCGCCCCGGTTCATCCCTGCAACGCGCCTTCGCCAAGGTCGGGCTGGAACCGAACATCGCGCTGACCGCGCTCGATGCCGACCTCATCAAGACCTATGTGCGTGCGGGACTCGGCGTGGGCCTGCTGGCGGAAATGGCGGTGAACGCATCCGACACCGACCTGCGTGGGTGGCCGGCGCCGGCGGAAGTGAAGGAATGCATCACCTGGGCCGTATTGCCGCGCGAGCGCGTGCTGCGGGACTACGCACTGGACCTGGTGCGTGCGCTGGCACCGCAGATCGACCGCCGCGACCTGCGCCGGGTGATCGACGGCAACCAGGATCCGGACTGGCCGGAACCGCCGACGTGGCAGTCGCTGACCCAGACGATCACCAGCTGAGGGCTTGCACGGCCGTGTGATTGACGCCGCATGCCTGTGCGGGCGAGTCTGCAGCCATCGCCTCCGCACGACGCCCGATGAACCGCATTTCCCGCATGGTCGCCCGCATGTATGCCCCGGCCGTCGTGCTCGCGGTGGGCGGTTTCGCCACGGCGGAAGTGGTGACCCGCACCGAGCGCGCGTTCGGCGACCTCACGCCGCAGCGGCTGGCCTCGCTGTCGTTCCTGCTGGCGATCCTGCTCGGCATGGCGTGGGCGCTGCATTCCAGTTGGCGGCTTTACCGCTGGGCGCGTGGGCGCGAACTGCGCTGTGCCTGCGGCGGCATGATGTCGCGCGTGCGCTACAACCGGCAGCGGCAGAAGTACCGCAAATGCCTGGCCTGCGGCAGCAAGCGCCTGGAGGGCGCGCATTGCGGCAGCGCATGAGGTGGCGGTTCGACCCCGCGGCGGCGGGGTGGGTGCTGGGCCTGTTCGCATCGCTCGTGCTGTTGGCGACGGTCGGCGCGGGTCTCGGCTGGATACGCAGTTTTGTCGGTGACGTGCTCGCCGTCGTCTGGGTGCATTGCCTGCTGGCCAGCGTCGTGTGGCTGCGTCCACCGATGCGGCCGCTGCTGGCGCTGCTCGTCGGACTGGTCGTCGAGGCGGCGCAGTACGTCAGCCAGCAGACGGGCTGGCAAGTGGCGTCGCCGGTGCTGCGCATCGTGCTGGGCAGCACGCCGGACTGGCTAGACGTGGTCGCCTACCTGATCGGCTTCGGGCTGGCCTGCGTGGTGGAACGTCGTTCCTTGGTCAACGCCGCACGTTGATGGGGGGAATGTAGTGGCGGTACCGCTCTTCAACTGCACTACGAAAGACGTCGAGTCCGCATCCGATGTTACTGCTTGCCGAACCCGCGAGTGATACTGTAGTGTCACTTCATGCGCACCGAACTCGTCACCACCCTCAAGCGGCAGGCCACTGATCTGTTGGCCGATATCGAGCGCGATCGGCAGCCCATCCTGATCACCCAGCATGGGTTGCCCAGCGCGTATCTCGTCGATGTGGAAACCTATGAGACGCTGCTGTCGCGCATGGCGATGCTGGAAGGCATTGCGCGTGGCGAGCAGGCTGTTGCCGAAGGCCGCACGGTCACCCACGATCAAGCCAAGGATCGGCTTGCCAGATGGTTGAGATAGTCTGGTCCGAGCCGGCGCTGGCCGATCTGGATGCTATTGCCGACTACATTGCGCTGGACAATCCGAATGCGGCCGCAGAGTTGGTGCGCCGTGTATTCGCGCATGTAGAGCATCTCGCTGCGCATCCGGACAGTGGCAGCCGGCCCGCCGAACTCAGGCGCGGGCGCTACCGGCAGGTGGTCGAGCCGCCGTGCCGCGTGCTTTACCGACACGAGCCGGGGCGGGTGCTGATCCTCCACGTCATGCGCAGCGAGCGCCTGCTGCGCCCTGGCATGTTGCAGCCACGCAAGCCTGCGAAGGGACGCTGAGCGGCGTCAGCCTCCACACGCCTGATCCGTATTGGCGTCCTTCGACACGCATTGCTGGAAGTCCCTCGGCAGGCCATGAATCTCGTGCGCCTTGCCTGGGGCCAGCACGAAGTCTTCCAGTGTCGTGCGTGCGCATGCGGCGGGATTCTCGCCCGGCGCGGGCGTCGGGCACTGTTCCGTGTAGACGCGGTAGTGGCACTGGCCGCTCTCGCTCGCGTAGCACTCGAACCGCGCCACGCCCTCCTTCAGCGTGCTCTTGCTGAAGAGCGTGTCCACGCCGTTCGCGCTGCTGTGGTGGATGGTGGTGACGCTGGGCTTTTCATCGCATCCTGCCAGGGCCAGCAGGCAGGACACCAGGGACGTGATGATGCGCATGGCGTTTCCTTGTCGGTGTTTTTCGAAGGGCAATGGCACGCCTGTCGCGGCGCGCTGGCGCCACGTCGGAGATGCCGGATTGGATGCCGCGCGGGGCGGCCTGGTTTAAGCGGGGCTACATGTTGCGGAACAACGTCATGAAGGGCTGGCTGACCGTCAGCACTTCCGGCCGCGTCTTCAGCTTCAGCCGGCCGCGGCCTGCGTCGTCGCGACTGACCGACGCGACCTGCTTCATGTTGACGATGGTGGAGCGGTGGATCTGCTTGAACGTGTTGGTGTCCAGCGCATCGAGCAGTTCGCGCAGCGGCGTGCGCAGCAGCGATTCGCCATCCGCCGTCATCACGGTGGTGTACTTGTTGTCGGCCTGGAAGTAGGCCACGTCGTCCACCATGATCAGTTTCGTGTCCTTGCCGGCGCTGGCGGTGATCCATGCCAGCGGCGGCTTGTCCGGCGCGCCCTGGCGCGCCGACAGGTGGCGCAACAGCGCATCGAGCGTGGCGCCGTCCGGGTGTCCGGCGGCGACGCGCGCCTGGATGCGCTGCACCGTGGCCAGCAACCGTTCGCGCGTGATCGGCTTCAGCAGGTAGTCGATCGCGCCGTGTTCGAAGGCGTCGATGGCGTACTGGTCGTAGGCGGTGACGAACACCACCTGCGTGCGCGGGCTGGCCTCGGCCAGGCCGCGCGCGACTTCGATGCCGGTCAGGCCGGGCATGCGGATGTCGAGGAAGGCCACGTCCGGCTGCAGTTCGGCGATGGATTCCAGCGCACTGGCGCCGTCCTCGCATTCGGCCACGATCTCCATCTGCGGCCAGGTCTCTTTCAGCAACGAAGAGAGCGCGGTACGCAGCAGCTCCTCGTCTTCGGCGATCACGCCACGGAAGTTCATGGGCGGACTCCCTGGACAGTCAGCGGAAGCGTCAGCGTGGCCGCCACGCCGCTGGGGAAGTTGGAGACGATGGCGAACGAGGCGTCGCCGCCGAAGGTCAGGCGCAGGCGTTCGCGCAGGTTCTTCAGGCCGATGCCGGTGCCGCTGCTCTGGCCGCCGAAGCCCTGACCATCGTCGGCGACGGTCAGTGTCGCGTGGTCGTCATGCCGGCGCGCCAGGATCCAGATGGTGCCGCCGCCGGTCTTCGGCTCAAGACCGTGCTTGATCGCGTTCTCGACCAGGGTCTGCAGCATCATCGACGGCATCGGTACCGACTTCAGCGTGTCGGGCACTTCGATCTGCAGCGACAGCCGGCTGCCCATGCGGATCTTCAGGATTTCCAGGTAGGCCAGCGTGCGGTCGAGTTCCTCGCCCAGCGTGGACAGGGCGTCGTCCGTGCGCGGCAGCGAGCTGCGCAGGTATTGGATCAGGTGGCCCAGCATCACGTCGGCGCGCGGCGGATCGGTGCGCGTCAGCACCTGCGCGCTGGCCAGCGTGTTGTAGAGGAAGTGCGGTTCGACCTGCGCGTTGAGCAGGTTCAGGCGCGCCACCGTCAGTTCCTTCTCGTTGACGGTCTGCACGACGTCGGCCTGTTCCTGCCGGCGCTGGTCGGCGACACGGCGGGTGATGGCGCGGGTCACCGCCTCGGCGTTCTCGACGTTGACGCCGTCGTCCAGTACGAACAGGTCCAGCCACGCGCTCGCATCCGGACCGACCATCAGGGTGATGCTGCTGGTGCCGTTGCCGGGCGTGACGGTGGCCTGCACCAGGTCACGCTTCACCGCGAAGCGCGCCATGATATTGAAGCGCGAGGGCTGGCTGGGGCCGTCGAAGCTGTCGACGCGGCGCACCTTGACGCGCACCTGCAGGCTGTCGGGCGCGCTTTCCGCCTCCTCGGCGCGAGGCAGTTCGCGCAGCGCGCCTTCGATCAGGGCGAAGGCGGCGGCGGTGTCCAGCGGCACTTCGATCTGCCGGCGCTGCCGGCTCGACAGCGCGGCGCTGTCCAGGCGCCCGGTGATCAGCCAGATGCGGCGCAGGTGGCTGATGGTGCCGATCAGCACCGAGGCCATCACCAGTGTCATCGCCAGGTTGAACAGCCAACTGGCGCCGCCGGCAACGATGGTCCGCTCGAAGAGGCCGTTCCACACCAGGCCCGCGATGAGCACCGCGCCGAACCAGGCGGCGAGGATGCGGATGATCAGGAGCAGGCTGGGGAACACGTCGGACACCACGGCTTGGGAGTGCCGTGGAGGATAGCCCGCTGGTCCGGAGAGGGAAGGGGGAGGGCGACGGAGCCAGCGATGCCGCGACGAAACCGGGGTGCGCGGGTGCGAACGGATCAGCCGGGCGCTCGCACCCGGTGGCTCAGACGTCGATGTGGATGCCGCACTCGCGCTTGAGGCCGTTGAAGCGCGTGTCTTCCTCGCGCATGCCGGGTTCCCAGCGGCGGGTGGTGTGGAAATCGCCGATCGACACGTAGCCCTGCTCCCACAGCGGGTGGTAGGGCAGGTCGTGCTGCTTCATGTACTGCCAGACGTCGCGGTCGGTCCAGTCGACGATCGGGTTGATCTTCCAGCGCTCCTCACGCTGCTGCAGCACCGGCGCATGGGCGCGGCTGGTGGCCTGCACGCGGCGCAGGCCGGTGAACCAGGTGCCGACGCCCAGTTCCCTGAGCGCGCGCTTCATCGGTTCCACCTTGCGCAGGCTGTTGTACTGCTCGATGCCGACCAGGCCCTGCTCCCACAGGCGGCCGTGGCGCGCTTCCATCCAGGCGCGACTGACCAGCGGGCGGAACACCTGCAGGTTGAGGCTCAGACGCTCGGTCAGCTCATCGGCGAAGCGGTAGGTTTCGGGAAACAGGTAGCCCGTGTCGATCAGCACCACCGGCACGTCCGGCTTCTGCTGCGTGACCATGTGCAGCAGCACCGCCGCCTGCGCGCCGAAGCTGGACGACATCGCCGCTTCGGCCGGGCCGTGCTTGAGCGCCCATGCGACGCGTTGTTCGGCCGTCTGTCGTTCCAGCGCCGTGTTGTGCTCCACGATCTGGTCCGTGTCGAGGGAGAGGGCGAGGGCGCTCATGCGTGCAGTTCCAGTGCGATCTGGCGATGGGTGGGGTAGGCAGGCAGGGCGACCACGCCGCTGCGGTGCAGGAAGTCGCCGAAGCCTTCGTCGTCGCTGCGTTCGGTGGCGTAGCGTGCGAACAGGCCGTCGAGCGCGGCGAGGATGGCGGCCTCGTCGATGTTCTCGCGGTACAGCGTGTTGAGCCGCTGGCCGCGGGCATCGCCGCCGAGCATCAGGTTGTAGCGGCCGGGCGCCTTGCCGACGAGCGCGATTTCGGCGAGGTACGGCCGCGAGCAGCCGTTCGGGCAGCCGGAGATGCGCAGCAGGATCGGCGCGTCGCGCAGGCCGTGCTTTTCCAGCAGCGGTTGCAGCCTGTCGGTGAAGTCGGGCAGGTAGCGTTCCGCTTCCGCCATCGCCAGGCCGCAGGTCGGCAGCGATACGCAGGCCACCGCCGCGCGCTGCAGGGCCGTACCCAGGCGCTGGCCATCGTCCAGTCCGTGTGCTTTCGCCAGTGCGTCGATGCGCTCGCGCTCGCCGGCCGGGACGCCGGCGATGACCAGGTTCTGGTTCGCCGTCATCCGGAACTCGCCCCGGTGCACGTTGGCGATCTCGCGAAGTCCCGTCAAATGCGTGGCCTGCGCGGTGTCGGCGATGCGGCCGGCGAACAGGTGCAGCGTCAGGTGCCAGCGGCCGTCCTCGCCCTCCACCCAGCCGTAGCGGTCGCCATTGTGCTCGAAGCGGAACGGGCGCACCGGCTGCAGCGTCACACCGCTGCGCTGCTGGATCTCCGCGACGACGGTGTCCAGGCCGTGGTCGTCGATCGTGTACTTGAAGCGCGCACGCTTGCGCTGCACGCGGTTGCCCAGGTCGCGCTGGGTGGTGACGACCGCCGTGGCCACGTCCAGCAACTGCCCGGGCGTGATGAAGCCGACCACGTTGCCGACGCGCGGATAGGTTTCCGCATCGCCATGGGTCGCGCCCATGCCACCGCCGATGACCAGGTTGAAGCCGGCCAGCGCGCCGTCTTCGAGCACGGCGATGAAGCCCAGGTCGTTGGCGAACACGTCCACGTCGTTCACCGGCGGCACGGCGAAGCCGATCTTGAACTTGCGCGGCAGGTAGGTGGCGCCGTAGATCGGCTCCACTTCCTCGCCGCTGCCGGCGACGCGCTCCTCGTCCAGCCAGATCTCGTAGTAGGCGCGCGTGTTCGGCAGCAGGTGTTCGGACAACTTCGCCGCCCACGCCTGCACCTCGGCATGCGCGCGCGATTCCAGCGGGTTGGCCGCGACCAGCACGTTGCGGTTGACGTCGCCGCAGGCGGCCAGCGTGTCGATCAGCGCGGCATTGATTGCCTGCATCGTCGCCTTCAGCTCGCGCTTGATGACGCCGTGGAACTGGAACGCCTGCCGCGTGGTGATGCGCAGCGAATGGTTGGCGTACTGCGTGGCGATGGCGTCCAGCTTCAGCCACTGTTCCGGCGTGACCACGCCGCCCGGCGTGCGCGTGCGGATCATGAACTGATAGGCCGGCTCCAGCTTCTGCCGGCGGCGCTCGTCGCGCAGGTCGCGGTCGTCCTGCTGGTAGCTGCCGTGGTACTTGATCAGCGTCTGGTCCGACTCGCGCAGCGCGCCGGTGACCGGATCGGCCAGGCTGTCGAGCAGGCCGCCGCGCAGGCGGTTGCTCTCGGATTTGATGTCTTCGACGGAATGGTTGGACATGGTGATGTGATGGCTTCGGGGTGTGCTCCCTCCTCCGCTTGCGGGGGAGGGTTGGGGTGGGGGCCAGGCCGAGGGGCTGTGTCTTCGTTCGGCTTCTGCGCTGCCCCCATCCGCCCTTCGGGCGCCCCGTATCGAGTACGGGGCAGGCTCTTCCCCCGCAGGCGGGGGAAGGGAGGAGGACGGGTCGTCAGTACACGTCGCGGCCGTAGCGCCCCTCCGTCTGCAGGTGCACCAGGTAGTCGCGCGCCGCCTCCTCATCCAGACCGCCGTGCTCGACGACGATGGCCTGGAGCGCCGCATGCACGTCCTTGCCCATCGCGATGGCGCCGCAGACGTACAGGTGCGCGCCGTTCTGCAGCCAGTCGTAGACGTCGCGGCCGCGCTCGCGCAGGCGGTCCTGCACGTAGATCTTGCGGGCCTGGTCGCGAGAGAACGCCAGGTCCAGGCGGTGCAGTTCGCCGTTGCGCAGCGCGTCCTGCCACTCGCTCTGGTAGAAGAAGCCGTGATTGAAGTGCGGCGCGCCGAAGAACAGCCAGTTGCGGCCGCGCGCGCCGGTTTCCGCGCGTTCCTGCACGAAGCCGCGGAACGGCGCAACGCCGGTGCCGGGACCGATCATCAGGATGTCGCGGCTGCCGTCGGCCGGCACGCGGAAGCGCTCGTTGGCCTCGATGTACACCGGCACCTGGTCGCCTTCCTCGCGTGCGGCGAGGAAGCCGCTGGCCGCGCCGCCATGCGCATGGCCGAAGGCGTCGTAGCCGAGGACGTCGACGGTCAGGTGGGCTTCCTCGCCCACGCGCTTGCGGCTGGAGGCGATCGAGTACAGGCGCGGCGCCAGCGGACGCAGCGCGGCGACCAGTTCCTGCGCATTCCAGCCCGCCGGCCAGCGACGCAGTACGTCGACCAGCTGGTGCGTGTTGAACAGCTGGGCCAGTGCGGTGTTCTGCGCGGGAGCGAGCAGTGCATTGAGATCGTCGGCCTGCGCATGCGCGGCATGCGTGGCCAGGAACGGGCGCGACAGCCGGGTCAGTTCACGGCGTGCAGCCAGCCATTCGCGCAAGGGCAGGGTGTCGCCACCCTCATTGACGGCGGCCTCGCCGTCCAGGCGCGCGGCCTCGAGCACGGCGTCGACCAGGGCGGCCGGATTGCGGTGGCGGATACCCAGCGCGTCACCGGGTTCGTAGTGCAGGCCGCTGCCCTCCAGCGACAGTTCGATGTGGCGCACGTCCTTGTCGGCGCTGCCGTGCTGGCCGAAGCGCGGACCCTTGAAGTCGCGGCCGCTGATGCGCTGGTTGAGCAGCAGCTCGGCGGGGAAGGGGTGTTCGTGCGACCACACGGCTGCCTGTCCGGGACGCAGCGGCGTGACGGTCGCCAGTGCCGTGGCGGTGGCTGGCGCCTTCAGCAGCTCGCGGGCCTGTGTCAGGGCCTGCTCGCGCCAGGGAGCGGCGACGGTGTCGATATCGAGGTCCGCCGCACCGGGCGGGATCAGGCGGGTCGCTCCCAGGTCGGTCAGGCGGGCATCCAGACGCTGGGAGATGCCGCAGAAATCCGCGTAGCTGGAATCGCCCAGCCCAAGCACCGCGTACTTCAGTTCCGGCAGCTTCGGCGCGCGCTTGCCGCTGATGAACTCGACCAGGCCGATGCTGTCGTCCGGCGGATCGCCTTCGCCCTGCGTGCTGATCACGACATAGAGCAGGCGCTCGCTGGCCAGTTCGCGCTGCGGGTAGGCATCGGCGCGCAGCAGGCGGACCGACAGGCCCGCCGCTTCGGCCTGCTGTGCCAGCGCCTCGGCGGCGCGGCGGGCGTTGCCGGTCTGGCTGCCGTAGACGATGGTCAGGCGTTGCGTGGCCTGGGCGCCGGTAGCAGGGGCGATCGCCTTCGGCGGTGCGGCGGCGGATGCCAGCTGCGGGGCGGACTGGGCCTGCGCCAGGCCGGCCGCATAACCCGACACCCACCACAGGCTGGCGCCGTCCAGGCCGGTCACTGCCTGGGCCAGCAGCGCCCGCCGTTCCTCCGCGAGGGGGATGGGGGCGAGGACAGGCTGGGTGGCGGACATTGGCGTGGCCCGTGGGCGCGATTGGGACGGCCGATGTTAGGAACCCGTTGCGCCGGGCTGAAAGGACGCATGGTTATGGGCTTATGTCGCCCGCTTATTTCGCCGGCATGAGCCGCCGGCCGAATACTGCGCGGCCTTCCGGACGCTCCGGCCACGCCTGCTAGGCTAGCCCGTCCCGAGCCACCGCCTCCCTTGCCTGCCCTGATGACTGCCGTGCCCCGCCTGTCCCACCTCGACCGCCTGGAAGCGGAAAGCATCCACATCCTGCGCGAGGTCGCGGCCGAGTTCCGCAATCCGGTGCTGCTGTACTCGGTGGGCAAGGACAGCTCGGTGCTGCTGCACCTGCTGCTGAAGGCGTTTGCGCCGGCGCGCCCGCCCATCCCGCTGCTGCACGTGGACACGCGCTGGAAGTTCCGCGAGATGATCGCCTTCCGCGACCAGCGTGCCGCCGAGACCGGCGTGGACCTGCGCGTACACATCAACCCGGACGGCATCGCCCGCGACATCGGCCCCATCACGCACGGCGCCACCGTCCATACCGACGTGATGAAGACCCAGGGCCTGAAGCAGGCGCTGGACCACTACACGTTCGACGCCGCCATCGGTGGCGCCCGCCGCGACGAGGAGAAGTCGCGTGCCAAGGAGCGCGTGTTCTCCTTCCGCAACGACAAGCACCGCTGGGACCCGAAGAACCAGCGGCCCGAACTGTGGAATCTCTACAACGCGCGCATCCACACCGGCGAGAGTGTGCGCGTGTTCCCGCTGTCGAACTGGACCGAGCTGGACATCTGGCTTTACATCTACCGCGAGCACATCCCGGTCGTGCCGTTGTACTTCGCCGCCGAGCGTCCGGTGGTCGAGCGCGATGGCGCGCTGCTGATGGTCGACGACGACCGCCTGCCGCTGCGCGAGGGCGAAGTGCCGCAGCAGCGCCGCGTGCGCTTCCGCACGCTGGGCTGCTATCCGCTCACCGGCGCCATCGAGTCCGAAGCGGATTCGCTGGAGAAGATCATCGCCGAGATGCTGGTGACCACCAGTTCCGAACGCCAGGGCCGCGTGATCGACCACGACCCCGGCGCGTCGATGGAGAAGAAGAAGCTGGAGGGGTACTTCTGATGGGTACTCCTACGCCGTCGTCCCAGCGAACGCTGGGACCCATGTGGACGTTCGCGCGATCAATGGCGATTGCCGGGGTTCCCTGCAAGATCAAGATGGATCCCAGCGTTCGCTGGGATGACGAACCAAGATCCCATGCATTTCTTGTAGCGAAGCTCCAGGTGGCGGCAGCATGAGCACGACCAGCGATATCGCCAGCTACCTCAAGCAGCACGAATCCAAGCCGCTGCTGCGCTTCATCACCTGCGGCAGCGTGGACGACGGCAAGAGCACGCTGATCGGCCGCCTGCTGCACGACAGCAAGCGCCTGTTCGACGACCAGCTGGCCGCGCTGGAGAAGGACAGCCGCAAGCACGGCACGCAGGGCGAACGCATCGACTACGCGCTGCTGCTCGACGGTCTGGCTGCGGAACGCGAGCAGGGCATCACCATCGACGTGGCCTACCGCTACTTCGATACCGACCAGCGCAAGTTCATCGTCGCCGATTGCCCCGGGCACGAGCAGTACACGCGCAACATGGCCACCGGCGCATCCACCGCGGACCTGGCCGTGGTGCTGGTGGATGCGCGCAAGGGCCTGCTGACGCAGACGCACCGGCACAGCTACATCGTCTCGCTGCTCGGCATCCGCCACGTGGTGTTGGCGGTCAACAAGATGGATCTGGTCGACTTCGATGCCGCGGTGTTCGAGCGCATCGCCGCCGACTACCGCGCGTTGGCGCAGCGCCTCGGGATCGCCGAGGTCACCTGCATCCCGCTGTCGGCGCTGGACGGCGACAACCTGTCGTCGCGTTCCGCGCGCACGCCGTGGTACGCCGGTCCTGCGTTGCTGGAGCATCTGGAACAGGTGCAAATCGAAGCGCACGACAGCAGCAGCGGCCTGCGCCTGCCGGTGCAATGGGTGAACCGCCCGCACCAGAATTTCCGCGGCTATGCCGGCACGATCGCGGCCGGCGAGGTGAAACCCGGCGACGAGATCGTCGTATTGCCGTCCGCGCGCCGTTCGCGCGTGGCGCAGGTGCTCGGCGCCGATGGCGAGGTGGCGTCGGCGTCCGCCGGCCAGGCGGTGACGCTGACGCTCACCGACGAGATCGACATCAGTCGTGGCGACGTGATCGCCGCCGGTGGCGATCCGCCGGAAGTGGCCGATCAGTTCGCCGCGCACGTGCTGTGGATGTCGGACGCGCCGCTGCTGCCGGGCAGGCCGTACTGGCTGAAGATCGGTGCGCGTACCGTGGCCGCCACGGTCACCGACATCAAGCACCGCATCGACGTGAACACGCAGGAGCACCTGGCCGCCAAGCGGCTGGAGCTCAACGAAGTGGGTTACTGCAATCTCAGCCTCGATGAGCCCATCGCGTTCGAATCCTATGCGCGCAACCGCGCGCTGGGCGGTTTCGTCCTGATCGACCGCTACGACAACACCACGGCGGGCGCCGGCACGCTGGACTTCGCCCTGCGGCGTGCGGGCAACGTGCACTGGCAGCACGTCGATGTCGATCGCGCGGCACGTGCGCGGCAGAAAGGCCAGGCGCCGAAGGTGCTGTGGTTCACCGGCCTGTCCGGCGCGGGCAAGTCGACGATCGCCAACCTGGTGGACAAGCGGCTGCACGCGCTGGGGTACCACAGCTTCCTGCTGGACGGTGACAACGTGCGCCATGGGTTGAACCGCGACCTCGGCTTCACCGATGAGGACCGCGTGGAGAACATCCGTCGCGTGTCGGAAGTCGCGAAGCTGATGACCGACGCGGGCCTGATCGTGCTGGTCAGCTTCATCTCGCCGTTCCGTGCCGAGCGCCGGATGGCGCGCGAACGGTTCGCCGACGGCGAATTCGTCGAGGTCTTCGTCGACGTGCCGCTGGCGCTGGCCGAGGCGCGCGACGTGAAAGGCCTGTACAGGAAGGCGCGTGCCGGCCTGATCCCCAATTTCACCGGCATCGATTCGCCGTACGAAGTCCCCGAGCACCCGGACGTGCACCTGCATGCGGGCGAGCAGAACCCCGAAGCCCTCGCGCTGCAGGTGCTGGCGACGCTCGGCCTGGAGTAGGCGCGCCGCCGGCCTGCGTGGGCAGGCAAGGGTCATAGGTCATGGTCGGGCGTGTGCACCACATGCCCTTTGGCGCGTTTCGGACACGAACCGCCGCATCCACTGCAGCCTGCGTCACGCGCGGCCGGTAAACTGGCTGAATAACGACGATTACGGGATGTTCCATGCTGAACCGATTCGCCCCCCGCGCGCTGCTGGTCGCGCTGCCTCTCGTTCTGCTCGCCGCCTGCGGCGATGGCAAGGGAGCGCAGGCGAAACCCAACGGCAACGCGGCCGAGCGCCCGATCCCGGTGACCACCCGGGTCGTCCAGCCGAGCGCCTGGAACGACACCCTGCAGGCGCTGGGTACCGCGAAGGCCCGCGAATCCGTCACCCTGACCGCGAAGGTCAGCGAGATCGTGCAGGACGTGCATTTCGAAAGCGGCCAGCAGGTCGGTGCAGGCCAGAAGCTCATCACGCTGAAGGGCGACGCCGCGCAGGCGTCGCTGGTGCAGGCCGAAGCGACGTATGCCGAGGCCGAGCGCCTCTACCGCCGGCAGAAGGAACTGGCCGACCAGCAACTGATCGCACGCTCGCAGCTCGATACGCAACTCGCGTTGCGCGATGCCGCCGCCGCCCGCGTGCGCCAGGCGCGTGCCGACATCGGCGACCGCAGCGTGCGTGCGCCGTTCGCCGGTGTGCTCGGCATCCGCCAGGTCAGCCCTGGCGCGCTGATCACCGCCAACAGCACCATCGCCACGCTCGACGACATCTCGCGCATGTACGTGGATTTCCAGGTGGCGGAAGCGGCGCTCGCTTCCGTCGAGTCCGGCCACACGGTGACCGCGACCGCGGCCGCATACCCCGGCGTGTCGTTCGAAGGCCGGGTGGAAACGGTCGATGCGCGCATCGATCCCGCCACGCGCGCGGTGACGGTGCGGGCGGTGTTCCCGAACCCCGACCGCAAGCTGCGCCCCGGCATGCTGCTGGACGTGCGCCTGTTCCGCCCCGAGCGGCAGGCGCTGGTGATCCCCGAGATCGCGGTGGTGCAGGTGGGCCGCGATTCCTTCGTCTACCGCGTGAAGGGCGATGGCAGCGTCGAGCAGGCGCCGGTCACCGCCGGCGTACGCCGCGACGGCAAGGTCGAGATCGTCAAGGGCATCGCGGCCGGTGAGCGCATCGTCATCGATGGCACCGGCAAGCTGCGTCCCGGCGTGAAGGTCGCCGACGCGGCGCCGGCCGCCCCGGTGAAGCAGGACGCGCCCGCCGCCGACGGCCAGGGCTGAGCGCCATGAAGCTCTCCGATCTGTCGATCAAGCGCCCCGTGTTCGCGGTGGTGGTCAGCCTGCTGCTGGTCGTGCTGGGCGTGATGTCGTTCCTGCGCCTGACCCTGCGCGAACTGCCGAACATCGACCCGCCCATCGTCTCCGTGGAAGTGAACTATCCGGGCGCGTCGGCGGCGGTGGTGGAAACACGCATCACCCAGATCCTCGAGGACGGCCTGTCCGGCATCGAGGGCATCAAGACCATCCAGTCGAGCAGTCGCAACGGGCGTGCCGACGTCACCATCGAATTCAATCTCAGCCGCGACATCGAGGCCGCGGCCAACGACGTGCGCGACCGTGTCAGCCGCGTGATGAACCGGCTGCCGGACGAAGCCGATCCGCCGCAGATCTCCAAGGTCGAGGCCGACGCCGACGTCATCATCTGGTTGAACATGCGCTCCACCGTGATGGACACGATGGAGCTGACCGACTACGCCGACCGCTACGTGCTGGACCGCCTGTCCGCGCTGGACGGCGTCGCGCGCGTGCAACTGGGCGGCGGCCAGCGCTACGCGATGCGCATCTGGCTGGACCGCGAAGCGATGGCGGCGCGCGGCGTCACCACCGGCGACGTCGAGACCGCGCTGCGGGCGCAGAACATCGAACTGCCGGCGGGCCGCATCGAATCGCAGACGCGCGACTTTACCCTGCGCGTCGAGCGCGGCTACCAGCGGCCCGAGCAGTTCGCACAGCTGCCGCTGCGCAAGGGCGCCGACGGCTACGTGGTGAGGCTGGGCGACGTGGCGCAGGTGGAGCTGGGTGCGGAGGAGCGCCGCTCCTACCTGCGCAGCAATGCCGTGCCGAACGTCGGCCTGGGGATCGTGCGCACCTCGACGGCCAATGCGCTGGACGTGGCCCGCGCCGCGCGCGCCGAGGCCGCGGTGATCCAGCAGACCCTGCCCGAAGGCACGGAAATCTTCATCGCCTTCGACAGCACCACCTTCATCGAAGCCTCGATCGAGCGCGTGTACTGGACGCTGGCCGAAGCGATGGTGCTGGTGTTCCTGGTGATCTGGCTGTTCCTCGGCAGCCTGCGTGCCGCGCTGATCCCGGCGGTGACGGTGCCGGTCTGCCTGATCTCCGCGTTCATCGCGCTGTATGCGTTCGGCTTCTCGATCAACCTGCTGACCCTGCTCGCCCTGGTGCTCTGCATCGGCCTGGTGGTGGACGACGCCATCGTGGTGCTGGAGAACGTGCAGCGCCGCGCCGACCTGGGCGAACCGGCGTTGGTCGCCGCGCGTCGCGGGACGGCGCAGGTGGCGTTCGCGGTCATCGCAACCACCGCGGTGCTGGTCGCGGTGTTCCTGCCGGTGGGGTTCATGGAGGGCAACACCGGTCGCCTGTTCCGTGAATTGTCCGTCGCGCTGGCGGCGGCGGTGGCGATCTCCGCGTTCGTCGCCCTGTCGCTGACGCCGATGATGTCGTCCAAGCTGGTGCGCCCGCATTCGGCGCCGCGCGGGCTCAACGCCTGGACGCAACGCGCGCTCACGCGCATCAGCGGCGGCTATGGCCGCCACGTGGAGCGGCTGGTCGGCATGACCGGCAAGCGCATCCTCGGCCTGGTGCTGGCGGCGATGGCGCTGTGCGGCATCGCGATCGTCGTGCTCGGGCTGCGCGTGCCCAGCGAACTGGCGCCGGCGGAGGACCGCGGCCGCTTCTTCGTGATGGTCGACGGTCCGGAAGGCGCCGGCTTCGACTACATGGTCGGGCAGATGCAGCAGGTCGAGCGCATCGTCATGGGCCAGGTCGGCGGCGACAAGCCGATCCAGCGCGCCAACTCGCGCGTGCCGCGCGGCTTCGGCGGCAGCGAGGACATGCACACCGGCCAGGTGATCGTGTTCCTGCAGGACTGGCACGAGCGCGGCGTCAGTACCGACGAGGTCGTCAACGGCCTGCGCGGCGAACTGTCGAAACTGCCCGGCGTGCAGGCGCGCGCCAACGTGCCAGGCGGCCTGGTCGGCAGTCGCGGCCAGCGCTACCAGCTGGTGCTGGGCGGACCCGACTACGCCGAGTTGGCGCAGTGGCGCGACCGCATCCTGCAGCGCATGGAAGGCAATCCCGGCATCCAGGATCCGGATTCGGACTACAAGGAAACGCGCCCGCAGATGCGCGTGAACATCGACCGCGACCGCGCCGCCGACCTCGGCGTGTCGGTGCAGGAGATCGGCCGCACGCTGGAAACGATGATGGGCTCGCGCCAGGTGACCACGTACGTGGACAACGGCGAGGAATACGACGTCATGCTGCAGGCCGGCCGCGACAAGCGCGCCAACACCGAAGACCTGGCGCAGACCTACGTGCGCGGCAGGGATGGCGCATTGATCCCGCTGTCCAACCTGGTGACGCTGAGCGAGATCGCCGAACCCGGTACCTTCAACCGCTTCAACCGCCTGCGCGCGATCACCATCAGCGCGGGCCTCGCGCCCGGCTACACGATGGGCGAAGCGCTGGAATGGACGCGGCAGACGGTGGCGGAGGAGTTGCCGGACTACGCGCAGATCGACTGGAAAGGCGAGTCGCGCGAGTACCAGGAAGCCGGCGGCGCCATCCTGCTGACGTTCACGCTGGCGCTGCTGATCGTCTATCTCGTGCTCGCCGCGCAGTTCGAGAGCTTCATCCATCCGCTGATCATCATGCTGACGGTGCCGCTGGCGGTGCTGGGCGCGTTGATCGGCCTGTGGGTCACCGGCGGCACGCTGAACCTCTTCAGCCAGATCGGCATCGTGATGCTGATCGGCCTGGCGGCGAAGAACGGCATCCTCATCGTCGAATTCGCCAACCAGCTGCGCGACGACGGCGCCAGCGTGGCGCAGGCCATCGCCGAATCCGCACGCGTGCGCCTGCGCCCGATCCTGATGACGTCGGTGGCCACCGTGGTCGGTGCGGTGCCGCTGGTGCTCGCCGGCGGACCGGGTTCGGCCAGCCGCGCGACCATCGGCATCGTGGTGATCTTCGGCGTGACGTTCTCCACGCTGCTGTCGTTGTACGTGGTGCCGGCGTTCTACGCGCTGCTCGCACCGTTCACGCGTTCGCCGGAAGCAGTGGCGCACGAGCTGAGCAAGCTGGAGGCGGAAACGCCTTCCGTCGGCGGCCATGGCTGATCCGGATGCGCGCCCGCATGCCGGCGTGCGCATCGGCGGCGACGGATTCCTGCTGCGCGCGTGGCGGCAGGACGACCTCGAATCCCTGCTGCACCATGCGGACGATCCGCGGGTGCCGCGTGGCCTGAGCGACCGCTTTCCGCATCCCTATACGCGTGCGGATGGCGAAGCCTTCCTGTCCGGTCGGGTGGTGGATCTCGCCCATCCCGCATTCGCCATCGAGATCGGCGGTGAAGCCTGCGGCGGCATCGCGGCGCGTCCGCACGCGGGCGAGAAGGCGCACGGCGCCGAACTGGGCTACTGGCTCGGCAGTGCGCACTGGGGGCAAGGCCACATGAGCCGCGTGGTCGCGGCCTACCTCGCCTGGGTGGTGCCTGCATACGGGCTGCGGCGTGTCGAAGCGAACGTGCTGGACCTCAATCCCGCCTCCGCGCGCGTGCTGGAGAAGAATGGATTCACCGAGGAAGGCTGCCGGCGCGCGGCCATCCGCAAGCCGGATGGCCTGCACGACCTGAGGCTGTTCGGACGGCTCTGGCCGGGCTGATCCGGTCGACGGGACTGCGCAGCGATGCGCGTTGCGGTTATCTTGCACGGGTCCCGTGGCGCCCATGCGCCGCCCTGCCTGCTTCACTCAATTGGAGACCCGTACCTTGGAAGCCTTCTTTTCCTGGTTGAACGGCATCATCTGGAGCAACGCGCTGATCGCGCTGTGCCTGGGCGCCGGCCTGTGGTTCACCCTGCGTACCCGCGTCATGCAGGTCCGCGGTTTCGCCGAGATGTGCCGCCTGACTGTGACCGGACAGAAGTCGGAGGCGGGCGTGTCGTCGTTCCAGGCGCTGGCAATCTCGATGGCGGGCCGCATGGGTATCGGCAACATCGCGGGCGTCGCGACCGCGATCGCCTATGGTGGCCCGGGCGCGGTGTTCTGGATGTGGGTGATGGGCTTCCTCGGCGCGTCGACCTCGTACATCGAGTGCACGCTGGCGCAGATCTACAAGGAAAAGGACGCCGAAGGCCGTTACCGCGGCGGTCCGGCCTACTACATCGAGAAGGCGATGGGACTGAAGTGGTACGCGGTGACGTTCGCCGTGGCCACCGTCATCGCCACCGGCCTGCTGCTGCCGGGCGTGCAGGCCAATGCCATCGCCGACAGCGCCAGCAACGTGCTGTGCGGTGCCGGCGCCTGCGAGGCCGTGGGCGGTGCAGGCGCGCTGAAGCTGTGGCTGGGCCTGGGCGTGGCCGCGCTGCTCGCGGTGATCATCTTCGGTGGCATCAAGCGCATCGCCACCTTTGCCGAAGTCGTGGTGCCCTTCATGGCGCTGGCCTTCATCCTGATGGCGGTGATCGTGATGATCGCCAACGTCGGCAAGGTGCCGGCGATGTTCGCCGACATTTTCTCCAGCGCGTTCGGCGCGCATGCGGCGTTCGGCGCGATCATCGGCCAGGCGATCGCCTGGGGCGTGAAGCGCGGCATCTACGCCAACGAGGCCGGCCAGGGCACCGGGCCGCACGCCGCCGCCGCCGCCGAAGTCTCGCACCCGGCCAAGCAGGGCTACGTGCAGGCGTTCGCCATCTACTTCGACACCATGCTGGTGTGCACGTCGACGGCGTTCCTGCTGCTGTCCACCGGCATGTACAACACGTTCAAGACGGTCACCGAGAACGGCAAGGACACGCTGGTCGAGATCTTCTCCGGCGTGCCGGGCGTGCAGCCGTCGGAAGGCGCACAGTTCACCCAGGCCGCGGTGGAATCGGTGCTGCCCGGCTGGGGTGCGGGCTTCGTGGCGCTGGCGCTGTTCTTCTTCGCCTTCACCACCATTATGGCCTACTACTACATGGCCGAAACCAACCTGACCTACCTGGCCGGCACCAAGAAGACCCACCCGCTGGCCACGCTGCTGCTGCGGCTTGGCATCGTCGGCATGGTGGTGTTCGGCGCATACCACAACGCCGCGATGGCGTGGACGCTGGGCGACATCGGCGTGGGCCTGATGGCCTGGCTCAACGTGGTGGCCATCCTGATCCTGCAGAAGCCGGCGCTGATCGCGTTGCGCGACTACGAGCGGCAGAAGAAGTTGGGCCTGGACCCGACCTTCGATCCGGTCGCGCTGGGTATCCGCAACGCCGATTTCTGGAAGAAGCAGGCCTGACGTGAGCAATCCCTGGAACAACCGCCCGCCGCGTCCCCCTGGGACGCCGACGGGTCGGCGGCATCCGCCACGCGCGCAGGATGAGCGTCCGGCGCGGGACCCGGCGCCACGCGACGAGCGACCGGGGGGCGCATCGCGCAGCGAGCTGCGGCTGTACGGACTCAACGCGCTGCACGCGGTGTTCGCGCGCCGGCCCGAGGCCATCCGCAAGGTCTACCTGACCGAGTCGCGCATCCCCGCGCTGAAGCCCTTGCTGGCGTGGTGCGTGAAGCAGCGCGTCGGCTATCGCGTGGTGGAGGAGGGCGACCTCGACCGCCTGGCGGCCAGCACGCATCACGAAGGCGTCGTCGCCGACGTGCTGAAAGTGGAGCCGATGCCGATGGGCGACTGGTTGCGCGCGCTGCCCGACGGCAAGCCGGTGTCCGCGCTGTGGCTGGACGGCGTCGGCAATCCCCACAACTTCGGTGCCATCCTGCGTTCGGCCGCGCATTTCGGCGTGGCCGGCATCCTGCTGCCGCGCGACTCCACGCTGGCGCTGTCCGGCGCGGCCGCGCGCGTGGCCGAAGGCGGCGCGGAACAGGTCCCGCTGGTGCGCATGGGCAATCCCGAAAATGCGATCGGCCAACTGCGCGGTGCCGGCTTCTCGCTGGCCGCGACGGTGGTGCGTGGTGGCGATGATCTGTTCGCCGCGACGCTGCCAAAGCGGCTGGTCTACGTGATGGGCGCCGAGGGCGAGGGCATGGATGCGCGCCTCGCCGATGCCTGCGACGTGCGGCTGTCGATTCCCGGCAGCGGTGCCGTCGAAAGCCTCAACGTCGCCGCCGCAACCGCGGTGTTTCTTGCGCAGTGGCGGCAGCGCGCCTGATCGGATGTAGGAGGGGCTTCAGCCCCGACGTTCCTTGATCCGGTTTCGGCCAAGCGAGGGTCGGGGCTGAAGCCCCTCCTACAGGCTCAATCCTTCAACTGACTGCCAAAATCGCCCTCGGCCTCTGCCGCCAGATACGCGAACACGGTGTACGCCGCGACGTTCTGCGCCAGGGCGGCGGGATCGATCTTGTCCAGCGTGTCGTCGGCATTGTGGTGCAGGTGGAAGTAGTCGTTGCCGTCCTGCGCCAGCCATCCCCACGCCATGCCCTTGGCGGCGAACGGGCTGATGTCCGGCCCCGCGCTGCCCTTGCCTGGCGCGTACTCGATGCCGAGCGGCGCCAGCGCCTGCGCGATCTGCTCGGTCGCCTTGCGCGCATGCTCGGGAGCACCGGTGTTGAAGGCGTAGATGCGGCCGGCGCCGAAGTCGCTCTCGGCGGCAAGCTGGTGGCGGGTGATGTCGGCCAGGTGCTTCTCGGCATACGCCTTGCCGCCGTAGAGGCCTTGTTCCTCGTTGGCGAAGGCGATCACGCGGATCGTGCGCTTGGGCGCCTGCTTCAGTTGGCCGATCAGATGGCCGGCGGCCATCGTGATGCCGATGCCGGCACCGTCGTCGATCGCGCCGGTGCCCAGGTCCCAGGAATCCAGGTGGCCGCCGATCACCACGACCTCCTTCGGCAGGCTGCGCCCGGTGATCTCGCCGATGACGTTGTGCGAGGTGTATTCGCCGTCCCAGCCGCAGTCCAGCGCCAGCGACACGCGCACCGGTCCGCGTTGCAGCAGGCGCGCCAGCTGGTCGGCATCGGGAATGGTCAGCGACGCCGCCGGCACCGGCGTCAGGCCATCGTCGAAACGGGTGATGCCGGTGTGCGCGACGCGGTGGTTGTCCGTGCCGGCCGAGCGCATCAGGAAGGCGACCGCGCCCTTGCGGACCGCGGCCGAAGGGCCTTTCGAGCGGATCGCGCCGCCGTTGCGGTAGTCGCTGCCGTCACGCGCGGCCTTCATCTGGTAATCGATGAAGGCGATCTTGCCGGCCAGCGAGCCTTCCGGCGCCGCTTCCAGCGCGGCCAGGTCGGCGAAGCGGACGATCTCCGCATCCACCTTGCCGGCCGGACTGCCGCCCAGTGCGGTGACGGTGAGCGGCTGCGCGTGTTCGCCCAGCACGACGGCGTGTTCGCTGCGGCGCACCCACTTCGGGAACGTCACCGGTTCGAGCCACACCTTGTCGAAACCGAGTGCCTTGAACTTCGCTTCCGCCCACGCCACCGCCTTCGCATCGGCCTCGCTGCCGGCCAGGCGCGGGCCGATCTCCGTCGTCAGTGATTCGACGACCTTCCAGCCGGTGCCGTCCGCAAGGGCCTGCTCGCGCAGCGTCGCGGCCGTGGCGAGTGCGGCATCGGGAATGCGGGTCTCGCGCTGCGCGGCGAGGGCGGGAACGGCGAGGGTCAGGGCGAGCAGCAGCGGAGCAAGGCGCATGGCATATCCCGGAAAAACGAAGGCCACGAGCTTAGCAGCCCGTGGCCTCGCGGTTCCTTTGCCGGTGTTGCCGGTTCGGAATGCAGCGTCCGCCTACTTCTTCAGCGAATCACGGATCTCGCGCAGCAACAGGATGTCCTCGGGCGTGGCGGCGACGGGTGCGGGCGCGCGGACGCGGTTGTAGGCCTTGAGGAACACGAAAATGGCGAACGCGATGATCAGGAAATCGATCAGGGTCTGCAGGAACGCACCGTAGTTCAGCAGCAGGGCCGGCGTGATTTCCGCTCCGGCGGCGTCGACCTGCGCCTCGCGCAGGGTCACTGCCAGGTCGCCGAACTTGACGCCCCCGGTCGCCAGGCCCACCAGCGGCATGACGATGCCGTCCACCAGGCTGCTGACGATCTTGCCGAAGGCCGCGCCGATGACCACACCGACGGCCAGGTCGACCACGTTGCCGCGCGAAATGAATTCCTTGAACTCGCTGATCATGCCCATGCTGTTTTTCCTCGCTGTCGTCAGCGCCGTCGCGCCATCGGCGGGGACTATAGCGCGCATGGCGAAGGTTGTTGCAGGACTCAGCCCGTGATGCGGCCGCTCAGTTCCACCACGCCATCCAGCGAGGCAGTGAAGCTGTCGCCCGGTACCAGGGCCGCCACGCCGGCCGGGGTACCCATGAAGACCAGATCGCCCGCCTTCAGCGCATAGAGCAGCGACAGTTCATGCAGGATGTCCGGCACGTCCCAGATCAGGTCGTGCAGCGCCCCATGCTGCCGGACCTGACCGTTCACGCGCAGGGTCAGCGTGCGGTCTTCCAGCGTGCCGATACCGGAGGCCGGAACGAGTTCGCTGATCGGCGCCGAATGGTCGAAGCCCTTGCCGGTATCCCACGGCAGGCCCTTGGCCTTCGCCGCCGCCTGGAGGTCGCGACGCGTGAGGTCCAGGCCGACGCCGTACGCAATCACGAGTGCCTGCGCATCCTCGCGTGCGAGCGGGCCGGCGGGCGCGTCGGTGCCAAGCGCGGCGACCAGTTCCACTTCATGGTGCAGGTCCTGCGTGCCCGGCGGGTAGGGGACATCCGCATTGCCGGTGACGAGGGCATCGGCAGGCTTGTGGAAGAACACCGGCGTGCCGCGATCCGCCTTGGAGGCCGGCGCCGTGGCGCCCATCTCGCGCGCATGGTCGGCGAAGTTGCGGCCCACGCAGAAGATGCGACGCACAGGGAACGTGCTGCCGTCGCGCACGGGCACGCGCGGGACGGGCGGGGCGGGAATGAGATCGGTCATGGGCGGCCGTGCAGAAGGAGAACGGCCGCAGAGTGTAGGCGGGAACCGGGTCCCGGACGCAGGCTCAGCGTGGCAGCGGCAGCACCGGTTTGTCGCGGACCACGCGGTACTCCGCATCCACCACGCGTGCGTCGCGGGCCTGCGGCTTGCCGCGCTGGCGCACCAGCTTGTAGATCAGGCCGCCGGCGATCATCGCGGCGCCCACGAACACACTGAAGAACACCAGCACGCCCAGCAACGCGACGCCCAGCAGGCCCAGGCCGACCCGCAGCAGCGGATGGCGCGGCTTGCGCGGAGCGAAGGCATGGCGGAAAGCATTGAACTGGAAGTGGCGTGCGTACATGGCAGTGCGTCGTGACAGAATGCGGCCGAAGCCGGTACGCGCAGTATCGGATGACCGTTATGTGACCGTGTGAGGACTTCGTTAAGCGCCATGCGACTGACCGCACTGAATGACATCCTCGATGGTGGTTTCGCTGAAGTTGAAGCCGTGATCAACGACGATGCCGAATCGTTGATCCTCTTCCGCGACGGCGACGACGTGCGCGCGTGGCTGAATGTCTGCCCGCATGCGGGCCGTCGCCTCGACTGGGCGCCGCGCCAGTTCCTCAAGAGCAAGGAAGGGCATCTCGTCTGCGCCGCGCACGGCGCGTCGTTCGAACTGGTCGGTGGCGACTGCGTCGCAGGCCCGTGCCGCGGCGACTCGCTGCGTGCCGTTGCCGTGCAGGTACGCGACGGCGAGGTATGGCTGGACTGACGCGGAAGGGCATCAGTCGATGCTCTGGACGATCACGCAATGCCAGCCGGTGCGATAGGTCTCGTAACCCGGCGATGCGGCCTGCGCGACGCAGTGTGCACGGCCATCCATGACGAGGTCGGCCGCCGCGCGCGGCTGCGCGAACAGGGCGGCACGTCCGGGAAAGTCCAATCGCGATGACGCCGCATCGCCGCCTGCGGTGTCGGCCAGCACCTGCCCGTGACCATCGACGATGCAGACCCGGCTGCGACGCCACTCGGCTTCCGACAACGGCGTGCGCTCGACGATGGTCTGCGCCAGGGCGTCCCAGCGGAACACGATGCCGAGCACGCCGAGCGGCCGTCCCGTCACGCGACCGCCCTCGCGCACCGTGCAGGCGTAGACCAGCACGCGCTCGCCCCCGGCCAGCGGGCTGGCGTGCATCGACTGGAAGCCGAACGCCTCGCCGCTGGTGGTCGCCATGGCCGACTGGAACCAGGCCTGCTGCGCCACCGACTGCCCGGCCGAGCGGTACTGGCGCGGCCGCCCATTGGCGATGACGTTGCCCTGCAGGTCGGCGAGCACCAGGTCGAAGTAGACGGTGTACGAATCCAGGATCTGGCCGAGCCGCTGGCCGGCATGGGCCAGGGCCGCCGCATGCGGCTCCTGCACGGCCGCCACCATCGCGGCATCGGTGGCCCACCAGCGCACATCGCAGCTGCGTTCGTACAGATTGCGGTCGATCAGGTCGATGTTGGCGAGCGCCAGATCGGTCAAGCGGGTGCGGCGCACATTGGTCTGCAATTCGTCCAGCCGTCCGCGCAGGTCGGTGCTGGTGCGGCCGGCCATCTGGTCGATCTCGCGCGCGGTATCGCTGACCCGCCGCGACAGCGTATCCATCTCTTCCGCGATCACCCCGAAGCTGCGGCCGGCCGTGCCGATGCGGACGGCCTCGATGCGGGCGTTCATCGAGATGATGCGGGTGACGCGGTTGATCTCGTCGATCTTCTGCAACGACTGGCGCAGCTGTTTCAGCAGCGAATCCGACAGCCCAGACACGGACTGGATATGGTCGTCGATGCCGGCGTCGGATACGGAGGCGGCAGTGCGTGCGTTCATGGAGCTCCTGGCAAGAAGAGGCAGGGCGGCAGCACGCCTGGTTCCGATGACGGCCTGTCGATCCCGTTGTCGAAGCGCTATCGGCGTGCGGACAGGGCGCTTTAATCGGCACCGTCGCGGTGCGGGGTTTCCCCGCGATGGGGCGTTGTCGGGCAACCGATGCGATGTCGTCCGCCGAGCGTGCGACCATGGCGTCCCTGCTCTGCCTGCGTGACCGGCATGATGATTCCCTCGCTGCTCGACACCGACCTCTACAAGCTCACGATGATGCAGGCGGTGCTGCATCAGCATCCCGCTGCGCAGGTCCTGTACCGGTTCAAGTGCCGCACGCCGGGCGTGGACCTGGTGCAGCACCTTGACGCGATCTCGGCCGGGATCGACCAGCTTTGCACGCTGCGTTTCAGTGGCGACGAACTGCGTTTCCTGTCCACGTTGCGCTACATCAAGCCCGACTTCGTCGATTTCCTGGAACAGTTCCAGCTGCGCCGGCGCCACGTGCACATCGCGCCGTCCACGCAGGTGCCCGGCGAACTGGACCTGACCATCGACGGCCCGTGGCTGCAGACGATCCTGTTCGAAGTGCCGGTACTGGCCATCATCAGCGAGACCTGGATGCGGGCGCAGCCCGATGGCGACGTGCAGGAAGGCGAGCGCCGCCTGCGCGCCAAGCTGGGGCGGCTCCGCGACGCAGCGCCGGACTGCACCATCACCGATTTCGGCACGCGGCGCCGTTACTCGCACGACTGGCATGCACGATTGCTGCCGATCTGCCAGCAGGTGCTGGGCGGGCAGTTCGTCGGCACCAGCAATGTCCACTTCGCGCGCCAGTACGGCATGACGCCGCACGGCACGATGGCGCACGAGTGGCTGCAGGCCTTCCAGCAGCTCGGGCCGCGCCTGCGCGATTCGCAGCGCGCCGCCTTCGAGGCGTGGGCGCAGGAGTACCGGGGCGACCTGGGCATTGCGCTGTCGGACGTAGTGGGGCTGGACGCCTTCCTGCGCGACTTCGACCTGTACTTCAGCAAGCTGTTCGACGGCATGCGCCACGACTCGGGCGATCCGCTGGCGTGGGGCGATCGCGTCATCGCGCACCTGGAGGCGCAGCGGATCGATCCGCAGGGCAAGACGCTGGTCTTCAGCGACGGGCTGGATATCGACGCGGTACTGCGCATCCATGCGCACTTCCGTGGACGCTGCAAGGTGGGCTTCGGCATCGGCACCAACCTGACCAACGATGTCGGCCCCAAGCCGTTGCAACTGGTGCTCAAGATGGTGCGCTGCCAGGGCCAGCCGGTCGCCAAGGTCAGCGACACGCCGGGAAAGGGCATGAGCGACGATCCGGATTTCGTGGCCTATCTGCGCAAGGTGTTCGGACTGCCGATGGAGTGAGTGGTTTCGCATGGGCCGGTTCCACAACAGGCGGACCGCCCTCTAGAATGCGACGCTTTCATGCCATGGGGATGGCGATGTCGGATATGGGGAAGTGCGCCAATTGCGCGCGCGTGACGGATGGTCCCGAACAGAAGTTTTGCCCCGCCTGCGGCCAGCCGACGCCGGTGCACCGCATCGACTGGCATTTCCTCGGTCATGAGCTGGAGCACAGCGTGCTGCACATGGACCGCGGTGTCCTCTATACCTTGAAGCAGCTGATGCTGCGCCCGGGGCATCTCATCCGCGACTACATCGAGGGACGGCGGGTGGGCGTCGTCAAGCCGTTGTTGCTCGTCATGCTGACAGGCGCTGCTGCGACGCTGATGGCGCACTACGCATTGGATGGTGATGCGTTGGGTTCATCTTTTACCCAAGGTGTCGAAGCTGGAATGCATCAAGGAAACGCCAATGCCAAGCAGGCCCAAGCCGCGGCCACAATGATGAAGGTGTTCGGTTTCGTGAAGGATTGGATGAATAGTCACCTGACCTTGATCACCTTGCTGGTGCTCCCGGTGCAGGCGGCGGCCTTCAAGCTGACGTTCCGACGGTTCAAGCAGATCAATTATCCGGAGTGGCTGGTGATCACGTCCTTTCTGACGGCGCAGTTGTTCGTCGTGTGGGCGGTCTTCATGCCGGTGCAGCGCTGGTGGTCGGACGCGCAGATGGCCATGATATTGCTCGCGGTCATCTTGAACCTCCTCTCGCTGACGCAGGTTTTCCAGGGGTATCCGCGTTGGAAAGCTTTCCTGCGCGGAGCGGCAGGCTTCGCCATGGTCCAAGTGATAACCGCGATCGCGGCATTCGTCGGTGCGATGATTCTTGGCGTTCTTGTTGGCAGCGGCCGGATTCAGTTGCCGGCCTGAGCGTGCCAGGGCGTGGCTGGATGGTTCAAGGGAATGATCCGGCCGATGGTTCTGCATGACGAAAGAAAAAAGTCCGCCGTTCGGCGGGCTTTTTTCTTGGATATCAGCGTGCAGGCTTACTTCAGCGCCTTGAACCGCAGGCGGTGAGGCCGCGCGCCTTCCTCGCCCAGGCGACGCTTCTTGTCTTCCTCGTACTCGCGGTAGTTGCCCTGGAAGAACTCCACGTGCGAGTCGCCCTCGAAGGCGAGGATGTGGGTGGCGATGCGGTCCAGGAACCAGCGGTCATGCGAAATGACGAACGTGTTGCCGGGGAACTCCAGCAGTGCGTCTTCCAGCGCACGCAGCGTTTCGATGTCCAGGTCGTTCGACGGTTCGTCGAGCAGCAGTACGTTGCCGCCCTGCAGCAGCGTCTTGGCCATGTGCAGGCGGCCGCGCTCACCGCCGGACAGCGAGCCGACCATCTTCTGCTGGTCCTGGCCCTTGAAGTTGAAGCGGCCGATGTACGCGCGCGACTGGATCTCGATGCCGTTGATATTGAGGATGTCCAGGCCGCCGGAGATTTCCTGGAACACGTTGTGGTTGCCTTCCAGCTTGTCGCGGCTCTGGTCCACGTAGGCCAGCTGCACGGTCGAGCCGGTGGTGATGGAGCCGGAGTCCGGCTTCTCCTGGCCCGTGATCATCTTGAACAGCGTCGACTTGCCGGCGCCGTTCGGACCGATGATGCCGACGATGGCGCCGCCGGGGACGAGGAAGCTCAGGTTGTCGATCAGCAGTCGGTCGCCGAAGGTCTTGGAGACGTTCTTGAATTCGATGACGTTGTTGCCCAGGCGCTCGCCCGGTGGGATGAAGATCTCGTTGGTCTCGTTGCGGCGCTGGTAATCCACCGACTGCAGTTCTTCCAGGCGGGCCAGACGTGCCTTGCCCTTGGAGCGGCCACCCTTGGCGTTCTGGCGTGACCACTCCAGTTCCTTCTGGATGGCCTTCTGGCGCGACTTCTCCTGGTTCTCTTCCTGCTTCAGGCGTTCGTCCTTCTGCATCAGCCAGTCGGTGTAGTTGCCCTTCCACGGAATGCCGCGGCCGCGGTCGAGTTCGAGGATCCACTCGGCGGCGTTGTCGAGGAAGTAGCGGTCATGGGTGACGGCCACCACGGTACCGGTGTAGCGGGCGAGGAACTGTTCCAGCCATTCGACGGATTCGGCGTCCAGGTGGTTGGTCGGTTCGTCGAGCAGCAGCATGTCCGGCTTCTGCAGCAGCAGGCGGCACAGCGCCACGCGGCGCTTCTCGCCGCCGGACAGCTTGCCGACGATGGCGTCCCACGGTGGCAGTCGCAGCGCGTCGGCGGCCACGTCTAGCTGGTTTTCCAAGGTGTGCGCGTCACCGGCGGCGAGGATGGCTTCCAGGCGTTCCTGTTCCTTGGCCAGCGCGTCGAAGTCGGCGCCTTCTTCGGCGTAGGCCGCATACACCGCTTCCAGTGCGGCCTGTGCCTGCAGCACGTCGCCCACGCCTTCCTCGACGGCCTGGCGGACGGTGTGTTCGGGATTCAGTTCCGGCTCCTGCGCCAGGTAGCCGACCTTGATGCCGGGCTGCGGACGGGCCTCGCCTTCGAAATCGGTGTCCACGCCGGCCATGATCTTCAGCACCGTGGACTTGCCCGCGCCGTTCAGGCCCAGCAGGCCGATCTTCGCGCCGGGATAGAAGGACAGCGAGATGTCCTTGATGATCTGCCGCTTGGGCGGGACCACCTTGCTGACCCGGTTCATGGTGTAGATGTATTGCGAGGACATGCTGGCTCCGGTACGCAGGCCCCGGCGCCCGGCCGGGACGGCAGGCGGGGAGGCACATGGGAAGGCGGCGATTATAGCCGCTCCGGCCGGGCCGACCGCCGGCTGAATACGTTTCGACGGCATGCCTTTGACGCGGCCGTAACCGTTTTCCAGCGGGAATCGGTTCAGATGTGATCGGCATGATGGTCCCACGTGCCACACAGAGGGGTTTCCATGAATACCAAGCGTCTTTTCCAGAGCATGGCTTGCGCTGTCCTGGCCTTCGCCGTCACCGCCCCCGTGCTGGCGCGCGACGACCGCGGGCATGATCGCAGCCGTTCCCACCACCATGACCGCCGCGATGATCGTCGCGACTGGCGTGAAGATCGCCGCGACGATCGCCGTGACCACCGCGACCAGCGCCAGGCGTACCGCCATGGCTACCACGACGGACGCCGGGACGACCGCCGCTACGATGATCGTCGTTACGATGACCGCCGCTATTACGCCCCGCCGCGGGTCGCGTATCGCCCGGCCCCGCCGAGCTACCACCGCTGGGCCAAGGGCCAGCGCTACCGCGACTACTACCGCGGCCCGGTGTACGTGGTGAACGATTACAACCGTTACCACGTGCGTCATCCCCCCCGCGGTTATCACTGGGTGCGCGACGATCGCGGCAACCTGCTGATGGTCGCCATCGCCACCGGCATCATCGCCGACCTGCTGCTGCACCACTGAGCCGGCGGTCCCGATGCACCGAAAAGCGCGCTCCGGCGCGCTTTTCCTTTTTTCGGCGGGGTCGGCGGGGGCAGGGCGGGCTACAATCGGCATCCCCGCCCTGCCATGCCCCGGAGACCCGATGTTCCCGCGCGACGCCCGCATCGAAACCTACGATCCCGAACTGGCCCAGGCCATCGCCCACGAGGCGCGCCGGCAGGAGGATCACGTCGAGCTGATCGCCAGCGAGAACTACGCCAGTCCGCGCGTGCTGGAAGCCCAGGGCAGCGTGCTGACCAACAAGTACGCCGAAGGCTATCCGCACAAGCGCTATTACGGCGGCTGCGAGTACGTCGACGTGGCCGAGCAGCTGGCCATCGACCGCGTGAAGCAGCTGTTCGGCGCCGACTATGCCAACGTGCAGCCGCATTCCGGCTCGCAGGCCAACCAGGCCGTCTACTTCGCGCTGCTGCAGCCGGGCGACACCATCCTCGGCATGTCGCTGGCCCATGGCGGCCACCTGACCCACGGCGCCAAGGTCAACGCCTCGGGCAAGCTCTTCAACGCCGTCCAGTACGGGGTGAACGACCAGGGCCTGATCGACTACGACGACGTCGAGAAGCTGGCGCTGGAGCACAAGCCGAAGATGGTCGTGGCCGGCTTCTCCGCCTATTCGCAGGTCGTCGACTGGGCGCGCTTCCGTGCCATCGCCGACAAGATCGGCGCCTACCTGTTCGTCGACATGGCGCATGTGGCCGGCCTGGTCGCGGCTGGCGTCTACCTGAACCCGCTGCCGCATGCGCACGTGGTCACCTCGACCACGCACAAGACGCTGCGTGGCCCGCGCGGGGGCATCATCCTCGCCAGTCGTGCTGGTTTGGGGCCGGCCGGCGAGGACATCGAGAAGAAGCTGCAGAGCATCGTCTTCCCTGGCATCCAGGGCGGTCCGCTGATGCACGTCATCGCCGCCAAGGCCGTGGCGTTCAAGGAGGCGCTGGAGCCGGAGTTCAAGACCTACCAGGCGCAGGTGGTGAAGAACGCGCAGGCGATGGCGAAGACGATCATCGCGCGCGGCTACAAGATCGTGTCCGGCGGTACCGAGAACCACCTGATGCTGGTCGACATGATCGGCAAGGACGTCAGCGGAAAGGATGCGGAAGAAGCGCTGGGCAAGGCGCACATCACCGTCAACAAGAATTCCGTGCCGAACGATCCGCGCAAACCCTTCGTGACCTCCGGCCTGCGCATCGGTACGCCCGCCGTCACCACGCGCGGCTACGGCGAGCAGGACTGTGTTGATCTGGCCAACTGGATCTGCGACGTGCTGGATGCGCCGACCGACGAGGCCGTGCTGGCCAAGGTGCGCGATGCGGTCACCGCGCAGTGCCGCAAGTATCCGGTCTACGGCTGACCTGCGACGTGCACTGCCCCTTCTGCCAGCACACCGACACCCGCGTGATCGATTCGCGCGTGTCCGAAGACGGCGCGACGATCCGTCGTCGCCGTGAGTGCGAGGCGTGCGGGGAGCGGTTCTCCACGCTGGAGAACATCGAGATCAAGCTGCCGGCGGTCATCAAGGGCGATGGCCGCCGCGACACCTTCGATGCGCGCAAGCTGCGCGCCGGATTCGACCGGGCGCTGCAGAAGCGGCCGGTGTCGGAAGAACAGATCGAGGCCGCCGTGCGTGCGGTGATCCATGCCATTCGCATGAGCGGCGAGCGCGAGATCGCATCGCGCAAGATCGGCGAGTTCGTGATGAACGAACTGCGCAAGCTCGACCACGTGGGTTACGTGCGCTTCGCATCGGTCTACCGCAGCTTCGAGGACGTGGCCGATTTCCGCGAGGAGATCGAGAAGCTGGAGCGGGACCTGCCCGCCGGCGCCGGCCAGCTGTCCCTGCTGGGCGGCGACGTGGTCCCGTTCGACAAGCACGCGGACAAGAACAAGAAGCGCTGAACCGTGCGCATCGACGGGATCGGTCGATACCTGCAGCATGTGCCGACGCTGGCGGCGCTGCACCACGCAGAGTGGGGTGCCCTCTACGACGGCTGGACCTTGCAGGCGGCGGCCGATGAACTGCATGACCACGCGACGCGTACCTCGTTGCCGACCACCCTGCTGTTGCTGGATGGTGAAACGTTGCTGGGTTCGGTCAGCCTGCTGCTGGAGGACGCGCCCGCGCTGCAGGATCGTGGCTCCCCGTGGCTGGGAAGCCTGTTCGTGCTGCCCGATGCGCGTGGTCGCGGTGGCGCGCGCGCTGGTCGAGGCGGCCGTGGCGCATGCCGCACATCACGGGGTGTCCTTGCTGCGGCTGTTCACGCTGTGGCACGAGGATTTCTATGCGTCGCTCGGCTGGCATGTCGAAGAGCGCACCTCGCTGCACGGGACGCCCGTGGTGATCATGTCGATCCGGCCCGCGCAGCGCGTGGCGCATACTGGCGCTCCTCCCGAGACCGCGTGGACGACGCATGACTGATACCGCCTTTTCCGCGTTCGACCACCAGCGCATGGCACGCGCGCTGCGGTTGGCCGAGCGCGGCGCCTACACGACGCGTCCGAACCCGATGGTCGGCTGCGTGATCGCGCATGGCGAGCAGATCGTCGGTGAAGGCTGGCACCAGCAGGCCGGTGGCCCGCATGCGGAGGTGTTCGCACTGCAGGTGGCCGGCGAGCACGCGAAAGGCGCGACCGCCTACGTCACGCTGGAGCCGTGTGCGCATATGGGCCGCACCGGGCCGTGCGCGGACGCGCTGGTGGCCGCCGGCGTCGCCCGCGTGGTCGCGGCGATGCGCGATCCGTTCCCGCAGGTCGATGGCGCCGGTTTCGACCGGCTGCGCGCGGCGGGTATCGCCGTGCAGTCCGGGTTGATGGAAGTACAGGCGCGCCGGTTGAATCGTGGATTCCTGTCGCGCATCGAACGCGGGCGACCATGGATGCGGGTGAAGCTGGCGACCAGCCTGGACGGCCGCACGGCGATGGCGAACGGCGACTCCAAGTGGATCAGCGGTGAAGCGTCGCGCCGCGACGTGATGCGCTGGCGTGCCCGCGCCGGCGCCATCCTCACGGGTGCCGGCACGGTGCTGGCCGACGATCCGTCGCTGACCGTGCGCTTTGGCGACGACACGGCGTTCGAACCGCCGCTGCGCGTGGTCCTGGATCCCGGCCTGGCCACGGTGGCGCGCGGCAACGTGCGGCAGGGCGAAGCGCCGACCCTCTATATCCACGCCGCCGATGCGAAGCCGCCGCGCGACGTCGACGTGCAGCGTGCGGTCGCGCCCGCGACGGGCAGCAACTTCGACCTGAAGGCGGTGCTGGAACTGCTGGGTACGCGCGGCATCAACGAGGTGCACGCCGAAGCCGGCGCGACGCTGGCAGGTGCGTTCCTGGCGGCAGGGCTGGCCGACGAGGTGCTGCTCTACGTCGCGCCGGTGCTGCTGGGCGACCAGGCGCGGCCATTGTTCGGCGGACTGGGCATCCAGGCGATGGCCGACCGCCTGAAACTGGCGATTGTAGACAGCCGCATGATTGGCGAAGATCACCGCCTCCTGCTGCAACCTGCCCGTTGACGCTCGCCATGGTGGCCTTCAAGGATCATTTTTCCGGCGTCGCCGACGTCTACCTCGCATCGCGCCCGACCTATCCGGATGCGCTCTACTACGTGATCGCGTCGGCGGTGCCGGCCAGTGCGCAGGTCTGGGAGCCCGGCTGCGGCAGTGGCCAGGCCACGCACGGACTGGCCGCGCGTTTCGCCCATGTGTACGCCACCGATCCCAGCGCCGCGCAGATCGAGCGGCACTGGGCGAACGGGCAACCGGACGTCAACGTCAGCCTGGCCGTCGAACCCGCCGAGACGACCGCGCTGGCGGACCGCAGCGTGGACCTCATCGCCGTCGCGCAGGCGTTGCACTGGTTCGACCGTCACCGCTTCTTCGATACCTGCGAACGCGTGTTGCGCCCCGGCGGCGTGCTGGCGGCCTGGACCTACCAGGACATCATCTTCGAGGACGATCTGGCCGAGGTCGCCGAGAAGGTGCGCGACGATATCGATCCGTACTGGCCGCCGGAGCGTGCCGACGTCGACATGGGTTACGGCGACTACGTGTGGCCGTTCGAGACCGTTGCCACGCCGCGGCTGTGGCTGACCGCCGACTGGAACCTGCCGACGCTGCTGGGGTATTTCGGCAGCCTGTCGGCGACCGGCAGCTATCGTGCCGCGACCGGGGAGGACCCGGTCTACGCCCACACGCCGGCACTGGGCGAGGTCTGGGGCGATCCGCAGCGGGTGCGCACGCTGCGCTGGCCGCTGATCCTGCACCTGCGCCGGAAACCGCTGTAGGAGGGGCTGGCCAGCCAGTCGGCTGTTGAAGGCCAGCCGCGACGCTCCTGGCGCGACGCCGACGAAGCACCGAGGGTCGGGGCGGAAGCCCCTCCGGCAGTGGCGCGGAACGCTGCGTTCAGAGCCGCCGCCGCAACCGGCGTGTAGAATGCGCCGGCCGGTCCGCCGGCACACCACCAACGACGTCTTCAGGGCGGGGTGCGATTCCCCACCGGCGGTAGGTGGCGCGTTCTTCTGAACGCCCACGAGCCCGCGAGCGCCTGGGTGACATGCGAGTCCCTCGCAAGAGTTCGCACATCCTTGTGCGGACTGTGCAATGTCACCCAAGGGTCAGCAGATCCGGTCCGATGCCGGAGCCGACGGTCATAGTCCGGATGAAAGAAGACGGCATCGCCGAACCGCGCGACAGCGCGGCGTCGTGCGCCTGCCTTCGCGCCCCGGAGGCGTCTCCGCTTTGCTTTCGCGAGAGACGCCGCATGCCTTCCACCAGTCCCTGTGCTGTCCCCGTCCTCCATCCGGAGGCCTGCTGATGTTCACCGGCATCATCGAAGGCGTCGGCCGCATCGTGGCGCTTGAACCTGTAGGCGGCGACGTCCGCCTGACCGTCGCCGTGGGCACGCTGCCGTTCGACGCCGTGCAGTTGGGCGAGAGCATCGCGGTCAATGGCGTGTGCCTGACCGTGATCGCGTTCGATGCCGCCAGTTTCCAGGCCGATGCGTCCACCGAGACGCTGTCGCTGACCACGCTGGGCGGGTTCACCCAGGGCGCGATCGTGAACCTGGAGCGCGCGATGCGTCCGACCGATCGCCTGGGTGGTCATCTGGTCAGCGGCCACGTCGATGGCGTGGGCCGCGTGCTGTCCGTGCACGACGACGCGCGTGCGCAGCGCTGGCGCTTCGCCGCACCCGCGCCGCTGCTGAAGTACATCGCGAAGAAGGGTTCGATCTGCGTGGACGGCGTCAGCCTGACGGTCAACGAGGTGGACGGCGAAGGCTTCGAGGTCGCGCTGATCCCGCATACCGTCTCGCACACCGCGTTCGTCGCCACCGCCGTCGGCGACGCGGTGAACCTGGAGATCGATCTGGTCGCGCGCTACGTCGAGCGCCTGCTGGGCGCGCGCTGAGTGGCGTCAGACCCGTCAATCGACACCGTCTCCCCCGCCGTCATCCCAGCGAACGCTGGGATCCACTTTGACGTTGTTGCTTCGCTGCCAAGACAGACAAAGCATAAAGATCAAGATGGATCCCAGCGTTCGCTGGGATGACGACTCCTCTTCCGTTATCCGAGCACTGAAAGATGGCTTTTTCCCCGATCCCCGAACTGCTGGAAGAGATCCGCCAGGGCCGCATGGTCGTCATCGTCGACGACGAGGACCGCGAGAACGAAGGCGACCTGATCATGGCGGCCGAGCTGGTCAAGCCGTCGGACATCAACTTCATGGTCACCCATGCGCGTGGCCTGGTGTGCCTGTCGCTGACCCGCGAACGCTGCACGCAACTGGGCCTGGCGCCGATGGTGCAGAACAACACCGCGCAGTTCCACACCAACTTCACCGTCAGCATCGAGGCGGCCGAAGGCGTCACCACCGGTATTTCCGCCTACGACCGCGCGCATACCGTGCGCACGGCGGTGCGGCCGGATGCGAAGCCCAGCGACCTCAGCCAGCCGGGCCACATCTTTCCTCTGATCGCCCAGCCCGGCGGCGTGCTGACGCGCGCCGGCCATACCGAGGCGGCGGGCGACCTGCCGCTGCTGGCGGGCCTTGAGCCGGCCGGCGTGCTGGTGGAGGTGTTGAACCCGGACGGCAGCATGGCGCGGCGTCCGCAGCTGGAAGTGTTCGCGCGCGAGCACGGACTGAAGATGGGATCCATCGCCGACCTGATCGCCCATCGGCTGGCCACCGAGCACACCGTCGAGCGCATCGACGCGCGCGACATCGAGACCGAGTTCGGTCCCTTCCAACTGGTCACCTACCGCGACCGCATCGCTCACGACCTGCACTTCGCGCTGGTCCGCGGCACGCCTGGCAAGGCCACGCCGACGCTGGTGCGCGTGCAGGTGGAGAACCCGTTGAGCGACCTGCTGCACTGGCGGCGCGACGATTTCGGCGTACACGCGACCGACGCACTGCGCGCGATCGCGGCCGAAGGGCAGGGCGTGATGGTCGTACTGTCGGAACCGCGCAGTGCCGACGCATTGCTGGCGAAGCTGCGCAAGCAGCCGGAGGTGAAAGGCAATGCGAAGGATGTCGGGCAGTGGCGCCGGAACGGCGCGGGCGCGCAGATCCTCGCCGACCTCGGCCTGGGCCAGCTGCGCGTGCTGGGTACGCCACGGCGGCAGGTCGGCCTGGCCGGCTTTGGCCTGGACGTGGTCGAGTACGTCCAGCCCTGACCCTCGCAGGCAGACCGGCCGGTCGCCCCGGCTGGTAGACTTCCCCACCCCAAGGAACCCGCCATGTCCCACTACGAAGGCGACCTGCGCGCGCCCGCTGGCGCCCGCTTCGCGATCATCGCCAGCCGCTGGAACCCGCGCATCACCGATGTGCTGGTGGCCGGTGCGCGCCAGAGCCTGGCCGGCAACGGCGTGGGCGAGGATGCGATCGACGTGGTGCGCGTGCCGGGTGCCTGGGAAATCCCGCTGGTCGCCGCGCGCCTGGCGGCGGCAGGCGATCACGCGGCGCTGATCACCCTGGGCTGCGTGATCCGTGGCGATACCCGCCACTACGAACACGTCGCCGACCGCTGCGCCGAAGGCCTGATGCGCGTGCAGCTCGATACCGGCGTGCCGGTACTGAACGGCGTGCTGGCGGTGGAACGCATCGAGGATGCCGAGGCCCGCGCCGGCGGCAGCCATGGCAACAAGGGCGAGGAAGCCGCGCTGGCCGCCATCGAGATGGCGCAGCTGCTGGAACAGTTGCCGTAACCCAAGAATCGCAGGAGCCGACGTGAGCCGACAACATCATCCCCACCGCAAGGACGGCATCGATCCGGTCACGCGCGCGCGCGCGCGGCGCCGCGCGCTGCAGGCTGTCTACGCGTGGCAGATGTCGGGCGGCGAAGTGGGCCAGGTGATCGCGCAGTTCGCGCACGAGCAGGCGCACGAGATCGCCGACCTGGAATATTTCGAGGACCTGGTGCGCGGCGTCGTCAGGCATCGCGCTTCGCTGGACGAGGCGTTGCTGCCGTTCCTCGACCGCACGGTGGAGGAGGTCGATCCCATCGAGCGCGCGGTGCTGCGCATCGCGGCATACGAACTGATCCATCGCCTCGACGTGCCGTACCGCGTGGTGCTGAACGAGGCCATCGAAACCGCCAAGCGTTTCGGCTCCGAACACGGCCACACCTACATCAACGGTGTGCTCGACCACGCCGCCGTGGAATGGCGGCCCGCCGAGGCCCAGGCGCGGCGCTGACGTGTCCGGCGACGACGCACGGTTTTCGGCGGGCGAACGCGACGCTCTGCTCGCAGTGAAGGGCGTCGGCCCGACCGTCGTGCAGCGGCTGGAGCAGATGGGCATCGCTTCCTTGCGGCAACTGGCCGTGGCCGAGCCGTCCGAGATCGTCGCCAGCGCGGCCGGCCTGACCGGTTCCACGTGCTGGAAGAACAGTCCGCAGGCACGCGCGGCCATCCAGTCGGCCGTGGATTTCGCGCGCTCGCGGTCCTGACGCCATCGTGGGCATCGGCGAATTCGACCTGATCGCCCGCATCCGCGCCCGCGCGGGCAGCCGCGACGACATCGTGCTCGGCATCGGCGATGACGCAGCGCTGCTGGCGCCACCGCCCGGCCGGCAGCTCGTCGTCACCGCCGACACGTTGAACGAGGGCGTCCATTTCCCGCACGGAACGTCGCCGGCCGATATCGGCTGGAAGGCGCTGGCGGTGAACCTGTCCGATCTCGCTGCGATGGGCGCCGAGCCGGCGTGGTGCACGCTGTCGCTGTCGTTGCCGCAGTCCGGGACGGCGTGGATCGATGGCTTCCTCGACGGGTTCCTCACGCTGGCCGGCGAGCACGGCATCGCGCTGGTGGGCGGTGATACGACGCGCGGCCCGTTGTCGGTGTCGGTGACCGCGATGGGATTCGTGGATGCCGGTCGTGCACTGCGTCGTGATGGCGCGCGGATCGGTGACGACGTCTGGGTGACCGGCACGCTGGGCGATGCGGCCGGCGCGCTGGCGTTGCTGGAAACTGATCCGGCGCATGCGCTGCGTGCGCGCCTGGACCGGCCCACGCCGCGTGTACGCGCAGGGCTGGAACTGGGCGGCCTGGCGAACGCCTGCGTCGATGTGTCCGACGGCCTGCTGGCCGATCTGGGCCACATCGCATCGCGGAGTGGCGTGGCGGCGCAGGTCGATGTCGGCGCCCTGCCAATGTCGGATGCGCTGCGCGGGGCACTCGATGACACGACGCGCACCGCGTTGCAGGCCGGCGGCGGCGACGACTACGAACTCTGCTTTACCGCGCCTGCCGACGCGCATGCCCGCATCGATGCCGTGTCGTCGCAGCTCGGCCTGCGGATCACGCGTATCGGCTGGATCACGGCAGGCGAGGGTGTGCATCCCGTGGATGCCGATGGCCAGCCTTGGTCGCCACCGCGCCGTGGCTACGATCACTTCGCGACGTCCTGAGCTTGATGATTGGTGTGGGAGCGACGTAAGTCGCGACCGCATGTCGTCAGCGCACATCGACCGTCAGTAGTCCGGCGAGGGAAAGACCGAATGGTGTCGACAGCATCCCGTTTGCGCATGGGGCACGGTCGCGACTTACGTCGCTCCTACAGGGATCAGGGTGGCGGCAGCACCTTGCCCGGATTGAGGATGCCGTCGGGATCGAGGGCTGCCTTGACCGCGCGCATTGCCGACAGCGTAGCCGGCGAGAACGCATCGGCCATGTAGTCGCGCTTGCTCAGGCCGATGCCGTGTTCGCCGGACAGCGTGCCGCCGAGTGCGAGCACCTGTGCGAACACCTTCGGCAGTGCGGCGTACGCACGCGCGGTTTCGTCAGCGTCGCCATCGTCGTACATGAGGTTCACGTGCAGGTTGCCGTTGCCGGCGTGGCCGAACACCACGATCGGCAGCGCGGATTCAACGGACAGCGCTTCCATCGCGGCGACGAGGTCCGGGATGCGCGAAACCGGCACCACCACGTCTTCGTTGATCTTGCCGGGCCTGATCGTGCGCAGTGCCGGCGACAGCGCGCGCCGTGCCGCCCACAACCGGTCGCGCGCGGCGCCGTCCTGGGCGACGTCCAGCGCAAGCATGCCGTCGCCTTCCGCGGCGTCGGCCAGCGCCTGCAGCGCGTAGGGCAGGGTGTCGTCCTCGCCGTCGGCTTCCACCAGCAGCATGGCGCCCGCCTCGGGCACGTCGCTGCCGTTGTGGCGGATCAGCGCGATCGCGCTGCCATCCATGAATTCCAGCATCGCCGGCGTCGCCGGCCGCGCCATGATGCGCGACACCGCTGCCGCCGCAGTCGCCGCATCGCGGTACAGCACGCGCAGGCCGGCCTGCGCTCCCGGACGCGGCGCGAGTTTCAGCGTCGCTTCCACGATCAGCGCCAGCGTGCCTTCGCTGCCGACGATCAGGTGCGTCAGGTCGTAGCCGGTCGCGTCCTTGGTGTACGCGCCGCCGCAGCGGATCAGCTCGCCCGCACCGGTCACCGCGACCAGGCCGAGCACGTTGTCGCGCGCGGTGCCGTACTTCACTGCACGCGGGCCACCGGCGTTGGTGGCGAGATTGCCGCCAACGCTGCAGGCATCGGCACTCGACGGGTCCGGGGGCCAGAACAGGCAGTGCGGCGCGAGTGCCTGCTGCAGTTCGCCGTTCAGCACGCCCGGTTGCACGACCACGCAACGGTCCGCGGTGCGGATGTCGACAATCCGGTCCATGCGCGCGAACGACACCACCACGCCGCCCTGCGTCGGCACAGCCGCGCCGGTGGTGCCGGTGCCTGCGCCGCGCGCGACGATCGGCATCTTGTGCTCGCGGCATGCGCGCACCAGCGCGACGACGTCGTCCTGCGTGCGCGGCAACGCGACCGCCGCCGGCATCGCCCACCGCCGCGAATCGTCGCCACCGAACGGACGACAGGCCTCGCCGGTCAGCCAGCCACCGCCGAGACGGATCGACATCGCATCGTGCAGCGCAGGGGGCAGCGTTCCATCCATGCGGGCATTGTACGGATCGGGCGCGCGCTGTCCCGTGCTGATACTGCGCCGGCATGTGCACATGCCGGATCGCCATGTCCGTCGGCGATGTCGTGTCAGCGCCGGTAAATCAACGTCTTGGCGTGCAGCGTGATCGCTCGATGGCGAATGCACGCATCGCGCTAACCGATTCCTTACATCCGCGCGAACCGTGGCTGCTAGAAATCGCCCGGCCCAATCGACCGGAGACATACATGCGCATCACCATCGTGGGAGCGGGTTTCAGCGGCAGTGCGCTGGCGACGCAGTTGGCCTCGACAGAGGAAGGCGCGCCGGAGGTGTGCCTGGTCGGCGTGGGCGATACCTTCGCGCGCGGCGTGGCGTACGGACAAGCGCGTCCGGAACACCTGCTCAACGTGCGTGCCGGCCTGCTGGGGACACATCCAGACAGGCCGGACGATTTCGCGACATGGCTGAGTCTGGGATTGCGCGGTCGCGACGAGTTCCTGCCGCGCGTCGCGTACGGCGACTATCTCGCCGAACGCCTGCGTGAGGCGCACGAAGCTGCCGGCAATCTGTCGCTGGTGCGGCAGGAAGCCATCGCGATCAGCCGCGTCGGCGAGGGTTATCGCGTGCACCTGGACGATGGCGGCTACTTCGCCAGCGATCGCGTGGTGTTGGCGCTGGGCGCGTTGCCGCCACAGCGGCTGGCGGGCATCGGGCCGCGGCTGGCGCAGAGTCCGCGCTATATCGGTTGGCCGTGGCAGGACAATGCGCTGGAGCGCATCGAAGCCGATGCGCGCGTGCTGATCGTTGGTACCGGGCTGACCATGGCCGACGTGGTGGCGACGCTGGCCGCGCGCGGACATCGTGGCGGACTGACGGCGATCTCGCGCCACGGACTGCCGCCGCGCGCGCATGCCGCCGTGCCCGGGCCAGCGATCGAATTGCCGCCGAGCATTCGCCACGCACTCGGCGGGCGCGACCTGCGCGCGTTGCTTGCCGCAGTGCGCTCGCTGGTCCACGTCGCGCCGGACTGGCGCAGCGTGGTGGACGGCCTGCGACCGCATACGCAGGCGTTCTGGCGCAGCCTGCCCGACGCGCAGCGCGCGCGCTTCCTGCGCCATCTGCGGTCGCACTGGGAGGCGGCGCGGCATCGCATCGCACCGCGCGTCGCCGAGGTGTTGGCGAGCCTGCAGGCGAGCGGGCAGCTGCAGGTGCGTGCCGCCCGGCTGCTGCGCGCCGGCCTGCGTGCGCGGGCCGCAGAGGTGCTGCTGCGGGGACGCGGCCAGGTGCAGGCCGACGTGGTGCAATACGACTACGTGATCCGTGCCACCGGTCTGGATACCGACATCGTGCGCACCACCCATCCGCTGGTGTCGCACCTGCTCGACGCGGGCCTGGTCGTGGCCGATCCACATGGCCTGGGCGTGGAGGTTGGCGACGACCTGCAGGTACGGGACCGCCACGGCGCACCGGTGCGAGGACTCTACTGCCTGGGTCCGCTGTTGCGTGGGCGGTTATGGGAAATCACCGCAGTGCCGGAGCTGCGTGTCGCGGCCGCCGCGCTGGCGGCCACGTTGCGTGCGGACACGAGGTCGTCGGTCAGAAGGACGGGCGACGGCCTGGCGCGCGAGCTGCTGCTCTCGGCCGGGCTGTAACGGTCAAACCTCGTCTGCGCGGAAGGCGTCGCGGATCCATTCCAGTTGCGGCGCGTCGGGATCGCCCCGTGCGTCGACCACATCGAAACGGCACGGGGCATCGGCGAGCGAAGGATGGTCCTGCAGGAAGCGTTGCGCCGCATGCACCAGCCGGCGGCGCTTGCCGATGTCGACGGACGCCGTGCCGCCGCCGAACGCCTGCGACTGGCGATAGCGCACTTCGACGAACACCACCACCGGAGCACCCGGGCGGGTGGCATCGCGCATCACCAGATCGAGTTCGCCGCCACGGTAGTTCGCATTGGCGGCGAGTTCGGTCAGTCCTGCGCGTCGCAGCAGTTCGCGCGCGGCGACTTCGACGGCATGCCCGCGGGCGCGCCGGTCAACCGCCATCCGCGATCGGCACCGCACGGCCACCGGCGAAGGTGGACCACGATGGCGTGCGCACGACGTTGCCGAAGCCATCCAGCTGCAGGCGGCCGGTGGCGCCACGCAGTTCGGCGTTCGCACCCGTTGCCAGCTTTTCCAGGTAGGCCGTCAGCAGCCAGGCGTCGTAGCCGAAGGCGAACAGGCGCGCAGCCGGACCGCGTGCAGTCGGCACGCGCTCGCCGGTGACGCTGGCGGCAGGGAGGGCGGGCACACCACGCGAGGTCCAGGCCTCGGTCGGGAACGCGATGCCGTCCAGTGCCATGTCTTCTTCCGGCTTGCCGGTACCCGAACTCAGCTGGGAGGTGCCGACGCGCGTCTTGCCGCCCAGGCCGGCCAGCGCCAGTTGCGGCGTCAGCGCGCGCGCCGTGCCGCCGCGTACCGCCAGGAACACCGCATCGGCGCCTTCCTGTGCGGCGGCGGCGAGCGCGGCCGACAGTTCGCCCGGCGCATCCTGCACGCGGATCACGCGCGTGATCTTGCCGCCGCGCTCGGCGAAGCGTTCGGCGAACGCCTTCGACGCGCGCCGGCCGTTGTCGTCGTTGCCTTCGATGACCAGCGCCGCGCGACGCTCGCGCGCGAACAGGTATTCCGCCGCCGCCAGGCCATCGTCTTCCGGCGCCAGTGAAAAGCCTGCGTTGCCTTCCGGCACCGCCACCGCGCCCCGGTTCAACACCAGCAACGGCGTGGCGAGCTGCGGCTGCTGGAACAGTGCGCTGACTTCGTCGCGGCCCAGCGGGCCGACCACGAAATCGGCGCCCTCGGCGGCGGCGCGCGCGTAGGCCGCCGTCGCGCCGGCGGCGGTGCCGGCGGTGTCGTAGAACTGGAGGTCGGGACGGCGTCGGCGTTCGCCGTAGTAGCCCGCCAGCAGACCGTCGCGTACCGGCGCGGCGGCGGTGGCCAGGTTGCCCGACAGCGGCAGCAGCACGGCCAGCTTCATCGGCGGCCGGTAGCCGTCGGAGTCGGCGGGCGGGCGGTTGCCGGCGTCGAAGCGCCATTGCGTGCCGCGGTCGAACGGGCGCGGCAGCGGCAGGCCGCGGCGCTGCAGCGCGCGACCGGCGAAGTTGTACAGCGGATCGCCCGACGGCAGGGCGGCGGCGTCGCGGGCGAGGGTGGCGTCGTCGAGCGTCGCCAGCAGGCGGTCGATCTCGCGCGCGTTGTCGCTGCGCGCCTGGCCGCTGAGCGCACCGTCCTGGCGGGCCAGGGTGGCGGCATTGGCGAAGGCCGGCGCGAAGCGCGCCGTGGACGTGGCGGGGCCACCGCCCGGCGTGGTCGCGCAGCTGGCCAGCAGGGCCACCAGCAGCAGGGCCACCAGGGTCCGCGCGGGACGGATGCGTGCAGAAAGCGTGCGGGCGACAGGCAGGTCCAAGAGCATCGTCGGTGTTCAGGCAGGGGAACCGGCTACGATTCTACCCCCAGCCACCGAGCCCCACCGGAATGCCCGCAGGAACCCTGTTCATCGTCGCCACCCCGATCGGCAACCTGGGCGACCTGACGCCGCGTGCGCTGGAGACCCTGCGTGGCGTGGCGGCTATCTGCGCCGAGGACACGCGCCGCAGCGGGCAGTTGATGTCGCACTTCGGCATTTCCACGCCGTTGGTGGCTTTGCACGAGCACAACGAGGACGCCCTGGCGCAGCGCGTGGTCGAACGCCTGCTGGCCGGCGACTCGCTGGCCCTGGTCAGCGACGCGGGCACGCCGCTGGTCAGCGACCCCGGCTTCCGCCTGGTCCGCGCCGCGCGCGCGGCCGGCATCCAGGTCAGTCCGCTGCCGGGCGCCTGCGCGGCCATCGCGGCGCTCAGCGTGGCCGGTCTGCCGAGCGACCGCTTCACCTTCGAGGGTTTCCTGCCGGCCAAGGCCGCCGCGCGGCGCGAGCAGCTGCGCGGCCTGGCTGGCGAGACGCGCACGCTGGTGTTCTACGAATCCTCGCACCGCATCGCCGAATCGCTGGCCGACATGCGTATGGCGTTCGGCGACGACCGTCCGGCAGTGCTGGCGCGTGAATTGACCAAACTGTTCGAAACCGTCTTGGACGGCACGCTGGCGGACCTGCATGCGCAGGTCGAAGCCGACGACAACCAGCGCAAGGGCGAGTTCGTGGTGATGGTGCAGGGCGCCGGCGACGACCTGGACGCAAGGCTGGTCGAAGGCCGCCGCGTCTACGCGCTGCTCAACGAACACCTGCCGCCCTCGGCCGCCGCCAAGCTGGCCGCCGAGATCACCGGCGCGCCGCGCAAGGCGTTGTATGGAAGCGGGTCGGCCCCCTGAGTCAGGGGGCGATTCGCGCCGCAGGCGCGAATGGGGGTATGGAAGTGCGCAGCGGACGTTGGGGTATTCGACGGCGAAGCCGTAGAATGCGCACGGCGGAGTCGGCCAGACAGTCGCGTCATTGGAAACAATGCCGAGGAAAGTCCGGGCTCCACAGGGCACGGTGCCAGGTAACGCCTGGGCGGCGCGAGCCGACGGAAAGTGCAACAGAAAGATACCGCCTAAGACTGCTTCGGCAGGACGGCAAGGGTGAAATGGTGCGGTAAGAGCGCACCGCGAGTCCGGCAACGGACCGGCACGGCAAACCCCACCGGGAGCAAGACCAAATAGGGAGACTATGCTGCGGCCCGCAGTGTCTCCGGGTAGGTTGCTTGAGCGTAACGGTGACGTTGCGCCTAGAGGAATGACTGTCCACGACAGAACCCGGCTTACCGGCCGGCTCCGCCGCTTTCCAAAGCGCCACCGGCGCTTTGGAAAGCCCCAAGGTTTGCGTTGCAAACCTCGGGCCCCAGGCCCTTGGCCTCCATACCCCCGCTCGCGCTTCGCGCTCGCCGCCCCCTGACTCAGGGGGGGCGGGTAAAGCGCTCCCGGGGATGCTTTGCTTGTGGGAGCGACGTGAGTCGCGATCGCGGATTTCCAGTCGCCGAGAAGCCGGCTACGCACCGGACCCGATCCGCACCGTCGTCTCCCCCTCGAACACCCCCCGTGGCCCGAACCGCCGCTCGCTGATCCAGCCATGCCCGGCATGGTCGATCGCGATCAGCGTGCTCGCGCGGGTGCCGTAGCGATCGCCGCGTATGAAGGCCGGAGACAGCATCCGCTCCAGTTCGATGCCCACGCCGGTGTCGGGGAGGCGATCGTCGGGCGCCTGTGCCTCGTCGGCCAGCGCCTGCCAGAGGGGCGAGACATCGTTTTCCTCCGAGGCCAGCCACGCGGCCAGTCGTTCCTTCAGCGCCATCGTCTTCGGCCACGGCTCGTCCAGGTCGCCGTTGGACAGGCCGTGCAGCCCGGGGGTGAGCGTGATCCGACGGGGTGTGGGGTAGTTGCTGACGTACTCGCAGTCTTTCCCGTCCGCCAGCAGCAGGTTGAAGGGGGCGAAGACCTCCGCCGCCACCAGCAGGCCGGCGGCTCGGTGGTCGGCGCTGTCCGGCGACTGCAGGAAGCCGGCCGCCAGCTGGCCGCGGGACGGGGCGCCCGGCACCTGGATGGCCGGGTCGCGCACGTTGGTGACCACGGCCACCCGGCCGCTGGTGTCCGCCCCGGCCCACGTACCGCCGGACTGAAGGTCCTGGCCCGCCATCAGGTCGGGTGAAGCCGCCCAATGGGCCAGGGGTGCGGTGGGGCGATCGTGGAATTCGTCGCGGTTGCCGGCCAGCAGCAGCCGCCAGCGCGGGTGGATCTTCCAGGCGAGGGCAACCAGGCACATGGGCCGATTGTGGGCCGTGCGTTTGCGCAGTTCCACTCGTTCGCCATGCCTTGCCCCGGGCTTGATGTGAAGCGACGGTCACCTCACTGAATCGTTGCTCAATCTCAAAATTTGAGACGAAACAGCAACTTGTGGATAAGGCTTGAACAAGTCTCTGAAGTTCGTCGCAAGCCATTGATCCGCCAAGTGATTTCCGGCCTGTTTTCCTGTTGACAACCTTGTGCGCAGTGCTAAGGTGGGTAGCAGAGGGAAAACCGGGTTTTACGTGGTTTTTCGTGGTTCAATTGATCGCTCATTCGCGCATCGGGAAGGCAGGGGCTGTGTTTCAGGGTGAGACCGCCATCACAGTGGACGACAAGGGACGGCTCGCGGTGCCCACCGCGTACCGTGACCTGGTCGCGCGCGAGTGCGGCAACCGCCTGGTGATCACCTACAACCCCTTCGAGGGCGGCAGTCTGTACCTGTACCCCGAGAAGGTCTGGCAGCGCGTCCGCGACGATGTCAGCAAGCTCCCCAGCACCCAGAAGGCGCACCGCAGCCTGCAGCTGAAGCTGATCGGCGCCGCATCGCCGGTCGAACTGGATGGCAATGGCCGCATCAGCATCCCGGCCAGCCACCGCAGCGCGGTCGGCATCGAAAAGAAGGCCGTGCTGCTCGGCATGGGCGAGAAGTTCGAACTCTGGAGCGAACAGGCACACCACGCGCAGATCCGTCAGACCCTCACGGACGACGATCTGAGCGCCCACATGCTCGAGCTGCGCTTGTGAGCAAGGGTGACGGCACGCGGCAGTCCGCGCCGGCCGGTCACCTCCCAGCGCTGCACTTGCCGGTGTTGTACGCGCAGGTCATGGAAGGGCTGCAGGTGAAAGAGGACGGTGCCTATCTGGACGGCACCTTCGGGCGCGGAGGCCACGCGCGCGGCGTGCTGGAACAACTCGGCCCGGGAGGCCGGCTGCTGGTGATGGACAAGGATCCCGAAGCGATCGCGCATGCCGAACAGACGTTCGCGGGCGATGCGCGCGTGTCGATCTTCCGCGGCAGCTTCGCGTCGATGGCGCAATGGGACGAAACCGCCGCCGGACTGGATGGCGTGCTGCTGGACCTGGGCGTGTCGTCGCCGCAGCTGGACGTGGCCGAGCGCGGTTTCAGCTTCGGCAAGGACGGTCCGCTCGACATGCGCATGGATCCGGAATCTGGCGAGAGTGCCGCGCAGTGGATCGCCCGTGCGGACGAGCGCGAGATCGCCGACGTGCTGTGGACGTACGGCGAGGAGAAGCAGAGCCGCCGCATCGCGCGCGCCATCGTCGCCCGTCGCGCCACCCAGCCGTTCAGCCGCACCGCCGATCTGGCGGCGGCGATCGCGTCGGTGATGCCGCGCGGCGAGAAGATCCATCCGGCCACGCGCAGCTTCCAGGCCATCCGCATCCATATCAACCGCGAACTGGCCGACCTGGAAGCCGGACTCGATGCTGCACTGGCGCGCCTGAAGGTCGGTGGCCGGCTGGCGGTGATCAGCTTCCACTCGCTGGAAGACCGCATCGTCAAGCAGTTCATCAACCGGCACGCCAAGGCGCCGCCGGCCAACCGCCGCCTGCCGGTGGCGACGGTCTTCACGCCTACGCTGCGCGCCATCGGCAGCGGGCAGAAAGGCGAGGCCGGGGAAGTGTCCTCCAACCCGCGGGCGCGCAGCGCCGTGTTGCGTGTCGCGGAAAAGCTGGAGGTGGCCGCATGACCCGCTTCCTGATGGCCGTGCTGGTGCTGGCCAACATCGCTTCCGCGATCGGCGTGGTCTACGCGCGCCACCGCCATCGCGTGCTGTTCGACGAGGTGACGCGGCTGGAGCGCGCGCGCGACGAACTGAACGTCGAGTTCGGCCGCCTGCAGCTCGAGCAGGCCACGGTCGCCGAAGCCACCCGCATCGACCAGGTCGCACGCGTGCGCCTGGGCATGAAGTTTCCGGAAGCGACCGACATCGTGGTGATCCGGCCATGACCACCACGCCCACCAAGAACCGCAACCGCGCCCGCTTCAACCTGCGTGGTCGCCTGGCGCTGGTGCTCGGCGCGATGGGCCTGTGCTCGGTCAGCCTGGTCGGGCGCGCGGCCTACGTGCAGCTGATCAACCACGATTTCTACCAGCGTCAGGGCGATGCGCGCTTCCTGCGCGAGATCCCCATTCCCACCTCGCGCGGCATGATCACCGACCGCAACGGCGAACCGGTGGCGGTGTCGTCGCCGGTGGAATCGGTGTGGGGCAATCCGCAGGAGCTGCTGAAGACGCCAGACCGCCTGCCCGAGCTGGCGCAGGTGCTGGGCGTGCCGCTGGACCACCTGACCAACCGCCTGTCGCAGAAGGCTGACAAGGAATTCCTGTACCTCAAGCGCCGGATCAATCCGGACGAGGCGCAGAGGATCCTCGCGCACAAGATTCCCGGCGTGTTCTCGCAGCGCGAGTTCCGTCGTTTCTATCCGCAGGGGCCGGCGATGGCCCATGTGCTGGGTTTCACCAATATCGATGACCGCGGCCAGGAAGGGCTGGAGCTGGCGTTCGACGAATGGCTCAGCGGTACGCCGGGTTCGCAGAAGGTGATCCGCGACAACCGCGGCCGCATCGTCGAGAACGTCGACCTGATCCGCTCCGCGCAGCCGGGCAAGGACCTGACGCTCAGCATCGACCGCCGCATCCAGTACCTCGCGCACCGTGAGCTGCGCAATGCGCTGATCGAGCACCAGGCCAGCAGCGGTTCGATCGTGATCATGGACGTGACCACCGGCGAAGTGCTGGCGATGGTCAACCTGCCGACCTACAACCCCAACGCGATCGACCGGGTGAAGCCGGATGCGCGCCGCAACCGCGCGCTGACCGACATGATCGAGCCGGGTTCGACCATGAAGCCCCTGACCGTATCGACCGCGCTGAAGGCGGGCGTGGTCACGCCGTCGACGCTGATCAACACCAACCCGGGCTACCTGGCGTTGAACAGCCGTTACACCATCAAGGACGTTCCGCGGAACAACGGCGTGCTGACCGTCACGGGCGTCATCACCAAGAGTTCCAACATCGGCTCGATCAAGATCGCCGAGAAGCTGCCGAACGCCTACTTCTACGAGAGCATCCACAGTTTCGGTTACGGCCAGAAGCCGGGCAGCGGCTTCCCGGGCGAATCCGCCGGCATGCTGGCGCCGCCGGATCGCTGGAACGGGCTGCAGAAGGCGACGATGTCGTACGGCTACGGCCTGGCGGTGACGCCGTTGCAGATCGCGCGCGCCTACGCCGCGCTCGGCAATGGCGGCAAGCTGGTGACGCCCACGTTCGTGAAGGGCCAGCGGGGAGAAGCGCCGCAGGTGCTCGATCCGGCCATCGCGCATGAAGTCGTCGGCATGATGGAAACCGTGGTGACGCAAGGCGGTGCCAAGCGTGCCGGCGTGCTGGGCTACCGCGTGGCGGGCAAGACCGGTACGGCGCGTATCGCCTCGGGCGGCGGCTACGCGAAAGGCCGGTACGCCTCGTTCTTCGCCGGCCTGGTGCCGGCCAGCAATCCGCGGTTCGCCGCCGTCGTGGTGATCAACGACTCGCAGGAAGGCGGCTACTACGGTGGCCTGGTCGCGGCGCCCGTGTTCCATGACGTGATGGACGGAACGCTGCGGCTGATGGACGTGCCGCCAGACGACATCGAAGCGTGGCTCGCCGCGCAGGCCAAGAACACGCACAAGCCCGGCAGCAGCGCGGCGGCTCCCGCCCCGGCGCCGATCGCCGACGACGCGGTCGACACCACCGATCCATCCGCATTCGACGTGCCGCAGGCCGCGTTGCCGGCGACGGGAGCGACGCGATGAGGCGGATGATGGCCCTTGCCGAACTGCTGCCCGACGTGGAGGTGCCGCGCGACATCGTCGTGCGCGGCCTCACCCTGGACAGCCGCAGCGTGCAGTCCGGCGACGCCTTCGTTGCCATCGCCGGCTTCGGCGCGCACGGGCTGAATTTCGCCGCGCAAGCGAAGGAAAACGGTGCCAGCGCGATCCTGTTCGAGCCGCCGGTGCCCGAGGGCCTGGAAGCGCCGCGCGATGCGATCGCCGTGCCGGGCCTGCGCGCGCGAATGGGCGCGATGGCGGACCGCTTCCATGCCGCGCCGTCGCACGACATGAAGATGGTCGGTGTCACCGGCACCAACGGCAAGACGTCGACCGTGCAACTGCTGGCGCAGGCCTGGCACCTGCGCGGCGTGCGTTGCGCGACGGTGGGTACGTTGGGCGCGGGCATGTACGGCGAGGTCGTGCCGACCGGCTTCACCACGCCGCTGGTGCTGCAGATGCATGCGCTGCTGGCGCAGTTCCGCGATGCCGGCGCCAAGGCGGTGGCGATGGAAGTCAGCTCGCACGCGCTGGACCAGGGGCGCGTCGACGCCGTGCACTTCGATGTCGGCGTGTTCACCAACCTCACCCGCGACCACCTGGATTACCACGGCGACATGGAGCGCTACGGCGCCGCCAAGTCGCTGCTGTTCGCGCGCGAAGGCCTGAAGGCGGGCGTCGTCAATGTCGATGATGCCTACGGGCGCGACCTGTTCGCGCGGCTGCCGCATGGCGTACAGCGCATCGGCGTGAGTTCGCGCGGACAGGCCGAGGTCGTCGTCCGTGCCGACGGACTGCGGCTCGATGGCGGTGGCATCGCCTTCGACCTGGTCATCGGCGACGAGGCGCAGCCGGTGCAGTCGCGCCTGCTGGGCCGCTTCAATGTCGACAATCTGCTGGCCGTCGCCGGGGTGCTGCACGCACTCGGCGACACGACGGCCGAGATCGCGCGCACGCTGTCGCGGCTGGCGCCGATCCATGGCCGCATGAACCGGCTCGGCGGCGACAGCGATGCCGCCGGCAGCCGGCGGCCGCTGGTCGTGATCGACTACGCGCACACGCCGGATGCGCTGGAACAGGCACTGGCCAGCCTGCGCGACCACGTGCAGGGGCGGCTGTTCTGCGTGTTCGGCTGCGGCGGCGACCGCGATACCGGCAAGCGGCCCTTGATGGCGGCCATTGCCGAACGCCTGGCGGACGTGGTGCTGGTCACCGACGACAACCCGCGCACCGAAGATGGCGACCGCATCGTGGCCGACATCATGGCCGGCTTCGCGAAACCCGATGCGGTCGCCGTGCAGCGCGACCGCGCGCAGGCGATCGCCCAGGCGGTCGCGCAGGCCGGGCCGGACGACATCGTGCTGGTGGCGGGCAAGGGCCACGAGCCGTACCAGGAAATCCACGGCGTGAAGCATCCGTTCGACGACACGGCCGTCGCCCGGCAGGCACTGGAGGACCGTCGATGAAACGGCTTCCCCTGTCACTGTTGGCGCACTGGGCGGGCGGCGAACTGATCGGCGACGATCTGGTGATCGGCTCGCTGACCCACGATACGCGCGCGCTGGTGCCGGGCAGCCTGTACGTGGCGCTGCGCGGCGAGCGTTTTGATGGCCATGATTTCGCCTACGACGCCTCCATGCGTGGCGCCGCCGCGGTGCTGGTCGACCACGAAGTGAAGGTCGACGTGCCGCAGGTGGTGGTGCCGGACACGCTGCTGGCGCTGGCGCGGATCGCCGCCGGCCTGCAGCGCGACCGCGTGGAGAAGGCGGTCGCCATCACCGGCAGCAACGGCAAGACCACGGTGAAGACGCTGGTGGTGTCCATTCTGCAGCGTGCCGGCGTCACCTATTTCAATCCGGGCAACCGCAACAACGAGATCGGCTTGCCGATGGCCGTCATCGACGGGCCGGACGATGCCGATTTCTCGGTCTACGAGATGGGTGCGGGCAAGCCCGGCGACATCGCCTACCTGACCGATATCGTCACGCCGGAAGTGGCGCTGGTGAACAACATCGCGGCCGCGCACCTGGAGCGCATGGGTTCGCTGATGGGCGTGGCCGAGACCAAGGGCGCGATCTACGACGCGCTGCCGGCCGACGGCACGGCGGTGATCAACGCCGATGATGCCTTTGCCGAATACTTCGCCGGCCGCGTGCCCGACCGCCGCATCCTGCGCTTCGGCCTGGAGGCGACGGCCGACCTGACCGCGCGCGACATCCGCGCGACGGCGGACGGCTCGGACTTCGTGCTGGTCGCGCCGCATGGCGAGGTCGAAGTTCAGTTGCACCTGCCGGGCCGCCACAACGTGCTCAACGCACTGGCTGCCGCCGGCATCACGATGGCCTGCGGCGTATCGCTGGCGGTCATCGCCGATGGCCTGTCGGCAGCGCAGCCGGTCGCCGGCCGCCAGGTCGCGCACACGCTGCCGAACGGCGCGGTGGTGATCGACGACAGCTACAACGCCAATCCTGGTTCGCTGGTCGCCGCGATCGACACGCTAGCGGCAGCAAGCGCGCAGGCGGGCAGCGAAGGCTGGCTGGTACTGGGCGACATGCGCGAACTGGGCGACGACGCCGAAGCGCTGCATGCCGACGCCGGCCGCCGCGCCAAGGCTGCGGAACTGCGCCGCCTGTACACGCTGGGTCCGCTCAGTGCCGCCGCCGCTGCCACGTTCGGCGAAGGCGCGCATTCATTCCAAGACCACGCCTCGCTGACCGCCGCACTGCGCGCCGAGTTGCGGGCCGGCGTGCGCTGTCTGGTCAAGGGATCGCGTGGCAGCGCGATGGACCGGATCGTCGCCGCCCTGATGTCCACCGGGGAGGACGCATCGCATGTTGCTTGAACTGGCTCGCTGGCTGCAGAGCCTGGAAAACTTCTTCGGCCTGTTCGGCTACCTGACGTTCCGCGGCATCCTCGCCGCGCTGACGTCGTTGGCGCTGTCGCTGTGGCTGGGTCCGGCGGTGATCCGCAAGCTCGGCCAGCTGAAGGGCGGCCAGCCGATCCGCAAGGACGGTCCGCAATCCCACTTCTCCAAGGCGGGCACGCCGACGATGGGCGGCGCGCTGATCCTGATGACCGTGCTGCTGTCGGTACTGCTGTGGGGCGACCTGCGCAACAAGTATGTGTGGGTGGTACTGCTGGTGATGCTGACGTTCGGCGCCATCGGCTGGTACGACGACTGGATCAAGATCGTCAAGCGCGACCCCAACGGCCTGAAGTCGCGCTGGAAGTACCTGCTGCAGTCGATCTTCGGCCTGGCCGCCGGCCTCTATCTGTATCTGTACGCCGACGTGCCGGCCGCGACGACCTTCTACGTGCCGTTCTTCAAGTCGATCGCGCTGCCGCTGGCGGGCATCGGCTTCGTCGCCATCGCCTACTTCTGGATCGTCGGTTTCTCCAACGCGGTCAACCTGACCGACGGCCTGGATGGTCTGGCGATCATGCCGACCGTGCTGGTGGCCTGCGCGCTGGGCGTGTTCGCCTACGCCTCGGGTAACGCAGTGTTCTCGAACTACCTGCAGATCCCGCCGGTGCCGGGCGCGGGCGAACTGACCATCATCTGCGCGGCCATCGCCGGCGCGGGACTCGGGTTCCTGTGGTTCAACACCTATCCGGCGATGGTGTTCATGGGCGACATCGGTGCGCTGGCGCTGGGCGCCGTGCTCGGCACCATCGCGGTGATCGTGCGCCAGGAACTGGTGCTGGTGATCATGGGCGGCATCTTCGTCATCGAAACCCTGTCGGTGATGATCCAGGTGGCGTCGTTCAAGCTGACCGGCAAGCGCGTGTTCCGGATGGCACCGATCCATCACCACTTCGAACTGAAGGGCTGGCCGGAGCCGCGCGTGATCGTGCGCTTCTGGATCATCTCCGTCGTGCTGGTCCTCGTCGGCCTGGCCACGTTGAAGGTGCGCTGATGAACGACACGCCGCGCCAGGCCACGCGACTGGATGCCATCGGGGGCCGCTTCGACCCCTGGTTGCTCGGCGCCATGCTGGCGCTGGCCTCGCTCGGCGTGGTGATGGTGGCGTCGGCGTCGATCTACCAGCACGGCAATCCGTTCTATTACCTGATCCGCCACGGCATGTTCCTGGTGGCCGGCGCCGGCCTCGCGTGGTGGGTGACGCGCACCGAGCTGAAGAGCATCGAGGCGCGCAATCACCTGTTGCTGCTTGGTTGCGTGGTGTTGCTGCTGATGGTGTTCGTCCCCGGCCTGGGCGTGAGCGTCAAGGGCGCGCACCGCTGGATCAACCTGGGCGTGTCGAACTTCCAGGTGGTCGAGGCGGTGAAGGTGTTCTTCATCGTCTGGCTGGCCAGCTACCTGGTGCGCTTCCGCGACGAGGTCAACGCCACCTGGATGGCGATGCTGAAGCCGCTGGGCGTGGTGGTGCTGCTGGTGGCGTTGCTGCTGATGCAGCCCGACTTCGGTTCGTCCTCGCTGCTGCTGGCGATCACCGCCGGCATGCTGGTGCTGGGTGGCGTGAACATGCCGCGCATGTTCGGCCCGGTGCTGGTCGGCCTGCCGATCATGGCGGTGATCGCCATCGCCGAGCCGTACCGCTGGCGTCGCATCACCTCGTTCTCGGATCCGTGGGCCGATCCGTTCGGCAGCGGCTACCAGCTGACCAATGCGTTGATGGCGATCGGCCGCGGCGAGTGGGGCGGCATCGGCCTGGGCGGCTCCGTGCTGAAGCTCAACTACCTGCCGGAAGTGCACACCGACTTCATCTTTTCGGTGATCGGCGAGGAACTCGGCTTCGCCGGCATCTGCCTGGTGGTCGCGCTGTACGCGCTGCTGGTCGGCCGCGCCTTCGTCGTCGGCCTGCGTTGCGTGGAGATGCGTCGCCACTTCGCCGGCTATGTCGCCTTCGGCGTGGCGCTGTGGATCGGCATGCAGAGCTTCGTGTCGATGGGCGTGAACCTGGGCCTGCTGCCGACCAAGGGCCTGACCCTGCCACTGATCTCTTCCGGCGGCTCCAGCATCCTGATGACCTGCGTGGCGATGGGGCTGCTGCTGCGCGTGTCGTACGAACTCGAGCGCACGCAGCGCCAGGTCGCGCTGCGCGGCGAAGCGGCACAGGGCAGTGGCGAACCGCCGCGTGCGCCGGTCGAGCCGCGTCCGGGGTCGACCGCGCCTGCGGCCACCACCTTGCCGACGCTCTCTCAGACGCTGCGCGGCACCAGCCGGCTGCAGCAGCGCGTCGAGCCGACGTTCGAGAGGATCGCGTGATGGCGACCTCTGCGTCCCCCGTGATGATCATGGCCGGCGGCACCGGTGGCCACATCTTCCCTGCGCTCGCCGTGGCCAAGGTGTTGCGCGCGCGCGGCGTGCCGGTGGTGTGGCTGGGTGCCGACGGCGCGATGGAAACGCGCCTGGTGCCGCAGCACGGCATCCCGCTGGACACGCTGGCCATCACCGGCCTGCGCGGCAAGGGCACGCTGGCGCTGCTCGGTGCGCCCGTACGCGTGCTGCGCGCGATCCGTGCCGCCGGCTTCGCGCTGCGTCGCCGTGCGCCGCGGGCGGTGGTCAGCTTCGGCGGCTTCGCATCGGGCCCGGGCGGTGTGGCGGCGAAGCTGATGGGCCTGCCGCTGCTGGTGCACGAACAGAACCGCGCGGCCGGCTTCACCAACCGCGTGCTGGTGAAGGTCGCGCGTCGCGTGATGAGCGGGTTTCCCGGCGCATTCCCGTCGCGGGAAGAGGTCGTCGGCAATCCGGTGCGCGACGAGATCGCCGCGCTGCCGCCACCAGCCGAACGCTTCGCCGGTCGCAGCGGTCCACTGCGCGTCCTCGTGCTCGGCGGCAGCCAGGGCGCGCGTGCGCTGAACCTGGCGGTGCCGAAGGCCATCGCGACCTTGCCCGCGGGCAGCATCAACCTGCGCCACCAGTGCGGCGAGAAGCTGCGCGACGAAGCCGCCAAGGCCTATGCCGATGCCGGCGTCTCCGCCAGCGTCGAGGCCTTCATCACCGACATGGCCGCCGCCTATGCCTGGGCGGACCTGGTGGTCTGCCGTTCCGGCGCCTCGACGCTGGCGGAACTGTGCGCGGTCGGCGTGGGCAGCGTGCTGGTGCCGTTCGCGCAGGCGGTGGATGACCATCAGACCCGCAATGCCGAATACCTGGTCGAGCGCAATGCCGCCGTGCTGTTGAAGCAGGACGATGCGCTCGCCGACCGTCTCGCCGCCACGCTGCGCCGCCTGATCGACGACGCCGGTGCGCGCCTGTCGATGGCGAACGCGGCGCGCGCGCTGGCGAAACCCGATGCGGCCGACCGCATCGCCGACACGATTCTCGAGGAAGCAATCAAGATGAGGACGCAGGCATGATGATCGCCGCCGCCCGCGAGCGCCGCCTGCAACACACCGGCAACCTGGCCCAGGCATTCCGCCGGGTGCACTTCGTCGGCATCGGCGGCTCCGGCATGAGCGGCATCGCCGAGGTGCTGTGCACGCTGGGTTATGAAGTCTCCGGGTCGGACAATGCCGACAATGCGGCGACCCGCCGCCTGGCGTCGCTGGGCGCGCGCGTGATGCGCGGCCACAACGCGTCCAACGTGCTCGGCACCGACTGCGTGGTGGTGTCCAGTGCGATCAAGCATGACAACCCCGAGCTGATGGAAGCACGCAGCCAGCGCATCCCGATCGTGCCGCGCGCCGCGATGCTGGCCGAACTGATGCGCTTCCGCCGCGGCATCGCCGTGGCCGGCACGCACGGCAAGACCACCACCACCAGCCTCGCCGCCGCCGTGCTGAGCGAAGGCGGGCTGGACCCGACCTTCGTCATCGGCGGCCAGCTGCTTGCCGCCGGCGCCAACGCCAAGCTCGGCGATGGCCAGTGGCTGGTGGCCGAGGCCGACGAGAGCGACGGCAGCTTCCTGCGCCTGAACCCGCTGATCTCCATCGTCACCAACATCGATGCCGATCACCTGGAGAACTACGGCAACGACTTCGAGCGGGTGAAGGCCGCGTTCGCCGAGTTCCTGCAGCGCCTGCCGTTCTACGGCCTGGCGGTGCTGTGCATCGACGATCCGGAGGTCGCCGCCATCGCCGCCGACACGCCGCGCCACGTGATGAGCTACGGCTTCGCTGAGAATGCCGACGTGCGTGCCGAAGACGTCGAGCAGGAGGGCGGTCGCATGCACTTCACGCTGCGCCTGCCGGAAGACGCCAGCATCCGCGTCAGCCTGGCGTTGCCGGGTCGCCACAACGTGCAGAACGCGCTGGCCGCCGCCGCGATCGGCTGGCAGCTCGGCGTGTCGCCGGAGAACATCGCCGCCGCGCTGGAGAAGTTCGCCGGCATCGGTCGCCGTTTCAACGACCTCGGTGAGATCGCCACGCCGCAGGGCGCGCGCGTGCAACTGGTCGACGACTACGGTCACCATCCGAAGGAGCTGGCCGCCGTGTTCGCGGCGGCGCGTGGCGGCTGGCCACACAAGCGGCTCGTCGTCGCGTTCCAGCCGCACCGCTACAGCCGCACACGCGACCAGTTCGATGCGTTCGCCGCCGTGCTGTCCGAGGTCGATGCGCTGGTGCTGAGCGAGGTGTACCCGGCCGGCGAACAGCCGATCGCGGGTGCGGATGCGAAATCGCTGGCGCGCGCGATCCGTGCGCGCGGCCGCAACGAGCCGGTGGTGGTCAGCCAGGTCACCGACCTGGTCGACGTGCTGCCCGATGTCCTGCAGGACGGTGACCTGTTGCTGTTGATGGGCGCCGGCGACATCGGCCACCTGTCGCAGCACCTGGCGGCGCACGGCTTCACCGCCAAGGACCCCGCATGAGCGCCATCGCCGTGCCGCCGCTGCGCATCACCGACGCCTCGCGCTTCGGTCGCGTCGCCGTGCTGCTGGGCGGCGTTTCCAGCGAGCGCGAGGTGTCGCTGAACTCCGGGCAGAACGTGCTGGATGCGCTGCTTGCGCGCGGCGTGCAGGCGTTCGCCGTGGATGGCGTGCCGGCGCTGGTCGAGGCGATCCGCGCGGGCAAGGTCGATCGCGTGTTCAACATCCTGCATGGCGGCGATGGCGAGAACGGCGTGCTGCAGGGCCTGCTGCAGTCGCTCGGTGTGCCGTACACCGGCCCCGGCGTGCTGGGTTCCGCGCTGACGATGGACAAGATCCGCACCAAGCAGGTGTGGCAGGCCGCGGGTCTTCCTACCGCGAGCTTCGTGCGCATTCCCGCCGGCGGCGACTTGGCGGCGGCGGTGCGCACGCTGGGTTTCCCGGTGTTCGTGAAGCCGTCGGCCGAAGGTTCCAGCGTCGGCGTGTTCCAGATCCAGGATGAAAGCGGCCTGGCGCCGGCAGTCGCGTTCGCCTCGTCCTATCCGGGTGAACTGCTGGCCGAGCAGATGCTGACCGGTGGCGAATTCACCGTCGCCATCCTCGGCGACCTGGCCCTGCCGTCGGTGCGCATCGTGCCGGCGCAGGGCTGGTACGACTACCACGCCAAATACATCGCCGACGACACGCAGTACCTGTGCCCGGGCCTGGACGATGTTGGCGATGAAGCGCAGATCCGCGCGTTGGCGCTGGACGGGTTTTGCGCGGCCGGTTGCAGCGGCTGGGGCCGCGTTGACGTGATGCGTCACGCCGACGGCCGTTTCCTGCTGATGGAAGTCAACACCGCGCCCGGCATGACCAGCCATTCGCTGGTGCCGAAGGCAGCGGCGCAGGTCGGCATCGGCTTCGAAGACCTGTGCTGGCGCATCCTCGAGCAGACGGTACCGGAGGTGGCGGGCCGATGAACGCCGCCCTGCGCATCCTGACCTGGCTGATCGCGCTGGCGCTGGTGGCGCTGCCGGTCGTGGCCGTGGTCAACGGCTGGATCGGTGCCGACCGCTGGCCGCTGAGCAAGCTGCGCGTGCAGGGCGAACTGGCGCGCGTGGAGCCGGCGCAGTTGCAGGCAGCCGTGCTGCCCTATGCGCGTCGCGGCTTCTTCGCGGTGCGGCTGGACGATGCCAAGCATGCAGTCGAGCAGCTGCCGTGGGTGGAGCGTGCGGACGTGCGCAAGCGCTGGCCCGACGTGCTGGAAGTGCGCATCACCGAGCACAAGCCGTTCGCGCGCTGGGGCAAGGACAAGTTGCTGTCGGAGCACGGCCGCCTGTTCCCGATGCCGAAGGAACTCGCCGGCCTGGACCTGCCGCAGCTCGGCGGACCGGATTCGCAGGTGCAGGAAGTGACCGCGCTCTACAACGAATCCCGCCAGCTGTTCGCGCCCCTCGGCCTGGATGTCACCACGCTGGTGATGGATGCCCGTGGCAGCTGGTCGCTGCTGCTCGGCAACGGCACGCAGGTGGTGGTCGGCCGCACCGATGCGCGTCCGCGGCTTGGCCGCTTCGCGCGGATGCTGCCGCAATTGCTGGCCGCGCAGACCCAGCCGCTGGTGCGCGCGGACCTACGCTACACCAACGGGTTCGCGCTCAGCTGGGGCGAGGCGCCCAAGTCGCCGCCGCCGGCTTCCACACCGACTCCATTGCCTGCGCCGATTGCGGTCGCGGGTCGTCTTCTGCAGGGCATTACATGAATCGCAAGGGTGACAAATCGCTGATCGTCGGGCTGGACATCGGCACCTCCAAGGTGACGGCGCTGGTCGGCGAGTACGCGCCGGGCAATCCGATCGAAGTGATCGGCATCGGCTCGCACGAATCGCGCGGCCTCAAGCGCGGCGTCGTCGTGGACATCGAATCCACGGTGCAGTCGATCCAGCGCGCGATCGAGGAAGCCGAGCTGATGGCGGGCTGCGAGATCCGCTCAGTCTACGCCTCGATCTCCGGCAACCACGTGCAGTGCCGCAACTCGCCCGGCATCGTGCCGATCCGCGACGGCGAAGTGACCTGGGGCGACCTGGACCGCGTACTGGAAGCGGCGAAGGCGGTCGCGATCCCGGCCGACCAGAAGATCCTCCACGCCATCCCGCGCGAGTACAAGCTGGACAACTCGCAGGAAGGCATCCGCAATCCCGTCGGCATGACCGGCGTGCGCCTGGAAGTGGACGCCCACCTGGTGTTCTGCGCACAGTCGGCCGCCGCCAACATCAGCAAGTGCGTGCAGCGCTGCGGCCTGCAGATCGACGACCTGATCTTCTCCTCGCTGGCGTCCAGCGTGGCCGTGCTGACCAGCGACGAGCGCGAACTCGGCGTGGTGCTGGTCGACATGGGCGCGGGCACCACCGACCTGGCGGTGTTCGTGCAGGGCGCGATCTGCCACACGGCATCGCTGCCGATCGCTGGCGACCAGGTGACCAACGACATCGCGCACATGCTGCGCACGCCCACGCCGGAAGCCGAACAGATCAAGGTGCGCTACGCGTGCGCGCTGGCGCAGTTGGCTACGGCGGAAGAAAGCATCCAGGTGCCGAGCGTCGGCGACCGTCCGCCGCGCCGCCTGCCGCGCCATGCGCTGGCGCAGGCCGTGCAGCAGCGCTACGAGGAGATCTTCGAGATGGTGCAGGCCGAACTGCGCCGCTCCGGTTTCGAGGAGCGCGTGCGCGCCGGCATGGTGCTGACCGGCGGCGCCGCGAAGATGGAAGGCGTGGTCGAGCTGGCGGAAGAGATGTTGCAGATGCCCGTGCGCGTCGGCATCCCGCAGCACGTCACCGGCCTGGGCGAAGTGGTCGGCAATCCGGTGCATGCCACCGGCGTCGGCCTGCTGCTGATGGGCAGCCAGATCGAACACCCCCGGCGTCCGTCGTTGCCCACGGGCAAGGCGGGCAGCTGGTTCAAGAAACTGCAGAACTGGTATCGCGGCGAGTTCTGAGTGAGGCGACACCTACCGCGAAGTTGAAGGCATCACGACGTTCGTTCCACACAGCACTACATAACTAAATAAACGAGGACAAGGACATGGCACATTTCGAACTGGTTGAAAAGATGGCCCCGAATGCGGTGATCAAGGTCGTGGGCGTGGGCGGCGGCGGCGGCAACGCCGTGGCGCACATGGTCAACGGCAGCGTGGACGGCGTGGAATTCATCACCGCCAACACCGATTCGCAGGCGATCAAGAACTGCGGCGCCAAGTTGCAGCTGCAGCTCGGCAGCAACGTCACCAAGGGCCTGGGTGCGGGCGCGAATCCGGAGGTTGGCCGTCAAGCAGCCCTGGAAGACCGCGAGCGCATCATCGACGCGCTGGACGGCGCCGACATGGTGTTCATCACCGCCGGCATGGGTGGCGGCACCGGCACCGGCGCCGCACCGGTCGTGGCGCAGCTGGCCAAGGAGATGGGCATCCTCACCGTCGCCGTGGTCACCAAGCCGTTCCCGTTCGAAGGCCGTCGCCGCATGCAGGTCGCGCTGAAGGGCATCGAGGAACTGAGCCAGCACTGCGATTCGCTGATCACCATCCCGAATGAAAAGCTGATCACCGTGCTGGGCCGCAACGCCACCATGATCCAGGCCTTCCGCGCCGCCAACGACGTGCTGCTCGGCGCCGTGCAGGGCATCGCCGACCTGATCGTGCGTCCGGGCCTGATCAACGTCGACTTCGCCGACGTGCGCACCGTGATGAGCGAAATGGGCCTGGCCATGATGGGTACCGGTTCGGCCCGCGGCGACGACCGCGCGCAGGCCGCTGCCGAGGCCGCCATCCAGAACCCGCTGCTGGACGACGTCAACCTCAACGGCGCCAACGGCATCCTGGTCAACATCACCGCCGGCCCGGACTTCACCATGGCCGAGTTCGACGAAGTGGGCCGCACCATCGAAGGCTTCGCTTCGGAGGACGCGACCGTCGTGGTCGGCACCGTGCTGGACCCGGACATGCAGGACGAGGTGCGCGTGACCGTGGTCGCCACCGGTTTGAACCGCAATGCCGGCCGTCAGCCGGTCGGTCGCGGCAACGACCTGCGCGAGCCGATGCGTGCGCCGATCAAGCTGGTCCGCGACGCCACCACCGGCATGCCGATCGACGACGGTTTCTCGATGGATCCGATCAGCGCTGCCACCAGCGGCCTGGGCCTGCGCCGCGGTTCGGCCTCGCCCGCGCCGTCGGCCCCTGCCTCCGCGCCGGTCTCGGCGGAACTGCCGTCGGACTACCTGGACATCCCGGCGTTCCTGCGCCGCCAGGCGGACTGATGTGATGTGCCCCTTCCCCCGCTTGCGGGGGAAGGCTGGGATGGGGGCGAGCGGAGCCGACGATCTTCGGCAACGCATCGAAGGGCCGGAAGCAAGGTCTTCGGCCTGCCCCCACCCCAACCCTCCCCCGTAAACGGGGGAGGGAGCAGATGATGTGCCGTTTCATCGCCATGTCCCTTCGCTGCCGGACCTTCGCCGGTCCGGCAGCCCTTTCACGACGGCCTTGGCAGACCGTTGTTGCAGGGGTGGGACAGACCGGTGCTTCCGTTAAGATTCAGTGGTCTGCGTGATATTCTCGCTGCCCGCTCAGGTTCCCCCCACCTGCGATCCCCATCCGATGGCCCAGCAACGCACCCTCAAGAACGTGATCCGCGCGACGGGCGTGGGGCTGCACAGTGGCGAAAAGGTCTACATGACCCTGCGCCCGGCCCCCGTGGATACCGGCATCGTGTTCCGGCGCGTCGACCTGACCCCGGTGGTGGAGATTCCCGCCAGTGCGGAACTGGTCACCGAGACCACGCTGTGTACCGGCCTGACCTGCGAAGGCGCCAAGGTGCAGACCGTCGAACACCTGATGTCGGCGATGGCCGGCCTCGGCGTCGACAATGCCTACGTCGAACTGTCCTCGGCCGAGCTGCCGATCATGGACGGCTCTGCGGGTCCGTTCGTGTTCCTGATCCAGTCCGCCGGCATCGCCGAGCAGGGCGCGCCCAAGCGTTTCATCCGCATCACCCGCACGGTCGAAGTGACCGAGGGCGACAAGGTGGCGCGCTTCGAGCCGTACGACGGTTTCAAGCTGGGCTTCACCGTCAAGTTCGACCATCCGATGATCCCGGCCTCGCAGTCGCGGGCGGAAGTGGATTTCTCCACCGGCGCCTACGTCAAGGAAGTCGCGCGTGCGCGCACGTTCGGCTTCATGCGCGACCTGGAATACATGCGTGAGCGCAACCTCGGCCTCGGCGGCTCCATGGACAATGCCATCGTGCTGGACGAGTTCCGTGTGTTGAACGAGGACGGCCTGCGCTACACGGACGAATTCGTCCGCCACAAGATCCTGGACGCCATCGGCGACCTCTATCTCGCCGGCCGCCCCATCCTGGGCGCCTACGAGGGCTTCAAGTCGGGCCACGCGTTGAATAACAAACTGGTCCGCGCGCTGCTGGCCGAGACTTCGGCCTGGGAAGAAGTGACCTTCGAGGACCGTGCCACGCCGTCCCCGGTCACCTACGCAACCCCGGCCCTGGCCATCTGAGACATCCGTTCCGCCGGAACGGTGAACCCGCTGTCGCCCGGTTTCCCACCTTCGTCACGCGAGGGCGTGGGATTGGTTACGCCTTGACGAAAGTGTGAACCGCGTCAGGAAATGGGCCGGGAAATAACGCGGTCTTAACTTTCGGCTAACGCCCCGACCGACGGTGGCCGGTACCATGCCCCGTCCCTCGTGATGGCCGAGTCAAATTTTCCGGCGTCCACGATGACGGCCCTGCGGGGCAGGTGCGCTGGCGGAGTCCGGCGCGGACAGGAGGTCGAGGGCCGCTTGCAGCCCTTTGCGGGACGCTTCCGACACGGGTACGACCGGGTTCTGCGCGGGCTTCACGAGCGGCGCGAGGTTCGTCTTGGCGGTGACTTCGGTGACCGCCAGTCCGATGGATTGGGCCACGTCGATCAATTCGGGTGCCGCCAGGCGAAGCCGGGCGTTCCACACGGGGGAGTCGACGATAAAAACGAGCCGTTTGCCCGCCACGTTCGCCAATCGGCAATGCGGCGCCAGGGCGGGCGGAAGGCAGGGGCGAAGCTGCTGTTCCAAGGCGTCGAGCCACATGGCACGACGTACCGGGTCGGTGGCGGCATCGGTCAGGGCGGCCTGCAGGGCAGGTTGCGCGATGCCGGTACGGCGCGGCTTGGACTTCGAATCAGACATCGGAATTTATGAGCTTTAAGACCATCGTAAACAATTCGCGCACCTGGTGGGCCCATGCGTCCGCCCACGGTGCCTACCGTATCCGCCTCGCATTCCACGCGCGTCCGCTGGCCAGTGCCGCAGTGCTGGTCGCCGCCGGCCTGCTGGTTGGCGTGGGTGGCCGCAGTGCCGCCGGCATGGCGCAGGTGTCGCTGCTGCAGGCCAAGGCCGAGCAGCGTGATGCCGAACTGGACCAGGTCCGTCGTGGCGCCCAGCAGGAAATCAACGCCATGGCCGCGCGCCTGGGCGAACTGCAGGCGCAGGCGAATCGCCTGAACGCCCTGGGCGAGCGCCTGACCCGCGTGGGCCAGCTGCAGGATGGCGAGTTCGACTTCAACGAACCGGTCGGCGTCGGCGGCAACGACGCGTCCTTCGACATGAAGCCTGCCGACCTCAAGGACGGCGTGGACAACCTGGAACGGCAGTTCGCCGCCTCGGGTCGCCAGCTGTCGGTGCTGGAAGCCCTGCTGTTCAATCGCGAACTGGACAAGAATGCGACCCCGGGCCGCATGCCGATCGCCAACAGCTACATCACCTCCGGTTTCGGCGGTCGCGCCGACCCGTTCGGCGGCGGTGGCCAAAATCACAAGGGCATCGACTTCAAGGCCCGCGTCGGTGATCCGGTGCTGGCCGTCGCCGACGGCGTGGTGAGCTTCGCCGGCGTGAAGGGCGGCTACGGCAACGTCATCGATGTCGACCACGGCAACGGCTACGTGACCCGTTATGCGCACAACTCGCGCCTCAGCGTGCGGGCCGGCGATCTGGTCCGCGTGGGCCAGGAAGTCGCCAAGGCCGGTTCGACCGGTCGTTCGACGGGCGCGCACGTGCATTTCGAAGTGTGGGAGAACGAGCGCGTGGTCAATCCGCGCAAGTTCCTGGGCGAAGGCCCGACGCCGGTGGGCCAGGTCAAGCGCGGCTGAGGCCTGCGGAACCAAACGGGAAGGTGGCGGTCCTACCGCGAGCCTTGATTCCCCGGGCAGCGCCCCAAGCTACAATACGGTGTTGCCAGACAGGGCGCCTTGCGCCCTGTTTCGTTTTGGGGCCGCGCACGCTGCGCCGCCCCGGCGTCCTTTATCCCTTCCGGTTCCCTACATGATCAACAACCTGCTTACCCGTGTCTTCGGCAGCCGCAACGAGCGCCTGCTCAAGCAGCTGCACCGCTCCGTCGACAAGATCAACGCGCTGGAAGCGGAGCTGCAGAAGCTCACCGACGAGCAGTTGAAGGCCAAGACACCGGAGTTCCAGCAGCGCATCGCCGGCGGGGAAGCACTGGACAAGATCCTGCCGGAGGCCTTCGCGGTCTGCCGCGAGGCCAGCCGCCGCGTACTCGGCATGCGCCACTACGACGTGCAGCTGATCGGTGGCATGGTGCTGCACCTGGGCAAGATCGCCGAAATGCGCACCGGCGAGGGCAAGACCCTGGTCGCCACGTTGCCGACCTACCTCAATGCGCTGGAAGGCAAGGGCGTGCACGTCGTCACCGTGAACGACTACCTGGCCCGTCGCGACTCGGCCTGGATGGGCCGCCTGTACAACTGGCTGGGCCTGTCGGTGGGCGTCGTGTACCCGGGCATGCCGCACGGCGACAAGAGCGCCGCCTACGCCGCCGACATCACCTACGGCACCAACAACGAATTCGGCTTCGACTACCTGCGTGACAACATGGCGATGTCGCGCGCCGACCGCTTCCAGCGCGGCCTGCACTACGCCATCGTCGACGAAGTCGACTCGATCCTGATCGACGAAGCGCGTACCCCGCTGATCATCTCCGGCCCGGCCGACGAATCGCCGGAGCTGTACATCCGCGTCAACCGCATCGTGCCGCAGCTGATCAAGCAGGAGAGCGAGGAAGGCGAAGGCGACTACTGGGTCGACGAGAAGGGCAAGCAGGTGCACCTGTCCGAAGCGGGCATGGAGCACGCCGAGGAACTGCTGCTGCAGGCCGGCATCATCAGCGAGGAAGAGCCGCTGTACGGCGCCAACAACCTGTCGGTCGTGCACCACCTCAATGCCGCGCTGCGCGCGCATGCCATCTACCAGCGCGACGTGGACTACATCGTGCGCGATGGCGAAGTGGTCATCGTCGACGAGTTCACCGGCCGCACGCTGGCGGGCCGCCGCTGGTCCGACGGCCTGCACCAGGCGGTCGAGGCGAAGGAAGGCGTGCCGGTCCAGCGCGAGAACCAGACGCTGGCCAGCGTGACGTTCCAGAACCTGTTCCGCATGTACAACAAGCTGTCCGGCATGACCGGCACGGCCGATACGGAAGCGTTCGAGTTCCAGAGCATCTACGGCCTGGAAGTCATCGTCATCCCGACCAACCGCCCGACCGTGCGCAAGGATTCGCCGGACCAGGTGTTCCTCAACCGCCAGGGCAAGTTCAAGGCGGTGCTGGCCGACATCCAGGACTGCTACCAGCGCGGCCAACCGGTGCTGGTCGGCACCACGTCGATCGAGACGTCGGAAATGCTGTCCGACTTCCTCAACAAGGCCGGCGTGCCGCACGAAGTGCTCAACGCCAAGCAGCACGAACGCGAAGCGCACATCGTCGCGCAGGCGGGCCGTCCGGGTGCGATCACCATCGCCACCAACATGGCCGGCCGCGGTACCGACATCGTGCTGGGCGGCTCGCTGGAAGCCGAATACGAAGCACTGGCGGAAGACGCCAGCGACGCCGACCGCGCGGCGGTGAAGGCCGAATGGCAGAAGCGCCATGACGAAGTGAAGGCCGCCGGTGGCCTGCACATCGTCGGCACCGAGCGCCACGAATCGCGCCGCATCGACAACCAGCTGCGTGGCCGCTCCGGTCGCCAGGGCGATCCTGGTTCGTCCCGCTTCTACCTGTCGCTGGAAGACAACCTGATGCGCATCTTCGCCTCGGACTGGGTCCAGAAGGCGATGAAGCTGATCGGCATGAAGGAAGACGACGTCATCGAGGACAAGCTGGTCAGTCGGCAGATCGAGAAGGCGCAGCGCAAGGTCGAGGCGCACAACTTCGACATCCGCAAGAACCTGCTGGACTTCGACGACGTCAACAACGACCAGCGCAAGGTCATCTACGCCCAGCGCGACGAACTGCTCGACGCCGAGTCGGTGAAGGACAACATCGACGGCATCCGCGGCGACGTGGTCGCCGAGACGGTCGCCCGCTTCGTGCCGCTGAACTCGGTGGACGAGCAGTGGGACCTGCAGGGACTGGAACGCGAACTGGGCGAGGAAATGGGCGCGGAAGTGCCGGTGACCCGCTGGCGCGAGGAAACCGACGACCTCGATGCCGAGGCCATCGAGCGCCGCGTGCAGGAGGCGATGGACAAGCACTTCGCCGACAAGGAAGCCGTGGTCGGCGACGAGACCATGCGGGCGCTGGAAAAGCACATCATGCTGACCGTGCTCGACAAGAACTGGAAGGAGCACCTGGCGCGCATGGACTACCTGCGCCAGGGCATCCACCTGCGCGGCTACGCGCAGAAGCAGCCCAAGCAGGAGTACAAGAAGGAAGCCTTCGAACTGTTCTCCAGCATGCTGGAGCGGGTGAAGAGCGAAGTCGTCACCCTGCTGTCGCGGGTGCGCATCCGCAGCGAGGAAGAGGTCGCGGCGCTGGAAGCGCAGGAACGCGCCATGGCCGAGGCGCAGGCCCGGCAGATGCAGTTCCAGCACCAGGATGCGGGCGGCTACGGTGCCGACGAGGAAGCCGAGGAGGTGCAGCGCCTTGCTGCGGCCCAAGGCGGCTACGTGCAGTCCGGCCCGATGCCGGCGCACCGCGATGCCCCCAAGGTCGGCCGCAACGATCCGTGTCCCTGCGGCAGCGGCAAGAAGTTCAAGCACTGCCACGGCCAGCTGGCCTGAGGCATCGCTGCACGCTCGACGGAAAAAGCCGCGCACTGCGCGGCTTTTTCTTTGCGGCCGGGTGACCGCCGCCGGGACTATTTGCGTCTACCGGGCGGTTACCGGCAAGCTTCCTCCATGCTGACCCCGTTGCGCTCGATCCACGTCATGGCCGCCGTCATCACGGATGCGCGAGGCCGCATCCTGCTCGCCCGCCGTACCGAGGGGCGCGACCTGGCCGGGCGCTGGGAGTTTCCCGGCGGCAAGCAGGAGCCTGGCGAACGTCCCGAGGATGCGCTGGTGCGCGAGTTGCGCGAGGAACTCGGCATCGAGGCCCGCGTGGGCGACCACGTCATCAGCGTCCCCCAGCAGTACCCCGACAAGCGGCTGTGCCTGGAGGTGCGGCATCTCACCGGCTGGCAGGGCACGCCGCGCGGGCACGAAGGCCAGGCGTTGGCCTGGGTCGCGCCCGACAAGTTGATGCGCTACGACATGCCACCCGCGGACCGCCCCGTGGTGGCGGCCCTGCTGCAGCCCGACCGCTACCTGGTCACGCCGGAACCCGATGACTCGGCTGCCTGGCTGATGGGTTTGGAGCGGGCGCTCTCACGCGGCGTGCATCGCGTACAGGTGCGTGCGCGCCACCTGGCCGGCGACGCGTGGCGGCTACTGGCAAGGCAGGCCGTTGCGCGCTGCCGGGAAGCTGGCGCCGAGGTACTGCTGAACGGCGACATCGACCTGGCCTGCGAACTGCAGGTCGGCGTGCACCTGCGCGCCGCGCAGCTTGCCGAATGCGCGGCACGGCCCCTGCCGGACGGCCTGGCCGTCGCAGCGTCCTGCCACACAGCGACCGACCTGCGGCAGGCGGAGGCGTTGGGTTGCGATTTCGCGGTGGTCGGCAGCGTCCATCCGACCCTCAGTCATCCCGTCGGCGAGCCACTGGGGTGGCCCGGCTTCGCCAGGCTGCGCGAGGGCGTGTCGCTGCCTATCTATGCCATCGGCGGCATGCTGCCCGAGCACATCGTGCAGGCGCGCCGTCACGGTGCGCAGGGCATCGCCGCGATCCGCGGGCTGTGGCCCGCTTCCCCGTGATGGCGACCTCTTGCGCTCTCCGCCGCGGCGATCACGTGGCGGACGGGCAGCGGAGCGAGCTCCGCTCCACGAAAGCTTGCGAGTCCTCTCTCGGCACGGTGGCCGGCGTAGCGCGCCATTCGTAGCGCCGGACCTGCGGCGTCAGGCGACGCGGCGGGCGGCGGGTACCGCAACGCGCGTTGCTCTAGGGCGTGCGGGAGTTGGCCAGAGCGAGATAACGGGCGTGCAACTGGTCGGCCGCCCGCTGCAGATGCGCGATGTCGCCATCGTTGACGATGATGTCGTCGGCCAGCGCAAGCCGGTCCGCACGCGACGCCTGTGCAGCCATCATCTTCTCGGCCAGCGCCTCGTCGATGCCGTCGCGCTGCATCAGCCGTGCCTTCTGCACGGCGGCGGGCGTATCGACCACCAGGATCCGGTGCAGCCACGGATAGCTGGCCCGTCCGCCGCCTTCGGCAAGGAGCGGGATCATGGCGATCGCGTACGGACTGGCCGCCTGCCGGCAGATCGCGTGCAGACGCACGCGGATGGCCGGATGCAGGATCGCCTCCAGCGCTCGCCGTTCCGCATCGTTGCCGAACACGCGCACGCGCAGCGCCGCGCGGTCGAGCTGACCGTCCGCTTGCAATACGTCTTCCCCGAAGTGAGCCACCACGGCGGCAAGCGCGGGTGCGCCCGGCTGCACCACTTCGCGCGCCAGCAGGTCGGCGTCGGCCACCACGATGCCCTGCGCGGCAAACGCCTTTTCCAGTGCGCTCTTGCCCGAGGCGATGCCGCCGGTCAGTCCGATGAAGTACTCGCTCATGGACGGATTATGGAGCAGGGCTCGCAGGCCCGGCCCGCAGCCGGCTCACTTCAGTCCGGCGAAGCGCAGGTAGGCGTCGACGATCTGTTCGCCCCAGAAGAAGACGATCCAGCCGGCGATGGCCAGGTAGGGGCCGAACGGAATAGGGGTCGCGCGGTCGCGTCCCTTGACGGCCAGCCAGATCGAGCCGGCCACCGCCCCCACCAGCGACGAGAACAGGATGATCGGCAGCACGCCGCTCAGGCCGACCCAGGCGCCCAGCGCCGCCAGCAACTTGAAGTCGCCGCGGCCCATGCCTTCCTTGCCGGTGATCTGCTTGAACAGCCACCACACCAGCCACAGCGACACGTAGCCGGCGATCGCGCCCAGCAACGCCGGCTTGGCCGGCATGTAGAGGTTGTCGAGGCTGCCGATCAGGCCCAGCCACATCAATGGCAGCGTCAGCTGGTCGGGCAGGAGCCGCGTGCGCAGGTCGATGCCGCTCAGCGCCACCAGGTAGCAGCTCAGCAGCGCCGCGCCGAACCCCTGCCAGCCGAAACCGAACCGCCACACCGACGCTACCGCCAGCACGGCCGTCAGCAGTTCGACGAGGGGATACTGCGGCGAGATCGGGGCCTTGCAGTGGCGGCACTTGCCACGCAGCACCAGCCAGCTGAACAGCGGGATGTTCTCGTACCACGACAACGCGGTCTTGCAGTGCGGGCAGTGCGAGCGCTCCACCACGATGCCAGGCGGGGGCGGATCGTACAGCTCCGGCTCCTCCAGCACCTCGCGCGCGTCGCGCTTCCACTCCCACTCCAGCCGCCGCGGCAGCCGCAGGATGACCACGTTGAGGAAGCTGCCCACCAGCAGGCCGAGGCCTGCGACTACCGGATACCCCAGCTCGGGGTGTTGATCGAGGAATGCCACGTATCAGCCGGCGACCGTGGCCGCGACCTTGAAGATCGGCAGGTAGAGCGCGACCACCAGGCCGCCGACCAGTACGCCGATGATGACCATGATGAAGGGTTCGATGAGGCTGGACAGCGCATCCACGGCGTTGTTGACCTCCTGCTCGAAGTACTCCGCCACCTTGAACAGCATGTTGTCCAGCGCGCCGGCTTCCTCACCGATGGCCGTCATCTGGACGACCATGTGCGGGAACTGCTGCGTCTGCTTCATCGCCATGTTGAGTGGATAACCGACCGATACGTCGTCGCGCATGCGAAGCACGGCCTTCTCGTAGACCGAGTTGCCGGTCGCGCCCGCCACGGTATCCAGCGCTTCCACCAACGGCACGCCGGCCTTGAAGGTCACGGCGGTCGTACGGGCGAAACGCGCGATCGACGAGTTGTGCATGATCTGGCCGATGACGGGCACGCGGAGTATCAGCCTGTCTACCGCGTGCTGGAATCGCGGTGACCGCTTGAACATATAGACGCCGAGGAAGCCCGCACCTACCACCACGGCGAGTAGCAGCCACCACCAGCTGACCATGAAGCGCGACATCCCGATGACCATCTGCGTGAAGTAGGGCAGCTCAGTACCGAAGCTCGCGAATGTCTCTTCGAAGGTGGGGACCACGAAGATCAGGATCACCGCGCAAACCAGGATCGCCACCGCGATCACGGCGGTCGGGTAGAAAAGCGCCTTCTTGATCTTGCCCTTCAGCGCTTCCAGGTTTTCCTTGTAGCTGGCGATGGTCTCCAGCACTGTTTCCAGTACACCGGCGGATTCGCCTGCGCGCACCAGGTTGCGGTACAGCTCGTCGAACTGCACCGGATGCTTGCTGATCGCCTCGTACAGCGACGAGCCGCCTTCGATGTCGAAGCGAATCTGCTGCACCATCTTGCCCATGCGGGGGTTCTTCTGGCCGCCTTCGATGATCTCCAGCGACGACACCATCGGCACGCCGGACTTCATCATCGTCGCCAGCTGGCGGCTGAAGAAGGCGATTTCCTTCGCGGAGATGGTCTTGCCCGCCGCGCCGAACAGCGGCTTGGGCTTCACCTTCACCACGCTGGGCGTGATGCCCTGCTTGCGCAGTTCGGCCCGCAGGAAATTAGCATTCTTGGACGACTGCTCGCCCTTCATCTTGACGCCGCGCTTGTCGGTGCCTTCCCAGACGAACAGGTTCAGTGGATTCTCGCGCGCGGGCGAGGCAGCAGTCTTCGCAGCGGAACGGGTCACGGCCATCGGTAGTCCCCTGTCCGGATTACCCCACCCGGACTGTCAATGCCGCATGGTAGCCGGTTATCGGCCCAATGGAAGCGTCCCGCCTGTGACGGTGGCCGGGTTTCGGTGACAAGGGTGGCCGCCTTTGCGTTGCCCTGCGCCATCGGGCGCAGGCCTCCCGCAAGTGCGCGTCCGCTTCAGTCCTTGGTGACGCGGTTGATCTCGGCCAGGCTGGTGATGCCGTTGCGCACCTTCAGCAGGGCTGACTGGCGCAGGTCCGGGATGCCGGCCTTCTGCGCCACCTCGGCGATCTGCAGTGCATTGCCGCCCTCCAGCACGATCCCCTGGATGGCCTCGCTCATCGGCATCACCTGGTAGATGCCGGTACGGCCCTTGTAGCCGCTGGTGCACTCGTCGCAGCCGACCGCCTCGTAGATGGTGAAGCCGGTCTGCACCTCGGCTTCGCTGTAGCCCTCGGCCACCAGGGCGTTGGGGGGCAGATCGACGGCCCGCTTGCATTTGCTGCACAGCCTGCGTGCCAGGCGCTGTGCGATCACCAGCGTAACCGAGCTGGTGATGTTGTAGGGCGCGATACCCATGTTCATGAGGCGGGCGATGGTCTGCGGCGCGTCGTTCGTATGCAGTGTGGACAGCACCATGTGGCCGGTCTGCGCCGCCTTGATGGCGATCTCGGCGGTTTCCAGGTCGCGGATTTCGCCGACCATGATGATGTCGGGATCCTGGCGCAGGAAGCTGCGCAGCGCGGCGGCGAAAGTCATGCCGCGGCGGTTGTTCTGTTGCACCTGGTTGACGCCCGGCAGGCGGATTTCCACCGGATCCTCCGCCGTGGAGATGTTGCGGGTTTCGTCATTCAGTATGCCCAGGGCGGTATACAGCGACACCGTCTTGCCCGATCCGGTGGGACCGGTCACCAGCACCATGCCGTAGGGCTTGTGGATGGCCTCCTCGAACAGCTTCTGCTGGTCGGGTTCATAGCCCAGCTTGTCGATGCCCAGCTTGGCCGCGCTGCCGTCCAGGATGCGCAGCACGATCTTCTCGCCGAACAGCGTGGGCAGCGTGCTGACGCGGAAGTCGATCTGCTTGGTCTTCGACAGGTTCAGCTTGATGCGGCCGTCCTGCGGCACGCGCCTCTCGGCGATGTCCAGTTGCGCCATCACCTTGATGCGCGCGGCAATGCGGTCCTTCAGCTTGGTCGGTGCCTTGGCTACCTGCTTGAGGATGCCGTCGATGCGCAGGCGCACGCGGTAGTCGGTTTCGTACGGTTCGAAGTGGATGTCCGAGGCGCCGCGCTTGATCGCATCCACCAGCACCTTGTTGACGAACTTGACCACCGGCGTGTCGTCGCCCTTGCTGTCGACGGCTCCGTCATTGCCGGCATCCTCGTCACCGGCTTCAACGTCCAGGTTGTCGAGCGCATCGTCATCGTCGCCGAAGTTGCTGCCGAGGCTGGACGCGGTGTTCTGCCACTGCTCCAGCGTGCGCCTCAACTGGTCTTCATCCACCAGGATCGGTTCGACGATCAGGTTGGTATGGAACTTGATCTCGTCCAGCGCCGAATGGCTGCGGGTGGGATCGGACACGCCGACGAACAGCTTGCCTCCACGCTTGAACAGCGGCAGCACCTGGTGCTTCTGCACCAGTTCCTCGCTGACCAGCTTCAGTGCGCCCTGGGCCGGGTCGAAGGCCGTGGCGTCCAGCAGCGACATGCCGAATTCCATGGCGTTGGCGGCCGCCATTTGCGGCGCCGTGACCAGTCGCTTCTCGGAAATCCACTGCGGCAGCGGCACCTTGGCGTCGGTGGCGTTGGCCATGGCCGTGCGGGCGGCGGCCTCGTCCAGTGCGCCGTCCTGTACCAGTCGACGGGCGAGGCCGGTGATGCCGACGAGGTTGGCGGAGGCGACTGCGTTCATGGAGATATCCGGAAAAGCGATGCAGCGTACATTAAAGCAAGATCCGGGCCTGCCCGTCGGGCCCGGCGATCGACCGGGATGCCAAACTGCGAACTAGAGACTGCACGAGCCGCCATTCACTAGGTCGCAGGTTACGGTGCGGGCGCCCGGTGTGACGGGTACGGCGGTGAAGGTGGTAGCCGTGGCGGCTGGCGTTGCGATGGCCTGGCAGCGTCCCGGCTCGTGATTCGGGATCGTGTAATCGCCCGTCATTGCCGACACGACGGTCTGCGCATAGGCTTTGGCTTCGCCCAGGCAGGCCGTATCGGCGGAACGTGCGATGAAAGAGCGATACGCGGGAAGGGCAATCGCCGAGAGGATGGCGATGATGGCTACCACGATCATCAGTTCGATCAACGTAAATCCACGCATGTCGCGGTGCATAGCGCCTACCAGGCAGACCTCATCACCTCAAAGGCAAGCAAGGAACGCGCCATATCGTGGAGCGGAGACGCTCGACGTCGGTCGGAAGCGTCAAATTGTGACCAATGGCGTCATTCGCGCGGCGATGGGCCGATGACTCCGGGGTGTGCCCGCGAGCCAGCGGCCTTTCTCGATGCGAGCCTTCGGGCTAACCTAGTCCGAAAGGGGACCAAACATGACCATTTCCGTCATCCTGCCCGCCAAGAATGAGGCGGGTGGCCTGGACAGGACGTTGCCTGCGCTGACCGCCTGCATGCCCGGTGCCGAAATCATCGTGGTCGATGACGGATCGACGGACGACACCGCTGCCATTGCCGCGGCGCATGGTGCGAAGGTCCTGTCTTCTCCGTATTCGATGGGGAATGGCGCGGTCATCAAACGCGGCGCGCGTGCGGCCAAAGGCGACATCCTGGTCTTCATGGATGCGGACGGCCAGCACGATCCCGCCTGCATCGAGGCGCTGCTGGCGAAGCTGGACGAGGGCTACGACATGGTGGTCGGCGCACGCGACTGGGCGGGGCAGGCCGGCGTGCACCGCGGCGCGGCGAATGCCTTCTACAACTGGCTGGCCAGCCGCATGACCGGCTTCGACGTCAAGGACCTGACGTCGGGTTTCCGCGTGGTGCGGGCCGACAAGTTCCGCGAGTTCATCCACCTGCTGCCCAATGGCTTCAGCTATCCGACCACCAGCACCATGGCGTTCTTCCGCAGCGCCTATCCGGTCGCCTATCTGCCGATCCCCGTGGCGAAGCGTCTCGGCAAGAGTCATATCCGGCCGATCAGGGATGGCATCCGCTTCCTGCTGATCATCTTCAAGATCGCCACGCTGTACTCGCCGCTCAAGCTGTTCGCGCCGACGGCGGGCATATTCTTCCTGACGGCTCTGGGCTACTACGGCTTCACATTCGCCACGCAGGGGCGCTTCACCAATATGAGCGCGCTGCTTTTCAGTGCCTCGGTCATCGTGTTCCTGATCGGCCTTGTGTCCGAGCAGATCACGGCACTGACCTACAGACGAGACGATTGACGGCGATGCCGGCCATGCATCTTCTTTCCGGTCGCGGTCGGTGGGGGCGGGATGGGGTTGTGTCTTGTCACTCCTGGCTCGCACGCAGGGTCCATCGGCTTACGTGCCGCGCATCTCTGCCATGACAGGCATGAAGAGCCCTCGGCAGAAGGTAATGCTGGTATCGCGCAACTTGCCGCCCCTGGTGGGTGGGATGGAGCGCTTGAACTGGCATATCGCGGCCGAGCTGGCCCGTGAGCACGACGTGCTGGTGGTGGGCCCCAAGGGATCTGCCGCGCTCGCGCCAGCGGATGTCGAGATCACGGAGGTCCCGTTGCGGCCTCTGTGGAAGTTCCTGCTGGCAGGTCTGCGCACCGCACGCCGCGAGGCCGTACGTTGGAGGCCAGACATTGTGCTGGCGGGTAGCGGTCTGACTGCGCCCATTGCCTACGTCGCCGCGCGTGCGTGCGGCGCGCGCACGGCCGTCTATGTGCATGGCCTGGACATCATCGTCGATCATCGCGTGTACCGATGGTTGTGGCTTCCCGTATTGCGAAGATTCGACAGCGCGATCGCCAACAGCGCAAATACGGCGGACATGGCGCGGCGTGCTGGTGTGGCAGGGGGGCGCATCAGCGTCGTCCATCCGGGCACAAGCCTGGCGCCGATGCATGCGGTGCCCGATAGGCAGCCAGCCGCAGCGCTTGATCCTGCGGAGGGGCACATCCTCTTGAGCGTCGGCCGCCTTACCGAACGTAAGGGCTTGGCGCAGTTCATCACCCATGCGATGCCCACGATCATCGCGGAGCATCCGTCCGCGCGTCTGGTGGTCGTGGGCGACGATGCACCCAATGCCTTGCGCAAGGGCGCATCCGATCAAGTCGGTGTCCTGCTTGCGGCGATCGAGTCCGCAGGCATGCAACGCCATGTGCTACGACGGGGCCCCTGCAGCGACGATGAACTGACCCGAGCGTACGAGCGTGCCAATGTGCATGTGTTTCCGGTACGGCACGTGCCCGGGGATGTGGAAGGCTTCGGCATGGTGGCGATCGAGGCTGCCGCGCACGGAGTGCCCACGGTCGCGTTCGCGGTGGGCGGCGTGCCCGATGCAGTGTCCGATGGTGTCAGTGGCTATCTTGTCAGTCCGGGCGACTACGCGGCCTTCGCTAGTCGCGTCAATCACATCCTCGCCGGGAGCGATGAGGCGTTGAAGGCGGGCAGCCGCCAGTTCGCTCGCGAATTCGCATGGGAGAAGTTCGGAGAGCGGATCCGCGCCGCACTTGCGGCTCCTCCGGTCAGCGATCCGGGTGATAGCGTGCGCCAAGGCCACGCCGTGCTGGACCTGGGAAGTCGGGTAGCGAAAGCGAAGAAGATCGAAGTTCTGCTGGGGCTCGCACCCGGAAGTCCGCTACGCCTGCTGGAAGTAGGCACTGGCTCTGGCGGCATAGCGCATTACTTCGGCACCCATCCCGTGCTGGATATAGAGGTGGAGGCGGTCGATGTCCAGGATGCCCGGCAGATCTTCGAGGGTTACCGCTTTACCCGGGTGGAGGGGGTTGAGCTGCCTTTCCCGGATGGACATTTCGACGTTGTCGTCAGCAATCACGTGATCGAACATGTCGGCGATGCCACAGCACAGGCCGCACATCTGGATGAATTGCGGAGAGTGATGCGACCGGGCGGTGTTTGTTACTTGGCTGTTCCGAATCGTTGGATGATCGTCGAGCCCCACTATCGGTTGGCATTCCTGAGCTGGTGGCCTGAACGTTGGCGTTCGGGCTGGCTCCGCTTTTGGAGGAGGGGGGAGCATTACGACTGCCTGCCGCTATCGCGTGGGGGATTGGAAGAAATGCTTGCACTAGCGGATCTTCAATTCGAACAGCTTCACGGCGAAGCATTGCAGGTGCTCTTCGAAATCGAAAAGCCGGAGTCGCGAATTCTAAGGTTCTTCCTCAGGCGTGTTCCACGCGGGTTATACGATGCGATCGGCGCGATGTTCCCAACCCTGATCTATCGAGTTTGGCGACATTGAGAGACAAGAGCGCACGCATGAGTAAGCGCAAGCGTGAATTCCCGACGAAGGCCATGGGCAGTTGGCTCGGCACGCTGATGGGATACCGGCCAGGAAGGTTGGGCCGAGGCGCATTGCTCGGCACGGGAGGGCTGATCGCGCGAGCCGTCATTCAAGCCGCATACCTATTGATCCTGTCCCGTTGGTTGGGCGCCTCGGGTTACGGTCTGTTTGCGGGTTGCGTGGCGCTGGCGGTGCTCGGTGCGCCGTTGGCGAACTGGGGAAGCTCTCTCCTCCTTACGCGCTACATCGCGCAGGATCGCGGCAAGTCACGAGCCATGTTGGCAACCGCCATCACGCAGACCTTGGTCGTAGGTGGCCTGCTCACATTGGTGGTGCTGGGATTATCGACGTCGGTGCTGCAGGAAACCCTTCCGCTGGCCCCCATGCTGCTGCTGGCGCTTTCCGAGTTGGTACTCCTGCCGATCGCCTGGGCTGCGGCAAGTCAGTGTTATGCACTTGAACGCGGAGGCGCCGCGGCCGTTGTTGTATGTCTTATGCCGCTTGGACGGGTCATTGTTGTTCTGGCTTGTCTTGCCTTCGATCTTCCCGGGACGGCAGACGTGGTGGCGATAGCGCACTTCGCCGGCTCGGCGGTTGGTTGTGTCGCAGTTCTCTTTCTGATGATCAGGATCGATGGCTGGCCGAAATGGAGCGAGCGTTTGCCTCTTATCGCGGCGACCCGCCAAGGAACTGCATACGCACTCAGTAGTGTCGCCAGCACCAGTTATCAGGAAGTAGACAAAGTCCTGATGTTGCAATTGCTGGGAGCAGCCGCGGTGGGACCTTATACAGTCGCATTCCGGGTCGTCAGCATCTTTCTGGTGCCGCTGTCCGCCCTTGTCAGTGCGACGCTCCCTCGACTGATCGCGCAGCATGGTGACATTCGTGTACCCCGCACCTTCCGCGTACTAGTGTTTGTCGCGACGACCTACGGCTTGCTCGCTGGTATGTTCATTCTGTTATCCAGGTCGTTCATCCCTCATATTTTTGGCGCGGACTACGGCCAGGTTGCCGGTCTTCTTCTGCTGCTGGCGCCATGGCCAGTGTTCTTCGCCCTTCGCCAGTGCTGGGCTGCAAAGCTGACGGCCATGAATCGTCAAGCCACACGTTCTGTGCTTGAGATGCTCGGTCTCCTTCTTGTTCTGTTGCTTAATTTGATGTTATTGCCACATGTCGGCGCCAAAGCATCGGTGATCTCGTTGCTGATCACCGAGGTGCTCGTACTGATCGGCTTCCTCTTCTTTGTCGAGCGGAAATAGAGGATGAATGGCCTTAATTGTTCGCAATCGATGGCTGAAGCAAACATCGATCGGTGGAGCCATGGTTTTTGGTCACTGCTCACGACCAGAAGACGTGTGGCTCCGAGTGTTAGCGTTGTGGCATTTCCTCTCGTGCAGCGAGCAGGTGGCACAGGACGGGGCAGGGCATGACCGGAGAATCGATAGCGACATGGCGCGAGACAGGTAGTGACCAAATAGTCCACGTAACGCCGTTGATCAGCGTTCTGATGATCGTCTACAACCACGCCGAGTATCTCTCCGAAGCGATTGAGGGCATCGTCAGGCAGAAGTGCGGCCTTCCGTTCGAACTAATAATCGGAGAAGACGGTTCGTCGGATGGATCGTTATCCATAGCATTGGAGTACCAGAAGACGTTCCCACAGCTGATACGTGTCTTGCATGGTGGTCCGAACCTGGGGATGAATAGGAACTCGAGACGTGTTCGGGCAGCTGCACGAGGCAAGTTCTTGGCGTGGTGCGAGGGAGACGACTACTGGTGTGACCTCGGAAAGCTGGAGGAGCAGGCCAGAATTCTGCTCGCCCGGCCCGAAGTTGGTGCTGTGCATACGGACTGGGTCAGGAGCCGGCTGCGGGAGGATGGTTGGAAGGTCAACTGGAGCGCTACTGTGCATCGACGCGTTCCTTTGGCGCTGTTACAAGGGATGCTCTTGGAGAATTTCCATAATCCCGTGATTCTCAGGACGTGCACGCTCATGTTCCGGAAGGAAATCGCCGATCAAATCGACGCCTCCTTCTTCGGTCGACGGAACTACGATTTCGGGGATTCGGTGACCGCGCTGTTCATCACCTCTTCCTGGGAAGTGGCTTACCTGCCCAGAACGACGGCGGTATATCGCCTTTCGCCCGGATCAGCCCTGCGCTCAGGTGTGACGGCGAGAATTCGCTTTCTCAGAAGCTCGCTAGCATTCGACACGGATGCTCGGACACATGGACCGGCAGGCGGGAATTACCCGCACGCATACCGATGGGAAATCCTGGTCGGTCTGGCGCTGTGGTCGATACGCGGTCTCGATCGGGACACGCTGTTGTTCTCGCTGCGGTCATTGGCGCGCGATTTCACGCTTCTCGGCTTCGTTAAGGCGGCCCTACACACCATCTGGATGCGTCGCCGCACACTCTTCGCGCGTGATGCAACGATCGAGCGGCCATCGCATGGGTGAATTCGACGACATCAGACGGGATCGCACCCTCGGCCGACGCCTTGCCATCATGCAGCCCTATTTCTTTCCGTATGTCGGCTACTTCCAGTTGGTGGCGGCAGTGGACACCTTTGTCTTCTACGATGACGTCGCTTTCATGAAGCAAGGGTGGATAAACCGCAATCGATTGTCGCTGTCAGGTCGGACAAGCTGGTTCACGCTTCCGGTAGTCGGAGGCAGTAGCAATCTAAAGATCAATGAATTGGAGGTCCAAGCCGGTGATGCCTGGCGACGTAAAATGCTCGCGTCTGTCAAGCAGTCGTATGGAAAAGCGCCGTTCTTTGAGCCGGCGTATGCACTTCTCGCGGACCTTCTCCTGTCGGGAGAGAGCTCGCTATCTGAGATCGCGCAACGGAGTGTCGTCAATGTGGCCAGGTACATGGGGCTGACTACGGAATTCCTGGTGTCAAGCGGTCGGTACGGGAATGAGGAGATGTGCGGCGCAGAGCGGGTGCTAGATATCTGTAAGCGAGAGCGCGCCGTTGAGTACCACAATCTGCCGGGTGGCAGGGCGCTGTACTCTGCCGAGGAGTTCTCCGCTGCGGGGGTAGAATTGCGTTTCGTGGAGCCCAACCTGACGGGGTACAGGCAGATGGCAGGAGCATTCGAACCTGGCCTTTCGATGCTGGATGTTCTGATGTTCAACGACCGCCCGGCCCTGCTTCGACTTCTGGAAACGGAGAGCGCTCGATGAACAATCGCTGGCAATCATTCTGGGATGGCTACAGGAATGAGGAGGCCCGATCCGAAGGTGATCTCTTCGTTCAAGTTGGCAAGACGATTGCGCGTCAGCCCATACCGAGGCATGTGTTTGAAAGCATGGTGGAAAGGATCATCGACCGGCTTGAGCTAGGGCGCGAGGACCACCTTCTCGACATGTGCTGTGGTAACGGACTGGTGAGCTATGAGTTAGGCGCGATCGTTGAGCGCGTCACCGCAGTTGATTTCGCGGCGCACTTGATCGCAGCAGCCAAAGCCTTCAAGTCGCTTCCAAACATGAAGTATCTGGTTGGTGACGTGAGTTCACCGATTGGCGAGATGCTAGGCGCGTCTGGTACGGGGGCGCATACACCAGGCAAGTTTTTGATGAATGACGCTCTTGCATACTTTGAGCCTGAGTCGCTCGATAGGATCGTACGGAACATAGCTGCCGTGCGCGGGGGGAAGCCCTTCCGCTTACTTTTGACGGGAATTCCGAATGCTGCGCGCAAGTGGAATTTCTACGATACCGAAGAGCGTAAGGCCCGTCATCTGGAGAATATTCGAAACGGTGATGTAGAGAACGAGGGGATGGGTCGATGGTGGGAGTCTTCTGAGATCGAGTACATTGCCGCTCTCCATGGTTTGTACGTCGACGTTGAAGATCAGCCGGTCGCCATATCGGAATATCGAATGGATGCGCTGCTTTGGCGAGCGTGAGCGAATGGTGATTTTTTCTACCATTGGCGGGACTACTCGGAAGGTTGCACAGCGAGTGGCAGGCCGCATCGGCGATGACGTACTGCTGGATGCGGGTGAAGCCTTGTCGTCTCCTGTCTTGCGAGGTGTGGCGCATGTCCTTCTCTTCAGTCCGACCTACGGAGATGAAGAACTCGAAGAGAGCTTTGAGCGTCTCTTGCTTCATTACGACTGGGAGTCGCTGAAAGGTGCGGGTTTCGCCTTCTGCGAGCTAGGGATATATACCGGATATGAAAACTTTGGGCATGGGCTGGATCAGATGGTTTGCCGGACATTGGTTGATCACGGTCTTCATCAGCTAGCACCATCGCTTTCAATCGACGCGGTTCCGATCACGGATTGGATGATGGTGGATGCCTGGTCTGATCTCATCCTTTCACATCCGGTGATACGGTCATGAATGACCGCGATGTAGTTGATCTGTTGCGCCGAAAAGTGGGTTCCGATTTCGAGACTGTCTTTCGCGGAGATGACTGCATATCGGTGAGCTTTCACGATGAGAAAAGTCTCTTTCGTGGGCTCATCCGGAACCACTCGAATGCCGAGAAGCAGGATATTTTGAAGCTGGTTGCACGCTTGACTCGATTGGAGCACCTGAACCTTCGTAAGAACTCGCTTGGCGAGCTACCAGACGAATTTCAGGGATTGGAGTCTCTGCGCAGCCTGAATCTCGGCAGTTGCCTGCTACGTGCCGTCCCTGAGTTCGTGTTCAGGAATTCGGCGCTCGAATCATTGTTTCTCGGCAGCAATCCGATCGAAGTGATAGGCCCGCGCTTGATGTCGCTGGGGGGGCTCAGAAGCCTGCATCTGCATAAGCTCCTTCTGAAGGTTTTTCCGGATGGCTTGAGTCGACTTAAGAACCTCGAGACCCTCCATTTCTATCTGTCAGGACTGAGGGATTTTCCTCACGAGACTTTCGAATGCGAGAAGCTTTCCAGCCTAAGTTTTGGCTTCTGCCCGCTAAGGGTGCTGCCGGATGAGATCGGAAAGCTGCGCCAGCTCAGGTACTTCACGTTGGTCGTTACCAAGGTGCAGGCGCTCCCGGATAGCTTCTGCGAACTGCGGTCATTGGTGGCTACGCGACTCTACAAGAACAGGATCGACCGGCTTCCCGACGCAATGGGTTCGTTGTCAAACCTGGAACAGATCACTCTTTACCAGAATCACTTGGCGAGATTGCCGCACTCGTTTCATGATCTCTCGAGACTGCGGAAGCTGAACCTGGCAAAGAACAGGTTCACGGAGCTTCCACCCGTTGTCGGCAGCCTGCCAGCACTGGAATGGCTCGCTTTTTTTGACAATCCGGTGGCTTGCGCTCCCCCGCCTTTCACGGGTGTCGACTTGGTGCTTGAGCGCCCTTACGGCGCCTCTTTCATTGTGTAACCCTTGTGGGGTCGCTACTGCGCGCGCGCGCCGGCGAGCGCACGTAGGAGCTGGCCTGTGGTCTGAGCGGCGCTTGCGTTGTTGGGAAGGATCACTACCTTGGGCGCCAACGTAACGGTGTGCGGCAACATCAGACCTGCGTGGGGGAAAAGGTCCCGGTAGGGTTGCATCATGTGGCATCCAGGCCAGAAGTACTTGCGTGCCAGAATTCCTTCTGCATGTAGCGCTGAGATGATGTCGTCGCGACTGGCAGCAAAGTCTCTCTCGACTTCGATCACCACATAGTGGTGGCTGTTTCGGTCAGCGGTTCCATAGTCGAGCAAAGTGATGCCAGCAAGTCCTGCTAGCTCCTGTTTGTAGGCTGCATGATTTCTTTGGCCGGCCGCGAAAATCTCATCGATTGCTTCCAGATTGGCCAAACCCATCGCAGCACATACTTCGATCATCTTTCCATTGGTGCCCGGATGGATGACGTTGTCGTAGCCCTTGAAACCGAAATTCCGCATCAAGCGCATGGCGTCAGCCAGTTCGTCGTCATTCGTGGTGACTGCTCCGCCTTCCATGGTGTTGAATGATTTGGTTGCATGGAAGCTGAAGACCTCGCATGCACCAAAGCGGCCGATGCTCCGGCCTTTGTAGCTCGATCCGAAAGCATGAGCCGCATCGAACATCAGCTTCAGTCCGCGCTCCTCGGCCAGCGCCTGCAACTCGTCGATGGGTGCTGCACGGCCCCACAGGTGCACGCCGATGATGCCCGTCGTCCGGGGCGTGATCATCCGGCGTACGGCATCGGGATCCAGGTTGTGGGTGGCGGGGTCGATGTCGGCGAACACCGGCGTAATGCCTTGCCAGTGGAGCGCGTGTGAGGTCGCCACGAAGGTCCACGATGGAACGATCACCTCGCCGCTCAGTCCCAACGCTCGAATGGCGATCTCCAACGCGATCGTGCCATTGCACATCGCTACGCAATGTTTCACACCAAGATAGTCAGCTATACGCCGTTCCAGCTCGCATACCAGTGGCCCGTTGTTGGTCAGCCATTGGTTGTCGAGAACCTTACCTACGTGTGTAAGAAACGCATCGCGACTGACGATGTTGGGTCGCCCCACGTGCAGGGGCTCGCGGAAGGCTGGAGGTGCGCCGTTGATAGCGAGGTCATCGGCAGTACGGATTTCTTTCATGGCCTGCTACCTGTCTTGCGGAAAGCATCATTGGTGGGGATGTTCGCCGCTCTCCGGACACCGCCGTTGGCAGCCATCTTGTTCTGAAGGTCGACGGACATGCGTACCTGTTCAAGGGGATGGCCCGCTTTCAGATGTGTCACTGCTCCCCGTTGATCGCCCCCTCTTGCCGGCGAGCTCCACCGTGGTGGCCAGATCCGGCCTGCCTTTCAGCCTGAGCTCGGCGCCGAGCTCACGCGCGAACGGATCGCCGGGCGGGGCCTTCTCGATGGCCTTGGTGAAATAGGGGATCGCAAGGTCAGGTTCGTCCAGCCTGTTCATTACAGTGTCGCCTATCGACGCGAGCGTCGACGGCGAAAGTGCGGCGCGGCGGTCAAGCGTGGCCATGGCCTTGAGCAGTTGCGGCTTGTCTACGGCCACGCCGAGGTCGGTGTAGTACACGAGAATCAGTGGAGCACGGGTGTTGTCCCAGCTCATGCGTACGCTGCCCAGCCGTTGCTGGAACAAGGCCCAGTCCTCGGGCGTGACGTCCCCACGCAGGGTCTTAAGTGCCACTAGAAGTGCAGGACTGTTGAGCGAATCGGGCACATTGACCGTGCCGTTCGTGCAAGCCTCGATGGCACTATCCAGATTGGGATTGTCCGCAGTGACACCGCCTCCGGCCACGAAGAGTGCGTCGCACAGGTCCACCCAGGCGCGGGCAGATGATGGTGCCGCCTTGGCAGTGGCCGCGAGCAGCGTTATGCCGTTGCTCCACGTGTGCGACCGCAGAAGGGTCGCACACGCCAGCACCGCCAGGGCCGCTACGCATAATGCGGCTTGCGGAGCGGGCGTCAGGCGCAGGTGCTGGCCGGCGAGCGCGAGCAGACTGCCGACCGCCAACACAGCACCCACGAGCGCGAAATGGTTGCGATGCTCGAAGGCCAGTTCCAGTGCCACGACATTGCTGGCGATGGCGTGTGCACCGAAGAAGAGGAATATACCTAGGGCGAACAGCGGCAGACGTCGGCGCGTGGCCCAAGCCAGGCCAAGCAGGCCCAGCACCACCAGGATGGCGGGCAGCGTGGTCCAAGGCTGCAGCAGGCCGCGCGACGGCTGCTGCCAGTCGTAGTAGAACGGCATGTGCTGCGGCAACGGAAGCAGGATCTGGCCCAGGTACATGCACAGCACCCGGGGTTGCGTCAGCAGGCGTTCCGGCGTGGAGAAGTCGCGTCCGGCATGCGCTTCCCATTGCCAGTAGTGGGGGACCACCCAGAACAGGTACAACAGCATGCCCGCCACAGCCGCGACCAGGTAGACCCGGCGTAGCAGAAGTGCTGTACGTGGATCGATGGCGGCGAAGCGCAGTATGGTCAGCTCGAGTGCCAACGTGTAGATGGGCAGCAGGACGGAATCTTCCTTGCAGCCCATGGCGAGGGCCCACGCGAGGGCCGCCATGAGCATGCCGCTCTTGCTCGGAGCTCCCTGCATCTGCGCCCGCCTTGCGTGCAGGTAGGCCACCAGCGCCAGTACCAGGAACAACGTACCCATGGTCTGCAGGCGTTGTACTGCATAGAGCACTGCAGACACCTGCAATGGATGCAGCGCCCAAGCCGATGCCAGCGCGAGGGCGAACCAGCCCGCCCGTCTCGGGGGAACATTCGTGAATGACAGCAGGCTTCGGAAGAGCCAAGCCAGGGCGCCCGTGGTGACTGCATGGATGAGGATATTCGTGCTCTTGAATGTCGCCGGATCGGCCACGCCGCCAGCGCGCCAGTAGTCCAGCGCAAAGGTCAGGGTCGGGATGCCACGCATGGCGCCGGACACCTGCTTGGTAGAAAGGATCTCAAGCAGTGCGCCCAGACTCATTTGGGACAGATGAATGCTGCTGTTGTTGACGATGTTGGGGATGTCGTCGAAGACGAACGCACCCGGCAAGCCGGGCAGGAAGGCGGTGGCGGCCAGCACGGCAGCCATGATGCTCAGCAACAGGAAGCCTCGCTCCGACATGGGAAAGCCAGGTATCGCTCTAGAGAGTGTCTGCTTCACTCAACCTTCCTTGCGCATCATGGTCCTGAGCCGCTGCACCCAATCCCCATGACCGGCCGATTCAAGCTGGGACAGGGTCTTGGCTACCAAAGGATCGCCAGGTTCCGCGTGCTCAACCGCACGTTCGAGATAGGGGAGGGCTTCGTCCGGAGAATGCGTGTCGCTGAAGGCGTATGAAGCCAGTTGCAGGTTTTCCTGGGTAGAGAATGCAGTTCTGCTGGAAACAATCTCCAGCGTGTCGAGCACGCCTCGCTCGTCCATGGGAATTCCGCGCTGGGCGTTGCGGATCAGCCCCCAAACGACATTGCGGTTCTGCAGCGTCATGGGGGCCGTCCTCAAGCGCTGGTGGAAGCGGCGCCAATCGGCGGGCGTCACGCTCCCCTGGATGCTCTTGTAGGTCACGATGTTGGACAACAGCAGCGGAGAGTCGATGTGCTTCATGCCGGCTTGGCACGCATCAATTGCTTTCTGCATGTACGGACTTTCCGCCCGCTGTCCGCCCAGACTGGCGTACGTCTCACCGAGCGCCAGCCAGGCGCGTTCCGAGTCAGGCGCAATCTCTACGCTGTAGAGGGCGAAGCGCAAGGGGTCGCCCCAGGCGTGGGCTCTCGTCAGCGTCACAACGCTCGTGGCCAACAGCGCCAGCGTCGCGATCCCGGCCACCCAGGCGGAACGCACTTGCCATCGCTGGGTCAGCGCGGCAAACAGATCGCCGATGGCCAGTACCGCGCCGATCATTGGCAGATGATTCCGGTGCTCGAATGCCAACTCCAGATTGATCACGTTGCTGGTGAGGGCATGGCCGGCAAAGAACAGCAGCACGCCACAGGCGAAGACGGGCCGTTGCTCGCGCCATCGCCAGGCCAGCACCAGCAAGCCAGCGATCATCGCGAGGGCCGGTAGCGTGGAAGGGGGATCCAGCAGGCCGCGGGAGACCTGAAGGTCGTCATAGAAGAAGGTCATGCTCTCTGGCCGAGGCAACAGGATCTGGCCGATGTGCATCACCAGTACACGCCCTTGTGTAAGCAGCCGCTCGGCGGACGAGAACGTCCGCCCCGGGTAGTCGCCCCAACTCCAGTAGTGCGGAAATACGACGAAGATATAGAGCGCAATGCCGGCCGCCGTGGCCAGCAGATAACCCTGGCGCCAAGTCCGAGACAGGGCAGGCTGTGCGGCGCGGAAGCGCAGTACCGTCAGCTCCAGCACGAGGGCGTACGCAGGAAGCAGGACAGCATCCTCCTTCGCGGCGAACGCCAGGAGGCCGAATAGAGCGGTCAGGGCGAGATATCGCCTGCCTTGGCGGCCGTTGATCTGGGCCTCCCGCGCGTTGAGATACGCCCACAACGCGAGGACGACGAAGAAGGTGCCCAAGGTCTGCATGCGCTGCACGACGTACAGCACGGAAGAGACCTGGAGCGGGTGTATCGCCCAGAGTACCGACAATGCCAAGGCAGTCCACATCACGCGACGGGCCGGCCATTGCGCAAGCATCAGCAATCGCCGGAATAGCAACGCCAGTGCGAACGTGGTGAGTGCGTGAATGACAAGGTTGGTTGTCTTGAACACTTTCGGATCAAGTCCGCCACGCCGGTGGTCGAGCGCGAAGCTGAGCATGGATAGTGCGCGCGTGCCCTTACCGGGCTGGTAGCTGTAGGCGGCCGTGAGCAGGTTGTCAGTGTTCAGTTCGTCGACATGGAGGGCAGTGTTCTCCTGGATGTTGGGCCGGTCATCGAAGGTGAAGCCACCATCCAGCCCGGGCAGGAACAGGCAAGCGGCGAGCAGCGCGCAAAGCATCGCCAAGGCAGGGAAGTGAAACCGCATGAAGGCCACTCGGACTCCCTGATGAAGGACGGAAAGAATTGGATGTTACGTGCAAAGGGAGAGTCAGAAAGACGAAAAGCGCCTTGCGGCGCTTTTCGTTGAATGTCAGGCGGCAGTCCAGGTATCAGACCGCCACGCTGGATTCGATGGGATTACGGGGCGCCCTGCAGGCTGCAGGTGCCGCTGCCCATGCTGCACTGGGTGTCGCGCTTGATCGAGGCATTGCCACGGGTCTTCGCAACGAACGAGATGTTGCCATTGCTGTTGTACAGGGCGGTCGTGCCGTTGTTGCCGCTGGCACAGGCGCTGGCAACGAACGGGTTCGGCGCACGGTTGTCGGAAGCATCGGCCACGGCCGTGTTGACGTAGGCCTTGGCTTCAGCCAGGCAGCCGCCGTTGGCGGAGCGCTGGGTGTAGTCGCGGTAGGCCGGCAGCGCGATGGCGGCCAGGATGGCGATGATGGCGACGACGATCATCAGTTCGATCAGGGTGAAGCCCTGGGCGTTCTTCTTCATGGTATTTCCCCTTTCAGGATTGGCTTGATGGTTAGGGACACAAGCCCCGTGTCCCTGCATGGACCGTGGGCGCCGCGTACAACTGCATACGACGCGTGCAGGGAGATAGAGCAGGATGCGTGCCAACTTCTGATACCCCCAGTGATTCCCCCACACTTCCCCGGGAGGAAACCCTGACACCGAAGTCGGGCGGGACTATCGCATCATTTTTTGGTGTTGTGTATCGGGGTGTGCGGGCAATCCCGGTTCGTGTCACAGATTGAGCGGTGGCTCGCTGCGGGCAGTGGCGCGTCAAACCACTGACGCTGCATTGGCGAGATGACGGTTCGCGTCAGAAAGTGACGTGCCGTGTCACCCCTGGGTCACTGTGCGATGCAGCGCACGCTCGCACCGAGACCTATATATATATGCTGGGCTGTCTGGGAGGGGGGGGCTTGCGCGGCCTACTCCATCCCCAGCTTCTTCAGCTTGTAGCGCAGCGCCCGGAAGGTGATGCCGAGCTGGGCGGCCGCCTTGGTCTTGTTCCAGCGGTTCTCTTCCAGCGCCTTCTGGATGGCGGCCCGCTCCAGTTGCTCGATGTAGTCCGGCAGCGCGCCGCCCGCGGCAGGATCCACGTCGACCGCGCCGGGGGCGTCGCGGATGACCTCGCCGGGGCTGAAGTCGCCGCTGAACTTCCTGCCGGCCGGTGCCTGCGGCAGGTAGAGGTCGTCGATCTCGATGCTGTGCCCCTCGGACATGGCCAGGGCACGCTCCAGGATGTTCTCCAGTTCGCGCACGTTGCCCGGGAAGGAATAGCGTCCCAGCGCCTCCATCGCCTCGGGCGAGACCGAGGGCGCCATCCGGCCATGCTGGGCGGCCAGCCGCTCCAGGATCGCCGTGGTGAGCTGGGCCAGATCGCCGGTGCGCTCGCGCAGCGGCGGCACCCGCAGTTCGATCACGTTGATGCGGTAGTACAGGTCGTGGCGGAAGCGCCCGTCCGCGGCCAGTTCGCCCAGGTCCTTGTGCGTGGCCGACAGGATGCGCACGTCCACCAGCACTTCGCTGGAGGCGCCGACCGGGCGCACCGCCTTTTCCTGGATGGCGCGCAGCAGCTTCACCTGCATCGGCAGCGGCAACTCGGCCACTTCATCGAGGAACAGCGTGCCGCCATTGGCGGCCTGGAACAGGCCCTGCTTGTCGGCATGTGCGCCGGTGAAGCTGCCCTTCTTGTGGCCGAAGAACTCGCTTTCCATCAGCTCGGCGGGGATCGCGCCACAGTTGACCGGGATGAACGGGCCGGACGCCCGGGCACCCTGCTCGTGGATGGTGCGGGCGACCAGCTCCTTGCCGGTGCCGGACTCGCCCATGATGTAGACGGGCGCCTGGCTGCGGGCGACCTTGCCGATGGTCTCGCGCAGGCCGTCCATCGCGGCCGACGCGCCGAGCAGGCGGCTGGCCTGTTCCGGCGGTGGTGGCGGCGGTGGGGCGCGCTCGCTGTTGTTCAATTCCAGCGCGTGCTTCACCAGCCCGCGAAGGACGGTCAGGTCGACCGGTTTGCTGACGAAATCGAAGGCGCCGGCCTTCAGCGCTTCCACCGCCAGTTCGATGTTGCCGAACGCGGTGATCATGGCCACCGGTGTATCCGGGTAGTTGCGCGAGATCTCGCCGACCAGGTCGATGCCGTTGCCGTCCGGCAGGCGCATGTCGGTGAAGCACAGGTCGTAGGCGTTGCGGCCCAGCAGTTCGCGGGCCTCGCCGAGGTTGGCGGCGGTGTCGATGCGCAGGCCCATGCGGCCCAGCGTCAGCGTCAGCAGTTCACGGATGTCGCGTTCGTCGTCGACGATCAGGGCGCTACGGTTTTGATTCATGCATCTCCCCTCGTACCCCTGTGCAGCCAGTGTAACGGCTGAATGTGAATCATGGTACGTGAGGCCCGGCAGGGCGGAAAACGGTCCGGTACCTGCGCCAGGTCATGCCGGCAACAGCGCGTGCGGTCCGGGCAGGGTGACGCGGAAGCAACTGCCGCCGCCGGGGACGGGCACGTATTCCAGCGTCGCCTGGTTCGCCCGGCACAGTTCGCGGGCGATATACAGGCCCAGCCCGGTGCCATGCTCCGAGGTGGTGAAGAACGGGCGGAACAGCTGCGCCGCCACGGCTTCGGGAATGCCCGGGCCGCGGTCCATCACGTCGAGGGTCGGGCGGCCTTCGGCGTTGAAGACGCGGACCCGGATGCGGGCGGATTCGCCGGGCAGGCGGCCGTAGTTCAGCGCGTTCTGCACCAGCACCGTCACCACCTGCTGCAGGTGGCGGGGGTCGACCAGCGCCGGCACCGGCTTGGCACCGATGATCGTTTCCAGCGTATCGGTCTCGATCGACATCGTCTGCTGGTAATCGTCGACGAAGCGCCGGACGAAGGTGTTGAGGTCGACGTGCTCGGGCGTGGCGCGTTCGCGCCGGGCCAGGCCTAGCACGCTTTCCACGATGCCATTGGTGCGCTGGCATTGCTGGTGGATGATCTGCAGCAGCCGGCGGTCGCCGTCGTTGACCTGCTGGGATTCCTCCAGCAACTGCACGGCATAGTTGATCGCGGCCAGCGGGTTGCGGATTTCGTGCGCCAGGCTGGCCGAGAAGCGGCCGAGCGCGGCCAGGGTCAGCGATTCGGCCCGGCGCGACACCACGGTGGCGTCGTCCAGGAAGATCAGGGACGTCTCGCTGTCGGCCAGCAGGCGGGCGAAGCGCGGCTGGACTTCCGGCTGGTCGGGCGTGAACTGCATCGGGGTTTCGTCAGTCTGCCAGCCGTTGCGCCAGCGCTGCAGGCGACGGGCGAGTTCCGGCGCGGCGTGCAGCAGCGAGACGCCCTTGCCGTCGGCCCCCTGGCCGTCGCCGCCGTCGCCGAGCAGCAGGCTCGCGGCCTCGTTGGCCAGCTTGATGTGGTTGTCGGCGTCCACCACCAGCACGCCGGTGCGCATGCGGCGGATGATCAGCTCGTTGACTTCGAACAGGTTGGCGACCTCTTCGCCGCGCTTGTCCGCCAGCGCCTGGCTGCTGCGCGCCTTCTGTCCGGCCTGGTGCGCCAGGTAGGCCAGGGCGAGGTAGCTCACCGCGAACATGATGACTTCGGCCAGCGAACGGCTCGCGTTCTGGTCGTGGGCCAGGGTGAAGACGTATTCGCCGAACAGCGCTGCGATCGCCATCATCGCCACGACCAGCGCCATCCGCGTCCGCGGCAGCAGCAAGGCCGCGGCCGACACGTTGAACAGCAGCATCATCGCCACGCCGGCGGTGGCATTGGGGAGGGCGTGGGTGATCAGCGCGGCGACGACGATGTCGACGCAGACGCTGGCGAACACGATCCAGACCAGCCATTGCACGCTGCGGCCGACGAAGAACAGCACCAGCGCCATGACCAGGTAGCCGATGGCCACGACGGTGCCGAGGTCCGGGTGGCGGGGTTCGCCCAGCACGCCGCCCAGCGGGCTGAACACCAGCGCGGCCAGGATGCCGGCTTCCAGCACGCGGTACAGGGCGAAGAAATACAGTTCGCGGCGCGGAACCGATTCGATGCGGGACAGGAGCGACTGGGCCTGGCGCAAACGCGTACTTCCCCTGTAGCGAGGGGCACAGTATAGGCATGCGGGCCGCCGGATCGCGCAGCGGTCCCTTTGCCACCAAAGGCTTAGAGTCCGGGTTTTGCGCGGCCCCGCCACGTCGGCGACAATAGGGGGCTCGCCCAGCCGCTGCCCCCGTGGCCCCGGCCCGGGCGGTGTCTTCTGTTCCCTACCCACGGTGACGCATGAATTTCCACGAATATCAGGCCAAGCAGCTGCTGGCCGAGTACGGCATCCCGGTCCCGGCCGGCAAAGTCGCCTCCACGGCGGACGAAACGGTCGCGGTCGCGCAATCCCTCGGCAACGGCCCCTGGATGGTCAAGGCCCAGATCCACGCGGGCGGCCGCGGCAAGGCCGGCGGCGTCAAGTTCTGCAAGACCGTCGATGACGTCAAGGCCGCTGCCGGCAAGATGCTCGGCACCAAGATGGCCACCTACCAGACCGCCGGTGTCGAGCTGCCGGTCAACCTGGTGCTGGTGACCACCGCCGGCGAAATCGTCAAGGAGCTGTACCTGTCGGTCCTGGTGGACCGTAGCACCCGCACCATCACCTACATCGCCTCGTCCGAGGGTGGCATGGAGATCGAGCAGGTCGCGGCCGAGACGCCGGACAAGATCCACACGCTCAACGTCGATTTCGTCGAAGGCGTGCAGCCGTACCAGGGCCGCGAGTTCGGCTTCAAGATGGGCCTGACTGCCAAGCAGGCCGGCCAGTTCGCCACCATCATGGTCAACCTGTACCGCATCTTCAACGAGAAGGACCTGGCGCTGGTCGAGATCAACCCGCTGGCGATCCTGGACGACGGCAACCTGTACGCGCTGGACGGCAAGTTCAACAGCGACGACAACGCCGCCTTCCGCCACAAGGACCTGGTGGCGATGCGCGACACCAGCCAGGAAGACGAGACCGAAGTGCTGGCCTCGGAGATGGACATCAACTACGTGACCATGGACGGCAACATCGGCTGCATGGTCAACGGCGCGGGCCTGGCGATGGCCACCATGGACGTCATCAAGCTCAACGGCGGCGAGCCGGCGAACTTCCTCGACGTGGGCGGCGGCGCCAACAAGCAGCGCGTGATCGAGGCGTTCAAGCTGATCCTGTCGTCGGACAAGGTCGAAGGCATCTTCGTCAACATCTTCGGCGGCATCGTCCGCTGCGACATGATCGCCGAGGGCATCATCGCCGCGGTGAAGGAAGTGGGCGTCAAGGTGCCCGTGGTCGTGCGCCTGGAAGGCACCAACGTGGAAGAAGGCAAGCAGCTGCTGCGCGACAGCGGCATGGCCATCATCCCGGCCGACAACATCAACGACGGCGCCAAGAAGGTCGTTGAAGCGGTCAAGGCCGCCGCCTGATCATTTCGGTCCCCTCCTCCGCTTGCGGGGGAGGGCTAGGGTGGGGGCGCTTTTCACGCGCTGCCCCCATCCCAACCCTTCCCCACCAGCGGGGGAAGGGCACAAACCAGACTAGGATTATTCCATGAGCGTTTTGATCAACAAGAACACGAAGGTGATCGTGCAGGGCTTCACCGGCCAGCAGGGCACCTTCCACGCCACCCAGATGATCGAGTACGGCACCCAGGTCGTCGGCGGCGTCACCCCGGGCAAGGGCGGCACCACCCACATCGACCTGCCGGTGTTCGACACCGTGGCCGATGCGGTCAAGAGCACCGGCGCCGACGCGTCCGTCATCTACGTGCCGCCGCCGTTCGCGGCCGACGCGATCCTCGAAGCGGCTGCGGCCGGCATCAAGGTCATCGTCTGCATCACCGAGGGCATCCCGGTGCTGGACATGCTGCGCGTCAAGAACGTGCTGACCCGCGCCCATCCCGACACCGTGCTGGTCGGCCCGAACTGCCCCGGCGTGATCACCCCGGGTGAGTGCAAGATCGGCATCATGCCGGGCCACATCCACATGCCGGGCAAGATCGGCATCGTGTCGCGCTCGGGCACGCTGACCTATGAAGCGGTCAAGCAGACCACCGAAGTGGGCCTGGGCCAGTCGACCTGCATCGGCATCGGCGGCGACCCGATCAACGGCCTGAACTTCGTCGATTGCCTCAAGCTGTTCAACGAAGACCCGCAGACCGAAGGCATCATCATGGTCGGCGAGATCGGCGGCGACGCCGAGGAAGCCGGCGCCGAGTACATCAAGGCGCACGTGAAGAAGCCCGTCGTCGGCTTCATCGCCGGCGCCTCGGCCCCGGCCGGCAAGCGCATGGGCCATGCGGGCGCGATCGCCAGCGGTGGCAAGGGCACGGCGGAAGGCAAGTTCGCGGCGATGGAAGCTGCGGGTGTCACCACGGTGCGTTCGCCGGGCGACCTGGGTGCGGCCATCGCGGCGCGCCTGAAGAAGTAAGTCGCGCGCAGGCGTGATGCAGGAAGCCGCCTTCGGGCGGCTTTTTGTTTTTGGTGGGGCGGTTCTGAAACGGGGCATTCGATCTGTCCCGCAGTTGGCGGGAAGATCGGCTCCGTCTCCCCCCACCCCAACCCTCCCCCGCAAGCGGAGGAGGGGGCCTTGCCCGGAGCGCTGCCGGCTCGCCTTGCTCCAGACGTAGCCACAGCTACAGCTACAGATCCCGATCCTGATCCTGATCCTGATCCTGATCCTGATCCTGATCCGCGCGCGATCTGCCCCTTCCCCCGCTTGCGGGGGAAGGTTGGGATGGGGGCAGAATGCATCCGCAGCCACCGCACAGGACGTGCCCATGCGACAAGGACAGAAACGCGACCGCGCCCGCGAGTTGCGCGGGGACATGACGCTTCCTGATCCCGATCCGCGCGCGATCTGCCCCTTCCCCCGCTTGCGGGGGAAGGCTGGGATGGGGGCAGAATGCATCCGCAGCCACCGCACAGGACGTGCCCATGCGACAAGGACAGAAACGCGAACGCGCTCGCGAGTTGCGCGGGGACATGACGCTTCCTGATCCTGATCCGTGCGCGATCTGCCCCTTCCCCCGCTTGCCGGGGAAGGCTGGGATGGGGGCAGAATGCATCCGCAGCCACCGCACAGGACGTGCTCATGCGACAAGGACAGAAACGCGACCGCGCCCGCGAGTTGCGCGGGGACATGACGCTTCCTGATCCTGATCCGTGCGCGATCTGCCCCTCCCCCGCTTGCGGGGGAAGGTTGGGATGGGGGGCAGAATGCAAACGCAGCCACCGCACAGGACGTGCCCATGCGACAAGGACAGAAGCGCGCCCGCGCCCGCGAGTTGCGCGGGGACATGACGCTTCCTGATCCTGATCCGCGCGCGATCTGCCCCTTCCCCCGCTTGCGGGGGAAGGTTGGGATGGGGGCAGAATGCATCCGCAGCCACCGCACAGGACGTGCCCATGCGACAAGGACAGAAACGCGACCGCGCCCGCGAGTTGCGCCGGGACATGACGCTGGCGGAGCGGAAACTCTGGCACGTCCTCAAGGATCGCCAGTTGGACGGCTTCCGCTTCCGTCGCCAGCATCCCGTCGGCCCGTACATCGCCGACTTCGCCTGCCTGGAAGCGCACCTGATCGTCGAAGTGGATGGTGGCCAGCACATGGACGCTGCATCCGACCGCACTCGTGACGCATTCCTGCAGGGTGAAGGGTTCCACGTACTGCGCTTCTGGAATAATGAGGTCTTGGCGAACCTTGAAGGTGTCCAGGCGCTGATCCTCCGCCGACTTTCGGACACTCGCCCCCATCCCAGCCCTCCCCCGCGCGCGGGGGGAATGGCAGACACCGAAGGCTGACATGACCCAGACCCTCCGCATCGCCATGGCGCAGTTCGACTTCCCGGTCGGCGGCGTCGCGCAGAACCGCGACAGCATCAGCCGCATGATCGCCGAGGCGCGCGACGAGTACGGGGCGGACGTGGTGCTGTTCCCCGAGCTGGCGGTCAGCGGCTATCCGCCGGAAGACCTGCTGCTGCGGCCGCGCTTCCTGGCCGACTGCGAGACGGCGTTGACGGAGATCGCCGCCAGTACGCACGGCATCGTCGCCGTGGTCGGCTGGCCGCAGAGCGCCGGCAGCGTGGTCTACAACGCCGCCAGCGTGCTGCGCGACGGCGTGGTCGAAACGACGTACCGCAAGCGGGAGCTTCCGAACTACGCGGTGTTCGACGAGCGCCGCTACTTCGACGTGGACCCGGACGGTGGCGCCTGTACCTTCGAGGTCAACGGCGTGCCGCTGGGCCTGGTGATCTGCGAAGACCTCTGGTTCCCCGAGCCACTGGCGGATACCGCAGCGATGGACGCGGTGCTGACGCTGGTGCCGAATGCCTCGCCGTTCGACCGCGACAAGCACGCGCAGCGCGACGCACTGATCGCCGAGCGCACGCGCGAGACCGGCATGGCGCTGGCCTACCTCAACGTGGTGGGCGGGCAGGATGCGGTGGTGTTCGATGGCGCGTCGGTGGTCGCCGATGGCGACGGCACCGTGCATCCGGCGGCCGCCGCGTTCACCGACCAGTGGCTGGTCGTGGACTTCGACGTAGCGTCGCGGAAATTCAGTCCGGTGGTCTGGATGGACGACGGCGACGAGAGTCGCGACGCACTGGCGTGGCGAGCGATTGTCCGCGGCATCCGCGACTATTGCGGCAAGAACGGTTTTTCCAACGTGTGGCTGGGCCTGTCCGGCGGCATCGATTCGGCACTCGTGCTGGCGTTGGCGGTGGATGCGCTGGGTCCCGACAACGTCACTGCCGTGCGATTGCCGTCGCGCTACACCGCCGGCCTGTCGAACGACCTGGCCGCCGAGCAGTGCGCGGCGATGGGCGTGAAGCTGGAAGCGGTGTCGATCGAGGCGCCGTTCAAGGGTTTCCTGGGAGCGCTGGCTCCGCTGTTCGGCGACAAGGCGGCCGACACCACCGAAGAGAACCTGCAGTCGCGCAGTCGGGGCGTGATCCTGATGGCGCTGAGCAACAAGTTCGGCGGCCTGCTGCTGACCACCGGCAACAAGAGCGAGTACGCGGTCGGTTACGCCACCATCTATGGCGACATGTGCGGCGGCTATGCGCCGATCAAGGACCTGTACAAGACGGAGGTGTTCGCGCTGGCACGCTGGCGCAATACCGTGGGTGGTGCGCCGGTGATCCCGCCCGCGGTCATCGACCGTCCGCCGTCGGCGGAACTGCGCGACAACCAGAAGGACCAGGACTCGCTGCCGCCGTACGACGTGCTGGACGCCATCCTGTTCCGCTACGTGGACCTGGAGCAGTCGCGCGACGAGATCGTGGCCGCCGGGTTCGATGCCGCCACCGTCGACCGCATGTTGCGGCTGGTGCGCATCAACGAGTGGAAGCGCCACCAGTCCGCGCCCGGCCCGAAGGTCTCGCGTCGCGCTTTCGGCCGCGAGCGCCGCTACCCGATCACCAACAAGTACGCGCTGTGAGCCTGCTCGCGCGCGGGGCACGAACGAGACGGAGACCCGCATGACCCGAAAGAAGAAGCGCACGACGCACCGCGACCGTCCGGTATCGCCCACGCCACGTCCGGCGACGCCGCCGGACCGGGTGATGCTGGCGCTGGCCGCGCTTGGTCTGCTGGTCACCGGCTATCTGGCGTGGTCGGCGGGCAGTGGATCGGCGTCCGCGTTCTGCACCGGCGGTGGCGGCTGCGATGCGATCCAGCGCAGCGGCTGGTCCACGCTGCTCGGCCTGCCGATGGCGCTGTGGGGCTTCGGCCTGTACGTCGTGGTGGCGCTGGTATCGCTGTCGCGCAAGGCGTCGCCGCTGCTGCGCTGGCAGCGGCAATGGCGGCTGGTGCTGCTGGGGCTGGCGATCAGCCTCTACCTGACCGCCATCGGGGCGTGGGTGCTGGACGCGTTCTGCATCGGCTGCCTCGCCTCGCTGGCGGTGCTGGCGGCGATGTTCGCGTGGCTGCAGCTGCGCCGTCCTGCGGCCGCGCCGGGACAGCCCTGGGGGCGATGGTGGGGCGTGCAGGCTGTGCCGGTGCTGCTGGTCGTGGCCCTGTTGCACGTGCACCAGAGCGGACTGCTGCACCAGCGGCCGGAAAGCCGCCGCGCGGCCGCATTGGCGCAGCACCTGGCCGACTACGGTGCGAAGTTCTACGGCGCCTCGTGGTGCGTGGAGTGCGGTCGCCAGAAGCGCCAGTTCGGCCATGCGGCGGATCGCTTGCCGTATGTGGAATGCGCCCCCGGTGGGCGCAACACCGCGATGACCTCCGCCTGCGCCGCGGCGGGCGTCACCGTGTTCCCCACGTGGGTGATTGATGGCATCGAACACCACGGCGTGATGGCGCCGCAGCAACTGGCGGTGCTGACGCGCTTCGACTGGGACAAGGCGGGCGCGGCCGACTGATCGCGGCGGCACCGCCGCAAAGAAAAAGGGCCTCGCGGCCCTTTTTCGTTCCGGCAAGGCGGGACTGCGTCAGTCGTCCTTGCGCTGTTCGACCGTATTGCTGGATTTTTCGCCGGCGAACGGATTCAGGCGGCGCACCATCCACGGGTATTTCGGGAACTTGCCGGTCAGCCACGGATGCTGCGGATCGTTGAGCTCCAGCACGCGCTTGGCGTCGGCGGCCAGCGTCTGGTTGCCCAGGTGGGTATAGGCCTCGGCGAGCACGGCGACGGCGTCGTACTGGTAGCTGCTCTGCGGGTAGGTTTCCAGCAGGTAGCGGGCGCGGCTGGCGGCCGACACCCACGCATCGCGGCGCAGGTAGTAGATGGCGGTGTCCAGCTCGTGCAGCGCGAACTGGTCGCGCAGGGCGATCATGCGCTGGCGCGCGTCGGCGGCGTAGCGGCTGTTGGGGTAGTTCTCGGCGACGCGGGCGAAGTCGTTGTAGCCCTGCATCGGCGTGGCCAGGTCGCGGCGGCTGGCGTCCAGGCGCCATACCTTCTGCAGGAACACCGTGTCGCGGTTGGAGTTGGCCAACCCGCGCAGGTAGTACATGTAGGGGATGTTGCGGTGGGTCGGGTAGGTGCGGATGAAGCGGTCGATGGTGGTGACGGCTTCGTCCAGCTTGCCGGCCTTGTACTGGGCGTAGGCCGTTTCCATCAGCGCCTGCTCGGTGTACGGGCCGTACGGGTACTGGGCGATCAGGCGGCGGAAGTTCTGCAGGCCGCGATCCCAGTTGTTGTTGGCCATCGCCTTGTGGCCTTCCTCGTACATGACCTCGACGGGCTGGTTTTCGGCCGGACCCTTCTTCTTGAAGATCTTGCCGCAGCCGGTGCCGGCGAAGGCGACGACCAGGGCCAGCAGGACGAGACGGGTGGTCGCGGAGGATCGGGAGAAGCGGGGGAAGGCACGCTGGGTCATGGGCTGGCGGCAGGCCGCGGCAGGGAAACAGGCCGTCGATGATAGCCTAGGCGCCGCCTTCGCCATGAACAATCGGCCAATACGGACCGGATCATGGCCTTCCTGGACGTCTTCCCGCATGACCGAATCCGAATCCCCCGATACCCCCCGCACGGCGATCGTGCCCGCCAGCGCCGCCGGCCGCCGTTTCGATGCCGCCCTGGCGGAGCTGTTCCCCGAGTTCTCCCGCTCGCGCCTGACCGAGTGGATCAAGTCCGGCAACGCGCTGCTGGATGGCCAGACAGTGCGTCCGCGCGACCCCGTCCGCGGCGGCGAAACCGCCAGCCTGGACGTGGTGCTGGATACCCAGACCCACGCCGAGCCGGAAGACATCCCGCTCGACATCCTGTACGAGGACGAGCACGTCTTCGTGCTGGACAAGCCGGCTGGTCTGGTCGTGCACCCGGGCGCGGGCAATCCGACCGGCACGCTGGTCAATGCGCTGCTGTTCCGCGATCCCTCGCTGTCGGCGCTGCCGCGCGCGGGCATCGTGCACCGGCTCGACAAGGACACCTCCGGCGTCATGGTGGTGGCGCGGACGCTGCCTGCGCACACCTCGCTGGTCGCCCAGCTGGCCTCGCGCGACGTACACCGCCAGTACCTGGCCGTGGTGGTCGGGGCGATGGTCTCCGGCGGCACCGCCAACGCGCCGATCGACCGGCATCCGCGCGACCGCCTGAAGATGGCGGTGCGCGAAGACGGCCGCGACGCCGTCACCCATTACCGCCTGCGCGAACGCTTCCGCGCGCACACCGCGCTGGAATGCCGCCTGGAAACCGGCCGCACGCACCAGATCCGCGTGCACATGGCGCACATCAAGTACCCGATCGTCGGCGACCCGCTGTACGGCGGCCCGCTGCGGCTGCCGAAGGGTGCCAGCGACGAACTGATCGCGGTGCTGCGCAGCTTCCGCCGGCAGGCGCTGCATGCGGAGACGCTGGAATTCGCCCATCCCGTCAGCGGCGAGCCGGTCCGCGTCACCGCGCCGGTCCCGGCCGACATGGTGGCCCTGCTGGCGGCGCTGCGCGCCGACAGCCAGGCCAAGCGCGGGTGAACCGTGCGCCGGCGGTGCCTGCCGACTGGCCGGCGCCTGCCGGCGTGCACGCATTCGCCACGCTGCGGCGCGGCGCGGGGTTCTCAGCCGCGCCGTTCGACACGTTCAACCTGGGTAACCGGTACGCCGCCGACGGCGACGATCCGGCGACGGTGGCGCGCAACCGCGCACAGCTGGTCGAACTCGCCGGGCTGCCATCGACGCCGCACTGGCTCAAGCAGGTGCATGGCACCGACGTGCTGCGCGTGAGTACACCGGCCGATCCCGGTGCCGCCGAACCTGTCGCCGATGCATTGGTGACCTCGACGTCCGGCGTGGTGCTCGCCATCCTGACCGCCGACTGCCTGCCGGTGGTGCTCGCCGCGAAGGACGGTCGTGAGGTCGCCGCCGCGCATGCCGGTTGGCCGGGGCTGTCGAAGGGCATGCTCGAAGCCACGCTGGCCGCGATGACGACGCCTGCGGCCGACCTGGTGGCATGGATCGGTCCGGCGGCCGGCCCGGCGCGCTATGAAGTGGGCAGGGACGTGTTCGATGTCTTCGTCGCCCATGACGCTGGCGCGGCCGCGTGCTTCGTCCCGACGCGCGAGGACCACTGGCTTGCGGATCTACCCGCACTGGCGCGCCGACGCCTGGTCGCGCGCGGCATGTCGCTGGCCGATATCCACGGCGGCGATCTCTGCACGATCAGCGAACCCGCGCGCTTCTTCTCGCATCGCCGCGACGGCCGCAGCGGCCGCATCGCCACGCTGGCATGGATGCAGCCGTAAGGCCGCTGTTCGCGCAGGTACTGGGACCGGCGTTCGAGGCGCTGCCAGTACTGCTGCGCGCAGTGCATGTGGCGCAGGGAAAGCGTCGCTATCGTGGCGATGTGGACGTGGAACGTGGCCGCGGGCTGCTGTCGCGGATCGTGGCGGTCGCCACGCATCTGCCGCCTGCCGGCACGGGCCGGTTGTGCGTGGAGATCGACGCTGCGCCGGACGGCGAGCGCTGGACCCGTTTCATCGGCGGCCGTGCCATGCCCTCGCGCCTGTGGCATGACGGCGGTGTGCTATGCGAACGCCTTGGGCTGGCGACGTTCGGTTTCCGGTTGCACATCGAGGAGCAGGCCATCGTGTGGCGTGTCATCCGCGTGCATGTCTTCGGCCTGTCGCTGCCGGCGCGCTGGTTCGCCGGCGTCGGTGCACGCGAATCCGCGGACGGCGATCGCTATCGCTTCGACGTCTGGGCCTCGCTGCCGCTGGTCGGCCTGCTGGTGCATTACCGGGGATGGCTGGATGTCGGCTGAGTCCACGCAGACCGGTGGCCCGGTCATCGTCTTCGACGGCATCTGCGTGCTGTGCAATGGCTGGGTGCGTTTCCTGCTGAAGCACGATCGGACAGGACGCTATCGCTTCGCCGCGATGCAGACCGATGCCGGACGTGCGCTGCTGGAAGGGCATGGACTGGATCCGGACGATCCTGCGTCCTTCCTGCTCGTCGATGGCGACAATGCATGGACCGACAGCGACGCCATCCGGCGCGTGCTGACCGGGCTTGGCGGCGCGTGGCGGCTGGCCGGCGTGATCGCATGGGTGCCGCGCTTCTTGCGCGATCCGCTCTACCGCTGGATCGCACGAAACCGCTACCCCCTGTTCGGCACCACGGCATGCCGCGTGCCGACCGAAGAGGAACGGGCGAGGTTCCTGTAGCGTGCGCCATGCGCACGATGCTGCGCATCCCAAACCTTGAGGTCGTGCGCATGGCGCACGCTACGCGACGTCATCCCGGCGGAGGCCGGGATCCAGGGACTTTTGCCTGCGACCGGCGTGTCGCGCGCCGAGAAAAAGCGGGGGTGCACCGCTTCCTGTAGCGTGCGCCGCGCGCACGATGCCATGCGTCCGAAATCCTGCGGTCGTGCGCATGGCGCACGCTACGCGACGTCATCCCGGCGGAGGCCGGGACGCAGCGGCTTTCGTCTGCAGCCGGCGTATCGCGCGCCGAAAAAAGCGGGGTGCACCGCTTTCGTAGCGTGCGCCGCGCGCACGATGCCATGCGTCCGAAATCCTGCGGTCGTGCGCATGGCGCACGCTACGCGACGTCATCCCGGCGGAGGCCGGGATCCAGCGGCTTTCGTCTGCAGCCGGCGTATCGCGCGCCGAGAAAAAGCGGGGGTGCACCGCTTTCGTAGCGTGCGCCGCGCGCACGATGCCATGCGTCCGAAATCCTGCGGTCGTGCGCATGGCGCACGCTACGCGACGTCATCCCGGCGGAGGCCGGGACGCAGCGGCTTTCGTCTGCAGCCGGCGTATCGCGCGCCGAAAAAAGCGGGGTGCACCGCTTTCGTAGCGTGCGCCGCGCGCACGACGCCGTGCATCCGAAATCCTGCGGTCGTGCGCCATGCGCACGACGCTGCGCATCCCAAACCTTGAGGTCGTGCGCATGGCGCACGCTACGTGACGTCATCCCGGCGGAGGCCGGGACCCAGGGACTTTTGCCTGCGACCGGCGTGTCGCGCGCCGAAAAAAGGGGGGTGCACCGCTTTCGTAGCGTGCGCCGCGCGCACGATGCCATGCATCCGAAATCCTGCGGTCGTGCGCATGGCGCACGCTACGTGACGTCATCCCGGCGTTCGCCGGGATGACGGTGTTTTCGACTCAGAACGTGTAGCGCACCCGCGTGTAGTAGTACGCGCCATTGCTGCCGATCGGGGACAGCACGTCGTAGGGCAGGTTGCCGAAGTAGTAGATGTCCTCGTTCGACAGGTCCGGATATTCGTCGGTCAGGTTGAGGCCACCCAGCGCCACGCTCCACTTGGAGGTGAGCTTGTATTCCACTTCCGCGTCGAGCTGCCATTCGGCGCCGTAGCGCTGTTCGGGCTCGAAACCGCCGCCGAAATTGAACACGCGCTTGGCGCTGCCGTGGCGGCTGACGCGGCCCAGCAGGTTCCAGGCGTCGTTGTTCCAGTTGGCGGTGAACTGCGCCCGCGTGCGCGGTGCGGCTTCGGTCAGCGTGTTGCGCTCTTCCACGCCGAACAACTGGTAGGACGGGTCCAGCGCCAGCAGCTGCGCCGGCGTGGCGACGATGTTCTTCAATTCCGTCTTGGCGTAGCTGTAGGTGCCGGTGAGCAGCAGGTTGCCGCCGGCCAGCGCCTGGCGCCAGTTCGTCACCAGTTCCACGCCCTGCGTGCGGGTATCCGCCGCGTTGGTGAAGAAGCTGACGCTCTGCACGCCGCGTACGCCGAATTCGTCCTCGATGAAGTCGGTCAGCGCATCGCCGGTGATGCTCTCCGACAGCGCGACGCGGTCGTCGATCTCGATGTGGAACACGTCCAGCGACAGATCGAAGTGCTCGCCGATCTTGCTGGTGAAGCCGAGGCTGGCGTTGATCGACTTCTCCGGATCCAGCGATTGCGCACCGAGGGCGCGGGCGATCGGGTTGTTGACCGACAGCAGGCGGCCCTGGGTCAGCTGGCCGGCGGCGCTGTAGCCGGTCGACGTGGATTCGTAGCCGATCTGCGCCAGCGACGGCGCGCGGAAGTTGTTCGACAGCGCACCGCGCAGGGCGAACGCCGGGGCGAACTCGTAGCGCGCCGCCAGCTTGCCGGTCAGCTCGCCGCCGAAATCGCTGTAATGCTCGTAGCGAACGGCGACGTCGGTGGTCAGCTTCTCGCCGAAGCGGCTGGACAGGGCGGCGTAGACGCTGGCGACATCGCGGTCGAGGTTGGCCACGTCCTGCGGGGTCAGGCCGCCACCGGCCTGCGAACCGGTCGGTCGGTCGATGTACGGACCGGCGGCGTAACTGGCGGGATCGCCGGCGCCGGTTTCGTAGTCCTCGAAGCGGAATTCGGCGCCGAAGGCGACGTCATGCGTGGTGCCGCCGTCGCCGAAACCGCGGCTCAGGTCCAGGTTGGCCAGCGTCTGCGTGGACTCGTAGTCACCGGTCTTGAAGCGGGTGGGGCTGGTCGGGCCGAGCGAGGCGTTGAGCGAGTCGCGCAGGCGGTACGTGAAGCTGTTGCCGCCGTGGTTGACGCTGGCGTCGTAGTTCCAGTCGCCCCATTGCCCGCGCACGCCGCCGACGACGGCGACGTCCTGGTTCTCGCCCAGCGACACCGGACGGTAGCCGTTGGGATAGACCTCGGGCCAGTTGGACACGCCGTCCGGGTAGCGGAAGTAGTTGGCGCCGACGGTGTCGCGCTTGTTGTACGTGCCGAACAGGTAGAACTCGGACGCTTCACCGAGCGGCAGGCCGGCGTTGATCCAGGCGTTGATGTCCTTCGAGGCGCCATCGCCCAGGTGGTAGTTGCGCTGGCCCTGCACGGCCAGGTTGGCCGGCGACTGGTCCCACGGCGGCACCTGGTCGAAGCCGGCGCGGTTGGTGGCTTCGCGGTTCTTCAGTTCGAAACCGACGCGGAGGAAGCCGCCGTCGCCGACTGCGGTGCCGACCTTGCCCGCCAGGAGGCTGGTCTGGCCGTCGGTGAGCGTCTGGCCGATCGGCTCGACGTCGGTGTGGTGCAGGCCGAAGCTGGCTTCCCATGCGCCACCCTCGGGCGCGTCCTCCAGGATGATGTTGACCACGCCCGCGACCGCATCGGAGCCGTACTGCGCGCCGGCGCCGTCACGCAGCACCTCGATGCGCTTGATGGCGGTGACCGGAATCGCATTGAAGTCCACTGGCGTGGTGCCGCGACCGATCTTCGAACCCGTCGTCACCAGCGCGGTGGTGTGGCGGCGCTTGCCATTGATCAGTACCAGCACCTGGTCCGGCGCCAGGCCGCGCAACTGCGCGGCACGCACGTGGTCGGCGCCGCCGGAGTTGGACTGGCGCGGGAAATTGAACGACGGCAGCAGCGCCTGCAGCGCGCTGCCCAGCTCGCCGTTGAGCACGCCGGCCCTGCGGATGTCCTCGGCCGTCAGCACGTCGATCGGCGAGGTGGATTCCAGCGCCGTGCGGTCGCTGGCGCGGGTGCCGGTGACGATGACCGCATCGAGGTCGGTGGCGCCGGCAGGCGTGGTCTGGGCAGAAGCGGGCAGGGCAAGCGCCAGGATGACGGCGGCAGCCAGGGGGGCAAGGACGGCGTGGGGCATGGAGGACTCGTGGGGCAGGGGGGAGAACGGAATGAAGTCTATCGCTTTATAGCGATGAAGCGATATATTAACCGCCCCGACAGGGCGCATGTCATCGCGGCTTCCCATCTCCTTATGCCTTCCGGTCATAAGGCTCCGAAGGCCCGATACCGCATCCTGCCCGTCCCCCCGTGAGGTGTCCCCATGTCGCATCGTGCCGTCTGGCTGCTGGTCCTTCTCGCCCTCGCCGGGTGTGCGTCCACCCCACCGCAGGCAACGCCTTTGGCGCCCACCGCCACGCTGGAAGGCGACGCCCTGCGTCCGGCCAGCGCCACTGGCTGGGTCCGCAGCGAGCTCTATTTCGGCGTGGGCGAGGAGACCGGGCCGGCGGACCGCCCGCAGGCGTCGCCGATCACCGAGGCGGCCTGGCGCGCGTTCCTGGACAAGGAAGTGACCGCGCGTTTCCCGGACGGCCTGACGGTGTTCGACGCCTACGGCCAATGGCTGTTTCGCGGCGCCAAGGAGCCGAACCGGCTGAAGACCAAGGTGCTGGTGGTGCTGCATGAGGACACCCCGCAGCGCCGCGCCGACATCGAGGCCATCCGTCTGGCATGGAAGCAGGCTACCGGCCACCAGTCGGTGCTGTGGTCGCGGCATGCCGTGGACGTGTCGTTCTGACGCGAGCTGCTCCTTCCCCCGCTGGCGGGGGAAGGCCGGGATGGGGGCAGGCGGGGTCTGGAACGCATTCGATGTCCGTTCGATCGATCCAGTGACCGGCGCCGCCGCCCCCACCCCAGCCCTCCCCCGTGGACGGGGGAGGGGGCTTATCCTGCGTTCTCCAGTTCCCTCCTTTCCCTTCTCCTTCCCCGGCCCCCCATGACCGCATCGGCTTCCCCCGTGCGCCGCTGGCTCGTCCCCGGCGACCTCAACGGTTTCTTCGGCCTGGTGGTGGACAACCTGTCCATCCTCGGCTTCATCGCCGCCGCGCTGATCGGCATCTTCCAGTTCCCGGCCGAGGTGGTGTTCACCCGCATGTTCCCCGGCACCGCGCTGGGCGTGCTGGTCGGCAACCTGATCTACACGTGGATGGCGCATCGCCTGTCGGCGAGGACCGGCCGCGACGACGTCACCGCGATGCCGCTGGGTCTCGACGCGCCCACCAGCATCGGCATGGCGTTGCTGGTGCTGGGTCCGGCGTTCGTCGGCTTCAAGCAGGCGGGCATGGACGAACAGGCGGCGGCCACGGCGACCTGGCAGCTCGGCATGGCCTCGCTGGTCGTGATGGGCGTGCTGAAGCTGGTGCTGTCGTTCTTCGGCGATGCGGTCACGCGCGCCGTGCCGCGTGCCGGCCTGCTCGGTTCCATCGGCGGCGCCGCGCTGACCCTGCTCGGCTTCCTGCCGCTGATCGAAACGCTGCGCCAGCCCATCGTCGGCTTCGTCACCTTCGGCCTGCTGCTGTACGTGCTGGTGGCGAAGGGCAAGCTGCCGGTGAAGATCCCCGGTGTGCTGCTGGCCTTCATCGTCGGCACCGCGCTGTACTACGCGCTGGGCCTGTCGGGTTTCGGCGCGCCGGGCTTCAAGGTGCCGGATGCCGTGCCGCTGGCGGTGACGCTGCCGCTGCCCACGCTGGGCTGGCTGGACGGCCTGGCCTACACCGTGCCCTACCTGCCGCTGCTGCTGCCGTTCGGCCTGCTGATGGTGGTGGGCGGCATCAACGTCAGCGAGAGCGCACGCGCGGCCGGCGACGACTACCGCACGCGCGATGTGCTGCTGGCCGAAGCCGTGTCCACGCTGGTTGCGGGTTTCTGCGGCGGCGTCGCACAGACCACGCCGTACATCGGCCAGCCCGCGTACAAGCACATGGGCGCGCGTAAGGGCTACACGCTGCTGACTGGCGTCTTCATCGGCCTGGGCGGCGTGCTCGGCTACGTGTCGGGACTGGTGCAGTGGCTGCCGGTCGCGGTGCTCGCGCCGATCATCGTCTACGTGGGCCTCGACATCACCGTGCAGGCCTTCACCGAAACGCCGCGCAAGCACGCCATCGCGGTGGCGCTGGGCTTCCTGCCGTCGGTCGCCTACCTGCTGACGATCAAGTTCGGCAATCCGGCGTGGATCGCGCCCGACCGGTTCGCCGGCCTGTACGAAGGTGTCGACGGTCACGGCCTGCCGGACCTCGCCACCATCGTCACGCTCGGCAACGGCTTCATCATCACCGCGATGATCTGGACCACCGCACTGGTGGCGATGATCGACGGGCGCAACGGCCGCGCGGTCGTCGCGCTGCTGGTCGGCGCGGTGCTGACGCTGTTCGGCATCATCCATTCGGTCGATCCGCGCGGTGGCATCTACCTGCCATGGGACGTCGAAGGCCTGCGCGCGACCATCCTGTGGCAGTTCGCGGGGGCCTATGCCGCGTTGGCGGTGTTGCTGGGTCTGTTGTCGCTGCAGAAAAAAGCGTAGGGCGGGCCTCGGCCCGCCGTTCCGGTACGTGCGCGGACGGTGGGCCAAGGCCCACCCTACGGTGAATTCCGGTCTTTGCCGGTCTTGAAACACCGGCGCTTAACCGCATCTGAGTAGCATCGGCCGGGTTCGCCGGCCCCTACTTCCCGAGAGGTTCTTCCGATGCGGATGGACAAACTGACCTCGCGTTTCCAGCAGGCGCTGGCCGACGCGCAATCGCTGGCCGTGGGCCGCGACAACACCATGATCGAACCGGTTCACGTGCTGACCGCGCTGCTGGAACAGCAGGGCGGCAGCTCGCGGCCGTTGCTGGCGCAGGCCGGCGTCAACGTGCCCGTGCTGCGCGAGCGGTTGGTCGAAGCGCTGGACAAGCTGCCGAAGGTCACCGGGCAAGCCGGCAACCTGTCGATCGGCAACGACCTGTCGCGCCTGCTCAACGTCACCGACAAGCTGGCGCAGGACGCGGGCGACACCTACATCGCCAGCGAGTGGTTCCTGCTGGCCGTGCTGGACGACAGCGGTGCCGCCGGCCAGGAGCTGAAGGCCAGCGGCGCCGACAAGCAGAAGCTGCGCACGGCCATCGAGCGCCTGCGCGGCGGTGAGAAGGTGCAGTCGGAGAACGCCGAGGACCAGCGCCAGGCGCTGGAGAAGTACACCATCGACCTGACCGAGCGTGCCGAGATCGGCAAGCTGGACCCGGTGATCGGCCGCGACGAGGAAATCCGCCGCACCATCCAGGTCCTGCAGCGCCGCACCAAGAACAATCCGGTGCTGATCGGCGAACCAGGCGTCGGCAAGACCGCCATCGTCGAAGGCCTCGCGCAGCGCATCGTCAACGGCGAAGTACCGGAAGGCCTGAAGGGCAAGCGCGTGCTGTCGCTGGACATGGGCGCACTGATCGCCGGCGCCAAGTTCCGGGGCGAGTTCGAGGAGCGCCTGAAGGGCGTGTTGAACGACCTGGCCAAGAACGAAGGCCAGATCATCCTCTTCATCGACGAGCTGCACACGATGGTCGGCGCGGGCAAGGCCGAAGGCTCGATGGATGCCGGCAACATGCTGAAGCCGGCATTGGCGCGCGGCGAGCTGCATTGCATCGGCGCGACCACGCTGGACGAGTACCGCAAGTACGTCGAGAAGGATGCCGCGCTGGAGCGCCGCTTCCAGAAAGTGTTCGTGGGCGAACCCAGCGTCGAGGACACCATCGCCATCCTGCGCGGGCTGAAGGAAAAGTACGCCGTGCACCATGGCGTGGAGATCACCGATCCCGCCATCGTCGCCGCCGCGCAACTGAGCCACCGCTATATCGCTGACCGCCAGCTGCCGGACAAGGCCATCGACCTGATGGACGAAGCCGCCAGCCGCATCCGCATGGAGATCGATTCCAAGCCGGAAGAGATGGACCGCATGGAGCGCCGGCTGATCCAGCTGAAGATCCAGCGCGAGGCGCTGAAGAAGGAGAAGGACGCGCAGTCGAAGCAGCGCCTGACCGATCTCGAGACCGAGATGGAAGCGCTGCAGCGGGAGTTCAATGACCTGGAAGAGATCTGGAAGGCCGAGAAGGCCACGTTGACCGGTGCGACCAAGGTCAAGGAGCAGATCGAACGCGTGAAGCTGGAGTTGGAGGCTGCGCAACGCCGGCAGGACTACGCACGCATGAGCGAACTGCAGTACGGCCAGCTGCCGGAACTGGAGAAGCAACTGTCGGCCGCCCAGGAAGCCGAGCAGAAGGGCTTCAAGCTGCTGCAGGACAAGGTGACCGACGAGGAGATCGCCGAGGTCGTCAGCCGCTGGACCGGCATCCCGGTCAGCAAGATGCTCGAAGGCGAGCGCGAGAAGCTGCTGCAGATGGAACAGTCGCTGCGCAGCCGCGTGATCGGCCAGGAGGAGGCGATCAAGGTCGTGTCCGACGCCGTGCGCCGTTCGCGCGCCGGCATTTCCGATCCCGACCGCCCCAGTGGTTCGTTCCTGTTCCTCGGCCCCACGGGCGTCGGCAAGACCGAACTGTGCAAGGCGCTGGCGGAGTTCCTGTTCGACAGCAGCGACGCGATGATCCGCATCGACATGAGCGAGTTCATGGAGAAGCACGCGGTCAGCCGGCTGGTCGGCGCGCCCCCTGGTTACGTGGGCTACGAGGAAGGCGGTTACCTGACCGAGGCCGTGCGTCGCCGTCCGTACAGCGTGATCCTGCTGGACGAGGTGGAGAAGGCGCATCCGGACGTGTTCAACATCCTGCTGCAGGTGCTGGACGACGGCCGCCTCACCGACGGCCAGGGCCGCACCGTGGATTTCCGCAACACCGTCATCGTGATGACGTCCAACCTCGGCTCCAGCCTGATCCAGGACATGTCCGAGAACGATGGATCGGCGGACAGTCCGGAGCGCTACACGCAGATGAAGGCCGCGGTGATGGGCGTGGTGCAGGCGCACTTCCGCCCCGAATTCATCAACCGGCTGGACGACATCGTCGTGTTCCATCCACTGGACAAGGCGCAGATCCGCGAGATCGCACGCATCCAGACGCGCTATCTGGCCAAGCGGCTGGCCGAACGGCAGATCACGCTGGAACTGGACGATTCGGCGCTGATGCTGCTCGGCAACGTGGGCTTCGATCCGGTCTACGGCGCGCGTCCGCTGAAGCGGGCGATCCAGGCGCAACTGGAGAATCCGCTGGCGCAGAAGATCCTGTCGGGTGCATTCGGTGCAGGCGATACCGTGCGCGTGCGCGCCGAGGGCGGCCAACTGGCGTTCGACGTCGTGCGCTGACGGACGGTCGGCGCAGGCATGTCCTGCTTCCGTCCGTTATCGCGTGGTAGTACGTTATGGGGCGTGCCTGCCGATGGGGCAGGCATGCGCCGTTCCGCCTCCGCGCTTGGCGGAACATGCACAGGGGCAAGGACGGACCGATGGCCGATCATGCAGGGCGACGGAGGCGTGGCCTGGGCGGGAGCATGCAGGTGCTCCTGCTCGGCGGCGCGTGCCTGCTGCTGCAGCAGATTCCCGTCCGTTACCGCATCGATTTCTTCGGCGAACAGGCCGATGCCTCGCTGATCCACCTTCACACCGGCCTGTTGCTGGCCGTCGCCATGCTGGTGCGCGACCGCCGCGTGGTGGCGGGCTGCTTCGCCTTGACGTTCGCCGGCTGGCTGCTGCGCCAGTTGTACCTGTTCGACGACGGGCAGCCCACGTGGATGCTGGCGTGGGGTGCAATGTCCTACCTGATCCAGTTCGCCTGGACCCTGGTCTGCGTGCGCTGGATGGGCTGGCCACGCGCGCCCGGCGCGCGCATGCAGCGGGGCGACCTGGCACGGTTCGCGGCGATCGGCCTGCTGGTGTATCCGCTGGCGACAGCGCTGCTGGGTTTCAGCATCGCGCTGGTGTCCACGCCCATCGATGCGCTGAGCGCGGCATTCCAGATGTTCTTCGCCAAGCAGTTCGGCATCGTGGTCGTCACCCTGCCGCTGGTCATCGGATGGCAGGAACGCGCGTCGCCGACACCGCGCGCCGACCTGGGCACGCACTGGCTGTGGCCGGTGGCGCTGGGCCTGGGCCTGGCGGTCAGCCTGTGGGCCGGCGTGCAGGTACGGCATGCCTTCACCGGCTTCTCCACGCTGTCGTCGGGGCCGGTGTTGATGGACTACCGGTTCGCGGTGCTGGTGGTGCTGGCCTGGTGCATGTTGCGGCTGCCGCCGCGCTGGGCGATGGCGTCACTGGCCACGACGCTGCTGCTGCTGATCGGCATGGTGGCCGGCACCGCCGAGTATGCGAACACGTCGGTAGGTTTCTTCAACCTGCTGCACATCGCGGTGGAGATGAACATCCTGCTGCTGGCGATGCTGTACCTGTGGCTGACCAACCGCGACCGTTCCGCGCTGGCCGAACGGCTGTCCGAAGAAACGCTGCGCGACCAGGTGACGGGACTGCCGAACCTCAAGGCGTTGCGCGAACGCATGGAGCGGCCGTTGTCGCGCGCGGAGCTGGGTTACCTGTTGCTCGACCAGACCGACACGCTGGTCGCCGGCTTCGGCCTGGACACGCAGGCGCAGGCGATGAACGCCGCGGCGCGACGACTGGATGACCTGGTCGAAACCTACTACGTGGGAACCGGCCAGTTCGCGCTGCTGCCGCGGCCCGGACGCGATGCGGACCTGTGGGAACGCGTGATGGCGCGCGTGGAACACGCGGAGATCGACGTGGGTGGGGAGCCGATGCGGTTGCTGCCCTACCTGGGCGTCGCTGCGTTCAACGGCGCCCATGCCAGCGTGATCGACGGTGCCGTCCTGGCCGCGTCGCACCTGGCGTTCGAGGCGCGCCAGCACGGCGAGCTGCGGCCGCGCTACAGCGACATCGGCGACACCCAGCTGCGGCGCACGCACCGCCGGCAGCTGCACGACGCCACCGAGGCGCTGGCCAGCCTGCGCAGCGAGCGCGTGGCGCTGTACTTCCAGCCCATCCGCGACCTGGTGCCGGACATGCACGCCGAACAGCGCACGCTGTCGGGCGAAGTGCTGTGCCGGCTGCTGGACGAGAAGGGCGAGATCATGTCGCCGGCGCGCTTCATGGCGCCGCTCGAAGCCGCCGGCCGCGGCGCCGAGCTCGACCTGGCCGTCGTGCGCGCGCTGTTCCGGCTGCTGCGGAAGTCGCCCGCCGCGCTGCCGTACTGCCAGGAGATCGCGATCAACCTCACGGGCCAGAGCCTGGCGTCGATGAGTTTCCAGGTCGAACTGCGCACGCTGCTGGCGGGGTCGCCCCTGCCGATGAGCGCGCTGTGCTTCGAGGTGACCGAAACCGCCGCCATCTCCAACACCGCCGCCGCCAGCCACCTGCTGGCCGACCTGCGCGCCCTGGGCTGCCACATCGCCATCGATGATTTCGGCACCGGCATGCAGAGCTTCGCCCGGTTGCGCGAGCTGCCGGTCGACGTGATCAAGATCGACGGTTCCTTCGTGCGCAATGTCGCGCAGTTCGGCAAGGACTACGCCGTGGTGCAGGCGTCGGTCGCGGTGGCCAAGGCGTTCGGTGCGACCACCGTGGCCGAGTTCGTCGAGGACGAGGATACGGAATTCTGCCTGCGCCGCCTGGGCGTGCACCGCGTGCAGGGCTACCTCTACGGCGCGCCACGCCCGCTCGCCGAGGTGCTGGCGGAAACGGCCGCCGAAGCGGCCGCCGCACGCGACTGAGACGCGGCCTCAGGCGGTCACGCGCTGCGGGCGGTACGGCGGCGTGGACATCACCATTTCGGCCAGCGAGAACGCCAGTTCGCGTTCGGCCAGCACCGCGCCGTCGGCGCCGTGTTCCAGCAGGTGCTTCACTTCGCCCTCGCTGTGCGCGCGCGCCAGCAGCGTCAGCGAAGGATTGAGGGCACGCAGTTTTGCCAGCGTCTCGCCGGCTTCGAGCGGCTGCGGGATGGCCAGCACGGCGATCTTGGCGCGTTCGGGATGTGCCTCGGCCAGCACGCGGTCGGCGGCCGCGCTGCCGCGGATGGCCGGGATGCCGGCGTCGTGCGCGCGGGCGACATGGTCGCCGTTGTCGTCGATGACGATCAGCGGCACGCCGCGGTCGCGCAGCACGCGGGCCAGTTCGCTGCCCACGCGGCCGTAGCCGATGATGATGGCGTGGTCGGTGACGTCCAGCGACGGACCGGGCGGCGCCTCGGGTTCGACCGGCACCGGTGCCAGCGCCTCCTGCTTCTTCTGCCAGCGGTCCAGCCAGGTGAAGAGGAACGGATTGGCGATGATCGACAGCAGCGAGCCGGCGAGGATCAGGTCGCGGCCTTCCGGCGGCAGGATCTTCAGCGCCACGCCGAGCGCGGCGAGGATGAAGGAGAACTCGCCGATCTGCGCCAGGCTTACCGAGATCGTCAGCGCCGTGCCGGTGGGGTGCTTGAACGCCTTGACGATGTAGTACGCCGCCACCGACTTGCCCAGCACGATGATGCCGAACGTGGCCAGCACCTGCCATGGGTGCGCGACCAGGATGGCGGGATTGAACAGCATGCCCACCGAGACGAAGAACAGCACCGCGAACGCATCGCGCAGCGGCAGTGAATCGTTGGCCGCCTTGTGGCTCAGTTCGGATTCGTTGAGCAGCATGCCGGCGAAGAACGCGCCCAGCGCGAACGACACGCCGAACATCATCGCCGAGCCGAATGCCACGCCCAGTGCGATCGCCAGCACGGAGAGGGTGAACAGCTCGCGCGAACCGGTCGCGGCAATCTTCTCCAGCGTCCACGGGATCACCCGGCGGCCGACCACCAGCATGAAGGCGACGAATGCGCCCAGCTTGATGAAGGTCCAGGCGATCTCCACCGCGAAGCGGCCGAACGTCGCCTTCTCGCCGCCGGTATCGGGGCCGAACGTGGACGCCAGCACCGGCAGCATCACCAGCGCCAGCACCATCACCAGGTCCTCGACGATCAGCCAGCCCACCGCGATGCGCCCGCGCGTGGTTTCCAGCAGGCGGCGTTCCTCCATCGCGCGCAGCAGCACCACCGTGCTGGCCACCGACAGCGCCAGGCCGAACACGAAGCCGTTGAGCGGCGTCCAGCCCATACCCCAGGCCAGCGCCCAGCCCAGGCCGGTGGCGACCACGATCTGCACGATGGCGCCGGGGATGGCGATCGCCTTCACTTCCAGCAGGTCTTCCAGCGAGAAATGCAGGCCCACGCCGAACATCAGCAGCATCACGCCGAGTTCGGACAACTGGGTGGCCAGTTCCTGGTCGGCGACGAAGCCCGGCGTGAATGGACCGACGAAGATGCCTGCAATCAGGTAGCCGACCAGTGGCGAGAAGCGCAGCTTGTGGGCGATCGCCCCCAGCACGAAGGCCAGGGCCAGGCCCACCGCGATGATGTTGATCAGGTCGGTGTCATGGTGCATCGACGGGCGTTCTTCCTCTGCATGGGGGACGAGTGTCGCCGATGCGGACGTCCTGCGGCAAACGCATGCGGCGCAACCGCGTCGCCGCGAGCCGCTGTTCCCCGTATCACCCCAACGGAAACGCCCCGCACGGGGCGGGGCGTTCCGATGCCGTCAATCGTGGAGGTGTCTTACCACTTGTAGGCGATGCGGCCGTACACGTAGGCGCCGTTGAAGCCGCCCGGCGACTGGCTGCTGTAGGGGAACTGGCCGCTGTTGGAGTTCGGGAAGATGGTGCGGTCCGGATACTCGTCCAGCAGGTTGTCCGCACCCAGCGTCAGCGTCCAGTTCTCGCTCGGGCGATAGCTGGTCGATGCGTCCAGGATCCACGTCGCGCCGTAGGTCTGGTCGTTGGCGGGATTGCCGGTCTCGCTGACGCGCGTGGTGAACTCGCCATAGCGGGTGGCGCCGAGGGTGAAGTCCCAGCGCGCCAGGTTCCATGCGGCCGTCAGCGTGGTCTTGTCGCGCGGATAGCCCTCCTCGATGCGGCCCTGTTCGTCGCGGCCGATGCGCCACAGATTCGCGCCCAGGGCGGTGAGCTCCGGCGGATTCGGCGCGATGCGCTGGATCTCGGTCTTGTTGTAGTTGTAGCCGGCGGTCAGGGCGAGGCTGCTGTTCTCGAACGGCACCGTGTACTGCGCGATCACGTCGACGCCGCGCGTGCGGGTGTCGGCGGCGTTGGTGAAGTAGCGCGCGCTGGTGACGCCGTTGACGCCCAGGCTGGCCAGCAGCGCCTGCGCCGCCGCATTGCCGCCCAGCAGCAGGTTGGAGGACAGCACGATGCGGTCGTCGATGTCGATCTGGTACGCATCGATGGTCACGTACAGGCGGTCCACCGGCTGCAGCACCAGGCCCAATCCGTACGACAGCGAGGTTTCCGCGGTCAGCGCTTCCGCGCCCAGCGCCTGCGCGACGGGGCCGGTGGCGGGGAACGTGCCCGACTCGAAGAAGCGGTCGAGCGTGGCGTTGTACTGCGACGTCACCACCTGGTAGTACTGCTGCGCCAACGCCGGCGCACGGAAGCCACTGGCCACCGTCGCACGCAGCGCCACCGTATCGGTGAAGGCATAGCGCGCGGACAGCTTGCCCGACACTTCGCTGCCGAAGTCGGAATAGTCCTCGTAGCGGCCGGCGATGCCGGCGGAGAACTTGTCGGTCAGGTCGGCTTCCAGTCCCACGTAGGCCGCGTAGCTGTCGCGGTCGGAATGCACGGCATTCGCCGGCGTGAAGCCGCCGAAGCCCTGCGCGCCGCTGCCGGTGTACGAGTTCAGCTCGCCCGGCGACTGGTTCCACTTCTCTTCGCGGTACTCGGCGCCGAACGACAGCGTGGCCGGATAGGCCAGGCCGATCTCCAGCGGCTTGCTGATGTCGGCGTTCAACACGTTCTGGGTGTACTCCAGCGCACCGTCGTAGAAGCGGCGCGGGCTGGTCGCGCCCAGGCTGTAGTTGACGCTGTTCTGGGTGTGGAACTGCAGGTGGTTGTAGCCGTAGTTGTAGCTGATGTCCCACTTCCAGCCGCTTTCCGTGTCGCCCTTCACGCCCGCGACCAGCGAGCGGTCCTGCGACAGCTGGTTGATCTCCGGCACGTAGCCATCCGGATACACCTGCGGGACCAGCGCGTTGTGGCCGATCGAGCGGAAGAAGGCGAACGAGACGATGTCGCGGTTGCTGGCGATCGCAGTGGCGTAGGCGCTGACGTTGTCGCTGAAGTCGAAGCCGGCATTCGCCGACACCGCACCCGCATCCACCTTCGGATCGCCATAGATGAAGGCGACGCGGCCGATGGCCGGACTGTTGCCGGTGTTGGGGGTCGTGCCCTGGTACGGACCGGCGCGGTTGGTTTCGTCCTGCTGGGTCAGTTGCCCCGCCACGTGCAAAAAACCACGGCCATCGCCGAAGCCCACGCCGGTATCGCCGGACAGCTGCGTGCTGCGGCCGTCACCGGCGGAATAGCCGCCGACGTCCACCACCAGGCTGCCGCCCTTGCCGGAGCCCTTCAGCACGATGTTGACCACGCCGGCGATGGCGTCGGATCCGTACTGCGCCGACGCGCCGTCGCGCAGCACTTCCACGCGTTCGATCGCCGACACCGGGATCGCATTGAGGTCCACCGCCGACGAACCACGGCCGATGCTGCCGTTGACGTTGACCAGTGCGGAGATGTGGCGGCGCTTGCCGTTGACCAGGATCAGCACCTGGTCCGGCGACAGGCCGCGCAGCTGCGCCGGGCGCACGCCGCTGGTGCCGTCGGTGACGGCCGGGCGCGGGAAGTTCAGCGAGGGCAGCGCGCGGGCGAGGGCGGTCGCCAGTTCGGTGGTGCCGGTGGCCTGCAGGGCCTCGGGCGTGATGATGTCGATCGGCGACTGCGACTCGGCGACCGTGCGGTCGGCGACGCGGGTACCGGTGACGATCAGGGTGTCCAGCGTGCGGGCTTCGGCGCGGGCCGACTCCTGGGCGAAAGCGGGGGCGACCAGGGCCAGGCTGATGGCGAGGGTCAGGGGTGACAGCGTGCGGGTCATGGGGGAACTCCGGGAAGGACTGCAAAGTGGGGCTTCGGTGGATCAGGGCTTGCAAAGTTGCCTTTGAAACCATGGACTTAGGCGTTGCCTGTTCTGGTTACAGGGGTGTGGCGAGCATGTCAATGTTTTCTTAACAAGTGTGAGCGGGTGCGCTATCGATAAACTACGCGGCCGCTTCCCCCCAAATCCCCTTAGGTTGTTTCTTGATCTCCCTTCGTAATTTCGCGCTCCGCCGCGGTGAGCGCCTGCTGCTGTCCAACGTCGACCTGACCCTGCACGCGGGCTACCGCGTGGGCGTGGTCGGCCGCAATGGCGCGGGCAAGTCCAGCCTGTTCGCCGCCGTGCAGGGCGAACTGGAGGCCGACAAGGGCGACCTCGACCTGCCCGGCAAGGTGCGCATCGCCAGCGTGGCGCAGGAAACCCCGTCGCTGCCGGATCCGGCGCTGTCGTTCGTGCTCGGTGGCGATACCGAAGTCGCGGCGGTGCTGCAGTCCGAAGCCGATGCCAGCGCCCGCGAGGACTGGGAAGCGGTCGCCAACGCGCACCAGAAGATGGCCGAACTCGGCGCGTACGACGCCGAGGCGCGCGCCGGCAAGCTGCTGCACGGTCTCGGCTTCCCGGCCGACACGCACCACCGCCCGGTCTCGTCGTTTTCCGGCGGCTGGCGCGTGCGCCTGAACCTGGCGCGCGCGCTGATGATGCCCAGCGACCTGCTGCTGCTCGACGAACCCACCAACCACCTCGACATGGACGCGGTGCTCTGGCTGGAACAGTGGCTGCTGAAGTATCCGGGCACGTTGCTGCTGATCTCGCACGACCGCGAGTTCCTCGACAATGTCGCCACCCACACGCTGCACCTGCATGGCGGCGGCGCCAAGCTGTACACCGGCGGCTACACCGACTTCGAGCGCCAGCGCGCCGAACAGCTGCGCCAGCAGCAGATCGCGCACGAGAAGGAGCAGGCCGAGCGCGCGCACCTGCAGAGCTTCATCGACCGCTTCAAGGCCAAGGCGTCGAAGGCGGCGCAGGCGCAGAGCCGCATGAAGCGCCTGGCCAAGCTCGCTGGTACCGAGGCGGTGCGCGCAGAGCGCGAGTTCCGCATTGAATTCGCCGAACCGGCCAAGCTGCCGTTCTCGCTGATCCGGTTGAACCATGTCGATTGTGGCTACGGGGCCGATGGTTCCAATGACGGTCCACCATCCGGCCCCGCGCAGCACGCGGGGCATTCGGGCGGGCGCGAGCCAGTGGCTCGCAAGCAGCCCACCCTCATCCTGCACGACGTCGGCTTCGGCCTGGAAGCCGGGCAGCGCATCGGCCTGCTCGGCCCCAACGGCGCCGGCAAGACCACGCTGGTGAAGACGCTGGTCGGCGAGCTGCCGGTGCTGGCCGGCGACCGCATGGCGCACCCGGACCTGCGCATCGGCTACTTCGCGCAGCACACCGTGGAGTCGCTGCACGAAGGCCAGTCGCCGATGGACCACTTCCGCGATCTCTCGCCGGATGCCAGCAACCAGTCGTTCCGCGACTTCCTCGGCAAGTGGAATTTCCCCGGCGATCGCGCGTTCGAACCGGTCGACGGGTTTTCCGGCGGCGAGCGCGCACGCCTGGCGCTGGCACTGATCGCCTGGCAGCAGCCGAACGTGCTGCTGCTCGACGAACCCACCAACCACCTCGACCTGGAAATGCGCGAAGCCCTGGCCGAAGCGCTCAGCGATTTCGACGGCGCCATCGTCATGGTGTCGCACGACCGCCACCTGATCGGCCTGGTCTGCGACACGTTCTGGCGCGTGGCCGACGGCGTGGTCGAACCGTTCGACGGCGACCTCGACGAATACGCCGCCTGGCTGCGCACCCGCGCCTCCGCGCAGGGCAGCAAACCGCTGCGCAGCGAACCGGCGCCTGCACCGAAGACCGCGCCGGCCCCTGCGCGCAAGGTCAACCCGGTGAAGCTGGCCGCCGCCGAGGCCAAGGTCGCCGAACTGGAAGGCAGGCTGGCCGACGTCGACGCGCAACTCGCGGACCCGGACAGCTATGCCGATGCCGACCTCGCCGCACGGCTGGGCCGCGACCGCGAAGCCCTGCAGCAGCAACTCGCCGAGGCAGAAGCCGCCTGGTCGGCGTTGTACGAATGACCTGCACCACTCCCTGAGATCGCCATGAGCCAGGAACTCGTCTACCTGCTGCTGATTTTCGGCCTGCTGGTGGTGCCGCGCGCACTGCAGCGCTTCAAGGTGCCTGCGCCGCTGACTTGCCTGGTCTTCGGTATCGCGGCCATGCTCTGGCTGGGCGACCGCACGCACGATCCGGTGATCGCGCTGCTGGCCACGCTGGGCATCTCCTCGCTGTTCCTGTTCGCCGGCCTGGAAGTGGACCTGCATGCGTTGCGTCGTGGGCTGTGGCCGTTGTTGGCGCACCTGCTGATCCGCAGCGCCACGCTGGCCGGGGTGGGCTGGTTGGCGTGGCGGTACGCCGGACTCTCCTGGCAGGCGGCCGCGTTGCTGGCGCTGGCACTGCTGACGCCGTCGACGGGCTTCATCATCGATACGCTGGGTCGGCTGGGGCTGGACGATGCCGAGCGCTTCTGGGTCACCAACAAGGCCATCGCGGGGGAACTGCTCGCGCTGGCGGCGCTGTTCCTGATCCTGCAGGCCGGCGATCCGGCGCACATGGCGCTCTCGTCGTTGGCGCTGCTCGCGTTGCTGGTGGGCCTGCCGCTGCTGTTCGTCGCCCTGGGCCGCTGGGTCGCACCGCAGGCGCCGGGCTCGGAGTTTTCGCTGCTGGTGATGGTGGGCCTGATCGCCGCCTTCGCGACCTACAAGCTGGGCGTGTACTACCTGGTCGGCGCGTTCATCGCCGGCCTGATCGCGCGGCTGCTGCGCCAGCGCATGCCGGCGCTCGCCTCGGACGAGAACCTGCACGCCGTGCGCCTGTTCGCCACGTTCTTCGTGCCGTTCTATTTCTTCTACGCCGGGACCAAGGTGCCGGCCAGTGCGCTGAGCTGGACCGCGCTGGGTCTCGGACTGCTGATCACCGCCGTGGTGCTGCCGTTGCGCATCGCCGTGGTCTGGGTGCAGCGCCGCGTCCTGTTCGGCGAGGACATGCGCAGCAGCCTGCGCGTGGCGCTGGCACTGTCGCCCACGCTGATCTTCACCCTGGTGCTGGCCGCGATCCTGCGCGATCGCTTCCAGATCGATGACGCCCTGTTCGGTGGGCTGCTGCTCTACGCCAGCCTCAGCACCCTGCTGCCGTCGCTGGTATTCCGCACCCCGTTCGATGTCGACCCGATGGGCGACGCCCTCCCACCGATCGAGCAGGATGGCGCGCCGTCACCGGCTCTTGAACCCGCCGCCGCCGACCCCCAACTGATTGTCCCGGAACAGCCCCGAGCCTGACGCCATGCCCATCTACGCCTTCGAATGCACCCAGTGCGGCCACAGTTTCGACCGCCTGCAGAAGCTGTCCGATCCGGATCCCGACACCTGCCCGGCGTGCAGTGCGCACGCGGTGAAGCGGCAGTTGACCGCGCCGTCGTTCCGGTTGGCCGGCAGCGGCTGGTACGAGACCGACTTCAAGAAGGACGGCGACAAGAAGCGCAACCTTGCCGATGGCGGTGAAGGCGCGAAGCCATCCAGCGAGTCGAAGCCTGCTGAATCGTCGGCGGCGAAGACGGAAAGCGCGCCTGCGAAGACGGAGTCCAAGCCGGCGACGCCGCCCTCCACGTCCTCGTCCTGAGGCCGGCGGTGTAAGGTGCATCCTTTCCTGCAACGAAGGGATGCCATGAAAAAGACCCTCCTCGCGCTTGCGGCGTTCGTTGCCGCCAGCGCGGCCACCGCGTCTGCGGTTGCATCGGCGCCAACGCCGGCCGATACGTTCCTCGCTTCAATGGCCCAGCATTGCGGCAAGGCGTATGCCGGCCGCATCACCGCCAACCAGCCCGCATCGACCACGCCCGATCCCTTCGAGGGCAAGGCGCTGGTGATGCATGTGCGCGGCTGCGACGACACCGCGCGCGAACTTCGCGTGCCGTTCCATGTCGGTGACGACCATTCACGCACCTGGGTGATCACGCGCACCGAGGGTGGGCTGCGGCTCAAGCACGATCATCGCCATGAGGACGGCAGTCCGGACCCGGTGACGATGTACGGAGGCGATACCGCCGACGCAGGCACGGCGCAGCGGCAGGCATTCCCGGTGGATGCGGAATCCGTGGTGATGTTCGAGCGCGAAGGCCTGTCGGCCTCGGTGACCAACACCTGGGCGATGGAACTGGTGCCAGCGAAGACCTTCGTCTACGAGTTGAGCCGACCGAACGGAAGGCTGTTCCGGGTGGAGTTCGACCTGAGCGTGCCCGTTGCGCTGCCGCCGGCACCTTGGGGTAGCAGCGAGGGCTGAGTGAGGGCCACGCTTCGCCGCCTGGTGCGTTGAAGCACGGCACTGGGTCCCGGCCGTCGCCGGGATGACGGATGCGGACAGGAACGCGCGTCACCGTAGCGTGCGCCATGCGCATGGCGTCCTGCTCTGATATTCCGTTGAACCAAAAGCGCTGGGTCCCGGCCGTCGCCGGGATGACGGATGCGGACGGGAACGCGCGTTACCGTAACGTGCGCCATGCGCACGACGCCCCGCGCATGGCGCCCTGCTCTGATATTCCGTTGAACCAAAAGCGCTGGGTCCCGGCCGTCGCCGGGATGACGGATGCGGACGGGAACGCGCGTTACCGTAGCGTGCGCCATGCGCACGACGCCCCGCTCTGGGATTCCGTTGAACCAGAGGCACTGGGTCCCGGCTTTCGCCGGGATGACGGATACGGACGGAAACGCGCGTTACCGTAGCGTGCGCCGTGCGCACGATGCGCTGTCGTGAAACTCCGTTGAAGCAAGGCGCTGGGTCCCGGCGTTCGCCGGGATGACAGGTCGAAGTCGGGATCCAGCCCTACAGAATTCAGCGCGGTCCGAAACGGCCGCGGCAGCCGCGGTCCACCCACACCTGGTTACCCGCGTAGCCCCAGCTGTAGCCCTCCCGGCAGCTGGTGTTGGACAGCTGCTGCAACAGGATGGGACGGCCCTGGCGGGCGTCATAGGCGCAGGTCTTGCGGCGGTTGTCGTCGCTGTTGCAGGTCACGCTGTAGTCGCCGTTGCCGCCGCCCCAGCCCGTGCCTGAATCGCGGAACTCCGCGCGGCAGCCGCCGCGTACCCAGACCAGGCCCTGGCGCTGGCCCCAGTTCTGGTTCTCGGTGCAGCGCGTGGAGGACAGCGTGCGCTGCACGGTGGCGCGGCCGCGGAAGTTGGTGCGGCATTCGCGGTAGGCGCCGTTCGCACTCTCGCACTTGACCACGCCGCCGCCCCAGTCGCCACCTGACGTGCCTTCCGCGAAACGGCCGCGGCAGCCACGGTCCACCCACACGGTGCCATTGCCGCTGCCCCAGTTCTGGCCTTCCACGCAGCGTGTGCCGGACAGGTTCTGCACCAGCATGGCACCGCGACGGAAGCCGGTCTGGCATTCGCGGCGGCGGTTGTCCTTGCTTTCGCAGGTGACCTGGCCGCCGGACGGCGGCGGGTTGGGATTCCAGCCGCCGTTGTTGCCGCCCAGCGACTGGGCGATGTCCTGCTTGATGCGGCTGAAGGTCCAGTTGGAACGATTGACCTGGTCCAGGTAGAACCGCAGCTGGTCGTCCGGAATTCGGCGGCCACGAGACTGCTCGGAGTATTCCAGGCTGATCACCCGGGTCTGGTCCTGCACCGACAGCGTGCGCAGGTTCTCGGGCGCATAGGCCTTCGGCGCGATCTGGGCCAGCGCACTGCCGGCCATCAAGGCCAGCAACAGTACGAAAACGGACTGCAACAGCGGCTTCTTCATGGCGATGCCCTCCTGGAGAGGCGCCAGCATACGCCGCAGATGTTAAGCCGGAGCAGAGGCCGGCCGGGGACCGGGTAAACTAGCCGGCTAGGACGGCCAATGGCCGTCGCACCCCTTCCGGCCCTGGCCGGACGACCCTCTGGAGTTCCCATGCGTACCCATTTCTGCGGCCTCGTCGACGAGGCCATGATCGGCCAGACCGTGACCCTCTGCGGCTGGACCGACGTCGCCCGCAACCTCGGCGGCGTCTGCTTCATCGACCTGCGCGACCACGAGGGCATCGTGCAGGTGACGGTGGATCCGTCCAGTGCTGAGGTGTTCAAGGTCGCCGCGTCGCTGGGTTACGAGGACGTGCTGCAGGTCGAGGGTGTCGTGCGTGCGCGCGAAGCCGTCAACACCAAGATCCGCACCGGCAAGGTCGAAGTGATCGCCACGAAGATCACCGTGCTCAACAAGGCCGAGCCGTTGCCGTTCCACCACCACGAGAACCCGGGCGAAGACATCCGCCTGAAGTACCGCTACCTGGACCTGCGCAGCGCCGACATGCAGCGCAAGCAGCGCACGCGCATCCGCCTGGTGCAGGCGCTGCGCCGCTGGCTGGACGCGCGCGGCTTCCAGGACATCGAGACGCCGATCCTGACCAAGGCCACGCCGGAAGGCGCGCGCGACTTCCTGGTGCCGGCACGCATGCATCCGGGCGAGTTCTATGCGTTGCCGCAGTCGCCGCAGCTGTTCAAGCAGATCCTAATGGTGGCCGGCTTCGACCGCTACTACCAGATCGCGCGCTGCTTCCGCGACGAAGCGCTGCGTGCCGACCGCCAGCTGGAATTCACCCAGCTCGACATGGAGTTCGCGTTCGTGCGCGAGCGCGACGTGCAGGACGCCGTCGAAGGCATGATCCGCGACATCTTCAAGGAAGTGATGGAGGTGGAGCTGGCCAACCCGTTCCCGCGCATGACGTGGGCCGAGGCGATGCGCCGCTACGGGTCGGACAAGCCGGACCTGCGCATCGCGCTGGAACTGGTCGACGTGGCCGAGCTGGTGAAGTCCAGCGAGTTCGCCGTGTTCACCGGCCCCGCCAACGATCCGGACGGCCGCGTCGCCGCGCTGCGTATTCCAGGCGGTGCGTCGTTGAGCCGCAAGCAGATCGACGAGTACGCCGCGCATGCCGCCAAGTACGGCGCCAAGGGCCTGGCCTACATCAAGATCGACGAGGCCGGTACGGTCAGCTCCCCGATCCAGAAGTTCTTCGCCGAGGACGCGTTCGCCGCGCTGCTGAAGCACGTCGGCGCCGGCAACGGCGACATCGTGTTCTTCGGCGCCGGTGGCTACAACAAGGTGTCCGACTTCATGGGCGCACTGCGCCTGAAGGCCGGCAAGGACTTCGGCCTGGTGCAGGACGGCTGGACGCCGCTGTGGGTCACCGATTTCCCGATGTTCGAGTACGACGACGAAGCGCAGCGCTACGTCGCCCTGCATCATCCCTTCACCGCACCCGCGGTCGACGACATCGGCGATCTGCGCGCCAATGCGAAGACGGCCGTGTCGCGCGGCTACGACATGGTGCTCAACGGCAACGAGATCGGCGGCGGTTCGATCCGTATCCACCGCCCCGACATGCAGAGCGCGGTGTTCGAGCTGCTCGGCATCGGCGCGGAAGAAGCGGAGGCCAAGTTCGGCTTCCTGCTGGACGCGCTGCGCTTCGGCGCGCCGCCGCATGGCGGCATCGCGTTCGGCATCGATCGCATCGCCGCGCTGATGGCGGGCACGGAGTCGATCCGTGACGTCATCGCGTTCCCGAAGACCACCAGCGCGCAGTGCCTGATGACCGGCGCACCGTCGCCGATCCCGGACGAGCAGCTGGCGGAAGTACACATCCAGGTTCGTCCGAAGAAAGACTGAGAGAGAAACGCGCAATGACGGAATACGCTTTTTCGCTGGAGTGGGAGCGCCTGGGCAATGAAGGCGCCGATGCGGGCCTGGTGACGGAACGCGCGCGCGTGTTCGGCGGCTGGCTGGTGCGCGTGGGTACGTCGCCGGCGGCGATGGCGGTGACCTTCGTGCCGGACGGCCAGGGCCGCTGGGACGGCGAGGACTTCGGCGAAGACGATTACGAAGAAGACGAAGAAGACGAAGAAGAGTACGAAGAGGAAGAAGACGAGGACGCCGACGAGGAAGAAGAGTCGGACGAAGAGGGCGAGGACGAAGAAGAGGACGCGTAGGCGTGCGGATCCGTCGCGCCACCGTGGATGATGCGCAGTTCGTCTCCGACCTGGCATCGCGCAGCTTTACCGAGACCTTCGGCCATCTGTATCCGGCCGAAGATCTGGCGGCGTTCCTCGCCTATGCGTACGACGTCGAGAAGCAGCGCGTCATCCTGTCTCACCCGGACTACGCGGTGTGGCTGCTGGAGGAAGACGGCGTTGCGGTGGGTCATGCGGCCGCCGGTCCGTGCGGCTTGCCGCATCCGGACGTGCAGGCGGGAGATGGCGAACTGAAACGGCTGTACGTGCTGGCATCGCACCAGAATGGCGGCTGGGGCGGGAAGCTGTTCGCCGAGGTGGAGCGCTGGCTGTTGAGGGACGGGCCGCGGACGCTGTGGATCGGCGTGTGGTCGGAGAATTTCGGCGCGCAGCGGTTCTATGAGCGGCAGGGGTTCGTGCGGGTCGGTGGGTACAAGTTCGCGGTGGGGAAGACGCTGGATGATGAGTTCATCCTGAGGCGTGCGGCTTGTACCGATGTCTGACCGATAAAAAGCGTTCCGCTAGCCCTTCGGTCTAGCGGGTAACTTTTCTTTGTCTGGCCGCGCCCCGCGTTGCGAAGGCGCCCTGATGTCTCGCGCGCCGCAGCGCGTTCGGATGTTTCCGGTGAGGTGCTTCCGCTAGCCCTTCGGTCTAGCGGGTAACTTTTCTTTGTCTGGCCGCGCCCCGCGTTGCGAAGGCGCCCTGATGTCTCGCGCGCCGCAGCGCGTCCGGATGTTCCCGGTAAGGTGTTTCCGCTGGCCCTGCGGGCCAGCGGGTAACTTTTCTTTGTCTGGCCGCGCCCCGCGTTGCGAAGGCGCCCTGACGTCTCGCGCGCCGCAGCGCGTCCGGATGTTCCCGGTGAGGTGCTTCCGCTGGCCCTTCGGGCCAACGGGTAACTTTTCTTTGTCTGGCCAAAGAAAAGTCACCAAAAGAAAGGCCATTCCTCGACGAAGCAATCCCACATGGCGTTGCTATCGGGATTTTCCGACTCGCCATCCTGGCGAGGCGGAAAACGGCGGACATCCTTGTCCGCCGCCCTTCGGGTCTGGTGGGATTGCTGGCACATCGGTGTGGCCAAGGACGGTCTAGGCAACTGCCGTCGTCCCCGCGAAGGCGGGGATCCAGCGACTTGCGGCCATGGAAAGCAAAGACACTGGGTTCCCGCCTTCGCGGGAATGACGAAAGAAAGCTGAGTTGTTCAAAGGATCCCTGGCGATCAGCGGAAAACGGCGGACATCCTTGTCCGCCGCCCTTCGGGTCTGGTGGGATTGCTGGCGCATCGGTATGGCCAGGGAAGTTCTGAATAACCGCCGTCATCCCCGCGAAGGCGGGGATCCAGCGACTTCGGGCCATGGAAAGCAAAGGCACTGGGTTCCCGCTTTCGCGGGTATGACGGACAAACGCTGCGTTGTTCAGAGAATCACTGAAGATCAAAAAGCAAACGGCCGCGTGTGCGGCCGTTGCTGTTTGCGGAGGCTTCTTCTTTACTTCTGCAGGAAGTCGAGCAGGTCCTGGTTGACGCGATCCTTGTGCGTATCGGTCAGGCCGTGCGGGGCGCCTGCATAGACGATCAGCTTCGCGTTCTTGATCAATGCGGCGGAGGCCTTGCCGGCGGCATCGATGGGGACGATCTGGTCGTCGTCGCCGTGGATGACCAGGGTGGGGATGTCGAACTTCTTCAGGTCGGCGCGGAAGTCGGTGGCGGAGAACGCGGCGATCGAGTCGTACGTGTTCTTGTGGCCGGCCTGCATGCCTTGCGCCCACCAACTGTCGATCAGGCCCTGCGAGACCTTCGCACCCGGGCGGTTGAAACCGTAGAACGGGCCCGAGGCGATGTCCTTGTAGAGCTGCGCGCGGTTGTCCAGCGAGCCCTTGCGGAGGCCGTCGAACACCTCGATCGGCAGGCCGCCCGGGTTGTCGGCGGTCTTCAGCATCAGCGGCGGCACGGCGCTGATCAGCACGGCCTTCTTCACGCGACTGGTGCCGTGGCGGCCGATGTAGCGCGCCACTTCGCCGCCGCCGGTGGAGAAGCCCACCAGGGTCACGTTCTTCAGGTCCAGTGTGTTGATCACGGTCGCCAGGTCGTCGGCGTAGTGGTCCATGTCGTTGCCGTCCCAGGGCTGGCTGGAGCGGCCGTGGCCGCGGCGGTCGTGGGCGACCACGCGGTAGCCCTTGGAAGCCAGGAAGATCATCTGCGATTCCCAGCTGTCCGACGACAGCGGCCAGCCGTGGCTGAAGGTGACGACCGGGCCGTTCCTCGGTCCCCAGTCCTTGTAGTAGAGCTGCACGCCGTCGGCGGTGGTGAGGGTGCTGGCGGTGCGTTCGACGGCGAACGGTGCTGGGTTGGATTGCGCGGCGAAGCTGGCCTGGGTGGCGACCGCCAGCAGCGTGGCGGCGAGGGTGCGGCTGAGGACGTTCATGGTGTCGTTTCCTGCAAAAGGTGGTGGGTCAGGAAGGAGGATCAGTCGGCGAGCACCAGCGTCACGTCGATATTGCCGCGCGTGGCGTTGGAGTACGGGCAGACGATGTGGGCGGCGTCGACCAGGGCTTGCAGCTGTTCGCGCTCGACGCCCGGGGCGGCGATGGTCAGCTCGGCCTGGATGCCGAAGCCGGTGGGGATCTGGCCGATGCCGACCTTGCCCGTGACGGTGGTGGAGGCGGGCAGGGCGATCTTCTGCTTGCCGGCGACGAACTTCAGCGCGCCGAGGAAGCAGGCCGAATAACCGGCTGCGAACAGCTGTTCCGGGTTGGTGCCGTCGCCGCCGGCGCCGCCCAGCTCGCGCGGGGTGGTCAGCTTGACGTCCAGCACGCCGTCGGACGAGGTGGCCTGGCCTTCGCGGCCGCCCGAGGCGGTGGCGGTGGCGGTGTAGAGGATGTTTTCGATGGACATGGCGGTTTCCTTGGTTGGGTTGGGGTGGTCCGGCGGGCTGCCGTCCGGTGAGGTGTACTTTGCGCCGTCACGGCGTACGTCGGGTGATATAGAATCCTGAAAACTTGATCAGGAGTTCCGACATGGTCGACCGGCTTGCCGTCCTGCTGGACCGTTTCTCGGTCAGCGCCCAGGTGTTCAATGCCGGCGCGTTGTGCGGCATCAATACGCTCGAGGCCGAAGCGGGGGCGGGCCAGCTGCACCTGATCCGTCAGGGACCGCTGGAGGTTGTCCACGGCTCCACCACGCTGCGGATCGACGAACCCAGCCTGCTGCTCTTCCCGCGCGCGATGACGCACCGCTTCATCAGCGACACGGTGCGCGGCGTCGACATGACCTGCGCGACGTTGCGGTTCGAAGGCGGCGACCAGAACCCGATCTGCGCGGCGCTGCCGGACGTGGTCTGCCTGCCCCTGTCGCGCATCCACGGCGCGGAAGACGTGCTGGCGCTGCTGTTCGAGGAAGCCTTCACCCAGCGCTGCGGGCGCACGGCGCTGGTCAACCGGCTGTTCGAAGTGGTGATGATCCAGGTGCTGCGCCAGCTGATGGAAAGCGGCGACGTGAAGGGCGGCATGCTCGCCGGGCTGGGGCATCCGCGCCTGCGCAACGCGATCGTGGCCATGCACGAGTCGCCGGCGAAGGACTGGTCGCTGGAGGATCTGGCGCGCGTGGCCGGCATGTCGCGCACGGTGTTCGCGTCGACCTTCCGCGAAGCGCTCGGCGTCACGCCCGGCCAGTACCTGCAGGGCTGGCGCGTGGGCCTGGCGCAGCAGGCGCTGCGGCACGGCCGTCCGTTGAAGGTGGTCGCCTCGGACGTCGGTTACGGCAGCGAGGCGGCGCTATCGCGCGCCTTCAAGGCGCATAGCGGCGTGTCGCCGCGGGAGTGGAAGCGGCGACAGGTCGCCGCCTGAGGGTTCAGTCCTTGTCGGGCGGCGCGGCCTGGCGCTCGGGCAGCGCCTCGCGTGTGCCGTCGAGCAGGCCGCGCGTGAGCGTGCCGTGTTCGATGAAGAGCAGCTGCCCCGATTCGCCGCGCTTGATGCCGCTGTCGATGGCGATGACACGTCCGTCGTGGAAGCTGACCACTTCGTCCATCGTGGTATGGCCCACGACGATGCGCGCGAGGCCGAGCTGGTCCACCAGCGCGTGCACCTGCGGCGTCGCCAGTTCGCCGTTGAAGTAGCCGCGGTACCAGATCGGGCTGCGCTTGCCGTCGTAGAGGCGGGACGTCGCCGGATCGGATTTCACGGTGTCCTTGGCGATGCCGAGCGAGCCGCGATACGCAGTGTTGGTGGCACCGATGCCCGCGACCAGATCGAGGTTCTCCGGTGCAATGCCGCCATGCAGGAACAACGTGTCGCCCAGCTTCAGCATCACCGGCCGCGTGCGCAGCCAGCCGCCGATCACGGTATCGGCGCCGTACAGGGCGGCGTAAGGGCGGCCGAGCAGGCGCGCGACCTCGACGTACTTTGGATTGACATAGCGCAGGTCGTCGTACAGCACCATGGTTTCGTGGTTGCCGAGCAGGAAATGCACGGCACCGCCGGCGGCCTGCGCCTGCTGCTGCAGCTGGAACAGCAGCCAGAACACCTCGTTGACCTTGTCGCCGCGGTCGAACACGTCGCCGGTGATGACCAGATGGTCGCGGCCCAGCGCCCAGTCGTCGTTGCCGTCGATCACGCGATGTGCGCGCAGCAACTTGACCATCAGGTCGTACTGACCGTGGATGTCGGACAGTGCCACGATGCGGCGGCCGTCGTAGGGCACCGCTTCAGGGTCGGCCAGGCGCGGCGGAATAACGGCGGGCCGCCCAAGGCCGCAGCGCGGTGCGATCGTGGTATCCCCGCGACGCTTGCGGTACGCCTCGCGTTCGGCCTTGCCGTCGCACACCCACAATGCTTCGTAGCGGCCCGCGCTCCGCTGGACGACATACGGACCGTCGTCGATCGCGGCGGTCGGGCCGGCGCCGGCTTCCTGCGCCAAGGCGGGCGACAGGCACGCGAGCACCAGCCAGGCGGCGGCGAAGACCTTTCCGATCATGGTGACTTCCCCAGTACGTGCGTGCCGTTGGCGGTGTGGTGTTCGGGGATGCCGTACACCTCGCCCAGTGCACCGATGAAGGCATCGACGTCGTCGCCGCGGAACACGCCGCTGACACGCTGCGCACCCAGCGACGGATCGGCCAGCACCACGCGCGTGTCGCTGTAGCGGTTGAACTCGGCGACGGCTTCGGCCAACGGCGTGTCGCTGAAGACCAGGCGACCCGACAGCCATGCGGGCCGCGCGCCGGCGACCACCATCGTCGCGCGCATCTGCATGTGCCCCGCGGACAGGCGTGCCTGCTGGCCTGGCACCAGCACGCCCAGGCGGCGTGGCGGTGCCCGGTCGCCGGTCCGCGCGCGAAGCTCCACGCTGCCTTCGTACAGGGCCACATCGGCGGCGCCAGCGACCTGCGAGACCTCGAATTGCGTGCCGAGCGCGCGCACGCCCCCGGCGTCGGTCACCACATCGAACGGACGTGCCGTGTCCTTGGCCACCTGGAAGAACGCGCGTCCCTGCTCGAGGACCACATGGCGGCTGTCGCCGTCGTAGCGAACGCGGAGTTGGGTGCCGGCGTCGAGGTCGACACGGGTGCCATCGTCCAGTTGCACGGAACGGCGCTCGCCGATGGTGGTCCGGTAGGCCACGTCGGCCGGCGCGGCGAGTCGCTGCGTGAAGAACGTACCCGCGGCCACCAGGGCCATGGCCGAGGCGATCGCCGCAGGCCAGCGGCGACGCGGCGTGATGCGCGCGCGTGGCGAGGCCATGTGCACGGGAACGGTTCGCGTCGCCTCGGCGATGCGGTCGCCGATCCCGGGAGCCGCAGCGAAATCGCCGAACGAGGACCACATGACCTCCACGCGCGTGTAGGCGGCGCGATGTGCGGGGTTGGCCTGCATCCAATGCCGCCACGCGTGGCGGTCGCCCTCGCTGGCATCGTCGGCGCGCAGGCGCACGAACCAGCGCGTGGCCTGCTGGTCGATGCTGTCGCCGCCGTCGATGAGGGTAAGGTCCGGTCTGCTCATGGCTCCGCCAGGCGCGCCTGCAGGTGGAGCAGGGCGCGCATCATGTGTTTCTCCACCGCACTGACGCTGACCTGCAGCTGCCGGGCGATGGCGGTGTAGGTCATGCCTTCGTAGCGTTGCAGCAGGAACACGTGCCGGCAGCGCGGCGACAGTTCGTCGAGCGCCGACAGCAACCGTTCCAGCCGCTCCCTGCTTGCGTAGACGTCATCGGTGCCGGGTTCCTCACTTGGCAACTCGTGCAGGGCGCCATCGATGGAGTCGTGCTGGCCGGCGCAGTGGCTGCGGTCGCGGCGGAAGCGGTCGCGCAGCAGGTTGGATGCGATCCGCAGTACATAGGCTTCGGCGTGCTCCACCTGCGCCGGCGACCGCACCAGACGCACGAGCGCTTCCTGCGCCAGGTCCTCGGCATCCGCCTCGTGCTGCAGGTGGCGGCGGAAGTAGCGCAGCAGCATGGGCCGGAAGCGCTGCGCATCCGATGACGTCAGGCGATCGCCCGTCGACGCGGCGTCGCCGCCCCCGGCATGGCGTTCTGGAATGTCGTTCACGTGGCGGATGTCCGGAGGCAATGGTGCGCGGAGAAATTAAGCGGTGGAATCGCTGGGCGCAACCGTGCGGAACGCAGTGAGGGATCGCCAACCGGTTGCGTCTGCCTTGGAAGGGGAGCGCTTTCCGATACCTCACATTTCCCAGCACGTCCAAGGGGGACGACTTGATGAACACTGCTCGTTACACGCCGCCTCATGGCCGCCGGACCGTCATCTCGCTTGCATTGGCCACGGCATTGGGGGCTTCGCTGATGGCGACTTCGCCGGTATCTGCGGCGCAGGCGGCATCCACGCACCAGTTCGTGGTCGGCAGCCAGCCGTTGGGGGATGCGCTGAACCGCGTGGCGCAGACCGCGGGCGTACAGATCATGGTGCCGCCGGAACTGGTGCGCGGCCGCACCGCCACCACGCTCTCGGGGCAGTACACCGTCAACCAGGCGCTCGACCGCTTGCTGACCGGTAGCGGACTGACCCATCGCAGCACGCGTGGCGGGGTGATCACGGTCGCCCGCGCGCAGGAAACGACCGCGCCGCCGAAGCCCGCGCCGCCGCCGCCGAAGCCCGCCCCGGCAGCGGTCGAGGAGCCGAAGGAAACCCGCGATCTCGCCGCCGTGCAGGTCACCGGCTCGCGCATCAAGCGCGCCGAGATCGAAGGGCCGTCGCCGGTCACCGTGATCACGGCACAGCAGATGGAGAACGAAGGCCATGCCACCGTGTTCGAAGCGCTGGAAACGCTGGTGATGGCGGGCGGTGCGGTGGAAACCGAACTCTCGGGCGGCTTCTCGGCCAACGCACACCCGCTGAACCTGCGTGGCCTCGGTCCCGGCCGCTCGCTGCTGCTGATCGATGGTCGTCGCGCGGCGGACTATCCGTTTCCGTACGAGGGACGCAGCAACTTCCAGAATTTCGGCAACATCCCGTCCGGCGCGGTGGAGCGCATCGAGATCCTCGCCGGCGGCGCCTCGGCGATCTATGGCGCAGACGCCGTGTCGGGTGTCGTCAACGTGGTGATGAAGCGCGGCTACGAAGGCGATGTCTTCAAGCTGCGTGGTGGCACCAGCACGATGGGTGGCCGCGATCGCGTGGACGCACAGTGGACCGGCGGCCGTGCAGGCGAGAACTGGAGCGTCACCTACGCCTTCCAGTACTACTACCAGGAGATGCTGTACGGCTTCCAGCGCGACGACTGGGACCTGCGCAAGAATCCGGCGGCCAATCCGCGCATCGGTTCCGAGCCGACTGCCGCGCTGCGCATCCGCCGCGGCGGGACCAGCAGCAGCAATCCGTTGATCGCATTGCCGGCCGGCACCTGCCAGCGCTGGGGCGACGAACTGGTCGACTGGACCTACCGCCGCATCAGCAGCGGCAACGTGCAGACGCTCGGCGACGCCTGCGGCAGCTGGAACGACGAGCGCTACGTGCACCTGAGCAAGGGCAAGAACGAAGCGGCGGCCTACGTGTTCGGCACCTACCATTTCAACGAACGGCTGGAAGGCTGGGCGTCCGCGCAAGTATGGGATTCCAAGGCCGAATCGCTGGGCGGCTTCGAAAGCATCACCGGCCCGCACACGGACGGCGTGGGCCGACGGGGCGACTTCTACGACCCGCAGTTCGCAGCGGTGATCGGTCCGACCCGCCTGTTGACGCCGGTGGACCTGGGCGGCGTGGAGAGCATGAACCAGCACTACAAGGAGCGCTCGTTCGACCTGGCCGTAGGCTTGCGCGGCAAGCTGGGCGATCGGTTCGACTGGGATGCCACGCTGAGCCGCGCCGAATACGATTTCCAGCGGACGCGCCGCCGCATGGTCGGCAATCTGGTCAACGACTTCTTCTTCGGTCCACAGCAGGGCACGCGCCCCAACGGCGTGCCGATCTATACGATGAACCTGGGGCGCTGGCTGCGTCCGCTGACGCCGGACGAATACGCATCGATCTCCACGCTGGCCAAATACGAGGCCGAATCGTGGGTGACGACGGGCAGCTTCGTGGTGACCGGCGACCTGTTCGAATTGCCCGCCGGTCCGGTCGGCATGGCCGTGGTACTGGAAGCCAGCCAGCAGGGTTATGAATTGAACAGCGATCCACGCGTGCAGCCCGGCGTGGTGCAGCTGTACAACCTCACCGGCACCAATGGTGGCGGCGAGCGCGATCGTTATGCGGCCGGCATCGAATTCAGCATCCCGATCACCGAGACGCTGAAGGCCAGCCTGGCCGGGCGCTTCGACAAGTACGACGACATCACCGCGGTGGACGACGCGAAGACATGGAATGCCGGCCTGGAGTGGCGGCCGATCGATTCGCTGCTGATCCGCGGCGCGTATGCGACCAGCTTCAAGGCGCCGGACCTGCATTGGGTCTTCAGCGAAGGCAGCGGCAGCTTCGGCAACGCCACCGACGCGTGGCGCTGCATCGCCGCCGGCGCCAATCCCGGCTGTTCGGGCTACAGCTACTCCGTGTTCTCGGTGACGCGCGGCGATCCGAACCTGGAAGAGGAGACGGGCAAGTCGTGGAGCGCCGGTTTTGTCTGGGACATCATGGATGGCCTGTCGATCAACGCCGACTACTGGAACATCGAGCTGAACGGCGCGCTCGAACGCCTGGCGACCGCCAACATCCTGGCCGACGAAGCCGGGTGCCGCACGGGCCGCAGCCTCAACGGGCAGCCGTTCGGCTTCGCCGGCGACTCCGCCTATTGCCAGCTGGTCACCGGCCTGGTCACGCGACGCGCGGAGGACGGGCAGGCGATCGACCGGGTGGCGGAAGTGCGCTCGTTGCCGATCAACCAGGCGTACCGCCGGGTCGCCGGTGTCGACGCCGGCCTGAACTGGCGCGTGAACACGGAGCGTTTCGGTCGCTACACCATGCGGCTCAACTGGTCGCACACGCTGACGTCCGAACGGCAGATCGTGGCCACCGACGCGATCGAAACCAACTGGCGCGACGATCCGGAAAACCTTGATTTCCGCAGCCGTGCGACGGCGGGCCTCGACTGGAAGGGTGGCGACTGGACCGCCAGCCTGTTCACCACGCGCTACGGCAGCCTGCCCAAGTATGGTGGCGAGGGACGGACCGGCGTGCACTACCTGTGGAACGCCAACGTCGGCAAGCAGATCACCGACAGGGCGCAGGTGAAGTTCTACGTCAACAACCTGTTCAACAACCTGCATCCGCAGGACGAGACCAACAGCAGCTTTCCGTACTTCTACGACGTCTACAACCCGGTCGGCCGCGAAGTTGCGGTGCAGTTCGAGTACGCATTCCGCTAGCGAGCACCCGCAGGATGCGGGGCTGGTGGGTGGCGCCCGGGCAACCGGGCGCTTTTTTTTCGATTGGCGCCGCCGCCCGCTTGGCCGACACTGGTGGCATGGATGAATCGACGAACACCACCCCGCGCATCGTGCTGGTGCACGGCATCTGGAATGCGCGCTCGTGGCTGATGCCGCTGGCGCGGCGGTTGCGGGGTGAAGGCTTCGAGGTCGATGTCTTCGGCTATCCGAGCATCGTCGGCGGCCCCGAACCGGCCATCGACCTGCTCATCGAGCGCCTGCGCGGTGGCCCGCCGGTGCACCTGGCGGGGCACAGCCTGGGTGGCATGATCGTGCTGGAGGCCTTGCGTCGCGCACCCGACCTGCCGGTGCAGCGCGCCGTCTGCCTGGGTTCGCCGCTGTGTGGCAGCCATGCGGCCCGCAGCCTGGGGCAGCGTCCATGGACGGTTCCCGTGCTGGGGCGCAGCGGCGCGCTGTTGCAGGCGGGCTGTCCGCCGTGGGAGGGCGCGGTGCCCGTCGGCATGGTGGCGGGCAACGTGGCCCGCGGCATCGGTCGGCTGATCGCGCGTTTCGACGGCGAATCCGACGGCACGGTGGGTCTGGAGGAAACCCGGCTGCCCGGACTGGCCGCGCATTGCGTCGTGCCGGCCAGCCATACGGGCCTGGTGTTTTCGGCGGACGCCGCACGCCAGGCCGCCTGTTTCCTGCGCGAGGGCCGATTCGACGGCCAGGACTGACGGCCGCGCGGGGGCGCGTATAATCCGCGCCCTTGTCAGTGCACGCCGGACGTCACCATGGGCAGAGGCCCTTCCATCGAAGCCCGCAAGAACGCCACCGACGCCAAGCGCGGCAAGATCTTCACCAAGATCATCCGCGAGATCGGCGTGGCGGCGCGCGCCGGCGGCGGCGATCCCGCCAACAACCCGCGCCTGCGCGCGGCGGTGGACAAGGGCCTGTCCGCCAACATGTCGAAGGACGTCATCGAGCGTGCCATCAAGAAGGCGACCGGTGAGCTGGAAGGCGTGGTGTTCGAAGAGATCCGCTACGAGGGCTACGCGCCGGGTGGTGTCGCCGTGATCGTCGACTGCCTGACCGACAACCGCGTGCGCACCGTGGCCGAAGTGCGCCATGCCTTCGGCAAGCACGGCGGCAACATGGGCACCGAGGGCTCGGTGGCCTTCATGTTCAAGCGCCTGGGCGTGCTGAGCTATGCGCCGGGCGCCGACGAAGAGAAAATCACCGAAGCCGCCATCGAGTCGGGTGCCGACGACATCGTCGTCTACCCGGACGACGGCTCCATCGACGTGGTTACTTCCCCCGACGCGTTCCAGGCCGTGAAGGACGCCATGACCGCCGCGGGCCTGGTGCCCGACCACGCCGAGATCACCTACCGTGCCGACAACGACATCGCCGTGCAGGGCGACACCGCCCTGCAGGTGAAGAAGCTGCTGGACATGCTGGAAGACCTGGACGACGTGCAGGACGTCTATTCCAACGCCGACCTCGGCGCGGATGCGTATGCGTAGGAGCGGTGATGCGGGACTGGTGATTCGGGATTCGCAAGCGCGCGCTCCCCTGGTCGCTTCCCTTGCCGCTTCTTCCAGCCACGAATCGCCCATCACGAATCACGTTCCGTGACCCGCATCCTCGGCATCGACCCCGGCTCGCAGCGCACCGGCATCGGCATCATCGATGTCGATGCCGCGGGCAAGGTCACGCATGTCCACCACGCACCCCTGGTGCTGCTGGGCGCGGACGATTTCCCGCAACGCCTGCGCCGCCTGCTGGACGGCCTCACCGAGGCCATCGTGACCTGGCAGCCGGACGAAGTGGCCATCGAAAAAGTCTTCATGGCGCGCAATCCCGATTCGGCATTGAAACTTGGGCAGGCGCGCGGCGCCGCCATCAGTGCCGTCGTGCTGCGCGACCTGCCGGTGCACGAGTACGCCGCCAAGGAAGTGAAACTGGCCGTGGTCGGTCGCGGCAGCGCCGAGAAGACGCAGATCCAGCACATGGTCGGCATTATGCTCAACCTGCACGGCAAGCTGCAGGCCGATGCCGCCGACGCGCTGGCCGTCGCCATCACCCACGCGCACGTACGCGCCACCGCCAAGCGGCTGGGCGTGAGTTCGCAACTGGCCTGGAGCAGGAAATGATCGGACGTCTGCGCGGCATCCTGGCGTACAAGTCGCCGCCCTGGCTGGTGATCGACGTTGGTGGCGTGGGCTACGAACTGGAGGCGCCCATGAGCACCTTCTACGACCTGCCGGACGTGGGCCGCGAGGTGCTGCTGTTCACCCATTACGCACAGAAGGAAGACAGCGTGTCGCTGTACGGCTTCCTGCGCGAGGGCGAACGCAGGCTGTTCCGCGACGTGCAGAAAGTCACCGGCATCGGCGCGAAGATCGCGCTGGCCGTGCTGTCCGGGGCCAGCGTGGACGAGTTCGCGCGCATGGTGCAGGCCGGCGACATCACCGCGCTGACGCGCATCCCCGGCATCGGCAAGAAGACCGCCGAGCGCATGGTGGTCGAGTTGCGCGACCGCGCCGCTGACCTGATGGGCACGGGCGTGGGCGGCATCACCGCGCTGCCGGCCGATCCGCAATCGGAGGCCACCATCGCCCTGCAGCAACTGGGCTACAAACCGGCCGAAGCCACGCGGATGGCGCGCGATGCCACCGCGCCGGGCGACGATGCCGCGATGATCATCCGCAAGGCGCTGCAGGCCGCGCTGCGCTGACCGTCGTCCTAGAGCATCCCTTCACTTCCACAGCGCTACCCTTCCGGCCGCCATGTCCACCCCATCGCATTCCACGTCGTCCGCCCCCCATGGCGATCACCACGGGCACGGCAACGCCAGTCTCGGCACCCTGGTCATCGGCGCCATCGGCGTGGTGTTCGGCGACATCGGCACCAGCCCGCTCTACACCCTGAAGGAGGCGTTCTCCGGCCATTACGGCCTGGTGCCCGACCACGACACCGTGCTCGGCGTGCTGTCGCTGGTGTTCTGGGCGCTGACGATGGTGGTCACGGTGAAGTACGTGACCATCATCATGCGCGCCGACAACGAGGGCGAGGGCGGCATCATGGCGCTGATGGCGCTGGCCCAGCGCAGCCTGGTCAAGGGATCGCGTTCGGCTTACCTCGTCGGCATCCTCGGCATCTTCGGGGCGTCACTGTTCTTCGGCGACGGCGTCATCACGCCCGCCATCTCGGTGCTGTCGGCGGTGGAGGGCCTGGAGGTGGTCGCGCCGCAGATGCACAGCTGGATCGTGCCGATCACGCTGGTGGTGCTGGTCAGCCTGTTCGCCACCCAGCGCTTCGGCACCGCCAAGGTAGGCAAGGTGTTCGGTCCGGTCACCGTCACCTGGTTCCTGGTGCTGGCGGTGCTGGGGGTGATCAACATCACCCATGAGACCGAAGTGCTGCACGCGATCAACCCGGCCTGGGCGGTCAACTTCTTCCTCACCCACCATTGGCACGGCATTTTCATCCTGGGCGCCGTGGTGCTGGCGGTGACCGGTGGCGAAGCGATCTATACGGACATGGGCCACTTCGGCGCGCGCCCCATCCGGCTGGCGTGGTACTGGTTCGTGCTGCCGGCGCTGATGCTCAACTACCTGGGCCAGGGCGCGCTGATCCTCGAGAATCCGGCCGCGGTCAAGAACCCGTTCTACATCGGCGTGCCGGAATGGGGGCGCATCCCGATGATCGTGCTGGCGACCGCCGCCACCGTCATCGCGTCGCAGGCGGTCATCACCGGCGGCTTCTCCATCGCGCGGCAGGCCATGCAGCTGGGTTACATCCCGCGCATGCACATCAAGCACACCTCGCACGACACCATCGGCCAGATCTACATCCCCGGCATCAACTGGATGATGATGATCATCGTCATCGGACTGGTGCTGGCGTTCCGCAGCTCGTCGGCGCTGGCCACGGCGTACGGCATCTCGGTATCGGCCACCATGCTGATCGACACGTTGCTGCTGGCCATCGTGGCGCGCGCGCTGTGGCCGAAGTGGCGTCGCTGGGTATTGCCGCTGTGCGCGGTATTCCTGGTCGCCGACGTCGCGTTCGTGATCGCCAACGGCGCGAAGATCCTGCAGGGCGGCTGGTTCCCGGTCGTGCTGGGTACGATGCTGTTCACCCTGCTGCGTACCTGGCGTCGTGGCCGCGAGCTGCTGACCGCCGAGATCCGCAAGGACGGCATCCAGCTGGACACCTTCCTGCCGGGCCTGATGCTCGCGCCGCCGGTGCGCGTGCCGGGCACGGCCGTGTTCCTCACCGCGCAGACCGGCATGGTGCCGCATGCGCTGCTGCACAACCTCAAGCACAACAAGGTGCTGCACGAGCGCAACGTGTTCCTGACCGTGGAAACGTTGACCGTGCCGTACGCGCCGCAGGCGAAGAAGCTGAAGATCGAGTCGATCGGCGACGACTTCTACCGCGTGATCGTGCGCTACGGCTTCATGGAGACGCCGGACGTGCCGGCGGCACTGATGCGCTCCTGCGACAAGGGCGGCATCTATTTCGATCCGATGGACACCACCTACTTCGCCAGCCGCGAAAGCGTGGTCGCCAGCCGCCGCCGCGGCATGCCGATCTGGCGCGACAAGCTGTTCGCGGTCATGCACCGCAACGCCGCGCCTGCGACCGGTTTCTTCCGCATTCCCGGCAACCGGCTGGTGGAACTGGGCGCGCAGGTGGAGATCTGACGGAGAACCGGTTGGCATTTCGGCCATAATCGCGCCATGACCGCCGACCGCATCATCGCCTCGTCCGCCACCCGCGAAGACGACGCCATCGAAGACAGCATCCGCCCCAAGCGGCTGGACGAATACCTGGGCCAGAAGCCGGTCCGCGAGCAGTTGGACATCTACATCCGGGCAGCGAAAGGCCGAGGCGAAGCGCTGGACCACGTGCTGATCTTCGGGCCGCCCGGACTCGGCAAGACCACGCTGAGCCATGTCATCGCCAACGAACTCGGCGTGAACCTGCGCGTGACCTCCGGCCCGGTGATCGAGAAGGCTGGCGACCTGGCCGCGCTGTTGACCAACCTGCAGCCGCACGACGTGCTGTTCGTCGACGAGATCCATCGCCTGTCGCCGGTCGTGGAGGAAGTGCTGTACCCGGCGATGGAAGATTTCCAGATCGACATCATGATCGGCGAAGGCCCGGCGGCGCGTTCGATCAAGCTGGACCTGCCGCCGTTCACGCTGATCGGCGCCACCACGCGCGCCGGCCTGCTGACCGCACCGCTGCGCGACCGTTTCGGCATCGTGCAGCGCCTGGAGTTCTATTCGCCCGAGGAACTCACCCGCATCGTGCAGCGCTCGGCCCGCATCCTGGGCATGGACTGCGTGCCGGAAGGTGCCGCCGAGATCGCCCGCCGGGCGCGCGGCACGCCCCGCATCGCCAATCGCCTGTTGCGGCGCGTGCGCGACTACGCGCAGGTCAAGGCGGACGGGCACATCGACGTGGGCGTGGCGCAGGCGGCCATGCAGATGCTGAAGGTGGACCCGGAGGGCTTCGACGAACTCGACCGCCGCATGCTGCGCACGATCGTCGACAGCTTCGATGGCGGCCCGGTGGGCGTGGAGTCGCTGGCCGCGGCGCTCAGCGAAGAGCGTGGCACGCTGGAGGACGTCATCGAGCCGTACCTGATCCAGCAGGGCTTCCTGATCCGCACTGCGCGCGGCCGCATGGCGACCCGCAAGGCCTACCTGCATCTCGGGTTGACGCCGAAGGGGCGGGCGCCCGAACCCGGCGATGCCGGCGGCGATCTCTTCTGACCCTCCACTGGTCATACGTTGGTATGCACCACACCGTGCGGGAGCGCATGCTTTGACGACTGATTCCACGACGATCGCCGCGGATGCCGCTCCGTTCATCTTTCCGACACGCGTCTATTGGGAAGATACCGACGCCGGTGGCGTGGTGTACCACGCGCAGTACGTGGCATTTCTGGAGCGGGCCCGAACCGAGTGGTTGAGGGCCCGCGGCTACGCCCAGGAGCGACTGCGCCAGACCCATGACCTGGTGTTCGCCGTCCGATCGATGCGCCTGGATTTCCTGCGCCCCGCCCGGCTGGACGATCTGCTGCAGGTCAGCGCGCACATCCACCAGTGCAAGCGGGCCAGCGTGGTCTTCGCGCAGTCCATCGAACGGGACGGCGAAATCCTGCTGACCGCCGAGGTGAAGGTCGCCGCGCTCACCGCATCGGGATTCAGACCCGTTGGGCTGCCCGAGGCGTTGTACCAGGAGTTCCGTCGGCTCGAGACCCCGGGCCGGCCGCTGTAACCCGACACGCAACACGAACCGAGAATCGAGGAACGACGGATGATCGCAACGCTGCTGGCCTTCCAGGACACCGTGGTCGAGGCATTGCCGCCCGAAGCCGCCGCTGCCGCCGCCGAGGCCACCGCCGCCACCGTGCACAGCGGGATCAACTACATCGACCTGATGCTCAAGGCGAGCCTGCCGGTCAAACTGATCGTGCTGCTGCTGTTGCTCGGGTCGGTGATCAGCTGGGTGATCATTTTCCGCAAGGCGCGCGTGTTCAAGCTCGCCAATCGCGACGCCGACGAATTCGAGGGCCGTTTCTGGTCGGGCGCCGAACTGCACAAGTTGTATGCGGGCGCTGCCGACCGCAACCGTGTGGTCACGGGCCTGGAGGCGATCTTCGAAGCCGGCTTCCGCGAATTCACCCGCCTGCGCGACAAGCGCGGCCTCGACGGGCGGGCGCAACTGGAAGGGGCGCAGCGCGCGATGCGCGTGACCTACACCCGCGAAGTCGACCAGTTGGAACGCAACCTGGAGCTGCTGGCCAACATCGGCTCGACGGCACCGTACGTGGGCCTGGTCGGCACCGTGTTCGGCATCATGGTCACCATGCACGACATGCTCAACAGTGGCGAGCAGGCCGGCATCGCGGCGGTCGCGCCCGGCATTTCCGAGGCGCTGTTCGCCACGGCGATCGGTCTGTTCGTGGCCATTCCCGCAGTGTGGGCGTACAACCGATTCACCACCCGCGTCGAGCGGCTGTCGGTGCGCTACGAGAACTTCGCCGAGGAGTTCAGCTCCATCCTCCAGCGCCAGAACTCGGCCGAGTAAGCGGGGCACGCCATGGCCGGAAGCATCTTCCATCGCAAGCGGCGCAAGCTGAAGTCCGAGATCAACGTCGTTCCCTACATCGACGTGATGCTGGTGCTGCTGATCATCTTCATGGTGACCGCGCCGCTGCTCACGCTGAGCGTGGACGTGAAGCTGCCCTCGTCCAACGCGAAGGCGGTGGAAACGCGCAACGAGCCGGTCATCGTCATTGCCTACCCCGACGGTCGCTACGGCCTGAAGCTGCCGGAAGCCAAGCATCCGGACGTGCTGGATGCCGCAACGCTCGAGGCCCGCATCGCCGCGATCCGCGCAGAGCAGGGCAGCGAGCTCCGCATCATGGTGGCCGCCGAAGGCGCGGCGCCGTACCAGAAGGTGCTCGATGCGATGGATGTGCTGCGTCGCGCGAAGGTCGGCAACGTCAGCCTGATGACCAACGCAGGTGGCAATGCACGCTGAGGTCCTCCAGCGACAACGCCCGGTGCGGGAAGAGGGGCTTGGCCAGGCGGTGGCATGGGCCGTCGGCCTGCACCTGCTGCTGCTCGTGCTGTTGCTGGTGTCGCCATACTTCACCTGGGACCGCGAGCGCCTGAACGCCGCAGGGTCGCAATCGATGGAGGCCACGCTCGACGTCTCGGCCGCCGACGCCCGCGCTGTCGAACGGGCGCTCGATTTCCAGCCGGAACCCATGCCCGAGCCGGTGCAGGAGCCGGCCCCTGAGGACACCATCCCGCCGCCGCAGCCGATCCCCGATCCCGCGCCGCAGGATGCGCCGGTCGAGCGGCAGGCGCAGGCGCAGGAACGCGTGCCGGTGCCGGATCAGGTGGACCAGGACGAAGCCCGCCGCGATGCGCTTTCGCAGGAAAAGGCGCGTCAGGAGCAGGAAGCCAAGCGTCGCCAGGAACAGATCGACCTGACCGAACGCAAGCGGCAGGAGCAGGCCGAGCAACAGCGGCGGCTCGCCGCCCAGCAGGAAGAAGACCGCCAGAAGCGCATCGCCGCCGAGGCGGCGCAGAAGGCCGAGGCCGACAAGAAGCGCCTGGAGGAAATCCGTCGCCAGCGTGCCCAGGCCGCCCGCGAAGCCCAGCTGGCCGAGCAGAAACTGCGGCAACTGGCGGATGCGCGTGCACGGCAGGCGGCCAGCGCGGCAACGCCCGCGTCGGCGCCGGCGACCGGTCCCGCAGGCACGGGTGGCACAGACGAAGATCTCCGTGGTCGCTACGCCGCCGCCATCCAGGAAGCGGTATTGCGCCAGTGGACGCGCCCCGAGTCCGTACCGGTTGGTACCCGGTGCCGCGTGGTGATCCGCCAACTGCCCGGCGGTGACGTGGTCAGTGCGGAAGTGCAGCCGGGCTGCGCGATGGACACCGCAGGCCAGGATTCCATCGAGCGCGCGGTACTGAAGGCGCGGCCGTTGCCGTACCGTGGCTTCGAGTCCGTCTTCGCCCGGACCCTGACCCTCAACTTCGAAGCCCGGGACCGCTGACTTCACGCAGCGTTTCGCTGCCTTCCGTTCACAATTGTTAAAACGTTCACGCGCGGGCTGGTATCCCTTGGCGGCCCCGCCTAACCGCAGAGTCGTTGCCCATGAAGAAACCGCTGCGCTGGTTCGCCTTGCTCCTGTTCACCCTCGCTCCGATGCTGGCATCCGCCCAGCAGCAGGGTCTGGAGATCGACATCATTGGCGGCAACGCCTCGGCCCTGCCGATCACCGTGGTGCCCATGCCTTACCAGGGCAGCTCGGCTGCTCCGCCGACCGACGTGTCCGCCGTGGTGCGGGCCGACCTGGAGCGGTCCGGTGCCTTCCGCACGCTGCCGGAGGCGCGCATCACCGAGCGCCCGACACGTGGCAGCGAAATCCAGTACCCGACGTGGCGCACGCTGCGCCAGGACTACCTCGTCGTCGGGCGGGTCGTGGACGCGGGCGACGGTGGCTACCGCGTGGAATACGAACTGTTCGACGTGGCCAAGCAGGAGCGCATGCTCGGCCTAGCGATGACGGCCCGCTCGAATGCCCTGCGCGACGTCGCCCACCAGATGGCCGACGCGATCTACGAAAAGATCCTCGGCGTCCGCGGCGCGTTCTGGACCCGCATCGCCTACATCACCGCCGCCGGCACCGGCAAGGCGACGCGCTACGCGCTGATGGTGGCCGATTCCGATGGCTTCAACCCGCAGACCGTCGTGCGCTCGGCCGAACCGCTGCTGTCGCCGTCGTGGAGTCCGGATGGCCGCAAGCTGGCCTACGTCAGCTTCGAGAGCGGCAACTCGGCGATCTACATCCAGGACATCTCGACCGGTGCGCGCGAGAAGATCGCCAGCTTCCGCGGCATCAACGGCGCGCCCTCGTTCTCGCCGGACGGCCGCCAGCTCGCACTGACCCTGTCCCGCAGCGGCAACCCCGAGATCTACGTGATGGACCTCGGCAGCCGCTCGCTGCGCCAGTTGACCAATACCTCCGCGATCGACACCGAGCCGGTGTGGAGTCCGGATGGCGGCAGCATCTATTTCACCTCCGACCGCGGTGGCCGTCCGCAGATCTACCGCGTGCCGGCTGCAGGCGGCAGCGCCAGCCGGGTGACCTTCGAAGGCAACTACAACGCCACCGCCAGTATCGGCTACGACGGCAAGAAGATCGCCGTGGTGCAGGGGAGCGGCAACAACTACCGCATCGCGCTGATGGACAGCAGCCTGGGTGGCGCGCGCTGGTCGTCGCTGTCCCCCGGCTCGCTGGACGAGTCGCCCAGTTTCGCCCCCAACGCCAGCATGGTGCTGTATGCCGCGCGCGAAGGCGGGCGGGGCGTGCTGTACGCCGTCTCGGCCGATGCGCGCGTACGCCAGCGTCTGGTGGTGGCCAACGCCGACGTCCGCGAGCCGGCCTGGTCGCCCTATCGCACAGCGCGTTAATTTTGTGTCTAAAATACTGAATCCCTGATCCCCCCGTTCCAACGACGCTAAGGAATGACCATGAACAACACCACCCGTGTCCTGATGCTCTCCCTGATGTCCGTCGCCGTGCTGGCTGGCTGCAAGAAGAACGTCAAGCCGACCGAGCCGACCGACACCACGACCACCACCACCCCGACCGGCCCCACCGGCCCCACCACGGCCGGCGCCTACGGCCCGAACGACCTCGATACCGACGCCTGCCTGCGCCAGCGGGTGGTCTACTTTGATCTCGACCAGGACGCCCTGAAGCCGGAGTTCCAGGCCATCATGGGTTGCCACGCCAAGTACCTGCGTGACCGTCCGTCCTCGCGCATCACGCTGGAAGGCCATGCCGACGAGCGCGGCAGCCGCGAGTACAACCTGGGACTGGGCGAGCGTCGCGGCAATGCCGTGAATTCGGCCCTGCAGGCGAACGGCGGCTCGGCCAGCCAGCTGACCGTGGTCAGCTACGGCGAAGAGCGTCCGGTCTGCACCGATTCCAGTGAGTCCTGCTGGTCGCAGAACCGCCGCGTCGAGATCGTCTACACGGCGAAGTAAGCCGTCATCATCACGATGATCGCGAAAAAGACCTACATGCTGGTCCTGGCGGCGGCCCTGGTGGCCGCCGCTCCTGCGCATGCGCAGCGTGTCAGCCTGGCTGACCGCGTGACGGCATTGGAGGCGAAAGCCAACAATCCCCAGCAGAACCTGGACCTGCTCAACCGGGTCAACCAGCAGGAAGCGGAATTGCGCGAGTTGCGTGCGCAACTGGAGCAGCTGCAGAACGAGAACGAGCAGCTCAAGCAGCGCGGTCGAGACCAGTACCTGGATCTGGACGGTCGCCTGAATCGTCTCGAAGGCGGCGGCGCACCGGCTCCGGTCGGCGCGGTGCCTGTCAGTCCGCCGCCGGGCAATGCGGCCCCTGTCACTGCGCCGGCCACCGCGTCGGCGCCTGCCGCAGCCACCGCCACCGCGGATGAGCGTCCCCCCAGCGTCCATGGCGATCTGGGCGCGATATCCGCCGCCGGCGACGAACGCACGGCCTACAACGTCGCTTTCGACCGCCTGAAGGGTGGTGAATACGCGGATGCGGCGCAGTTGTTCACCAGCTTCCTCCAGCTTTATCCCAGCGGCGTGTATGCGCCCAATGCGCTCTACTGGCTGGGCGAGAGCTATTACGTCACCCAGAACTACGCGCTGGCCGCCGAGCAGTTCCGCGCGTTGCTGGCGCAGTATCCAACGCACGACAAGGCATCCGGCGCGCTGCTGAAAATCGGCCTGTGCGACTACGGCCTGGGCAAGCTGCCCGAAGCCGAGCGCATCCTGGGCGAAGTCATCGCCAAGTACCCGGGCACCGACGTCGCCCGCACCGCCGACGACCGCCTGCGCGCCATCCAGCTCGGCCGCCTGCGCTGAGCCGCCTTCGTCCGGCCCTCGGGAGCCGGATGACGGGCCGCCAGGGCGTATCATGCGCACCCCATGAATGACGCCGCCCGCCCCAGCGAGATCGTCCAGTCTCCGCTGGAACGCCTCAAGATCACCGAGATCTTCCTCTCCCTGCAGGGCGAGGCGAACGCGGTCGGCTGGCCGACGGTCTTCGTCCGCTTGACCGGCTGCCCGCTGCGCTGCCAGTACTGCGACACCGCCTACGCCTTTCATGGCGGCCAATGGTGGGAGATCGACGACATCCTCGCCGAGGTCGCGCGCCAGGGCGTGCGCCACGTCTGTGTCACCGGTGGCGAGCCGTTGTCGCAGAAGCGCTGCCTGTTGCTGCTGCGCCGGCTGTGCGACGCGGGATATGACGTCTCGCTGGAAACCTCGGGGGCCATCGACATCGCCGACGTCGACCCGCGCGTGTCGCGCGTGGTCGACCTGAAGACACCGGGTTCTGGCGAAGTGGCTCGCAACCGGCTGGAGAACCTCCCGCTGCTCACCGCGCGCGACCAGGTGAAGTTCGTGCTGTGCGGGCGCGCCGACTACGAATGGGCGCGCGGCATGGTTGCCGAGCATCGGCTGGCCGAGCGCTGCGATGTGCTGTTCTCGCCCAGCAAGTCCGAACTGTCGCCGCGCGAGCTGGCGGACTGGATCGTCGAGGACCGCCTGCCGGTGCGCTTCCAGATGCAGCTGCACAAGCTGCTGTGGAATGACGAACCCGGGCGGTGAGAGGATGAGGCCGTGATTGGTCATTGGTGATTCGTGATTCGGAAGATCAGTGCCAGTGGCCTGAGGCCGAATCACGAATCACGAATCACGAATCACGACTACCTGAATGAAAAACGCCGTCGTCCTTCTCTCCGGTGGCATGGACTCCGCCGTTGTCGTCGCCATCGCCCGCGAGCAGGGCTTCGCCGTGCATGCGCTCAGCGTGCGCTACGGCCAGCGGCACACCTCGGAACTGTATGCCGCCGCGCGCGTCGCCGCCACGCTCGGCGCCGCCGCGCACAAGACCGTGCACGTGGACCTGCGCAGCATCGGCGGCTCCGCGCTGACCGATGACATCGACGTGCCGGAAGCAGGTGGCCCGGGCATTCCGGTGACCTACGTGCCCGCGCGCAACACCATCATGCTGTCGGTGGCGCTGGGCTGGGCCGAAGTCCTCGGCGCCAGCGACATTTTCTGCGGCGTCAATGCCGTGGACTATTCGGGCTATCCGGATTGCCGCCCCGAGTTCATCGACGCGTTCGAGAAACTCGCCAACCTGGCGACCAGGGCGGGCGTGGAAGGCGCCGGCCTGCGCATCCAGGCGCCGCTACTGCACCTGAGCAAGGCCGACATCGTGCGCGAAGGCATTCGCCTGGGTGTCGATTTCGCCCAGACCGTGTCCTGTTACCAGGCCGACGATCAGGGCCGCGCCTGCGGACACTGCGATGCCTGCCGCCTGCGCGCCGCCGGCTTCGTCGACGCCGGCATGCCGGACCCCACGCGTTACGCGTGAGCCGGGCGGATTTCGCCCCGTCGCGGGCGATGCGCTAGAATGCGCGTCCCGGTGCAAGGCCGGGATGCGTTTCCGGGCCGTTAGCTCAGTCGGTAGAGCAGAAGACTTTTAATCTTTTGGTCGAAGGTTCGAATCCTTCACGGCCCACCACGCACATCCCGCCGCCGCACCCTGCAGGATATCTTCCGCGTGACCACGGCAGCGCGTGACTGGACGGCGCAGGCGATCCAGCGCATCGAAGCGGACTTCAACCGGTCCGCCGACACCCACTTGATCCCGCTGCCGCTGCCCGGTTTCCCCGGCATAGAGGTGTATCTCAAGGACGAATCCAGCCATCCCACCGGCAGCCTGAAGCACCGCCTGGCGCGTTCGCTGTTCCTGTACTCGCTGGCGAACGGCTGGCTGCGCGCGGGCGCACCGGTGATCGAGGCGTCCAGCGGGTCGACGGCGGTTTCCGAAGCCTACTTCGCGCGCCTGCTCGGACTGCCTTTCATCGCGGTGATGCCGTCCTCGACGTCGCCGGACAAGATCGCGGCGATCCAGTTCCAGGGTGGCCGTTGCCATCTGGTCGAAGAGGCCGGTGCGATCAATGCCGTCTCGCGGCAGCTCGCGCACGAGACGGGCGGACACTTCATGGACCAGTTCACCTACGCCGAGCGGGCCACGGACTGGCGTGCGAACAACAACATCGCCGAGGCCATCTTCAAGCAGATGGAGGCCGAACCGCATCCGGTGCCGGCGTGGATCGTCTGCAGTCCGGGGACCGGCGGCACCAGCGCCACGCTGGGGCGCTACGTTCGCTATCGCCGCCACCCCACGCGCGTGTTGTGCGCGGACCCGGAGCATTCGGTGTTCTACGACCAGTACCGGGGCGCCTGCGATGGCTGCGACGATACGGCGCTGACCTGCGGGCGCGGCTCCGGCATCGAAGGCATCGGCCGCCCCCACTGCGAGCCCAGCTTCATCCCGTCCTGCATCGACGCGATGGTGAAGGTGCCGGACGCGCTCAGCCTGGCCGCGATGCGGCATGTCAGCGCGATCCTGGGGCGCAGAGTCGGTGGTTCGACCGGCACCAACTTCGTCGGCATCCTGGTGGCGGCGACCCGCATGCGCGAAGAAGGCCGGGCCGGTTCCATTGTCAGCATCCTGTGCGACAGCGGTGAACGGTACGCGCACAGCTACTACAACCGCGACTGGTATCTGGAGCGCGGCATCCCCATCGTGGAAAGCGACGATGCCATCGCGGCGGCCATCGCCGGGCGCGGGTTGCCCGTGCTGGCGCAGGCCGACTGGCCGACCTGACCCCCATTGCAGAAGGTGTTCCCATGACCCATCCGTTGCTCGACTTCTCGGGCCTGCCGCACTTCGACGCGATCCGTCCCGAGCACATCGCACCGGCGATCGAGCAATTGCTGGCCGAGGCCGATACCGCGGTGAGGGCGGCGGAGGCCGTCGTGCCGATCACGTGGGACGCGTTCGTCGTGCCTCTGGACGATGCCACCGAGCGCCTGGCGCGCGCCTGGAACCAGGTCACGCACCTGGAGGCCGTGGTGAACACGCCCGCGCTGCGCGCTGCCTACAACGCGCAGCTGCCGAAGGTGACGCGCTTCTGGAGCGCGCTCGGGCAGAACCTCGCGCTGTATGGCCAGTACCGCGCACTGTCCGAGTCGCAGGAGGCGCAGACGTACGATGAAGCGCGCCGCAAGGTGCTGGACAACGCGCTGCGCGATTTCCGGCTCGGCGGCGCCGAGCTGCCGGACGAGCAGAAGGCGCGCTTCGCTGCGGTGAAGGAGGAACTCGCCGGGTTGTCGGCCAAGTTCTCGCAGAACGTGCTGGATGCGACCGACGAGTACGAGTTCTGGATCAAGGACAAGCAGCATCTCGGTGGGCTGCCGGCGGACGTGGTGTCGGCGGCGCGCGCGGCGGCCAAGGCCGATGACGAGCCCGGCTGGAAGTTCACCCTGCAGATGCCGTGCTACCTGCCGGTGCAGGCGTATGCGGACGACCGCGCGCTGCGCGAAACGCTGTACCACGCCAACGCGGTGCGCGCGTCGGAACGGGCCGACAACGAGGCGCTGGACAACTCCGCGCTGATCGAGCGCATCCTCGCGCTGCGTGCCGAACTGGCGGCGCTGCTCGGTTTCGCCAGCTATGCGGAGTATTCGCTGGCGACCAAGATGGCCGACACGCCGGACGAGGTGCTGGCGTTCCTGCGCGATCTCGCTGCACGCGCCAGGCCGCATGCGCAACGCGACCGCGAGGAACTGGAAGCCTTCGCCCGCGACCAGCTCGGCCTGGAAACGCTCGAAGCCTGGGACCTGGCCTACGCCAGCGAGAAGCTCAAGCAGGCGCGCTACAGCTTCTCCGCGCAGGAAGTGAAGCAGTACTTCACCGAACCCGCGGTGCTGGCCGGGCTGTTCGGCGTGATAGGCGACCTGTATGGCCTGCGCGTCGAGCAGGACGCGGCGCCGACCTGGCATCCCGACGTGCGCTTCTATCGCCTGGTGGATGGCGACGGCGCGCTGGTCGGCCAGTTCTACCTCGACCTGTATGCCCGCGAAGGCAAGCGCGGCGGTGCGTGGATGGACGATTGCCGCAACCGCCGCGACACCGCGCGCGGCACGCAGACGCATGCTGTACAAACACCTGTCGTGTATCTGGTCTGCAACTTCGGCAAGGGCGTGGACGGCACGCCGGCCACCTTCAGCCACAGCGACGTGACCACGCTCTTCCACGAAATGGGCCACGGCCTGCACCAGTTGCTGACGCAGGTCGGCGAACTGGGCGTGGCCGGCATCAACGGCGTCGAGTGGGATGCGGTGGAGCTGCCCAGCCAGTTCATGGAGAACTTCTGCTGGGAATGGGAGCGGGTGCAGGCGATGACCGCGCACGTGGACACCGGCGAGTCGCTGCCGCGCGCGCTGTTCGACCGGATGGTCGCGGCGAAGAACTACCAGAGCGGCATGGCCACGGTGCGGCAGCTGGAGTTCGGCCTGTTCGACATGCAACTGCACAGCGGGTTCGATGCGGCCGACGACAGCGTGCTGGCGTTGCTGGACCGCGTACGTGCCGAGGTGGCGGTGAACATCCCGCCGGACTGGAACCGCTTCCCGCATCAGTTCAGCCACATCTTCGCCGGCGGCTACGGGGCGGGGTACTACAGCTACAAGTGGGCCGAAGTGCTCAGCGCCGACGCGTATGCCGCCTTCGAGGAGGCACCGGCCGACGTCGCCGCGACGGGGGCGCGCTTCCGCCGCGAGGTGCTGGCACGCGGCGGGAGCCGGGCGGCTTCGGAGAACTTCCGTGCCTTCCGCGGCCGCGCGCCGCGGATCGACGCGCTGCTTCGCCATTCCGGCATGGCGGGGTAAACCGCGTCGCGGCGCCTGGAACACCCGGCGGACGCCGTTTGAAGAGGGTTTGACCCTGCTTGTAAACGTTTTCATAATGGCTGCCCCCGTAACACCGGCGTTCCCGGGAGGACCGCGTACATGCCGCATCAGCGAAGGATCGAAGGCCTGATCGCCGAGATGACGCTGGAGGAGAAGATCGGCCAGCTCGGCGCCTTCGCCGACGCGCTGCGGCCGTTCGCCTTCGAGGTCAATCCGGAGACCTTCGCGCGCGATGCCGAGCAGGTACGCGAGCAGATCCGCAGCGGCCGCGTTGGCGCGCTGTTCAACGGCGTAGGCGCGGCGGAAGGCCGCGAGGCGCAGCGCATCGCGGTGGAGGAAAGCCGCCTGGGCATCCCGCTGCTGCTGGGCGCCGACGTCATCCACGGCATGCGCACGGTGTTCCCGATCCCGCTGGGCGAAGCCGCCAGCTTCGAACCCGATCTCGCCGAACGCACCGCACGCGCGACCGCGAAGGAAGCCACTGCCGCGGGCATCCACTGGACGTTCGCGCCGATGGTCGATATCGCGCGCGACCAGCGCTGGGGCCGCGTGGCGGAAACCTCCGGCGAAGATGTGTACCTGTCCTGCGAACTCGCCGCCGCCCGCGTGCGCGGTTTCCAGGGCAAGGACCTGACCGCCGCCGACTCGCTGCTGACCACGCCCAAGCACTTCGCCGCCTACGGCGCGATCTCCGCCGGCCTGGATTACAACTTCGTGGACATGGCGCCGCAGACGTTGCGCGACGTGCACCTGCCGCCGTTCAAGGCGGCAATCGATGCGGGCGCATTGACGCTGATGAGTTCGTTCAACGACATCAACGGCGTGCCGGCGTCGGCCAACCGCGAGCTGCTGACCGACATCCTGCGCGGCGAGTGGAAGTTCGAAGGCTTCGTCGTTTCCGACTACACCTCCGACCTCGAACTGATCGCGCACGGCTACGCCAGCGACGAAGCCGATGCTGCGCAGAAGGCGCTGTCGGCCGGTTTGGACATGAGCCTGCAGAGCGGCATCTATGCCGGCCATGTCGCGACGCTGGTCGAGCGGGGCCGGCTGACGATGGGCGAGGTCGACGAAGCCGTGCGCCGCGTGCTGCACGTGAAGGCGGCCGTCGGCCTGTTCGACAACCCTTACCGCTGCCTCGATGCCGAACGCGAAACGGATCAATCGCATATCGCCGCGCACGACGCGCTGGCACGCGACTGCGCGCGCCGCTCCATCGTGCTGCTGAAGAACGAAGGCGACGTGCTGCCGCTGAAGAAGGCGGGGCAGCGCATCGCGCTGATCGGGCCGTTCGCGCAGGACACCGCCAACCTCGGCGGCTGCTGGAACATCTTCGGCGATGCCGCGCGCATGGTGGATGTGGAAACCGGCGTGCGCGCCGCGCTGGACGATCCGACCGCGCTGGTCGTCGAGCCGGGCTGCGGCGTCGAAGAAGCGATCGAGGGCGGCATCGACGCCGCGGTCGCCGCCGCGCGCGCGGCCGATGTCGTGCTGCTCGCCGTGGGCGAACCGCACGAGTTTTCCGGCGAGGCGCAATCGCGTACGCATATCGTGCTGCCAGCCGCGCAGCAGGCACTGGCCGAAGCGGTCGCCGCCACCGGTACACCGGTCGTCGTCGTGCTGCGCAACGGCCGTGCGCTGGCGCTCGAGGGCGCGGTGCGCGAGGCGCAGGCGGTCCTGGTGGGCTGGTTCCTCGGCACGCAGACGGGTCCTGCCATCGCCGACGTCGTATTCGGCGACTACAACCCCTCAGCGCGCCTGCCGGTGAGCTTCCCGCAGGATGCGGGCCAGCAGCCGTACTTCTACAACCATCCCGCCACCGGTCGTCCCAACGTGCCGGGCACGCCGCGCTTCTTCCAGACGCGCTGGCGCGAGGTGTCGCACGCGGCGCTGTATCCGTTCGGCCACGGCCTGTCGTATACCCGCTTCGACTACGGCGTACCGCAACTGGATACGCAGACGCTGAGCTGGCACGACACCCTGACCATCCGCACGCGCATCACCAACGCCGGCACGCGCAAGGGTGAAGAGGTCGTGCAGCTGTACCTGCGCGACCGCACCGCCAGCCGCGTGCGTCCGGTGCGCGAGCTGAAACGCTTTCGCAAGATCACCCTGGCCGCTGGCGAATCGCAGGACGTCGAGTTCACCCTGGCGCGCGCCGACCTCGAATTCCACGGGGTCGACAACCGTCCCATCGCCGAGCCCGGCCTGTTCGACCTGTGGGTCGCACCGTCCAGCGCCGCCGGCGAGGCGGTCCCGTTCGAACTGCAGGCGCCCTGACGCCGCATGCCGGTGCATGAGGACGCGCCGGGTGCGCGCGAGCGTATCGCCACCCGCATCGCCTTCTTCATCGGCGGCCTGGCCGTGTCGGCGTGGGCGCCGCTGATTCCGTTCGCCAAGCGGAAACTCGCGCTGGACGATGGCCAGCTCGGCCTGATGCTGCTGTGCCTCGGCGTGGGATCGGTGCTGATGATGCCGCTGGCGGGCGGACTGGCCGCGCGCTTCGCTGCCGTCGCTCGATCATTGCTGCGGGCGCGATGATCTGCCTGTGCATGCCCGCGCTGATGCTGGCGCCCAGCATTCCCGTCCTCGCGCTGGCGCTGGCCGTGTTCGGCGCGAGCCTGGGCGTGCTCGACGTGGTGATGAACGTGCAGGCGGTGATCGTCGAACGCGCCAGCGCGCGCGCGATGATGTCCGGCTTCCACGGCATGTACAGCGTCGGCGGCATCGCCGGCGCGGGCGGCGTGGCCGGCGCGCTGGCCCTCGGTGCGTCGCCGCTGCTGGCGATCGGCGGCATGGCGGTGATCGCCGCCGTGTTGCTGGCCGGTGCTCGTCGCGGACTGCTGGTCGATGGCGGCGACGGCGACCATCCTGCGTTCGTGCTGCCGCGCGGGCGCGTGCTGCTGGTCGGCGCGGTGTGCTTCGCGATGTTCCTGTCCGAGGGCGCGGTGCTGGACTGGAGTGCGGTCTTCCTGACGTCCGTGCGGAATGCCGATCCGGCCACCGCCGGCTTCGGTTACGTCGCCTTTGCGGTGACGATGACGATCGGCCGCCTGGCCGGCGACTGCATCGTGCAGGCGCTGGGCGCGTTCCGCGTAGTGGTGTGCGGTGCGCTGGTCGCGGCGGCCGGCTTCATGCTGGCGATCCTGGTGCCGTCGCCGCTGGCCGGGATGGCGGGGTTCGCGCTGGTCGGTGCGGGCGCGGCGAACGTGGTGCCGGTGATGTTCTCCGCAGCGGGACGCCAGCGCCGCATGCCCACGCACCTGGCGGTCGCTGCGGTCACCACGATGGGCTATGCGGGGGTACTGCTCGGGCCGGCCGCGCTGGGGTTCATCGCCAAGCTCACCTCGCTGGCGGCGGCGCTGGGCCTGCTGGTCGTGCTGCTGGTGGCGGTGGCCCTGGTCGCGCGCGTCGCCACCCGCGACTGAAGGCTTACGGGCGCGGTGCGCCGCGCATCATCGGGCCGCCGGGATAACCGCCATACGGGCCGCCGTAATACCCGCCGGGGCCGTCGTAGCGGTCGACGTTGAGGTTGAAGTTGAACGTACGCGGCTTGCCTTCATCGTCGTACGTGGTCTTGCAGAGATTGAGGTTGGCCGCGTTGTAGGTGCTGTGGCCATGGCCCTTGCTGTAGCCGATGCCGGTGGTGACGCTGCCCGATACGCCATCGCCGTCATCGTCGCCGTAGTACACGCAGGGATCGATTGGCGTGGCGGCCACGGCGCCCTTCTTCGGCCGTGCCGGTTGCGTGTCGCCGTACCAGGTGCCGGGGGGATCCTTGGCGTAGGTGGCCGACCGGGGCAGGCTGAGGTCCAGCGCTTCCGCATTCGACTGCGCGAACGCAGGCACGGCGGTCATCAGGGCCAGCAACGCAACAGGCAGGGTCTTCATGGGGAGTCCCGGAACGGCGGCCCATCGAGTGGCGGGCCTGCGAAGCAAGCTAACAGTCCGGGATTGAACGTCGGCTGAGATCGACGCCCGAGGCGGGGAACTCATCCCACCGCGCCCAGTACGTCCAGGACGCGCTGGCCATAGCGCTCCAGCTTGGCGCCGCCGATGCCGCCGACCCGCCCCAGTTCATCCAGCGTGCCGGGCTGCTGTTCGGCGATGTTGCGCAGCGTGCTGTCGTGGAAGATGACGTAGGCGGGCACGTTCTGCTCGCGGGCCAGTTGCGCGCGCAGGTCGCGCAGTACCTGGAAGCGCGGCAGGTCGGCAGCCTGCACCGGTACGCCGCTGCGCGAGCCGCGATCGCGTTCGCGCTTTTCGCGCCGCTCCTTGCGCAGCTGAAGGCGACGTTCGCCGCGCAGCACGGCACGGCTGCCTTCGGTCAGGCGCAGGCTGCCGAATTCCGCCTCGACTTCCAGCAACCCGCAGGCCACCAGCTGGCGGAATACGCTGCGCCACGCGGTGGCATCCAGATCCTTGCCGATGCCGTAGGTGGTCAGGTGGTCATGTCCGCACTGGCGGATGCGCTCGTTCTCGCTGCCGCGCAACACGTCGATCACATGGTTCACGCCGAAGCGCTGGCCGCTGCGGTACACGCAGCTCAGTGCCTTCTGCGCGGCCTCGGTGGCGTCCCAGGTCTCGGCCGGGCTCAGGCAGTTGTCGCAGTTGCCGCACTCGTGCGGATAGGTTTCGCCGAAGCCCGCCAGCAGCACCTGACGCCGGCACTGGGTGGATTCGCAGTAGCCCAGCAGCTGGTCCAGCTTGCGGCGTTCGAGGCGCTTGCGCTCTTCTCCGGCCTCGCCCTGTTCGATCATCTGCTTCAGCAGCACCACGTCGCCCAGTCCGTAGCACAGCCAGGCTTCGGCGGCCTCGCCGTCGCGGCCGGCGCGGCCGGTCTCCTGGTAATAGCCTTCCATCGACTTGGGCAGGTCCATGTGCGCCACGAAGCGCACGTCGGGCTTGTCGATGCCCATGCCGAAGGCGATCGTCGCGACCATGACGATGCCGTCCTCGCGCAGGAAGCGGCGCTGGTTGTGCGCACGCACGCTGGCGTCGAGACCGGCGTGGTAGGGCAGTGCGTTGAAGCCCTGCTCGGCCAGGTAATCGGCGAACTGTTCCACGCGCTTGCGCGACAGGCAGTAGACGATGCCGGCCTCGCCGCGGCGATTGCGCAGGAAGTCGCGCAGCTGGTGCCGCGCATTGTCCTTCTGCACCACGGTGTAGCGGATGTTGGGGCGGTCGAACGAGCTGACGAACTTCTCGGCCTCCACCAGGTTCAACCGCTCGGCGATCTCGCGTTGCGTCGGCGGGTCGGCAGTGGCGGTCAACGCGATGCGCGGCACGTCGGGCCAGCGTTCGTGCAGCAGGGCCAGTTCCAGGTACTCGCGCCGGAAGTCGTGGCCCCACGCCGACACGCAGTGCGCTTCGTCGATGGCGAACAGCGCGATGCGGCTGCGGTCCAGCAGCGACAGGAAGCGCCCGGTCAGCAGCCGCTCCGGTGCCACGTACAGCAGGTCCAGCTCGCCGCGCAGCAGGGCCTGTTCGACCTGCTGGGCTTCGTCCGCGGCCAGCGAGGAGTTCAGGAAGGCCGCGCGCACGCCCAGCTGGCGCAGTGCGTCCACCTGGTCCTGCATCAGCGCGATCAGCGGCGAGACGACGATGCCGGTGCCCTCGCGCAGCAGCGCGGGCACCTGGTAGCACAGCGACTTGCCGGCGCCGGTCGGCATGAGGACCAGGGCATCGTGGCCGGCGGCAATGTGTTCGACGATGGCCTGTTGGTGGCCGCGGAAGGCGCTGTAACCGAAGACGCGCTGCAGTGTTTCGAGGGCGGGGGACGACATGGGGACAAGGATAACGCGATGACGGGTGTCGGCCCGGTCAGTGGGTGCCGGGGGGGATCGGAAATCCGTGTGGCGTGGGGTGGGAGTTCATCCTGACTCGAGCGGGTCACTGAAAGGCCATTTCCCTGCGTCTGAGCCCCTCTCCCGGCGGGAGAGGGGTTGGGGTGAGGGGCAACGGAGTCCGTGTCTTTGAGCTTCCTTTGTTGTCACCACATCCACGATGGCGCTTTGGTTCGATGGCCTTGCAGAACGGTTGTTCTATCCTTTTTAGATGGCGCCGCCTGCCGCGGGGGCCTTACTTTTCTTTGCTTGTGCAAAGAAAAGTAAGCAAAAGAAAGCACACCCCGGCGGTCCGCCCGCCGCACGCGGCGGGTGCGCAGTCCCGGCGGGAATTTTCGTACGGGGCATCCTGCCCCGGCCGAAAACGGCGCACATCCTTGTGCGCCGCCCTTCGGGTTTTACCCGCCGTGACTGCCGGACCTCAGGGGACCCAGGAGCCACCCCAGATACAAACGACGCCGGCTTTGCTCACGCTTCAGGGGTCCCCGTGAGGCACGGCGAGTGGGCCGGGTAAAACCAGAAGGGCGCCGTCATGGATGACGGCGTTTTCGTATGGCACATGGATGTGCCTTACGAAAATTCCCGGACCGCTCGCGGACCCTGCGCATAGCGCAGGGCGTGCCGCCTGGGGCGTGTTTCTTTGGTTCCTTTCTTTGCACGAGCAAAGAAAGGGACGCCCCCGTGGCGAGCGGCACCATGTGTCCGAGATAAAAACGTCTCCCGCCAGGCCATCAAAAGTAGATCCCATCGCGAATGTGGCAACCGCCAACGCGGTGCGAAGACATGGACTTCGTTGGCCCTCACCCCAACCCCTCCCCCACAGGGAGAGGGACTTCGAGGGTCAGACAGCAGAACGCCCGGACCAGCCGGGCGTTCTGTGTGTCTCTCGTGTGCCAGTTATTGCAACAGCGACCGCAGCATCCATGCGTACTTCTCGTGCGTCTGCAGACGCTGCGTCAGCAGGTCCTCGGTCGGCGCGTCGTCGGCATCGTCGGCGATGTCCAGCACCTTGCGTGCCGTGCGGCAGACCGCCTCGTTGCCGATGACCAGCTGGCGGACCATCTCGCGCCAGTCGGCGCTGTCGCTCAGGCCCGGCTCTTCCGCGATCGAGGTCAGGCTGACGAACTCGCGGTACGAACCCGGCGCATTGAAGCCCAGCGCGCGGATGCGCTCGGCGATCTCGTCCAGCGCCGTCCATTGCTCGGTGTACTGCGTCTCGAACATCGTATGCAGCGAGTTGAACATCGCGCCGGTGATGTTCCAGTGGAAATTGTGGGTCTTCAGGTAGAGCGTGTAGCTGTCGGCGAGGAAGCGCGACAGGCCATCAGCGATCTTCTTGCGTTCGCCGCTGCTGATCCCGATATCGATGTTCGGTGCCGACGGGGCGGCCGCGAGCGGGGCGGCCACGGAGGGGGCCTTGGTTTTCTTGGCGGGCTTGGACTTGGTCTTGGCCATGCGGATGCTCCTGTAGGTGGGTTGAGACGGCACAATGGACACACTAGAACATGTGGCGTGAGCGAAAAGTTTCAACGGCCTGCTGAAGAATGAGTACTCCCCGTAACCCGTCCCCCGCCGGTCCCGACCGTGCCGCCCTCGACCACGGCCGGCGTGCGCTCGACCGTGCATTGAGCCGCGACCGTGGCCGCCTGCACGGGCTGTGGTCGCGCTGGCAGGGCAAGCCGGCCGATGCCGGTGCGCGCCAGGCGTTCGAGCAAGCATTGACGGCGTCGATCGCCACCCGCGAGCGGCGACTATCGACCGTGCCGGCGGTGACGCTGGACGACGCCCTGCCGATCGCGCGCGAGGGCGAGCGCATCGTCGAGCTGATCCGGAACCACCAGGTCGTGGTGATCGCGGGCGAGACCGGCTCCGGCAAGACCACCCAGCTGCCCAAGCTGTGCCTGGCCGCCGGTCGTGGCGTGGCCGGCATGATCGGCTGCACCCAGCCGCGCCGCATCGCCGCGCGTGCGGTCGCGCGCCGCGTCGCCGAGGAGTTGAAGACGGAGGTCGGCCGCGCGGTCGGCTTCCAGGTGCGCTTCAACGACCAGGTCGGCGAAGACACCCACATCAAGTTCATGACCGACGGCATCCTGCTGGCGGAGATCGCCAGCGACCGCTGGCTGTCGGCGTACGACACGATCATCGTCGACGAGGCGCACGAACGCAGCCTCAACATCGACTTCCTGCTCGGCTACCTGAAGCAGTTGCTGCGCAAGCGTCGCGACCTGAAGGTCATCGTCACCTCGGCGACCATCGATACCGGACGCTTCGCCACACACTTCGACGACGCGCCGGTGATCAGCGTGGAAGGCCGCACCTATCCGGTGGAGGTGCGCTATCGCGCGCTGGAAGGCGAGGGCGAGCAGGAAGGCGACCGCACCGTCAACGACGGCATCGTGGCGGCGGTGGACGAGATCACCCGGCTGGATGCGCGCGGCGACGTGCTGATATTCCTGCCCGGCGAGCGCGAGATCCGCGACGCGCACCAGGCGCTGGAGCGCCGCAAGTACCGCCAGACCGAGGTGCTGCCGCTGTATGCGCGCCTGTCCAACCAGGACCAGGACCGCGTGTTCAATCCCGGTCCGAACCGGCGCATCGTGCTGGCCACCAACGTCGCCGAAACCTCGCTGACGGTGCCGCGCATCCGCTACGTGGTCGACCCCGGTTTCGCGCGCGTCAAGCGCTACAGCCCGCGCAACAAGCTGGACCGCCTGCATATCGAACCCATTTCCCAGGCCAGTGCCAACCAGCGCAAGGGCCGCTGCGGGCGCGTCGCCGAGGGCATCTGTTACCGGCTGTATGCCGAGGCGGATTTCCAGGCGCGGTCGGAATTCACTGATCCGGAAATCCGCCGTTCCAGTTTGGGCGGCGTGATCCTGCGCATGCTGCAGCTCGGCCTGGGCCGGATCGAGGACTTCCCGTTCCTGGAATCCCCGGACGAGCGCGCCGTCGCCGATGGCTGGCAGCAGCTGACGGAGTTGGGCGCCATCGACGCCGAGCGCCGCATGACCGCGATCGGCAAACAGATGGCACGCCTGCCGGTGGACGTGAAGCTGGCGCGGATGCTGGTGGCGGCCCAGGCGGCCGGCTGCCTGCGGCCGATGCTGGTGATCGCCTCGTTCCTCGGCATCCAGGACCCGCGCGAACGTCCGGCCGAGGCGCGCGGCGCCGCAGACAGCGCGCATGCGCAGTTCGCGGATGGCCGTTCCGAGTTCGTCGGCGTGCTGCGGCTGTGGGACGCCTACCGCCAGGCGCACGAGGACCTGACCCAGTCGAAGCTGCGCGATTGGTGCGGCCGCCATTTCCTGGGCTTCCTGCGCATGCGCGAATGGCGCGAGCTGCATCGCCAGCTGCGCCTGCTGTGCGAGGAGCTGGGCTGGAGGGAAGAAGACAACGAGGCGTCGCTGGCGCCGCTGCTCGCCGGCAGCAGCGCACCGGCTGCCGCACGCGATGACAGCGCCGCGGCGGTGAAGGCCACGCGCGGCCAATTGCATCGCGCCGCGCGCCTGGTGCGCGAAGGCAAGGCCGAGCCCGCGCCGGCGCCGGTCGCGGTGCGTGCGCAGCAGGACCAGGCGCCTGCCGGCGGCGGCTTCAGTGAGCGCGTGCGCGCCAGCGCCTACCAGACGCTGCACCGCGCGCTGGTGGCCGGCCTGCCGACGCAGATCGGCCATCGCATCGACAAGGGCGATTTCCAGGCGCCACGCCAGCGCCGCTTCCTGCCGTTCCCCGGGTCGCCGCTGTCCAGGCGTCCACCGCCGTGGCTGCTGGCAGCCAACCTGCTGGACACGCAGAAGGTATGGGGCATGACCCTGGCGGCGATCGAGCCGGACTGGGTGATCGCCGAACTGCCGCACCTGCTGCTGCGCAAGCACTTCGACCCGCACTGGTCGCGTGCGCAGGGCCAGGTGCTGGCGTCGGAGCAGATCAGCCTGTTCGGCCTGGTGCTGGCGCCGAAGAAGCCGGTGCACTACGGCCGCATTGCGCCGGGGGAAGCGCACGACCTGTTCGTACGCCAGGGCCTGGTGACCGGCGAGATCAACACGCGTGCCGGCTTCGTTGCGGACAATCTGAAGACGCTGGAGCAGGCACGAGAAGAGGAAGCCAAGCTGCGCCGCGCCGGCCTGGTCGCCGACGAGGACTGGCAGGCGCGCTGGTACCTGGACCGGATTCCGTCCGAACTCCATTCCGCCGCCGGCCTGGATACGTGGTGGAAGGCGCTGCCGGCCGACAAGCGCCGCGCGCTGCACTGGTCGCTGGTCGACCTGTTGCCGGGCGAAGGCAGTGAGGAAGACCGCTATCCGAAGTACTTCGCCTTGGGCGATGCGCGGCTGCCGCTGCACTACCGGTTCGAACCGGGTGCGGTCGACGACGGCGTGACGCTGGAGGTGCCGCTGCACCTGCTCAACGCGCTGGATCCCGCGCGTCTGTCGTGGCTGGCGCCGGGCTTCGTCGCCGACAAGGCGGCCGGGCTGATCCGCAGCCTGCCCAAGGCGATGCGGCGCAACTACGTGCCTGCGCCGGATTTCGGTCGCGCGTTCCACGAAGCCTTTTCCAGACCCACCGCCGATGACCTCCGTGGCGAGCTGGCGCGCTTCCTGTCGCGTGCGACCGGCGTGGCGGTGAGTGCGCTCGACTTCGACGAGGCGGCGCTGGAGCCGCACCTGCGCATGAACCTGCGGTTGCGCGAAGACCCGCGTGGCGGCGGCGAAGGCAAGGTGCTGGCCGAGTCGCGCGACCTTGATGACCTGCGTGCACGCTTCGGTGCCAAGGCGGGCCAGGCCTTCGCCGCGCGCGCCGGTCGCGAGATGGCGGCGAGTGGCCTGCGCGATTTCCCGCCGCAGGCGATCCCCCGCGAGGTGCCGGGCGAGGCGGGTGTGCCGGCCTATCCGGCCCTGCGCGACGACGGCGAGACGGTGGCGCTGCAGGTGTTCGCCGACCGTGCGGAAGCGGCTGCGGCGCATCCCGGTGGCGTGCGCCGCCTGTTGGAGATCGCGCTGGCCGACAAGGTGAAGCAGGCGCGCAAGCAGCTGCCGGTCTCGCCGAAGACGGGGCTGTTGTACGCGGCCATCGAATCGCAGGAACGGTTGCGCGGCGACATCGTCGATGCAGCCATGAATGCCGTCCTCGCGGAAGGGCTGGAGGCGATCCGCGACCGCGCCGCGTTCGGGCAGCGGCGCGACGATGCCGGCAAGCGCCTGTTCGGCGAGGCGATGGAGCGGCTGAAACTGGCCGAGGCGATCCTGTCCGCGGTGGCGGAACTGAAACCGCAGCTGGACGCGCCGCTGATGGGCTGGGCGCGCGGCAACCTCGACGACCTGCGCGCACAGCTGGCGGGCCTGGTGCATGCCGGCTTCCTGCGCGACACGCCGGCCGATGCGCTGGCGCAACTGCCGCGCTACCTGAAGGCGATGACGCTGCGCGCCGAGCGCGCGAAGCGCGATCCTGCGAAGGACCAGGCGCGCATGCTGGAACTCAAGCCGTTCGCCGACGCACTGGCGCAGGCGAACGACGATGGCATCGTGCGGTCGCCGGATTGGCAGGCGCTGCGTTGGGACCTGGAGGAACTGCGGGTATCGGTATTCGCGCAGGAACTGGGCGCGAAGAGCGGCATCTCGCCGAAGAAGCTCGCGCAGCGCCTGCAGGCGCTGCGCGGGTGAGGCATCGCGCGCGTCAGTCGGCGCGCTGTACCTTGGGTCGCGGGTTGTGTCCTTCGACCTGCAGGTACCAGCCGCTGATCTTGCCGGGCGATACCACGACCTTGGCGTTGCCGAGCGGCTTGCCCGCGTAGTACTCGCCATCGATGACGCGCCAACGCTGGCCGTTCTCCAGGGTGAATACCGTGCCGCGCGACCAGCCGCGCAGGTCGCCCGTCAAGGTGCTGGTCACCGGGTCCAGTCCGTTGCCGCCGAACAGCGTGCCGGTCACGCGTGGGCCGTCGTCCCGGTGCTCCTTGCGGACCTCGTCGACGACGGCCTTCCTGTCTTCATCGAGCAGGGTGTTGAGCAGCGCGAGCTGTTCGCCGCTCAGTTGATCCAACCCGGTGGCTTTCATCTGCCCGGCGGTGAGGCGTTTTTCGATGGCGACGTATTCGCGTGCCTGAAGCGGCAGGGCGGCCGCGAGCAGGGCGGCGAGCAGGAGGGTTCGGATCGGGCGCATGGATGTCGTTTCCTCGGGAATGGCGTCACTTGATGCGGCGGACGGGAGCGGCGGTGTTGTAACCGTCGATCTTCATGAACCAGGTGTTTCCGAAGCGGGACGGCGTGATCTTCACGACAGGATCCGTGCGGCGCACGCCGGCGAGCGAGGCGGACTCGACCTGTTCCCACACCTGGCCGTTGGCCAGCGTGTACTGGCGCCCCTTCGCAAAGCCGTTGAACGCGCCGACGATGGTGCTCGCGATGGGTTCGGCCGTACCGAAGTCGAAGAAGCCGCGGGTTTCCTGCTCGACTTCCTTGCGGCCTTCCTGCTTGGCCTGCGCCACCGCTTGCGCCGTCTGCTGGCCCACCCGGTTTCGCAGCCAGGCATCCAGCGCGGCGAGCTCGGCAGGACTCAGCTTGTCCAGGCCGGCGGCCTTGAACTCGCTTTCGCTCATCGCGTCGCGCAGCGGCTCGAGGGGCGGATTCTCCTGCCCGATGGCGCACGTGGACACGGCCACCAACGCGATGGATAGAAACAAGCGGCTCATCTTCATGGTTGTTCCCGCAGTCGACTGGCCGGTAGTGTAGTCATTCCGGCGGCGCTTGGCCGTCCCTGGTTTCCATGATGGTTCCCCCGGTCCACGACATCGCGACCCTGCTGCAACGGCCGTCGCTCGACGCGCTGCCGGCGGCGTGGCGTCGTGCGCTGTCGGACGCGGCGTCGGCCAACGCGGCCGGAGACGGCATGCCCGATCCGATCGATGTGCTGGCGGACACGCTCGATACGCTCGCCACCCTCGGCGCGGACGGGGAAGTGGTGCTGGCGGCGATCCTGCATGGACTGCCGGGCGTGCAGTCCGCGATCGCCGGCCAGGTCGGCAGACAGGTGCCCGGACTCGTCGATCTGCTGGAAGGCCAGGTCGCGGCGGCGCAGGTCTGGGCGCTGCATGCGGAGCAGACCCGCAGCGTCAACACCGAGGGCCTGAGGCGCCTGTTGCTGGCGATCGTGCGCGACCTGCGCGTGGTGACCATCCTGCTGGCCCGGCAGCTGGCCCGGATGCGCGCCGCCGGTGCGCTGGCGGAGGGCGAACGCCAGGCGCTGGCCAGGCTGACGCGCGACATCCACGCACCGCTGGCGAACCGGCTGGGCATCTGGCAACTGAAGTGGGAACTGGAAGACCTCGCCTTCCGTTATCTGCAACCGCAGACGTACAAGCAGATCGCCACGCAGCTGGACGAGAAGCGGGTCGGCCGCGAGCGCTACATCGGTGCAGTCATTGGCGCGTTGCGCGATGGCCTGGCCGCGCATGGCATCGCCGCGGATGTCAGCGGGCGGCCGAAACACATCTACAGCATCTGGCGGAAGATGCAGCGCAAGCAGGTCGGTTTCGACGAACTGTACGACCTGCGCGCGGTCCGCATCGCGGTCGACGACGTCGCCGCATGCTATGCCGCGCTCGGCATCGTGCACGCGCTGTGGGTGCCCATTCCCAGCGAGTTCGACGATTACATCGCACGCCCGAAGGCCAACGACTACCGTTCGCTGCATACCGCCGTGGTCGGTCCGGAAGGCCGCACGCTGGAAGTGCAGATCCGCACGCACGAGATGCATGCGCAGGCCGAGCTGGGCGTGGCCGCGCACTGGAAGTACAAGGAAGGCAAGAGCGGCGGCGACGCGTTCGACCGCAAGATCGCCTGGATGCGCCGGCTGCTGGACGGCGCGGCCGACGGCGCCGGCGGCGAGGGTGCGCTCGCGGGCGAACTGGATGCGGAACTGGTGGAGGACCGGGTCTATGCGCTGACGCCGAAAGGCGAGGTGGTCGACCTGCCGCAGGGCGGTACCGTGCTCGATTTCGCTTACCACGTGCACACGATGGTGGGCCACCGCACGCGTGGCGCGAAGGTCAATGGCCGCATCGTGCCGCTCAATCATGTGCTGCGGAGCGGCGACCGTGTCGAGATCCTGACCTCGAAGGAACCCGAGCCGCGCCGAGACTGGCTGCTGCAGGCCAATGGTTTCCTGGCGAGTGGACGTTCGCGCGACAAGGTGCGCGCGTGGTTCCACAAGCTGGATCGTGCGCGCAACCTGCAGGCCGGCCGCGAACTGCTGGAAAAGGAGCTGAAGCGGCTCGGGTTGCACCACGCCGACCTGACGGGTGCGGCGAAGAAGTTCCATGCCGACAACATCGAGGAGCTCTATATCCAGGTCGCGCTGGGCGACGTGGGTCCGCACCAGGTCGGGCGCGCGCTGCATGAAGAGCAGCGTGCGGCCGCGGAACCGGAGGCCGCGACGCTGCCGGTACGGCGGCCGCCGCGCAAAGTCGCGGCGCCCGGCAAATCCAAGTTCACGGTGCAGGGCGTGGGCAACCTGCTGGTGCAGCTCGCGCGCTGCTGCCAGCCGGTGCCGGGCGAACCGATCGCCGGCTACCTGACGCGCGTGCGTGGCGTTACGGTGCATCGCGCCGACTGCACGGCCTTCGCGCGGCTGGCCGCTACCAGTCCGCAGCGCGTGCTGCCGGTGGAATGGGGGCAGGCGGGTGGTGGCTATGAGGTCGACGTGCAGGTCACGGCGCTCGATCGCAAGTGGCTGCTCAAGGACATCACCACGCTGATCGCACAGGAAGAAGCCAACGTGCTGGACATCAACAGCCAGGGCAACCGCGCCAGTGGCCGCGTCCACCTGCGGTTGCGCCTGAAGGTGGCGGACTTCGGCCAGCTGTCCACGCTGCTGGGAAAACTCGATGCATTGCCGGGTGTGGAAGACGCGCGACGTTCAGGCTGACTGGGTATGCTGCGGACGTGACCGGCGAAGACCACCACGACGACGGACGGGGCCGCCGCATCGAACCGCGCATCGACTGGACGCGCGCCGGCGCGTCCGGCGACACGGCGCCTCGTGCATCGGTCCCGGCGTGGCGCGACCGCAGGCATGTGCGCTGGGTGGCGGTGGTCGCCGTCGTTTTCATCCTCCTCGTCGTGGTGCTGCGGCAGCCGCTGGCCGACAGGTTGTGGCCGCAGACGCGCATCCAGGCGCTGCTGGACCAGGCCGACACAGCGCTCCGCAATGGACGGCTGGATGCCGCCGATGGCAGTGGCGCACGCCAGCTGTACGAAGCGGCGCAGGCGCTGGACACGGACCGGACCGAAGCTGCGGACGGATTGCGTCGCGTGGCGCTGGCGGCGCTGCGATCTTCCGGGGACGCGCTGCAGGCGAACCGGTTCGAGGAAGCGCGCACGCATCTCGCGCTGGCGCGTGACCTGCAGGTACCCCGGGCGCAGGCGGACGCGCTGGCCGCGCGGCTGAGGGCGCGCGAGGCCGAGCATGCCGGCATCGACGACGTCCTCCAGGCAGCGACGCAGGCACATGCGGCGGCGCGCCTGTGGGGTAGCGAGGACGCGGCGCTGCCGCTGTACCAGCGCGTGCTGGCCTTGCAGCCGACGCGCATCGAAGCGCTGGAGGGCAGGGAGGATGCCCTGTCCGACCTGCTGCAGGAGGCGGATGCGCAACTGCGGAGCGGCGAACTGGGTGAAGCGGCCACGCGGATCACGGCGGCGCGCATGTTCGATCCGGGGCATGTCGATCTGCCGCAGGCCGAGGCCGCGTTGACCGAGGCCCTGGCTGCACGGCGGCGCATGGCGGCGCGGGATCTGGCGCGCGGCCGATTGGCCACGGCGCGCACCGCCTACGAGGCGGTGCTGGCGGCGGCGCCCGACGATGCGTCGGCACGCCAGGGGCTGGAACAGGTCGGCATTGCGCATGCCAGCCAGGCGGAACGCATGGCAGGTGATTTCGATTTCGAACGGGCGCAGCGCGAACTGGACATCGCGCGTGCGCTGGCACCGCGGTCGGTGCGCGTGGCGCAGGCCGAACAGGCCGTGGCGCGCGCACGCGAGGCGCGGCAGCGGCGAGATGCGACACCGCTCGTCACCCCGCGTGAGCGAGACCGGCGTGTCGGTGCGCTGCTCGCCCGGATGGCGCAGGCCGAGGCACAGGGCAACTGGCTGACCCCACCGGGCGAAAGCGCCTACGACACGCTCCGCGCAGCGCAGGCGCTTTCGCCTGACGCCGCGGCCGTGAAGCAGGCCGCGATGCGCCTGCTGCCCGCCGTCCGCCGCTGCTACGAAGACGAACTGCGCGCCAATCGCATCCGTCGCGCGCAAGCCTGCCAGCAAGCCTGGCAGACCGTGCAGCCACGCGATCCCGCACTGCCGGATGCCCGCCGCCGGCTGGCGGAAAAATGGATCGCGGTGGGAACGGAGCGCCTGGGTGCGGGCGACCTGGCGTTCGCGGCACAGGCCCTGCAGGAGGCGCGTCGGCTGGATGCGGCGGTGCCGTCCCTGGTCGATTTCGAAGGCCGCGTGCGCACGGCGCAGGCCGCGCCCACGCCCTAGCCGAAGACCTTGCGGACGGTGTCGCGCGCGGCATCCATCGAGAAGTGGCGTGCGATGTTCTCGCGGCCGTTCGCCGACAGTCGCGCCCACAGGCCGGCATCCTCGTACAGCCGCAGCACGGCATCCGCGAACGCGCCGGCATCGTCGGCCATCATGACGTCGTGACCATCGGCGAGGTGCATGCCTTCGCTCGCGCACGACGTCGCCACGACCGGCTGGCCGTGCGCCATGCTGAGGTTGACCTTGCCCTTGACGCCGGCGCCGAAGCGCAGCGGCGCGATCGCCACGCGCACACCGTCCATGTACGGGTCCAGATCGACCACGTGTCCGTGCACCACGATGCCGGGCTGCGCCTGCAGGGCCAGCACCTCGCTCGGCGGCGCCATGCCGATGCAGTGGAAGCGGATATCGGGTAGCCGTGCGCGGATCAGCGGAAAGATCTCCCGGCCGAACCACAGCACGGCATCCACGTTGGGGGGATGGCGGAAGCCGCCGACGAACACGAGGTCGCGGCGTTGTTCGAACGGAAGTCCCCCATCCGCCAGCACGTGCAGGTTCGCCAGCACCTCCACCTGCATGTCCGGCAGCAGCGTTGCCAGCATGTCGCGCTCGGTGGGGCTGACGACCAGCGTGATGTCCGCCTGCTTCATCAATGCCAGCTCGCGCGCGCGCGTCCGCTCGGCCGCACGACGCAGGCCTGCGTCGTTTGCGAGTTCGGCACCGCGCATCTCGCGCAGGAAATGCAGGTCGACCGTATCGAACATCATGCGTGCCTGCGGCGCGAAACGCCGGACCAGTGGCAGGAACTCCGTGGCGACATAGTGGCGCGACACCATCACCACGTCGAACCGGTGGCCATGTTCGCGCAACCACGCGGAAGGGCGTCCCGCGAACGGGGCCTGCCACACTTCGATGCCCCGCTGGCGCAGCCGCACGGTGTCGCCTCCCGCATGGCGCAGGTCGGCGGGCAGGAACACCACATGGGCGCCATCGTCGACCAGCATCGTCATCAGGTGGGTCAGGCGCAGCGACGCCGAATCGTGCTGCGGCCGCGGCGTTTCAGCATCGATGACCAGCACTTGCCTGCTGCGCACCACCGACCCTGCGGTCGGCACGTCGCCTGCCCGCAGCAGGCCTGCGAGCGCATCTTTCCATTTGGCGGCGAACACGCCGCGGTTTCGCAGCTGGTATGCCTTGGCACCACTGCCGGTGTCGGTGCCGGAGGTGATGCCCTCGAGATGCACCACGCGCGACGCCGGCTGGTACAGGACCCGATAGCCACGGGCGCGGATCGCGAAGGCGAGGTCCGTGTCTTCGTAGTAGGCCGGTGCGTACCGGGTATCGAAGCCGCCCACGTCGCGGAACAGGGATGCGGGAACGGCGATCGCCGCGCCGGAACAGTAGTCCGCATCGCGCACGCTGGCATAGCGTGGATCGTCGGGCGAGTCGAAGCGGCCGTAGTTCCATGCAGTGCCGTCATCGAAGACCACGCCGCCGGCTTCCTGCAGGCGCCCGTCGGGATAGACCAGTTGCGCACCCACCAACCCGACCTGCGTGTGCGCATCGAACGTGTCCAGCAACGCATCCAGCCAGCCGGGCTGGGGCACGGTGTCGTTGTTGAGGAGGACGAGGAAGTCGCCCTTCGCCATCGCCGCGCCATCGTTGCAGGCGGCGATGAAGCCGCCGTTCGCGGCGCGTCGGTGGTAGCGAAGCCCGGCGATCTGCGCCATCCATTCGCCGGTCTCGTCGGTCGAGCCGTCATCGACGACGATGACTTCGCACATCGCGGCCGGCGGATGTTCCGCGATGGCGCGCAGGCAGGCGAGCGTGTAGGCCGCCTGGTCGTAGACCGGGATCACGATGCTGGCGCGTGGCGTGGCACTGGCCGGTACCGAGAACGGCGCGAACGGTCCGCCAGCGGGAAAATACAGTGGCTCGGAGATCGGCGGCGCGCGGCGCGCCAATTGCCGTCGCACGCGTGCCCAGGTGGGGCCGAGGCCGCGCGTGCGCAGGCTGGCCAGGCCGCGCCGGACCAGGCCGCGCATGCGTTCCAGCATGAAGCGCACGTCGGCCCACGACATCGACATTCCGTTGCAACTCCAGCTGAGCAAGGGGGAAATGGGCCGGGCGCACCCTCGGTGGCTGCGCTAGACTCGCCCGAATTCCCATTGTCGCATCCCCTGTGGCCCGCAACGACTACGACGACGAAGCACTGGACGAAGACGACATCGACGACGGCGACGGTCCCGGCTGGCGGCAGCGCCTGCTGACGTGGGGCTTGGCCGCGGTGGGCCTGGGCCTGGGATTCCTGATTCCGTACACGCTGTACCTGAACCACCAGGTCACCGAGCGCTTCGGTGAACTGCGCTGGCAGATCCCCACGCGCGTGTATGCACGCCCGTTGCAGGTCGCGCCGGGACTGGCGATGGATGCGCAGACGCTGAAGACCGAACTCGATGCGGCCTCGTACCGCGACGACGGCACCGGGACGGGTCCCGGTACCTATGCGCGCGAGGGCGGTCGCTTCACCATTTCCAGTCGTGGGTTCGTCGATGTCGATGGCAAGGTGGCGCCGCGCCGGATCGAGGTGAGCGTGTCCGGCGGGCGCATCGCCGTCGTCCGCGATCTGGGACGCAAGCAGAACCTGAAAGCGGCACGGCTGGATCCGGCCCGCATCGCCACGCTGTACGGACAGAAGCAGGAAGAACGCCGGCTGGTGCGGCTGGAGGAAGTGCCGGAACTGCTGGTGACCGGCCTGCAGGCCGTGGAGGACCGCGACTTCAAGGACCACCACGGCATCGACCTGTCGGGCATGGTGCGCGCGGCATGGCTGCTGCTGAAGTCCGGCGGCGATACGCGCCAGGGCGCCAGCACGCTGACCCAGCAGCTGGCGCGCAGTGGCCTGCTCGGCATCGGCAAGGAACAGACGCCGACGCGCAAGTTCAACGAGATCCTCTACGCGCTGATCCTGGAAGCGCGCTACGACAAGCGCACGATCCTGGAGGCGTACTTCAACCAGGTGTACCTGGGACAGCGCGGCAGCCAGGCGATCCATGGCGTGGCGGCGGGGTCGGAGTTCTGGTTCGGGCGCGACCTCGACAGCCTGACCACCGAGCAGATCGCGCTGCTGATCGGCGTGGTGAAGGGCCCCTCGTACTACGACCCGCGCCGCAATCCGGAGCGCGCGAAGCAGCGTCGCGATTACGCATTGCTGAAGCTGCACGAAACCGGCCTGATCGATGATGCCGAGTACGCGCGCGCGCGCGCTGCGCCGCTGGGCGTGACCAAGACGCCGGGCATGGCGGCCGCCAACCGTTTCCCTGCCTACGTGGATCTGGTCCGCCGCCAGTTGGCGCGCGACTATCCCGAAAGCGCGCTGCAGGGTGCGGGCCTCAGCGTGCTGACCGGCATGTCGCCGTCGGCGCAGGCCTATGCGGAAGCCTCGGTCACGCGCACGATCAAGGCACTGGAGAACAAGCGCAGGCCGCCGCTGCAGGCCGGCATGGTGGTGACCGACGTGCACGACGGCGATGTGCTGGCCGTGGTCGGCAGCCGTAACGTGTCCGAGGTCGGCTTCAACCGCGCGGTTGAAGCGCAGCGGCCGGTCGGCTCGCTGCTCAAGCCCTTCGTCTACCTGCTCGCGCTGGCGCAGCCCGACCAGTATTCGCTGGCCTCGTGGGTCGACGATTCGCCGGTGACCGTGCAACTGGGGAAAAACCGACGCTGGACGCCGGAGAACGCCGATCGCCGCAGCCATGGCACCGTGCGGCTGGTCGATGCGCTGGCGCGTTCGTACAACCAGGCCACCGTGCGCGTGGGGATGAAGGTCGAGCCGGACCGCCTGGCGCAACTCATCCGGGTGCTGGCCGGCATCCAGGCGGAGCCGAATCCGGCGTTGATCCTGGGTTCCACCGACCAGAGTCCGTACGCGATGGCGCAGCTGTACCAGTTCCTCGCGTCCGGTGGCGAGATCCAGCCGCTGCACGCGGTGCGTGGCGTGCTCGATCCCGACGGCAAGCTGCTCAAGCGCTACGACAAGACGCCGGCGCCGGCCCAGGAAGGCGATTCCATCGCCGCCAACCTCATCACGGTGGCCTTGCAGCAGGTGGTGTCGAACGGCACCGGGCGGCAGCTGGTCGGCGACGGCCTGGGTCGCCTGCAGTCCGCCGGCAAGACCGGCACCAGCAACGATGGCCGCGACAGCTGGTACGCCGGCTATACCGGTGACCATCTGGCCGTGGTGTGGATGGGCAATGACCAGAACGAACAGACCGGCCTCTATGGCGGCACCGGCGCGATGCGCGTCTGGTCGGGCCTGTTCTCGCGCCTGCCGAGCGCGCCGCTGAAGGTATCCGGCAAGGGCCTCGACTGGCAGTGGGTGGTCGCGTCCAATACGACGGACGCCAGTTGTCCCGAAGCCCGCCAGCTGCCGTTCGTGACCGGTTTCGCGCCTGCGTACGCGCCCTGCGTGGTCGAACAACCGCCTGCCGAAGGCGGCGAACAGGAAGGAGGGGGCTGGCGCAGCTGGTTCGGCCTGGACCGCAAGGAAGAACCCGCCCCGCCGCCGGAACCCGCGCCACAGCAAAGATGACCATCATGAAGTACGCCTCTCCCGTTCTCCTGATCCTGTTGGCCGGCTGCGTGTCCGCCCCGGCCCCCGAAACGCCCGTCGCGCGCGATCCGGTGACGCCGGAGCAGCGCGTCGCTGCCATCCATGCCGCTGCCGGTGCCGACGATCGCGAACTCGCCGTGCAACCGCTGCGCGATCCGCAGGTCGAGGACCTGCGCGAGACGGCGCAGCAGGCGCGGACGTCGCGCGATTTCGCCAAGGCGGCGGACGCGTTGAACCAAGCCCTGCTGCTGGTCCCGGAGGATCCTGCCGTCCTGCAGGAGCGGGCCGAAGTCGCCATGCTGCAAGGCGACTACGCGCGTGCCGACACGCTGGCGCAGCGCGCGTTCCAGTTGGGTTCGCAGGTGGGTCCTCTGTGTCGCCAGCACTGGGAAACCGTGCGCCAGGTGCGCCAGCATGACTTCGCCATGCAGCAACCCCTGCCCGCACGCCATGCGCCGGAGGACGCCGCGCAGCATGCCGTACGCGCCGCGGCCCTGCAGACGGCGATTGCCGATGCGGAGGGCAAGCGCGATGCCTGCACCGTGCCGGTGATCGAGCGCATGTGACGCGGATGCCGCGTCCGTTGCGACGCGGTACCCTTGTCGCTGCACGCCGCCTTCCGTTTTCCCGATGTCACAACTAGCCCAGGCCAGCCGCGATGCCCTCAGCGAGGGCGGTGCGCTGGCGGACCGCCTCGATGCCTTCGCCCCGCGTGACGCCCAGCAACGCCTGACGGCGGCGATCGCCGATGCCTTCGACGCGCGCGACGTGCTGCTCGCCGAGGCCGGCACGGGCACCGGCAAGACCTTCGCCTATCTGGTGCCCGCACTGCTGTCCGGGCTGAAGACCATCGTCTCCACCGGCACGCGCGCGCTGCAGGACCAGCTCTACCATCGCGACCTGCCGCGCGTGCGCGATGCGCTGGGCGTGGCCGGGCTGAAGTCCGCGCTGCTGAAGGGGCGGAGCAACTACCTGTGCCGCTACCGCCTCAACCAGGCCAAGGGCGATCCGCAGGCACTGCGCACCACGTTCACCAGCCGAGAGCAGGTGGACCAGTTCCAGCGCATCGTCGCGTGGGGCGGGCGCACCCAGTTCGGCGACATGGCCGAACTGGCCGCGCTGCCGGACGATTCGCCGATGCTGCCGCTGGTCACGTCCACCATCGACAACTGCCTGGGCAGCGAATGCCCGTTCTGGGACGACTGCTTCGTCGTGCAGGCACGCCAGCGCGCGCAGTCGGCGGACATCGTGGTGGTCAACCATCACCTGCTGCTCGCCGACCTGGCGTTGAAGCAGGAGGGCTTCGGCGAAATCCTGCCGGGCGCGCAGGCGTTCGTCATCGACGAAGCGCACCAGTTGCCCGAACTGGCCGCCAACTTCTTCGGCGAAGGCTTCGGCATGCGGCCGTTGCAGGAACTGGCGCGCGACAGCCTGGCCGAGTGCAAGGACGTGGCCGGTGCGCTGTCGTCGCTGCAGCCACCGGTGCGTGCGCTCGAACAGGCCTTGCGCGAACTGCGCGCCGCGATGGAAGGCGTGCCGCCACGCGGCACGCGCGAACGCTTGCTGGCGAAGCCGGACGTGGCGGCCGGCTTCGAGGTGCTTGCCGGTGCGCTGGCCGATCTCGGCGCCGCGCTCACTCCCTTGGCGGAGACGTCGCTGGGACTCGAAGCCTGCACGGCCCGGGCGAAGGAGTTCGGCACGCGACTGTCGCGCTGGTACGAACCGCCTGCGGTCGCGGGCGCGTTCGATGACGGCGCCGTTCCGGCCGACGGGTCCAGTGATGTGCTGTGGTACGAACTGACGCCGCGCGCGTTCCGCTGCCAGCGCACGCCACTGGATGTGTCGGGTCCACTGCGGCAGCACCGCGAGCAGTCGCGCGCGGCATGGGTATTCACCTCCGCCACGCTCGCGGTGGGTGGGCGCTTCGACCATCTCGCCGTGCGGCTGGGCCTGGACGATCCACCGACGCTGCTGCAGCCCAGCCCGTTCGACTGGCCGCAGCAGGCGCTGTGCTACCTGCCTGCCGGCCTGCCCGATCCGAATGCGCCTGGCTACGGCCAGGGGCTGATCGCGGCCTTGCGGCCGGTGCTGGAAGCATCGCAGGGACGTGCGTTCCTGTTGTTCGCATCGCACCGCGCATTGCGCGAAGCCGCCGATGCGCTGCGCGGTGGACCATGGCCGTTGTTCGTGCAGGGCGAAGCGCCGCGCGGCACGCTGCTGCAGCGCTTCCGCGAATCCGGCAACGGCGTGCTGCTGGGCGCGGCGAGTTTCCGCGAAGGCGTCGACGTGGTCGGCGATGCGCTGAGCGTGGTGGTGGTGGACAAGCTGCCGTTCGCGGCGCCGGACGATCCGGTGTTCGAAGCGCGACTCGAAGCCGTGCGCCGTGCCGGCGGCAATCCGTTCCGCGACGAACAGCTGCCGCAGGCGGTGATCGCACTGAAGCAGGCGGTGGGCCGGCTGATCCGCAGTGAGACCGACCGCGGCGTGCTGGTGTTGTGCGATCCGCGCCTGACCGGCAAGCCCTACGGCCGCGTGTTCCTTGACTCGCTGCCGCCGTTCCGGCGCACGCAGCGCGTGCAGGACGTGCAGCGCTTCTTCGGCGCCGAGGTGGACGACGAAGCCCTGGCGCCGGCGCGCGCCAGGGACTCGGACGACTGGTTCGCCGATGCGCGCTTCTGATCGCCGCCGCGTCGCAACGTTTAAGCTAGCGACCTCGTTCTGCCTGTCCTGCCCATGAAGCTGCTTGCGTTCGAAACCGCCACCGAAGCCTGTTCCGTCGCCGTTTACGTCGATGGCGAGGTGCGCGAGCGCTTCGAGATCGCGCCGCGCCGCCACGCCGAACTTGCGCTGCCGTGGGCGGAACAGCTGCTGGCCGATGCCGGCGTCGCGCGCACGCAGCTCGACGCCATCGCGCTGAGCCGCGGCCCCGGCGCGTTCACCGGCGTGCGGTTGGCGATCGCCGTCGCGCAGGGCATCGCGCTGGCGCTGGACCGGCCGCTGGTGCCGGTGTCCACGCTGGCCGTGCTGGCGGCGCAGGTGCCGCCGCCGCGCGTGACGGCGGGCGAGGGCGGCTGCGATGTCGGCAGCGCGCATCCCATCCTCGCCGCGATCGACGCGCGCATGGGCGAGGTCTACACCGGGACGTTCGCGCATCGTGGCGACCGCCTGGAGGCCACGTCAGGCGAAACCGTGATCGCGCCGGCCGACTACGTGCTGGCGGGCATCGACGGTGGCTGGATCGGCGTCGGCACCGGGTTCGCTGCCGCGGAGGGTGTGCTGGCAGCACGCCTGCAGGACCGCTTCGCCCGCATCGATGCGAAGGCACTGCCGCATGCGGCCGACCTCACGCGTTTGGCCGCGGATGCGTTCGCGCGGGGCGAGACGGTCGCCCCCGAGCACGTCGAACCGGCCTACCTGCGGAACCATGTCGCGCTGACCCTGGAAGAACAGAAAGCCCTGCGCGCCGCGCGCGCCTGACCGGCGTCCCGGCTACTCGTCGCGCACTTCACCGCCCGGCAGGAAGCGCCAGGTGCGGGTGACGTGCAGGATGTCGACGTTCTCGGCCGTTTCCGGCAGCGGTGGGAATGGCGAGGACAACTGCACGATGCGCTGCGCGGTGGAATCCAGCAGCGGGATGCCGCTGGACTGGATGATGCGCGTCTGCTCGACGCTGCCGTCGCGGCGCACGGCCACGCTGATCACCAGCGTGCCGGACAGGCGCCGGCGACGCGCTTCATCCGGGTAGTTGAGGTTGCCGACGCGTTCCGCGCGATCCACCCACGCGCGCAGGTAATTCGCGTAGACGTATTCCTTGGTGCTGGCCGAGACGAACTTGCGCTTCGGACGCTTGGCGTACAGCTCCGAGCGCAGGTGGTATTCCGCCGCCAGCCTTGCCATCTCGGCGTCGCGCTGCACCTTCTGTTCGCCCTGCGGCAGCTCGGGCTGGTCCGGCTGGGGCCGCGCTTCCGCCACCGGCGCACGCGTGTCGCTGTCGTGCGTGGTCACCACACGGCTCTCGGGCGGCGGCACCGGCGCGGTGGTCTGCGCACGCAGCGGCTGCGGCGCCAGGCCGGTATCCGGCTGCGGGATCCAGCCGGCCTGGCTGTCGCGCGGACGCTTGGCCTGGTCGCTTTCGCCGCCGCCTTCCTGGCTGGCCGCCGCGAGGAAGTCGGCTTCCTTGGGCGTCAGCGGCGTACTGGTCTGGCTGAGGATCACGTCGAGGGTCGGCATCACCGGTGCGGCATCGTCGAGCGCGAAGCCGACGCCCAGCACCAGCAGCCCATGCACGATCAGCGACAGCGCCAGCGTGGCGCCAAGGCGTTCGTTCGCGCCGATCTGCGGCGGAGTGATCGGGACCGCCGACATCGTCAGGCTGCCAGCTTCTTCTCGATCACATCGAAGAGCTGGCCGGCGATGTTCAGGCCGTACTGCGCATCCAGCTCCCGCACGCAGGTGGGGCTGGTGACGTTGACCTCGGTCAGGTAGTCGCCGATCACGTCCAGGCCGACGAACAGCATGCCGCGGCGCTTCATTTCCGGTCCGACCTGCGCGGCGATCCAGCGGTCGCGCTCGCTGAGCGGGCGGCCTTCGCCGCGGCCGCCGGCGGCCAGGTTGCCGCGGAACTCGTCGCCCTGGGGGATCCGCGCCAGGGCGTAGTCGACCGCTTCGCCATCGACCAGCAGCACGCGCTTGTCGCCGTCCTTGATGCCGGGGATGAAGCGCTGCGCCAGGGTCAGGCTGCCATCGCCGATCAGCGTTTCCAGGATGACGTTGGTGTTGGGGTCGCCGGCCTTCACGCGGAAGATCGAGCGGCCGCCCATGCCGTCGAGCGGCTTCAGTACCGCTTCGCCATGCTCGACGACGAAGGCTTTCAGTGCGGCCGGATCGCGGCTCACCAGGGTCGGCGGGCAGCACTGCGGGAAGAGCAGGGCCGCCAGCTTCTCGTTGAAATCGCGCAGGCCCTGCGGGTCGTTGACGATCAGCGCGCCGGCCTGCTGGGCGATGCCCAGTACGTGGGTGTCGTAGAGATACTGGTCGTCGACCGGCGGGTCCTTGCGCATCAGCACGACCTGCCCGGGGCCGAAGGCCAGCTCACGCGCCTCGCCGAGGGTGAACCAGTCCGCCTTGTCGTCCCGCACCGTCAGCGGCGCCACCCGCGCATGCGCCACGCCGTCGCGCAGCGACAGTCGGCCGGGCGCGACATACAGCAGGCGATGGCCGCGCCGCTGGGCTTCCAGCAGCATGGCGAAGGTGGTGTCCTTGGCGATCTTGATGGACCCGATCGGGTCCATGACGACGACGACGTCCAGCGGCATTGGCGGCGGTTCTGTGGGAGGCGCGGGCATGGTATCAGGGCGCGCTCGACCACCGTCCCCGGCGCGGGTGGAACAGCGCGTTTGCAGCGCCGCGGGAAAATTGAGACGTGGTTCGCATGATGCCGTTCAGCGGAGGGGGCCTGAAGCACGCTGCTTGACAGTGCGCGCCGGGATGGGGGATATAAGCAGCAACGCAGCGTGGCCGGTTCGTCAATGAAGCCACGCGCGCATGGGGAAATCAGGTAATGACGCAGAACGAAGGCCAGGCCGGTGGACTCCACGGCCTACGGGTCATGGTGATCGATGACTCGAAAACCATCCGCCGCACCGCGGAAACCCTGCTGAAGCGCGAGGGGTGCGAAGTCGTGACCGCGACGGACGGATTCGAGGCCCTGGCCAAGATCGCCGACCAGCAGCCGCAGATCATCTTCGTGGACATCATGATGCCGCGACTGGATGGCTACCAGACCTGCGCGCTGATCAAGAACAACCAGGTGTTCAAGTCCACGCCGGTCATCATGCTGTCGTCCAAGGACAGCCTGTTCGACAAGGCGCGCGGGCGCATCGTCGGCTCGGAGCAGTACCTGACCAAGCCGTTCACGCGCGAGGAACTCCTCGACGCCATCCGCGCCCACGTCAGCACCTGAGGGGCTGGCGCCATGAAGATCATTCGCACTGAAGGCACAGGGGGCGGGCGATGATCCGCACACCGTTCGATACGCTGGCCGAATACGAGCGCCGCAGCCTGGCGCACGCCGTGCTGCAGCCGGCGCGCGAGATCGCGCAGGACCAGTACCGTGGCGTCGGTTACCGCGTGGGCAAGCGCCGGTTGATTTCCAACTTCGGGGAAGTGGTGGAAATCGTGCAGATGCCGCCGGTCACGCCGGTGCCGGGGGCGCACCCGTGGCTGCTGGGGATCGGCAACCTGCGCGGCAATCTGTTCCCGGTCGTGGACCTGAAGCAGTTCCTCGAAGGCGAGCGCACCGTCCTGCACGAGGGCCAGCGCGTGCTGGTCATGCGCCAGGCCGGCGGCGACGTCGCGCTGACCATCGACGAGCTGTACGGGCAGCGCAGCTTCCACGAATCGCAGCAGGTCGAGCCGGGGGATCTGGCGGACGGCCGCTACGGGCATTTCATCGATCGCGCCTTCGCCAGCGACGATCAGCGGTGGGGCGTCTTTGCGCTGGGGTTGCTCGCGCGCACGCCCGAATTCCGCCAGACCGCGCTCTGAGCGCGGACGACAAGAACAATCAGGGGTTGAACGATGAGCACTGCGACGGATTCACCTAGCGCCGGCAAGGTCGGCAGTTTCGGCAACAATTTCTGGCTGTTGCTGCTGGCGCTGTCGGTGCTGGTCTTCGGTGCCAACACCGGCGTGGCCACCTACCAGGGCAGTCGCCTGTCGGGCGCGAGCACCGGCGCATCGGACATGCGCGTGCTGTCGCAGCAGCTGGCCAACCAGGGCCGTGAAGCGGTGGCCGGCAACGCAGAGGCCTTCAAGGCGTTCAAGGAGACCAAGCAGTCGGTCGAATCGACGGTCACCGACCTGCAGAACCGCTTCGGCAGCGAAGGCGCCATCTCCGGCCCGCTGGCCAAGCTGAGCGCCACCTGGGCGCCGCTGGGCAAGAACGCCGACCAGATCGTCGCTTCCGAAGCCGCCGTGCTGGCGCTGGCCGGCAACGCCGACCGCTTCGCCACCCAGGTGCCGAGCCTGCAGGCGCAGCTCAATGAAGTGGTGCGCGCCATGTCCGCCGGCGGCGCGCCCTCGTCGCAGATCTACAGCGCGCTGCAGCAGGTGGTGCTGGCCGGCACCATGGCCCGCCGCGTGACCGAAATCCGTGCCGGTGGCGCCGGTGCCGCCACCGCCGGCGACGCGCTCGGCCGCGACGCCGTGCTGTTCGGCCAGGTGCTGGAAGGTCTGCGCGACGGCAACCCCGACCTGGGCATCGCGCCGGTCCGCAACGCCGCGGCGCTGTCGGCGCTGCAGAACTCGCAGACCTTGTGGGCCACGATGAAGAAGGACCTGGACGCGATCCTGGCCAGCTCGCGCAACCTGTTCGCCGCGCAGTCGGCCGCCGCCGCACTGACCAACGGCTCCGGCCAGATGCTCCAGGACAGCACCAACCTGTTCCAGGCGTTCTCGGCGTTCGGTTCGGTGCGCGACACGCGCCTGTTCCCCAATTTCTGGCTCGGCATCGCCTCGGGCATCGCGGCGCTGGTCTCCATCATCGGCCTGTTGTGGTCGCTGTACCGCACCCGCCAGCGCGAGCAGGAAATGCGTTACCAGACGCAGGTGGAATACAACAGCCGCAACCAGCAGGCGATCATGCGGCTCCTGGACGAAATTTCTTCGCTGGGTGAAGGCGACCTGACGGTGAAGGCCTCGGTGACCGAGGACATGACCGGCGCCATCGCCGACGCCATCAACTACGCCGTGGACGAACTGCGCAACCTGGTGACCACGATCAACGACACCTCGGTGCAGGTGGCGGCGTCGACCCAGGAAACCCAGGCCACCGCGCTGCAGCTGGCGGAAGCCGCCGGCCACCAGGCCGACCAGATCACCACTGCGTCCGACCGCATCAGCGAGATCGCGACCAGCATCGACCAGGTGTCGAAGAACTCCACCGAGTCGGCCGAAGTGGCGCAGCGCTCGGTGCAGATCGCCACCGAGGGCGCCGGCGTGGTGCGCGAGACGATCCGCGGCATGGACCAGATCCGCGACCAGATCCAGGAAACCTCCAAGCGCATCAAGCGCCTGGGCGAGTCCTCGCAGGAGATCGGCTCGGTGGTGGAACTGATCAACGACATTTCCGAACAGACCAACATCCTGGCGCTCAACGCGGCCGTGCAGGCGGCCTCGGCCGGCGAAGCGGGCCGCGGTTTCGCGGTCGTGGCCGACGAAGTGCAGCGCCTCGCCGAACGCACCTCGGGCGCGACGCGCCGCATCGAATCGCTGGTGCAGACGATCCAGGCCGACACCAACGAGGCCGTCAGCTCGATGGAGCAGACGACCGCCGAAGTGGTGTCGGGCGCACGACTGGCCGAGGACGCCGGTACCGCGCTGGGCGAGATCGAGCGCGTGTCGAACGACCTGAACAATCTCATCAAGGGCATCTCCGGCGCCGCGCAGCAGCAGTCCGCGGCGGCACTGGACATCACCCAGACGATGGGCGTGATCCGCCAGATCACCTCGCAGACCTCGCTGGGCGCCGGCCAGACCGCCGAGTCCATCGGCCACCTGGCGCAGTTGGCCGCGGACCTGCGCCGCTCGGTCGCCGACTTCAAGCTGCCGGGCTGAGGACGGGACGCACTGCATGAACTTCCTACGCCATCCCGCCCGCCTGCAGCACGGGGCTGACGGTCCCGCCGTCGCCGCGGGAGCACGCCCATGAGTGCGCTGCGCGAAGCCATGAGCCACGCCGTGCTCGGCTGGGTGAAGCCCGAACTCGACGAGACCCTGCGCCTGGTCCGCCAGGAGATCGAGGCCTTCGTCGAAGCCCCCGCGGACACCAGCCGCATGCGCTTCTGCGCCGGTTACCTGCACCAGGTGCAGGGCACGCTGCGCATGGTGGAACTGTACGCGCCGGCGATGGTGGCCGAGGAACTGGAACTGCTGGCCAAGGCATTGCAGGACGGCAGCGCGGGCGACCGCGACGAAGCCTGCGCCACGCTGATGCGCGGCGCCGTACTGCTGCCGGACTACCTGGAACGCCTGCAGGAAGGCCATCGCGACATTCCGATCGTGCTGTTGCCGCTGCTCAACGAAATCCGCGCCTCGCGCGGTGCGCCTGGCCTCAACGAGAGCATGCTGTTCCCGCCGGGCGGCCGCGATGACGCGGCACCGAGCGAAGCCGAGATCGACCACGCGCGCAGCAGCCTGAGCGGCCGCAACCGCGAACTGCTCGACACCGTCGGCAACGCGGTGAAGGAAGAACTGCTGCGGGTGAAGGACGCGCTGGACCTGCACCTCCGCACGGGCAGCGACTCGCAGGAACTCGAATCGCAGGTCACCGAACTGGGCAACGTCGCCGATACCCTCGGCATGATGGGCCTGGGCGTGGCGCGCGACGTGGTGATGCAGCAGCGCGACACGCTGCGCGAGGTAGTGGCCGGTACGCGGCCCGCCGACGAAGGCACGCTGTTGGACGTGGCGGGCGCCCTGCTGTACGTCGACGCGTCGCTGGACGACCAGGTCGCACGGCTGGGCAGCGGTGGCGATGCCGCGCCCGATCCGAGCGCGGCCGAATCGCAGCGCACGGTCGAAGTGCTGGCACAGGAAGCCATCATCAATTTCGCCGGGGCGCGCGAGCGCTTCGTCGCCTTCATCGAAACCAACTGGGACCACGCCGAACTGGCGGATGTCCCGCGCCTGCTGGACGAGGTGGCGGGCGCGCTGCGCATGCTCGAACTCGGCCAGGCCGGCGACTACGTCGTCGGCGTGCAGCGCTACGTCAGCGGTGAGCTGATCGGCAAGAAGCGCGTGCCCGGCGGCCAGCAGCTGGACACCCTGGCCGATGCGATGGCCAGCCTCGAGTACTACCTGGAAGCGCTGCGCGAGCGGCGCCCCAACCGCGAGGATATCCTCGAGATCACCCGTGGCAGCCTGGAAGCCCTGCGTTACTGGCCATTGCCACAGGAAGCCGCTGCGCCGGTCGAAGCGTCCGTCGCCGAAACGCCGGTCGGCGAGCCTGCGCCGGTCGCCGAAACCCCGGCCGCGCGAGCACCGGACACCATGGCCGACGCGCCCGCGCCGGTCTCGTTCGGCGCGCTCTCGCTCGAGCCGGTGGACGCCGCGCCCCCACCACCGTCGAACACCGGTGCGAATCCGTTCGACCCGGTGGGCTTCGAAGAAGACAGCGCCGACGCACCGGCAACGTTCGACGCGACGATGCCTGCATTCGACCTGCCGGTCGACGCCGGCGACAGCGCGGCGATCGAAGCGCCCGGCGAAGCCGCCGACGCGTCCGCGCCCGTCGTGGAGGCCGAGGTGCTGCCTGACCTGCGCCACGAGATCGCGGCCGCCGCCGCGGCCATGCCGTCCGCCATCGTGGGTGGTTTCGACGGCGAGAGCACGGATATCGACGACGACATCCGCGAGGTGTTCCTCGAGGAGTTCGACGAAGAGATCGTCAATCTGCGCCAGTTGCTGCCGGCCTGGCGCAGCAATACCGAAGAGCTGGAACGCCTGCGGCCGATCCGCCGCGTCTTCCACACGCTGAAGGGCAGCGGCCGCCTGGTCGGCGCCAGGACCCTGGGCGAGTTCAGCTGGCGGGTCGAGAACATGCTCAACCGCGTGCTCGACCGCACGCATGCACCGAGCCATGCCGTCGAAGTGCTGCTCGAACAGGCCTGCGACACGCTGCCGCAACTCAATGCCGCCCTGCGCGGCCAGGGCAGCGTCACCGCCGACCTGGCCGGCCTGCAGGACGTGGCCGACCGCCTGGCGGCGGGCGAGGACGCGTACTACAGCGTGGAGCCGGTGGTGCTGGACGAAGACGCCGAGTTCATCGAGCCGCTGTCCACGGCGACCGTGCCGGTTGTCGACGATGCACCGGCCGTGTTCGAGCCGGAAACCGAAGGCACGCCCGCGTCCGTCGACGCGGTGCTGCGCGAGATCCTGGAAGCCGAGGTCGACAACCATCTCGACACCGTGGACCACTGGCTGCAGAAGGCGCAGGTCGAACCCACGCCAGTCGGCGAGGACCTGCTGCGCGCCATCCATACGATGAACGGCGCGCTGGCGATGGCCGACGTGCCGGAAATCACCCACGTCACCTCGCCGGCGGAACAGTACGTCAAGCGCCTGCTGGCGGCGGGCGAGACGCCGACGCCGGAAGGCGTCGCCGCGCTGGCGGACACCGCGCAGGCGATCCGTCGCAGCGTTGCCGCGCTGCAGGCGCCTTCGCCGCGTATTCCGGTGTTCGCCGCACTGGCCGGCCAGTTGCGTGCGCTGGGCGACAGCCTGCCCGATCTGCGCCATGGCGCGCAGATCGTGGACGACACCCAGCAGGGCACCTACGTCGGCCAGACGCCGACGAGTGCGGGGCCGCTGGTTCCGTCCGACATCGAACTATTGGCGATGGACCTGTCGGCCTACCTCGACAGCGAAGCCGCCAACGGCGCGGGCGATATCGCCTCGACCGGTACCGCCGGCGCCGCCCGCCCTGAAGAAACCCCGGTGTCCCCGGCGGAGGACAGCGCGACGACCGTATCGTCGGCCGATGAAGCCACCGCCGAGCAGGACGCCGCGGCGACGGCCGACCAGAGCGTGACGTTCTACGACATCGATTACCGCATCCTGCCGCGCACGCAGGCGCCGGGCGCGGACGCGGACGCCGCGGCGCCGTCGAGCGAAGAAGCGCTCGAGGCCGGGACGCACGTCGAACTGGAAGATGCCGTCGTCACCGGGGCCGAGGTCAACGCGGATGTGGCCGAGGCCGCTTTGCCGGCGAACGAAGCGGACGTCCTTTCCGGGGCGGACGCCAGCGACCAGGTTTCCGAAGCAGCGAGCTTCAGTGCCGAGGACGATGCGCTGGTGGTCGACAGCGACCTGCCTGCATTCCTCGCCGAGACGGATGCCGCATCGCCGGTGGACGCTGTCGATGGCGGAGCGGTGGCCGAAGAAGACCTGTCCGTGGTGGCTGATGACGTCGCCGCGCAGGCGGAGCCGGTGTCCGGCGACTCGCCGGGCGTCGATGCGGTCGAGCCGGAAATCGCCGGAACCGTCGACCTTGCCGAACATGCCGAAGAGATCGAAGCGTCCGCCGCGACGACCGAAGAAGACATCGTCGTCGAGGAAGAACCCTCCCTCGCTGTGGATCACGCGTCCGACGTCGAGACGGCGTCCATCGACGAGGCCGATATCCCGTTGCCGCTCGACACCGTCGCGATCGAGGACGCAGCGCCGGAACCGTCCATGGCCGACGACATCGTCGATGCTGCGGAGGTTGTGGAAACCGTGGATGTCGTGGAGGCACCCGATGCGGAGCAACCCGCATCGCTGGACATCGAAGCCGTTGCCTCCGTCGCAGTCGAGGAGTCTGCCGTGACCAGTGCATCCGCCGACACGCCGGAGCCGGAAGAAGCCCTCGACCTGACCGGGCTTGACCTGGACCTGGTCGAGATCTTCATCGAGGAAGGCAACGACCTGCTCGACCACTCCGACGACCTGATCGCGCGCCTGCGCGATACGCCCGAAGACCGGACGCTGGTCACCGGCCTGCAGCGCGACCTGCATACGCTGAAGGGTGGCGCGCGCATGGCGGGCATCCACGCCGTCGGCGATCTCGGCCACGCGATCGAATCGATGCTGGAGTCGATCGCCGGCCAGCGCACCGAGCTGGACCGTCGCGCCATCCAGTTGCTGGAGCGCGGCTTCGACACGCTGCACGCGCAGCTCGCCCGCGTCACCGCGCGTCGTGCCGTCTCGATCCCGGACGGCATGGTCGCCGAGTTCAACGCCCGCGCCCGCGGCATCGAATTGCCCGACGCGCCGGTCGTCACCGATGCGCCTGCCGCACCGGTCGAACTCGCGCCGCTGTCGGCGCCGATCGAGACCGACGCGGCGGCTGCGGCTGCACCGGTCGAGGAAGAGTTCTTCCCCGTCGGCCAGCAGGAGCAGGTGCGCGTCCGCGCCGACCTGCTCGACCGTCTGGTCAACAACGCCGGCGAAGTCGCGATCTACCGCGCCCGCCTGGAACAGCAGCTGGGCGCGTTCCGCGGTGCGATGGCGGAACTGGACCGCACCAACATCCGCATGCACGACCAGCTGCGCCGCCTGGACCTGGAAACGGAGGCGCAGATCGTCGCCCGCTACCAGCGCGAGCACGACAAGCAGGATCCGACCTTCGATCCGCTGGAACTGGACCGCTTCTCCACGCTGCAGCAGCTCAGCCGCGCGCTGGCCGAATCGGCCGCCGACATCAGCGGCCTGCAGGGCGTGCTGGACGACCTCGCGCGCCAGTACGACAGCCTGCTGCAGCAGCAGTCGCGCGTCAGTTCGGAACTCCAGGACGGCTTGATGCGCGCGCGCATGCTGCCGTTCGAGGGCATCGTGCCACGCCTGCGCCGGGTGCTGCGCCAGGCCGCCACCGAGACGCACAAGCAGGTCAGCCTGCAGTTCTCCGGGACGCACGGCGAAATGGACCGCAACGTGCTGGACCGCATGACCGCGCCGCTGGAGCACCTGCTGCGCAACTCCATCGCGCATGGCCTGGAAACGCCGAAGGAACGCCGCAAGGCCGGCAAGCCGGAAGAGGGCACCGTGCACGTCGCGCTGCGTCGCGAAGGCTCGGAAATGGTGCTGGAGGTGTCCGACGATGGTGCCGGCCTGAACCGCGACGCCATCCGCAAGCGCGCCGAACAGCGCGGCTTGCTGCAGCCGGGCGCCGTGCTGCCCGACGGTGCGCTCGACCGCCTGATCCTGGAACCCGGCTTCAGCACCGCCGACAAGGTCAGCCAGCTGGCGGGCCGCGGCGTGGGCATGGACGTGGTGTACAACGAAGTGCGCCAGCTCGGCGGTTCGCTGGAAATCAGCTCGGTGCCGGGCAAGGGCGCCACGTTCACCCTGCGCCTGCCGCAGACGCTGGCGGTCAGCCAGGCGGTGTTCGTGCAGATCGGCGAAACGCAGTTCGCGGTGCCGGTGGCGGCGGTCAGCGGCATCGGCCGCATCAGCCACGCCCGCTTCAGCACCGGCGCCGGCAGCTACCACTACGCCGGCGAAGACTATCCGCTGTACAACCTCGGCCACCTGGTCGGCCAGGGCGCCGCCAAGGCCGAAGGCCAGCCGCAGGTGCCGTTGCTGCTCATCCGCTCGGGCGACCTGCGCGCCGCCGTGGCGGTGGATCAGGTGCTCGGCAACCGCGAAATCGTGGTCAAGCCGGTGGGTCCGCAGATCGCCTCGATCCCCGGCATCTACGGCGCCACGATCACCGGCGACGGCAGCGTCGTGGTGATCCTGGACGCCGCGCCGCTGGTGCGACGCCACCTGGCGCAGCCGCAGGAACCCGCGCAGCAGGCGCCGGCGGTGGAACAGCGTCGCGTGCCGCTGGTCATGGTGGTCGACGACTCGCTGACCATGCGCAAGGTGACCAGCCGCGTGCTGGAGCGCCACAACTTCGAGGTCACCGCCGCACGCGATGGCGTCGAGGCGCTGGAAAAGCTGGACGAGCGCGTGCCCGACCTGATGCTGCTCGACATCGAGATGCCGCGCATGGACGGTTACGAGCTGGCGACTGCGATGAAGGCCGATCCGCGCTTCAAGGACGTGCCCATCGTGATGATCACTTCGCGTACCGGCGACAAGCATCGCCAGCGCGCCTTCGACATCGGCGTGCAGCGCTACCTGGGCAAGCCGTACCAGGAGCTCGACCTGATGCGCAACGTGTACGACCTGCTGGGAATCGCCCGTGTCCGTGAGTGAAACCAAACGCGTCGCCCTGCTGGCGCGCCCGGGCGAGGCGCGCGAGCGCCTGCGCGTGGCGCTGCACGAAGCCGGCGCCGACATCGTGCTGGAAGACGACCCCAATGCGCTCGATGCCGATGCGCTCGGCAACAGTGCGCCGCAGGTGGTGCTGGTGGCGCTGGAGCCGGCCATCGAGGACAGCCTGGAGCGCTTCGACCGCGTGCTGCACGATCCCGCCGTCGCGGTGATCTTCGACGAGGCGGAACTGGCCGCGCGTCGCCAAGGCTGGGAAGCGCAACGCTGGGCCCGGCATCTGGCCGCCAAGCTGCATGGCCACCGCGACGTGCTGCCGCCCGGCCGCGAAGAGGATGTCGGGCTGCAACTGGAGCCGGGACTGCCGGTGACGCCCGCACAGCTGCACGAGGGCGCCGAGATTTCGCTGCACCTCGAAGAAGCCGCCGACATGGCGTTCGAACTGCCGAGCGACGACTTCGCGTACACCGGCGGCCTGCCGGCGCGCCATGTGGACGCGCACGTCGTCGATGCGGACGACTGGCTGAGGTCGGCCACCGTGCAGGACGGATCGCCGGCTGCGCCCGTCGTGCCGCCACCGCTGCCCGAACCACCGCCGCTGCCGGCCACGACGTCCGCGTCGACGTTCGATCTGTCGAACCTGGAACTGGAACCGCTCGATGGCGGCGGTGTCGCGGCGTCGGCGCGCGCGCAGGGCGCGGTGCTGGTGTTCGCCGGCATCGGCGGCCCCGACGCGGTGCGCAAGCTGCTGGCCGATCTGCCGACCGGCTTTCCGAAACCCGTGATGGTGCACCTGCGCCTTGATGGCGGCCGTTACGACAACCTGGTCCGGCAGATGGAGCGCGTGGCGCACATGCCGGTCCTGCTGGCCGAAGCCGGCAAGGCGGCTGAAGCGGGGCACATCTACGTACTGCCCGGCGACGTGGTGCCGTTCGTCGATGCCGGCGCCGTGAGTTTCCAGCCCGGCGAGTCGATCCACACGATGATCACGCAGCTGCCGCCCGCCGACAGTGCGGTGCTGTTGCTCAGCGGCAGCGACACCGCGCTGGTGGATGCCGCCGCCGCGCTGGGCAACGCAGGCGCACTGGTCATGGGCCAGTCGCAGGAAGGGTGCTACGACCCGGCGGCGCCGAAGGCACTCGCGGCGCGTGGCGCCGACCTGGGTTCGCCTGCGCAGATCGCGCAGCGTTTGACCGACCGCTGGTTCTGAGGAACACACGATGGCCCATTCCAACGACGAAATCCGCGGCGTGTTGATCCAGGCGGGCGCGTACCGCCTGCTGCTGCCCAATGCCACCGTGGCCGAAGTGCTGACGCGCGCACCGGTCGAACCGGTGGCCGACATGCCCGACTGGCTGCCGGGCCGGATCGACTGGCACGGCTGGCCGGTACCGCTGGTTTCGTTCGGCCGCCTGACCGGCAACGCCAGCGATCCGATCGCGCTGAACAGCAAGATCGTCGTGCTGAAGGCGCTGAGCGGCGACAAGGATCGCCCCTACTTCGCATTGCTGACGCCGTCGTTCCCGCGACTGGTGTCGGTGCCGCGCGACGGCCTGCTGGCCGACGCAACCGAGGAAGACCTGCCGGTCGGAGTGAAGGTCCGGGTACTGCTCGGCGACGAAGCCGCCGTGCTGCCCGACCTGGAAGTCGTCGAAACCATGATCGGCGACGCGCTGGCCAACGCGGCCTGACGTTGGCATCACCATCCCTCGTCTGCACGCCAGGCGCGCACGGGCTACCGCTCCATACCGGTAGGCTCGATTGCAGCCATAATTAAAATTCCGTGCAGTAGGCTGCCCATGTACTCGCCAGCTCCCGATGGCTTCTCAATTCGTGGATCGGCCGTGCGCTATACAGAGATCCCACCCGACGACGACTTGTCTCACGTTGTCCATTGTTTCTGGGAGCTGCGAACGCTGGCAGTGTTGCCGCAGAACTTCCACTACCATGCGCTGCCCGACGCGTGTGTGAACCTCCTGTTTAATTTGGCCGATACAGAAGTTGCCGGCGTCACTGCGCTACACACTGCGGCCACGACACTCGACTTGGGTACATCGTTTCACTATGCAGGCGTGCAGTTCTATCCCGGGGTGTGGCAAGGGGACCGGAACGAGATTTCAAACCGGTACGTAGGCACGCCGTACAGGGGTTCGTTGCCGCTGGTGCCTACAGGTCGGCGACTCGTCGGCCTCGAACCCGAGGACATGGTGGGTGTGCTAGCGGGCCTTGTGCGCTGGTGCATGGCGCGCGGGCATGTCCGCGCGAATGCCCTCACCGCGCGCATTCTTTCTCGTCTCAATGCGATCCGGTCGGTGGCAGATATGGCGGCGCTGGCAGGGCTGTCTTCTAGGCAGCTGCAGCGCACTCTTAAGCAGAGCACTGGCTTCGCGCCGCACGATCTGCTCAAGGTGCTTCGTCTGCAGCAATCCTTCCGAAAGCACTATCTCGACCTTTATGCCGACCAGGCTCACTTCACCCATGCTTTCAGGCAGGCCATCGGCTACACCCCTGCGCGATACCGCAAGCGTTTCGCTGTCTGATCCATACAAGACCACGCAACGTGAGGGCGCTAGTCTTACCGCCAGACTTGCAACCAAGGAGCTTTGCGATGGGTGGGACAAATGCAATTGGCTGGTTCGATGTGTACGTTGACGACATGGAGCGCGCGGCGGCCTTTTACGAGGCTGTATTCCAGCGGCAACTTGAGTCGATTGACGATCCCGCTGACGAGACGATCATGCGGTGCTTTCCAGCCGACATGGGCGCCTACGGCGCCGGCGGTGCGCTTGTGAAATCTTCGCGCGCACAACCAGGGCCGGGCGGTACCCTGGTCTACTTCAGTGTGGACGACTGCGCGGAGGAGCAGTCGAGGGCGGTGGCGGCTGGAGGCAAGGTGGTACGTCCCAAGTTCTCGATCGGTCAGTTCGGCTGGGTAGCGATGTGCATGGATACCGAAGGGAACCTGTTCGGGCTGAGTTCGATGCGGTAAGGCGCTCGCTCCCAGAAGCTGGATATGCAACAAGGTAGCAATCTAGCGGTATTCGAGGCGGACGACGATGGGGTCAGCCCGCCCTACAGATCGCCGAATCTCGATTGCAACGCGGCGATGGCAGCGAGACCGGCGGTTTCGGTGCGCAGGATGCGCGGACCCAGCCGAAGACCGATGAAGCCGGCGGCAGACAATGCATCGCGGTCGCGCGGCGACCAGCCGCCTTCGGGGCCGATCGCCACCACCACCGCACTCGCGGCGACCTGCACCGTGGCCAGCGACACCGCACCGACCGGATCGAGCGTGAGCTTCGTCGCGTCGGCATCGATCGTGCGCGCCGCATCGGCCACCGCGGCGGGCGCGGCCAGGGTCGGCAGGCTCGCGCGCCCGCTCTGTTCGCAGGCCGAGGCGATCACGCTGCGCCAGTGCGCCACGCGCTTCTCCATGCGCTCGGCGTCCAGCTTCACTTCGGTACGCTCCGCCATCACCGGAACGATCGCGACGACGCCGAGTTCGGTCGCCTTCTGCAGGATCAGGTCCATCTTTTCGCCGCGTGCGATGCCCTGCAGCAGGATGATGCGCAGTGGCGACTCGTTGTCGATCGCGCGCGCGCCGACGATGTCGGCCAGCACGCCGCGCTTGCTGATGGCGGTGAGGCGGGCGTCGTAGTCGTGGCCGTCGCCGTTGAACAGCACGCAGTCGTCGCCCTCGCGCAACCGCAGCACGCGGGTGAGGTGATTGGCGGCGGCGTCGGGCAGGGTCAGGGACGTACCGACGCGCAGGCCGGCGTCGACATGGCAGCGGGTCAGGCGCATGACGTGGCCTCGTCGATGGCGTGGCGGGTGACGTCGGCGAGCAGTTGCAGCGCCTCGTCGTCCACGCAGTAGGGGGGCATCCAGTACAGCACGTCGCCGAGCGGACGCAGCACCACGCCGCGCGCCAGCGCCGCGCGGTAGGCCTTCAGGCCGATACGCGCCGCTGCCGGGAACGGCATTGCCTTGTCGCCGTCCTGCGTCAGTTCGAGCGCCAGCATCATCCCGGCCTGGCGCATGTCGGCCACGTGACGGTGCGCGGCCAGCGGTTCGGCGAGCGTCGCCATCGTGCGTGCGGTTGCGCGGTTGCGCGCCAGCACGTCGTCGGCGCGGAAGATGTCCAGCGATGCCAGCGCCGCCGCGCAGGCCAGCGGATTGCCGGTGTAGCTGTGCGAATGCAGGAACGCGCGCTCGCGCGAGTCGTCGAGGAAACCGTCGTAGATCGCCTGCGTCGCGAGCACCGCCGCCAGCGGCAGGAAGCCGCCGGTCAGGCCCTTCGAGAGGCACAGCAGGTCGGGCATCACGCCACTCTGCTCGCTGGCGAACAGCGTGCCGGTGCGGCCGAAACCCACCGCGATCTCGTCGGCGATCAGGAACGCGCCGCTGGCGTCGCACAGCTCGCGCACGCGCGCCAAGTAGTCGGGATGGTGCATGCGCATCCCGCCGGCGCACTGCACGCGCGGCTCGACGATGACCGCGCAGACCTCGCCCGCATGCTGGTCCAGCAGCATGGCCAGCGTGTCGGCCGCGCGCCGCGCGCAGTCGGCCGGCGACTCGCCGGGCTGTGCCTGGTAGGCGTCGGGCGAGGGCGCGAACAGGGCTTCGGTCAGCAGCGGCGCATACACACGCCGGTACAGCGGGATATCGCCGACCGCCAGCGCGCCGAGCGTCTCGCCGTGGTAGCCGTTCTCCAGCGCGATGAACTTCGTCCGCTTGTGCTCGCCACGGTTGTGGAACCAGTGGAACGCCATCTTCAGCGCCACTTCCACGCCGGCCGAACCGTTGTCGGCGTAGAACACCTTCGCCAGCGGCGCGCGACCCGCCTGCCGCGGCGCCACCGCCAGCAGCCGTTCGGCCAGTTCCACCGCCGGCGCGTGGGTGAAGCCGGCCAGCATCACCTGTTCCAGCGATTGCGCCTGCGCGGCGATGGCGGCGCCGATGCGCGGTTCGGCATGGCCGAACAGGTTCGTCCACCAGCTGCTTACCGCATCCAGGTAGCGCGTTCCGTCGTGGCCGATCAGCCACGCGCCCTCGCCGCGGGCGATCGGCACCAGTGGCAAGGTGTGCGGGTGTTCACGCATCTGCGTGCAGGGATGCCACAGCACGGACAGGTCACGGGCACGCCATGCGTCCGCCTCTGCTAGCATTCCCGTCTGATGATCCTGTTGTCGCATCCCCTCATGATATCGGGCGCCGCCCCTTGCCGTCGCCACGCCCTGCGTGGTGCGCGCGGAACCCGCGCCGTCGCATGAGCCGCCTGCCGACCATCCACGGAATCACCCAGCGCGCCGATGGGCCGGACCGCCACGTCGAAGAGCTCGACCTGGAGTTCAGCAACGGCGAGCGCCGCCGCTACCATCGCCTGCGCTCGCAGGGCCATGGCGCGGTGGTCGTGGTGCCGATGCAGGACGACGAGACCGTGCTGCTGGTACGCGAGTACGCCGCCGGCATGCACCGCTACGAACTGGGCCTGGTGAAGGGCCGCATCGATGCCGGCGAAACGCCGGAACAGGCGGCCGACCGCGAACTGAAGGAAGAAGCCGGTTTCGGCGCGCGCCGTCTCGACGTGCTGCGCGCCCTGACCCTGGCGCCCACCTACATGAGCCACCAGTCCTGGCTGGTGGTGGCAAGAGACCTGTACCCCGAGCGCCTGCCGGGGGATGAACCCGAGGAGTTGGAAGTAGTGCCCTGGAAGTTGCAAGACCTCGACCAGCTGATGCTGCGCGAGGATTTTTCGGAAGGTCGTTCGCTGGCGGCACTGTTCATCGCCCGCGAATGGTTGAACGCGCGGACATGACCAAGATGACCGCAGACCTGCACGAAGCCGTCATCGTCATCGCCCGCGAAGCGGGCCAGGCCATCATGGCCGTGTACGAAGGCGCCTTCGACGTGCAGCGCAAGAACGACGACAGCCCGTTGACAGCCGCCGACATGGCCGCCCACCAGGTGATCACCGACGGCCTGCGCCGGCTGACCCCGCAATGGCCGGTGTTGTCGGAGGAAGCCGCCGACATCCCGTGGTCCGAGCGCAGCGAGTGGCCGACCTACTGGCTGGTGGATCCGCTGGACGGCACGCGCGAATTCATCAAGCGCAATGGCGAGTTCACCGTCAACATCGCGCTGATCGAACAGAACGAACCCATCTTCGGCGTCGTCCACGCGCCGGTGAGCGGCGAGACCTGGCATGCGCGCCAGGGCCGCAATGCGTACCGCCGTGTCGGCGACGTGGATGCGCAGATCCGCACGCGCGCACCGGCCACCGGCACGCTGAAGGTCGCCGCCAGCCGCTCGCACCGCGACGCGCGCACGCAGGCCTTCCTCGACGGCATGGGCGGGATCGAAGAAGTCTCGCTCGGTTCGTCGCTGAAGTTCTGCCGCATCGCCGAAGGCACGCTGGACGTCTACCCGCGCTTCGGCCCCACCAGCGAGTGGGACACCGCCGCGGCGCAATGCGTGCTGGAAGCGGCCGGCGGCGCGCTGCTGGCGCCGGACGGCCGCGCGTTCCGCTACAACCGCCGCGAGACGCTGCTCAACGGCGACTTCGTGGCGCTGGGCGACATGACGCTGCCGTGGCGCACCTGGCTGGCGCGCGCGCAGGACGACGACCATGGACATGCCCGCATCGCCTGACGGTGGCATCGCGCGGCTGCTGGCCATCATGGCCCGTCTGCGCGATCCCGACGGCGGCTGCCCATGGGACCTGGAGCAGGATTTCTCCACCATCGCGCCGTACACGGTGGAAGAAGCCTACGAAGTCGCCGACGCGATCGACCGCGGCGACCTGCCCGCGTTGAAGGACGAACTGGGCGACCTGCTGCTGCAGGTCGTTTTCCACGCGCAGATGGCGCGGGAGCAGGGTGCGTTCGCCTTCGGCGACGTCGTCGATGCCATCTGCGACAAGATGGTGCGGCGCCACCCGCATGTGTTCGGCGACGCCTCGTTCGCCGATGCGGAAGCGCAGACCGTCAATTGGGAAGCGATCAAGGCGGCTGAGCGCAAGGCCGCCGGTGAAGCGGACACGTCCGCGCTCGCCGGCGTTTCGCGCGGACTGCCCGAATGGCAGCGCGCGATCAAGTTGCAGTCGCGCGCGGCGCGCGTGGGCTTCGACTGGCCGGACACCGCGCCGGTGATCGACAAGCTGCACGAGGAGATCGACGAGGTGCGCGTCGAACTCGCCGCCGCGCCGTCGCCCGAACGAGATGCACGGCTGGAAGACGAGATCGGCGACCTGCTGTTCGTCGCCGCCAACCTGGCGCGCCATGCGAAGGTAGACGTGGGCGGTGCGCTGCGCCGGGCCAACCTGAAGTTCGAGCGTCGCTTCCGCGCAATGGAAACGATCGCCGCCGAAGACGGCACCACGATGTCCGCGTTGAGCCTGGAAGAACAGGAAGCGCTGTGGGCGAGGGTGAAGCGAGACGAGCGCGGCTCGGCATAACGGCGTGTCAGCGGCAGTCCCGATTCCGCGTCCGCCATCCGACAGCGTCATTCCCGCGAAGGCGGGAACCCAGCGCCTTCGGTACATCACACCGCGCCATCCCAGGATGCCGCAGTGGTCGTCGGGCTGGCGGCGGGCCGAGGCCCGCCCTACGCTGTCGGCATGAAGACCCTGCTGCTGTTCCTCGTCACCGCGCTGGCCGAGATCGTCGGCTGCTATCTGCCGTACCTCTGGTTGCGCAAGGGCGGAAGCGCCTGGCTGCTGCTGCCCGCTGCCGCCAGCCTCGCCCTGTTTGCCTGGCTGCTTACGCTGCATCCCACCGCGTCCGGGCGCGTGTATGCCGCCTATGGCGGTGTCTACGTCACGGTCGCGATCGGCTGGCTGTGGGCGGTGGATGCGGTGAAGCCGACGCGCTGGGACCTGCTGGGCGCCGGCTTGTGCCTGGCCGGCATGGCGGTGATCATGTTCGCACCACGCGCCGCCTGACCCTGTGGGAGGGGACATGAGCCGCTTCGCCAGCTTCCGCGAGTTCTATCCGTTCTACCTCGCCGAGCACGGCAACCGCACCTCGCGCCGCCTGCATTTCATCGGCAGCTGCGGCGTACTCGCCCTGCTGGTGCTGGCCATCGTCGAGCGCAACGCCTGGTGGCTGCTCGCCGCCCTGTTCTGCGGCTACGGGTTCGCGTGGGTGGGCCACTTCTTCTTCGAGAAGAACCGCCCGGCGACCTTCAAGCACCCGTTCTATTCCTTCGCCGGCGACTGGGTGATGTTCAAGGACATCCTGACCGGCAAGATCCGGTTCTAGGTAGCGTGCGCTGCGCGCACGACTTCGAGATCCTGCCAGTCTCTACGTGCGCATGGCGCACGCTACGGCACGTAGAACGTCAGGAACGCCTTGCCGCGATCATGGCCAAGGCCGCGCAATGAGTCCGCGTAGCGTGCGCCATGCGCACGACCACGATATGCCGGAACCCGCCGTGCGCACGGCGCACGCTACGGCTCGTAGAACATCAGGAACGCCGCGCCCACGATCAGGGCGAAGGCGGCGTAGTGGTTCCACTTCAGCGGCTGGCCCAGGTACCAGGTGCTGAAGCCGGCGAAGACCAGCAGGGTCAGGATTTCCTGGATCGTCTTCAGCTGGACCACCGAGTAGACCGCGCTGCCCATGCGGTTGGCCGGCACCATCAGCGTGTACTCGAAGAACGCGATGCCCCAACTGGCCAGGATCACCACGAACAGCGGCGCGGACTTGTACTTCAGGTGGCCGTACCAGGCGAAGGTCATGAAGACGTTCGACGCCAGCAGCAGGAAAAGGGGGAGGACGCGGTCGATCATGGCGGGGCCGTCGGGGAAGGAGGGCGAAGCGTAATCCCAACTGGCGGCTGAATGCAGGGGGGATCTTCACGCGGTGTCTACCGGTGGCCCGGTAGCTTCACAAACCTGAAGCCTCTCAAGGAGTTGTCATGCGACACAGTCAGGAAACCGCGGGTCTGGTGCTGGTGGTGGAAGACAACCGCAACATTTCCGAGATGATCGGGGAGTATCTCGAAGGTCGCGGGTTCGAAGTCGACTACGCCACCGATGGCCTGGATGGCTACCGGCTGGCAGTGGAGAACAGCTACGACGTGCTGGTGCTGGACCTGATGCTGCCCCGCCTGGACGGCATGGAAGTCTGCAAACGCCTGCGCACCGAAGCGCGCAAGTCCACGCCCGTGCTGATGCTGACCGCGCGCGACACGCTGGACGACAAACTGACGGGCCTGAGTTCCGGTGCCGATGACTACCTGACCAAGCCTTTCGCCATCCAGGAGCTGGAAGCCCGCCTGCGTGCGCTGATCCGCCGCGAACGCCGGCAGGTCGGTGCCGAGGTACTGAAGGTCGCCGACCTGGTGCTGGATCCGGTCAGCATGCGCGCCACCCGCGGCGGGACCGAGCTGATGCTGTCGCCGATCGGCCTGCGCCTGCTGACCATCCTGATGCGCGAATCGCCGCGCGTGGTGACCCGGCAGGAGATCGAGCGCGAAATCTGGGGCAACGGCCTGCCCGATTCCGACACGCTGCGCAGCCACCTGTACAACCTGCGCAAGGTGATCGACAAACCGTTCGACAAGCCGCTGCTGCACACCGTGCAGAGCGCGGGCTATCGCATCGCCGACATCGGCTGACCCGAACGTCGGCGCGCGGCATCATGGTGTCCTCGCCCGACGATATGCCGATGCGCCACCACGGCCTGCCCCGCAAGCTCCGGATCGCCTTCATCCTGCAGGCCGTCATGGTCAGCCTGGCCATCGTGCTGGGCGTTTACCTGATTTCCGCCGTCATCAAGCACAGCCTGATGAACACGGCGCTGCAGGAAGAGGCGGCGCACTTCTGGGAGCTGTACAGCGCCAGCACCGCGCAACCGCCGCCCAACACGTACAACCTGCGCGGCTATCTGGTGGTCAAGGGGCACTCCAACCTGGTGCTGCCGGAGAACCTGCGCGACCTCACGCCGGGCTTCCATGAACTGAAGGACGACGACCTGCTGGTCCTCGTCGACGAACAGGCGCAGGGTCGGCTCTACCTCGTGTTCCTGCGGTCGCAGGCGGAACGGCTTGCGTTCTATTTCGGCACCGTGCCGATCATCATGACGCTGGTCGCGATCTACCTGGTCTCGTGGCTGACATACCGCGCATCGAAGCGGCTGGTGTCGCCGGTCAGCTGGCTCGCGCGGCAAGTGGCGGAGTGGGATCCGCGCCGTCCCGACGTCAGCGGCCTGGCGCCCGACCGCCTGCCGAACGACGTGCAGGGCGAGGCTCGCCAGTTGGCCTCCGCGTTGCACGGGCTGGCGCAGCGCGTGACGGCGCACGTCGCCCGCGAGCGCGATTTCACCCGCGACGCCAGCCACGAACTGCGGACACCGTTGACGGTGATCCGCGTGGCCACCGACATGGGCATGGCGGAGGATTCGCCGCCGCGCGTGGCACGCGCGTTGCAGCGCATCCAGCGGGCCGGGCGCGACATGGAGGCGGTGATCGACGCCTTCCTGATCCTGGCCCGCGAGGCCGAGGTCGAACCGCAGAGCGAGGATTTCGACGTCGCCGACATCGTCATGGACGAGGCCGAGAACGCGCGCACGCTGCTGCTCAACAAGCCGGTGGACCTCGAAGTCACCCTGCATGCGCGTCCCCGCCTGCATGCGCCGCCGCGGGTGTTCCAGGTGGTCGTCAGCAACCTGCTGCGCAACGCCTGCGCCTATACCGACCGTGGCCGCATCGACGTGGTGCTCGAACCGGACCGGGTGATCGTGCGGGATAGCGGCATCGGCATGTCGGCCGAGTCGATGGCCCGCGTGTTCGAACCCTTCTATCGCGCCGATCCCACGCGCCCGCATGGCAGTGGCCTGGGCCTGTCGATCGTCAGCCGGCTGTGCGACCGCTTCGGCTGGAAGATCGAGCTCGACAGCGAACTCGGGCGCGGCACCACCGCGACGATCCGCTTCGTCCCGTAATCCATCCGTAATCTGTACGGGAACCGAGCGGTGCCGCAGGGTGTCAACCTTGCCGCCTCCGGCGCGTTCCAGTTGCCGACCTCTCCCCTATCGAGCCGACTCGCCGCATGAGCCAGCCAGCACGCATCGCCCCCCGCAAGAAATCCCCGCTCCCGAAGATCCTGCTCGGCGTCGCCGTGGCCGCCCTCCTCGCGGGCGGAGGCTGGTACTGGAACGCGCATCGCGGCGGCGCGGCGGAAAGCGCCTACCGGACGGCCACGGTCGAGCGCGGCGACATCCGCGTGGCGATCTCCGCCACCGGCACGCTCAGCGCCATTTCCACGGTCACCGTGGGCAGCCAGATTTCCGGCCAGGTCACCGATGTCCTCGTCGATTACAACAGCGAGGTCAAGAAGGGCGAAGTGCTGGCGCGCATCGATCCCAGCACCTACGAGGCGCAGATCGAACAAGGCAACGCGCAGATCGCCAACGCGCAGGCCAGCCTGAAGCAAGCGCAGGCGACGCTGGCCAATGCCGAACTCGACTACACCCGCAAGGCCGGGCTGGGCATGCAGAAGCTGGTGGCGCAGAGCGATGTCGACCTGGCGCGCGCATCGCGCGACCAGGCGCGCGCGCAGGTCAACGCCGCGCAGGCGTCGATCCGCCAGCAGACCGCATCCACCCAGACCACCCGCGTCAACCTGGACCGCACCGTCATCCGCTCGCCGGTGGACGGCGTGGTGCTGACCCGCAGCATCGAGCCGGGCCAGACGGTGGCCGCCAGCCTGCAGGCGCCCGAGCTGTTCACCATCGCCGAAGACCTGTCGAAGATGAAGATCGAACTGGCCGTCGACGAGGCCGACATCGGCCAGGTCAAGGTCGGGCAGGCGGTCTCGTTCACCGTCGACGCGTTCGCCGACCGCCAGTTCCGTGGCGAGGTGCAGCAGGTCCGCCTGTCGGCCACCACCACCAGCAACGTGGTGACCTACCCGGTGGTGGTCAGCGTGGACAACAGCGACGGCACGCTGCTGCCGGGCCTGACCGTCAATGCCGAGATCGAGGTCAGCAAGCGCGAGGACATCCTCAAGATCTCCAACGCGGCGCTGCGTTACAAGCCGACCGGCGAACAGGCCGGTGGCACGGCCGCAAGACAGGCCTCGCCGCAGGCGGGCGGCCAGCGCGGCAGCGGCGTCAGCGATGACCTGGTCCGCGTGGCCGGCGCGCTGCAGCTGAAGCCGGAGCAGCAGGCGGCATTCGACGCCGCATTGTCGGCACTGCGCGAGCGGCAGGCAGCGCGCATGGCGCAGGCCCAGCAGGGCGGTGGCGCCAGCCTGTTCGGCGGACCGGGAGGCGGTCCACGCCAGGGCGGCGGCAACAGCGGCGGCGCGATGCAGTCGCAGATGCGCCAGCGCATGGCCGAGCGCATGCAGCAGGACTTCGCGCCTTTCCGCGCCACGCTGGACGATGCGCAGAAGCAGCGCTGGGATGGCGAGTTGCGGACGCTGCTCGGTGCCAAGCGCGCGCCGCTGTACAAACTGGTCAACGGCACGCCCGAGCAGGTGCAGGTGCGCGTGGGTGCCAGCGATGGCACCAGCACCGAGGTATCCGGCGCCGTGAAGGAAGGCGACGTGATGATCGTGGGCGAGCGCGCGAAGGAATGAACATGCCGTCCGCGACTGCCGGCGACCGCGTGCCGGTCATCCAGACGCATGCGCTGGGCAAGATCTACTCCGCCGGCACCGAGGCGGAAGTGGTCGCGCTGCGCGGCGTCGACATGCGCGTGGACCGCGGCGATTTCGTCGCGATCATGGGGCCGTCCGGGTCGGGCAAATCCACGCTGATGAACCTGATCGGCTGCCTGGACACGCCCACCGATGGTCGTTACCTGTGCGACGGCATCGACGTCGCCACGCTGGATGCCGAGCAACTGGCCATCCTGCGCCGGGAGAAGATCGGCTTCGTGTTCCAGGGCTTCCACCTGCTGCCGCGCATGACCGCGCTGGAGAACGTGGCGATGCCGCTGGGCTATGCGCAGGTGCCGCCCGGCGAGCGCGCGGAACGCGCGCGCCAGGCGCTGGCCGCGGTCGGGCTGGCGGAGCGTGCCGGCCATCGCCCCAACGAACTGTCCGGCGGCCAGCAGCAGCGCGTGGCCATCGCACGTGCGCTGATCAACCAGCCGCCGATCCTGCTGGCGGACGAACCGACGGGCGCACTCGACAGCAAGACCGGCGAAGAGATCCTGGCGCTGTTCAAGCGCCTGCGCGACGACGGCCACACCGTCATCCTGATCACCCACGACGCCGAAGTCGCCGCGCACGCCGACCGCGTCCTGGTGATGCGCGATGGCGAACTGCACGAGGAAGCGGTGATCCGTGATTCGTGACTGGAAGGGATGCGCCATGAGACCGATTCCCCAACGAGCTTTCGATGTATCGGTGCAGCGTGGCTACGGTCGCTTTGCTCTTGCGAATCATCCATCACCCATCACCCATCACGGCTTCCAACCATGAAATTCTCCGACATCCTGCGCACTGCGCTGCACGCGCTGCGCGGCAACTGGATGCGCAGCGCGCTGACCTCGCTGGGCGTGATCATCGGCATCGCCGCCGTCATCGTCATGGTGTCGGTGGGGCAGGGCACGCAGGCCGAGATCGACAAGCTGGTGTCCGGCCTCGGCTCGCAGCGCCTGGACGTCAATCCGGGAGCGGGCCGCGGTCCCGGCGGCGGTGGCGTGCGGATGAGTTCCAGCAGCTTCTATACGCTCAAGGAAGGCGATGTCGACGCGATCCGCAACGAGATCCCGGAAGTGCAGTACGTGGCCGGTGCGCTGCGCGGCAACACCCAGATCGTGTTCGCCGAGAACAACGCCGCCACCAGTTGGCAGGGCGTGCAGGCCGATTTCTTCGACATCAACAGCTGGGTCATCGCCAATGGCGAAGGCTTCGATGCGCAGGACTACTCCAGTGCCGCCAAGGTGGTGATCCTGGGAGACACCGTGCGGCGCACGCTGTTCGGCGAGGACAGCGGCGTTGGCCAGACGGTGCGCCTGGGCCGCGTGCCGTTCACGGTGGTGGGGACGCTGGCGCCGAAGGGGCAGGGCGGCTTCGGCCAGGACCAGGACGACGTGATGATGGTGCCGCTGGAAACCGCGCGCCGCCGCCTGCTCGGTTCGATGGGCCTGCCGCCGGGTGCGGTGATGCAGGTGGCGCTGACCGTGGCCGATGCGAAGGACCTCAGCTACGTGCAAGGCGAAGTCGAAGCGCTGCTGCGGCAGCGGCACAGGATCAATCCGGGTGAGGAGGACGATTTCAACGTCCGCAACATTTCGGAGATCGTCGCCACCCGCACCGCCACGACCAAGCTGATGTCGCTGTTGCTGGGTGCGGTGGCGACCATTTCGCTGATCGTCGGCGGCATCGGCATCATGAACATCATGCTGGTGTCGGTGACCGAGCGCATCCGCGAGATCGGCCTGCGCATGGCGGTGGGCGCGGGGCCGGGCGACGTGCGACGGCAGTTCCTTGCCGAAGCCATGCTGCTGTCGCTGGGTGGCGGCGTGCTGGGCATCGTCATCGGCGTGGCCGGCGCGCTGCTGGTCGGCCGGTTCAGCGAGCTGCCGGTGGCCTTGAACGGGCAGGTCATCGGCCTGGCGGCCGGCTTCTCGATCGCCACCGGCCTGTTCTTCGGTTACTACCCCGCCCGCAAGGCGTCGCAGCTGGATCCCATCGAAGCGTTGCGCTCGCAATAAGCCAGCGGCGGGGCTGGTGCGGGTCGGCGGCGGGAGTATGCTGAACGCCCGTCGCGCCCACCGGTCCCGCGCCATGAGCCTGCATTCGTCCCGCCGGCCGCTCGCACTGGCCATCCATGGAGGTGCCGGCGTGATCGAGCCGGGCAGCCTGGGGGCCGACCTGGAAAACACGATCCACGCCGAACTCGCGCGTGCCCTCGATGTCGGCCATGCCATCCTCGCCACCGGCGGCACCGCACTGGATGCGGTGGAAGCCACCGTGACGGTGCTGGAGGATTCACCGCACTTCAATGCCGGGCGTGGATCGGTGTTCACCGCCGAAGGCCGGCACGAACTCGATGCATCGATCATGGAGGGACGCCACCGACGCGCCGGCTCGGTCGCGGGTGTCATGACGGTGCGGCATCCGGTGCGCCTGGCGCGGCGCGTGCTGGAGGATTCCCCGCACGTGTTCCTGATCGGCGACGGCGCGGAGCAGTTCGCCGATACGCAGCCGGGCATCGAGCGCGTGCCGAACGGCTGGTTCTCCACCGAGGCGCGACGCGCGCAGCTGCGCGATGCGCAGCAACGCGAGCAGCAGGCCTGGCAAGGCGGCGACGACCTGCGCGGCAAGTATTTCGGCACGGTCGGCGCGGTGGCGCTGGACAGTCGCGGGCACCTGGCGGCCGCGACGTCCACCGGCGGCATGACCAACAAGCGCTGGGGGCGTGTCGGCGATTCGCCGGTGATCGGCGCGGGGACCTGGGCCGACGCGCGCTGCGCGGTGTCGTGCAGCGGTTGGGGCGAGTTCTACATCCGCAATGCGGCAGCCCACGATATCGCCGCGCGCGTTGCGTATCGCGGCGATCGCCTGCGCGATGCGGTGGAAGACGTCATCCTCGGCGAGGTGCCGCAGCACGGTGGCGACGGCGGTGCGATCGCCGTGGACCGCGATGGCAACCTGGCGCTGGTGCTCAATACGCGCGGCATGTACCGGGGCTGGGTGCGGCCCGACGGCACGCGCGGTACCGCCATCTACCAGGACGCCTGAATGACGGCATCGTCGGGGAGCGGCGGAGACGCGCTGACGCTGGCCGTCCACCGCACGCTCCGTGCGCAGGCCCTGCGGCTGTGCCGGCGCGCGGACGAAGCGGATGATCTGGTGCAGGAGACGCTGCTCGCGGGGCTGCTCGCCGGCCGCCATGACCTGCCTTGGCTGTCCGGCGTTCTGCGCCGCCAGGCGGCGATGGCCGCACGCGCCGCGGTACGGCGGCGCCGGCGCGAAGCGCAGGCCGAACTCCACGCAGGCGATGCCGCCGCGACCGCATCGCCGCAGGAAACCGGACCGCCCGCGACGCATCTCCCCTGGCTGGCGACGCTGCCGCCATCGGCGCGTCGGCTGGCGGTACTCGCGCTGCATGGCCTGTCGGCGGACGAGATCCGCTGGATCCTGCGCATCGAACCGACCGCGTTCCGTCAGCGGCTGACCCGCATCCGCCAGGCACTCGCCGCGCAGTCCCCGACGGCGCGCGCGGAAAGCATCGCACTGGCGCACCTGCGCGACCCCGCACGCAGTGCCGATCTCGCCTTCGGCCTGGCCCGGCGCGCGCTGAAGGCCGCCATGCAGGCGGGCGAGGGGCTGGGGACGCACGATCCGGACGGGCACCTGATCCTGATCGATGCCGGTGCTCACACATCGCCTTCGCGCGGCAACGGACAGAAGGGAATCACACAGGAGGACATCCCATGCTCACGCACTGCAAGGTAGGCGCCATCGTGTTCTTCGTCTCCGACCTGGCCCGGTCGGTGGCGTTCTACCGCGACACCCTGGGGCTTCCCGTCGCCGCGATGGACGGGCACGACGGCCCGTTCGCCATGGGTGAGGTCGGCGAACTCGCGCTGGTCTTCATTCCACGGCCGGCACGCGCCGGCGAATCGCCGGTGGTCGTCTTCAGCCTCGACGGCGGCATCGACGACCACGCGGAAGCGCTGGCCGCGAAAGGCGTGGAGATCGTGGTGCCGGTCAGCGAATCGCCCGACGGCGGGCTGTCGCTGGATTTCCTTGATCCGGACGGCAACGTGCTGAGCCTGCACCAGAACGAAGGGGCGCCGCGCCGGCGCTGAGGCACACCGGCGCGGGGTCGCGGGATCACTTCACGTACGGCGCGATCGCCCGCTTCCAGATGGCATAGCCGGCGGCGTTCATGTGCAGGCGGTCGTCGATGAAGAGCGCCTCGTTCGGCTGGCCGGCGGCATCCAGCATGGGCGTGAAGATGTCGATGTAGTCCACGCCCAGGCGCCTGGCTTCTGCCTGTACCAGCGCGTTCGCCTCGCGCTGGGCGGGCAGCAGCTGCGCACGCGACGGACTGGGCTTGGTGCTGATGTAGGCGATCTTCGCCTTCGGCAGGTCGCGACGCACGCGCTGGACGAAGGCGATGAAGTCCGCGCGCAGTTGCTGTGGCGTGCGGCCCGAATTCAGATCGTTGTCGCCGGCGTAGATCAGGATCTGCCGCGGCGCATACGGCACGAGGGTGCGGTCCGCGTACCAGGTGCTGTCGCGCAGTTCGGAACCGCCGAAGCCGCGGTTGATCACCGGCACGCCGGGGAAGTCCTGCGCCAGCGTCTCCCACAGGCGGATCGACGAACTGCCGGTGAACACCACGCCGCCGCGCGGCGGCGGCGACTGCGCGTCCTCGGCCGCGAAGCGCTGCATGTCGGTCTCCCACTCCGCGTTGGAGACCTGCTCCGGAACGCGGGGCGCGGCTTTCGCTGCCGGGGCTGCGGCAGCGGGTGCGTCGGAGGACGCAGGCGGGCCGCCCGCACAGGCGCCCAGCAGGACGACCAGGGCAAGGGCGGACAGGGGCAGGCGAAGGTGGTTCGGGACAGTCACGGGGCAGGGCTCCTCGGGGGCGGTCGGGACCCAGTGGACCAGCCGCACGCGGGTGATGCAAACCGGCCCGGCGGCGCCTTGTGGCAAAATCGCCCCCTTGGCGCGCTGCCCGCGCCGGTTCCACCCGATCCGACCTCCTGCTGGCCCAGGCTCCGCCTGACCAGCCGGAGACGATGCGGGGCCTCCTTCGCATCGACCTGCCCATGGCTGACGAAACCGGACATCTTCCCCGCGGCCCCGGCCGCATCCTCAAAGCCGCGGTGTGGTCCTTCCAGGGCCTGCGCGCGGCGTGGGTGCACGAATCCTCGTTCCGCCTGGAGGTCTACCTGCTGGTCGTGATGGCGCCCCTGGCGCTGTGGTTGGGTGGCAGCGGGCTGGAGCGCGCGCTGCTGATCGGCAGCTGCCTGCTGGTGCTGGCCGCCGAACTGCTGAACTCCGCGGTGGAAGCGGTCATCGAGCGCTACGGTCCCGAGCACCACGAACTTGCCGGCCGTGCGAAGGACATGGGTTCCGCCGCTGTCTTCGTGCTGATGATGAACGTGCTGCTGTGCTGGGGCCTGGTCCTCGTGCCCCGCTATCTCTGACTTTCCGATCTGAACCAAGGTACTCCCCGATGATGGAACTGCTTACCGATCCGCAGGTGTGGATCACGCTGGTCACGTTGAGCGCGATCGAGATCGTGCTGGGCATCGACAACCTGGTCTTCATCTCCATCGCGGTCAGCAAGCTGCCGCCGCACCAGCGCGAAGTCGCGCGCAAGTTCGGCATCGCGGTGGCGTGCATCACCCGCATCATGCTGCTGCTGACGCTGGCCTGGCTGGCCGGCCTGACCGCTGACCTGTTCACCCTGTTCGGCCAGGGCATCTCGGTGCGCGACCTGGTGCTGATCATCGGTGGCCTGTTCCTGCTGGTGAAGGGCACCAAGGAAATCCTGGAACTGGTGAAGGGCGAACCCGATTCGGAAGACGTGCACACGCGTCCGGCCGTGTCGTTCGCCGGCGTGATCGCGCAGATCGCGGTGATCGACATCGTGTTCTCGCTGGACTCGGTGATCGCGGCGGTCGGCATGGCCAACCACACGCCGGTGATGGTCGCGGCCATCCTGCTGGCGGTCGCGGTGATGCTGCTGGCGGCCAAGCCGCTGGGCCAGTTCATCGACAACAATCCGACCATCAAGATGCTGGCGCTGGCCTTCATCGTCGCCGTCGGTGCGTACCTGCTGCTGGACGGCTTCGAGATGCATATCCCGAAGGGTTACCTGTACGGTGCGATGGGCTTCTCGGCCGTGGTCGAATGCCTCAACCTGTGGGCGAAGAAGCGCGCCAGCCAGCGCATGCTGCGCGAGTAGGCGCATCCCCATGTCCGATCGCGAAAGGCTCCCGTCGGGAGCCTTTCGTCTTTCACGGCCCGATAACAACCACGCGAAAATGCAGGCACTGCCTCGCGCGCCGCTTGCGCGGCCGGGGGTGAGGTGCTGCAATCGGCGCGTCCTTCAACGGAGTGCCGTGCCATGCGCCAGGTGTCGCGTCTGTGGTTGCTCGTCGTGCTCGTCGCATTGCTGTCGGGTTGCGGCTACAACGCGATCCAGCAGAAGGACGAAGCGGTGAAGGCGGGCTGGTCCGAAGTGCTGAACCAGTACAAGCGCCGTGCCGACCTGATCCCGAACCTGGTGAAGACCGTGCAGGGCTACGCCCAGCAGGAACGCCAGGTGCTGACCGACGTGACCAATGCGCGCGCACGCGTCGGGCAGATCCAGGTCAACGCCGACGATGCCGCCTCGCTGCAGCAGTTCCAGCAGGCGCAGGGCGAACTCTCCGGTGCGCTGTCGCGCCTGCTGGTGGTCACCGAGAACTACCCGAACCTGAAGTCCGACCAGTCCTTCCGCGACCTGCAGGCGCAGCTGGAAGGCACCGAGAACCGCATCACCGTGGCGCGCGGCCGGTACATCCAGACCGTGCAGGACTACAACACCTATATCCGCCAGTTCCCGCAGGTGATCACCGCCAAGGTCACCGGCGCGAAGGAGAAGCCCAACTTCACCGTCGAAAACGAAGCCGCGATCTCGGAAGCACCGGCGGTCGACTTCGGCACGCCGGCCCCGGCGGCACCGCAGGCCCCGACGCCGCCACCTCCGCCGTCGCCCGGCAACTGAGCGGCGTCGCGTCGCCCCCATGCTGCGCGCGCTGGCGCTCTGCCTGCTGCTGATCGCCGCGCCCGCCTGGGCGCAGTCGCTGGCGGCGATTCCTGCGCTCGACTCGCCGGTGGTGGATACCACCGGCACGCTCGATGCCGCGCAGCGGCAGTCGCTGGAAGCCCAGGCGCTGGCCCTGCAGCAGCGCAAGGGCAGCCAGTTGCAGGTGCTGATCGTCGGCAGCACGCAGCCGGAAACCATCGAGCAGTACGCGCAGCGCGTGTTCGACCAATGGAAGCTGGGGCGAAAGGGCGTGGATGATGGCGTCCTGCTGCTGGTCGCCAAGGACGACCGGCGCGTGCGCATCCAGCCTGGTTATGGACTGGAAGGCGCGGTTCCGGACGCCATCGCCAACCGCGTCATCCAGGAATATCTGGCGCCGAAGTTCCGCGCCGGCGATTTCGGCGGCGGCATCGCCGATGCCACGGCGACGCTGGTCAGGCTCATCGACGGCGAAGCCCTGCCCGAACCGGTGAGCACGCATCGCGAGTCCGGTGGCGGTCGCGGCGGCGACTGGCTCTTCGCGCTGTTCGCGGCCTTCATCGTGGCGACGGTCGTGCGTGGCGTGTTCGGACGCGCGCCAGCCGGGCTGCGCGGTCTGTTCACCGGCGGTGCGGCAGCAGGGGTCGCGCTACTGCTCGCGTCGCTGATCCCGGCAGGCATCGCCGGCGTGTTCGGGTTGCTCTACGGACTCGCGTCGGTCTCCACGCGCGGTGGTTACGCGCGCCACCGCGACTGGGGTGGTTGGGGCGGCGGCGGCGGCGGCTGGGGTGGTGGCGGGTTCGGAGGCGGTGGAGGCGGCTTCGGAGGCGGCTGGGGCGGTGGAGGCGGCATGTCCGGGGGCGGTGGCGCCTCGGGGAGCTGGTGATGCGCCTGCTGCGCCATCTGTTCGCACCTTCGTCGCGCCGGTTGTTCCCCGAGGACAGCCTGCATCGCATCACCGAGGCGATCGCGGAAGGCGAACGCCGGCATCGCGGCGAGGTGATGTTCGCGGTGGAGTCCGACCTGCCGGTGGGCGCGTTGCTGGCTGGCATGCAGGCGCGCGAGCGCGCGCATGACGCCTTCGTGCGGCTGCGTACCTGGGATACCGAGGCCAACAATGGCGTGCTGATCTACCTGCTGCTCGCCGACCAGCGCATCGAGATCGTGGCCGATCGCGGCCTGAAGGGCCGGGTGGCGGAGGCCGAGTGGAGCCGGGTCTGCCGGCTGATCGAGCAGGAAATGCGCGCCGGGCATCCCGAACAGGCCGTCGTCGACGGCATCCGAGCGGTGTCGGACCTGCTGGCGACGCACTGGCCGCAATCCGATGCCTGTCCGGACGAAGACGAGCTGCCGAATCGCCCGCAGCTGCTCGACTGAGCGGCCAGCTACCGTCCCGGTCATCCACGCGCGTACCGGCTGGGGCAAAATAGCCCATCCCCACCGGCCACGCCGAGGCGCATGATCTACCTCCACCAGATCGATCCGATCATCTTCTCGCTGGGTCCGGTCAAGCTGCACTGGTACGGCCTGATGTACCTGCTGGCCTTCGTCGTGGCCTGGTGGCTGGGGCGCATGCGCGCCCAGCAGGGACGGCTGCCGGGAGTGAACGCGGACGCGTTCTCCGACCTGATGTTCTACGGCATGCTTGGCGTCGTGCTGGGCGGGCGTTTCGGCTACGTGCTGTTCTACGGCTTCGACACCTTCATCGACCATCCGCTGTCGATCTTCAAGGTGTGGGAAGGCGGCATGAGTTTCCACGGCGGCCTGCTGGGCGTCATGGCCGCGGCGTTGTGGTGGTCGCGCAAGCATCGCCTGCGCTTCTTCGACACGATGGATTTCGTCGCACCGCTGGTGGCTCCCGGGCTGGGATTCGGCCGTCTCGGCAACTTCATCGGTGCGGAACTCTGGGGCAAGCCGACGGAGGCGGGATGGGGCGTGATTTTCCCCACCGATCCCGCGCTGCGCTCGCTGGATGCCGCGCAACTGCAGGCGCAGTACGCCGCCGGCGCACTCGACCAGTTCGCGCGCCATCCCTCGCAGCTCTACCAGGCGTTCCTCGAAGGGCTGGTGATGTTCGTCGTGCTGTGGCTGGTGTCGCGCAAGCCGCGGCCGCGCTATCTGGTCTCCGGCCTGTTCGCGCTGATGTACGGCGTGTTCCGTTTCCTGGTGGAATTCGTGCGTGTGCCGGACGAGGGCCACTACGTGGCGTGGGACTGGCTGACCAAGGGCCAGATCCTCAGCGTGCCGCTGGTGCTGCTTGGCCTGTACCTGCTGTGGCTGTCGCGTCGCGCGCCGACCCTGCAGCCGGAAGTGCCCACATCGGACGCCGGCACGGAGAAGACCGCATGACGCCGTTCGACGGAGGCAACGCATGAAGCAATACCTCGATCTGCTGCAGCACGTACTCGAGCACGGTTCCGAAAAGTCGGACCGCACCGGTACCGGCACGCGCAGCGTGTTCGGCTGGCAGATGCGTTTCGACCTCAACGAAGGCTTCCCGCTCGTCACCACCAAGAAGCTGCACCTGCGCTCGATCATCCATGAACTGCTGTGGTTCCTGAAGGGCGAGACCAACATCGCCTACCTGAAGGACAACAAGGTCGGCATCTGGGACGAGTGGGCCGACGAGAATGGCGATCTGGGCCCGGTGTACGGCAAGCAGTGGCGCAGCTGGGAAGGCGCCGACGGCAGGGCCATCGACCAGATGCAGTGGCTGGTGGACGAGATCAAGCGCAATCCCGATTCGCGTCGCCTGGTGATCAGCGCCTGGAACGTCGCCGAGCTGCCGAAGATGGCGCTGATGCCGTGCCATTCGCTGTTCCAGTTCTACGTCGTCGACGGCAAGCTCAGCTGCCAGCTCTACCAGCGCAGCGGCGACATCTTCCTCGGCGTGCCGTTCAACATCGCCAGCTATGCGCTGCTGACGCACATGGTGGCGCAGGCGACGGGCCTGGGCGTGGGCGACTTCGTGCATACGCTGGGCGATGCGCACCTGTATTCGAACCATTACGAGCAGGCGCGCGAGCAGCTGTCGCGCGAACCGCGCGCGCTGCCGAAGCTGCACCTCAATCCCGAAGTCATCGACCTGTTCGGCTTCACCTTCGAGGACATCGAGATCCACGGCTACGACCCGCATCCGGCGATCAAGGCGCCGGTGGCGGTCTAGTCGATGCGCGTGTCGCTGATCGCTGCGCTGGACCGTCGTCGCGCCATCGGCCGCGACAACGACCTGCCGTGGCGGTTGCCGGACGACCTGAAGCGCTTCAAGGCGCTGACGCTGGGCAAGCCGGTGCTGATGGGGCGCAAGACCGCCGAGTCGCTCGGTCGTGCGTTGCCCGGACGCCTGAACCTGGTGCTGACGCGGAGCGGTCGCGTACCGTTCGAGGGCATGCGGGCCGTCGCCTCGGTCGATGAGGCGATCCGCATCGCAGCGGAGCAGGCGAGCGACGAGCTTTGCGTGATCGGTGGCGGCGAGATCTACGCGTTGACGCTGGACCGGGCCGACGTGCTGCACCTGACCGAGGTCGACGCCGTGGTCGATGACGCGCATGCGTTCTTCCCGGCGTTCGACGGCGGCCAGTGGCGGCAGGTCGCACGCGAACCGCATCCGGCCGATGCCCGACACGCGTCCGGGTTCGATTTCGTCGAATATCGGCGTGCCTGACCAAACGTAGCGTGCGCCGTGCGCACGAGTGCGCGGTATCGAGTCCGTGCGGTCGTGCGCGTAGCGCACGCTACGATGGATCACGGGGCTGCCGGCATCCGGTAATGGCCGATGATGGCGTGACGGAACAGGAGGTCGTCTTCCTGCGTGCCGGCATTGATGTTGTGCAGGATCAATGGCGTCCCGTCGTGGTTGCGGCGGTCCGACACGATGCCGATGTGCAGCAGGCCGCTGCCGGTGAGTGTCCACGCCACGATGTCGCCGGGCGCGAAATCATCCGCCGTGCGACCGGCGTTCCGGCTCCATCCATGCCGCTCGAACCAGCGCATCTGGTTGGGGACGCGGCGGTGGTCGATGCTGCGGTCTGGTTGGCTCAGGCCCCATCGGTCTGGATAGAGGTCGAAGTGCGTGAGCATGTCCTCGTGGATGGCCTGCTGCAGGTCCAGTCCCTGCGTACGCAACGCACGGATCACCACATCGGTGCAGACGCCGCGATCGGGCGGCACGTCGCCGCCCGGGTACGACAACCCGAAATAGGCGGGGTCGTAGACGCGGACCACACCGATCTGCGCGCGTGCGGCGGCCACCAGCGGCGGCGAAACAGGGCGTGTTTCGTCGGCCGTGGCTAATGCATCGCTGGATGCCGGTGCTGCAGGCGGGTCGCCGCCGCACGATGCAAGGACGGCCGAGGCAAGGAACAACAGCACGAGACCCTGACGCCGCACGTCAGTCCTTCGGCAACTCGCCCTTCGGTGGCGGCGGCACGTCGCGGCCGGGCACCTGCATCAGCCGCAGTTCGTCGGTATCGAGTTGCAACGCGGTGAGCTTGCCGCCCCAGACCGCGCCGGTGTCGATGGCATGCACGCCGTGGCCGATCATCAGGCCCAGCGTGGACCAGTGCCCGCAGACGATCTTCAGGTCGCGCTCGGCGCGGCCGGGCACCTCGTACCACGGGTAGAGGCCTTGCGCCTGACGACCCGGCGCTTCCTTCTCTTCGATCGCCATGCGCCCGCGCGGCGTGCAATAGCGCATGCGGGTCAGCACGTTGATGATGGCCCGGGAGCGGTCGTGGCCCGACAGGTGCGGCGCCCAGTTTGGCTTGTCGCCGTACATGTTGCGGAACAGCTTGCGGTAGGCGTTGCCGTGCAGCTGCTGCTCCACTTCGCGCGCATGCTTCTCGGCCAGCGCGGTGGTCCATTTCGGCGCGAGGCCGGCGTGCACCATCATCCAGCCGAGCTCGCGGTCGACGTGCACCAGCTTCTGCATGCGCAGCCAGTCCAGCAGCACGCGCGCGTCGTCGGCCAGCACCACGCGTTGCAGGTCGGGATTGACCTTGCGCTGTTCGTCCGGCGATCGCTCGCCGATGGCCAGCAGCGACAGGTCGTGGTTGCCCAGCACGGTGGTGCTGTGGTCGCGCAGCGAATGCACCAGCCGCAACGTCTCCAGCGACTGGCCGCCGCGGTTGACCAGGTCGCCGCAGAACCACAGGCGGTCCTGCGCGGGGTCGAAGCGGATTTTCTCCAGCAGCCGTTGCGTGGCGTCGTAGCAGCCCTGCAGGTCGCCGATGGCCCAGACCGTCATCGCGGCGGGCTCAGTGCAGCGTCCGCGGGACGGACAGGGTGAAGGTGGCGATGGGTGCGTCGAAACGGGTGCCGTCGTCGGCGAGCATGTCGTAGCGTCCCTGCATCGTGCCCAGCGAGGTTTCCAGGATGGCGCCGGAGGTGTAGCGGAAATCCTCCCCCGGCCTCAGCCAGGGCTGTTCGCCGACGACGCCTTCGCCATCCACTTCCTCCACCTTGCCGTTGGCGTCGGTGATGACCCAGTGGCGGCGCAGGAGCTGCGCGGGCACGTTGCCGCGGTTGTGGATGCGGATCGTGTAGGCGAACACATAGCGCCCGTCCTCGGGCGTGGACTGGTCGTCCAGGAAGCGCGTGGCGACGTCGACGTCGATGGCGTAGTCGGGGGAGTCCATGCGGGAAGTGTATGCAAAGGCGTGTAAAAGCGGAAACAACGCCTTGCGGGTCGTGCGGTCAGCCTTCCACGGGCAGGTTGGCCAGGCGGATGAAGCCATCCACTTCGATCTGCTCGGCGCGCGCATCGGGGCGCAGGCCGGCGGCTTCGATCTGCTCGGTGCTGCAGGTGCCGCCCAGCGCATTGCGCAGCGTCTTGCGGCGCTGGCCGAACGCGGCGCGCACGACGTCGCCGAAACGACGGTGGTCCGTGATGCCGACGGCGGCCGCATCGCGCGGCACCAGTCGCGCGACCGCCGAATCCACCTTCGGGGGAGGACGGAACGCGCCCGGTGGCACCACGAACAGCGAATCCACGCGGCAGTAGGCCTGCAGCATCACGCTAAGCCGGCCATAGACCTTGCTGCCCGGTTCGGCGGCCATGCGGTCGACGACTTCCTTCTGCAGCATGAAGACCATGTCGTGGATCGACGCCGCGTGTTCGATGGCATGGAACAGGATGGGCGAGGACAGGTTGTACGGCAGGTTGCCCACCAGGCGCAGCTTCTCCTCGCCGGCGAGCTTGCCGAAATCCACGTCCAGCACGTTCTTGTGGATGATGGTCAGCCGGCCGACGCCTTCGGAGGCTTCCATCAGCGGCGTGATCAGGTCGCGATCGAATTCGATCGCGGTGAGTTCCCCATGTTTCCGCAGCAGCGGGAAGGTGATCGCCCCCTGGCCCGGACCGATCTCCACCAGACGGTCGTGCGGCTGCGGATTCACCGCCATCACGATCTTGTCGATGTAGCTGCGATCGGTCAGGAAGTGCTGGCCGAGGGACTTCTTGGGCGGAGCCTTGAAATGCGACATGCGGGAATTATGCGGGAAGGGCGCATCGCCCGCCCGCCGGCGTGCCGTCAGCGCGCGCGGGCGGCCGCCATCCGTGCGCAGGTGGCGACGGCGGCGAACAGGCTGGACGGGTCCGCGATGCCCTTGCCCGCCAGGTCGAGCGCGGTGCCGTGGTCGACCGCCACGCGCGGATAGGGCAGTCCGAGGGTCAGGTTCACGGCCTGCTCGAAGCCGCTGTACTTGAGCACCGGCAGGCCCTGGTCGTGGTACATCGCGATGACGGCGTCGAAACCGCGCAGCTTCTGCGGCAGGAACGCCGTGTCGGCGGGCAGGGGACCTTCCAGGCGGAGTCCCTCGGCACGCAAGGCGTGAAGCAGCGGTTCGATCACCTCGATCTCTTCCCGCCCCAGGTGCCCGGCTTCGCCTGCATGCGGGTTGAGGCCCAGCACGGCGATGACGGGGTCGGGAATGCCGAAGTCGGTACGCAGCGCGGCATGCGTGATGCGCACGACCTGCGCCAGCGCAGCGGACGTGATGGCATCCGGCACGTCGCGCAGGGGCAGGTGCGTGGTCGCGAGCGCGACGCGCACGATGTCGTTGGCGAGCATCATCACCACGGGGCGGCGTGCGTGTTCGGCCAACAGCTCGGTCGTGCCGCTGTAGGCGATGCCGCCGGCGTTGATGGCTGCCTTGTGCACGGGGCCGGTGACCAGGCCATCGAGCTCGCCGCGCAGGCAGGCATCCGCCGCCATCGTCAGCGCATCGATGACCGCGCGTGCGTTGCGCGCGTCCGTGCTGCCGAAGGTGCTGGGCGCCGCGTTGGGTACGGGCCGAAGAGGCAGGTCGCCTGGCTGCGAGGCGACCTCGTGTTCAACGAGCAAGCGGAGCGGAAGGCCGAGGGCATCGGCGGCGGCGCCAAGCGTGGCGGCGTCGCCAAAGGCGAGCAGGGAGCAGTCCTGGCGGAGTTGCTGCGCCAACCGCACGCAGAGTTCCGGTCCAATGCCGCCAGGCTCGCCCGGGACCAGCGCAAGCCGGGGCGTCATGTCAGCCGCCCGGCGTGGTCTCGGCGCGGTCGCCGCTACGGAAGTTCACGTAGGCTTCGCCGCGCAGTTCCTGCAGGTAGCGGTTGTACTCGTCTTCGGCCTTGCGGCGACCGATGGTGTCGCGGATCTGGGCGCGGCGGTTCTGGTCCGTCACGTCGGTCTGGCGGCTACCCACGCGCTGGACGATATGCCAGCCGGCGTCGGTGCGGAACGGCGCGCTGACCTGGCCATCCTGCAGGCCGGTGACTTCCTTGCCGAACGCCGGGCCGAATGCGTCGGCCGGGAACCAGCCCAGGTCGCCGCCATCGTCGCGGCTGTTCGCGTCTTCGGTGGATTCCTTCGCCACGGCGACGAAGTCGGCGCCGCCGGCGATGCGGGCGCGCAGGGTATCGATCTTGGCCTTGGCGGCTGCCGCGTCCTGGGTCGGGGTGATGCGGACCAGGATATGGCGCGCGCTGTATTCCTCGACGGAACGCTTTTCGGCCTGCGCCGCATCGCGCGCTTCCACCAGCTTGAGCAACTGGAAGCCGCTGGGGCCACGGAGCGGACCGACCACCTGGCCGGGACTCATGCCCTTCAGCATCTCGACGAACGCCGTCGGGATCTCGTCGACGCTGCGCCAGCCCAGGTCGCCGCCTTCCAGCGCGTTGGGGCTGTCGGAATACCGCACGGCCGCCGCGGAGAAATCCAGTTCGCCCTTGTCGACGAGTGCCTTGACGCCATCGATCTTGCTCTGGCCGGTGCTGATCTGCTCGGCATTGGCACCATCGGGCAGGGCGACCAGGATGTGTGCGAGGCGGTACTGCATGCCGCCGGCCGCCTGCGCCGCCAGGGCCGCGTCCACTTCACCCTCGCTGACGTTCACTCGGGTCTGCGCAAAGCCCTGCTTGAGGCGCTGGATGGTGATTTCGTCGCGCAGCGAATTGCGGAACTCCGGGAACGACATGCCGTCGGCTTCCAGCCGTTGGCGCAGGCCGTCCGGCGTCGTGCCGTTCTGCTGGGCCACCGCGTTGACCGCATTGTTGAGGTCGGCGTCGTTGACGCGAACGCCGGTCTCCGCGGCACGCGCGACCTGCAGCTTGACCAGCACCAGACGCTCGAGCACTTGGCGCTCGAGCACGGCGCGCGGCGGCAACTGGCCGGGCTGGTTGGCGTACTGGGAGAGCACGTTCTGCACGGCGCGGTCCAGCTCGCTCTGCAGCACGACGTCTTCGTTGACGACGGCCGCGATGCGGTCCAGCGGCTGCAGCGTCTGCGCCACGACGGGCGCGACGGCCGTCGACAGGGTCAGCAGGCCGGCGATCAGGAGGCGGGAAAACGGCTTGGTCATGGCATCGGATCCGGAGCGTAAGAGGTGTCGTCCGGACGCGGCGCGATATTGCTCGGTGGGACGAGATAGAGGTCGTCTCGGTAGTAACCGAGAATAGCACGGCGGAGGGTGCGGTCCGTGTCCTGGCCGGCGGAGCCCAGGCCCTTCAGCACGAACTCGAGCTGGAAGCCCGTGTTCATTTCACCCTCGCGATTGCGGACATAGCGGCGCACCAGCGCGCGGACCGCCAGGCAGCAGCTGTCCCATTGGACGCCGGCGACGCCTTCCAGCAGGCCGGGCTCCTGGTTGGTGGCCGCATCGCGGTAGAACGAGTGGTAGTAGCGACCGACCACGCTCCATGCCGGTGTCACCGGATACAGGAACGAGAAGTCGGCCTGTTCCAGCAGGTCCCGACGACGGCGGTAGGTGATGTTGACCACGCCGTCGTCCGGCAGCAGGTAGCGCGCACGCACGCTGGCCAGGTCTTCGCGGCGGAACTTGGGGTCCCACTGGTAGGACGCACCGATGGTCCAGCGGTCGGTCGGCGCGTAGTTGGCATCCACCACCCACGCCGACTTGCCCTGCTCCAGCGGCACTTCGCCCGGCAGCACGACACGGCTGTCGTCGAAGTAGCGGATCTGGCCGATGCTGGCCGACAGCCGTTCGAAGCCGTCCTTCTGCCGCAGCAGGCGCGTGGTCAGCGCCAGCGTCAGCTGGTTGGCGTCGGTCTGCCGGTCCGGGCCGGTGTAGCGGTTGTCCCGGAACAGCTGGCCGTAGCTGAAATTGAATGGGCGGGTGTCGAAGATCGGCAGCCCATCCTGTTCGCGGTACGGGGCGTTGAGGTAGAACAGCCGCGGTTCGAGCGTATGCAGGAAGTGGTCGCCCTTGACCTCGGTCTCGCGGTCGAAATACATGCCGGCGTCCAGCGAGCCGATCGGCAGGCTGCGGCTGGGCGAGCGGTCGTAGAACTCGGCGATCTGCGCCGGCGTGACTGTTTGGGGCGCGGGAATGCCATACGCGCGGCGCGCGCGGGCGATCGCGGTCGTCTCCGCCAGTTCGGCGTCCAGTCGATACTCGGTGTGGCGATACGCCAGGGTCGGCGTGATGTACCAGGACGCCCCCTGGATCGGGAACGACACCGTCGGCTTGATGTCGAGGCGGCTTCCGCCCCCCTTCCCGTCGTGCTGGAACCGCACCGCTTCGGTATGGCCGCCGACGCTGATCCAGCGGCTCAACGGCTGGTTCCAGTTGAGGTAGATGCGCGGCAGGCGGTTGTAGGGCAGCGAACCTTCTGTACTGAGGTAGTCCGACAACTGCCAATGGTCGGCCATCAGGCCGGCGGTCCAGTACTCGCCAGCGCCATAGACGCCTGCGGTGCTCGTCACGGACGAGAACGACTGTCCGTAGAGCGAGTTGCCGAAGTCCTCCTGGTAGCGCGCGTCGCTCAGCCAGATCAGGCTTGCGCGCGCCTGCCAGTTCCGGTTGAAGCGGTGGGAGCCTTCGTACGAAAGGAAACCGCGCCCGTCGTCCGGATCCGGATTGTTTGGATTGAACCGGTCGTAGTCCGTCTCGTTCATGCGATCGCGGACCAGGTCGTCCTTGGACATCCAGGTGCCCTGGATTTCGCCGCGGCCCTTCTCGTAGAGATAACGGAACTCGGCTCCCAGCTGGAAGCCGCGCTTGCTCATGTAGCGCGGTTCTAGCGTGGCGTCGTAGTTCGGCGCCAGATTCAGGTAGATCGGCTGCTTCCAGTCGAAGCCGTTGCGGCCCGACAGGCCGATCGCCGGATACAGCAGGCCGGTGTGGCGCTGATCGTCGATCGGAAACTTCAGGTAGGGCACGTACAGCACCGGCACCTTGCCCAGGCGGATCGTCGCGCCGCGCGCCACGCCCCAGCCGTCGTCGGTGTTGATGTCGATGCGGCGGGCACGCAGGTCCCAGCGGCGGTCCTCGGGGTCGCAGGTGGAATAGGTCGAGTGGAGCAGGCTGCCTTCCGGCCCCTTCATGTCGATGCGGTCCGCGCCGCCATTGCCCCGGCGGGACACCAACTGGTAACGCACGTTGTCGATCTGGTGCGTGTCGGCATCCTGGTTGCCCCGGGCGCTGTCGGCGACGAGGCGGATGCCGGTGTCCTGGTAGCGGATATGGCCGTCGGCGACGTAGGTGTCTTTTTCCTGGTCGTACTTCAGGCTGTCGGCACCCAGGAACTGGTCGCCCTTGATGAGCGACACGTTGCCTTGGTAGTCGAGATTGGTTTCCGTGCCCCCCAGGCTGTCGCCCTCGATGGAGGTCGGCTGCTCGGCGCGCTGCTCGCGCGCGGCCTGGGCGCTGCCGGCAGCGGACGGCTGCGGCGCGCCACCGAACGCCGGAATGACGTCCTGGATCGGGCACAGCGCCCAGCTTTCGGGCTTCTCATCGTCGGCCAGCGCTGGCAGGCACAGGGCGATGCTGAAGGGCAACGGGAGCAGGCGAAGGGCGGTGCGCACGCGGTGCTGGGCTCGCTGTCGGACGAAAAACGGTCGTTAGCTTGCCCCATCCCATGCATGCGGGCAATGAAGGCCTCCGGGCGATGTCGGGCGGGGTTCAGCGATTGGCCCGTGGGCCTTCGGGGGTCAGCGGAGTTCGTCCACGTGGACCTTCGTGCAGTCGCGCAGGGCATCGAGGTCGTACCCGCCTTCGAGCATCGAGACGACCCGGCCGCCGGCGTGGCGTCGCGCCACGTCGCGCAGTTGCCGGGTCAGCCAGCCGAAGTCCTCGGTCTCCAACATCAGGTCGGCCAGGGGGTCGCGCATGTGCGCGTCGAAGCCGGCCGAGATCAGCAGCAGTTGCGGCTTGAAGTCCTCCAGCGCCGGCAGCAGTTCGTCGGCCCAGGTGTTCTGGAAGCGGAAGCCGCCGCTGCCCGGCGGCAGCAGGGCGTTGAACACGTTGCCGACGCCACGCTCGTAGGGCGCGCCGCTATGGGGATAGATGCCGGATTCGTGGGTGCTGAAGTAGGCCACGCGCGGGTCGTTGTAGAAGATGGCCTGGGTGCCGTTGCCGTGGTGGACGTCGAAGTCGATCACCGCCACGCGCTCCAGCCCGTGCTTGTCGCAGGCATATGCCGCTGCGACGGCGATATTGTTGAACAGGCAGAAGCCCATCGCGGCCGTGCCGGTCGCGTGGTGGCCCGGCGGGCGCACGGCGCAGAACGCCGTCCGGTCCTCGCCATTCATGATCGCGTCCACGGCCGCCACGCCGGCACCGGCCGCGCGCAATGCCGCCGCACGCGAGGCGGGGCACATCACCGTGTCGGGGTCGAGCATGCGGTAGCCGGACACGTCGGCCTCCAGCACCTCGCGCACCAGGGCCTCGTCGTGCACGCGGCGCAGGTCGCCCAGCTTGACGATCGGCGCCTCCCGCCAGTCGGCGTCGGCGTGGTGCGTCCGCAGGGCCTCGAGCACGACTTCCAGGCGCGCGGGCCGCTCGGGATGCTCGGGACCCGGGTCGTGCAGCAGGCAGGCGGGGTGGGTGTAGATGATCACGATGCCGGCGTTGCCCCGTACGGGCGGGAAGCGCCTCTCCCGGTGGATGTCCGGGTCCATTCTATGCGCGGTACCGCCGCGCCGGCACTCGACCTTGGGGGGAGGCGCGCGGCCTTACGAATGCCGCCGCTCGTGCTTCCACAGCACCTCGCCCTGGCCGTCGGCGCGGGCGAGCACGCGGGCCAGCACGAACAGCAGGTCGGAGAGGCGGTTGAGGTAGCGGATCGCTTCCGGACGCACCGCATCGTGGCGGGCCAGGGTGACGGTCTCGCGCTCGGCCCGGCGCACGATGGTGCGCGCCAGGTGGCAGCGCGAGGCCGCTTCGCCGCCGGCCGGCAGGATGAAATCCTTCAGCGGCGGCAGGTCGTCGTTGTAATGGTCCAGCTGCCGTTCCAGCGCATCGACATCGTCGCCGGTGATCGCCGCGTGGCCGGGAATGCACAGCTCGCCGCCCAGGTCGAACAGCTGGTGCTGCACGGTCGTCAGCAGGGTGCGGATGTCCTGCGGCACGCTGGCCACGGCGAGCAGCACGCCGATGGACGAATTCGCTTCGTCCACCGTGCCGTACGCGGTGACGCGCGCCGAATCCTTGCCCACGCGCGTGCCGTCGCCCAACCCCGTGCTGCCATCGTCGCCGGTACGGGTATAGATTTTCGAGAGGCGGTTGCCCATCGTCCTGGCCGCGCGATCAGTCGGCGGTGCGGCCGTGCGGCTTGGCCAGGCGCACGACCTGTTCGACGACCACATGGACGATGACAGCCACGCCCACGTAGATCGCGGCCACGCGCAGGTACGGCAGGTACCAGTCGCTGAAATTCTTCCACCAGCCGGCCAGCGTCGGCTCGCTGACCACCGGGCTTAGCCAGTAGAAGCTGCCCTGGCTCAGCAGGTGGCAGACGGTGGCCGACAGCACCAGGCTGCCCACCAGCAGCGCCAGCGTGCGGCCATGGTTCGCGGTCCGGTAGCGGCGCACCAGCGCGCCGCCGGCCCACATCGCGCCGTAGGCCGGCAGCAGGAACCAGTAGGCGGGCGAGACGCAGTAGTGCGTCCAGAAGTTGATGCCCTGGCCACTGATCACCAGGTAGTCCACCGCCACGGCCGCGGCCATGAACAGCGGGAAGGCCCAGCGCGACCAGCTGCGCAGGTAGAAACCACCGATGAAGAAGGCGGCCCAGCTGGCATCGGGCAACGGGCCGATGTGGCCGAACGTGGTGGGCAGGTGCAGGCGCGTCAGCACCAGCAGGGCGGCGACCAGCATCAGCACGAGGGCGCGTTGGGTAGTGGTGTTCATCGGCACGGTTCCGGAGACTCAGCCCCGCATTCTACCGGAGCTTGCACGCGGCATGCCCAGGACCGGAGCGCCGGAGGCGGGACGCTATCATGGCCGCATGAAAGAACGGCATGACGTGGTGATCGTGGGCGGGGGACTGGTGGGTGCCAGCCTGGCCATCGCCCTGGACCGTCAGGGCCTGGACGTCGGACTGGTGGAAGCGAGTCCGGCCGGCCAGATGCCCGCGGTGTTCGACCAGCGCAACCTCAGCTTCGCCGCGGCGACGGTCAACGCGCTGCAGGCGCTGGGCGTGATGCAGCAACTGCGCGCGGCCACCGGGCCGATCCGGCGCATCCACATCAGCCGCCAGGGCGATTTCGGGCGGGTGAAGCTGGATGCCGGCGACTACGGCCGCGATGCGTTTGGACAGGTCGTGGTGGCGCGCGACTTCGGCGAGGCGCTGGAAGCGCGGCTGGACGACCTGTCGCGGCTGACGCGTTACCGGCCAGCGCGCTTCATCGGCTTCGCACCGGACGAGCCGGGACATCGCGTGCTGCGCATCGCCGCTGCCGACGGCGAGCGCATGCTGCGCGCCCGACTGGTGGTGGCCGCCGACGGCACCCGCAGCGCCGTGCGCGACGCACTCGGCGTCGGCGTGGACGAACACGATTACGACCAGACCCTGTTCGTTGCCCGCGTGCGTGCCACGCAAACACCGGACGGCACGGCGTACGAGCGTTTCGGCGACACGGGGCCGACCGCGCTGTTGCCGCGCGGAGATCGTCATTGGGGCGTCGTGCATGGCGTGGCCCGCGACGAGGCCGATGCCGTCGCCGCGCTGGATGACGCTGCCTGGCTGGCGCGGCTGCAGCAGGCGGTCGGCTGGCGCATCGGACGCCTCACAGGCAGCGGCGAACGCAGCGCGTATCCGGTCATCCGCGTCGTCGCGCAGCGATTGGTCGCCGAGCGAGCGGTCGTACTCGGCAATGCCGCGCAGACGATCCACCCGGTCGGCGCGCAGGGCTTCAACCTGGGGCTGCGCGATGCGCTGACGCTGGCCGAAGAGATCGCGCGGCGCGACGATCCCGGCGATGCCGACAGCCTTGCCGCCTACGCCGCGCGGCGCCAGGAAGATCGCGAGCGCACGCTGGCCTTCTCCGACGGTCTGGCACGGTTGACGGCCAATCCGTCGCCGCTGCTGAAGCCGCTGCGCAGCCTGGGCCTGGTGGCGGTCGACGCGCAGCCCTCGCTGCAGTCGTTCCTGGTGGGCGGCGCGATGGGTTTCCGTGGCGATGTACCGGCGCTCTGCCGCGGGGAGGCCGCATGAACATGAAGCGGCGTGGACAGATCGATGTCGCCGTCGTTGGCGGCAGCGTGGTGGGTGCCGCGTGTGCGCTGGTGCTGGCGCGGGAAGGCCTGGAGGTCGTGCTGGTCGAAGGTCGCGAGCCGCCCCGCTGGTCGCAGGCGCAACCTGACCTGCGGGTGTACGCCTTCGCGCCCGACAATGCGGCCCTGCTGGAGGAGGCGGGCGTGTGGAACGCGGTACGCCAGGCGCGCGCGCAGCCCTATCGCGGCATGCGCGTCTGGGATGCCGCGGGCGGCGACGAGTTGCGCTTCGATGCCGACGCGCTGGGCCGCACGCAACTCGGATGGATCGTCGAAAACGCGCTGCTGGTCGACCGGGTGTGGGCCGCGCTGCCGGCGGCCGGCGTGCAAGTGCGTTGCCCGGCACGCGTCGAGGCAATGGAGCAGGACGATACGGGCGTGACGCTGCGGCTGGACGACGGCATGCGCATCGATGCGCGGCTGGCGGTCGCCGCCGATGGTGCCGATTCCACCCTGCGCCGCCTGGCCGGCCTGGAGGTAGCGGCGCACGATTATGCGCAGCGGGGCGTGGTCGCCTTCGTGCGCACCGGAACGCCGCACGAAGACACCGCCTGGCAGCGGTTCCTGCCGACCGGCCCGCTGGCCTTCCTGCCGTTTGCGGACGGACTCAGCTCCATCGTGTGGACGTTGCCCGACGACGAGGCGCAGCGCGTGCTGGCGCTGGACGATGCTGCCTTCGGCCGCGAACTGACGCTGGCGATGGGCGGGCAGCTCGGCAAGGTGGAAACGGCTTCGCCGCGCGTGGCGTTTCCGCTCCGTCGACAACTCGCGAAGGACTATGTCGCCGGCCGCGTCATCGTCGCCGGCGACGCGGCGCATGTGGTCCATCCGCTGGCGGGGCAGGGCGTCAACCTGGGCCTGCGCGACGTGGCCGCGCTGCGTGATGGCATCCGTGCCGCACGGGGCCGTGGCGTCGACTGGGCCGCCCCGCATCGGCTCGAACGCTGGGCGCGCCAGCGTCGCAGCGAGAATACGACCGCCGCCTACGCGTTCGACGGCATCAACCGGCTGTTCTCCAACGACGGGATGCATCTGACCCTGCTGCGCGGTCCGCTGCTGGGCCTTGCCGGCAAGTTGCCGCCACTGGTGGATTTCTTCTGGCGGCACGCGGCGGGGCAACGCGCGCGCTGACGGCGTCGCCGGTGGTCAGCCGGGAATGAAGGGGAACACGATCTTCAGCAGCCCCTTCAAACCACCCTCGGCGGTGCTCGCCACGGCCTTGGCGCCGAGGCTGTTGAGTGCGTTGCGCGCGTCCTGCCAGCGCAGCTTGGTGACGTCCTTCTTCAGCAGGTCGGCGACTTCCTCGGCCGTGGGGGTCAGCTTCCTCAACGCTTCGGCGACGGCGGCGGGATCGGGCTGCAGGTAGCCCCAGCGTTCGGCGATGGCGAGTAAGGTGTCGAAACGCACGGCCACGACCTCGCGGTTGCGTTCGTAGACCGGCAGCGCGCCGACATCGAGGATGGCCTGTTCGAATTGCTGGTGGTCGTCCGGATGCTCGACGCGGACGGCGAGGAAGCCTTCCTTGCGGCTGCGTTCGCTGACGTGCTTGGCGCCCGACTTCAGGTTCGCTTCGGTCAGCGCACTGGCGACGATGCGTTGCAGGGCGGCGTCGCGCTCCTCCGGCACCAGCGCGCGCCAGCGCGCATAGCCGTCGCGGCGCAACGCCTTGATCTTCGCGGGGGTGACGCGCAGCTTGCCGGCGACGTTGAAGTTGGATTCGTCGCGGCCGATCACGCCATCGCGCTCCAGCAGTACGAAGATCAGCAACTCCAGGTCGCGCTTGGTCAGCGACTGGAAGCCCTGCAGCAGGGTCAGGCGCATGAACTCGGTGCCGAAGCCGGCGGGGTCCTTGAGAGACAGGGGATTCATGACGCTCCTTTGCTGTCGGACCAGTATGTCCGGGCCGGATTGCAGGGGCTGAGACTAACCGATCCGGCCTTCGCACCCGTCGCCAGCCCGGGATGCACCGCATGCCGGCCGGGACCGGATCGCGTAGGGTAGGCACCGTCTCCGGCATAAAGAAGCACCATGAGCCAGGCCATCCTGTTGTCCTTCCTGCTGTTCGCGCTGGCGATTCCCGCTGCCTCCGGCAGGGAGGCGCAGGTGCCGGCGGTCGAACCCGACTATGTGGCGCCCGCGGCATCGCTGACGCCGTCGCGCGTCCAGAATCTCCAGCACCGGTTGCTGGACTGGCCGGGCGTGGCCCGCTACCAGCAGGAGAACGTGGCACTGTCCGTGCGCGAACCCGGGCGCGTCGTGTTCTATGGCGACTCCATCACCGATGGCTGGGGCCGCGTGGAGGGAACGACGTTCTTTCCGGGCAAGCCCTATGTCAATCGTGGCATCTCGGGGCAGACCACCGCGCAGATGCTGGTGCGCTTCCGGCAGGACGTGATCGCGCTGAAGCCGGATGTCGTGGTGATCCTGGCGGGCACCAACGACATCGCCGGCAATACCGGGCCGGCAACGCAGGCCATGATCGAGGACAACCTGCGTTCGATGGTGCAACTGGCGCAGGCCAACGGCATCCGCGTGGTGCTCGCCTCGGTGCTGCCGGCCAGTGCCTATCCATGGCGGCCAGGCTACCGCCCGGCGGCGCCGATCCGCGCGCTGAACCAGTGGATCGAAGCGGAAGCGAAGCACGCCGGCGCGGTGTACCTCGACTACTACGGCGCGATGGCCAACGCCGACGGCGGGCTGGATGCGCGACTGGCGGCGGATGGCGTCCATCCCACGCCGGCGGGTTACGCCGTCATGGCGCCGTTGGCCGAGCGCGCCATCGAGCGAGCGCTCGCAAGCAGGTGAGCGGCGTCATCGCCCGGTTTCACGCCCCGGCGTTTCCACGCGGAACGCCTCGATCGCACCCCGATCCTGCAGGGTGACGTAGACGGTGCGGCCGTCGGGACCACCGAACGCGACGTTGGTGGGCTTCCGCCCCTGGAGCTTCACCTCGCGCAGCGGTGTGCCGTCGGGCGAGACCACCGCAACCACGCCGGTGTCGTAGCGCGCGATGTACAGGTTGCCCTCCACGTCCGTGCGCATGCCGTCCAGGCCATGGTCGTCGAAGGCGATCAGCAACCGCTTGTTCGCCACGCTGCCGTCGGCGCGGATGTCGTAGACCCAGACGTTGCGCTGCGCGCTCTCGTTGACGTAGAGGCGCTTGCCATTCGGGCTGACTTCCACGCCATTGGTGGTACCCATGCCGGTTTCGAGCAGATGCGGCGTGCCGTCGCGGTCGATGCGCCACAACTGGCCGGTGTTGTCGGCCCACTTGGGATCGCTGGCATACAGCGTACCGTTCGGCGCGAGCGCGATGTCGTTGGGCTGGTTGGCCTGCGGCATGCGTGCGAACACGGTCGCTTCGCGGGCGCCCGGCGCGATGCGCAGGATGTGGTGGCCGCTGTAGTCGGCGATGTACATGGTGCCGTCGGCGCCGAAGCGGATGCCGTTGCCGGTGCTGCCCTCGGGCAGCGTGGCGAACAGGGCGGCCTGTCCGCCGCCATCCGCATCGAACGTCACCCGTCCGATGGTGCCGTCGCGACCGAAACTCACCGCATACAGTGCGCCGTCGGGTCCGAACGCCGGTCCCTCGATGCCGGCACTGAAGACACCGTCGCCGATGACGTCGCGAGCGACATACAGCGTTTCCGTCTCCGTGCGTGCGGCCAGCGTCGCATGCGTACAACCCGTCACGCAGTTGGCAAGGACAAGCAAGGTGGCGTGCATGAAGCGGTGGGACGTCATCCGTTTCCCCTCGGTTGGCGTGCGGGTGGCCTGCCCGGATCAGCCGGGCGTGGCGAACACGGTGATCTCTTCGCGGTCGTGGTAGAGCTGGCGCGCACGCACGTCCAGCGACTTGCCGGCCTGGTCCGCGAACAGGTCCAGGCACAGCCGGGTTTCGTCCCAGCGCTTCTTCATCGGCAGCTTGAGATTGAACACGGCGTGCCGGCACCAGCCTTCGCGGAACCACTGCGCCATGCGTTCGGCCACGCGCCGCGGTTGCTCCACCATGTCGCAGACCATCCAGTCCAGCGGCTGCGTGGGCTTCCAGTGGAAGCCGTCGGCACGCAGGTGCTCGACCAGACCGGTGGCCAGCACGTGCTCGCGCAGCGGGCCGTTGTCGACGCTGGTGACGCGCAGGTGGTGGCGTGTCAGCACCCACGTCCACCCGCCCGGCGCGGCGCCCAGGTCGGCGGCGGTCATGCCGGGTTTCAGCAGCGCCTCGCGCTGGCGCCCGTCCAGCAGCGACAGGAACGCTTCCTCCAGCTTCAATGCGGACCGCGACGGTGCATCGGGCAGCAGCTTCAAGCGTGGAATGCCGAGGGGCCACGGTGCGCTGTCGCGCGCATCGGCGACGCACAGGAACAGGTGGTCGCCCTGCACGAACACCACATGCAGGCGCGGCAGGCGTGCGTCGTCCTTCTCGCTGAGGAGTCCCGCCTTGCGCAGCGCGGGCCGCAGCGCATTGCCGAAGCTGCGCGCCAGTCCGGCCAGCGGTTTGGCGCTGTCCGAATCCGGATGTTCCACCCACAGGTCGCCGTAGCGTCCGCTGCCCGCGAGCGCGGCGAGGATCGGCGTGATGCGGTCCTTGGGATCGATGCCGCGCAGTTCGGCCAGCAATTGCAGCTTCTGCCGCGCGAAGATCAGGTCGCGCCATGGCAGTGCGCGGTCCAGCGCCCTGGCGTCCTCGCAGACGAAGACGACGTGGCCGTCGTTGCGTTGCGCGCGCGCATAGCCGGCGAACCCGGCACGCGCGGCGCGCTCGGTCAGCTCGGCAGCAAGTTCGGGCTCGAATCCCTGGCGGCAATAGGCCAGCAGGCCGGTCGTCGATGACATGGCGCGGTCGCGTGAAGCGGATGGCTGCGGCTCCTGCCGCCAGGACAGGGTACAGGAGAAGCGCAGGGCGATGGCTTCTCCCGCGCGCGGCTCAGTATCTGTCGCCGCCCAGTTCGCCGTAGCGCTTCAGCACGGCGCGTGCGTCGTCGCGGCACAGGTCGCGGACCACGTCGATGCCGCGCTTCTCGAGTTCGCCGATCCAGTCCGCAGGCAGCGGGCCTTCGTCGAATTCCGTCAGTTCCATCACGTCCTCGGCGCGCGCGCCGATCAGCAGGCGGTCGATGCCGGCCCAGATGGTGGCGCCGTAGCACTGGCAACAGGGCTGCGACGAGGTGGCCAGCACCACCGGCGCCAGCACGTCGTTGAGGCGCGGCGTCTGCAGGCGCTGCTGCGCCAGCATGTAGGCCATGGTCTCCGCATGCGCCAGCGAACAGGTATGCGGCATCACGCGGTTCACGCCAAGGGCGATCACGCGATGGTCGGGGCCGAACACGACGGCGCCGAATGGCCCGCCGCTGTTGGCGTCCACGTTGCGGCGCGACAGGTCGATGGCCAGCGCGACCTTGTCGTCGTCGCTGGCGTAGGTCGCCGCCGGATCGAGCAGGTCGTGGGTCCAGGCGGGCAGGGTCAGGTGGATTTGCTGATAGAGCATTACTGGGCAGGCAATCTGGCGACGGAGGAATCGGATTCGCAGCGGCCACTGACGCACTGGCAGGCGGTCACGTCGGCGAAGCCGCAGACGCTCATGCGACCGCTGGCGGCGCATTGCGCCTGCACGCCCTGCGGGTCGGTGGGACTGTTCTTGTTGACGCAGGCCGGCATCGCGCCACAGCAGTTGCCCACGTTCTTCACCGCGCAGTCGGCGCTGGTCTTGCAGGCGTAGTCGACAGTGACTGCGCCAGCCTCGCGTGGCGGCAGGTTCCCACCGGTCGGCTTGGGTGCCGGTGCCGGCTCGCTGGCGATGCCATCCGAGGCCGCTGGCGCCGCGCAACCCGCCAGTGCGAACAGGAACAGGCAGGACAGCAGGGCAGGCAGCAGGCGCAGCGCGATGCGGGACATGGCGGACTCCTTCCTCGGTGGTGGTGCTCGCCAGCCTGCCTTCCCATCCCTCAAGACGCGGTGAAAGGCGCTGGCATCAGGCCCTGGTCGCCCAGGTATCGCGCAGGGTGACGCTGCGGTTGAAGACCGGCCGCTCCGGTGTGTGGTCGTAGCGGTCGGCGACGAAATAGCCGGTACGTTCGAACTGGAACGACTGCTCGGGTGCCGCGCTGGCCGCCGCAGGCTCCACGTAACCGGTGACCGTGCGGCGCGATTCCGGATTCAGGTAGTCGCGGTAGGTCTTGCCTTCCGACTCATCGTCCGGGTTCGGTACGGTGAACAGGCGGTCGTACAGGCGGATCTCCGCGGCCACCGCATGCTGTGCGCTGACCCAGTGGATGGTGCCCTTGATCTTGCGCTCGGCACCGGCCATGCCGGGGCGCGATTCCGGGTCCAGCCAGCCACGCAGCTCGACGATCTCGCTGGCGTCGTTCCTGATCACTTCATCGCAACGCACGATGCCGGCGCCGCGCAGGCGCACTTCGCCCCCCGTCGTCAGGCGCTTGAAGCCCTTCGGCGGCACTTCCTCGAAGTCCTCGCGCTCGATCCACAGCTCGCGCGAGAACGGCACGCTGCGCTGGCCGAAGGTTTCGTCTTTCGGGTGGTTGGAAAACGTCAGCGTTTCCTCGTGGCCTTCGGGCAGGTTGGCCAGCACCAGCTTCACCGGGTCGATCACGCCCATGCGGCGCGGCGCGGCGGCGTCCAGGTCCTCGCGCAGTGCGCCTTCCAGGATCGAGATGTCCAGCAGCGAGTTCTGCTTGCTGATGCCCACGCGGTCCACCATCAGGCGCAGCGCGGCCGGCGTGTAACCGCGGCGGCGGATGCCCTGCAGCGTCGGCATGCGCGGGTCGTCCCAGCCGTCGACCAGGTTGTCGTTGACCATCGCCAGCAACTTGCGCTTGCTCATCACCAGGTAGTTGAAGTTCAGGCGCGAGAATTCGATCTGGCGCGGCTTGCTGGCTTCCTTCGGCAGGCCCTTGGCGAGCAGCGGCGCGATCAGTTCCGGCGAACCGGCCAGGTCCACCTTGTCCACGCACCAGTCGTACAGCGGGCGATGGTCTTCGAATTCCAGCGTGCAGAGCGAATGGGTGATGCCTTCCACCGCGTCGCTCAGCGAATGCGCGTAGTCGTACATCGGGTAGATCGGCCAGGCGTTGCCGGTGTTCTGGTGCTCGACGTGCTTGATGCGGTACAGCGCGGGATCGCGCAGGTTGATGTTGCCGCTTGCCATGTCGATCTTGGCGCGCAGCGTGCGTGCGCCGTCCGGGAACTCGCCCGCGCGCATGCGCCGGAACAGGTCCAGGTTCTCTTCCGCGCTGCGGTCGCGATAGGGCGAGTTGCGGCCCGGCTCGGTCAGCGTGCCGCGGTATTCGCGCACTTCCTCGGCGCTCAGGTCGCAGACGAAGGCGTCGCCCTGGCGGATCAGTTTCTCGCCGGCCAGGTACAGCACCTCGAAGTAGTCCGAGGCATGGCGCAGGTCGTGCCAGTCGAAGCCCAGCCAGCGTACGTCGTCCTGGATGGCGCGCACGTACTCGGGGTCTTCCCTGGCCGGGTTGGTGTCGTCCAGGCGCAGGTTGCAGACGCCGCCGAACTCGCCGGCGATGCCGAAATCCAGGCAGATCGCCTTGGCGTGGCCGATGTGCAGGTAGCCGTTCGGCTCGGGCGGAAAGCGCGTCTTCACCGACGCGTGCCGGCCCGCAGCCAGGTCCTCGCGGACGATCTGGCGGATGAAGTCGCGCTTTTCGGAGGCGGTGCCTTCGGGAAGGGCGTCGGGGGCGGAGGCAGCGTCGGACATCGGAAGGGCGCGGGAACGTGGGAAACCGCAAGTTTAGCCGGTCCGGCGGCCAGGCTGGTTCATCCGGACAACCGCGCCGGCGGTGTAGGCTGGGCGCGGAGGACGAATCCATGCGCGTGGTCTACCTGGCCGACAACCTGTTCGACGCCCATCTGGTCAAGCACGCACTGGAGGAGGCCGAGATCCCGGCCTTCGTGTTCGGCGAGTCGCTGCTGGGCGGCATGGGCGAACTGCCGCTGTTCGGCGTGCTGCGCGTCTGCGTGCCGGACACGGCGTTCCCCGAGGCGGAACGGGTGGTGCAGGCGCTGGGACTGGAATCGCGCGACGACGGCCCCATCTCGGAAGGCGACGAAGGCGTCGGCATCCTGCCCGCCTGATCGGTCGCCCCACGACAACGAGGTTCGCCATGCTGGGTATCGGAGCCTACAAGCAGCGCATGCCGCGCGCCGACGACATGCTGCCCGGCCGCAGCACGCCGCTGCCGCTGCACAACGTGCATTTCGTCAATGGACATCCGCTGCGCGATGCATTCGATGGACTGCAGCAGGTCGAGTTCGGCCTGGGCTGCTTCTGGGGCGCGGAGCGCAAGTTCTGGAACGTGCCTGGCGTGTACAGCACGTCGGTCGGCTATGCCGGCGGCGGCACGCCGAACGCGACCTACGAGGAGGTCTGTTCCGGCCAGACCGGCCACAACGAAGTCGTTCGCGTGGTCTATGACCCGGCGCAGGTCTCGTTCGAACGCTTGCTGCAGGTGTTCTGGGAAAGCCACGATCCCACCCAGGGCATGCGCCAGGGCAACGACGTCGGCACCCAGTACCGCTCCGGCATCCACTGCCATACGCCGGAGCAGCAGGCGGCGGCAGAGGCCAGCTTGCAGGCGTACCAGCAGCAGCTGAAGGCCGCCGGCTACGGTGCCATCACCACCGAAGTCGTCTATCCGGCGCCGCCGTTCTATTACGCCGAGGACTACCACCAGCAATACCTGGCGAAGAATCCGAACGGCTACTGCGGCCTGGGCGGCACCGGCGTGAGCTGCCCGATCGGGCTGGACGCCTGAGCGATGCCTGCGCCTGCCTTACGGCAGGTGTTCGCACCAGTACTGCAGTTCGCTGCTCTTGGTGGGCTCGTAGACCGCGTGGAAACCGGTGAAGCCCGGGCGTTCGCGGCGGTTGGAGAATGGCGGCGCATGCGTCGCCGCGTGGATCAGGACCGGTTGGCCGGTGGTCATGCCGTACACGTACACCTTGACCGACTGGCCGGTCGCCGCGCGGTCCACGTAGACCGGCTTGAATTCGAAGTAGCGCCCGACCTTGGTGCCGGTCGCGCGGTACGGATCGGCCGTCGGCGCCGCATCGACGGTGAAGTCCTCGCCACCGTAGATGATGTGGCAGCGCACGCTGGCGGCGTGGGCCTGTCCGGCGAGCGCGAGGGCGGCGAACGCCGCGGGCAGGTGCCATGCCTTCATGTCATTCCCCCGTGCACTGGCGGACGGACTGCCGGTCCGGACTGGCGCAGGGACTGGCGGCGGCCGGGTCCGGGCGCGGCACGCCGTCGGCATCGAGCCGGGCCACGTGCGTGCGCCAGTCGATCACGCCGTCGCGGCCGACGGTCGCCGACAGCACCCAGCCGGTCGTTGTGGCCGGCGTGTCGAAGCCGTTGAACAGGAAATTGCCCAGGCTGTAGACGATCGGCTTGCCGCGGTAGTACTCGGCGCCCTGGGTGACGTGCGGATGGCCGCCGACCACCATGTCGGCCCCGGCATCGATCATGCGACGCGCGAACGCGCGCAGCCGCGGGCTGGGGTCGGGTTCGTCCTCCCAGCCCCAGTGCATGTAGGGAATCACGATGTCGGCATGGTGCACGCGACGGGCGGCCAGGATGTCCTCGATCACATCGTCGTCCTCGCCACTCCAGGCGACGCCGGGGCGGGTGGCATCGGCCTCGAACGAGCGCGGCTTGAACTCCACGTAGCCCAGCAGCGCGATGCGCAGGCCGTTGCGTTCGACGATCCACGGCGCATGCGCGCGGGTAGCATCGCGCCCGCCGCCGAAATAGGGCAGGCCCGCCTTCTCCAGCAGGTCGAGCTGTTCGGCGAAGGCCGCCTTGCCGAAATCGCCGGAATGGTTGTTGGCGAGCGACACGGCGTCGAAATGCCGCTTCAGCACCGGCAGGGTGCGCGGGCCGGCGCGGAAGGTGTAGGGCTTCTCTTCCGCGGTGCCGGTGGTCGCGACCACGCACTCCAGGTTGCCGATGCGCACGTCGTGCGCGGCCAGCAGCGGCGCGAACGGCTGGAACGGATCCTCGCCGCGGGCGATCAGTTCGCCCGGCGTCTCGGCGACCATGATGTCGCCGACGAAGACCAGCCGGACCTGGTCCGGGGCGGCGAAGGCCGTCGAGCTGGACAGCAACAGGGAAGACAGCAGGAGGGCGCGCATGCCGACGATCATCCCGCGTCCGCCAGACGAGCACCAGTCCCGCCGTCGTCGGCGACGGCGGAGCCGATGGACATTCAGGCCGACAACTTTTCGCGGATGCTCGTGCGCAGCGCGGCCAGATCCTTGGCGAAGGCATCGATGCCGGTCGCCAGTTTTTCCTTCGCCATCGGATCGGCTTCGATCGCGGCGGCGAAACTCTCGGCCGTCACCGGGGCCGCGGTCACGGCTTCGGCCGCGCCGGGCGACAGCTTGCGCGGCAGGTCGCCGGTTTCCTGCGCCAGCTTCTCCAGCAGGTCGGGCGAGATGGTCAGGCGATCGCATCCGGCCAGCGCTTCGATCTGCGCCGTGGAACGGAACGACGCGCCCATCACCACCGTCGGCGAGCCGCGGCGCTTGAACTCGGCATAGACGCCACGCACGAACACCACGCCCGGGTCCTCGTCGATGGTCGCCGGCGCCTGGCCGTTGGCGACGTACCAGTCGAGGATGCGGCCCACGAACGGCGAGATCAGGAACGCACCGGCTTCGGCGCAGGCGATGGCCTGCATGGGGTTGAAGATCAGCGTCAGGTTGCAGTCGATGCCTTCGGCCTGCAGTTGGCGCGCAGCTTCCACGCCTTCCCAGGTGGAGGCGACCTTGATCAGGATGCGGTCGCGGCCGATGCCCTGGTCGGCGTACATCTGCACGAACTTGCGTGCCTTGGCGATGGTGGCGGCGGTGTCGTAGGCCTGGTCGGCGTCGACTTCGGTGGAGACGCGGCCGGGGATCAGTCCGGCGAGCTTCGCGCCGACGCCGACGGTCAGGCGGTCCACGACCTCATCGACCAACGATGCGCCGCCGCCCTGCGCGCGCGCGCGCGCCAGTTGTTCTTCGATCAGGTCGGCATAGACCGGCAGATCCAGCGCCTTCTTCACCAGCGTCGGGTTGGTGGTGCAGTCCACCGGCTTGAGGCGCTTGATGGCGTCGTAGTCGCCGGTGTCGGCGACTACGACGGAGAGTTCGCGGAGTTGCTGGAGTTTGCTGAGGACGGGGGAGTTCATGCGGTGGCTCGGCGGGCACGGGATGGGGAGGGGAAGTATGCCCTCTCACCCGGTGCGAGGGTTTATGGCCGGCGGCGGAAATTGGCTTTGCTTTGGCATGGTGCCGCTCGTCGCAGGGAGAGCCTTGATGGCCATGGTCGCTCGGTTCAAGCCCCTTTCCCTGCGGGAGAGGGGTTGGGGTGAGGGGCAACGAAGCCCGTGTCTTCGTTCTGCGTCGGCGATTACCACGTCCGCGATGGATTCTGCTTTTGGCGGCCTTGCGGGATGGATCGTCTTTTCGGGTGAATGGTGCCGCTGGCCGCGGAGGCCTTACTTGACCAGCCATTCGGCTGTTTAGGAGCACTTCTTTGCTTGTGCAAAGAAAGTAAGCAAAGAAAGCACACCCCGGCGGTCCGCCCGCCGCTGCGCGGCGGGTACGCAGTCCCGGCGGGAATTTTCGTGCGGGGCATCCTGCCCCGTACGAAAACGGCGCACATCCATGTGCGCCGCCCTACGGGTTTTACCCACCGTGACTGCCCGACCTCAGGGGGCCCAGGAGCCAAAGCAGACGCGTCAGCGCGCGTGATCTGCATGTGCTGTCGCTCTGGCTTTTCAGGGTCCCCATGAGGCACGGCGAGTGGGCCGGGTAAAACCCGCAGGGCGCCGTCACGGATGACGGCGTTTTCGTATGGCACATGAATGTGCCTTACGAAAATTCCCGGCCCGCTCGCGGACCCGGAGCGCGCAGCGTGGAGGGCGTGCCGCCTGGGGCGTGTTTCTTTGGTTCCTTTCTTTGCACGAGCAAAGAAAGGAATGCCCCCGCGGCGAGCGGTGCCATCTTCAACCACGCATAAAAATCGCCGCGAGCCGCCTGCGTTCGAGCACCGACAACGTTCGTCGCAGGCAAACTGTCCGGGGCGAGGCGGAACAACACCTTGACGATCCGTGCCGCATTTCGACCCAGGAAAAATCAGCGATGCAGATCGCCACTCGCTTCCGGCTGGTAGCTGATCGCAGTGACCCGCAGCCGCAAGGGCCGGTTGCCTGCGGCCTGCCAGTCGATCGTCTGTCCCACCGACAGTCCGAGCAGCGCCGTGCCGACCGGCGCGAGCACGGAGACCAGGCCGGTCTCGACGTTCGCCTCGTGCGGGTACACCAGGGTCAGGCGATGGTGTTCGCCGGTGAGCTCGTCCTCGCACTCGACGCGCGAATGCATCGTCACCACGTTGTCCGGCATGTCGTCCGGCGTGCGCACGTCGGCGCGGTTCAATTCGTCCATCAACGCCAGCGCGGCGGGGTGGCGGCGCAATACGGGCGTGTCGAGCAGGGCTTCCAGCCGGGACAAGTCGCGGCTGGAGACGACGAGCGGGGGGAGCGAAGGCGGCAGGCCGCTGGTGCGGGTGTTGTTCATGGGTTTCTCTGTGGTTTTAGGGTCGCGTAAAAGGAAACGGGCGACGCATTGCGGCGTCGCCCATCGGATTCCTGTTTGCGTGCCTACCGTAGCCCGGAAGCGCCGTGTCTTCAAGCCGTGCGCGGTCGCGGCGGTTCAGGTGCGCGTGCTGCCGTTGTGCGCGTGCCGTGAGTCGGCGCATCGGGTTCGAACAGGCCCGGCGGCAGCTCGCGGAACACCTGTGCCAGTTGCTGCAGGAATTCGCTCATCGCCGAGCTCTTGCGCCACACCATCGCGATCTGCCGGCTCGGGTGCGAATCGCTGAAACCGAGCAGGTGGATGTTGTCCGAACGCGCGACCGGCGGCTTCACCGCCAGCGTCGGCAGCAGGGTGATGCCGACGTCGGCCGCCACCATCTGCCGCAGCGTCTCCAGGCTGGTGGCGCGGAACTCCGACTTCTCGTTGGCACCGGCCAGGCGGCATACATCCAGTGCCTGCTCGCGCAGGCAATGGCCGTCTTCCAGCAACAGCAGTTGCTGCTGCGACAACTCGGCGAGCGTCAACGATTCGCGCTGCGCCAGGGGATGCGACTCCGGCACCGCGAGCACGAAGGGTTCCTCGAACAGGAACTCGGTGTGCAACTGGTCGTCCGTGACGGGCAGCGCCAGCAGGCCGGCGTCCAGCCTGCCTTCGCGCAGGCGCGACAGCAGCACGTCGCTTTTCTCTTCGACCAGCAGCAGTTCAAGGTGCGGGAAGCGCGCACGAAGGCGCGGCACCACATGCGGCAGCAGGTAAGGGCCGAGTGTCGGAAAGATGCCGAGGCGCACCGTGCCGGCTTCCGGGTCCTGGCTGCGGCGTGCGGCTTCCTTCATCTGCTCGACTTCCGCCACGATGCGGCGCGCGCGGTCCGCGGCGTCGCGGCCGGCCGGCGTCAGCATGACCTTGCGCGGCGCGCGCTCGACCAGCGACACGCCCAGCTCGTCTTCCAGCTTCCTGATCTGCGTCGACAGCGTGGGCTGGCTGACGTAGCACGCTGCGGCGGCGCGGCCGAAATGCTTGTGGTCGGCCAGGGCCACCAGGTACTTCAGGTCGCGGAGATTCATCGGACTCCTCCCTCGGGGAACCGCCTGGGTGCGACGGGGCGCGGACAGCGGTGCGGTCCGCGCCCCGGCATCATGCCGCCACCGCGTCCGGCGTTTCCACCGGTGCCGACGTGCGGATCAGGTGGTCGAACGCGCTGAGCGCGGCCTTCGAGCCTTCGCCCATCGCGATGACGATCTGCTTGTACGGCACCGTGGTGGCGTCGCCGGCGGCGAACACGCCGGGCACGCTGGTCTGTCCGCGGTCGTCGACGATGATCTCGCCGCGCGGGCTCAGGGCCACCACGCCCTTCAACCACTCCGTGTTCGGCAGCAGGCCGATCTGCACGAAGATGCCTTCCAGTTCCACGCGGTGCGTATCACCGCCCACGCGGTCCTTGTAGACCAGCCCGTTGACCTTGCTGCCGTCGCCCAGCACTTCGGTGGTCTGCGCGCTGGTAACGACGCGCACGTTCGGCAGGCTGCGCAGTTTGCGCTGCAGCACGTCGTCGGCGCGCAACTGGCTGTCGAACTCGATCAGCGTCACGTGCGCCACGATGCCGGCCAGGTCGATCGCGGCCTCGACGCCGGAGTTGCCGCCGCCGATCACCGCCACGCGCTTGCCCTTGAAAAGCGGACCATCGCAGTGCGGGCAGTAGGCCACGCCCTTGTTGCGGTATTCGTTCTCGCCGGGCACGTTCATCTGCCGCCAGCGCGCGCCGGTGGACAGGATGACCGTCTTCGATTTCAGCGAGGCGCCGTTGGCGAGTTGCACTTCGACCAGTCCGTCGCTGCCTGCGGGCACCAGAGCCTCCGCGCGCTGCAGGTTCATCACGTCGACCTGGTAGTCCCTGACGTGCTGTTCCAGTGCGGCGGCCAGCTTGGGGCCTTCGGTGTACGGCACGGAGATGAAGTTCTCGATGGCCATCGTGTCCAGCACCTGGCCACCGAAACGCTCGGCCGCCACGCCGGTGCGGATGCCCTTGCGCGCGGCATAGATCGCCGCTGCGGCACCGGCCGGACCACCGCCGACGACGAGCACGTCGTACGGCGCCTTGGCCCGGATCTTCTCGGCATCGCGCCTGCCGGCATTGGTGTCCAGTTTGGCGACGATCTCTTCCACGCCCATGCGGCCGGCGCCGAACACCTCGCCATTGAGGAAGATCGTCGGCACCGACATCACTTCGCGCTGCTCGACTTCCTGCTGGAACAGCGCGCCATCGATGGCGACATGCTGGATCTTCGGGTTCAGCACCGCCATCAGGTTCAGCGCCTGCACCACGTCCGGGCAGTTCTGGCACGACAGCGAGAAATAGGTTTCGAAGCGGTAGTCGCCATCGAGCGAACGGATCTGCTCGATCACGTCCTGCGCCAGCTTCGACGGATGCCCGCCGACCTGCAGCAGCGCCAGCACCAGCGAGGTGAACTCGTGGCCCATCGGCAGGCCGGCGAACGCCAGGTGGATATCGTGACCGGGCGAGGTCAGCGAGAACGACGGCGTGCGTTCGCCGCCGCGCTGTTCGGTGACGCTGATCTTGTCCGACACGTCCTGCAGGTCGCGCAAGAGCGCCTGCAATTCCGCCGAGCCGGCGCTGTCGTCCAGGTGTGCGGTGATATGGATGGGGCGCACGGCCTTTTCGAGATAGGCCTTCAGCTGCGTCTTCAGATTGGCGTCCAGCATGGCGAACGTCTCCGTGGAGGGGATTCTGGGAAGAGAACCGGGGGGAAGGGAGGTCAGGCGTTTGCAGGAGCGGCATGTGCCGAGGGAGAGAAGTGCCGGCCAGGGAGGGGGAACCGGCGAGCGGCGCATGCCGCTGCTGCAAACGTCCGGTGTCGGCCTCCGGGCCAGCGGCCCGGAGGTGACGTGATGCGGATGGAGCGTGTGGAACGGGCGCATCCGCGGGACGGATGCGCCGGTGTTGCGATGCGGCTTAGATCTTGCCGACCAGGTCCAGCGACGGGGCGATCGTCTGCGCGCCTTCCTTCCACTTGGCCGGGCAGACCTGGCCCGGGTTGGCGGCGGTGAACTGCGCGGCCTTCAGCTTGCGCAGGGTTTCCGACACGTCACGGGCGATCTCGTTGCTGTGGATCTCGGCGGTCTTGATGACGCCTTCCGGGTTGATGACGAAGGTGCCGCGCAGGGCCAGGCCTTCTTCCTCGATGTGCACGCCGAAGGCGCGGGTCAGCTGGTGGGTCGGGTCGCCGACCAGCGGGAACTGGGCCTTGCCCACCGCCGGGGAGGTCTCGTGCCACACCTTGTGCGAGAAGTGCGTGTCGGTGGTGACGATGTAGACCTCGGCGCCGGCCTTCTGGAACTCGGCGTAGTTGGCGGCGGCGTCTTCCACTTCGGTCGGGCAATTGAAGGTGAAGGCGGCCGGCATGAAGATCAGGACCGACCACTTGCCCTTCAGGGTGCCATCGGTGACTTCGACGAATTCGCCGTTGTGGAAGGCGGTGGTCTTGAACGGCTGGACCGCGGTGTTGATCAGGGACATGGAAGATCCTCGTGAGTGGAGTGGGTGTGGTGAAGGAATGGCGCCATGGTAGGCAGGGGCTATTGATATCTCAAATCGATTGATGGAATTGAATAGATAGTTTTTAACTATCAATAGGTGGGGTCGCCAAGGGCTGCGTACAAGGCGGGCAGAAAACATCAAGGTTTTCAGTGGCTTGTCCGCGTGGCGGATCATCCGGGACAGGGCATAACGGGGCGGGTTCGCTACTCCAGGCCAGCACGAGCCTCCTGCCAGCGTTCGGATGCAGCATTCGCGCCCCATACGCCATTGAGCACCATGATGGTGCGTCGCGGCGATCCGCCGGCGCCCGGTACCATGCGCGCCATGTCCGCCCCGTCCCCACTCCGCCTCGACCAGGCGCTGCGTACTGCCGCCATCCGACTGGCCAGTCCCGACGCGCGGCATGAAGCCGAGCAGTTGCTGTTGCACGTGATCGGCCGCGACCGCGCCTGGCTGTTCGCGCACGGAGACGCCTCGCTGGCAGATGAGGAGGCGTCGGCGTTCGAGGCGCTGCTGGCGCGGCGGGCCGCCGGCGAGCCGGTGGCGTACCTGGTCGGGCATCGCGGCTTCTGGACGCTCGACCTGCAGGTGTCGCCGGCCACGTTGATTCCGCGTCCGGAGACCGAGCGGCTCGTCGAACTGGCGTTGGAGCGACTGCCCGACGATCGCCTGCTGCGCATCGCCGACCTCGGCACCGGCACCGGCGCGATCGCGCTGTCGCTCGCGAACGAGCGGCCGCAGGTGCAAGTGGTGGCGACCGACGTCAGCGAGGACGCGTTACGGGTAGCCCAGGCGAACGCGAAGGCCAATGACATTGGCAGCGTCGTGTTCCGTTGCGGCAGCTGGCTGGCACCGCTGGCCGGCGAGCGCTTCGACCTGATTGCCAGCAATCCGCCCTACATCGCCGACGGCGATCCGCATCTGGCCCAGGGCGATCTGCGTTTCGAGCCGCCGACGGCGCTATCGTCCGGCGCCGATGGCCTGGATGCCATCCGCGAGATCGTCGCCGGCGCACCGTCGCATCTTCTGCCCGGCGGCTGGCTGCTGCTGGAGCACGGCTGGGACCAGGGCGAGGCGATCCGCGGGCTGCTCATCAATACAGGCTTCGTCGATGTCGCCACGGAAACCGATCTCGAACAGCGCGACCGCGTGACCCTCGGGCGCGTCACGGAAGGGCAGGACTGCAGCCGCTAGACTGTCCGCTTTCATCCAGGACTGCCGCCCATGCGCACGCTGTACCCCGACATCGAACCCTTCGACACCGGCACGCTGAAGGTCGACGACCGGCACACGCTGTACTACGAACAATGCGGCAACCCGCAGGGCAAGCCGGTCGTGGTGCTCCACGGTGGTCCAGGCGCAGGCTGCAGCCCGAAAATGCGCCGCTTCCACGATCCGGCCAAGTACCGCATCGTGCTGTTCGACCAGCGCGGTTCCGGCCGCTCCACGCCGCACGCGGACCTGGTGGACAACACCACGTGGGATCTGGTCGCCGACATCGAGAAACTGCGCGAGATGCTCGGCATCGAGCGCTGGCAGGTATTCGGTGGCAGCTGGGGCTCGACGCTGGCGCTGGCCTATGCCGAAACCCATCCGCAGCGCGTCACCGAACTGGTGCTGCGTGGCATCTTCATGCTGCGCCGCTGGGAACTGGAATGGTTCTACCAGGAGGGCGCAAGCCGCCTGTTCCCCGACGCGTGGGAGCACTACGTCACCGCGATCCCACCGGCCGAACGCCACGACCTGATTTCGGCCTTCCATCGACGCCTGACTTCCGACGACAAGGTCACGCGCCTTGCCGCTGCGAAGGCATGGAGTGTGTGGGAAGGCGCCACCAGCTTCCTGCACGTCGACGCGGACTTCGTCAGCGGGCACGAGGAGCCGGAGTTCGCACTGGCGTTCGCGCGCATCGAGAACCACTACTTCGTCAACGGCGGTTTCTTCGAGGTCGAAGACCAGTTGCTGCGCGACGCGACGCGCGTCGCCGACATCCCGGGCGTCATCGTGCACGGCCGCTACGACGTGGTGTGCCCGGTCGCCAATGCCTGGGAACTACACAAGGCCTGGCCGAAGGCGAAGCTCGAGATCACGCCGGCATCGGGCCATTCCGCCTTCGAGGCCGAGAACGTCGACGCGCTGGTGCGTGCGACCGACAGTTTCGCCTGACGAGACGCCTTCAGTACCAGCGATGGGGAACACGATGGACTCACACCGTGAGCAGGCTTCCGCGTTCGATCAGCGCGTGCTCGACCTGTATGACGACTACGTGCACGGCCGCGTCGACAGGCGGGGCTTCCTCGCAGGTGCGGCGCAGTTCGCGGTAGGCGGCACCACGGCGGCGGCGATGCTCGCGGCGCTGGTGCCGCAGTACGCGTTCGCTGCGCAGGTGGCGGCGGATGATCCGCGCATCAGCACGGTCTACCGCACGTTTCCTGCACCGGACGGCCATTGCGAAGGGCGTGGTCTGCTGGCGATGCCGCGCGGAGAAGGGCGTTATCCCGTCGTGCTGGTGGTGCACGAAAACCGCGGCCTGAATCTGTATATCGAGGATGTCGCGCGCCGGTTGGCGGTCGCGGGCTTCATCGCCTTTGCTCCCGACGCGCTGTATCCGCTCGGTGGCTACCCGGGCAATGACGATGCCGGGCGCGAGCTGCAGGCCACGCTGGATCGCGCCAAGGTTATCGCGGATATCGAAGCCGCCGCGCGCTTCGCCCATGCGTTGCCGTGCAGCACCGGAAAGCTGGGCGTGGTCGGCTTCTGCTTCGGTGGTCTGGTGACGAACCTGCTCGCCTCACGATTGCCCGACCTGGTCGACGCGGGCGTGCCTTATTACGGCGGCCAGCCGTCGGCGGACGAGGCGGCGCGCATCAAGGCGCCGCTACTGTTGCATTTCGCCGAGCTTGATGCGCGCGTCAATGCGGGCTGGCCAGCCCACGAGCAGCAGCTGAAGGCCGCCGGCGTCGCGTATACCGCGCAGGTCTATCCCGGCGTGAACCATGGTTTCCACAACGACACCACCCCGCGTTACGACGCGGCGGCTGCGGCGCTGTCGTGGCAGCGGACGCTGGCGTTCTTCCGCGACCATCTCGTCAGGATCCGGTAGCACGTCACAACACCGCGCGCGAGCGTGCGCCCCGCTGTCCGGTCGCCGCACGCGGGTACGAACGAGTCGGGTGGATACCACGCCATGGGTTGCGTGGCGGTGGTCGGACGATTCGGGTGCACGTGGCAATGACGGTGGAAGCAGGGCGGACGGGTGCGGACAGGATCGGACTGGAAGATGTCGACCTCCCGCGATTGGGCATGGCGGCCATGCGCTTCATCAAGGCCATCGAGCGGGGGCAGCACGGCGTGCTGTGGGATGCGGCATCGGATGCGATCCGGACGTCGACGCCACGGGACCTCTTCATCAGCTCGCTGGCGCATCGCCACCACGTATTGGGGCGCGGCCTCGGCCGACGCTGGACAGCGGTCCGTGTCGATCAGCCGGTGAGGGCCGACAGGTTGCCCGGTACCTACGCGCTGCTGGAATTCTCGGTGTCGTTCGGCGAGGGTGCGCGGCATCGCGAGATGGTCACCCTGCGGCGCGAGGAACAGGGCATCTGGCGCCTGGCCGGATACGGCATCCGGGCCGCGTAACGGTTCAGTCGCGCGGCGTGCCATCAAGGGCGTGGTCGATCATCCACAGCCCGGCCCACAGCTTCGCATCCAGTTCGTAGCCTTCGCCGATCTTCTGCGCCAGCCACGCGGCGGCGCGCGTGCGGGGAATCGCATGCACCGTGATGTCCTCGTCGCCGTCCCCGCCACCCTCGCCCACCTTGCGCAGGCCAGTGGCGCGCACGAAGGCGATCTTTTCGCTGCTGCTGCCGGAGGACGTCGGGCCGATCATCAACACTTCCGCGTGGTCGGCGGTCCACCCGGTCTCTTCCTCGAGCTCACGGATCGCGGATGTCTCGATCGACTCGCTGGCATCGATGTCACCCACCAGTCCCGCCGGCATCTCGATCGTTCGCGCCTGCAGCGGCACGCGGAACTGTTCGACGAACAGCACGTCGTCGTCAGGCGTCACCGCGATGATGATCGCCGCCAGGCCGCCCGCATGCGCGCGCTCCACGTATTCCCACGTGCCACGCACCATCATGCGTTGATATTTGCCTTGCCACACCGTTTCGGCGGGCACCCTGCGCTTGTCGTCGTCGCGTTCATCCATGCGCTGATGCTATCCGGTGCAAGTGACGTTTGACAGCCGGTCAATAGCCGGGTCACTCCAGCCCCGCCGCCACGCGCAACCGCCGCCGCGTCATCGGGCCGAAGCGGAGCGCATCCGACAGCGCACCCAGCATGTCGCCGTCGGCCTGGCCACGCTCGTGGCCGGTGGCGATGTCGCCCAGCGGCGCGTCGAGTGCAATGGTCGTGAGTTGACGCCACAGCAGCGCGTGTTCGCGCTGCTCGCGCAGGCGGATGGCCATGGTGGCGGCGCCACGCAGGCGCAGGAAGGTGACTTCGTCCATGCGCCCGAGCAGGGTGTCCAGGTCGCCGAAATGCGCCAGCAGGACCGCGGCGGATTTCGCGCCGATGCCGCTTACGCCGGGAATGTTGTCCACGGCGTCGCCGGTGAGTGCCAGGTAGTCGGCGATCTGGCGTGCTTCCACGCCGTAACGTGACTTCACGCCGGCCATGCCCCAGCGCTGGCCGCGTGCGAAGTCCCACTGCTCGTCATGTTCGTGCAGCAACTGCGACAAATCCTTGTCGGCCGAGACGATGACGCCATGGAAGCCCTGGGGGCGCGCCACATGCAGCGCGCTGCCGATCAGGTCGTCGGCCTCGTACTCGCCATGCGCCAGCACGCTCAGGCCGAGCGCGGCGCACAGCGCCTTGCAGTGGGTGAACTGGCGCCGGAGTTCTTCCGGCGCGGGATCGCGGTTGGCCTTGTAGGCCGGATACAGCCGGTTGCGGAAGCAGCTGTCCAGCGCCTCGTCGAACGCGATGGCGATGTGCGCGGGACGCTCCTTCTCCAGCAACTCGAGCAGGAAGCGCGCGAAGCCGTGCACCGCGTTGGTGGGCCAGCCGTCGGCGTCCTGGAATTCGTCGGGCATCGAATGCCAGGCGCGGAAGACGTACAGGCTGGCATCGACCAGATACAGCGGACGCGGGTGCAGCATCTCAGGCATCGGGCATCCATTCGGTGAGCAGCGTGGCCGGATCCGGGCGCTCCCGTTCGGGGGCTTCCAGCCGGGGCGTGCCGATGTGGATGAAGCCGACGATCTTCTCGCCCGGCGCGAGGCCCAGCGATTGCGCGACCTGTGCGTCGTACGCCATCCAGCCGGTCAGCCACTGCGCACCGAAGCCGAAGGCCTGTGCCGCCTGCAGCAGGGCGAAGCAGACGCTGCCGGCCGTGAGCAGTTGTTCCTGCTCGGGCACCTTGTGGCCCGGTGTCAGGCGAGCGACCACCGTGATGATGTCCGGTGCGCTGGAGAAGCGGCCGCGGTCCTTCTCGACTGCTGCGTCGGGCGCATCCGGGTCGAGTGCGCGGGTACGGGCGGCCAGCTGGTCGCCCAGTGCATGGCGTGCATCGCCGTGGATATGGATGAAGCGGAACGGCACCAGCTTGCCGTGGTCGGGCACGCGCACGGCGGACGCCAGCATGCGGTGCAGCGTGACATGATCGGGGCCGGGTTCGGCCAGTTGCTTCGAAGGCACGGAACGCCGCGCATCCAGCACCTGCAACATACTTTCGGTGTCCATCGAGTCCCCTTATAGTGGGATGCACTGCACAGTATCGGTGCATGAGTTTAATCGCAGCGGATGCGTCATGGTCCGCGCCACGCGAGGACCCGCGTCTGCGGGTGTCGCGGACAACCTGGCCAACCGAAGACGCAATGCCCACGCCTCCACCCCTCCCGACCACCGGCAACCAGCTCGTCGCGCTGTTGCGGGAGGCGATGCAGCCGCCGTTGGACGCGGCGTTCGCCGACGTGGTGGATGGTCTGCGCCAGCCCATGCTGGACCGGTTGGAACGGATGGAGCTGGACCGCGGCCCCTATCTCGACGGGCTGCTGGCATTGAAGGACCGGCGCGAGGCGATCCTGCGCGGGTTCCGCGAGGACATGGCATCGGCGTGGCAGATCGCCGCCGAGGGCGAAGCTTCCGCCGTCCGCTTCGGCGAAGAGCACACGGGCGATGCGGTCGGCCTGGGACTGGTGGAAGAAGACGAACTTGATGTGCGTCTGGCGACCGAACAGTTGGCGGATGCCATCTCGCGCGAGTGGCAGTCCGAGCTGCTGCGCCTCAACGGTTACCTGACGTGGCTCGACATGGGCGTCCGGTTGCAGCCGGACAGTGCGCCCTATTCCCCGGCACGTATCGCGATGGCCGTGTATCGCGGCCTGGCGGGCGCGTCGCTGCCGGGCAACGTGCGTGCCCTGGCCGTGCAGTGCTGCGGACGCGAGTTCGTGGAACTGGTCGGTCCGATCTACGAGTCCATGCACGCGCGGCTGGTGCGTCGGCTGGGCGCGCAGGACAGCACCACTGCGCGGATGCGCCGCGCACAGTCCATCCCCAGCGCGGGCGACGAGGCGACCAGTGAACCCGACTGGATGACGCGCTTCTTCGTGTCCTGGGATCAGGGCGATGCGGATTCGACGACGGCATCGCCGGACGGCACGACCCTGCCGCCGGCGCTGCATCACCTGCTGGAAGAGTCCAGGCAGAAGCGTGCCCGCGACCAGGGCTCGGTGCGCAGCGCCGTGCCGCGCACGTCGTTGTCGCAACGGGAGCTGGTGGTGGCGCTGACCCTCCTGCAGATCGCGGCGCCCGAGGTGCACGCGGAGGTGCTCGCGCGGCCCGACAGGCTGCAGGCGGCGTTCAAGCAGCAGATCTTCCGGCAGGCGGCGCAGCTGGGCGTCGCGCCGGAGGCCGTGGCGATCGCGGATGCGGACGAGAACGTGGTCGACCTCGTCGGCATGCTGTTCGAAGTGATCTTCCGGGAAAGCCACCTCGCGACCGAGCAGGTGCACGTGCTTGGCCGCCTGATGGCGCCCATGGCCAAGGTCGCCCTGCAGGACCGCAAGTTGTTCCTGCAGGCCACGCATTCGGCCCGGCGGCTGCTCAACGTGCTGGTGGAGGCCTGCGACGGCAATCCGGGCGAGAATGACGCCCAGCGCCTGTTGCTGGAGAAGGTCAAGGACACCGTGCAGCGGCTGGTCGCCGATTTCGACGAAAGCCAGTCGGTCTTCCGGGCGGCGCGGACGGACTTCAACGATTTCTACGCGCGCTACCGTGGCGAAGCGGAAAAGGCCGAGCAGGCGCTGGCGGCGGAGCAGCACGCCCGGGATGCGGAAGCGGCGGTCGTGGCCACGTTCGCCGGCGTGCTCGATGCGAAGCTGCAGGCGCATGACGTGCCCGCGCCGATGCGACGGGTGCTGCAGGACGGCTGGCCGGCGTATGCAGCCCGCATGCAATCGCTCAACAAGCCGCAGGCCGCGCCGATGATGCTGGATGGGCTGCTGCAGGCGGTCGATGTCGCGAACGTGCGCGGCGACGTGCGCAACTGGCACGCCGCGATGGACTGGCTGCAGCCCATGTGGATGGCGTCGGGGCAGGGGAAGGATGCCATTGCGCGCCAGCGCGAACAGCTCTTCGCGGCGCTCGTCACGCCACAGGCGGTGACGCCGCCGGCCGCGGAGGTGGCGCCATCCAGTGCGCCACCATTGCTGCCGGGCCTGCTGGATTCGCATGAGTTGCAGGAAGGGTTGCAGCGGCACGATCCGGTGATGACCGACTACTTCCAGCAACTGCGGGAAGGCAGCTGGCTCGACTTCGTCGACAAGGACAACCGCGTGCAGGTCGGCCGCCTGAGCTGGATCAGTCCGGTGTCGCGACGCCTGATGTTCGTCAACCGGGCGGGTGGCCGCATCTGCGTGGCGTCGGTGCAGGAACTGGTGGTGATGGCGCAGTTGGGCCGCGTGCGGATGCACCGCGACGAGGACGCCTTCTACAGCGCCATGCAGGGCGTGGTGGACCGCCTGGTGGTGCCTGCGCGGCCCTGATCCGGACGGGCGGACCGACATGCAAGCGGCGTGCCGCACTGCGGTTGCGTGATGTAACGTGTTGCGCGGCATCAAACTGCCGAGGCCATCACGGTTGCCCGCCAGCCGGATTTCCTACGATGTCGTCGCGGATCTCCGTCCGCATCCCCCACCTTTCTTTCGCCCCCCCGGGCGGGGAACCTTGCGCATGTCGAACGTCCCCAACCTCGCCGACCGCCCCGGGCGCGACACGCGCCTGCTGGAGCAGGCGCGCGACGCCGCGATCCCGCCGCTGGTCGATGCCTTCGCGGTCGCGCTGGGACGTTTCGACGATGCGTTGTTCGACCGTGCCGAGCGTGCCGGTCCTTCCCAGATGGCCTTCCTGGATGCGATGCGCGAACTGCGCCGCCGACGCGAAGACATCATCGGGCGCTTCCGCGCCCAGCTGCAGCGCTCCTGGAAAGCACTGGAAGCCGGCCAGCCCGTGCCGATCGAGCAGGTCTTCCTCGAGTCCGCGGAGGACACCCTCAGCCTGGTGTCCGAGCAGGAACTGGAATCGCGGCTGGCCGTGCGCAACTTCGCCAGCGTCATCCAGCGCGAATGCAAGCCCGTGCTGGCACGGCTGGATCGTCGGCTGGGCTGGATCGCCGGGGACATCGCGCTCGACGCCGACCTCAATCCGATCGGTCCCGAGCACATCGGCGTGGCCGTGCACCTCGCGTTTTCGGGCTGCGACCTGGCGCCCGACGTGCGCCTGGTGGTGATCAAGCTGTGCGAACGCGACTTCGTGCCGGCCATCGCGCGCATCTACGCGGCGCTGGACCAGCGCCTGGTGCAGGTCGGCGTGATGCCCGAGTTGCCGGCGCGCCGTGCGCCCACGCAGGCCGCGGAGCCTGCGTCGGATGGCGCGCAGGAGCTGGATGGCACCGGTGAGGGGGAAGACCCCGGAGCGCCTGCCTGGGCAGCGCGCTTCCTCAATCGCATGGCCGGTGTCAGCCGCGGGTTGCAGGCGAGCCAGCCCGCACCGGTTGCGGGCGGGTTCGGCGATGTGCCGCCCGGCTATGGATCGGCGCCGGGCGCGCAGGGCGTGTTGCTCGAAGCCCTGCATCATCTGCTGCAGGAGTCGCGCCGCGGGCGCGACGCCGCCGGCGCGCCGGACGCGCGTCCGGCCGATCCGCGCCAGCGGGACCTGTCGCAGCGCGAGATGCTCTCCGTGTTGTCGCTGCTGCAGGCGGCGCCCAGCGCCACGCTGCGCGCGGCGATCGGCGACACCGGCGAATCCCTCTCCCAGCGGCTGAAGAACGAGGTGCTCAGCAGCGCCACGCAGTTGGGTGTCGACCCGTCGCAGGCGCGGCTGGCGCCGGTCGACGAGGATGCGATCGACCTCGTCGGCATGCTGTTCGACGTGATGCTGGACGAGCGCGACCTGGAAGGTCGTCCGCGCGAACTGATCGGCCGGCTGGTGGTGCCCTTCGTCAAGGTGGCGCTGCTGGACCGCCGCATGTTCGTGCAGAAGACGCATCCGGCGCGCCGGTTGCTCAACGTGCTCGCCGAGGCCTGCGAAGGTAACAACGGCGAGAGCGCGGCCGAGCGCACCCTGCTGACCAAGGTCGAGGAAGTCGTCGATCGCCTGGTCGCCGAGTTCAACGAGAACCTGGCGATCTTCCTGACCCTGGAGGAAGAGTTCCGCGCATTCCTCGAACAACACCGTCGCCGCATCGAGATCGCCGAGCGCCGCGCCGCCGAGATCCAGCGCGGCCAGGAACGCCTCGAGGCCGCGCGTGCGCGCATGACCTCGGAGCTGGACGAGCGCCTGGCCGGTCGGCGCGTGCCGCAGGCCATCGAGGATTTCCTGCGCCAGCCCTGGGCGCACCACGTCACCATGACGGTGTTGCGCGAGGGCGATGACGGGGCGGGTTTGCGCGAATCGCTCGCGCTCGCCGACGGCGTACTCGAAGAACTCACCGAGGCGCAGCGCCATGTGGTCGGCAAGCCATGGCTGCAGGCCTGGCGCACTGACATGCTGAAGGTGTTCGCCAGCGTCGGCATGAACCAGGACGCCGCGGCCGGCGCCGTCGATGCCTTGCACGACACGCTGCAGGCGGTCGCCGCTGCGCGCCCGGACCTGGAAAAGGCGCTGCCGGAGTTGCCGCAGGTCGTGCTGCCGAAACCCGTCGTCGACGAGGAGACGGCGCCGATCCAGTTGGTGGGCGGCGCCGATACGCTCGATTTCGACCACAGCGACGCGGATCATTTCCGGGGCCTGCCGATCGGCACCTGGCTGGACTTCATCGACAAGGACAACAAGGTGCAGGCGGGCAAGTTGTCGTGGGTCAGCCCGATCTCCTCCCGCCTGCTGTTCGTCAACCGCCGTGGCGTGCGTTTCTGCGTGGCGTCGCCGGAGGAACTCGCCGCGATGGTGCGGCTGGGCCGCCTGCGCACGCACCAGAGCGAAGATGCGTTCGACAGTGCGATGCAGGGCGTGATCGAACGCCTCGAGCCCGTGCCCGCCGCCACGCCTGCCTGACCGGGGCGCCCCGCGCGGCCGCGCCGCGCTCTGTTAGCATCGCCGCTCGGGTGACCTAACGACGAGGGGCGCAATGGCGGTCGAAGTTCGGGTACTGAAGGAAACCGCCGCAGGCGAACGCCGCGTGGCCGCGACACCGGAAACCATCCGCAAGATGCTCGCGGCGGGCGCACGGGTCACCGTCGAACGGGGGGCGGGCGAAGGCGCCGGCTTCATCGACCAGGCCTATGCCGACGCCGGTGCCGAACTGGTCGACGACCGTGGCCGCGACCGTGCCGACCTGCTGCTCTGCGTGCAGCCGCCGTCGCCCGACGCCATCGCGGGGTTCAAGACCGGCGCCACGCTGGTCGGCGTGCTGCAGCCGGCGGGCGACGCGGCACGCGCAGAGGCGCTGCAGGCGAAGGGCATCCAGGCGTTCCCGCTCGAGCGCTTGCCGCGCACCACGCGCGCGCAGGCGATGGACGTGCTGAGTTCGCAGGCGGGCATGGCCGGCTACAAGGCCGTGCTGATCGCCGCGCAGCTGGCACCGCGCTTCTTCCCGATGCTGACCACGGCGGCCGGCACGATCCGTCCGTCGAAAGTGCTGATCGTCGGCGCGGGCGTCGCCGGTCTGCAGGGCGTGGCCACCGCCAAGCGTCTTGGCGCGCAGGTCGAAGGCTTCGACGTGCGCCCGGAAACGCGCGAACAGATCGAATCGCTGGGCGGCAAGTTCCTCGACCTGGGCGTCAGCGCGGCAGGCGAGGGCGGCTACGCACGCCAGCTGACCGACGAGGAACGCGCGCTGCAACAGCAACGACTGGCCGACCACCTGAAAGGCATCGACGTGGTGGTGTGTACCGCTGCGGTGCCCGGTCGCCCGGCGCCGAAGATCGTGTCGGCCGCGATGGTCGAGGGCATGAAGCCAGGCAGCGTGATCGTCGACCTGGCGGCGGAAACCGGCGGCAACTGCGAACTGACGCGTCCCGGCGACACTTACCTGCACGGCGGCGTGACCATCGCCGGCCCGCTGAACCTCGCGAGCCTCGGTGCGGTCCACGCCAGCGAGATGTACGCCCGCAACGTGCTGAATTTCGTCGCGTTGTTCGTCAAGGACGGCGCACTGCAGTTCGACTGGGACGACGAACTGCTGGCGAAGACGGTGTGGCCCGAACGAGCTGCCGCGTGACGCGATGGGCATGGCTTTGGGTGGCGATGCTCGTGATCGGGCAGGCCGTCGCGCAGGAGTCGCCTTACCTCGATCAGGATCCTGCGGCGTCGTATCTCGGCTATCCGCCCGGCGGACGCGTGAAGTTCCGGGCGATGATTCAGGCCGCGCTGCAAAAGAATCCACGCAATGTCTCCGCGCTGGTCCATCGGGCTCACCTCTATGGCGAGATGGGCGATCGTGAGCGGGAACTCCGCGATTACGATGCCGCGCTCAGCGCAAGCGAGCCGGCAAGCCCTCAGCGCCGACATGTCCATTGGTCGCGCGGCTGGTCGCGCTATGACCAGGGCGATATCGAAGGCGCTTTGGCCGACTGGGCCGAGGCAGAGCGCCTGCATGGTGGTCGGCCTGCATGGGTGACGTATACGCGTGCACTTGCGTATTGGACGGCTGGAGACCACGCCACTGCATTGCACTGGTACGCCTTGGCCGCGAGTGCCTACCCGGAGTGGGGCACGGATGCAGGCATGGAGCAGCGGATCAGGTACTGGAGTAGACCTCAGCAAACCCAGATGCGCGCGGTGTACGCGCGCTGGAAGGCCGGCTAAGCGACGCCGGCGCTGCCGGCCTCAGCGTTCCGGCCGTCGATCGCGGTCACGATCGCGATCACGCGGCGGCGGTGCGTTGTCGCGCATCCATGCCTCGCGTTGCCCGGGCGTCATCTTCTTCCATTGTTCGCGCAACGCGTCGCGCTGTTCCGGGCTGAGCGCCTTCATGTAGCCGTACAGCGCACGCGCCTGGCGGCGCTGGTCGGGACTCATGTCTTCGAACCGCTTCATGCCGTGGCGCGCCTGTGCGCGCTGTTCCGGCGTGAGCGACTGCCAGCGCTGTGCGCGCTCCAGCATGCGGGGGCGCTCGTCGGGTTCGCGGTTCCAGCGGTCGCGCACCGGCGCGATCAACGCGTCGCGCTGCTGCGGCGTCAGCGTGTCCCAGTCGGGCAGCGGGGTCGGTGCGGCCTGCGCCAGGACCGGGCCGCTGGCGAGCAGCAGACCGAAGGCAAGGACGCGAAGGGCATGGACCTTCATCGGGTCGACTCCATGGCAAGGGGCTGGGCATCGGCGGACGCCAGCCAGAGGTAGAGATCGGGATCTTCGTCGAACGCGCTGGACACCCCCAGTTCGTCCGCCGACAGATCGCTGTCGGTCGAGGCGACGGCCATCGTCGTCGACGGCGTGCCAGCGTCCGGCGCGCGGGGCAGCCATTGCAGGCCGACACCGACGGCGAGCACCGCCGAGAACGCGGTGGCCGTCAGCCAGCGCCAGGTGTGCCGGCCGCCCGTGGACGGTGCCTGCCGCTGCGCGTCGTGGCGCGCGCTGCGCAGCCGCATCAGCGTCTGCGGCGACATCTGGGCCAGCGCGGCCTGGTGCAGGCGACGGGCCTGCTGGTCCATGCCATGGCCGTCGTCGTGGGCGGGGTTCATCGGAATTCCTCCAGTTGCCGTTGCAGGGCGTCGCGCGCGCGGGACAGGTGGGTCTTCACCGATCCTTCCGAGCAGCCCATCGCGCGTGCCGTATCGGCCACGTCCAGTTCTTCGAGTACGCGCAAGGTAAAGGCCTCGCGTTGCCGGTTGGGCAGGGTGCGCAGGGCCTGTACCAGCCGCGCATAGGCTTCACGCTGGTCATGCGTCTGCGCAGGACCGGCGCCGTGGTCGGGCGCCCAGTCCACCGGGCTTTCTTCACCGCGGTCACCGGTCGGCAGCAGCCAGCGCAGCCGGAACCCGGCGCGGCGCTGCATGTCGATGATGCGCCTGCGCAGGATGCTCCAGAACAGCGGCGACCACTCGGCGGCTGGATGGTCGCGGTAGACGAGCATCTTCATCATCGCGTCCTGCACGGCGTCCAGCGCATCCTCGCGGTGGCGCAGGCCGCTTTCGGCGAAGCGGAACGCGCGCGGCCCGATGTCGGCCAGGAACAGGTCGAGCGTCGCCGCCAGCGGACTGGGCGACGACGCGTCGGATAGCGGACTCGCTGCGGTGCTCACCAACATAGCTTAGCGGCCGGTGCCGTGAATCAGCTGCGACGGTCGATGCGGTCGCCCAGGTCGCCCAGGTCGCCGGCGAAGGCGCCCCCGGTGGCGGAGAGCAGCAGGACGGACAAACCCGGCAGAGACAGGCGCTTCATGATCGGGTCCTCGGGGTGGGGTGCATGCAGGGAAACGTCCCGCACGCACATCGGTTGACGCCATCCCACCGGACCACGGGCGGGTTCAGGTAGGGTTATGATGCGGGGCCGCCGCGGCAGCGCCGCTCGGTAACCAACACAACGTGGATGGGATGGGGGAGCGGATGAGCGACGGGTTCGTGGCGCTGTACATCTTCATGCTGGCGGGCATCGCCGGGCACGTGATCATTTCGCGGGTGCCGGTGATCCTGCATACGCCGCTGATGTCCGGCTCCAACTTCATCCACGGCATCGTGCTGATCGGCGCGATGGTCGTGCTGGGCCACGCCGATACCACGCTGGAAAAGGCCATCGGCTTCATCGCCGTGCTGCTGGGTGCGGGCAACGCTGCCGGCGGCTACGTGGTCACCGAGCGGATGCTGGACATGTTCAAGAGCAGCAAGGCACCGGGAGGCGGCAAGTGAGCGCGCTCACCCTGGTGAAGCTGAGCTATTTCGTCGCAGCCACGCTGTTCCTGCTCGGCCTGCAGCGCATGGCCAGCCCGAAAACCGCGCGCAGCGGCATCCAGTGGGCCGGCGTCGGCATGCTGATCGCCACCGTGGCCACGTTCTTCCTGCCCGGCCTGCACAACATCGGCCTGATGATCGCGGCCATCGTGATCGGCGTCGGACTGAACTGGATCTGGGGCAAGAAGGTGGCGATCACCGACATGCCGCAGATGGTCGCGCTGTTCAACGGCATGGGCGGCGGTTCGGCCGCGGCGATCGGCGCGGTGGAACTGGTGCGCTATTCCGGCGGCGAGGCGTCGGTGCCGTCGACGTTCACGCTGTCGCTGGCGGTGATCGGCGCGCTGATCGGCGCGGTGTCGCTGACCGGTTCGGTGATCGCCTGGGCCAAGCTCGATGGGCGCATGGACAAGCGCTACACGTTCCCGGGCCAGCAATGGTTCAACGCGCTGGTCGCGCTGGCCGCCATCGCAAGCGGTGTGATGGCGCTCACCACGCTGGCGATGCCATGGATCGTCGCGTTCTTCGTGCTGTCGCTGGCGCTGGGCGTGCTGATGACCCTGCCCATCGGCGGTGCGGACATGCCGGTGGTGATCTCGTTGTACAACGCGTTCACCGGCCTGGCGGTCGCCTTTGAAGGCTATGTGCTGGGCAACGAGGCGCTGATCATCGCCGGCACCATGGTCGGTGCGGCCGGCATGCTGCTGACGCGGCTGATGGCCAAGGCGATGAACCGCAGGATCAGCAACGTGTTGTTCTCCAACTTCGGCGGCAGCAGCGCGGCGATGCAGGAGATCGGCGGTTCGATGAAGCCCATCGAGGCGGCCGACGTGGCCGCGATGATGGCCTACGCCGAGCGCGTGGTGATCGTGCCGGGCTACGGCCTGGCGGTCGCGCAGGCGCAGCACAAAATCTGGGAGCTGTCGCAGAAGCTGATGGATCGCGGGGTGAAGGTGAAGTTCGCCATCCACCCGGTCGCGGGCCGCATGCCGGGCCACATGAACGTGCTGCTGGCCGAAGCCGGCGTGCCGTACGACCTGATCGCCGACATGGACGACATCAACCCCGAGTTCGCCAACACCGACGTGTCGCTGGTGATCGGCGCCAACGACGTGGTGAACCCGGTGGCGAAGACCGACCCGGCATCGCCGATCTACGGCATGCCGATCCTCGACGTGGTGAACTCGAAGAACACCATCGTCATCAAACGCGGCAAGGGCACCGGCTTCGCCGGCATCGAGAATGCGCTGTTCTACGCCGACAACACCCGCATGCTGTACGGCGACGGCTCCGAGATGGCGAATGCGCTGGTCAGCGAACTGAAGGCGCTCGACGGCGGGCACTGACGCCGCCGCTCCGCGTCAGCGCGTCCACCAGGCAGCGAGCAGCGGTGCGATCACCAGCGCCGCCGCATCGAGCGGCGTGGTGGTGAGCGAGATCAGCGTCCACGCGTGATGCGCGCCCAGGCGCAGCACCGAATCCCATGGATTGAGCCCGAACGAGAAGCCCATCTGGGTGGCGGCGATCGTCCACAACGCCAGCGCCGAGATCGCGCCCGTGGCCAGCGCGCCGAGCGCGGCGCGTCGCGGCCCCGCGGGCACGCCGCCCAGGCGCAGCACCAGCACCACGTCGAGTGCCGCCAGCAGCGCCATCCAGCCGGCCTGGCGTTGGAGGTAGAGCGCCAGCGCCACCCAGATCACCAGCACGCAGCCACCGGCCAGCACGAGCATCACGGGAACGAGCCAACGGGGGAAACGACGCGGGGCGGGGGGCATGGAGACTCCGGCGGGGCCGCCAAGGATACGGCCTGAACGCGGTCGCCGGGGCGCGGGCGCTACAATAGGCCGCCTTGCAGCGCCCCACGCGCGCCCCCATCTGGTCCGGCATGTACTCCCGCAGCAGCGAACCCGTCCAATTCTCCCGCGACTGCGCCGCCGTGCTGGTGCCGCAGGGCGAACTCGTCACCCTGCCGGCCGGCAGCTACGGCTACATCACCCAGGCCCTCGGCGGCAGCTACACCGTCTTCGTCGAAGGCAACCTGATGCGCATCGCCGGCAAGGATGCGGATGCCATCGGCAAGGAGCCGTCCGAGCCGCTGTCGCTGCCGGAGGACGCCAGCGACGAGGAGGTCGAGGCGCTGGTCTGGAACCAGCTGCGGACCTGCTTCGATCCCGAGATTCCGTTCAACATCGTCGACCTGGGCCTGGTGTACGAAGCCAACCTCAGCACGCGCGACGACGGCCAGCGCGACGTCGAGGTCAAGATGACGCTGACCGCGCCCGGCTGCGGCATGGGCGAGATCCTGGTCGACGACGTGCGCAGCAAGCTCGAGATGATTCCGACCGTCGCCGAAGCCGACGTCGAACTGGTGTTCGACCCGCCGTGGGGCCGCCACATGATGTCCGAAGCCGCCAAGCTAGAAACCGGCATGCTCTGAGCCGTCCGGCTCGTCCCTTGCAGAACCCGTCAGGAAGGAAGAGATGAACGTGATGAACGCCGCCCCGTTGACCTACCGCGTGAACCGCTCCGACAAGGCCCGCACGCCGGCCGAGCGCGACGCCATCCTCGCCAATCCCGGGTTCGGCCTGCACTTCACCGACCACATGGTCGCCATCGCCTGGGACAAGGCGAAAGGCTGGCACGACGCCGAAGTGCGCGCCTACGGTCCGCTCTCGCTCGACCCGGCCGCTTCGGTGCTGCATTACGGCCAGGAGATTTTCGAAGGCATCAAGGCCTACCGCCATGCCGACGGTTCCATCTGGACCTTCCGCCCCGACGCCAACGGCGCGCGCCTGCAGCGCTCGGCCGCGCGCCTGGCGCTGCCGCAGCTGCCGGTCAACGAGTTCGTCGAGTCGCTGCGCCAGCTGGTCGCCGTCGATGGCGACTGGGTGCCGTCGGCCGTGGAGACCAGCCTGTATTTCCGTCCCTTCATGATCGCCACCGAGGCCTTCCTCGGCGTGCGCGCCGCGCACCAGGCCGGTTACTACGTCATCGCCAGCCCGGCAGGCGCGTACTTCGCCAAGGGCGTGGCGCCGGTGGCGATCTGGCTGTCCGAAGACTACGCACGTGCGGCCAAGGGCGGCACCGGCGCGGCCAAGTGCGGCGGCAACTACGCCGCCTCGCTGCTGCCGCAGCAGGAAGCGCAGGCACAGGGCTGCTCGCAGGTGCTGTTCCTCGACCCGGTCGAAGGCAAGTACCTGGAAGAACTGGGCGGCATGAACGTGTTCCTGGTCTACAAGGACGGCCGCATCGTCACCCCGGCACTGTCGGGCAGCATCCTGGAAGGCATCACCCGCTCCAGCATCCTGCAGATCGCGCGCGACCGCGGCCACGCCGTCGAAGAGCGCAAGGTGTCGATCGACGAGTGGAAGCAGGGCGTCGCCTCGGGCGATATCGTCGAAGTCTTCGCCTGCGGCACCGCCGCGGTGATCACGCCGATCGGCCAGCTGAAGGGCAAGGGCTTCGAAGTCGGCGATATCAACGCGCCGGCCGGCGAGGCGACGATGGGCATCCGCAAGGAACTCACCGACATCCAGTACGGCCGCCTGCCGGATCGCCATGGCTGGCTGGTGAAGTTACGCGACTGATCGTCGCCGCATCGCTGTAGAAAAAGCCCGCGGAAACGCGGGTTTTTTTATGCGCCGATCTTGTGTGCATGCGATAAAAAATTATTTCTCATCACATACGAAACACGTAAATGAATCTACGCGACGATGTCTACCGGTGACCATCGCTTCATGCGTGTAGTCCGATGATTACGTTTGCAACGTGTTGCGATGAAGTGTGTCTCTCATCGCTGATTCACCTGCGCACATTCCGATAGCGTCGTCCCTGCGTCGCGCATTGCGCGGCGTGCATCCGGTCGAACGCAACCGCCCGTCCACCCCCTCCCGTATCTGCCCTGCGCCCTCGACCGGGCCATTGCCGCATTGGCGGCTTTTCATTCCATCTTGAGGGAGAGTCTGATGTCTGGATTTGCAAAGCGTGGTTCGCGTATGCGCCTGCTGTGCCTGTCGTCCGCCGTGCTCGTGTCGCTGTATGCGTTGCCGGCGATGGCCGGACGCGTCGACATGGGCGGCTTGCAGGTGGAAGAACCCGGTGGCTACGACCGCTTCATCGTGAAGTACCGCGACGGCAGTACCGAGAGCACAAACGCGACGCAGTTGCAGCGCTCGCTCAGCACCGCCGCGAGCACCGGTGTCGCCAAGCGCGGTGGCCGCGTGCTGGGCCTGGAGAAGCTGCGCCGGCTGGCCGCGGGCGGCGCCGACGTCGTGCGTGCCGACCGCAAGCTGGACCGGGTGGAAGCCGAGTCGCTGATGCGGCAGCTCGCCGCCGATCCCAACGTGGAGTATGTGGAAGTCGACCAGCGCATGTATCCGACGCTGACGCCCAACGATCCGCGCCTGTCCGAGCAATGGGGTTTCGGCACCACCACCTCCGGCATCAACGTGCGTTCGGCCTGGGACAAGTCCACCGGTGCGGGCGTGGTAGTGGCCGTCATCGATACCGGCATCACCAACCATGCCGACCTCAACGCCAACATCCTGCCGGGCTACGACTTCATCAGCGACACGTTCGTCTCGCGCGACGGCAACGGCCGCGATTCCAACCCCAACGACGAAGGCGACTGGAACCCGGTGGCGAACGAGTGCTACAGCGGCTCGCCGGTCAGCAACTCCAGCTGGCATGGCACGCACGTGGCGGGCACGGTCGCGGCGGTGACCAACAACAGCACCGGCGTGGCCGGTACCGCGTTCGGCGCCAAGGTGGTGCCGGTGCGCGTGCTGGGCCGCTGCGGCGGCCTGACCTCGGACATCGCCGACGCGATCACCTGGGCCTCGGGCGGCACGGTCAGCGGCGTGCCGGCGAACGCCAATCCGGCCGAAGTGATCAACATGTCGCTGGGCGGCGGCGGCAGCTGTTCCACCACGTACCAGAATGCGATCAACGGCGCGGTCGGTCGCGGCACCACCGTGGTGGTCGCTGCCGGCAACAGCAATACGAATGTGTCCAGTGCGGTACCGGCGAACTGCCCCAACGTCATCGCCGTGGCGGCGACGACGTCGGCGGGTTCGCGCGCCAGCTTCTCCAACTACGGCACGGGCATCGACATCTCCGCGCCGGGACAGGGCATCCTGTCCACGCTCAACACCGGCACCACCACGCCGGGCAGCGCCAGCTATGCGTCGTACAACGGCACGTCGATGGCGGCGCCACACGTGGCGGGCGTGGTCGCGCTGATGCAGTCGGTGGCACCGTCGCCGCTGACGCCGGCGCAGGTCGAGACCATCATCAAGAACACGGCGCGTCCGTTGCCGGGCACGTGTTCGGGTGGGTGCGGTGCGGGCATCGTCGACGCCAATGCGGCGGTGGTCGCGGCGCAAGGCGGCACGCCGCCGGTCGGTGGCGTACAGACCTACACGAACGGCACCGACGTCAGCATTCCCGACAACAATGCGACGGGCGTGACCAGCACCATCGCGGTGTCGGGGCGGACGGGCAATGCGCCGAGCAATGCGCAGGTAGGGGTGAACATCGTGCACACCTACATCGGCGACCTGATCGTGGACCTGATCGCGCCGGATGGCTCGGTGTACGTGCTGCACAACCGCACCGGCGGCAGCGCCGACAACATCAACCAGACCTACACGGTCAACCTGTCCAGCGAAGCCCTCAACGGCAGCTGGCGTTTGCGCGTGCGTGACCGGGCCAGCCAGGACACCGGCTACATCAACAGCTGGAGTATCACGTTCTGACTAAGGGTCATTTCCCGAGAAAGTGCGCAGGGATGTGCATGAAGAACCCCGGCCTTGGCCGGGGTTCTTCTTTGGGGCCGGCATGAGTAGGGCGTGATACTCACATTCACTGGGGGCAGTTTCTTGCGCAAAACCTGGTCCCTTGGGGCTTGTAAATGCGTTTCCCTTCAATGCGGTGTAGACAGAAGCGGAGACGATCGTGTGACGATCGCTCCTGAAGCAAAGGATGGCGAGACTCGACAGGAGGTTGTGCAATGTCTTGCAAATATTTTCCGCCCGCTTTTTTTATATGTGCGAGCGCACGAATCGCCCTAGTCCTTTGTGGCTATGGACTCATCAAGTGCTCCAAGAGAGCGATTCGGCCGCGGTGGCACCGGTACGAGTGCCTCTTGCTTGTTGGCGTGTTGGCCATTGCGATGCTGTCAGGTTGCCAAGGTGTCGCGAATGCACGTTCCGGTGCCGTCAGAGAGGCTGAGCTTGAGCCGATATACGCCGAGGACCTGCCTGACGCCACTGGGTACATGGAAATGCACCTTGGTGATGCGACGATAGTCCTGAGATCGGATGGCTGTTCCAACCGGATGATGAGCAAGCTGATCTGCAGAAATGTCCGGCTCACGATATCGACCTCGACGTTGCAATCGCAGACTTTGATGCTTCCCGAAGTCTGGATCCCAAAGAAGCTCCCGCCTGGCCCTGTTGCAAGGACAGGCTTCCGTGGATCGTCGAGCTTGGCGTTCGCAGACGGTTGGTACGGCGTCATGCTATCCGACATCAATGTGGACGGTTACGAAGATCTGGTGGTCTGGAGTGGTTCCGATGGTACTTATGGCGATCCTTCTTACACTTATTTTCTGTACGACAAGAATGCCCGGCGTTTGAGCGAGAACGCCATGTTGGCGAAGCTGATGGAGTGGCATTCGCTGTCACGCATCATTGATGGTCGATTGTTTGCCTGGTACCGCAGTGGTCCATGTGATCGTGGCGAGAAGCTGATTGGAATTCGGGGTAACGGAGCTGAGATTCTGGCCAGCAGGGACTACACCACCTGCGGAGAACATGCGCTTGATGGTGAAGGCATATCTGATGATTCATGGATGAAACTGAAGGAGGAGCCAAAGCAATGAGCGATGGATATGGACGAAGCGCTGCCTCCACCATCACGCGCGACCAGGCAGTCCGCTTAATCGTGCGGACCTGTCTTGATTAAGGAGTTACGAACGATCGCCAGATCGCCTACGTGCTGGCGACGGCGGAGCACGAAAGCCAAAATTTCACCAGCCCTGAAGAGAATAGCGGTCGAAAACAAGCGGCAGAGATCGGCTACAAAGGAGGTGAGCGAGCTGGCTACGGAAGTGGCGAAGAGTATTTTGGTCGAGGTTACGCGCATCTTACCCACTGGGAAAATTACGACGACCTGGGCCGAGCACTGGGCATAGGCGACGATCTGCTACGCGATCCTGCGCTTGCATCGGATCCAGACATAGCTTCCCGCGTTCTCGTTGTCGGCATGCGCGACGGTATGTTCACGGGGCGCGCATTGGGCAACTACATTGCCGGTGAACATGTCGACTATCTAAACGCTCGCAGGATCGTGAACGGTACCGACCGAGCAGCTGATGTTGCGGCGCTTGCTCGAGACTGGGAGCCCATGGTTGGCGATCTGGTTACCTCGGTCCGGCGCGATGGCGTCGATCTGGCGCCGGTACAGGAAGCACGCCGGGACGGCATGCCGATTCAGCGCGGCGACGCCAACGCCCGCACCTTCGAATTGCAGCAATACCTTGTCGCCTTGAACATCACCGATGCAGCGGGGCAGCGACTGTCACCTGATGGCGACTTCGGGCGATCTACCCAGCAGGCGGTAAGTACCTACCAGCGCATGGCAGGCATCGAACCCCCAACCGGATCGGTAGACCAGACGCTGTTCGATCGGATCCGCGGCGAACTCCTGCAAGCCGACCCGAGCTTTCGGCTCAAGACCATGATGGATCTGCATGGGCCGTTGAAGGATGGGGTTCTAGGTCCCGCCGACCGTGGTGACTCGGTTGCTGAACTGCAGGAGCAGTTGCACGGACTCGGCTTTCGCGGAAGCAGCGGACGGCCACTAACCATCAGTCGCAACTACGACAAAGCCACACTGGAGGCCGTTCGCCGATTCCAAGACGGCGCGGACATCGCCCCCGCTAATGGGTTGGCCGATGAGCGTACCCGTGATGCGATCAATGCCCGTGCGGTTGAGCAAGGGTTGCAGGAAGCGACCGAGGCGGCGCGCCGCAGGGAGATCCGGGAAGCCCACCGGGAGCAGCCGGAACGGGGGCTGGGCCGGGAAGGGGATCAGCGACAAGGCATATCCCACGACCTGCCGGACCCATCCGGCGAATCGATGGTGAACCGTTACCTAGCGTCCATCCTGTCGGGTGACAGCAAGATGGCTGACCGCATCGCAAGCGAATTCGCACTGTCGAAGGATGGCCATGACCTGGCGCAGATGGGAGAGCGCTTGCTGGCGCAGCAGCACGCCTCGGAGCGGCAACAATCGCAGGATTGGCAGATGGCACGGTAGCCGAGCAGCTGAAGATGCGCTCATTAAGGATGTGAAGGACAAAGCGGTGTCATGGAAGACGTCAAAGCAATGCCGGTGGATATGCCAATGGACGAAATCAAGACCCTGATGATGCTGCGCGCCGAGATGGTCCAGCGCGAGGCGCGCATGACCGCGGCCATTGACGCTCAGGTGCAGTCGCTGCGACAGGAGGTCGTGCAGTTCCGTCGTGAAATTTCCGCGGTCGTGGACGGGGCGGGCAACCGCATCGCGCTGGATGCCAGGGAGGCGGTTTCGCCGCTGGTCGCGCAATACGGTAGTGCGGTATCCGGAGCATCAGCACAACTGAGGAACGCTGGCAGGACGGTATGGATGTGGCTCGCCGCCGCTGGGGCGAGCCTGCTGATGGTACTCATCGTCGGCTGGGCGTTGCTGGGCTACTACCGGCGCGAACTGGCGGCCACGAAAGAAGAGCTTCAGCGCTATGAAGACGCGGTTCCGGTCGTCGAGGCCTTCTACGCTTCAGACGCGGTGGTCTGCGGGGGCGTCATCTGCACCAACGTCGATCCCGGCGGATCGCGTGCCGGTGGCGAAGGACAGTACCGTGCGGCCAGGCAAAGGCCTCAGCGCTGAGAGATAGGTTGAGGTGAGCTTGCGACCGGCACACCGGAACAGTCAGAGGTGATGGAGCATCGGCGTATCCGCCAAGAAGGCGATATCTCCTTCTTCGTCACGAATCTCGCGGAGGGTTCCGCACTGACGGCTTGCACGGGATGGGTTGAAGGTCGCGCGGAACCCGTTGAATTGAGCGGATGCCTCGTTGGTGCGGATCGCCTTGTGCTCACCTTCCATCGCATTCAGAAACACGAATCCGTGAACGCCGCCGCATCTTGAGCCCTGTTCATCCGAACGGAAACGGATATTCGTGTCCGATTTTCACAGTGCCTGCACGTACGCCAACCTCAGCTGACACGTGGATGAAGCGGTCTGCGAAAACGCCGTTATATTCCGGTTCCCCCAGACGAAGGAGGTTCCGAATGTCCCTGACCAAGCACACCCCCGCCATGGCCCGCATGTTCGCCGTGGCGCTCATAGCCACCGCCGGTCTCAGCGGTTGCGCCACCTACGATGACGAGTTCGCCGGCATCAACTCGCGCCTCGACACGCTCGACTCCCGCGTCCAGGGCGCCGCCCAGAGCGCCGAGTCGGCCAACCAGTCGGCACAGCAGGCCAACCAGCGCCTGGATCAGATCGAAGGTCGCGTCCAGCGACTCGAGACGGCGCCGCGCCGCGTTCCGCGCGGCTGATCGCACCGGCGAGCACAGGTCGCCACGCGCGACCTGAGCCGGGACCAGGTGGCCTTCGCAGGCCACCGGTTTCCCTGTCTTCACCCACGTAGGAACCGCCCATCCGTATGCGCGCGCACCCCATGATCCTGGCCGTCCATGGCGTACTGGCATTGACGCTGGCGTTTTCGAGCATCGACCTGGCCAGCGCCAAGGAAACCGTCGCGCAACGTACAGCGGCCGTCGACGAACTGCCGAAAGACCAGGACGTCTCCAGCACGGTGGTCGAGCTGGCCGGCTGGGTGGTCGCGGCCAAGGACAGCCAGGGCTATCCGTTCGCCGTGATCGACAAGGCGTCCGCACAGATTCTCGTGTTCGGCGGCGACGGCCGCCTGCGTGGTGCCGCGCCCGGCCTGTTCGGCTCGGCGGTCGGCGACCACACCTCCCCCGGCATCGCCGGCCTTGCGCTGCGCGAGATTCCGGGCCGTGATCGCACCACCCCTGCCGGCCGCTTCATCGGTGGCTATGGTCCGTCCATCGACGCCGGGCGCGTGCTGTGGGTGGACTACGAGTCCGCCGTCTCCATCCATCCCACTGCGACCGGCGTGCCGGCCGAGAAACGCGTCGAACGTCTCGCCTCCGCCACGCCCGACGACAATCGCATCACACACGGCTGCATCAACGTGTCGCCCACGTTCTACGAGCAGGTCATCCGACCGACGTTCGAGCGGGGCGGCGTGTTCTACATCCTGCCCGACAAGGACTCGATCGCGGAGACCTTCCCGGAGTTCGCGCAGAGCCGCGCGACGACGAAAAGCAACGACGGAAAGCGTGGCAGGTCCGCCCGCAAGTAAGAAGCCGGGATCATCCCGATGCGTCCGGAGTGCCGCAAAGAACAGGCCCGCATCAGCGGGCCTTGTTCGTTGTCGGATCCGGCGGTTGCGAGTTTCTGAATCTACGCGGCGTTCTGCCGCATCTCCGTGCGACTGCACGAGTACACCACCTGCGCCTGGCGCGGCTGGATCCAGTTCTGCACGAAGGCCTTGCCGCGTTGCACGGTGGGTACGGCTACCGGCCGGCCGGGGGTGTCGATGCCGCACGGCAGGAAACGGGCGATGAGTCCACGACCCGAGGGCTCGATGCAGGCGAGCGGGACATCGTCGAAGTAGAGCGTGTGTACCTTGCGGTGCGTATTGATGCCGAAGGGATCCGCCTCGTGCGGACGTTCGCGCCAGCTGAAGGCGGGGGGAGAGGGTGGACATGGTACGACTCCTGACAAGGGCGACAGTGACGCACTTCGCGCGTCGATCCCGCGTCAAAAAAAGCCGCTGACGACCAACCATCCGCGTGGCGTATGCGATCCGTTCAGCGCGTGGCGGAACATCGCCTTGGTCATCCTCGTGGGTTGCCAAGCGCCATCCACGAAAACGGAAACAGGGGGCAGCGTGGGTTTTCATAGAAGCCGGAGTGGGAGTACGGTGTTTCAGAATGCGTCTGTTCCGGAAAAGTACGCTGCCCCCTGTTGTCGCAGTTGAGATGATCCCGTCCGAGCTTGTTGGCGGCAGTCCGTGGGCTTGAAGCCTGAGCATTCGTTCAGGCCGAGCGTCGCGATCGCGGAAATGGCACTAAAATGAGCGATTGCCGCGGCCGCACCTCGGCCAGGTTCAACTCAGGCGTCAGGCCTTTGTCGCCCCATGGGACAGCATTGAAAGCAAAACAACTCCAATTGAAAACGGACTGGCGCTTCGAAGAGAGCGAGCAGCGGCGGCACTATGTCATCGAGCCGTGGCTCGATGGCCGCCGGGTAGGTCGTGCCCATGGCTGGTTCGAACCCGGCGAACGCTTTGTGCTGGAGAAGATCGAGATTGATTCGAGGCAGCGCTCACGCGGTTATGGCAGTACCGTGATTGAGCAATTGCGGCAGAAGGCGCGTGAGAAAGGGTGCCGGGAGCTTGTGATCAACAATGTGCGCGCCAGCAATCACAGGGCCATCGCACTCTACGAGGGCATCGGTGCGAAGGCCGTCCCGATGTCGGCAAGCCTCTACGCGTTTGTCATTTCGCCGCCGTAGGCCTATGAAGCCGGGGTCAGAGCAGGTTTCACGACTGAAGAATTCAGGACGGGAACACTTCCTTCTTCCGTGAACACAAGGCCCGCATCGGCGGGCCTCGTCTTTACGGAGTTTCGTGGCAACTCCTGGGCATCACACCGCCTCGAACCGGTTCGCCGCCACGTTCTTCCTGACCTTCGCCGGATCCCAGATCCGCCCGTTCATGGCGATGTACACGCCGATCGGCAGCGACTGCACCGCGCCGATGGCGCAGCCGATGTTGAACTCCGCGTCCGAGCCGCGGAAGCGGGCCGGGCTGAGGGCGCCGGTCATCACGATGGTCTTGTCCGGGATGGACGCCAGCACGTGGCCGGTCTGCACCATGCTGTCGGTGCCGTGCGTCACCAGCACGTGCTTCGTCGGCTGCGCCGCGATGGTCGCGCGGACCAGCTCACGGTCCTCGTCGGTGATGTGCAGCGAATCCTTGCGCAGGATCGGAATGACGGTGAAGCGGAACGTCACCCCCAGCTCGCGCAGGATCATGCCGATCTGCGGATCGCCGATCTGGTAGTCGGACTTGTCGTCGAAGTAGATCTTGTCGATCGTGCCACCGGTGGTGACGATCAGCAGCTCGTCCATCTCAAAGCTCCTGCCGGCGCTCACGGCGCGCCTGGCGTTGTGTCGGGGGAAGTCAGTTCGTAGGACTCGCCGTAGTGCTCGCAGATCCGTTCCAGCGCGTGCGAGGGCGGGGCCACCACCCGCGGATTATCGCCGCTTTGCCGCGTGAACGTGCAGCGCACGTCGGTGACGTTGCCGGCGTCGTCTCCGCCCGCATCCACCTGCACCATCAGGTCCATGTTGTCGTACTCCAGCGGCAGGTCGTGCGGTGCATCCAGCTCCCACAGGTGGAACTCCCAGCTGCAGCAACTGCTGCGGCCCGATTCCACCAGCCAGCCGTCGATGACCTGCAGTTCGTAATAGCCACCGCTGAAGAAATGCTGGAACGTCCGCTTGGCGGGGTCGACCCGGTAGACATTGCCCTCGCAGTTCGGTCCGGCGCCGCACATGCCGCGGATTTCGATCTCGTGCATGCCGTCGTCGTCCAGATCGATCAGGCCCGCGCCGCCCATGCTGTTGTAGGCCACCTCCTGTGTGACCTCCAGCCGGTCGCACACGCGTTCCGCCTCGCAGGTGAGCGTGGCGACATAGCGGCGCAGATCGGGCGATGCGCACTCCGTCAGCGCGGTCAGCACGGTTCCGTCGCGGTTCTCCGCGCGGACGGGATCCGCAGGTTCGCAGACCGCATCCTGCGCCCATGCACACGGAGCCAGCAGCCCCAGCAGCAGCGCGAACGCGAAGCGCCTCATCCCTTCCTGCCGAACCGCTTGGCGAGCGCCGGCCAACTGGTCGCCACCACGATGCCGATCGACAGCACGATGCCGGCCCACGCGAACGTCGCCTTCGCAGGGTCGGCCCACGCCACCATCACCGCGTGCGAGAACCAGAACAGCGCGAAGACACCGGCCCAGAACGCGGCCGTGCGCCGGCGTGCCATCACGCCGATCATCAGCAGGATGGGCGGCAGCGCGAACACCAGCAGCGCCAACGTATACTGGCGGTCGCCGTAGAACCACAGGGCGTACAGGATGGCCAGCAGTTGCAGCAGGCCGGCAAGGATCAGCCGCGAGCGCTCCATCAGTGCGCCCCCAGCCGGCGGGCGATGTCGGCCACGCGACGGCCGAGTGCGCGCGCGAGCGTGGCTTCCTCCTCGCTGGGTTGCGGATCGTCCTCGCCACCGGCGACATGGCTCGCGCCGTAGGGCGTGCCGCCGGTACGCGTGCTGCTGAGCTGCGGCTCGGTGAAGGGAATACCGACGATCACGCACCCGTGGTGCAGCAGCGGAATCTGCATCGACAGCAGCGTGGATTCCTGGCCGCCGTGCTGGGTGGCGGTGGAGGTGAACACGGCGGCCGGCTTGCCGACCAGCGTACCGCTGGCCCATTCCGCGCCCAGGCCATCGATGAAGTGCTTGACCGGCGCGGCCATGTTGCCGAAGCGGGTAGGGCTGCCGAGGATCAGGCCGGTGCATTCGGCCAGGTCCTGACGGTCCACGTACGGCGCGCCGTCCTCGGGCACCGGCGGCGCGGCCTGCTGGGTCACCGCGGCGACCGGTGGCACCGAGCGCAGGCGCGCGGACATGCCGTCGACTTCGCCCACGCCGCGCGCGATCTGCCGCGCCAGCCGCGCCACGGACCCGCCGCGGCTGTAGTAGAGCACCAGGATCTCGGGCATCGGGACGTCTTCATCGCCAGGGAGAGGCCTAGTATCGGCGATGTCGCGTCCGTGACGCATCGGTTACCCTTCCGCCCATGGAGCCACTGGACTCGTTGAACCGCTGGACAGAGCGTATGCGCGACCGCGCACGCATGGGGACGTTCTTCCGCTTCCTGGCCAAGCGCTTCCTCGACGACCGGCTGTTCCAGGCCGCAGGCTCGCTGGCCTACACCACCCTGTTCGCGCTGGTGCCGCTGGCGATGGTGGTGTTCGGCGTGCTGTCGGCGTTCCCGGTGTTCCAGGAATGGAGCGCGTCGTTGCGCGACTACATCTTCGCCAACTTCCTGCCGGGCGCGGCGGTCAGCCTGAAGGAAAAGCTCGACGGCTTCCTCGCCAACACCGGCAAGCTGACCGCAGTGGGCGTGATCGCCCTGATGGTGTCGCTGCTGATCACGCTCAACAGCATCGAGGCCACGTTCAACCGCATCTGGCGCGTGCGCAGTGCCCGGCCGAAGCTGTCGCGCTTCCTGGTGTACTGGACCGTGCTGACACTGGGTGCGCTGATGGCGGCGGCGTCGCTGGCGCTGTCGGCACGCTTCTACGCCCTGCCGGTGTTCGCGACCAGCGGCGGCAAGTGGCTGCAGACGCTGTCCCTGAGCGTGGCGCCGGTGCTGATCGAACTGGCGGCCATCGTGGTGATCTACCGCGTGGTGCCGCACCGGACCATCAAGTGGCGCTATGCGGTGGCGGGCGCGCTGCTGGCCACCGTGCTGCTGGAACTGGCGAAGTGGGGACTGGGCCTGTACCTGGGCAGCTTCAACACCTACCAGAAGATCTACGGCGCCGTGGCGGCGGCGCCCATCCTGCTGCTGTGGATCTTCCTGTGCTGGGTCGCGGTGCTGCTGGGCGCGTCGCTGGCGTCGGGCATGGCGGCGTTCCGTTACCAGCCTGTTGCGCTGCGGTTGCCGCTGGGCTACGAGATCTACGGCCTGCTGCGCATGCTCGGTCGCTTCGCGCAGGCGCGGGAGAAGGGATGCGGCCTGCACAGCGACCAGATCCTGGCGATGGAGCCGATGCTGACCGATTCGCTGATCCAGCAGATGCTGGGCCAACTGTCCGAGATCAACCTGCTGCGCCGCGACGAGGAAGGCGAATGGCTGCTCGCGCGCGACCTCGACGACCTGACGCTGTGCGACCTGTACGAAGCCTGCCAGCTGCGCGTGCCGGTCGCCGAGGCCCACTTGCCGTTCCACGACGATGCGCTGGGCCGTGACGCGCGCGCCGCGCTGGACGACCTGCGCATGCCCTTGCGCGAACTGCTGAAGCGGCGCGTCAGCGACGTGTTCGCCGAATCAACCAACCAGGAGCCTGCATGAAATCCGTTTCCTCCCTGTCGCTGGCGATGGTGATGTCGTTGGCGGCGTGCAACGCCGGCTCGGCGCCCTCGGAAGCGGCCTCGCCGGCGATCGAGGCGCATGTGCAGGCCGTCGACCCCGCAATCGGAAAGTCCACAGACCGCACCGTCGACCTGCCGGCACTGCAGGTGAAGACGCTGGACGGCGTCGATTACACGCTGGCCGCGCATCGCGGCAAATGGGTGGTGGTGAATTTCTGGGCCACCTGGTGCGCGCCCTGCCTGAAGGAAATGCCCGACCTGTCCGCGCTCGACAAGGACAACGAGCACATCGAGGTGATCGGGCTGGCCTACGAGGAAATCGAAGCGGACGAACTGAAGGCGTTCCTCGCCGAGCGACCGGTCGTGTATCCGATCGCCATCCTCGACGTCTACAACCCGCCCGCCGATTTCGCCACGCCGCGCGGCCTGCCGCTGACCTACCTGATCGCGCCGGATGGCAAGGTCGCCAAGCAGTTCCTCGGCCCGGTCACCGGCAAGGAGATCGAAGCGGCCATCGCCGCGGCCGGTGGCCCGCACGCGAAGGCGTGATGGCGACCGCGCGCTTCCTGGTCAGCGGCAAGGTGCAGGGCGTGTTCTACCGTGCGTCCACCCGCGAACGTGCGCTCGATCTCGGCCTGTCGGGGGCGCGCGACCAACCTGCCGGACGGCCACGTGGAAGTGATCGCCGAGGGCGATGCCGATGCGCTCGATGCGCTGGAAACCTGGCTGAGGCAAGGGCCGCCGTCGGCGCGCGTCGAATCGGTCGCGCGTGAGGCATGGTCCGAGCCGGTGAACCAAGGCTTCGTCACCGGCTGACGCGCCCGTCCACGTAGCGTGCGCCACGCGCACGATCCGACGCGCCGAATTCCGTGCGCACGGCGCACGCTACGCACACGCGAGGGAGCACGGGCGTCACCGTGATGGCTCGCCGGCGTCGTAGAGGCGCAGGGCGCGTGCAGACTGTGCGTCGTCCAGCGGTGGCGGGCGCGCGAAGGCGGGTTGTTCCGGCTCTTTCCAGCCCGGGATTTTGCGCGCGCCCTTCTGCACCTGCTGCGCCGCCAGGCCCGCGAGCACCGGCACGATGCCACCGTTCTTGCCGAGTTGCTCGAGGCTGGTGGGTTCTTTCCAACTGCGGCCGAAGCCGCCGGAGTCGACCTCGATGGGATTCCTGAAGCGGTAGAGGTCGACCACTTCTTCCGGATCGGGCCGGACCGTCAGCGTTTCCAGCGTGGTCGCGGCCGGATCTTCGGCTGGCGGCGCGTCCTGCGCCATCGCGTGCGACGTGGCCAGCCACAGGCTGGCCATCCAGATCCGCCTCATCGATCAGTCGCCGCGCGACGGCTTGATCGGCTTCAGGACGCCGTAGCGTTCCTTGTGCAGTTTTCCCTTCAGCGGCGGCAGGCCGAGAGGCTCCAGCGGCACCCGCGTGTCGGGCAGGCGGTCCAGCAGGTCGCGGATCAGCGTCAGCCTTCCGGTGCGCTGGTCGTTGAAATCGACCAGCGTCCACGGCGCATGCCTGGTGTGCGTGGCCTTGAGCATGGTCTCGCGCGCAGCGGTGTACTCGGCGTACTTCTCGCGTGCCTTCAGGTCGATCGGCGAGAGCTTCCAGCTCTTGAGCGGTTCTTCGGCACGCTCGGCGAAGCGCTCCTCCTGCTGCGCCTGGTCCACGCACAGCCAGTACTTGAACAGCAGGATGCCGTCGTCGGTGATGCCGCGTTCGAACACCGGCGCCTGTTGCAGGAAGCGCGCGTGCTGCGTGTCGGTGCAGTAGCCCATGACCTTCTCGACACCGGCGCGGTTGTACCAGCTGCGGTCGAACAGGACCATTTCGCCCGCGGCCGGCAGGTGCGAGATGTAGCGCTGGAAGTACCACTGCGTCGCTTCGCGCTCGCTCGGCTTCGGCAACGCCACCACGCGGCACTGGCGTGGATTGAGATGCTCGGTGATCGCACCGATCGCGCCGCCCTTGCCGGCGGTGTCGCGGCCCTCCATCACGACGACGATGCGTGCGCCGCAATGCGACGCCCAGCGTGCCATCGCCGCCAGTTCCAGTTGCAGCGGCTTGAGGCGGGCTTCGTAATCCTTGCGCTTGAGGGCTTTCATCGCGTGTCCTGTGCGGCGGGGAAGGGAATCAACGCTTGCGGCGCGGTTGCCCGGCCATGCTGCGGGCGACTTCCAGCAATGCGCCCTGCTGGCGGGTGTTGAGCGCGCGGTACGCAGCCAGCAGGTCGTGCTCGCCCTGGGTGCGGGCCGGGTCCAGGGTCGACGCGAGTTCCGAGAGCAGTGCGCCGGCGGGCACGCCGAACGCGCGGGCCAGTGCGGCGAGCTGGTCGCCGCCGGGCATCTTCTCGCCGGCGAGCCAGGATTTCACCGTCGCCACGCCGGCGCGCGGGATGGCGGCGGCGAGATCGGCGGCGGTCAGGCCGCTGGCCTTGGTCAGCAGGCGCAGGGTGGCATCGAGCGACATCGCGGGCTCTCCTTGCTCATTCCTTCAAACGGGGACGCAGCGTGGCCAGGTTGCAGGGGCGCGTGCGGGCATCGAGCTGGGCGCGGATGATCTTCTCCCAGGCGGTGCGGCAGGCCGAAGTCGAACCCGGCAGGCAGAAGATGAAGGTCTGGTTGGCCAGGCCGGCGAACGCGCGCGACTGCAGCGACGAGGTGCCGATCTCTTCCACGCTGACGTGGCGGAACAGTTCGCCGAAGCCAGGCATTTCCTTGTCGAGCAGCGGGATCAGCGCCTCGGGCGTGGAGTCGCGGCCGGTGAAGCCGGTGCCGCCGGTCACCAGGATGCCATCCACCGCGGGATCGGCGATCCACTGCGAGACCTGCGCGCGCAGGCGGTAGCGGTCGTCAGGCAGCAGGGCGCGGGCGTGCAGGTGGTGGCCTTCCTGCGCGAGCGCATCGGCGAGATAGTCGCCGGAGCGGTCCTCGGCGAGCGTGCGGCTGTCGGACACGGTCAGCACGCAGAGGTGCAACGGGATCAAGGCATCGGCATGGCTCATGCCCGCAGGGTAGCGCAATCGCGGGTCAGTCGAGCGGGGCCGGCGACAGGCCCTTGCGATGCCGGTCAGCCATCCTCCGCGCCATGTCGGCGAAGCCTTCCGCGAACCGCGGCATGTCGAACAGCGGCGCCTGCGTGATCGCCGCCTGCAGGCGCGCCCGCAAGGCCGTGCGGGCGCCGGCATCGCGGCCCAGCCGGATGGCGACGGTGATGAAGGCATCGTCATCGGCCACGTTCATCTCATCCAGGCCGAGATGATGGTTGAGGCTGCCGGCGACGCGCGCGGCGAACGTTTTGCCCGGGCAGGTCAGCACCGGACAGCCCGCCCACAACGCATCGGATGCGGTGGTATGCGCGTTGTAGGGATGCGTATCGAGGAACAGGTCGGCATGCCGGTAGCGCGCCAGGTATTCCGCGTGCGGCAGCTTGCGCATGAACACCAGGCGGGTCGGATCCACGCCGCGCGCCTGCGCTGCCGTGCGCAACCGGTCGTCGGCGCGACCGGGGCCGGACAGCAGCCACAGCACGCTGCCGTCGACCTGCACGAGCACCTCGAACATCCGCGCCATGCTGCGCGGATTCAATTTGTAGCTGTTGTTGAAGCAGGCGTAGACCATCCCGTTATCGGGAAGGCCGCATTCGGTGCGCGAGGGCGGCATGTCGACCGCACGACGCGTGTCCGAAGGCTGGAAGGCACCGGGCAGCCAGGCGACGGCTTCGCTGTAGGACGGCACCAGTGCGTCCGGCAGGGCGAAGCGATCCGCCAGCACGTAGTCGATCCAGGGCGCGCCGGAGGTGCCGGGATAGGCCAGCCAGTTGACCTGCACCGGTGCGGGCCGCATCGCCAGTACCTCCGGCGTGCCGCCGCCGCCCCAGCCACGCAGGTCGTACAGTACGTCGATGCGCTGGTCGCGGATGGCCTGCGCGATGCGCGCATGCGGCTGTCCTGCGAGATCGTGCAGTCGTGTGGCCGCCGTCAGCCGCTGGCGGATGGGGCTGCCGTCGTCGGGCGTGAGCGCGAACAGGTGCGCGGACACCGCTCCTTGTGCCTGCAGCGCTTCGAAGAACGCCACGGTCAGCAGGCCGGTCGGATGCGCGCCGAAGCCGTTGGACAGGAAGCCGAGGCGCGGTGGTGCGTCGTCCTTCGCAGGCGGAGACGGCGGCAGCGGACGGATCGCCGACGCCAGTGCCTGCGCGCGCTGGCGGGCGCAGGCGAGTTGCTCCTCCGCGGTGGCGTCTTCGCTCAGGAACGCGAACGGCTCGACGACGCCGGTCCCGTCGCGTACGGCGCGGCGCACCTGCGTCGACAGCATGTCGAGGTCGCGCCAGTCGCAGAGCTTGCGGCGCCAGTTCAACAGATGGGCGGCGAACATCGGCTCGCCGGGCACCAGTCGGTAGGCATGTTCGTAGGCCTGCGCGGCAGCTTCCGCTTCACCGGCGTCTTCCAGGGCGTGACCCAGCCACAGCGCGATACCGGGATGCTGCGGTACCTGCGCCGCAGCGTCGCTCAATGCCTGGGCGGCTTGCACGTGCCGCCCCGACAGCCAGTGGCTGCGGCCGAGCCGCGCGAGCGCTTCCGGATGGCGCGGACGGAGATTCAGCGCGCGCTCGGCGGCGCGCTGCCCGGCGTCGGCATCGCCGTGGTCGAGTTCCGCGTCCGACAGCATCACCCAGGCGATGAAGTCCTGCGGCTGCTGCCGTACGTGCAGCCGCAACCGCGCGAGTTCGTTCCGTGGATCGTCAGCGATCACCGCGACCGCCCGGTTCAAAGGTGCGCGTGGTGGCGAAGGCGGCGGTGATGATCATGGGCGCAGCCTAGCGACTGCCGGCCATGCGAGACAAGCTTGATGCTGCACGAAGTGGCGTGGCAGCGATGTCAGTCACGAACAAGGCATCGCGATCGCGACTGACGTCGCTCCCACCACCCGCACATGACGATCCGGTCTGGAGCGACTAGAGCGGCAGGCGGAAGCGCAGCGTGCCCTCGTACGGCGTCCAGCCCATCGCGCGGTACAGCGCCTGCGCGGCGGGGTTGTCGTGGTCGGTTTCCAGTTCCAGTCGCAGCGCGCCGTCTTCGCGGGCGAACTCGGCGGCCGCTGCCAGCAGCGCACGGGCGATGCCGTTGCGCCGCGCCTCAGGCAGCACCAGCAGGTCGTTGAGGATCCACACGCGCGATGCGCTGACGGACGAGAACGCGGGATACAGCTGGGTGAAGCCGACGGCCGCATCGTCGACCCAGGCCAGCAGGATGACGGACTCGTCACGCTCCATGCGGGCGCGGATGAAGTCGCGCGCCAGTCCGGGATCGGACGGCTTGCCATAGAACACGCGATACAGGTCGAACAGGTGAGCGACGGTGTCGAGGTGCGTCAGCCCCGTACGACGGACGAAGGTCGTCATGCGGCCTCTGTCAACCGTGCCAGTTCATCGGCCAGATGCTCGCGGCCGAGGCGGTCGATCAGTTCGTCCAGGTCGCCCTGGATGATGTTGGGCAGGTCGTACAGCGTGAGGCCTTCGACGCGATGGTCGGTGATGCGACCCTGCGGAAAGTTGTAGGTGCGGATGCGCTGGCTGCGGTCGCCGCTGCCGACCTGCAGCTTGCGCGTTTCCGCCTGCGCAGCCTGTTGCCTGCTGCGTTCGGCGTCGAGCAACTGCGCCTTCAGGCGCTTCATCGCCTTGTCGCGGTTGGCGTGCTGGCTGCGTTCGGTCTGGCATTCGACCACCACGCCGCTGGGTACATGGGTGATGCGGATCGCCGACTCGGTCTTGTTGACGTGCTGGCCGCCCGCACCGGAAGAACGGAACGTGTCCACCCTCAGGTCCGCGGGATTGATGACGATCTCGTCCACCTCGTCCACGTCCGGAATGATCGCGACCGTCGCCGCCGAGGTGTGGATGCGCCCCTGCGATTCGGTCTCCGGCACGCGCTGCACGCGATGCGTGCCGGATTCGAACTTGAGCTTCGAGTACGCGCCGCGACCGACCACGCGCGCCACCACCTCCTTGTAGCCGCCATGCTCGCCGGGGCTGTCGGATTCGATTTCCACTTTCCAGCCCTGCCGTTCCGCGAATCGCGCGTACATGCGGAACAGGTCGCCGGCGAAGATCGCCGCCTCGTCGCCGCCGGTGCCGGCGCGGACTTCGAGGAACAGGTTGCCTTCGTCGCGGTTGTCCTTGGGCAGCAGCAACAACATCAGTTCATCGTCGAGCTGCGCCAGGCGCTGCTGGGCGGCGGTGATCTCCTCGTCCGCCAGTTCGGCCAGCTCCGGATCGGAGCGCATGGCCTGCGCGGCGGCCAGGTCGGCCTGCGCGCGCTTTTCCTCCGCCATCGCGGTGGCGACCGGCTCCAGTTGGGAGAACTCGCGCGAGAAATTGCGGAAGCGATCGCTGTCGCCGATCACGCCGGGATCGGCGAGCAGGCGTTCGAGTTCTTCCCGGCGTTCGGCCAGCGCTTCGAGCTTACGGCGCAGCGTCGGCGTCATCGTCTTTCTTCAGGTGCGAATAGGGCGGTTGCGCGGGGAACAGCCGATCGGCCGCACGCGCCAGGTCGGCATCGCCGCTCATCGCCGCTTCGCGCAGCGCCGCGGTCGGTGGGTGCAGCAGGCGGTTGGTCAGCGTGTGGGCGAGGAATTCGAGTACCTGCTCCGGTTCGCGACCGTTGGCGAGTTGCTGGCGCGCTTTCGCCAGCACGTCCTCGCGGGTGGACTCGCCGAGCGCGCGCAGGCGCTTGAGCGGCTCCTGCCGCGAGCCGGCCTGCAGGTTCTCCATGAAGCGGCCGACCTGCACGTCGATGATCGCCTGGGCGGCATCGGCGGCTTCGCGGCGGCTGCGGCGGTTGTCCTCGACCGCGCGTTCCAGGTCGTCGACGGTGTAGAGGTAGGCATCGCGCAGGTCGGCCACCGAGGCCTCGATGTCGCGCGGCACCGCCAGGTCGAACAGCAGCATGGGCTTGTGCTTGCGCTTGGCCAGCGCGGCGGCGACCTGCGCATGCAGCACGACGGGTTCGCGCGCGGCAGTGGCGGAGAACACCACGTCGGCTTCGGCCAGGTGGCGTTCCAGTTCGGCCAGCGGCAGCGCATAGCCGCCGTGGCGGCTGGCCAGGTCCTGCGCGTGCGCCAGCGTGCGGTTGGCGATCAGCAGCCGGCGCACCTTGCCTTCGCTCAGGTGCTTGGCCGCCAGTTCGATGGTCTCGCCGGCGCCGACCAGCAGCACGGTGGATTCGCTGAGGCGGGCGAAGGAGTTCTGCGCCAGGCGCACGGCGGTGGAGGCGACCGAAACCGGATTCGCGCCGACGCGGGTATCGGTGCGCGCGCGCTTGGCCACGGCGAAGGTCTGCTGGAACAGGCGGTCCAGGCGGTTGCCGAGCGCGCCGTGTTCGCGCGCGGTGGCCCAGGCGTCCTTCACCTGGCCGAGGATCTGCGGCTCGCCGAGCACCATCGAGTCCAGCCCGGTCGCGACGCGGAACAGGTGGCGCACGGCGTCCGCATCACGATGGCGGTAGAGGTAGCCTTCCAGGCCGTCCGCGTGGGTGGCCAGCCAACTCGCCAGCACGTCGCCATCCTTGGCCACCGCGTAGAGCTCGGTGCGGTTGCAGGTCGACAGCAGGGCGGCCTCGACCACATCGGGCAGCGCCCGCAGCGACGACAGCGCATGCGGCACCGTGCCGACGTCGAACGCCACGCGTTCGCGCAGGTCGACCGGTGCGGTCTGGTGGTTCAATCCGAGGACCCACAACGTCATCGTTCAGGCGCTTGCAGTAAGCTGCTGGCTCATATCAGGGCCGCCATTTTACGGCCGACGTGACGTTCATGCCCGAAATGATTCGCAGCTGGGTTGCCGCGCTGGCCCTTGCGGCCGCATTGCCTTCCGCGAACGCCGCGCCCGCGGCATCAGCGGCCGCCCCACGGGACGACGCGCTGACCACGGTCATGGCAGGCGAATTCGCCCTGCAGGCGGGCCAGTTGCCGGATGCGGCGCGCTGGTACCTCGATGCGGCCAAGCGCGACGATGATGCCGGCCTGGCCGAGCGCGCCACCCGCATCGCCCTGCTGGCCAAGGACGACGCCCGCGCTGCGGAGGCGCTGAAGCTGTGGCGCGCTCGCTCTGCCCGGACCCTGGCCCTGCGCGGCGCCGAGGCCACGCTGGCGATGCGCCAGGGGCAGGCGCGTATCGCACGCCGTGAACTGGCGGCGTTGATGAAGGAATCCGACGACCTGGGGTGGCGTTATGCGCTGACGGCGCTGGGCAGTGGCGGCAAGGACCCGGCGCTGGCGCCGCGGTTGCTGCGCGAGTTGGTGGACGACGGCGCCATCCCCGGCAGGCTGCAGCCCTGGCTGGCCTTCACCGGTCTTGCCCAGCAACTGGATGAACCCGTGTTGGCGGAGCGCATGGTCGGGGACGTGGTGAAGCGTTTCTCCGGCGAGCCGCTGGTGGCGTTGTTGCAGGCCAGTCAACTGATGCACGCGGATCGCAAGCCGGAGGCGCGCGCGGTGCTGGATGGCCTGCTGCCGAAGGCGGCCACCGACGCCGCGCTGCGGCTCAAGCTGGCCGAGGAATACGACCGGCTGGGCGATCCGGCCGCCGCCTCGCATGCGATGGGGCAGGGGCCGCAGGACACGCTGACCTATGGCCTGCGGGCGCAACTGCTGGCCAAGGCCGACGACAAGACCGCGTTGAATGCCCTGTACGAGGAGTTCAAGCAGGCGGGAACGGACCAGCCGACCCAGTACAGCCCGGACCGTCGCCTGCTGCTCGGCCAGATGGCCGAGTTCCTGGAACGGCGTGATGAGGCGCTCACCTGGTATCGCAGCGTGCCTGCCGGCGACCTGCGCGCCGAAGCCCGCTTGCGTGCGCTGAAGACGCTGTTCGACCTGAAGCGCAAGGAAGAGGCCTTCGCCGAAGCCCGCGTGCTGCAGGGCGATGCCAGCGTGGAGGACGGCACGCGTCGCGACGCCTATCTGATGGAAGCCGAACTGCGGCAGCAGGACGAGCAGGACGAAGGGGAACTGGAGGTCTTCGCGCGCGGACTGGCCGCCTATCCCGACGATCTCGCGCTGCTGTATTCGCGTGGACTGGCCTGGGAGCGGCGCGACCGCATCGACCATGCGGAGGCCGATTTCCGCCGCATCCTGGTGATCGAGCCGGACAACGTGGCGGCGCTCAATGCGCTGGGTTACACGCTTGCCGACCGCACCTCGCGCTACCAGGAAGCGCTGGAGCTGATCGATCGCGCCCGTACGGCCGCGCCGGAAGACGCGGCCATCATCGACAGCTACGGATGGGTCCTTTACCGACTGGGCCGGAACGCGGAAGCACTGGTCGAACTGCGCCGCGCATTCGCCCTGCAGAAGGATCCCGAGATCGCCGCCCACGTGGCCGAAGTGCTGTGGGTGATGGGGCAGAAGGACGAGGCGCGCCGCTATTTCGACGAAGCGCGCAAGCTCGACCCCGACAACCGTTCGCTGCTGCGGGCGCTGGAGAAGACAGGCGCATGAAGGTTCCAGGATTCCTGCTGGCAGGGCTTGCGGCCCTGTCGATGGCGGGCTGCGCCACGCGCGGTCCGGCCACGGATTCGCCGGTCCTGAGCGACCCCGAGGCGCTGGCGGCAGCGCAGGCCGGACAGGCCACCCGCGCGGCGTGGCTGGCCTCGCGGCCGGACTGGTCGTTCGCCGGCCGGGTGGCGGTCAATGCGAACGGGAAGGGTGGCAGCGGTCGCATCGACTGGCAGCAGGCCGGGGCGGACTATCTCGTCGCCCTGAGTGCTCCGGTCACGCGCCAGAGCTGGCGTTTGAGCGGAGACCTGCAGACCGGTGCCGGACGGCTCGACGGCCTGGAGGGCGGGCCGCGCGAAGGGCGTGATGCCGACGTCCTGCTGCGGGAAGCCACGGGCTGGGATATTCCAGTCGCCTCCATGGCGTATTGGGCGCGCGGTCTGGCGGACCCGGCGACCGGCACGGATGGCATGGACTACGACGCCACGGGGCGTTTGCGGACGCTGGCCCAGCATGGGTGGCGGGTGGATTACCTGGACTGGTTCCCGGCCGAGGGCGCGCAGCCACCGATGCCGCGTCGCATGGAGGCACGCCGGGAAGGTGCGACGGTGAAGGTCGCCGTCGACCAGTGGCAGCTCGCGCCGCAATGATCCGGTTTCCGGAGACGGAAGGCTGGTCGGCCTGGCCGGCGCCGGCCAAGCTCAATCTGAACCTCCAGATCGTCGGCCGTCGGGCCGATGGCTATCACCTGCTACAGACCGTGTTCCGGCTGCTGGAATGGGGCGACACGGTCCATCTGCGGCCCCGCCCGGACGGCGACGTCGTGCGGGTGGGGGAATCCGTGCCCGGCGTTGTCGCGTCGGACGACCTGGTTGTTCGAGCAGCCAGGTTGCTGAAAAAAGAGGCCAATGTCATCGAAGGTGTCGACATTGGCGTCGAAAAGCACATTCCTGTCGGCGGTGGCTTCGGTGGTGGATCGTCCGACGCCGCCACGGTGCTGGTCGCGCTGGATGGACTGTGGGGGTGCGGTTTCGGCCCGGACCGGCTGGCGTCGCTGGGCTTGCAGCTGGGCGCCGATGTCCCGGTCTTCGTGCGTGGTGAGAATGCCTGGGCCGAAGGAGTGGGCGAGATCCTGACGCCGGTCGTGCTGCCGCCGGCCTGGTATTTGCTGGTCGACCCCGGTGTCCATGTGCCGACTGCGGCCCTTTTCGCATCACCCGATTTGACGCGTGATGCTGCACCCGCGAAAATATCGGACTTCGTTTCGGGATCACTGCTCGGCAACGTGTTCGAGCCGGTCGTGCGTCGCCGGGAGCTTGCCATCGAGGCGGTCTTCCAGGCCCTTTCGCGCATCGGTACGCCACGTTTGACGGGTTCGGGTGGCGGCTGCTTCGTGGAGTTCGCTGATCGGACCTCTGCCGAGGCCGCGCTGGCTTCCCTGCCGTCCGGGCTGCACGCCTGGGTGGTGGAGGGCGCCGCGCGATCGCCACTGTTGCGCGCGCTGGAGTCGTGTCGCGAGACGGAGAAAAACGCCTAGGGGCGTCGCCAAGTGGTTAAGGCACCGGGTTTTGATCCCGGCATTCGTAGGTTCGAATCCTTCCGCCCCTGCCAATTCACGCAGTTCCCAGCCGCGCCTGCCGAGACGACCCATGCAAGACGAACGCAACCTGCTTGTCTTCTCCGGCAACGCCAACAAGCCGCTGGCGAACAGCATCTGCCGCGAGCTGGGGGTGCGTCCGGGCAAGGCCCTGGTGTCGCGCTTCTCCGATGGCGAAGTGCAGGTGGAGATCCAGGAAAACGTCCGCCGGCAGGAAGTCTTCGTCGTGCAGCCGACCTGCGCGCCGAGCGCCGAGAACCTGGTGGAGCTGCTGGTCCTGATCGACGCGCTGAAGCGCGCATCGGCCAGCAGCGTCACCGCCGTGGTGCCTTACTTCGGTTACGCCCGCCAGGATCGCCGCATGCGTTCGTCGCGCGTCCCGATCACGGCGAAGGTGGCGGCGAAGATGTTCGGTGCCGTCAGTGCGGACCGCGTGCTGACCGTCGACCTGCATGCCGACCAGATCCAGGGGTTCTTCGATATCCCGGTCGACAACGTGTATGCCTCCCCGCTGCTGCTGGCCGACATCTGGCGCGCCTACGGCACGGAGAACCTGCTGGTGGTGTCGCCCGACGTCGGTGGCGTGGTGCGTGCCCGTGCGGTGGCCAAGCGCCTGGATGATGCCGACCTGGCGATCATCGACAAGCGTCGCCCGCGTGCCAACGTCGCCACGGTGATGAACATCATCGGCGACGTGGAAGGCAAGGACTGCGTGCTGGTGGACGACATCGTCGACACCGCCGGCACGCTCTGTGCCGCCGCCGCGGCGCTGAAGCAGCACGGCGCCAACAAGGTGGCGGCGTACTGCACCCATCCCGTGCTCTCGGGCCCGGCGGTGGACAATCTGAACAACTCGGTGCTCGACGAGCTCGTCGTCACCGACACCATCCCGCTCTCGCCGCAGGCGCAGGGCTGCAGCAAGATCCGCCAGCTGTCGGTGGCGGAACTGCTGGCGGAAACGATCCGCCGCATCGCCTTCGGCGAGTCGGTCAGTTCGCTGTACGTGGATTGAGTCTTCGCCGCGCGCCGGTCCATCGGGGCGTGGCTTTCCGGGTTCATCTGGTCGCGGATGAACCTTCATCAGATCGCCGAAGGGCGGTCCAACAACCTAGGTAGTGAAGCAAATGGCTAAGACACATGAAATCAAGGTCGAGCGCCGCGCAGACGAGGGTAAGGGTGCGAGCCGCCGCCTCCGTCACGCGGGCACCGTGCCTGCCATCGTCTACGGTGGCGAACTGAAGCCGGTCAGCATCCAGCTGAACCACAACGAAGTCTGGCTGGCCTCCCAGCACGACTGGTTCTACGCATCGATCCTGGACCTCAGCCTCAATGGCGACATCCAGAAGGTGCTGCTGCGTGACATGCAGCGTCATCCGTTCAAGCAGCAGATCATGCACCTGGACTTCCAGCGCGTGAACGAGAACGAGTCCCTGCGCACCGCCGTGCCGCTGCACTTCCTCAACGAAGACAAGTCGCCGGCCGGCAAGTCCGCCGAAGCCGTGGTCACCCACGAGCTGAACGAAGTCGTCGTCGAGTGCCTGCCGAAGGACCTGCCGGAATTCATCGAGATCGACCTGGCCGACCTGGCCATCGGTGCGGTGATCCACCTGTCCGACGTCAAGCTGCCGGCCGGCGTCGTCATCCCCGAGCTGAAGCTGGGCAAGGAACACGACGTCGCCGTCGTGATCGCCAAGCACGGCAAGGAAGAGGCCGAGGAAGCCCCGGCCGAGTCGGCTGAAGTGCCGGCCGCCAAGGTCGCCAAGAAGGACGACAAGTAATCGCGTGAGCCTTCGCCCGCTCCGGCGGGCGAGGGTGCGCGGTGCGTCCCCATGGCAGGCTTGCGCCTCATCGTCGGACTGGGCAATCCCGGTGCCGAACATGCCCGAACCCGGCACAACGCCGGGTTCCATTTTGTCGATGCCCTGGCGGAACGGCAGGGCGAGCGGTTCGGGCTGGACAGCAAGCTGTTCGGCGAGACCGCGAAGGTGGTCGTGGCCGGACAGCCGGTCTGGCTGCTGAAGCCGGCCACGTACATGAACCTCAGCGGCAAGTCGGTGGCGGCCGCGCTGCGCTTCTGGAAGATTGCGCCGGAAGAGGCGTTGCTGGCGCACGACGAACTCGATCTCGCGCCTGGCGCTGCACGCCTGAAGTTCGATGGCGGACACGGGGGGCAGAACGGCCTGCGCGACACCATCCAGCATCTCGGGCATGGCAAGTTCCACCGCCTGCGCATCGGCATCGGCCATCCCGGCCACAAGGATCGCGTGACGGGCTGGGTACTGGGTAAGCCCGGCAAGGACGACGAAATCCTGATCGCGCGTGCGATCGATGATGCGATGGATGTGCTGCCGCTGGCGGTGACGGGCAATTTCATGGACGCGATGACGCGGTTGCATACGCAGAAGCCGTGATTGGTGATTGGTGATTTGCAGGGACGGACCGAGCCCCGAATCACCAATCACGAATCACGAATCACGGATGTAGACATGGGCATCAAATGCGGCATCGTGGGCCTGCCGAACGTCGGCAAGTCCACCCTGTTCAACGCGCTGACCAAGGCGGGCATCGCTGCGGCCAACTTCCCGTTCTGCACCATCGAGCCGAACGTGGGCGTGGTGCCGGTGCCGGACCTGCGCCTCAACCAGCTGGCCGAGATCGTCAAGCCGCAGAAGGTGATCCCGACGGCGGTCGAGTTCGTCGACATCGCCGGCCTGGTGGCGGGCGCCGCCAGCGGTGAAGGCCTCGGCAACAAGTTCCTGGCGCACATCCGCGAAGTGGATGCGATCACCCACGTGGTGCGCTGCTTCGAAAACGACGACGTCATCCACGTCAACAGCCGGATCGATCCGCTGTCGGACATCGACACCATCGACACCGAACTGGCGCTGGCCGACCTGGAGAGCGTCGAGAAGGCGCTGAACCGCGCCGAGCGTTCCGCCAAGGCGGGCGAGAAGGACGCCATCGCCCGCAAACCGGTGCTGCAGAAGCTGCAGGCCGGCCTCAACGACGGCAAGCCCGGTCGCGCGCTGGGCCTGGACGACGAGGAGAAGGTGCTGGTCCGCGACCTGTTCCTGCTGACGCTGAAGCCGGTGATGTACGTGGCCAACGTGCTGGAGGATGGGTTCGAGAACAACCCGCACCTGGATGCCGTGCGCGCCAGGGCCGCGACCGAGGGTGCTCAGGTGGTGCCGGTATCGGCCGCCATCGAGGAGGAGCTGTCGCAGCTGGACGACGCCGACCGCGACGCGTTCCTGGCCGACCTTGGCCTGGACGAGCCGGGCTTGAACCGGGTGATCCGGGCGGCCTACACGTTGCTGGGCCTGCAGACCTACTTCACCGCCGGCGTGAAGGAAGTCCGCGCCTGGACCGTCCGGGCGGGTTCCACCGCCCCCCAGGCGGCGGCCGTGATCCATACGGATTTCGAGAAGGGCTTCATCCGCGCCGAGACCATCGCCTTCGACGACTTCCTCAAGTACAAGGGCGAGTCGGGTGCCCGCGATGCCGGCCGCCTGCGGCTGGAAGGCAAGGAATATCGCGTGCAGGAAGGCGATGTCCTGCATTTCCGCTTCAACGTCTGAGAAAAAAGTGCGCCGGGCGCGTTGACAGACGCGCCGGCACCCGCCAAAATCTCGGGCTGTTTCACCCTGGTTTGATTTGGCCCTCCAGCCCAGTCACTCCGGTGATCCCGGAGGGATACCCAAGCGGCCAACGGGGGCAGACTGTAAATCTGCTGGCTTACGCCTTCGGTGGTTCGAATCCACCTCCCTCCACCAGTTTTCGTTGTTGTTTCGAGTTGCAAGTGGTCTCCCGGTGCGGGAGTAGTTCAATGGTAGAACTGTAGCCTTCCAAGCTACTAGCGCGGGTTCGATTCCCGTCTCCCGCTCCACTGAACGCCAGCGCAGGATCTGCAGCAACCCGGGCAACACAGCCGGTTTCACGCTCACGTAGCTCAGTCGGTAGAGCACCTCCTTGGTAAGGAGGAGGTCGAAGGTTCGATTCCTTTCGTGAGCACCACTTCCATCCATTGATCCACTCGAGAACCAGCAGCCATGGCAAAGGGTAAGTTCGAACGCACCAAGCCCCACGTGAACGTGGGCACGATTGGTCACGTTGACCACGGCAAGACGACGCTGACGGCGGCGCTGACGAAGATCGGCGCGGAGCGTTTCGGTGGCG